>Ga0082335_1000257_pt1 | contig 140024 bp, 123 predicted proteins | sample Subgrocontami58m_FD_72375 | JGI IMG/M metagenome (GOLD analysis project Ga0082335, IMG submission 72375) | Subsurface groundwater microbial communities from S. Glens Falls, New York, USA - GMW37 contaminated, 5.8 m (SPADES assembly) (version 2) ...
GCAAAGAAAAAAATAAAGAAGCTTATCAGAAAGGGAGGCAAAAGAATGAAAAAACTGACAAAGAAAGGAGTGAAAGAGCTAAGGAAGGCGACCCAGCATGGAGTGAAACTTGCAAAAAAAGTGTGGCGCGATCCTCTTGCGCGGGAATTTGTTGAAGGCGAGAAGAAACTACTCAAGCAAACATGGAAGAAGGCCGTGAAGAGGATGAAGAAGTAGCATATTTTTTATGGGGAAAGGTATAGGTGAATTGGTGAATTTTTTGAATGATGAAAAAATCTTTTGTTTTTGTGATTTGCTTTCTTCATACAAGGCTCTAAATACTTCTTTCTTCTTTTTAAGAGGTGGGAAATTTCTATCTTGATATAGAAACTACTGGATTGAATGAAAAGGAAAATAAGATTCTTACGATTCAGTATCAGGCTCTTGACAATCAAGGCAAGATAAATGGGCATTTGACGATTCTCAAGGAATGGGAAAGTTCTGAAAAAGAAATTCTTGAGTTGTTTATTCGAGAGACAGGGATTCTTACGAAGAAGTTTCAATTTATACCTGTAGGATATAATCTAGGTTTTGAACATAATTTTTTCAAAGAGAGAACGAAAATTCATGGTCTTGCTAAAATTGATATTTTGAATTATCCATTTATTGATTTTCATAGCATCGGAGTGTTGATGAACCAAGGAATGTTTAAAGGTGCTAGCCTTGATAAATTGACAGGAAAACCGATGAATGGGAGCATGATTCCTGAATGGTATGCAAAGAAAGAGTATGACAAGATTGTTGAGTATATTGAAGTTGAGGCGAGGGAGTTTTTGAAGTTAGCTGAGTGGCTTTGGGGGAAGATACCTTTACTCTTTGAGGATTTTAAGAAAGAGGTTTTAGCGGGTTAAAGAAAAGAGTAAATCCTGTTGCTATCTTGGTTTCTTTATAAAAAATTTCTTATTCAACCTCCGCACCTCCTCCACTCTTTTGAGATATTCCTCTGGGAGCCGGTATACCTTCATTCCGAGGAGATTACATGTCTTTTCGAATGCTCTGTCTAGAGTATATACTTTTTTAATATCCTCCTTGAGAAAACTGCTTATGATGCTTTTGTCTGCCTCACCTATTTCGAGACGAGGATTGTCTTCTGCTTTTATTAACTCCTGATTTGCTAAGACTACTTGTCCCCTATAATTTGCGAGGGTTTGGTCTTTCCAGAAAATCAGATTGAGATTCAATTCGGCGGTTAATTGATTCCAGGCGTCTCTTGCTTCAGAAGGCTGAAAGAAATATTTGTTGATCAAGACTCCGATGACCTCTGATTCAGAGACCGATGCATGATAAAAGGCTTCTTTACATGAATAAAATTTATTCCTAAATTCCTCGAGATTTGAGGGGCAATGCACTATTGCTATAAGTGCGCTGGAGTCCATCCCTACTTTTTCGAAGTCTTTGAGGGCGAGCATAGAAAGAATAGAGTTACTGAGTTTATAGAGGTTTTGTGTTTTTTGTTATTTTGGTTTTATCCTGTTGTGTTACATCCGGATATGGTAATATCCTGTTGCGTTACATCCAATTACGGGACATTTTTCAGTCTTATGGCTGGCGAGGGGCTTTTCAGGATTAAGATGTTCTTGCTTATATGCTTCCCACTCAGAGATGGTAATTTCCTTTGCCCGATATTGAGAAACTTTAAAAGACGATAAACAATAGTCTTCCAATCCAACTACGTCTAACATATTTTGAGTTATTTTATCTCGGCCTCCAAGGGGGGAACTTACTGCTTTAATTAAACTGTTTACTGTATTTATTACACGAGTCATAGCCTCAAGATCTAAATTGCACTTTATAGCAGATCCTGCTTGATGGTCACGAGATATAATTTTATTCTCCGATAAATAATTCACTGGTTCATAGATCTTCCCCCCAGCTATAAGTCGATTAGCCAAATAGTCTCTCTTCATAAGAATCTCAAATTTTTTAGCCATTTGATACCTTTTGGTTTCACGCCCAATCCTATATTCTTGCGAGGAGTCCAAAGAAAACATGGGCACCTCAATGTAATAACCATCCCCGGCACTGTAAATAAGATTGATTTTTCTCTGGGCTTCATATAAAGTCCTTTTCGACAATCTCATCTTAGCCATACTTTTACGGTAATCTCTCTTAAATCGCTTTATCATCTTATCTACTTTTTCTGCACTTTCTGTTTGTGCTTCCCTTGTGTTTTTTATTTGTGTTTCCATTTTGGTTTTATCCTGTTGTGTTACTATCATAAAGAAGTTAATATATAACTAAGTTTCCTTTAATTTATAGTCTAAAAAGGTAAAGTTTATATATTATAAGTTAATAATAGACTATATGGTGTATAAATTAGATTTAAAAGATAGAAAAATCTTATACGAGCTGGATATCAATTCAAGACAGTCTTTTAATAGCATAGCACATAAAGTGGGCCTAAGTAAAACTGCCTTAATCAATAGAATAAGTAACTTACAAAAAGAAGGAATCATAAAAAAGTTCCACACTGTTATTGATACTGGAAAACTTGGGTATATACCCTTCAGATTATTAATCAATTTGCAAAACGCTTCTCCAGAGAAAGAAAATGAAATACTCAGCTATCTTAAAGAAAAACCTATCATCACATGGCTCGTCTCCATTCAAGGAGAATATGATATTGGCGCATTGATTCTTGTGAAGAAAATAGAAGAAGTAAATTCATTCTGGGAAGAATTGCTTAATACATATGGCAATTACATTGAAAAAAGACTTCTCACTTTGATGGCTGCGATTCATTATTATTCAAGAGCTTATTTTCTTGATAAAGAAAAAAATTATTTCGAAATATTAACGTTAACTTTTCCCAATGAGCTTCCTCTTGATGAAAAAGACAAAGAAATTCTTAAAATTCTCGCCCAAGATTCCAGAGCACTTATCGTAAACATCGCTTCCAAAGTCAGATTAACTCCAAAAACCATCATAGAGAAGATAAAAAAGCTTGAAAAGAAGAAGATCATTGTTGGCTATAAAACGGTGTTTGATTTAGAAAAAATAGGTTATAGTTATTTCAAAGTTAACTTTCTTCTGAATAACACTCTCCTTGAAAAAAAGAGAGATCTAAAACTCTTTATCAAAAATCACCCAAACATTATCTATGAAGACGAAGTTCTAGGTGGAGATGATATAGAAATAGAGATACAAGTAGAAAACATACAAAAACTAAGAGAAGTACTTAACAAAATTAAAGAAAAATATGCTGGAATCATAAAAGATTATAAGATATTAGAATATTATAAAGAACATAAGTATCTTTTTCTTCCAGTAAAGATATAGATCTCAATAGTTCAGTGAAAAGTACTTTCCTGTTGTTTGTTAATTATTAGTACATAGACTATATCTCGAAAAATGTTGAAAGTGAAAATTTTAACTCGTTAAGGTTTTTGAATAACCATTTAAAATAAATATTTTCTTAACACTTCTCCATCGATAAGGATTATTGGAATCAGGGTTTTTCCAAATTCTCTATATTCTCTGGAAATGTTAAAAATGTAAAAAATTAACTTGCGTACTTAATGATCTATGTACTGGGCTGTAGCTTAATTCTTCTCAAACTGCTCCCGAAACTCGTCAGCAATCTTGCTAACAGACCTTTTCTGATACCACCACACCAGCCACACAACTCCACCGAAAAGAAGGATAAGAACAACAAAAACAGAAATAATAATTGACTTATTCCTAGAGATATTCTCTGCAACCTGCCCTCCTAAATTCCCAGCAGGCTGCTCTTCAGGAGTTTCTTCCTCAGAAGAAATTTCTTCCGGCGCAATGGGTGCCTGCAATTCCTTAAAATAAAGTGTAGCTTTCCCACCTTGATAAGCAGTATAACGAATCAACAATTCATTCACATTGTCTCCATTCAAGTTGAATTCTTCTCCCGTATTGAGGAGGAGTGTTCGAGAAGCTGTACCCTGTTTAACTACAACCGATGTCGAGGACACGCTCTCAACAGTAAAAAGATAAATAATTCCGTTAGCATACGCAGCTTGGACCCCATCTCCCTTCAATAACTCAGCCTTTACTCCTTCTTGCAATTGTGGATAAGTCAATTTCAAAGTCTTTGGTCCTTGAGGAGTACCGCCTCCACCGCCTCCCCCATTATTGCCTCCGCCGCCACCATCGGGAGGAGGAGTTACAGGAACAGCAACACTAAATGTCACCGACGTTGAATTCCCAATCAAAGTATGATTTTCCCTAACCATCCAAACACTTAAAATGTGGCTTCCATCTCCCACATTCAAGAAAGTGTAGCTCCCATCATTATCCAAGTCCATCACTTCTTGAGAATCTAATTGCAAATGAGTATGATTTACCAAAGATAAATTTCCTGATTCAGCATACATAACAACAACATCTCTCGTCGTTACAACACCATTTTGAATAGGAGAAGTAATCGCCAAAGTAGGAGGAGGCAAAGCAGGTGTAGTCACAGAAAGAGCTGAACTATTCCCTGAAACAAGTCCAACAAAATTCACAGCAGCAACACTATAGAGATAAGTTGTACCAGAAATCACTGTCAAATCTGAAAAAAATGTGCCTGTAGGCTGCCCAATCAGCACACTATTTCTATAAACACGATAATTTGCAACCCCTGACTCAGCATCTATAGAAGGATTCCAAGTTAAATTCACTTGATAGGAAGTATTTACCGTAACAGCAAGATTTGTAGGCACAGTCGGAGAAGTAGTATCAACAGGAACACTATTCGAAACACTCACAGTTACATTCGCAGAAGCTGTATTCCCTGCTGCATCTCTTGCAGTTGCCATCACAACATGCAATCCATTCGAGGCAGTAGAAGTATTCCATGTCCTTGAATAAGGAGCAGTCGAATCTTCAGTGTTAAGCTGGATTCCATCCACAAAGAATCTCACTCCTGCAACACCAACAGTATCAGATGCAGTTGCATTTACGGTAAGAGTCCCATTCACAACCTGCCCTTGAGTCAGAGATGTAATGGAAACCGTCGGAGCTGTAGTGTCTGGAGCAGCCAATGTCGTCGCTAAAACTGCGCCGCTTCTTGCAGATTCTAAATTTACACCATTTACCGCAGAAACTTCATAAGAGTAAGTTGTGCTTGGGGAAAGGCTTGAGTCTGCAACAGAGGCAGTTACAGGTTGCCTTACCAAAACAGTATCTCTCCATACATTATAACGAAGAATTCCTGATTCAGGATCACTTGAAGAATTCCACGCAAGATTAATTTGAGAAGAATTAACAGCAAGAGCAGCCAGACCTCCTGGAATTGTAGGGGGAGTTGTATCTATTCCAGAACCGGTATATTCATCAGCACCCACATCGGGCTGAGCATCACGAGCATCTCCATCAATATCTTGGGCAACTCCAACAGTAGCACCTTGATTAATTGCAGCAGTTGCCGTTGATAGAAGGTGCAAATCCCCAGCAAGAAGATTCACAAACATCCCAGAGGTTGCTAAAGTATTATTAGCCCATATAGGAACCGCATTATCTCTTGTAACGTTAGTAGGATAATATAAATTATTTTTAGTTATTACCTGGGTGTTTGCAAACTGGAAATCAAATGCAGTAGTCCCTTCAGTATAAATCGTATTATGATAAACACTGACATTAATTGCTTGCTTAACAGCAATTCCACCATCATAAGCATCATGAGGCACACCTGAAGCGATGTAAATAATATTATTCTTTACAACACCCCCAATATGCCCAACCTGACTCGGAGTCAGCCCAGTACCTTGAAGAGGATCATCAGGATAAATCCTTTCTCCCCCAGAGATCATTAAACCCAAGACAATACCCTGAGAAGAATTAATAAGAATATTTCTTTCAATCAAAGGATCACGGGAACTTCTCCAGAACAATATAGTTGGTCCGGACAAATTTCCCCCCCTTCCATCGCAATGAATTTCTTTGAAAACATTATCTCTTATCGTCCATCCCCATGACTGCAAGGCATCAAATCCATTTGTATAACATCCTGTTAGCACAGTATCTATCTGTTGCCTGCCAGCTGCAGTAAATTCAACTAAAGAACAAGCAAGAGTGCCAAAATCAGCATAGCCATTTCCATCAGAATTAACTTTCACCAATTGTTGTCGCGCATCAAGAATATGTAAATTATACAAGAGTGCTTGATGTCCTCCCCCCACCACATGAATTGGATGATAAAAAGCTCTTTGAATAGTTAAATCTGCAATAGTAATATTAGCTGCAGAGATATAAACCGGCTCTCCAATAGTATATCCTCCATCAAGAATAACTGCATCTCTATTCCCAGATTGAGATCTCAAAGCCACTCTGGGTATTGCAAAAATTAAATTAGAATTCAAATTATAAGTGCCGTCTTGAAGTAAAACTGTTGTTCCAGAAGCAGCCCCTGCAACAATCTCATCAAGCTGACTTGCTTGACTTGAATTAACAATAATAATATTTCCAGCAGGAGCAGACAATGTAGGACAAAAAGAACTGCTTTTATCAACTATTAATTTTCTTTTGGTATTATTTCTCAAAATAACATTGTTAACCGTTACTAGCCCTAAGGAATCGGAAAATCCAGAACCTTGCTGCACAAGAGTAGCGCCTTCCATCAAAACCCAAGAAAAACTCTGTCCTGGAGAAACAGAAAAGGATTGTAGATTTCTCAAAGTAACATCAGTCGTCCCTGTCAAATTCGGAGACTGATTCAACCATAACTCAATCTCAAAATTTCCTGGTTGATCAACAATAGTATTGGTGTTCCATTTCTGATAAGCATTAACATATCCAACAGAATCCCCATCAAGAGGATCTCCATTTCCAGGATTGTTATCTAAACTAAATCTTGTAAACGCAGGAAGAGCCTTATTTTTCTGGAAATCAATCCTATTTGCGCCAGCATAATCAGATAACTCTATCAAAGACATATCTAAAGCATGATTTTCATGCCCCTCTTGGCTCCATCGGAAAGTAAATGGCCTCTTCGTATCTCTTAATGCTTGATAAAACTCAACAGCTTGCTCCCATCCTATCCCCCCATCATTCTTCGCATTACTAAAACTAATAAATGGCGTCTCTTGAAGAGGATTTGCTCTCAGCCAATAAGACATGTTAATATCATTCCAAGTGTTGATGCCATTCTCGTCTAATATTCCTCGAGAAATAGATCCAAAAAGCCCTATAAAACTTTCATTGAATAAGGGGCTATTTTTTGCAACACCAACTCCTGCCCATGAATTAATATAATTAAAATAGTTTCCATATCTCAAGCAAAACATTTTCCCGCCACTTCCGCCCATAGACCATCCAGAGCACATTATCCTATTGTTATCAATACTCCACTGTGTTTTCATCCAGTCAATAAAAGAAATCATTCTGTGCATAGTATAGTATCTGTTAATCCCATTCCATTGATTTTGTGAAGAAGTAAAAGAAAGATTTTCGTTCCAGCCTGCCCACCAACTCTGCGGGGGATAATCTGTAGAAGTCAAATAAATCCCATCTGGATAAAATACAAGCCTATTACAGCTTACTAAACTTGAACCCCAGCAATGAAGATTCATATCTATTTTGTAAGGCGGTGCTACATTAGAAGGTATAACAACTCTATAATTATTGGGACGAGAAGCAAGATCTGTAAGTTGGGGAGCCTCCCATCTAGTGAAAAAATGTTGATCTCCAGAATAATAATACGTCCTAGCAGAAGGAGAACCAGAATACCAAGTCTCATTAACAAAACTTTTGTTCTGCAAAATAGGCTTCCAATTAGAGTCATACGTTTCAGAAACAGGAATTGAAAGAGAAGAAAAATCAGTTCTATTCTCCAAACTGTTATTCACAAGCGTAGTCGCATAATAAAAATTTCCTAACGGTTCTGCTGTAGTATGAACATACAATCCCATATTCAAAGGTAATTCTCCCAATCCCCATCCCCCAATACCTTCCTGAATCACAAAACGCGGAATATCTAATCCCGCCCGACTGCCCCAAGAATCAGAACTTTCCTTTCCATAAAGATAGAAATTATATCCTGTCCCTACGCCAACTTCTGCAATCCTCGTTGCCAGATTCAAGTTGGAAGAAGTGATCGGAGCCGTATAGCGATAAATCCTATACCTTATTCCAGGATTCGCATTACGGATATTATCATATTGGGAGAAATTCAAATCTTCTATAAAATAATTACCTGCCTCGTCCCAAGTTAAAAACGTCTGCCCGTTTCTATGGAAAGCTTGAAGGCGAAGAGGAGAAGTAACTGAAGAGGCATTAACAATCCTAAAAGAATCTGTAAAAGTTCCGCCGATGCTCCTTAAAAAATCAACAGAGATTTCGCTCTGATTAACAAAAAATCTCGTAAATCCATACGTGGGATTAATGTTGCTTCCCATCCACTTTGCAAAATACCCTGCTTCACTATCTCCTGTATTAATGGCGTACAAAGACTGCCCAAAAACTCCAGTAATTACCAAAACACTTCCCGCCCCGCGAGTATAAATCCCATCGCTGCCGTCATCAGCAACACAACTAGAAAGATACGATCCTGAAGTCGCACAAGTAATCTGTTTGCTTCGTTCATACACATGATCATGCCCTTGTAAAATAAGATCCACTTTTTTATTCAAGAGCAAATTAAGAAGATCAGCTCCAATTTCACACGACTTCGTTGCAGCAGTGATGCAATTCTTATGCATGGCTACAATAACCCAAGGTATGCCCTGCGCACGGGCAGTATCAATGGCGTTGGAAAGCCAGGTGTAATGGCTATTCCCAAGAGTGTAGGTATAAGAGACTCCCCCAACAGTAAGTGCAGGAGAAATCATGATAATGCGAGTAAGATTCAGATAATCAAAAAAATATTCTGCGCCATAAATACCTGAAGCAGAAAGACGATCAGGCAAACATCCAGCAAAACTCAATATCCTGCCATTCGGACCTCCATCCTCCTCGTGATTTCCTGAGACTAACTCAAAAGGATACGCTGTATTAAGGCGGGATTTCACTTGATCGCACCAAATGCTCTCCTGCCCCACAACACCATAGCTCATATCTCCAAGAGCCAAATAAAATGAAGCTCCTGATTGATTCAAAACATCCAAACTCGCATTGGTATTGCCATTGCTTCCGTGATCTCCTCCAGCAGCAAAAATAAAATCCGGGGGAGAAGGATCATACTGCGAACGGTCAATGCCCCAGAAGTCACCGGTCTCACTTGCCACCACGAAATCGTATTTTCCATTGACAAATCCAATAGCCTCTCCCTGATTATTGTTAAATTGAATTCTCCATTGCCGAGAAGGAGCATTGAAGAAGTCTGCAATCGTCGTCGAGGAGCTATTTCTTTCAATAATCCAATGATAGTCAGGATCAACGCCATCATTAATCAGCGCCAATCTCCTCCCATCGCGAGAGATATCTGCTCCGGTAATCCAATTATTTGTGTTATTGAATTCTCCTATAAAAATAAGCGTGACGGTTATTGATGAATTTATTTCTGGAAATGCGTAGACTCTTGCATTAGTTGGGCGTTTTTGTACAATATAAGGGATGCCTCCCCAGATAAATGTTGCCTCTGAATCTTTTGCTCCATCTGGATAAACAAAACGATGTGCTGCTGCTGTCACAGTTGTTGCAGCGCCAAATGGATCTGGTTCTGCAACTTTATAAAGAATGTAATCTGCTCTTGCTTGAGCATTATCTCCTGTATCTGAAATCCAGATATTATTATTCTCGTCTAAAGCGATATCTTCCCAATCAATATTGCTTGATCCCAAAACACTAAAAACCTTAATCGTTGCTCCAGATGCATTAACTGCAATGATGCTCGCAGCTTGCCCAGAATCTCCGTGCATCCAGTAAACACCAGGATACTGCCGAGATGCAACAACACCTGATGATTCAGGAACAGTATGAATTCCCAAGCGCCGAGGCGTCAATGTAAGAGGTTCTTCTGCAACAGAAGATGTCAGTGATTGCTGAAAAAATTCAGATCCGCCTGCCTTTTGATCAATAACATTTCCCTGAATCTGCAGCCCTTCTTTATCTGACAACCCTAAAAAAGGTATAAGAGAACCTATCTTCTGATAATCGGGCACAGAAGTAAAAACAGCAAGAATGAGAAGAGTAAAAAAGAGGATAGCCACTAAAAGAAAACTATTCAAAACAATCAATGAAAAACTGCTCCTTTGAAACCGTCTCTTTCCTCTTTTCCGCACCACGAAAAATAAAAGAAATGCTCGTTTATAAATATTAAGGCACCAAACGATCTCTATCCCTCGGGAACATAGTCACTTCGCGAATATTTTCTTGCTTGGTAAGAATACCAGTCAATCTTTCCAAGCCAATACTCCACCCAGCATGAGGAGGCGCTCCATATCTGAAAGAATTAATATAGCTCTCAAAATTCTTCGGATTAAGATTCTTCGCCTTGAGCCTTTTAATCAAAAGTTCAGGAAGATGAATTCTCTGCCCTCCAGAACAAATTTCAATACCGCCGTAAATGGCATCAAAACCTTCAGAGTATTCAGCATCTTCTTTCTCTCCTTGAGGCATAATATAAAAAGGTTTAATGGTTAAAGGCCAGGAATGCACGAACACTATAGTATCAGGAAACAACTCTCCCAACTTTCTCTCAGCCTCTGGAGACAAATCATCTCCATGCTCGATGGAAATTCCTTTCTCCTTGAGCAGTAAAACAGTCTCTTTATAATGAAGATATTTTGCCCCAGGAACTTTCAAATTCACCCTCAGTAATTCCAGTTCGTTCTTATTTCTCGTAATAACCTCTTTCACAATCTCAACGACAACATCTTCCATATGTTTCATAACTGCCATCTGATCATAAAACGCCGCCTCAATATCCATCTGTCGAATCTCATTAATATGCCTGACCGTATTATGTTTCTCAGCTCTCCACACCGGTGTAATCATAAATGTCTTTTCCATACTGCAAGCAAGCATTTGCTTATACAATTGGGGCGATTGCGCCAAATAAGCCTTCTTCTCAAAATACTTCACCTCAAACAAATCAGTTCCGCCCTCAGAAGCTGCAGAAATCACACAAGGGGGCTGCATCTCAACAAATCCCCTCTCTGCAAAATGAGACCTAAATACCCCAGCTATCGTTGATTGAATCTTAAAAATCGCCTGCGTCCTTTTTCTGTGAAAATCCAAAAATCGATAATCAAGCCTTTTCGGCAATTCAGTTTTCGAAAAATCAGAAACATCAATCGGAAGCGGATGTTCTGCAACTGCTAAAACCTCAATAAGCGTAGGAATAATCTCTTTTCCACCAGGAGCTTGCTTGCTTTCCTGAACCTTCCCACGAATCGCTAAAACACTTTCTCGAGAAACTTTCCCAAGAAGCTGGAAAACCTCTTCACTCACCCCCCCCTTAAATCCTGTAATTTGGATAATTCCTGAAATATCACGAAGTAAAAGAAAACGTATCTTCCCTAAATCCCTTTGCTCATGCACCCATCCCGCAACAAGAACTTCATCATCCTTCTTTTTTCCAAAAACCTGCTCAGCTAAAACTCTCGAAGAAGAAAGCAGTTTTAAATTCAATTCAGAAACTTTTTTTACTTCACTCTTTGCTTCACTCTTACTTGCTTTAGCCATACTCTCCTGACAAAAGGAGTATTTTTAAGCCTATCGACAAAAGATATTTAAATGAAGAATCACTCTAAAAAATATGAAAAAGAGTGCAGCTGTTCAAACGAGTTTATCAGTCATTTTCTTTCTTCTCATTACAGTAAGCGCATATCACCTCTCTCCTGAAGAACAAAAAAATCAGTTAACAAAATGGAATGACTACCTCCTCAATATTGCAGAGACTACTCAAGAACAATCACTCACCCCGCAGCAGGTTGAAGAAGCTATTCAAATCGCAAAACAAAGAAAACCCGAGATTCTCAACATTCTTAATAGGAATCCTGAAAGACTCTCTCAATTTCTTCTCAATAAAGAAACCATCCATGCACTCCCAGAAGAAATAAAAGCATTTCTCGAGATCCCTGCAGAAAAAGAAGGGAGCGTCATCATTTTCCACATCGATGCTTTTGAAGAGGACACAAGCAGATTCATCTACATGCTCCAAACCGATTCCAAAAAATATACGCTTTTCTTCCAAAAAGACCACAAGATTCCAAAATCTGACGAAAGAATTAAAGTAAGAGGATATATCCTAGATAACCACTTTTTTGTCGAATCTTTTGAAATCGTCCCCCAGGGAGGAGGAGCCTCAATCTCTACTACAGGAGAACAGAAAGTAGTGGTCGTCCTTTTAGAAACACTCGATGAACCTCTTCTTCCGATAACAAGAGGCACAACAACCATCCAACGTGAGGATTTGGAAAGAGTCCTTCAGAATGTAAAAGAATATTATAAGGAAATTTCTTATGGAAAACTTGATTTCTCTTTTGATATCATAGGGCCTTTCACCATTGTAAAAAATCCCAGTCTCTTTTGCGATCCCAATGGAATCGAAAGCCAAGCATATACACTTGCTGGAGATACTATCAGAAAATATAATCGAAAGATGCTGATATTCCCGGGAGTATTCTGCAGTGTCGGAAGCGTAGGAGGGTTTTCTGGAGTTTCAACAGCTTGGATAGCATCAAACGATCTTACTGCATTTACAATCTCTCACGAACTCGGACATAACCTCGGCACATTACATGCCAACTATATTTACTGTGACGGATCAAAAATTGCAACACCTCAAAAATGCTCATCACATGAATATGGGGACTTTCATGACGTCATGGGAAACCGCGACCCAACAAGAAAATCTCTCCCTTATGATCGCCCTCCTGTACACATGAACTCGCTCCATAAAGAAATGCTAAACTGGCTAGAACCTGAAAAAATTCAAACCATCACTTCTTCAGGAATCTATCACTTAGATCCTTTATCAGTTCCTTCAGACGAACCCCAAATCCTCAAATTCCTATCTCAAAAAAATTGGTACTACTTAGATTACAGAATCCCTGTAGGATTTGATAATTCTCCACTTTTTCAAGAAGAAAATAAAGGCCCTTTCCTTCGTATACCCTTTATCAGAAACGGAGGAGATACACAACTCATCGATACCACTCCAGGAGATTCGGTTACAGGTTTAGATGGGAGACCGACACAAGAACAACAACGTAGCTCTATCAATCCAGGAATTACCTACACAGATCCCCTCAAAAAATATCGTATCACAACTTTGCAGGCAAATACAGAAGGCACTGATGTAAAAATTGAACTCGGAGAGATTGCAACAATCATCGATAATAAAAATGCTGAATTTTCAACCACTGGAACATGGAACCCTTCAGCCATTCCTGGAAGCTACAATGGAGACTCCCTCGAATCAAAAACTTCAGGAAGCACAGCTATCTGGACCACAGCTATCTGGACAAAACCTTTCGAACAAGGTTATTATGAAATTTACGCCTGGTGGACATCCTCTCCAGAAAGAACAACACAAGCAGTATACACAATCCAGGATGATATTGGATCATTTAGTTTGCAGCTTGCTCCACAAAATCAAAGACTTAATGGAGGGAAATGGAATCGCTTATTAGTAACCTATCTATCTTTCCAAGGAACTGCGGCAGAAGTGAAACTTACCGTAATAGGAGGCAGTACTTCTGCAGATGCAATAAAATTTGTCATGATACCTTCTTGTCCTGATGAAGACAGCGATGGATTCTATAGAGATACAGGATTTTGCTTTCAGCCACCATATGATTGCGACGACAACAATGAAAATGCAAACCCTAATTGGTATGAAACCTGTGGTGATAACATCGACAATAATTGCAATAGTTTCATCGATGAAACCTGTGCACAAGTAATCATTGATAATGGAATGCAAGGATCCAGCATCGTTAAAGGGAGCTGGCAAGCTTCAACAGCACCAAACTCTTATGAAACCACCTCAGTCTATTCAAAAACAGTTGGCAATATATTCCAATGGACATATCCCAGCGAAAATAATCCTAACCTGTACAAAATCTATGTCTGGTGGACCTCGCTCTCAACCCGCACTCAGAAAGCAGCCTACACTATTTACGATGGAACTGCTCCTATCGCTGTTCAGCCTGCTCCGCAAAATCAAAGACTTAATGGAGGGAAATGGAATCTTCTTGGGCAATACGCACTTAAAAATCCTATAGTAGAACTCAAAGTAAATGATGCCTATAGCCATAGCGCAGATGCAGTCATGTTCGAAAAAACATCAAGTTGCTTAGAAGAAGATAACGATGGATACGGACCACCAGGGATTATAACAAACTGCCCTTACCCTGAAGAAGACTGTAATGATGGTGATACAACGATTAATCCTGGCGCAAAAGAAATTTGCGGAGATGCTATTGATCAAAACTGTAATCCTAAAGATGACGCCTGCATTTCTGAGATCATCCTAGACAATCTTCAATCAGGGTTTTCTACAACAGGAACATGGGTTAAATCAGGTATCTTAGGATATTACGCAATTGACGCTCTCTATTCAAAAATCATCGGCAGTACAGCAACCTGGCAATTCAACAATCTGCAGCCGGGAAAATACAAAGTATACGCATGGTGGACTGTCTCATCAGGGCGATCTACAAATGTGCCTTACACCATATCATTCCCAGGAGGATCTCAAACAATAAAAGTTAACCAGCGTGATCCGCAATTCTTTCCAGGAAAAGACTGGTACCTTCTTGGAGAATATTCTTTTGACACATCTGCAAAAGTTACAATGAATGTTGAAAATACATACAGCCACAATGCAGACGCAATCAAGCTGGTAAACAGCGAAACATCGCTCTGTTTAGATGAAGATAGTGATAATTACGGCATTGGAAATGATCGAAGTGGATGTATCTACGAAAGTGAAGATTGCGATGATATTGATCCTACAATTAATCCAGGAGCGGAAGAGATCTGCGGCGACGGAAAAGACAATAATTGTGATAACATTTTAAGCAATCCAGGAGTAGGTCAGGGAGAAATCATTCTCGATAATACAGGAACCAATACTGCAACCTTCTCGAAATCAGGGTCGTGGTCACTATCATCAGCAACCGGTTCATATGGGACCCAGTCGGTCTACTCAAAAAGTTCAGGAAGCACTGCAACCTGGACAACGCCATTAATGCCTGGAGAATACGAAGTCTATGCATGGTGGACAGAATGGTCTTCACGACCAACTGAAGCGCCCTATGCCGTCACCCATACAATAGGTACAACCACAGTCATTAAGAACCAAAAAGAAGTGGGCTCAGGAGAAAAATGGAATCCTCTAGGAAAATTTACCTTCGAGGCAACAGGTAAAGTCGATCTAACAACAAAATCAGATGGCTCAAGTTATAACGCAGATGCGATTAAGTTCGTACCAGCAGGAGTTGTTTGCTCCGATGCTCAAGCACCTTTCCCTAAAGAAAGAATAGAATTCCTTCGAGGAGATATTAATGGAGATAATAAGTTAGATATCTCAGATACAATAACAGTCCTTAATTTTCTCTTTAAAGAAGGAAAAGCTATATCTTGTGAAGATGCAGCAGACGCCAATAACGACGGGAAAATAGATATCTCTGACGCAATCTTTATGCTCAGCTATTTGTACCAAGGAGGACCTGCTCTTGCAGAACCCTTTAAAGAAGGGCCAGGATTTGATCCCTCTCCAGAGGACGATCTTACCTGCGAATAGGCATTATCAGAATCAGTACACATCCTTCTTATAAATTTCCAAAAGGAACTGACGAATTGTTCAGCCATCACAAAATCCAAGCTCTTTTCAGGAAGCATCCTCCTTTTCTTCTTCCCCCAATCTTCTTTTATTTCACCACTCTCCTCAACACTTCCATAATCTCCTTCCCAGAAACTTTCCCCTTAAAACGAGCCATTGCCAAACCCATATATGCATTCACAGAAAGTCCAGGTTTCTCCCTCACGAGCTTCAAAATCTCTTCTTCGAGATCTTCGCCAACTTCCTCTATTTTCAACGCCTCTCTCACATCCTTGCCTTTTGCAATGTCAATAAGAACCTGCCGAGCATGGCTCTCATCAATCTTCTTATCTTTAACATGCTCTAGAATCAACTCAAGAACATCCAAATGCAGAATTTCCTGTAATTTCTTTTCTGAAATTTTCTCCTTCACTACAATTTCCCGAGGCCACATCACAAGTAATTTCGCAACAAGCTGCGGATATTCATAAACTTTTAGCAAAGATTTATACTCCTCTAACTTCCCTTCATCCAAGATAAGTTTAATCATCTCCTGATTCAGCCCTTGTTTCTCAAGATCCTGCCTCAATTCTGATTTTAACCGAGGCAAATTTTTCTTCACCTCATTCATCAGCTCTCTATCAATATGGAGAAGATGCAAGTCAGTTTCAGGATACATTCGAGCAGCGCCAGGCATAGGCCTCAGAAAAGTTGTTGTCCCATCTTCATTCGCTTTTCTCACCTCACCAACACTCTTGCCATTCTTTACAAGTTCTTTCTGCCTCTCTACCTCGTTTCTCAAAGTCTTTACAATCAACTCAGGCTCCTGCACACCTTTAATCTCAATCCTTTTCCCCCCGGCAATAGATACATTAACATCTTGTCGAATGGTCCCAATTCCTCGACGAACTCTGCACGACCTTAGAATCTCACCAATTTTCAAAGCCGCCTCTTTTGCCTGCTCAGGCCTCTTGATATCAGGCATGGTAGCAATTTCAATCAAAGGAATGCCCAATCGGTCCAGTCTATAAACCACACTGTCCCTTTCCTGGCTCACAATCCGGGCAGCATCCTCCTCAAGACAAACACTTTGGATACCCACTCTTCCAAAACTAGTCTCCAAGTAGCCATTCCTCGCAATTAAAACAGTTCTTTGAAATCCAGAAACATTGCTCCCATCAATAACCGTCTTTCTCATAATCTGTGTATAAGGAATAATCTCACAATGAAGAAGAAGGGCAACTTGCAGGCAAATCTTCAAGGCTCCAGAATCAATTTCTCGTGGAGGCTCCTCGTCAATATCCACAAGGCACACATTTTCTCGATAGCATTCATATAAAAACTCCCGTTCTCTACCAGCCTCATAAGAAACCGCGGCATCAACCTCGCCTGTCTCTCCTGCAATTGCATGCAGCTTCCTGGAAAGAAGATAATCAGGATCCTCGATTCTCAGAATTGAAGGGCATCTGCAGAATAACTTCCCAGTATCAAGCTGCTGATGAATCTCCAGCCCAGAAATAAAACTCTCCGTTTCTTCTTCCTCAGATTTCATGATTTCCCTTACTTTCTTTTCGCTCATACATACATCACAAAATAAGAATTAATAAAGTTAATGCCCGATCAGATAAGTTAAATTTTTCTCTTAACATGTCAAAAACCACCGGCCATAGACTATTGGCATGTTGATGCCACCGTTGGTTTTTGAGCACTATCAGAATTGCACTCACTATCTTAACTGCGCTTCATAGACTAGTGGAATTCTGAAGTTTTAAAGGGCTATAAATTATACACAAAAATGTACTGTAGAGAAAACTTCTGAACAGACTTCGCCATGTCAGAAATAATTGACTTCAAAATCTTTAGATTTTAATAGCCGTCAGAACTCTGTGAGTTCTGAGGTTTCTGAAGCTTCAAAATCGAAGATTTTGAGAGCTCTCAAAATTCCTTGAATTTTGAAGCCATCAGAATTCCTTCTTGGAACTTCAGGAATTTTGCAAATTTTTATGATCGAGAACTAAATTTCTTAGAATGATAATCGCCGCCATTCCTGCTCCCAGTATACCCTAATTTCTTCGCTGAATTATCCCACATACAAACAAATTCCTTGCCATATTGATTCCAACTATCAGGGTGCTCTTTAAAAATAGGATGGCCACGAGCAGTATAAAGGTAAATCGCCTCAAAACCTAGCGCCTGAGCAACACCTTCCGCAACTCTTAAAGAGCCCACTCCAAATTTAACACCCCCAGGATACTGCCCATTTTTACATGATTGCATTTGAGAAACAAGCATGATATTATCTTGCGCCCAAAATCCGATAACTGCGGCTAAATCAAGCTCTCCTTTATTCTTGGGCTGGTATACTTCAAGAAGAAAAGGAGAATCCGAACGCACTCCTCCACCACTCATCCCTCCAGGGCTTATAGTCCCGATGCCAAAATTTCCAGAAATCATGTATCCAGATAAGCTTCTCTCTTTACCGTCCTCGCCGGGAATTCGAATATCTTTGGGTTCCTTGCTTAAAACATCCTGCAAAAATCTTCGAGGATGCGCGCCCATAACTGCCAATTGCTCTGCAATCATCGGGTGATTCCCCATAGAAGCGCAATAATCACGAATTATTTCAGGCGTATCAAAGCCCGACTGAGGATGTTCAATTAAAGGTACAAGAGAAAGAGCATTCTTCTCAGGAGTTTTTCTCAAACTATCAATTTTGCTGTCAAAATAGGAATCGCGCGGATCATATGTGAGCACATCATTCTCAATCAAACCCCAGGTTGATTCAAGATCTCCTCGAGAGAGAATAGTCCTTTCATCAATAACAATCGGTAAGACATCATTATAAAGATACTCTCTTAATTCATGAAATCTTCCTGCACATTTAACGGTTTTCTTGGGTTTTTCAGTCATCTTCATTCAAATACTTATTTGATATTATTCACCAAAATCCTCGGTATCTAGAATCAATCTCGATTCTACGACGCTATGAAAGGGCATTCTTTCAATTTGAGCAGTTTGGTTTATGCCTTTCAAAGCAAAAAAAGCTATTTAAATCTTTCTACCTGTATCTACTAAGAAGTTACACTAGAGAATCAATGCTGCAAGAAACAAACCTTTAAAATCTCAAGAAATTTCTTCCAGCAAAGCCCCATAGTCTAGTGGTCAAGGATACGGCCCTCTGGATGTAAAGGAACTTTAGTTCCCTTGGCAATCATCTCCTTAAAAGGAGTCAACATGGAGAGAGGCTGTGACCCAGGTTCGAATCCTGGTGGGGCTATTCATAATCAAATTTGTTCCACAAATTTGCATTATTCTAATAATTCCATGATGAGAACCTGAAGGTTCGACGAGCATTTCCATTTTAGAAAAATCCGAGAAAAATATGAAATGGAAATGCGAGAACTGGTGGAGCTATCTTCTATGAACCTGGGTTCCCAGGCGTCGAATCCCGAGAAGTTTCATCCTGGCAAAACTGAATTCTGAATATTAACAGCAGGATGGAACTTTGAGTCAGTGGGGCTATATTTCTCAAATCAATCCAATATAACCGATAAAAATAACTTTTTTATAGTAACAACAGAAATGAAAGATTTAAATAACAGAATATCTTTTAGCAGAGCATGAAAATTCAAGTTGATTTAAGAAAAGATGAAATACTTGAAGAACTAGTAAACAGTGATCCTCACGAAAAAATATCGGAAATTCGTTTAGCTAAGGAATTGATACAGTTAGTAAAATCTGGTCAAGTAAAATCGGAAGATATACGAAAACATGTAAGAAAGAAATATGAATTAGATATACCTAAAGAAGTGTTAGAAGACGACACTACAGAAATAAAATATGACGAATTCTCACAAGGCGTAGCTAAAATTTACAAAGGGCATCATCTCATAGGGGAAATTGTCTTTAATAAAACCAAGAAGATAGGTGAATCTTGGAATACCACATTTGAAAATGAATTTATCTTAAGAATAAAAGGAAAACATGGATCAATTCAAAAAGAAATAACAGATTATCGCTCATTAGAAAACATTCTTCCAGACACGCCACAAAAAATATATGGAGTGACAGAAGAAGTCGAGAAGATAGTTCAGATAGCTAAAAGCCCATCAGCTCAGAGGTTAGAGAAAGATAATCCTTTAGAACAGGAAGTTGTATATTTGAGTCGTGTGCTTGCCAAAACGGTTATTTTCGAGAATAGAAAACCAGGCAATATGCTATCAAAAGCGGAAGAAGAAGCATTCGGATATGTAAACACCTATGGATTCGATGAAAGGGCAATAGAATTGTTAAAAAAGGCTGCTAAGGCAGGAAGAATAAAAGACAAGTTATGGAAAATGAGATATATTTCAGAAGAAGTTGCAGATATTGGCTGTCTCGGAGTCGCTTGCCTCGTCGTATTACCAATAGCAGTTCTAGGAGCAGGAATCGGGCTTCCAGCATATGGTTTGTATAAAATAATAAAGGGCATCCAAAACCCTAATAAAGATGGAAGATAAGAAATATGCAAATATTTTTCCAAATCAATTCAAGATTCCATGCCCTCCAGTTAGAATAATCAATCCCAGGCTTTTAAAAAATAATAATTTGATACTACCCTTGTGCTTCAGTTGCATCATGGTCAATCGATAGTACTCCTTTTACAAACTCCACCACAGTTAATTTTATAAACACAGCGGCTATTCTTCCATTATGCAAGTAAAAGAGACCACAAAAGAGGAAATTGACGCAAAGGCTTCTAAGATGTCTGACTTTCTCAAGATGGAGTATTTTGAATCCTGCTTGAAACAGCATCGGGAAGTTTCTTTCGAAATTAGAAAATATGTCAACACGCAATTGGCAAACCTCTACGAAAGCAGAAGCATGTTTCTCGAGGCTGCAAAAAATATGAACTCCCTTGCAGATATTGCAACCACATTTAATGAAAAGCGCCTCGCATTCATCCGAGCCATGGATCTTTACATCAAAGCAGGAACCTATGACCGGGCAGATGACACGTTCAAAAAAGCCATGGCCTGCGCGAATACTATAGAAAAAGATGACATCAAAAAACAAGTCAAGGTATGGTACAAAGCCCAAGGACAGAACTACGAAAAAACCCAAAAAAACGGCAACGCCCTTAAATCCTATGAAAAACTATATTCCTTAGACCTCCAAGAACAAGAAAAACAAGAAGTCCGGCAAAAACTCCTCACACTCTACAACAAGCTCGGAAAAATCCGGGAGTTTAACGCGTTGAAGGGAAGCACTTAAGGCGAATTCTGATCAAAAAAATTTTCTGAAAAATCCCTGACTCTCTTTTAAGCACAAAATCTCTCGTGGAATCCTAAAGTCTTAAGCCTCAAAAAAGAAAGTGTTTATCACGCCAAGGTTCAGAATATCAACCCAATTCAAGCAATAAAACTCTTCGCCAAAAATAGTGCCAGCGATGCCATTCCTATAATAATACAACACTCTACCTAAAATTTTGTCAGTAATCTTCATAAAAAGTACAACACTAAGTAAAGTCATATGCGCAGCATAATCCTCCTTCCCCATAGAAAAGAAGAATTCCAAACTCTGAAGAAGAATCATAATATTCAGCCATACAAAATATTAAATACAGCCCAGGCTGCTTTCAAAAATCAACTAAGGGATTAAAATAGACTATGGGAAAACTAAAAGTTTCCCATCTAAAAAAATCAAGCCAAGAATCTAAAATTCAAAACAGCAAAATTATTAAATTTTCAAAATACTAACATGCAAAAAACAAGATTTATGATAAAATCAACAGAAGGAGGAATTCTTTGCCCAAACGAACTTGAAAGAATTCTTGAAATACTGCCCATCACCTTTTCAACAGTCGAAAGAAACTCATCAAATCATTATCCTCTTGAAAAAGAATTTGAACACGCTATCGAAGTCTACCATTCAGCAGCAGTTGTTGAACTCTCTCCTCCAGAAGGAAGGCGTTTATATTGCGCAACAGTCACAAACTGGAACTTTCCGCTTCGACCAGACAATATCATGGACGACAATCTTGGCCTTCGATGCTGCTTCCACCCTCTTCTCGTAAGTTTCGGCCTGTCTCAAAAAGACGACTTTCATGATCATGTAGAAATTGATATTTACAAGTATTCAAGGAGGGAAAGATGAGCGACGGAGATGATTGGAGAGAAAAGGCAATGGAAGCATATGCTATTTTGAAAAAGATCTCAGAGCCGCCATTGCAGCTTGCGACGCTCACAAATGTTGGAGAGGAATATGTTGATGTAGCGCTCACCGGCGGGAATACCTTTACCGTTAGTTATGATCCTCGTCTCAAAAGTAAGTTGAAAATCGGGCAAACCGTGCGTCTGAATCCAGAAAGTATGGCTGTTGTAGCAGTTGCAGGAGAAGTAAAAACACATGGCACCGCTGTTGTTAAAGATGTTCTCAAAGACGGCAGAGTAAAAATTGAATCTCGTGGTGGGATTGAAAAGATCATACCCAGTGCTGTAAAAAATATAAAGGCAGGAGATTCTGTTATTGTTGATAATGGCTACAGTGTTGTCCTGGAAAATCTAGGAAATTCCTCAAAGGCCTACTCCCTAGACAAAGTGCCGGAAGTTCCTTGGAGTTCTATAGGTGGTTTAGAGGCAGTTATCGAAGAGCTTAAAGATGCAGTAGAACTTCCATTTGAGCACAGAGAAATCTTCAAAAAATATCCTAATAAAAAACCTGCGAAAGGAATCCTCGTCTACGGCCCCCCAGGATGTGGGAAAACAATGTTAGGAAAAGGGCTGGCTTACAATATGGCTCTCAAAAAAAGAGAGAAAAATGGGGGAGAGCTCAACGGATACTTTCTATACGTCGCAGGGCCAGAGTTTTTGCAGAGCCTTGTGGGAGCAGGAGAAGCAAAAATACGGGAACTCGTGGGGACAGCACGAAGAACAGCGTCAGAAAATCATGACCCTTTAGTAGTCTTTATCGACGAGCCAGAAGCAGTGTTCAGGCAGCGCGGCGGAGGCTTGACAACCATCGGAGGATACCATGTAACCGACTCTCTTGTCAATCAGCTTCTCGTCGAAATGGACGGCCTCAATGAAACAGATAACATTGTATTTATGTTTGCAACCAACAGGCCGGAACTTTTAGATTCTGCATTGATGAGACCAGGAAGAATTGACAGGAAAATTTACGTGCCCCGCCCAAAACAATCAGGAGCAGAGCAGATCTTTGAAATCTACCTAGACAAAATGCCTCTTGCTCCAAAAAAAGGTCATGCAGCCAAAGAATTGAAAAGCGTGTATGCCCAGCACGCAGCAACAGAAATATTCGGGCAAAAGCTTCCTCTCATGAGATTAGTATATAGTGATTCATCAGAAGATACGCTTGAATACAAGCACGTGTTCAGCGGCGCAGCAGCAGTCAGCATTATCGGAAGAGCAACAGACTATGCCATAAAAAGAGCAATTAAAGAAGAAAGTGGAGACCTTACCTGTAATGATCTCTCAAAAGCAGTTGCAAAAGAATACCATGAAAACAGAGGTTTAGCAAACATCGTAACAAAAGATGATGTTCAGGCAGTTGCAGGAGACAAATTTGACGAGATTGTCAGAACAGAAATGTTGTATAACGGATGCAAAAATGGCGCTTAAAAGAATCATGGGTACTGAAACAGAATACGGAATTTCAGGAGGCACAGCCTCGAGCGTAGTCGCAGCATACTTAGGGAAAAAAAGAGGTCATGAAAATCTCGGCAAAACCAATGAGTCCATTATAGCAAGTTTTACAGATGTCGGCGGGCATAATGGCGGCGATTACGGATTTCTTGATGAACAACTTGCAGAAGCATATGGTATCCACTATCCTTCACAAATGCATAGAACTCCCATCTATGCCTATAAAAGAACTCCGACCTGTACTTACGCAGGCCCTGATGACATGATCGACAACGGCGCCCGTTTTTACGTCGATATGGACCATCCTGAATACTGCACTCCTGAAACATCCAATCCTCGTGACCTCGTTATTGCAGACAAAGCAGGCGAGCTTATTGTCCTTGAATCAGCAAAAAAAGCTGATCCTTCAATCAAAATTTACAAAAACAACAGCGACAGCCAAGGAAATAGCTATGGCTGCCACGAAAATTATCTTATGAAAAGATATTCTTCAAGCGACTTCCAGAACGTCGTAGTCCCTGCGCTTATCCCCTTTTTCATTACCCGCCAGATATATGCAGGCGCAGGAAAAATAGGCATTGAACATGAAAGAGCAAATTCCTATTCCTCCGAAGGTTACCGGAGTGACCGAGGATACGCCTATCTCAAATCAGAAGCTCTTCGCTCTCTTGAAAGCCTAAGTAGGCACTTTCTCGATATCCCTAGCTTCAGTCAAGTCCAGGAACTCCTTTCCAGCTTCCTGCAAAAAAGGCAGGAGAAGGGAGAGCAGCAAATCTACCAGCTTTCGCAAAGAGCAGATTTCTTCACAGAGACCATCGGGCTCCAGACAACATACAACAGGCCCATCATCAACACACGAGATGAACCGCATGCTGACTCTGGGAAGTATATGCGCCTGCATGTTATTCTCGGCGACGCAAACCTCTGTGAAATAGCAACATATCTTAAAACAGGAACTACAGCACTTGTTCTCGATCTCATTGAAGAAGGCTTTGCCCCTGCTCTCTCCGTGAAAGACCCTGTAAGGCAGCATCAGGAAATCTCCCTCGACCAATCAAGAAAATGGATTCTCCATATGGAAGATGGAAAAACTATTTCAGCAGTAGACATTCAAAGAATGTACCTTGAAGCTGCAAAAAAAGCATACGCTGGAAGAGACCCCATTACCAATCACCTCCTCGGAAAATGGGAATCAACCTTAGATGCTCTTGTCTCAGACCCCCTGGAGCTTATGGGCACTGTAGACTGGGTTACCAAGCTTGGCCTCCTTCAGCATCTGATGGAAAAAGACGATCTTTCCCTTACTGATCAAAAAATCAGAAATGCTGCTTTACAATACCATGATATTAACAGAGAAACAGGGCTCTTTTACTATCTTCAAAAAAACAATTTAGCAGAACGCATTTCCACTGACGAAGAAATTATCAACGCTGTCCTGAATCCTCCAGAGGACACGCGCGCCTATCTTAGGACAAAAATCGGAGAAACCTGTGAAGTCTCCCAAGTTGATTGGTCAGGATTCACTTTAAAAACATCCGAAGGTGAAAAAAAGGTCAGCCTCCTTGAGCCTTTTTCCGGAACAAAAGAGCAAATAGGTTATCTCCTCCAAGAACAGCCTGAAAGAATAATCGAGGAACTAAGAAAAACTCCTGGAATCAGCGTTGAAAAAAAGCCATCCTGGTTCAAGTGGGGAAGAGGAATAAGCAGAAGATTAAAAACAAAGTACAAGGGAGGTAAAAAATGACAGGGCAACAACAAAATTATACACCAAAACCAGAAGACCAGAAAGAAAACCCCCAGGAAACCTATAAAGGCCCACGCAAGCTCGAAAAAGCCAGAGATCTCCTCGATGGAATCGAAGGATTGATTGCAAAAGAAAATATTGCTGACAGTTACCACCAATCAAGCGGCCAATAAAAAATCCCAACCACACCAAGGTGAGGAGTATTAACCAAGGTTGGGCAATAAAAAAGCCGAAATGATTGACAAATTCAGGAAGACACCAAGAACAATCGGGTAACCATGGAAGAAATCAGCGATAATCGCCAAAGAAGCCACAAAAATGAAATAGAAAGAAAAAACAAAAAACCTCAAGAAAAATGGCAAAAGATATTTTAGCTTTAATTGAAGAAGCAAAGGAAAAAGCAAAAGAGCAGTTATGGCAAGGAAAACCCGGGCAAAGAGTATTCACAGCTATTCCAAAATACAACAGAAAAAGAATTTTCGGCACAGAAAATGAGTATGGAACGACAAGCATCACGCCCTCACCTACATCTCTCCCGAACTTTATTCCCAACGGAGGCAGAATATATTATGATTGCTTACATATCGAATATGCCTCTCCTGAAACCTCAAATCCTTTAGAAGCCATTGTCTACGGAAAAGCAGGGGAACTCCTTGCTCAAAAATATGCATCTAAGATCTATAAAAATAATGTAGACACTAAGGGAGACACTTTTGGAGCTCATGAAAACTACTTCATCCAAACCTCACTTGAAGAAGTAAGATCAATAATTCCTTTTCTCATCACAAGGCAGATATTTGCAGGAGCAGGTAGGTTAAAAAGAGATGCTAGCTATGAAATTGCCCAGAGGTCATCAAAGATAAGTTCTGCTGTAAATAATAAAACAACAGATGATCGAGCTATCCTCAACACGAAAAATGAGCCTCTCGCAGATCTTCTAGGATGGTGGCGCCTTCATCTTATCCTCGGAGACGCAAATATGTGCGAAGTTGCTGACTTCCTCAAGCTGGGAACTACAGGCCTTGTCCTTGATCTTGCAGAAGATGGAAAATTGCCAAAGAGAGCATACCTCGATAAGAAGACAGTTTATGATATCCAAATGATCTCAAAACATCTTTCCCAATGGATGTGCGGGGAGGAAAAAGCTACAAATATTCAAAGAGAATATCTTTCAGCTGCAAAAGCCTATCAAGGAAGAGACCCGATCACCGACGAAATTCTCTTGAGATGGGAATCAACATTAGATGCCTTGGATGAAGACCCCATGCAGCTTATAGGAATGGTAGACTGGGTGACAAAAAAGGCATTAATAGACCAATACCAAAAACAGCATCAGCTTCCACCAGACCATCCTCAACTAAGGAACATTGACTTGCAATATCATGACACGTCGAGAGACGGGCTCTTCTACACGCTTCAAAAGCAGGGAAAAATCGAGAGAATAATAACTGACAGCCTCATCGAGCATGCAACTACTCACCCACCTAAAGACACAAGAGCATTTTTCAGAGGCAATGCAGTAAAAAGAGGCATAAAAGAAGTATCATGGGATGAGTTTATAGATCCTCAAGATGGAAAATGGTGTGAAAGTTGTAGAGCATACCATGGTAATCCGGTGATAGTAAAATTAAATAATCCATTTAATACCTACGAAAATCTACTGGAAAAACTTGATAAAAAAGAGGTAAAAGATAAAAAACTAAAAAAAAATTGTGAAGAAGATAGTATTCCGTTTTAAACACAAAATTCCAGAAGGAATGCTGGCAGTTTCAGAAAGTTCTAATAATTTTAAACGCGCTTAAAAATCAAGAGCTTTTGACAACATGGATTTGGTTTTTCTTGATAACAGAAATATCCTTCTCACGTAAAAACATCTCTCAACTTACTAAGAATCATCCTATGCTAAATAAACGTTTCATGCACTCCTTTGATACTCTCAATTTCCTGAATCCTCTTCTCAGCAGGAATCCCTGTTGAAAACATTTTCCAAAAAACTTTCTGCATCCATGCAATCCACTCTTTGTCATAAATTTCATAAAAGATCTCAATTTTCTTTTTCAACTCGCCCGGTTTATAGTATGCAGGATCTCGAATCTCTCGTAATTTCATAATCTTATCATCAACAATCATTGCCCTGAGAGGCTGTCTTCGATGACGGATCTCAATCAAGTCCCTGGCCTGTTCTTTATTGAGCGCAAGAAACCTCTGCACATAATCCACCCCAACCATAGAAATTCCCACGACAATCTTAATAGAAACTCCTCGCGCAAGAAGCTCACGGATAATATCAATAATTTTCACCTTACCCTGCTTTCCATTGATCCAGGAAAGGTTTCCTGAAAAAATCAATAATTGTTTTGTTGTTTGCCTCAAAAAACCGACGAAATCCTGCTCCAAGCTAATGTCCTGCTCTCTCCTGCTGATATCCTCGACGTGCGCTTTCTTCATTTTTTTCTGCACGTATTGATAAATGTCGAAAGGAGAAAAATCGTCTTTCCGCTTGCCCTCCATGATCTCATCGAAGAGCTCCTGCTGAAAACTCAAAGAATGGATATCATCGCTTAATTTCCAGTAAACAATCTTTAATGCGCCTCGAGTCCCTTCCCGGAAGACGCGCGTTGAAAGACAGCCTGTCTCCTCTTCAATTCTGTTTACATATCTCTCCGCAGTTCTCCAGTTCTTCCGAATATGCTCAGAAACCTCCTGTACCGTACGAGGCTTCAATTTAACAAAGTCGCAAATAGATTTCGTCAATGCTGCGTTCAGTGTCATAGACTAAAGAGAAGAAAAAAGTATTTAAAACTTCCTCCAAGGTGCAACAGTAAACTACACACGGGCTAAAGCCCGTGGCGTTAAGAAATCGTAAAAATTCGCAAAATCTCCGACTCCTCTATAAATAGCGAAGTCTGTTCGGAGATTTTTTCCACAGCAAATTTTTATGATTAAAGGAAAAATATGACCTTAACAAAAAAAAGCATAGTTGCTCTTTTCTCTATCTATCTCCTCCACTATCAAAACCTTTATAAAGAACCCGCCCTTAGTAAGGTTACTTTTAAACAAGGGGCCGAAAAAGGTCTATATGATTGAAAGGAGGTTAATATGCCATTAGATTTTGCAAAAGAGGCTATTCAGAATGCGTCTACACACAGCATTAACTTCGACGAGCTGAGAGCAGGCAAGGCAAATATCAAGGTTTTTGGCGTTGGCGGAGCAGGCTGTAATGCAGTTACCTGGCTCTTCAACAAAGGCATCAACGGTGCCACAATCTACGGAGCCAATACCGATGCATTGCATCTCTCAATTACCAAAGCAGATGAAAAAATTCTCATTGGTAAAGAGCTTACTCGAGGATTAGGATGCGGCGGCTATCCTGCAAAAGGCCGGGAAGCTGCAAAAGAAGCTGTTTCGGATATTAAGAGATCAGTTTCTGCAGCAGACATGGTCTTCATCATCGCAGGAATGGGCGGCGGCACAGGCACAGGAGCAGCTCCAGTAGTTGCGCAGCTCGCAAAAGAGTCTGGCGCAGTTGTAATTGGAGTCGTTACCATGCCTTTCGAATGTGAAAGAGCGCGTATTGATAAAGCTGAATTTGGTCTGCAAGATCTTCGAGAAGTCACCGATACCGTCATCGTGATCGACAACAACAGGCTGGTGGATATCGCAGGGAATCTCCCTATTGAACAGGCTTTCGCTGTAGCCAATGAACTCGTGAGTACAATGATCAAGGGAATAGTCGAGACTATTACTCTTCCGTCATTGATCAACCTCGATTATGCTGATGTCTCCGCAATTATGAAAAACGGAGATGTCGCTGTCATTGGAATAGGTGAAAGTGATACATCAGAGAGAGTCTCAGACGCAGTGCGTCAAGCGCTAACCCATCCGTTGTTAGATGTTGATTACAAAGGTGCAACAGGAGCTCTTGTTCATGTAACAGGAGGCCCAGATCTCAAGCTTGAAGAGTTCTCCGCTATTGGAATGCTCATCACAGAGAATCTGTCTCCAGAAGCGCAGGTGATTATTGGAGCAAGAATCAACAAGGAATTCCATGGAAAAGTCAGGGTCATTACGATCATGACCGGGGTGAAGAGCCCATATGTCCTCGGAAAACCAAAGTATGAACAAGCTCAATCTCGAGAAATGTCAGACCTCGGCATCGAAGTATTCCGATAAAAAAAACATCAACAGCAATAAAGTTTGGGTTAGACTATTTTTCATTTTCCCTTAGTCTAAAAGTTTTCTGGCCAACCCGAAAGGGTTGGCTGTTTTTTATATAAAATTAGAGAAGTTTAGAAATTAATCAAAAGAATTCGGGCATCTTGCCTTCCTTATCGTTTCATCTTCATAGATGCATACCGAGACATCTATTTTTTTACTTTCTTCATTACATAGATAACAAGGTCTTATTTCTATTGTTAAATTTTGCTCCCCTAAAGGTATAGTAGAAAGAATTTTTGAAAAGTTTAAAATTTGGCTTACTTTTGATGGATCTTCTACGTGTAAGTATGATGGGTCCTCAAGATTTACCTCCTTTAAATTGACATACATTTGAACATAAGATGTGTTTCTTGCCGGAATATTACCTATATAAGCTGTGCTATCTTCAGTCCAGTTATTTTTGAGAATTAATGTTACGGCCCCAGTATCAGCACCCCCTATATTGATGATAGCAAGATATAAAAGATAGCGCTGCTCATCTTTATTCCCAAGAGGACTTATGAAAGCAGTTTGTCTGATCGCAGGTATTTCTCCCCTTTCTGCCAATGGTAAATATATTCTTAAATTTGCATATCTTGAGTCCTCCTCAAGTTTTAATAATCTGGCAGAAATATCAGTAGATTTATCTGAAATATCATTAGTATTATTTGCTGTACGGAACGCCAACAAAGAGAAAAAAATTCCTACAACAGCTGTTACTGCTATAACAGTATTTGCAAAGGCAGATATCTTATCCCACTTACTTCTTTTTCTCATGTCTTAATTAACGCATTATTCTTTTTAAAGATAACATCACACCAACCTCAAAAACTCCTCTTTCGTAAATCCTGTTTGTCGTATAATCTCAAGTAAAGTTCCTTTATCAATTTCTCGATGCAAGGGAACAACTGTATGTTTCTTTCCTTGTGGAATCTCCTTTAAAAGAAAAACGTGACTGCCACTTTGCCGAATTGCTTTAAAACCTTGTTTCGCAAGAATCTTGATCACTTCTTTACCCGATAATCTCGGAAGTTTTTGCATGATCGCTTACATTAATGCTGGTAATTATCGCTTCCTCTTCGCTGATTCCTTCAGGCAATCCCATAACTTCAATATACAACACAACTGCCTCTCTTAAATTTGTAAGAGCCTCTTCTATAGTAAGCCCCTGGCTTACCACATCAATTTCAGGACAGAGAGCAACATACTGCTTCTCTCCCTTCTTCACAATAGCAGTTAATTTCATAGAAAATGTAGGAATAGAGACTTTAAATAATTAACGAAATCACTCTCCTCTCGATGGCATCTTCCACGGCTTCATGTACTTATTCTTCCACTCATTAAAATAAAGCGCAGAGTCAAGCTCAGGCTTCTTCCTCTGTTTTCCCAGAGACCGCGCATATCCTACAGGCAAAACAGCTTCTACAACAATTTCATCAGGAATCTTCAGAATATTCTTGACCATGCTTTCAACAAAAGCGCCAATCCAGCAGGAAGCCAAGCCCATATCAGTAATCTTCAAAAGAAAATTCTCTATTGCAGCCCCTGCTTGTTGCCTCGCATACTTCTCAGAAAGATCAGGATACGCCTTTTCCAAAAGCTTCTCCTGGGAGCAGACAACAACCGCATAATCCACAGAAGCAACAAAATCTTGCTGGCATGCTTCTGCAATTTTTGCAATTTTTGCTTTATCAGAAACTAAAATAAACTTCAGCGTCGGAACATTCCCTGCAAGAGGCGCTGAATTTGCCGCATCCATCGCGACAATAATGTCTCTCCAGTCAGCTTTCTTTCCAGAATAAAGTCTAACAGAATGTCTCTCTTTTAAAACCCGGTCAAATTGCATGGGGAAAAGAGAAAAAAGAAGTATAAAAATCTATCTCAAAAACCAAACCAACCTTTATAAACCAACTTCTCATTCTTCAGAAATGAAGAAATGGGTAGCAAAAAAAGAGGAAATAAAAAAATATCCCGAAAGCCCACTAGGAAAAATTTGGTACTTTCTCTGGAAAGATGACTCTATCTGGAGCTGGATTGCCTCCCTCATCCTTGCATTCATCCTCGTTAAGTTCGTCTTCTTTCCACTCCTAGCATTCATCTTCCAGTCCTCAATGCCCCTCGTCGTCGTCGAGAGCTCAAGCATGTTTCATCCCGGAGGCCTTATCAAAGACGTAACGGGTTTTGGCACGCAAAATGATGTAAACCAATGGTGGAAAAATGCAAAATCGTGGTATGAAAGCAATAGCATTCAGTACGAACAGACAAAAACCTGGAGTCTTAAATCAGGGCTTGATAAAGGAGATATTATTGTTATCAAAGGCTCAAAAAATTTGAAAGTGGGGGATATTATTGTCTTCAACGCAGGCCAGCAGCACCCCATCATCCACCGCATTGTAAAAATCCGCCTCACAGAACAAGGAGCAGTCTATGAAACCAAAGGAGATAATTACGCAACAAATTCCAATCAATTGGCAATAGAAAAAGAGATCAAACCAGAACAAATTGTCGGAAAAGCAGTCTTCCGCATTCCAAAACTCGGCTGGATCAAGCTAATCGTCGTGCAAACCTGGAATTCTTTGAAGTAAGTATATCAAGACAGCTTATAAAATAAATTCTAAAAGAAGAAATTCACTGGATTCATCTCGATGAAAAACATTTTCCATGCAGGAATTCTGCGAAAAGAAAAATTGGAAAATCTCAAATAAAAAAAATTGCAAACTTTTTAAAAATGATACCTTTAAAAACCCTTTTCATCTCAATTTTCTGAGGTAAACATGGTACAAGGATATTGTGTCAAGTGTAAGGCCAAGAGAGAAATCAAAGACGGCAAAGAAACCAAAACAAGCAGAGGCACCAAGATGATCAAGGGAAAATGCCCTGTTTGTGGAACAACGGTTTGCAGAATTGGCGGATAAAACTGGTGAAAGAATTTCCTTCTGGGAAGATGTTGGTAAAAGTTCATAGTTCATACAGGACCGTAGTAGCTATCTGCGATACCTTTTTGCTGGGAAAGAAATTTGAAGAAGGGCTATTTCAACTTGACGTAAGAGAGAATTTCTACAATGGAGACGAAGTCTCGTCAGCAAAGCTCATCCCGCTCATTAAGGACTACGCAAGCGAAGATGCAACTTTCAACATCGTTGGCCAGGAATCAGTCAGTCTCGCAGTAAAAGCAGGCCTCATCGAAAAAGAAAGCATCAAAAAAGTCCAGGGCATTCCCTTTGCGATGGTGTTGATGTAAACAAAATCATAGAAGTTCAAGAATATTTCTTCAAAACTTCTTCAATAGTCATAATGATCTTTTCAAAATCTTTAAGCCCCTCTAAAATATTTTCGAAAGCCCTAGCATCATCAATCGTCCCATAACGATGCACAAGAAGGTTTCTGAACTTTTTCATATCTTGTATAAGAATAATAATTTTTTTATCAAATACCTTTTCACCGAGATGATCAAAAATTGAATCCTCTGTCTCGGGGATTCCTAAACGAAGATCAGAATGAAGAATAGCGCAAAGATCAAGGACAAGCTCAATAGCAAACTCCACTTCTTTATAAACAGCATTTCTCGTAATCTTTGAGGATTTAAATGCAGAAAAATCAGAGGGAAGAGTTTTCTCGATAAACTCTAGAGCATCAGCTAATTTCTCTAGTTTTGATCGTATCAGTTCAGTTCTCAACTTCTTCTCAAAAATCATTGTATCCTCGCATGACGGATGTAATCATAATACCCTCTTTTGAAATCTTCAAATCTCCTTAACGTTTCATAAGCGCAGTCATACGCAAACTGCAAGTCAGTGCAATAAATCAGCTTTCCCTTCAGCACCTCTTTCTGAACATACAAAGGAAGATCTTGAAAGACTTGAAGATCAAATTTCTCAGGAAGCTGCCCCCCAAAATGAATTCTAAATTTAAACCTCTCCTTGGAGGAGCCATCATAATACACTGCAAAATCAAAATCAGAAAACTTATTTGCCTTGCCCTCTGCATGCGAACCAAACAAAAAGGCAAATTTCACTCTATCAAAATCAGGCGTCTCCTGCAATTTCTTCATAAACAACGTAAGAGCTTCTTCTACTTTCATAAAGGAAAGAAAAGAAAGATGTTTAAATATCTTGCGAGCATCTCTGCGAGAGTAGAATAAAAAAGCTAGAATCCAGTGAAGTATCATTTTATGTTTACAAAAGAGTTATTTCATAATCCTCTTATCAATAAACAGAACAATATAAATTATAGTAGTTCACGTTAAATTTTCCCTTAAGATTTTAAAGGGCTATAATTTATACACGAAAATTTATGTCTTGAGCAATATTTAGTATCTCCACACAGGAATTTGAGAGTCCTCCAAAAAAGAATGAACTCTTATCTGCCGTAAGCAAGCTCTCACCGAAGATGAATAAGGAGTTATCCATTGCCTCTTTTTAATGAACGATCCTATTTGAGCAATAGGGTTAATATCTACGGAGATATTGATATTATCTCCTTTTCTTCATCAAACTATTAAATTTTCCCCTTTCCACAAGATACATGATCCATCTATCAAAAAGAATCATCACCAAAATAACTGCAATATAGAGAATAACTGCATAATCAGGCAAAGGTGTAGACAATCGTTGAGCCATGAAATACATCATCACTCCAAACAATGCCCACATCCCCCTCCTTAACCCGGAAGAAGGAAAAGAAGTAACAATAAAGAAGAAAATAAGAAAAACAAACCCTGTCAAAATTAAAAATCCGCCCATGCTATAAAAGAAAAAATTCCATGCATCAATTTCATAGGTCGAATAATACATCCCAAATAGTCCAATAATCAGACTAATAACAATAGCCAGCCCTCGATGGATAAATCCTGTCTTGTCAAGAACAACATAAGAAAAAATAGTAACGATCAAAAAGACCGCAATCCTGAAAAAAAGCTGCTCTTCAATGAAAACCATTTTAAAGTTTTGATAACTTGCTATGGAGTTCATTCAAGGTTTTTTGATACTCTGCGCCTAGTTTTTTAAACTCTGCAGTGCCAATGATATGCCTTTTCCAATAATCATCTTCCAACTCAGTGATATTTCTTAAAATATTTCTTCTTTGGCCTTCAAGCATTCTTCTTCGCACTTCATCGATCTCTCGGCCGGTAAAGTATCGATGAGTTATAGGATCAAAGAACATCGCCGCCCCCACAGCAATAATTCCCGCAAGATACATCCATCCTGCACTCCCTACATCTTCGCCCCTCCTGATCCATAACCCAATAAAGAAAATACCGAATGCAATCCACGCAGCTCTCCTTCCTACAGCTCCCTTCACATTTTCATGAACAAAATAAAAATAAATCAGGAAAGGAAGAAAAACAGTAATTGCAATCGCCAAAGTTCCATAAGGCAGGAGAACCGCGCTGATAACCTCAGCACTAATCAAATACCGCACTCCTAAAAGAGCAACCACCACGCTTAAAATTCTGGAAGCACTCGGATGCCCTTCAAAAACCGAAAGTTTTCCGAGAACACCATAGATAACAACAACAAGAAGGACAAACAACAGGGCCTTGCTGAAAAAATATTCGTCATAGGCATTCACCCCCAGAATCGCCTCGAGAAACGGCTGGGAAAAGTCAGTAATCACCTTTATCACATCCTGAGAGCCCTGGCGAATATCAATAGGAAAAGAGGCATACCCCGTCGGCCGGGAGGCCATCAACGCAAGAAAAGCAAGGAAAAAGATAACCACAAAAGCAATAACCCCTTCAATCCGCCAAAAAGTCATTTCATGCGTTCCGGAAATCTTTTTTACAGAAGCGCGCTTCCTCTGAGCTCTTTTTTTCATTCTCTCTTAAGGAAACAAATCCTTATAAAGATTGTGTTTAATCGTATCTGCTCAGGTTTCTGAAGCTATCGTCGAGCATGTTTTTTCATCACAAAGAATTAAGAAAATGCTCATCGTCGATAAAGCATTATTTTTATACCGAATACTTCAGAAAGCTAAGTAATTACGTTTAATCATTTGGTTCAGCATCTCACAAAAAGAAAAAGCTTATATCTATCCCCCTCTTTAGAAACTAATGAATATCATCTTCACAGAACATGCAAAAGAAAGAATGGAAAAAAGGAAGATAACAAAAGATGAAATCGCCAGTGCCATCAAGCAGCCTGATAAACTCCTTAAAGAAGACTGAAAATACTATGCCCAAAAGGATAGTGGTAGAACAAATATCGAGGTAGTTTAATGAGGAAGATAAATATATAAAGGTCGTAACAATTTACTACTTATGAAGATCACATTCGATAAAGAAGCAGATGCAGCGTATACATATCTCAATAGCGGCGAATTTTCCTCAAACAAGAAAATAGATGAAGATACCATTATAGACCTCGATGAAAAGGGTAATATATTGGGCATCGAACTCCTCAATGTAAGCAAAAGAATTTCAAAAGATTTTCTTTCGAGTATTAGCGTCGAAAATTTCGTTCCGCAATCATAAAAATTTGCAAAATAATCTACTTCGTTCTGTAGCTAAAGATAAAAATGTCTCTTGACAAAAAACTTGCAACTAAAGACCTCCTCGTAGGAGCAGTAGGCGTCTCTCCTATTCCCGTCGCAGGAGAAATTTGCCTCTCCTATTTTTTCTACAAAATCTTAGAAGATACAAATATCAAGTTCGCTGCAATTCCGGCAGCACTTCTCACAAGGCTCGGAATGTACCAGCAATTCTATTTCCCCCTCTACGAAAAAGCAAAAGAACTTTTCTAAGAAAGAGCGGTAAAAAACCCGAAAAGAAATATTTATAAACCACCTTCCCCTAAAAGTTTTATGAAAAAGAGAGGAAAGAAAAGAACAACACGAGTTAAAAAGCTCAACAAGAAAGAAAAAAATACATTTGTTGTCGTCGTTCTTATTCTAATTCTTGCATTAGTCCTTCTCCTAGCAATTCAAAATCCTCTTACCGGAAATACAATTACAGGCCAGCAAGTAAGTGAAGGGGGTGCAAAAGTGTTTATCGACCCTGTCGTAGATCTCTTGAAAGGTTGGACAGAAGGGAGAATCGCGGAATCAAGCGCAAAATTCCTCTTTTTAATTCTTGTTACTCTTTTTATCTGGAGCATCCTTGATCAATTCCATCTTTTTGGAAAAGGAAGCGTTCCTATTGCAATTATCGTAGGATTTCTCTCAACAGTATACATTGCTCCTCAAGATATTTGGGTAATCCTTGTTTCCTATAACGCATTAGGATCAACACTCTTGACCATGATTCCTTTCGCAATCCTATCTCTTTACACATTTAGGGTAATACAAGATAACGATCCAGGTAAAATCACAATACAAAGAATTATTTGGGGGATATTCACTTTATTTCTTCTTTACATGTATATCTCCGGTAGTTATGGGGGGAAGATTGAGTTGCTTTCAAGTTACGGTCTTATCTATATGATCGCGACAGTTGGAGCTGCAATAGCATTTTTCAAGAATCCAACACTGGTCCACCAGCTCGCAAAAATGCATGTTGAAGCCATGAAAGAAACAGCGCAAACCAATATAGCAACAATGGGGCTAGCTATAAAGGCGGACATAGATAAGGGCAAATTGCTGGCAGGAGAAACTCCAAAAGGTCCAGGCACACCATAACCCTGCAATATCTTTTTAAAACCATCTTTCTATAGAGATGTATGAAAAAGAGTTTACTATTGTATATCATTTTATCTGCATGCATCTTCCTTACAATCCTCTTCATTCTCCCGTCGGTCCAAGCACAAATCCAAGACCAGGATGGCGACGGCATTCCTGACCAGCTCACCGAAGAAAACATCAAAAACCAAACCAATAACACGCTTGCGCAATTCCAGTATCTTTCCCAGGAATGGAAAAAAATACTCCTCGAAAAGCCTATCATTGCGGCCACTGACTCCTTCCTGAGAAAAATAGACCTTCTCTTCCTCGTCTTTTTTGGCCAAAGTTACGATCTCACCTTCGCTTTCTTCCTCCTTTTTGTCCTCTGGCTCATTGTCTTTCTCAAAGCAGAGGAAACCCTTGAATACATCGGGCTCCCCAAGCTCTACTCTTATCTCGGAGGCCTCGGCACTGCCATGATTCTCGCGCAAATTGGCCTCCTGCGCATCATTATTACCGGACTGGTTTACATCCTCTATTCCTCTGATTCAACGTTCAGGAAAGTAATTTTCTTTGTTGTCATTTTCCTTGTCCTCGTCCTTATCTATGTCACATGGAGCGTCATCAACAAAAAAATGAAAGAAAGAAAGAAAAAGAAGCTTGAAGAAAAAGCAGAAAGAAAAGAAAAAAAGCTCATCAAGATCACTGAAGCAGTAGAAGAAGGCATGAAAGAGGGAGAAAAGTAGTTATAGGCAAGAGATAAGAAATAATGAAATTCATTCGACTATCAATAACTCTAACTCTATCCATCTCGGTACTGCTCTCTCCAAACCAGCCATTTCCTCCCCAATTCCCAAGCAATTTCGATTATACACAATCAATTATCTTTTAAAAAGAAGCAAGTATCTCGATCTAAAGAAATCATTCCTTCTTCCCTTTCTCCCCAGAGAAAGACTTCATAACCCTTGAAAGAAGCCCTACCACCAAGCCTGCTTTTTTCCCTTCAGTCTCTTCAACAGTTTCAGCAGCTTGCTCTCGAATAACCCCCAGGAATTTAGCGATAAGCAAAAGAGCGAGAGCAAAAAAGACAACAATCAAAAGCAGCTTCAGTGTAGGAATGCCATCAAAAAAATGAATAAATTCAGCTAGAGAGAACAAAAACCGGGAAACAACTAAAATCCCTCCCCCAATCCCTACAAGTGAGGTAATAATCAAGGCAACAAAAAAAGATTGCCACGTTTTCCGGAAGAAAAACCGAGTGCCCTCAAAGATCAGGACAAAAAGCACAAGAAAGAGAACAGTAAGAGTAACAAACTGCATCAAATTCACCTTGCCGCTTTCCTTAAAAGCGTTAAATCCAAACAAAGCCTTCGCAAAGATCTGCAGACCCGAAGGAATTTCAATCTCTGTAGAAAGAGGCTGAGTAAAAACAGATTTCTCCAAACCCAGTTCCCCTAATAAATTTGAGGCATTTGAAACATTGGGTAAAACTTTCGGCGCTTCCTGCGCAAAAACCAGGAAAGAGCCGAGTACAATGAGCACCAACACCGACAACAACCATTCTCTTTTCATACTCTTCTTAACCCTTCAAGCTTTAAAACCTTTTCTAAAAAAGTAGTATTTATGCAACTATTCATAAATATGCCTTCCCTCAAATCGCGTTAAGAATTATCTGATATCCAGGATGAGACAAACAATTCTCTCCTCGGATGGATTATCAGTTACTTCTTGAGTTTTTTTCTGGAAAGATTCTTTTAGCTTAATAATCAATATCACAAAATCGATGGGCCACCACACCTTAAAAGGTGTGGTTTGTGACAGGCCCTCGATTTTGGGGACTTCAGAACTAAAAGTTCTGACAGCTCTCAGAAATCTTTGATGATGAAGTGTTCAGAATTGAAAACAAGATTGGCTACTACCGCAGACTAAAGTCTGCGGTTTTCAATTCCGACATAAGATTTCACCCATGTAGGCACTGAAAAATGGACTTTACATGAAAAGTACTGTATCTTTACATTTGTAGAAATACTGAAAAAGAGAAAGTATTTTAAATCTCCTTTCCCCCTCTCAAAGATGAAAAAGAGTGTGGGAGTAATAGGGTGCCTGATCATAGGAGTAATGCTCATAAGCTCTCTTGTTAATGCTCAAAGCACGAATCCCGGCAATGAATCTTCTCAAAGAGTTATCAACGGCACCGCCAATGCAGAACAGAATTTCAGGGAGAAAAAAGCAGAGTATCAGCAGTATAGAATTTTTCTTTTCCTCGACAATGTCTTTGAAAAAGGAAGCATTGTCTCAAAAATTCTCTTCGGAACTCCTTACGAATTTGAACTGCGCTGGGCTTTGGCTATCGTATTCTGGCTCTTCTTTCTCCTCTTCATCCCCGGCATTATCAGAAATTTTTCAGGATGGAGTGCATTTTTCTCATCAGTGCTTGCCTTTGCACTCAATATCGGTTTAGCTCAACTGAAGATATTCAAAGGGCTTTCCTTGATTACCATAGGCCTCATCAGCCAGGGCAGAGTCATAAGCTTTACTCTCTTTTTTCTGATGATCGCAATCCTTCTGACATTTTTCATCACCCTCTACGTCCTTGCGCACATGGTCAAAAAAAGAAGGGAAGAAAAACTTTTCTACCGGGAAAAGAGCGATAAAAATATCGCCATCGGCGGCCAGCCCCCTGAAGAAGATTATCAAAGAGCATGACCAAAAAGACATTCTGGAAACCGAGCATCCTCAAAATTATTCTTTTTCTTGTATTGTTCATCATCTCAACACTTCTTTCAAACAAATCAAATGTCTGCCAACCGACCTCATACGGATTCCCTTTTAAATTCTTTCAGTTCAGCGAATGTTTCGATATCAGTCCATGCATAGATAAACCAGAACAAAGACTGCATAATACATGTGAAAAATGGGGCTTCAATAACCCAGAAGGTTTCTTAAGCTTAATCGCAAATATTCTTTTTTGGTATCTTGCTGCATCAGTAATAATTTCAATTAGCAAGAAACTCTCTAAATCTGATCGCAAAAGAAAAAGTTAACCAACAATTCCCACTATCAATTTCTGAGGTATACACTTTATACGCAAAGAACTAAAACAACGTTCTCTGCTTTGCCTTTTCCCTGCCTTCTTTTAATTTCTGCATTTGGCTTTCTATTCTCTCCAGGGAAAAGTCATGATCCATGAGAATGCTTTTCATTTTCTCTGCATCCATTGCAGGAAATACGATCTCCGCATTTTCCACATTCGGCTTATGGAACAGCTCATAGATTTCCTTCCAGTCAAAATTATTTCCCTGCGCATCTAATTTTTCCTTCACAGCCTCGAAAATAAGGGCAGGCTGTTTATACTGTCTTACGAGTTGAAGCGCTTTCTTCTGCCCGATTCCATGAACTCCTTTCGGATTATAATCCGTCCCTGACAAAATTCCAATGCAAATCAGCTGATCATGGGTAATCTGCAAGGTGTTCAAAACCTTTTCCAGATCAATCATTTCCGGAGAGATGTACACAACTCCAGAAACAGTTTTTCTCTTTCTTGCAAGCGTCAGATTTTGAATCAATCGCGGAGCTCCAAAAAGCAGGGAGTCATAATCCTGGCTCGCAACTGCAAATCCCTGCTTTTTCGCAAGAAAAGCTGCCTGCGCCTCGCCCTCGCCCGGCGCCTGCACAACAGCAATCCCCATTGCCTCAAGAAGCTCTTTGCTTTCTTCAATCAATCCTTGCGTAAGGGTAGTAAACTGCCGTGCATATTTGCCCATCAAAGCAATATCTTCCTTATCAACAGCCTCCTGATACTTCTCGCGCGCCTCATCTTTCGCTTCCTGCCTCAGCCTATTCGTCGCAAATTTCAGTTCAGGCGGTTTCCCATCAAACACATATACCAATTTCAGCCCTTCCATAAGAAGGTTCACGTTCCTGTAAAACAAGCCAGACAAATGCGAAGTCACCCTTCCCTGCTTATCCATCAATTGCGTGCCATCAGGCTGCCGAATCGTCGAAAGAAACTGATAAAGCGTATTAAACGCGTCAACATGAATAATCTTTCCTTTCAACTCGCTGAATTCCAAAGCCCTTCGCGGAACGATTTCACCGATTTGTAGTCCCATATTAAATCCCTTAAGAAAAGAAGACGTGCTATAAAAGATTAACGACTCGCTTTTGCACAAAGCACAAGATTCTTCCATTTAGTTCACTACTTAATAAAAGTAACAATAGAAAGATTTATATAGAGGTAATGCCTTTCAATGGTAGAATGAACACAAAAAACCCGTACAAAGAAGACGTTAAATCAACAGCAGTTCTTGCAGGTGCAGGCTATCTCATAGCATCGCAAATACCAAATTTCCTGGAAACCTTCAGAGAATCCCTCTATCATGCAAGGCACGCGGCAAGGACAGGCAAAGAGATCCTCACAGGAGGCCCCGAGGGAATGAAAGCAGTCAAGAATCTTGAAGACGCCCTGGAGATTGTAGAAAAAGCCTCAAAGGAAAATGAAACCGCCAAAGGAGCCTTAGAAAGCTATTTTTCAGCAAGAAAAGATCTTGTCACAGCAGTAGCTAGCATATACCAAGAAAACGAAACCTTAGGGAGAGAAGCAGAACGGCTTGAAGTGCAGGTAAAAGGTTTTATCAAAAATTTCTTTGAACTCGGAAACGAGATAAAACCAGACGTATGGAAAAAATACGTCGATACAACAATCATAAAACTCTACGGAATGGATCCTGTAAAAGCCATTGAAAAGTCCGAGAGACTCAAGGAATTCTACAAAAATGTCAGGAAATTCTACGATGCAAGAGAGCAAAACGAAAATACAGTAAAGGAATTCTGCGATTACCTCGTCCAGTTTAAGAAAGAAACCGAAGAACAAAACGTAAGGATCAATGCCCTCTTCCCCAACCTTATCGCAAGAGTTAAGGAAACCTATGAAAAAGAAGATCATCTCTTTGAAAAGGACGATAAAGGAGCAAGAATGACGCGGCAGGATCTCGAAAAAACCGTTGAAGAAGTAGTCCAGTATAAAACAAATGTCCAGAAAGCAGAAACAGCAGTTGCTCAAGAAGTCCCTATCCAGCCCTATCACCAGTATAACTGGGTAGATGCAGTCACCAATCCTGTTGTTCTCGGGCTCACAGGAGCTTTAATGGTAAAAGGCGCGAGCAAACTTCTGCCAAGGCCTCTCGAAAGGCCGTTTTCCAGAGCAACCTCCTTTCCGATTGATGCCTCGCTTTACCTCGGTAAAAAAATAGCTCAAGGAACGAAGAAAGCATCTCAAACAGCATGGAAAGGAATCAAGAAAGGATACAACAAGGTAACCAGCCAATACGATAAATTAATAAAGCTCAAAGGAGAAGAAGAAAAATGATAGAAAAAAAACATTTGCATGATGCAGTAATCTGCAAGGAAGCTGATTCAGTTCTTGAAGTAGCAAAAATCCTCAGAGACACGCAGACAAGGCATCTCCTCGTTGTGAACAAAAATCTTGCTCCCATCGGAGTCATCTCAACAGTAGACATTAACAATCGGGTCATTGCAGAGGAAAAAGATCCTAAATCCCTCAAAGCTTCACAAATCATGACCAAACCTCTTGATACCGTCGATATTAATGCCTCTTACCAAGAGGCCTATGAGAAAATGATCAAAAAAGCAACCTACTCTATCCCAGTCACAGAACAGGGAAAGCTCATAGGAGTCCTTGATTTCAATCTGATCTTTAAAAAAGTCACCCAAAAAAAATGAGAAAGATAAAATGCTTTATGAAAATCTTTAAGAAAACTGCCCAAAAATGAAAAGCGTCCGAGATATTGTAAATAAAATGCCTGACTCGAAGAAAACACTAGAGGACTACATCCTCAACTACTCGCCAGAGATCAGAGAAAGAGTGGAACGCAATTCTGATTATAGAAAAACATTGGAGCGAGTCACTGAAGAAGAATTTGATAAATACTCTCAGTATTTTGGCCATCTTACCAGCAGACTAAGCGGTGCAGGCCATGCCGTCGGTTACGCTGCAGATGCTTGGCTTCTTACGGGAGACATTATAGGAAGTTTAGGTGGGAAGTTCATCAATTTCCTGGCGCAGATCCCTGAAAAAGCATACAGCGTCGCATACGCGCTCAAAACAGGAAACTATCTTGATTCCATGCAAAACATCTTTGAAGGAATTATGAGCTACGCCCCTGGTCTCACCGTCGTTGACCAAGGCCTTACAAGGATCATCCAGAAAAGAATGGCAAAAAGTGCGCTCTACAAAATAGAAGAAGAACTGGGAATAGAGCACCAGCCCTGGTACAAACGGGTTTACGACAGCATCAAAGACAAGTATAAAGATGTCAAGGATCGCTCAGAGAATATTATCAGCCCAAGAAGGACTGCTCCTCTTCCATCACCGGCGTAAACAGGAGAATTCTATGAACACGTTAAATTTAGAAGATACAGTCATGATAGGATCATACGAAATCATGCAGCCCACGAAATCATACTTTGTAGATTGGGTTCGCGGATACCCTGTACAGGAACAAGGATTTTTTCTCAAAACAAGCAGTCAGCCGCTACAAGGAGCAATGTGCTTTCCATTACCAGATGATTTTAATGAAACAATAAGAATTCCGGAAGATTTTCTGAATGAGATAAGGAAATATCCCTCGATTGAAGTCTACTCTTTAAAACACAACAGAAGATTCTTAGACACCAAAACCGGCCTTGTTAAAGAGTTCTCGACCATCTCTGAACCAGGTCTGAAATTAATATTTGATCAATTACAAAGAACAAGATGATGAAACAAGCTCATCAGCCATTTCCTTTCTCAATTCCCAGAGTATAGAGTTTACGCACAATAAGAAGCAAACTTACCTCAAATATCCTTTTTCTTCGCAGAGTTTTTCCAAAGCATGATAGCGCTCTTTGAAAACCTTGCCAATAGTCTCAGGCGCGCATTGATCCAAAGGAATCTTCACTTTGCCTTCGCCCCACAAAACAGTATACCCATACCCTCGAAGAAACTTCCTCTTCGGGTCAGTTTGGGAAAAAGGATTCTCCACTTCCAAATCCATCGTCCGATATTCCAGAAATAACCTGATGCGTTCAGGCTCCTTCAGAATGTCCCGCATACTCTGCTTCCGAGGCCTTGCCTTTCTCTCTCGGGGTAAAGCGCGCACGTTCTCCTCAACACCGTGCTCATAAAGTGTAGATTCAAATTCCTTCTGAGCTCTAAGTTCCTCAAGATATTCCTGCTCAACACCTTGCTCATAAAGCATCCAGTCCTCAATATTCTGCAGAGAAATTCCTAGCAAATCAACAATATTCTTATAGCGAAGAGCATTTCTGCTGTAAAGCGCATCTCTCCGTTGAGACTCTAAAATTTGAAGATCATCCATGCGCCTCTAAAGAAAGGGTATTTTATAAACCTTTCTATTTATCACTATTAGATAGTTACAATAAGCACAATATTTCTCAGCCATCCCCCAATCATAAAAATTTGCAAAATCTCCGACTCCGCCATAAACCTCAGAATTCCGAGAAGGAATTCTGATGGTGCTCAAAAACCATCGGTTTTTGACATGGCGAAGTCTGTTCGGAGATTTTTTCCACAACAAATTTTTAGGCCGTCAGAAATGCAAGAAGCATTTCTGAACGCTCTCAAAGTCTGATGACTTTGAAGTCACAAAAAGCCTCCATTCATCTCCATTTTCAACCTCAGAACTTCAAAATTCCTTGAATTTTGAGAGCTATCAGAAATTCTTGAAGAATTTCTGAAGTTCCAAGAAGGAATTCTGATGGTGCTCAAGAATTAGTCTGTAATTCTTGACAAAATGGAGTCTTCTGGCTTTTAGTGATAATTAAATACCCCCACACCTCCTAAAATCATGGAACTCGAATTCATCCCCATGGACTATGACTCCTGTGACATCAAGGGAAAAAATTACATCAAAATCTATGGGAAAACCAAGTCAGGAAAGAAAATCTGCATTTTCGATCTCCTTGAACCCTGCTTCTGGGTCATTCTTGATCCCAAAGATAACGCAGAAGAAGTCTTGCAAACCATTAATAATAAGGAAATAAATTATCTCGACAGAAAAATCAAGCCCCTCTCTGCAACGCTCCATAAAAAGAAGTTTATGTCCAAAGACGTGCGAGCCATCAAAGTCGCAGTAACGAATAGCAAAGACATCAATCCCCTCGCAGAGATGCTTGAAAAACAAGGCCTCGCCATCCACGAGCAGGACATCAATCTGATTACCCGTTACATCATTGAAAAAAATGTCAGGCCTCTAGTTTGGCAGAAAGTAAATGGGCGTGTTTTGAATAATGATCCAGAACTCTTCGGAGCAGACAAGGAAATAAGTTGCGACTGCATCCTTGCAGAACAGATAACAGAGTCAAAAGACCAGCCAGTATTCCAGCCGAAAGTCCTTGCCTTTGATATTGAAAGCGAGGAATTCGAAATAGGAAAAGGAAAAATCATCATGTTAGCTATTGCCTCGCACAACGAAAAAAAAGTTATCACCTGGAAAAAAACAGCGAAGAAAGAAGGTCTTGAATTTGTAGAATATGTAAAAGATGAGCCAGCTCTGCTGGAAAAATTCCAGGAGTATGTAAGGAAAGAAGATCCTGACTTCTTAACCGGCTACTTCTCCGACGGTTTCGATCTTCCCTATATTAGGGCGAGAGCAGAGTACTACAAAATGAAGCTTGATCTTGGCTGTGATGGAAAAGGAATTAAATTCCTCAGAGGCGCAATCAATTCTGCTAAAATTTCCGGCATTGTCCATATGGACATTTACAAATTCATTGATACAGTCATCTCCCCGAATCTCCAGTCTGAAACCATCAGTCTTGATGATGTTGCCGCAGAACTCCTTGGAGAGAAGAAGCACGAATTTGACTTCTCCGCTGACCAGGAAGACCTTGAAAAATTCTACCGCTATAACTTGCAAGATGCTCTCCTGACAGAAAAACTCTTCCACAAGCTCTGGCCCAATATCCAAGAATTATGTAAAATAGTTCAAGAGCCATTATTCGACATCTGCCGGGACAGCTACTCCCAGCTTGTTGAGAATTATATCCTCCATAACCTCTTGAGATTCAATGAAATTGCTGTCAATAAGCCGAGCCATCATGAAATTGCTGAAAGGCGCTTGCGGAGCAAATATGAAGGTGCCCTTGTCAAACAGCCAGTCCCAGGCCTGTATGAAAGAGTTGTTTTCTTCGATTTCACTAGCTTATACCCCAGCATGATCACCTCCTTCAACATCTCTCCCGCTTCACTCACTTCAGAAAAAGATTGCCACAAAACTCCTGAATTTGAGTTGAATGGAAAAAAAGTGAGCTTCTGTTTCTCCCGGGAAGAAAGTTTCATTCCAAAACTTGTCCATGAAATAATCACCCTTAGAAAAGAGATTAAAAAACAGCTGAAAGATGCTCCTTCAGCAATCCTCAGCGCACGGAGCTACGCTCTCAAAACTATTATGAACGCAACCTATGGCTACTATGGTTTCTTCGCAGCGCGCTACTACTCTCTAGAATGCGCAGCTTCAATAACCGCTTTCGGCAGATTCTATATTACAGAAGTTATTAAAAAATTCGAGCAAAAAGAGTATCAAGTGGTTTACTCAGACACAGATAGCATCGCTCTTACTTTAGGGGATAAAACCGAAAAAGAATCTCTTGATCTCCTGAAAAAGATTAATGAAGAACTTCCCGGAGAAATCTCTCTTGAATTAGAGGACTTCTATCTCCGGGCAATTTTTGTCAGCAAAAGAACTACGACAGCAGGCGCAAAGAAAAAATATGCTCTGATCAACAAGCAGGGGCAATTTAAGATTCGTGGTTTCGAAACCGTCAGGAGGAACTGGTGCAACCTTGCTCGTGAGGTGCAGAATAAAACCATCAGAATGATCCTCGAACAAGGAGATGCTGAAAGAGCAAAAAAATATGTAGAAGAAGTTATAAAAAAAGTCAAAACCCGTGCATTTGACAAAAAAGAATTCCTGATTAGGACCCAGCTAAGAAAAGAGCTCCTGGAATACAAATCCATTTCTCCTCATGTCATTATCGCACAAAAAATGAAAGAACTTGGATTCCCAGTAAGACCCGGAACTCTCATTGAATTCTTTATTGCAGAAACGCGGGAAAAGAAAGCAATGGTAAGAGAAAAGGCAAAAATGCCACAGGAAAAAGGAGAATACAATATTGAGTATTACCTCCATCATCAAATCATCCCTGCAGTCGAGAATATCTTTGAAATTTTCGGCATCAATCTCCAGGAGATCTCAGAGGGCAGGAAGCAAAAATCTCTAGGAGATTTTTAGAAATACGGGAAAATGCCTAAGGCCCGCCATAGCTGTCTTCTGCTCCAAGATGTTGTCGAATCGTATGCGCTTATTATCAGACTTAACCGAAGTTCTCGAAAGAAGTGGGGAAGTTTAAAAAATTTCTGCAGGAAATTTCCGTTTAAGCCTTGTTATGCATTGGGTCTACAATGCGAACGAGGGAACGAAACGACCTACAATATGACCCAGGCACGCCCCCTTTATTCAATTTTATCGTACTTCTTCAAATTACATTTAGCACAAAGAATTCTAACATTTTTTTCAGTAATACTACTTCCACCCTTAGAAAATGGCAAATCGTGGTCATAATGCAAATTCTTGATCGAACTGCAAAGAACACACTTACCTTTGTCTCTTTTCCAAATTGCAACTTTAATACTTGTTGGTATAAGCCTATTATGTTCTTCTTCATCCTTTCCTTTAGGTATTTCAATATTCTCATCAATAGGCTTAAGTATAAATTTTAAAACTTTTCTGCCATTTGAAATTCTTGTTTCATACTCAATTAAAGAAAACAATCCTTTTTCTGACCAAATTCCAGAATTTAACTTTTCAAAAACAAGTATCTTTTCAGGGGGGATTGATCCTTTTTTATAATCCTCAACAGCCTTCACAAATTTTCCATTTTCCGTCAATGTTCCATTATCAGTCCATATTGGTTGATCAATTCTCTTTGGTTCAGTATTTTGTTTGGATTTTGGAACGTCATGACCTTCATAAATCAATAAGTTTTTTACATTGTCTATTTCGTCATCATAAGGAGCACCAAGCCTAACAGACATTAAAATAACAGAAATTCCTTTTCTAATATGGAAATTCATTCCTCTTTGAATAGTATTTACATGAATCTTATTGCACATCTCACGATAAGATAAAATCTCGTCTTTCATAATATCATTTAATTATCTGAAGTTTATTAATATTTCTAAAAGCGCGTTCCGAATAATGTTGCACATGACAGCAACTAAACGGCGTACTTCGTTGCACTTTTTTCGCCAAGATTTGCGAACTTCTTATAATCACATAAGCTCAATCATCCCTACCTCATTCTCCTCTACAGCAATCAAAAAGCAGTTTTCTAAAATATCAAAGAGTACATCCTCTTATAACCATCAAATCCCCATTCTCTCAAATTGAAAAAGGGTATATTCCCCCACAATAATCTTTTTAAATCTCTTCTCTCTCCCCAAAAGATGCCTGAAGAAAAAAAAGAAGAAAAGAAGCCAAAAGAGGAAAAAACAGCAAAAAAAGAGCATCAGGAAGTAATGAAAACTCCGCCTCCAGCAATGGCCTCTGCGCCGCTTTCGACCTCGCCCCAAACATCTTCTTCAGCGCCCTGGATGCTTGCAACCATCATTCTCCTCATCATTGCTATAATCCTCGCTGTCCTCCTTGCAAAAAATTACAATCCGTCGAAAACTATAGAGAAAGATATTGCAGCTCCTGAAGTTGCTTCCCTCATTAAGGACACGTTTGGTGTTGATCTTGAATTAGATACTGTTGAAGAAAAAGAAGATCTCTATGAAATGAACTTCAAGTTCGCAGGAAGAAAATTCCTCATCTACACCACAAAAGATCTCTCTTTTATCAGGCTTCCTAACGGGAACTGGATCAGAAAAGCAGAACTCAGCCCAGAAGGCGGAAATACAACCAAAACAAGTGCAGAAACAGAAACTTCTCCTGGAAAAGATACTTCTGCGCAAGAAATCAATATCGGGACAAACGTAGCAGTTACCCCATCAGCAAAGCCAAAAGTCGAGCTTTTTGTCATGTCTCTCTGCCCTTATGCGCTCCAGGCTGAAAAAGGCATCCTCCCAGTAGTTGATCTCCTGAAAGAAAAAATTGATTTCAAGATAAGATTCATGCACTATATCCTCAAAGGAACGCAGGAAGAACAGGAAAATAACCGGCAAGTATGCGTCCGAGAAGAGCAGTCAGCCAAATTCAGCTCCTACCTTAAATGCTTCTTGGATTCAGGCAAGTCAGCAGACTGCATTAAAACCTCTAGGGTAGACACCGCAAAGCTTGACACATGCATAAAAAACAAGGCAAGCCAATACTATTTGAATGACTCAAAACTAAGCAAGTCCTATGGTATCGAATCCTCTCCAACGCTGATCATCAATGGAAATAAAGAGTCATTCTTCCCAAGAGATCCAAGCACTGCCCTGGAAACAATTTGCTCAGCCTTCACCACAAAGCCTGCAGAATGCTCGCAAGATCTTTCCAAGGAAAATCCATCAGCAGCATTTGGCTCTGGTGAAGACAAGGAAAAAATCGAGGGTTCTTGTGGATGAGTCATCACAAAATCGATGGGCCACCGCGCCTTAAAAGGCGCGGTTTGTCACAGGCCCTCGATTTTGGGGATGTTCAGAATTGAAAACAAGATTGGCTACTACCGCAGACTAAAGTCTGCGGTTTTCAATTCTGACATAAGAAAGATTTAAATAACCCCATTCATTAATGCAAAAAGGAAAAAATGAATATTTCTGAACTACGCGCAAGGCAGGGCAACGTCAGCATTGAAGCTGTTGTAAAAAGTATTGAAGAGCCCCGGGCATTTAATAAGTTTGGCAGGGATTTAAGAGTCACAAATGCAATCATCGAAGATGATTCAGGGAGCATTAAGCTTTCTCTCTGGAACGACGACATTGAAAAAGTGCATGCCGGAGACACCGTGCGCATCACCAACGGATTCATAAACGAATTTAAAGGCGAAAACCAGCTCACCACGGGAAAATTCGGAAAATTGGAAGTCATCAAGCATGGAGATGAAAGCAAGTCTGCAGCAAAAGAAAAAAGCGAAAAAACAGAAGAGCAAGAACCAAGCAAAGAAGGAGAAATCAACAAAGATTCAAAGATAGAAGAAGAGCCTGCTTCTGAAGATTCCGAAGAAGAATACAACGCAGATTATTAATTCTCAGCAGATCTCAATTCAAATGTTAAACGAAGAAGTAAAATTTATACATCTAACAGAAATACCTGAAAGGAAAAAAACAAATTTAGAAGCGATAGCTCTTCCGCTAACACTTACTACCGGAGCAATCGGGGGTTTTCTCGGGGCGAAGCATGGACTTCATTTCAATAATTTCTTCAGCTTCTTATTAGGCGTTCCCACAGGCATCGGTCTCATCGCAGAATTCTTTCATGCTGTTCAAAACAAAAAGGACAGGTCGTATCAACAGGCATATCTTAAAGAAGAAAAAAGAAGAGATAACGAAGCAAAAGCAAACGCGTCTCCTTCAGTTCAGTTTACATATCGTGAAAATGATCTCGAATGCGTCATTCGGCCAGATTATACTAAAGGCCACATATTCCCCATGTCCATCAACGACGGAATCATTCATAACCCTACCTTTTCATATCAGCCTCAAAGAAATACCCCTCTCACGTTTCGATTTGCAGTACCTCGCTTTAAAGAAGAAAAAATAAAATATCCTCTTCTTGCAGCAGTAGATAAGATGACGGGAGAAATGTTTGATACGAGGACTAAGGAAGTAAGAGAAAAATCAGGGTCATCTAAATTAGAGTATCTCGCAGCGCTAAAAACCCGGCTCGAACAAGATGAAAAAAAGCTGAAAATAAACTGCCAGGCGAGATACGAACAAGATGAAAAAAAGTTTTACGCAATCATAACCTACACTGGAGAATATCACAAGGACGCCCTGCAAAAGTTTGCAACACTTGCATCAAGCCTTATGAATCACGCCAAAGCTGTAAGAGCAAAGGAGGAATAATCACTTCGCCGAAAAATTGCCTGCCTTCGCCTTGAACTTCATATTCACTTCTTCCAAATACTTCATATCTTCCTCTTCTAGCCCCATCTCTTTTGCAGTCGTTTCTCCAATAAGAGGGGAAATAAGATAAAATTCCTGAAAAGCTCTTTCTTTGCTAATATGAAAATACTTCGCATAATGGGCAGCCAATGCTTTCCTCTTAAGATTTTTTTGGTTTGCCATCCAGATCTTGAGAACCCTTGTTGGCTTCTTATAAGCAGTAAAGCCCACTCTTGGCTCCCTTTTCGCAAGAGCAACGCCCGCGCTCAGAAAAATATTCTGGTACAAAATAAATCTCCAGTGCTGCCTCCTCATAATTCTTCCTCGAAATAAATCAGCCAGTGAAAGCATCTCAAAAGCCCTAGCCAGCTCTTCACCCTCGTATTCATAGGGGATATTCTCCTCAAGCCAGAGAAAAAGATCATCGAGTGTAAGATTTGTTTTCTCATAAAGCTCAAGAATCTCCTCGGTAAAAGCGTCCTTGAAAACTCTCCGAAGAACATTAAAAATATCCTCTTTTTGGTCCCGCTCCCCCAGGGAGGAAACCGTGTCTTGCACAGACTGCAGATCATTCAAAGCCGCGCGAAAATCTCCTTTTGAACGAATGGCAATGCCTTTCAGCGTCGCATCTTCAAGAAAGATTTTTTCCTTCAGTGCAATATCTTTCAAAAGATGGTAAACAGCCCTATAATCAACAGCCTTCAGCGGGATCATCTCGCATTTCTTTCTCAAAAGGCTGAATTTCTGCTGCCAGATGTCGTTTGCAGTAATCACGATGGGAAAAGCGCTCTTCTCAATCAGGGAGAGGAGCTCAGGCAAGCCGCCTCTATCAGTCGTAGAGATTCCATCAACTTCATCAACAAGAATAATCTTACTTTTCTGAAAAAGAGACTTCTGTTCAGAAGCAGCCTTCAAAATTTTCTCGATTTGCTCTCTATTCCTAAGATCAGATGCATTCAATTCAACAATCTCGCATGTATTCTCTTTTGCAAGAACGTAAGCGAGTGTTGTTTTACCTGTCCCTGGAGGCCCATGGAGAAGCAATGCCCTCTTCTCAGTTCCAAATGCCTTATAGAACCTCTTAATCTTCTCAATAAGAAGATCATGTCCTTTCACCTCTGCAAAATGTTGCGGCCGGTATTTTTCAGTAAAATGAAGCGTCATTGTTTATAATACGTATATACGATGCAATCTTCTCCAGTGCCAATTTCAACAGAATGAGCCAAATTTACAGGAATAACCAGCAGGTCATCTTTAAGCTGAATATAAAACTTTCCTTCAAAATTATACGTCATCATTCCTCTCTGCACCAGTGCGAGTTCTGAATGTTTGTTTCTTAATTCTTGATATTTCTCTCCACTTTTGAAGTGATGTTTTACCCAGGGCAAAAGATGATGGAGTAACAGAATGCTCCTTTGCAGAGGGTTAAGATGATAATGGTTTACTTCCTTCCAAGAATCCTGAAGGAAATTATCTAAGAATTCTAAATTCTCAATCATCCTATTTCCCCCTTCCCGCAAGGATAAACTGGGCTAAAAGAGCCTCAAGCTGAATAAACTCATCGCTCCCTTCAGTCATTCTAAACTCAATCTCTCCTGTTTTAGCAGTAAGATCCACCTTCATCACAGGATCAATGTTCAAGCTCCAGATTTCTTTCTGCATGCCCTTAATCACGTCCTGCCCGGAAAGCCCGTCATTGAGCATAATCTCCAGCAGTTTCTCCCGAGCCTGAATAAAATCTCCTGCAATCGCGTATTCCAGAACAATTCTAATATCCGCAGGCTTCGCTGTAGAAACAATCGTATCAATAAGCTCCTTCGTAATTCTTGGAGAAATAGCAACCGTGCTCTGGATCAAATTGATAACTCTCCTGCAGTCTCCGCCACTCGCAGCATAAATAGTCTCAAGGGCAGAATCTTGAACTTCAAGTTTCTCAGACACAGCAATTCTTTTTACAATTTCATCAACATCTTTTCTCGAGAGCAGTTTAAACCGAAAAACAGCGCATCTACTTTGGATCGGGTCAATAATCTTCGAAGAATAATTTGCAGAAAGAATAAATCTGCAGGTATTGGTAAAATTTTCCATCGTCCTCCTCAACGCCTGCTGGGCTTCCCTTGTAAGCGCATCAGCTTCATCTAAAAAAATAACCTTAAAAGGCACAGAAGCAATAGCTTTCGTCCTTGCAAAATCCTTCACTTTCTGCCGGACTACATCAATCCCTCGCTCATCTGAAGCATTCAATTCCAGGTAGTTATCTCTCCATTGATCGCCAAAAAGATCCTTAACCACAATCAATGCCAAAGAAGACTTTCCTGTTCCAGGAGGGCCTGCAAAAAGCAGGTGAGGGATATTCATGCTGTTCGTCAAAGACGCCACTCGTTTCACGATTTCTTCCTGCCCTACGATCTCATCAAACTTCGCAGGCCGATACCGCTCTGTCCAAACATCACTCTTTTCCATTATCAACTCTCACTAATCCACTTTATAAACATTGTTGCATTCTTGCGCATAACTCACTGAAAGCGATTCTATTGCCTTGAATTGAAACTAGGATTATCAGAAGTTTCTAGAGCGTAGCGGAAGAAATTTGGGAAAATGGCGAGCCTAGCCATTTTCCTGATAATCCCAGTCATATAAAGAAGAGGACTTTAGCCCGAAAGCGCAGCGTCCCCAAACGGAACGAAATAGAACGCAGAGTTTGGAAAAAAACCACAATATTTTCTTGGCAATTTAAACTACGCCACATTAAGAAAGTCAGTTTCTTTATTTCCATCTATCAATTTATGAGCATGTTTCATTTCTTCAGAAGTATAAATATAGACTATTTTGAACTTTCCAGAAGTTGTTTGTTTAATATTATCGTGATGAACTTCGATAATGTGAACAAGCCCCCAATAAAGCCATTTATCATCAATATTTTGAACTAAGAAATTACGAACAGGAGGTAATTGGTATATCCTGATTTTTGGTTTATCTTTGAACTCAAAAACCCTGTCTTTAAAATCATCAGCCGTAAATGGCTTTATTTTGTGTTTACCATATTCTAATTCTTCTGGAAAGCCTTGCTTAGTAGTTATCTGCAAAGTATCGTTTATTTCAATGAAACTGCCCATATCATTAAGTTTAAATTGCCAATTATTTAAAATTGTTTGTTTTTTCAAATTCCATATAATGTGATAATCACAGGCCAACTCAGCATCTCAATCCAAAAGCTTTCCAGAAAAAGCCCTCCAAGTCAAGTAAAACATTGAAATGATTCCCCACAAAAGGCAAAGAATATCCCTCTCAACTCCTTTTTCCTCATCAACCTCCGATGCAGACTGCTTACGCACAAATAACTAATTCTCAGAAAAAGATGCATTAAGTTTGTAACTCTACTTTAACTTCAAAGAAGCATTTATATACCTTCTCTCTATTACATATTTAATAAGTATTTTATATTATATAATAAGTAAAAATACATATTTAATAAGTATTATGAAAAAGAGAAATATTCAGGTAAGAATCAAAGTGCTAGAGGCTAAGAAAAAAAGTCTGATCAAGGAGGTAAAAGAGATCGATGCAAGATACCAGAGAAAAGAAATTGATCTCAACCAATACTATGAAACGCTCCTCAGAAATTTTGGCAGAAACCCTAAAGAAATCATTAAAGAGTATGACCAGCACATCTTCTCCTATCAGCAGCAGCTCGATCTCCTTGCAAGAAGCCAGAGAAAATTCTTTACGATCCTCTTTATCTCAGTATTCCTTTTTGGAATCATTTCCTTCATCTTTCAAGCAGGATTCACAGGACTGACAATACAAGAAACAGCAAGTAATCTCGCCCCAGTATCTAACGAAACTTTCAATGAAACAAATAATCAAACAAACAACATTTCAGAAACACTGCAAAATCCTCCCTTAGGAAATGAGACCAGTAATGCGTCAGAACCGCCGCAAAACACCAACACCGTAAAAAATGAAACTAATAATGCTCCAGAACCCCTGCAGGAAATAACCATAACGCAAGAGGGCGATTTCATAGAAGAATCCCATGAGCAGCCAGAAATAGAAAAGCCCGTTATCTGGAAAAAGAAAGTAAAAAAAGAAAACGTAGGAGAAAGCCTGATAGATCTCCCTAAAGAAGCTGAAATAATCTCAATAAAGAAAACAAAAGGATCTGCTTCTGTCACCGGCCTAATTGGATTGGAAATAAGCGCTGAAAAACAAGGTTTAGTGCAAAAAATCAGGACATTCTTTAGAAAAATCTTAAGAAATTTAACACCCACAGGAAGAGCAGCAGAAGAAGTGAAAGTGAAAGTGAACGAAGAAAAAAACAAAAAACAAATCGCTCTTGAACAACCAGGAGAATATGAAATTCTCTATCAAACACCTGCCCCGTATGCTCTCGAAGAAACCATGAGCAAAAAGAAGAAGAAAATTACGGTCATTGGCCCAGAAAGTATAGGGTACAAGCAGGTTCTCACTTTTGCCTCGATAGAAGAAAAAGTAAAGGACAAAACACGCATCCATGTTTTCTGGACCGCTGATAATGGCGCGCCAAAGCATGAAGAAATTCCGTCTGAACCGTTAGACGTCAATAATGATGGGTATTTCGACAAAGTCCAGTGGTACACCCCGCATCTCTCAAATCAAACCTTTGAAGTCATCATTGAAATCAGCAAAGCAGAGCATCTCGACTCCCAAAAAAATTTTATCTCAGATATCACGTCACAGGTAAAATATCTTGATGAAGAATGGTCAGAGCCTATTTACCACAATGAATACGTAAGAGTCACTTTCGAAGAAATGCTCAATGCATCAAATGACATCACGCTCTACATGAGGAACACGCAAGGACACAACACCACTATCGAAGTATACGCTGCAGACAGCGGGGAAAAAATCGCAGAATTCCCCTCTTTCGAAGAAGAAAGCTATTACAAAATCTATTTAACAAATCTGCAAGGCAGCCAGGACACCTTTGACCTTAAAATAAAAAATCTCAATGATGATCCTTCTGCATTTCTTGAAATCAACCATATTATTGACCCAACAGTCATTACAGATGTTCAGCCATCGCTCGATATTGCATTAACCGCACTTAATAATAAGACATTTGTTATTGCATGGGTGGACGAAGCTGAAGCAGACGTATCATTCAGAATCTACGACACAAATGGAACCAACATCACAGACACGATTGACGTGGACACCACCGTAAACAGCAACTCTAGAGTAAGCCTCGCGGCAATCAACTCCACTGCCTTCGTAGTAGCATGGTACGACGGAATTGACACAGACACGACGTATGCATGGTACGCAATAAACGGAACAAATATCGTCCCGGCAACAGATGCAGAAGTCAATGCAGGAACAACTGCAGCAGATGTTCAGGTAATTGAAATGAATGATCGGTCTCAAATCTGTTACGTCGATCAGCAGGAAGATGATGCTGACGTAAGAACAGTCCTGCATGCAACATTAGGAACAGGCACAGAAACAACAATTGACGGAATAGTAGGAGCAACATTGCCTCTCCAAAACCTCATTTCCTGCACAGCCATAAATACCACACGATTCGCTATGATCTGGTTTGATGATGCCACCAATGATGCAACATTCTCAATAAGAAATCAAGGAAGCACAGCAATAATTGCTCCTACAGACATTGACACGAACGTCGGAGAAACAGGGCAGGTTGCAATCACCAGCATGAACCAAACCTATTTCGCTATGGGCTGGTTTGACTCTTCCCTCAGCAATATCCAGATCGCAGTTAGAGATAAAAATAATAACATTCTCCTAACTCCAACAGTCATCGACGCAAACGCAGGAACTTCATCGCGCATAGCAATGGCCACAGTTAGAAACAGCACAGAAGCATTTGACGGGTTTATCGTTGCATGGAACGACAGAAATGCAAATAATATTCAAGCAGCAGTCTACAATGCTTCAGGCACACTCAAATACGGGCCTTTCGAGCTCGCAAATGATGAGAACACAACAAGCTTTCTCTTTGATGTCTACGGAAAAGATGCCCCTTCAAGAACATCAATCTGCGACAATACCTTTCTCTTTGCATACACAAATATGTCAGGAAGAGTTATTGTAAAAACTTTGAAAATCAACGGCAATAATTGGACAGGATACTGTGAAAACCTCCCTCCAGAAGTTGCATTACAAACTCCCGCTCTCCCCAATATAGACCTTTTTGAGAACAGCACAAGAAACATTTCAGTCACCTTCAATGTAACAGATCCAAACGGAGCAGAAGATTTTAACGAATCAACTGCAATAATGGCCTTCTCAAAAATAGGAGAGCCAACACGATCCTCAATTCCAAGTTCTTGCATCAAGACAACAATCAATGAATTCACAGCAAACATCACCTGCAATGTAACCATGTCATTTTTCAACGCTGCAGGAGAATGGAACATCACCATAAGAATCAACGACTCTCAATTCTCAGTTGAAAAAAACGCAACATTTAATGTCAATGTGCTTAATTCAATTTCCTTGATTTCACCTCCATCAGGTCTCACCTTCCCGCCATTTGATCCCGAGGCATTGAATATTCCTGCATCGAATGATCCTCTCATCATAAAAAATTTAGGAAACTATGAAGGTCCCGTAGCTATTACAGCTTATGATCTTTTTGGCGTAACAACGCAGGAAGATAACATCGCCGCAGCCTTCTTCTCAATTTCATCAATCTCTGGAGATGAATGTGCAGGAACATTCTTAGCAAACGCTACAGAATTTGCTGTAGCAGGAGGCAGTCTTCTAAGAGGCCCTGATTCAACAAAAGGAATTTTCTTTTGCCTTGCGCAAGTTCCTTCAGTCATTGCCCAAGACTACTCAACCGCTGCCCCTGGAAGCTACCCATGGGCTGTCAGAATTCTTCTCGTATCTCTTATCCCAAGGAAAAAAAGAAAAAAAAGAGATCAAGAGCAACATTTAGGAGAGGATGAAAGACGACATTTAGGAAAAGACCAAGCATTAGAAGAAATCAATAAGCACCTCGAAGCTTTTGAAAAGGCAAGTCAAAATAGTCATCTCTCTCTCAAAGAGATTATCAATTACAAAAATTTAAGGAATAAAAAAAATATTCTCATCCCTGTAACGATCTTCTCCAAAGATCTAGGAATGCTCGAAGCCCTTTGTAAATATCTCAAAGACACGGTCCAGATCAGATATCATGAAATTGCTGTTCTCATCAAAAGAGACGAAAGAACAATTTGGGCAAGCTACCATCAAGCGTTAAAAAAAGCAGAAACCATAAAACCAAGGTCTGAAGCCAGAGAAATCTACATCCCCATAGAAGAGCTGAACAAAGAAAATCTCAGCATCTTTGAATCTGTCGTCCTTTACCTTAGAAAAATGCAGTGCCGATACAGTGAAATCGCCACCCTCCTTGAAAGAGATGAAAGAAATATTTGGACAACAGTAAAGCGTGCAAGTACGAAAACTCACGGGAAGAGTTAACGAACAATCTCCATTCTTAATTTCCAAGGCATATACTTTATAATGCAAAGAGTTAATTTTATAAAGTTAAAAAAGGGAAGTTGATGCGTAAGAAACCGTAGGTTTCTTCCACACCCCCCTAATAAGAAGAGTAAGGGAGATGAATGCGTCAAGAACCGTAGGTTCTTATCGCGCCTCAATCGTATAGCGGCTAGTACACATCCCTGTCAACAAATGCGACAGTACGGATGAGATCCGGGTTCGATTCCCGGTTGGGGCGTATAACCTTTTTGACCATTTCAGTGGGACTCAATTTTGGAGTCTCTCAAATATGCCAAGAAGGTAAATGGCTCGGTGTGAGCGTTGTACCTCGTTAACCATTTTTGGAGATTCTTCAACATGGGAAAAACATTAATTATGACTTTTTAAGGAGAGCAAGGTTTCGGCTGAGCTTGCCCACTTCTTTTTCTCCCATTCCTCTTTCCCCATCACCAATTTGGCTACAAATAAGACAAACCAGATAAAAAATCCTGAAGCCACAATAATTAAGATCAGAACAGCAAAGAAGATGAGAAAAACCATTATCAAATAGGTGACTCCTACTTCTCCATCATTTGGAATTAATAAGCTAAGGAGTATTCCAAAAGATATAACAAAAAGTGTTATTAACAATGATATAATAACAGGCTTACTTTTTTTCATCTTGAGCATCTAATGTTAAAGATTTAGGCATTTTTATCAATTTATAAAAAGTATGACCAATGACTCCTCCACCAATACCTAAAAGAATCGGACGCAATAATGCGCTTACTATTAATAGAAAAATGTCAATAGAAGATAAGGCAAAATTAACCATCGAAAGAATAGAAAAAAGATTTATAAAAAAACCTATTATAATTCCAATTACTCCCCCGATTAAAATTCCTTTGTTCATTACTAAAAGCATAATTTTGATAAATTATCTAAAGTTTTTATGCCTTTGCATTTACTGGAATTTAGGGCATCGAACTCGATTGAGACAAGATTTATATATGACGATAGAATTGAATTAGCAACGGTAAATTATAACAAATCATAAAAATTCGCAAAATCTCCGACTCCGCTATAAATAGCGAAGTCTGTTCGGAGATTTTTTCCACAGCAAATTTTTAAGCTCACAAAAAGCTTCCATTCATCTCCATTTTCAAAAATGGAGTCTTCTGGCTTTTTTTGATAACTGGAAAGAATTACAAGAAAGTGAAAATTAATTGCATAGGCGTTGTTGATCCATCTCCTCTAGGAGAAAAATTCATGCAAGATCTTGCACGTTCGAATAACGGGGATCATAAAAGAATCAACCGCTAACTTCTCAAACTCCCGAACTTCTGAGAAAACAAATAGGTAAACTTGGCTCCAAAAAAGAAAGCCGGGCTTGAGTAATAAAACCAAAGAAGCAAGATCAGAAAAGATCCAGCAGCTCCAGAGAAAAGAGTAATAAGACTTGCGTCTAATCAAAGATCATGACGTCCTCCTCACCCTAAAGGCGAGAAACTTTACTTCACAAAAATGAGCAAAAAAGAAGTAAAGTTTCGAGAGAGGTTTCCTGTGCATTTACCCCTAAAACTGAACAGGACGCACTTCATCTGCGGGATGACGTCAAAAATCCGGGGTTTTTGATCGCACTCAGAAATGCAAGGAGTATTTCTGATGAGCCCGCAGTTTTCGTGCTTGCACTTGTAATAAGATAGTTTCCTTGAAGGTGAGTGATGCAAAAAACACAATCTTTTTAAATAGCCCTCTCATGCCTCAAAGATGGACAACAGCGAAATGGTTAAATCACTGAACAAGATAGCAGATATCTTAGATGCTCGTTTGGAAGAAATCTCAAACAAGCTCGACGACGTCACTGCAAGCCTGCAGAATCTGATTATTGAAGAAGACGTGGAAGAAGAACTCGACGATGAATAAGCATCAAGAAAAGATATAGGCAATCAAGCTGCTCTTCTCCAACATATATATCCAAAACAAGCAATGCTTTTAAAGCACTTTCTTTTAAAGAGTTCATGAACAATTCTAGTAGAAGTTTAGGAGAAATAATCAAAAGTGCCGTCAAGAAACCTCTAGCGTATGCACTGATCGCAGGCTCTGCATTTTTCTCAGGATGCCAGATAGCACAAGTAACTTATATGAACGATCTCAAAGAGGGAAAAGAAACTCCTCTCTTGGTCAAGGCCGCTGCAGAACATCGCAACTATCTCGACGATGTGATGCCTGCAACAATGCTAGGGCAATGGAACCTCGCCTATGATTCCTTAAAGCAGGTCGGAAGCGGATTGCCAAGCCCATTTCCAACAATTGAAGGCATCTGGGGCACAGTCTTCCATGGAGTTAACGGTCTTGTAGTTCCTTTAACACATCCTTTTTCCTCAAAATCAAGAAGCGAGATATTTGCAGATGAAGAAGAGCAGGGAATTGTCTCCCCAAAGCATGACGGTCTTGCCTATGGAATTGATGTTGCTTGGAGCACGCCTGTCGGAGATACGTACCGGACTTTAATGAGCCTTTTTTCCTCAAAAAGTGAGCCATTCATCCCAAGAACATGGTCCGAAGGAGGATATTTGCTTAAAAAAGCAATTATGGGATTGAATGAACAGGAGAAATCAGTGCTTGCAAAGAATGAGTGCATTCTGAAAGACGACACTTTATTAAGGGCAGGATATGCTTTTCCCGTGATCCAACATTGGTGGAACATTAACGGGACTGAACATTTTCTGCCGGAAATTCCTTACGTCATCATTGATGCCCCAAGACATGCTCCTGGAAAAGGAATCAAACTTCAGCCCTCTTATCTTAATGGATTTGACAGATCAAGAATCGTTATGGAAAAAAGAGAAATTGTGGTTCAGGAAGATCGTTTGCATGCAACCATTCCTTTTCTCTATAGTGCAGTACTCTACCCAGCAAGAGATGCAGCAGCTATCGGAGCAGCGCTCTATCCTCTCTGGAAAGGAGGAAACAGCGGTGGCGGTAAGGGATTTACAGGCGACATCGGAGGAGATACCGGCGGAAGATGATAAGAAATAAAGAAATAATTCTTGCCACCGTACTTGTTCTAGCAATCGTGCTAACTCCCTTAATAACGGCGAAAGTAGAAGTCACGTTCTCAGGCTTTCTCGGAAAAATCGATAGCAACGGAGCACTCACAAAAACAATAGAGCCAGTAAATAACTACCACCAAATAACCTTTGTTTGTAGTTCAGAAAATTGTGCGACAGTTTCAGAAAAATTGTTTGAAAGTGCATCTGCAGGAAACACAATAAAAGTTACCTATCCAACAACTCTTGAGTCCCCTCAAGGCTATGGAACATACTTCTTCAAGCCAGGCTATATTACATGGGAAGCAAATGTAACACTTGCAGGAACAGACCGAATAGCAAAAAAAATCTATCTCTCAAAAAAAGAAGGATGCTCTGCCCCAATCTCAAACCTTGTTATCGTCAATGAAGCAGAGGAGTTCATCCCCGCTGTTATCAATATGACCGTTGCGATTGACGCAAAAACCCATGCCGCTATCCAAAATTTCGGGCCTCTTGCATATATCCCTCCTGAACTTAAAGACGAATATTACGCAGTAAAAACCAGAGTCACCCTGGAAGTCCTTGATTCAGATAGGGCTATTGTTCACACTGAAATCCAGGACATGATAATTAATTTTTCAGGCTCAACATTTGTAAGCTTTAAATGGATCCCGCAAAAGAAAGGGGCGTATACTATCAAGGTCTTTTCTGATGTTACCGACGCAAAATGCTCCTCTTCAGAAAAACAAGCTTCAACAGGAACCATGGAAGTCCTGGAAGCCAAGCCGAGAAATATCTGCTATTCCTTAATCAAGTCGTTTGAGCGGGACAAAGCCTTCCCTCGAGAAGATGAAACTGTAGTTTTCTCTTACCAAAGAATCAGTAATTTCGCAGACGTTGAAGCAAAACTCTTCCCGATCAAAAGCGACATTGCTCTTTCATTCTTCAAAGAAGGAGATCTTTTCAAATCTTCCCAGACAACTCTCCCCGCAGGACAAGACCCGACAGTGTTCATCCCAGAGCAATTTACTGAAAAATTTCCCGAGGGAAATTACACAGCCAAACTCAAGATCATAAGCAATGACTTGAAATGCAATGGGCTTCAAAATCTCCCAACAGAAAGAACCATGGAATTCAAGATCCTAAAAAAAGTCTCTGATATTCCTCCAGAATCTTTTTTCTTCACTATTATCTCTCCAGAAAACAAAACCTACATCGTAAGCAAAATCCCACTCATAGTAGATGCAAATAGAAATCCGAGGTTTACCTACTCTCTCAATGGAGGTCCTCAAATTCTTCTCGTAAATCCAGCAACTCTCAATGCACAGCAAGGAAGCAACATAGTGGAAGTGTTCGCAGGTTCAGAAAACCAGTCGAAAAAAGTAACATTTTTTGTCGACAGCATTCCACCTCAGGTAGAAATCATCAGTCCTGAAGCAAAAACCTATGCCAACGGAACAATTGGTATCAGTATCAATACCATAGATGCAAATCTCAAAAGAATTTTCTTCACAGTTAATGACGGCCCTGAAGAACCATACAATGCTCCTGTCTTCAAAAAGTTTGATAATGACAGGTTCGTCCTCAAAGCATTTGCCGAAGATGTCCTTGGAAATAAAGGAACAGATCAGGTTGCCTTTACTGTAAATGCTACTCAACAACCGCCTCAACCTCCCGAAGAGCCGCTCATATTCTCTATCACCTCTCCAGAAAATAAAAACTATAAAATTAATAAAATCCCGCTCATCATTCAAACAAACAAAAAAACTTCATTCTCCTACTCTCTAAATGGAGCGGAAAAAGTGAATTTCATCAGCCCGACAACCCTTAATGCACAGCAAGGAAGCAACATCATAGAAATCTTTGCAGGAAACCAGTCAAGAAAAGTAACGTTTTTCGTGGACAGTATCCTTCCTAAAGTAGAAATCATCAGTCCTAAAGCAAAAACCTATATCGACACTAGAATCCTTATCAATATCAGCGCAACTGATGAAAACCTTAAGAAAATATTCTTCACGATCAATGATGGCCAAAAAGTCTCATACACAGAACCTTTCTTCAAAATATTCAGTAACGGAAATTTCGCTATCAAAGCATTCGCAGAAGATACTCTGGGCAATCAGGGAATAAGTGAGATAATATTTACAGTAAATAAAAACGACACCAAACCACCAGCAGGAGGAGGTGGCGGAGGCAAAGTTAGAATAGCAGAATGCGTTCCCCTATGGAAATGCACAGATTGGACCACCTGCGACACCACAGAAAAGCAATATCGCCTCTGCCAGCAAGAGAGTCAATTCTGTGAGCGAGGAGAAGTCCCTGAAATGACCCGCGCATGCCTGCCAGCAGCCCTGCATATCGATGATCTGAGCCAAAAAAAATTGAATGCAAAACAAGAGCCTGTCAAAAAAACATCTTACACTCTGCCATTCATATTCCTCATCCTTTCTATCATTATAGAAATCAGTATTATTTTAGCACTCTTCTTGAAATAACAAACATTTTTAAATCATCTCTGATTTTTCTTAGCTCTGAAAAATGAACACTGCAATTCTTAAGCAAAAGACAATACAGCAAAGAAAACTTGCCGAGAAAAAACTGATTGAAATAGCATTGAGGATCGCAAAAAAAGGAGAGGGCTGCCTCTTTGTGTTAGGCATGCCAGAATATGAAACCCTCGTCGAGCAGAAAATCACAGGTATCAGTATTTTTGATAATGTCAAGCTTGTAGAAGGCCTCGCCAAAATTGATGGAGCGTGCATTGTAACAGAAAAAGGAATCCTAATTGCTTACGGCTCTCTCATTAAAAATACAAAAGCATTTGCAAATTATGGAACAAGACATGCAGCAGCATACACTGCCTCAAAAAAAGGCATTGCAATTCTCGCCTCAGAAGAAGAAAGAAAAGTAAAACTCTTCAAGAATGGAAAACTGGTCATGCAGCTCGACGCATTGGAGAAAGATATAGAAAACAAAGCTGCAGATGCTGCAGGAATCTTAGAGGCAGTAGGATTTGGAACATTAGGAGCCATAGGGACCACATTCCTTGTGCCAGCTATAGGAATATCGCTACTACCCGGAATCCTCGTCTTTGGAGGGAGTTACTATGCGCTGAAATCACTCTTGAAAATAAGGAAAAAATGACCCCAGTCACATTCAGGAAGAACCATCACGTCAATAATGACGGCAGGGGAAGAGTCTACGAATGGTGTCGTGGAGAACGTGGATTAGAAGCAAAAGCGCAGTATTTTAAAAAAGGCGAGAGCCACAAGCAGCCTGTGGATTCAGGAAGATCTTCAGAAAAAAAACATTTTTTTCTAGTTAAAGGAAGAATGCGCCTTGAAATTCAGTATCTCACCCCATACCATTTGGAAGAAGAAACAGAGATCACGATGGACTCCGAAAGATATGATTTCTATGCCGAGAAAGACTCTATTCTTCTCGAATACTGCGAACATGCGCCCTTGCGGGAAAATCGTCCTCTTCCTCAAAGAACCGCCATGCAAGATCTTGAAATGATCTCAGAAAAACCTGAAGGATTCGCATGGTGCAACCAGCTTTCAGGAATGCAGGTCACTTTTTACTATCGCAACAAAGGAGACCCTTGTGGTGCGCATTTTCATAAAGGTGATGACCCTTCAAAAAATCCAGAGAGATTCCTTCCTCTCGCAGGAAAAATGCATTTCATGGCTTTCGACGGCAAAGAAACTGCAGAATTCGCCCTCCAGTCAAAGAAGGAACTTATTATCCCCCCCAGCATTTTTCATCTCCTCGTTATTGAAGAAGACTCAGTTTTTGCAGAATACAGGACGACCATATTTGACAGGAATCATTCAGACACCTATACGCAGGACAAATTTGAATCATTTCTCAAGGAAAAAGACCTTCCTTACAGCCCAAAAGCAATGCAGGAATATCTGAGAAAAGTTGAAGAAAGAAGGAATAATTCATTGTTACTCAACAAGAAGTAAAAATTCGCCAGAAAGTTTAAATACCCCTTAGGGTGTAAGGAAGGTTATAAAAAGGTTAAAATGGCATCACACGCTACTCGGGCAATTTTTTCTGTCTTTTCTTTTGCGCTCTGTTTTATTTTTTTGGCTTCTTTAGTTACAGCTGTAAATACGTTTAATTCACCCTCTTCTTGCATAGGTCAATGGACTACTTGCGCAAATGCTTTTGCAAATAATGTTAATGTTGCGACTGCAGGTGTTTCGGCAAGTGCGAACAAATCTGGGAATTGGAATGGATATAATTTCTCGATTCCAGGTAGTTCACAAATTAATAGCGTGATTGTAAGGGCTGATTTTTCTGCAAGTAAAACTTCTGGAAAGATTGCTATAAGAGTCTCTGGAGATGGGGGCACGACATGGGGGCAAGCGCATGTGGTTGGAGGAAATACTGCAGAACAGACTTTCATCATTGATGTCACCGGAGATCTTGCATGGACACCAACTAAACTTAATAACGGGAATTTTAAAGTTAATGCTACTTGCTTTAAACAAGGCGGGGGAAGCAACCCTACTTGCAGGCTTGATTGGGTACCGGTTAATGTTACCTATACTCCTTTTGACTTTTCTGTTTCAGCTTCTCCTAGTTCAGGAAGTGCTGCTCAGGGAAGGTCTGCAAATACCAATGTGAGCATTACTCTTTTAGCAGGGGTATCTCAGCAAGTGAATCTTTCTCAAATTGGCTGCCCTTCTGGAGCAACCTGCACTTTTAATCCGAGTTCGGGAAATCCTTCCTATACTTCAACATTTACCGCAACTGCGGGTATAACTACGCCTGTAGGAACTTATCCTATTACTCTTATTGGAAGTGGTGATGGAAAGACACGAAATACTACCTATACCTTTATTGTTACAGATTCACAGCCTACTGCAAATCCTTCTGCAAATCCAACATTTGGTGTCGCTCCCTTAAGTGTTAATTTTACAGGATTGGTCGTTGGTGGAGATGCTCCTCTTTCCTACTTGTGGGACTTTAAAGACGGAACAAACTCCACTCAACAAAATCCACAGCATACGTTTACAACTCCAAGAGTATACAATGTTTCATTTACTGTAACTGATTTTGATGGCGACAGCTCGACGGGTAATGTTCTTATTACTGTGAATGATTTTTCTGTTTCAGCTTCTCCTCAGTCAGGAAGTGTTGTGCAGGCAAGAAGTGTTAATACTACTGTTACAGTAACCTTGCTTGGCGGAGTATCTGAAAAAGTGAATCTTTCTCAAATTGGCTGCCCTTCTGGAGCAACCTGCACTTTTAATCCGAGTTCTGGGAATCCAACTTATAGTTCTACTTTGACTATTTCAACATCAGGGTTGACGCCTGCAGGAAATTATCTTATCACGATTATAGGAACAGGATATGGTACAACAAGATCTGCAACTTATAATCTTACAATTACTGACTCACAACCAGTTGCAACTTCTTCTGCAAATCCAACATCAGGCATTGAGCCTCTGACTGTTCAGTTCAATTGTTCAGCTTCTGGTGGAGATGCTCCTCTTTCTTATTTCTGGAACTTTAAAGACGGAACAAACTCCACTCAACAAAATCCGCAACATACTTATAATACTGGAACGTTTAATGCCTCTTGCACAGTTACAGACTTTGATGGAGATAGTTCAATAAGCGCAGTAGTTATTGTAGTTGATGCAGATTCGCAACCTGCTGCAAATCCTTCTGCAAATCCATCATCTGGAACAGCTCCCCTTATTGTGAATTTTACAGGTGACTTTACAGGAGGCAATTCTCCATTTACTTATTTCTGGAACTTTAAAGACGGAACAAACTCCACTCAACAAAATCCACAGCATACGTTTGTAGGTTCTGGAACTTATAACATATCTTTTAAAGTCACTGATATTGATGGAGACTCTTCAACAGGGTATGTTCTTGTTACGGTTAACGAAGCATGCGCGCGGACTAATCCTAGCGTGAATCTTATTCCTCAAATCCAGAGCGGGACAGCAAATACAACTCTTTTGTATACTGTGAATGTCACGAATAATGATAATGCTCCATGCGGCATTTCTACATTTGATTTAGGCTCAATTATTCCTGGAAATTGGACTGGAATTTTTGCACAGAATCCGCTTGTGATTAGCCCGGGATGGTCAGCTACGACAATCTTTTCATTAACATCTGATTTGAATGCGAGTCCAAGGGTTTATGCGTTCAATGTTAGTGCAACTAATCTGAATGCAACCTCCTTTAAGCGATCAGTGACTGGTTATTATAATGTGACGATCTAATTCTTTAAGGTTGATTTTTTTATGTCAGAACTTTTAGTTCTGAATTCCCCAAAATCGAGGGCCTGTGATAAACCGCGCCTCTCAGAAACCAAAGGTTTCTGAGGTTTTAAGGCACGGTGGCCCATCGATTTTGTGATTCAGGCAAAAGATTGGAGATATTTTTCTCCAGAAAGTTTTTGTACTGTAAAATTTGTAGGATAAGATTTTTCTACATTTCTTTTTCCTTAAAGCGTATTATCAGGAAAAACCAGAAGACTCCGCTTTGTCAAAAACCCTTGGTTTTTGAGCACCATCAGAATTCCTTCTTGGAACTTCAGAAATCCTTCAAGAATTTCTGATAGCTCTCAAAATTCAAGGAATTTTGAAGTTCTGAGGTTTATGGCGAAGTCGGAGATTTTGCAAATTTTTATGATTTTTTGAGACTTCAAAAATGCATTTTTCGCACCCTGTGTGGTTTTAACCCGCAGTAAGAAAAAGCATTTTTGATAGCTTCAGAAACTTTATGTTTCTGAAAGTGGTCAGAATCTTACGATTCTGACATGATCAAAAACTCGAACACGCTCAGGGTTTTAACCCTGAGTTTTTGACATGAAGTGTATTACTATTCTTTTCCATACACTATCCCATGCCAGGGCTTCCTAGCGAGGCCTGTTTCGTCGATGTAAATGTGCTTGAGGCGGGTGTAGTCATGGAAAGAATGGATAGAGAGGTCTTTTCCGAAGCCGGATTGCTTAAAACCTCCATGAGGCATTTCGCTGAGGAGGACGCCATGCTCGTTGATCCAGACAGTGCCGAAATCTAGTTGTTGTGCGACTTTCATGCATTGTGTGATGTCTTTACCCCAAACAGACGCGGCGAGGCCGTAGATGACATCATTTGCTAGCTTGATTGCTTCTTCTTTTTTATTGTAAGGAAATAACATTAATACAGGACCGAAGATTTCTTCCTGGCAGATTTTGGAATGATGTTTGACTCCGGTGAGGATTGTTGGCTCTAAGAAATATCCTTTTTCCATTTCCTTACTGAGTTTTGGGTGTTTTCCGCCGAAGAGGATCTTTGCTTTTTGCTTTTTTGCGAGTTGGATGTAATTTTCAACTCTTTCTCGCTGCTTTGCTGATATAAGTGGGCCCATATCTGTTTCTTCTTTACTCGGGTCTCCGATGCGAATTTTTTTTATTTCTCTTAGACAAAGGTCTTTGAATTTTTTGAGATGTTTATTTGGAATATAAACTCGCGTGACTGCTGTGCAATCTTGGCCTGTGTTCCAGAATGCACCTGCGATTGCGCCGCGTGCAGCTGCGTCGAGGTTTGCATCTTCTAAAACTATGAGTGGGGCTTTTCCTCCTAACTCAAGATGAACTTTTTTTACATTTTCCGAGGCGAGTTGCATGATTTTCTTGCCAGTTGAAGTATCACCAGTCATGGCTACCATGTCAATATCGGGATGTGATGCGATTGCAGTGCCAACTTTTTCTCCAGGGCCTGTGACTATGTTAATAACTCCTGGTGGAAGCCCTGCTTTATCGCAAAGCATTGCAAATCTGATGAGTGTTAAGGGAGTTAAAGAAGCTGGTTTTATCACAAGAGTATTTCCTGCTGCTAGGGCTGGAGCAATTTTCCACATTGCAATATAAAGGGGATAGTTCCATGGGATGATTGCTCCAATGACTCCGAGAGGCTCTCTTCTTAATTGCGAAGTTCCCAAGGGCTTTTCTTTTTTCTTGTCAATGAACGAGGCGAATTCTCCTGCTGATTCACCTTCTGCGCTTCTGGCAAGACCTGCGAAAAATCTGAGGTTGTCAATGATAAAGGGCATGTCTGAGTCTCTGGCGTATTTTATGGTTTTTCCAACATTATCGCTTTCGAGTTTTGCGAAATTCTTAATATCTTTTTCGAGAAGATCTGCTAACTTGAGGAGATAATTTGCTCTTTCTGCTGGAGTGGTATTTTTCCAGGATGGGAATGCCTTGCGCGCGGCTTGGACTGCTTTTTCGACGTCGCGCTCATCTCCTAAGGGAACGTGGGCGATGACTTTTTCGGTAGCAGGGTTGATGATAGGACAGTATTTCTTAGAAATTGCTGGGACGTGCTTGCCATTAATGTACATGTTGTAGGAGAGCATTTTTTGAATTACCTGCTTTTGTAATGGGGGAAGTATCTTTAGGTATAAAAGGTTTTCTAGGCGTGTCCATACTTTTAAATAATTGCGTTTGCTATGTCATTTATGAAAAAAAGAGTGATTATTTTGATTGGAGTAGGGATTCTTGTTCTTATCGGCATAATCGGGACTGTTAGAGAGGTTTTTGAAGGGAGGAATGTTGGGAAGAATATTAGCACTGAAGATGGCGAAGAGAGTCTTGTTCAGAATGGCAAGAATCTTGATGAGGAAAAAATGGTTATAGAAGATACTTCAAATGTTTCACAAGATTCTTCAAATTTTTCTCAAAATAATTCTACTGCCCAAAAAGAGAAGCCTTTTCCTGTTTTGCAGGGTTTTGGAGTGAACATTGATTTATGGAATAAGCAAACGAATCTTGCGGGAGACCTTATTTTTACAAAGAAGCTTCTTTTTGATGACGGAAGAGTTGCTAATGAAAAAGTATTTCTTGATTTTGGGAGCAAAGATAAATATCGAATGAATGATATAGGCTCTATAGAATATTGGTTTTATGTGCCTTTGAAAACCAAAGTGCGCGCTCCTGTTGGAGGAAAAATACAAGTTAGATTTTTTAATCATACGCAAGATTGGGGGGTAAATATCATGCAAGATGGATCGCAATTTATTGTAAGTTTTGAGCATCTTGTTAATCTTGTAGTTAAAGACGGTCAGATAGTTAAGGTGGGAGATGTTCTGGGTGATGCTGCTCCTCGTAAAACCTTTAATTATGAAATTGCAATGGTTGAGCTTGCTGTATGGACAGGTGGACCACAAATTATTAAACATTGTCCATTTAATTTCTTAGATGAATCTTTGAAATCTTTATATGGGGGGAAGTTGAAAAAAGTTGCAAGTGATTGGAAAGAGTTTATTGGAAAGGATGTTTATCAACAGGAGAAGTGGGTTGCTCCCGGATGTTTGGTGGAGAGTATTGTGGAGAAGTAAGGTGAAAAGGAGTTTAATTATTATTGCTGTTTTAGTGATTGTTGTAATTGGCATACTGGCTTTTAATTATAAAAATGATGGCTACTCGCCTTCTTATGCCGATAATATTGATAATAATACAAATAAGATTGAAGAAGCAGGAAAATCATCTTCTGATAATTCTCAGTATGCGGAGGAGAATGCACTGGTTTTTGATAGCAAATTCATTGTCGCACATCCCTTTGATTTAAGCCAGATATCTGCGATTTCTAAATTCAGAAGCTGTGTCGGGCATGACTATAGTGGCTACAATGCTGAAAAAGAGATTGAGATACAACGATCTATGAAGCACTACCTTAATGGCGTAGGTTCAGTTATGGGAACTAACGATAAGGTAAAAGTTTATGCCCCCTTTGACGGCAAGATTGAAGAGATTCTTGAGGATTTTGCAAGTTTTGAAGGGAAACAGCGCGGAAAACAAATCTGGCTGTCTGGCAAATCTGCAAATGGATGGGTGTTTGTATTTTTCCATGTCGATCTTTTAGACTCAATTGAAAAAGGCACAAAAGTTACAGCAGGGCAGTATATTGGCCACGCTAATTTAGATAATTCTCCGAACTTTGATATTACACTAAAAAAATTAGGAAGAATAGGTCCAAACACTCTTGAATCGCCATTTTTACATATGAGTTCAGAGGTAGCTGATCAGTATAAAAATAAAGGAATAGAATTAGAAGATTTTATCATTCCTAAATCTGCAAGAGATATTGAACCATGTCCCTGCAGTGGCGAATATTGCTCCTTTCCTTCAAATAGTCCGGAAAACAATCCAGAAGATTGGGTAAAGACAAGTTAAATTTTGCCTTCATCATTTTCGAGGTATAATTTATACGCTATAAATTAACAATATTTTAATGAAAAATGCTCGAAAATAGATTTTTATAATTCATTTCCTTCTTTGAAGGATGAAAAAGAGCGTGTTTTTAGCTATTGCAGGAATTATCAGAAAAAGCCAGAAGACTCCATTTTGTCAAGAATTACAGACTAATTCTTGAGCACCATCAGAATTCCTTCTTGGAATTCTGAGGTTGAAAATGGAGATGAATGGAGGCTTTTTGTGACTTCAAAGTCATCAGACTTTGAGAGCGTTCAGAAATGCTTCTTGCATTTCTGAAGGCTTAAAAATTTGCTGCGGGAAAAATCTCCGGACAGACTTCGCCATGTCAAAAACCAATGGTTTTTGAGCACCGTCAGAATTCCAAGAAGGAATTCTGAGGTTTATAGCAGAGTCGGAGATTTTGCAAATTTTTATGATTTTCTAGGGATGAACAGAAATGATACTTGTTTTTCCCTGCGGATAAATTCTTAAAGTTTCTTTTGCTTTTACAACGAGAGCTTTGGGGTTATTGTCAATGCTCATAATTGCTTCTTCTCTTTGGATCGTGAGTTCAGCTTGCTTTTTGAATAAGATAGGTGATTGTTTCTTAAGAGAGTGTATATTATTGAGCGCAATGGCGAAACCGTTTTTGATATTTTCTCTGGTGATAGATTGGAAGTAGCCGGTTGAGCCGAATGATGTAGAGGCAACGATACCATCACCAATGAATTCTCCTCTGGGTTTTCCATCTACCTCTAAGGAGAAGCGGAGGGCTGCCCATTGATGCTTGTTTCGAATAATGATGTCATTGAGTGCTTGAAGGGTTTTGCCTTTATGCGAGACTTCGAGTTTTTGGATTTTTATTTCTTTATAAATTCCTGCTCTTACGCTTTGGAGAACGTGGTGAATATCAAAAGCTGCGCATTTGTGGCAAATGCTTTTGTATTTGATGGGAAGTTTTGGAATTTTTGGATAGAGACGTTCTGCATAGAGGAGAGTGCCGTCTCCTCCAACGGTGAGAATGAGGTCTGGATTTTTTTGATCGTGGATGAATCCGTAGTTTTTGATGGCTTTTTTGATTTGCGGAATGAGTTCTTTTTCCCGGGAGATGAGGCCTATTTTTTTCATATATCTTTTACTTTTTCTTTGTTTATTAAGATTTCTGTTATCCGAAAGTAAACGTGTATATCCTGAGGCCCTTCTTTGCTTCTAAAGCTAATTCGTGTTTTCCATAATCCTCTAAGGAGATTATGTTATAGGGGGTGTGATCTTGGACAGAAAAGCTTTGTTGATTATTGCCGTCGAGTGAGACTTGCATTAATGTTGGATTTTCTGAGCCTGCAACAACATTGACCTGTTTAGCTTCGAATTTTAATGTTATCTCTCCTGTATCGCTTTTGAGTTCCATGTAATCTTTATTGTTGTACCACGTTCCTTCGAGGTATGCATAGTTTTCTTTTCTTTCATTTTCTTTTGGAAGATTGTAGAAAACTTCTTTTTCTTGGGAGAATCCTTCTTTATTTCCTAGAAGGTTTCTGCCTTGGGCAAATTGGTAGCCGAAGTAGATCTCAGGAGTGCCTATTTTCTCAAAATCCGTTGATTCTCTATCGGGTTGGACAGTGGTGAAGTTCATTTCTACTTTTTCTTTGAGGACTTGTGCCCTTTCTTCGATGAGTTCCTGGATCTTTTTTTCTGTTTCTTCATAAGCGCCTTCACCAAAATGGCTATAGACAATGAATCCATCAATATCGATGAGATATTTTGCAGGCCAGTATCGATTGTTGTAAGCATTCCATGTTGCAAAACTGTTGTCTTGGACAACGGGATAAGTAATATTGAATTGCTGGAGTGCATGTTCAACATTTTCTTTTTTCTTTTCAAATTCGAATTCTGGGCTATGCACTCCGATGATAAGAAGGCCTTGATCTTTATACTTGCTCCACCATTCTTTGAGATAAGGCAGAGTTCTTTGACAGTTAATGCAGGTGTAGGTCCAAAAGTCTATGAGGATTACTTTTTTACCGATGTTTTCCTGGAGAGATATTGTTGATTGATCTTTTGGAAGATTTAAGTAGCTTGTGACGCCTTGCAGTTCAGATGCTTGTTGATATTTGGCTTGTTTTGCTGCGACACGAGCTGATTTTTCTAAAATGATAAGTTTGTTATCGCCCTGTTTGCTTGTTTGAGAGGATTTTTGCATTTGCAGGATGAGAATAGCGATGATGATGACGGAAATTACTACGATAAGCGTAATCTGTCTAGAATTTATTTTCATTTTTCTTCTTCCTTCTTCTTATTGTTACGTGCTTTCTTTCACACTGGTAACTGCGAGGTAGGAGAGAAATGCAGGAATGAGTGGGAGTACACAAGGGCTAAGGAAGGAAGCAAGTCCCCCAAGGAAGGCTATGGTGATACCTATCTTGCTAAAACTAAAACTTTCGCCTGAGAAAAGATCTACTAAGAATGGAAAGCTAGCGATTCTGCTCAATTGATTGGTGAAAATTAAGATTCCGAGGACTATCAAAACAACTCCAAAAAAGTAATTGAAATATTTTATTTTACTTCCTATTTTTCCTATTAATTTACTCGCGCTCTCTGTAAAGAGGCCTACGATGAGGAATGGTATTCCTAAACCGAAAGAGTATGCTAAAAGAAGGCTGAAGGCGTTTCCTGGTTGAGTGATTGCCAAGGTGAGTATTCCTCCGAGAACTGCGCCGACGCAAGGCGTCCAGCCTACTGCAAAGGCAGCTCCGAAGATGAAGCTTGTAAGATATGCGAAGGAAAATTTTCTTTTTACTTTGAATTTATGCTCTCTCTCGAGAAAAGGAATTTTGAGGAGACCTAGGAGGTAGATACCAAAGAAGATAATAATAATTCCTCCCAAATATCCTAACCATTTTTGAATGGTGTAAGAACTGTGAGAGAGGATTCCTTGGAGAAGGACACCGACGAATGAAAAAATGATGCTGAAGCCAAGGACAAAGGCAACACTATGGAGAAATATTTTTCCTCGTTTCATTTTTATGGTGAGTAGTGCATCATATCTATACTTCTGGAAATTTCTGTATATACATTATATTGCTCTGAAATTTATTAAGCGTAAATTTGACTCTTAAGGGAAGTGATTGGTTAATTAGTATTGGCTGAACTCTGCGAGATATTTTTCTTTGTTCCAGCTGTTGAGGTCTTTTGAAACCTGTTTTCCGTCTTTGAGAATTATTTTAGTATGCTGGTAGGTGATCCCATATTTTTTTGCCAATTCAATTTCTTCCGCAGCTGCTTTGCCGTCGTTGTAGTGGACTCTGAATCCTACGACGTTGGATTTTTGGAGCTCGTTGAATGCTGGAAGAGTCGCATCTGTCTGTTCTTTCTTGCAAATCGGGCACCAGTCTGCGTAAAAGTAAAGGAGGATGATCTTTTTTTCTGCAAGGGCTTTACTGTAGAGTGTTGGGTGGAACTCATAGTAAGGGGTTGTTGATCCTGCAAGCGGTTGAGACTGGACTCTTGCATCGGCGAGCCTTTTAGCTTCTTCTGCAGTAAGCTCTGGAGGTATATTTTGATCATTTTTCTGCATTCCTGTTTCAGCTGACTTTTCTGTCATCGAATTTTTATCAAGAGCATCACTTTTCCTTGTTGTTTGATAGAAGGTGATGCTTCCTGCTAAAAGAATAATGATGATTATTGCGATGATAAAACCTGTTTTCATATTTCTTTTTAAATTTTGATATTTATAAGGTTATACTAGAATTTTTCAAGAGTCTATTGAGAGGTCGGGCAAAGTTTGAAGCAGCTAAATTTCAATAATCTTTCCTTCTCTTCCAGGATTCAGGAGGAAGGTCTTCCCTATTTTTTCTTCGATGCCTTCTGATTCGTGTATGTGGCCGAAGAGCATGATGTCGGGCTTGAAGGTTTCTATTGCCTTGCGGATGGAATCGCTGCCTTTAAATCCAAACCACTCTGCTTTGCTGCCGGCAGCGTGCATGTGAGTGACCATGATTTTCTTTTTTATTTCAGGCAACTTTTTCAGGCGATCGTATCCTTTTTTGAGTGTTTCCATGATTTGTCTTTCGGATAGTGCATGAATACCGATGTCTGCGCCTCCACAGCCGAAGATACCTACATCTCCAAATTTCATGGCATAGCCATGGATGTTCTTGGTGTCAGGATAGACTTCTGCGAGAAAGTCTGCTGTTGCAATGGTTTCGTGATTACCGGGAATGAGCAGGACTTTCTTTCCGGCTTTTGCGAAAGGGCCGATGATGTTGTCTGTGGACTGCTCTGCCATGGTTAAGTCTCCTGTGAGGATGACGAGATCAACATTTTCTTTTTTTGCCCGTTCTGCTAATCTTTTAGTTAAGGATGTGTCGCCATGGATATCGCCTGCGGCGAGGATTCTGAGTTTCTTTTGTTGTGCCATTTTAAGAGGTATTATTTATTGTAGGGATTTTGAGTTTTTTCCCGACATAATTAGGGAAGGATAGAAGAGTTAATAAATCCTTTCGTCTTCATGGAAATATGAAAAGGAAGAAGATATAGGTTAACTTTAGACTTCTCTATCTCTAAGCTTTTCAGGTATTTTTTGATACGCTTGTTCTTCAGTTATGTTTTTATTCTTGAGATATTCTGTCCATTTTTTATCCCAGCTTTTGTATGCTTCTCTTTGAGATTTGAGTGCCTCTTCGAGTAATGTTTCCCTTGTTTTGGTTTCTCCTGGTTTTAGAACAAGATTTTCATTCTGATATATTCTCTTGAGAATTGATGCTTCTTTAATTCTATTATGGTTGGTTTCTTTTGCCTGTATTAACCAGGCTATTTCACGAGCTTCTGCTTCGGAGTAGGCATCAAACTCTTGATATCTACAGGGGTCTTGAGGGTCGTGATAACGAAGAAGCTTGTGAGGATCAGGAGATTCATGTTTTCTAGCGAGTTTTTTGAGTTTTTGCACGCTTTTTTCCATCAGGCGACTGATGGTTCTTACGCCTAATACATATAACTTCGAATCGTTTATAGAAGGGTAATCTGATGCATATACTGAACGGACAGCGGAAATTTCTTTAATAATATCTATTCTTCTTTCCGCGCCTTTCAAATCTCTTTTGGCTTTTTTAAGTTCACTTTCAGCTTCTGCAATCTTTGATTCAATGCAATCCCCTAACATTGAGGATACTCTTTCCTCTTCGTTTTCAGTTCTAGTTTGAGAAGGAGGCGTAATAGTTGCTATTGCTTCTTCGCCGTACTGCGTTGTGTAGTTTGACTTTTTTTTCACTCGGAAAAACTTCTTCGCACCTCTGCTCTTGGCTTGCGATGCTTAAATTAGTATGTAAGGAAGAGCTAGTTAATATATTTTTCTGTTTTGAAGTGGCTGTTTATAGCATCTTTCAATTTTTGAGAGCTTTATTCTTTAGGAGTGATGTTGTGAAGGCCATAGATAAAGATTTGACCATGCATAGGGTAGAATGTAGGACAAGGAAAATTGTACGATAATTATTTAAGTCTTGGATATTTTATAGAAGGATGGAAAAGCCCATTATCGCAACGACGCTATCTGGACTTTTTGTTTCAAGTAAGCCATGGAAGAAGGCGCATGAGTTGTGGTTTGCAGAGCGGGCAAAGGAATTGAAGGACCTTGCGATTAAAGAGTATGCATTCAAAGAAAATTATTTTCAATATGTTGATATTGTGATGGCGAGGCTCAAACCAGGACTTTCTGAGAAGGAGAGAACTACTCTTGCACGTTCTTTGTTTTTTGATTCTGTCTTGCAATATATTAAGAAACATCCTGAAGCGGTGAGGAAAGATGTTGCCGATTATTTTCGCGGGATGAAGAGGAAATATCGCTTGGCTTTGTTAACGACGAATGAACAGCATACTCTTAATCTAATGTTGCCTCTCCTTGGAGTAGAAGATTTATTTGATATTGTTGAGTCTTCTTTTGCAGAGGAGAAAGACGATAAGAAATTAGTGTTTGACCGATTCCTGGAGAAATATGGAAAGCCCATAGTGTATATTGGTAGGGATAAAAAGGAAACGTACGAGTATTGTAAGAAAAAAGGAATGGCTGTGATTTTTACGAATTTTGAAGAGGCTGATGAAATTCCGGGAGTTGAAAGTGTGCATACGTTAGAGGAACTGAAGGAAGAGTTGGATAGGTTGCATGCGTGAGAGATTTAGATGCTTAATGATCATGAGAAGAGTAGAGAGTTTGTTCTTCTTGATCTCAAGGCAGATACCCCAAGGTCTTGCCTTTGGGAAGATTCGTCAAGGGGATTAGGTCCTGCCCAAGGGCGAATATTTTTTATCAATCTTTTCCCTTATCAATTCCTGAGGTATCTCTTTTATATGCAAAAAACTATCTAGCCTTGCATCTTCATGTCAGTTTCCAGCCTGCTTCTGAAATAATCGAAGAAATGTTTTTGAAAGAGATAATTGTCTTTTTGCTGATCCATGAAGAGGAAAGTCTTTCTTCTGTTTTCTGCTTTGATACGTTCCTGCTCTTCTCTGGATCCTGCAACATCCACCTTATGGAATTCTAGATTTGCAGCATATTGCCTGATTTCTCTGCTCCACGCATCCCATGTATCGAGGTAAGCTAGCCTGATTTTAAACTGTTGAAGTCTCCCGCCATATTCTTTGAGGATCTTTTGAAATTCTTCTGCATAAGGATTCATAGGTTTTTCTTCTGTCATGGACACGCCTCCTGCTATTTCCCGAAATTTCTTTGTATTTGATTAAATTTTTCAATACATTCAATGAGATCATCTTTTGTAAATTCCGGCCATAATTTTTGAAGGAAAATCCATTCACTGTATATAGTTTGCCAAGGGAGGAAATTACTGGTTCTTGTATGGCCTCCGGTTCGGATAATGAGCTGCGGCTCTGACTGAAGATAGAGATTTTTCTGGATGTTTTCTTCATTGACTTCAAGATTGCTTTTTGTGAGGATTTTTATTGCGTCAACGAGCTCCTGCCTGCCACCGTACGCGATGCAGAAGTTGACAAGCAGTTTGTTATGGTTTTTTGTCTCTTCCTGAGTTTCTGCCGCTAATTTTCGGATATCTTCCGGGAGGAGATAGAGTCTGCCAATAAATTTTATTTTTACCTGATTTTTTTTGATTCTTTCATCAGTTTTTATTTTTTTGAGCCATCTTTTCATGAGATTCAGGAGCGCTTCAACTTCTCTCTTTTCCCGATTGAGATTTTCTATGGAAAGAGCATAGAAGGTCAATTCTTTGATCTGCAGATCAGAACACCATTCAATGGTCTTTTCAACAGTTTCTGCTCCGGATTCGTGGCCTTTCCATGGCTCTAAGAATGCTCGTTTTGCATAGCGCCGATTTCCGTCAATGATCACTGCGATATGGCTTGGTGTATTCATTCTCCTCATGGGAAAAAGAGGTTAATAAAGATTATGAAGAATTACTCCAAGCAATAAAACGATAAGCACGAATAAACCGGCGATGATGAGGACAATATCCTCAGCAGAAATGATGGAATTGAAATCATGCTATGAATGAAAAAAAATCTATTGAGAGCACACCAAACTATCAACAGTCGGATCAAATCCCTGCTCTAAAGAAGGCTCTGGCAAGGTTCCCCCCTGATAAAGATACTGAAGCAGATGAATAGCATCACTAAGGTCTAACTTTCCATCGTCGTTGGTGTCTGCGGCATCAGGGCAGAAAGGTAATGGCCTTCCCTGGAATAAAGCTCCTAAAATATAAATCACATCGCTTATATCAACATTTGCATCTTCATTTGCATCTCCTCTCAAGAAAGAAGTGGATTGGTCAACAATCCCTCCCCCTGTTAATTTTTGGTCATCTGGAATTTCTGGATACCTCGTCCAGTATTTATCTGCCATGAAAAAAGAGCCTCTTCGCTCTGTTGTAACTCCTTTTACCGGTTCTGGTATTCCTGTAGATTTAATTTTGTAATAATACACTGTATTAAGCTGAAGAGGGGTGTACTTCCCATCCACTTTAGGCCCTCGCAATTCAAATCGAGGTTGAGAGGAAGTATATAACAATGACTTTACTCCTTTCCATTGCAAATTATCCCTCTCAGTCCCAAAATCAACTTCAGAGCTTGCATCATAATTGGTATCCCAAAGAAGCGATGCTCCTGTAGGAACACCTTGGAGATTAGCAATTGGCCAGACTTTAATGTTAGAGACAGCAAGAGGCATAGGCAGCTTAGAGTCCCAGCTGAGCAGCGTTTTCTCTTGAGGGAGAAAAATAGCATGGTCTAGATAATTGGAAGGGCTGATAGAAGGCCACATGAGGCATTCTCGGCAATTGCGGCATATAGGGCAATTGGGAATATTGTTAGAATGAGGAAGTAATCTGGTATGCCCTAGTTCATGGGCCATTACAGAACCTAAACCTTCATTGGGTTTCAACAATTGGACTATTCCTGTAAGAAGCTCATATCCGCCGCCGAGCCATGCTATGCCTATTGTACCGTCGCAAAAATCTTCAGAAATAAGCCCCAAAACTGTAAGATATTCGTGAGAAATGTGAAGCTTTCCTTGCCTTTTTAATAAAGTAATCTCATACAAAAAATCTTCTGGACTAATTTGAGTTCCATCTCCTTTACCTTCATCACAAGGAAAAGAACTTCGCTCATATGGAAGAGTATATTCAAAAATTTTAGCCTCAATATTCATTCTTTCAAAAGACTCTTTATTATAAAAATTAACAACGTTATCTATAGCCTGTTCAACCTGATCTTTGCCCCCTCCAGGAGCATATGAAAAAGGGCTGTCCTGAAAACTTAATTTAACAAAGGCTATTTTTTGTATGCCATTTGCATACGGGTTGATAGGAGGATTTTCTTTCTTGATCCCCAGTAAAGGTTGAAATGATTCTACAGCAAAACTTTCTCCTATTAAATATCCTGATATCCGATAATAACCTCCCGGATCCAGAGAAGGATCATTTCTAAAATAAAGACGATATTCGCTTTCATCTCTTTTTAAGAAATAACGATACTCTACACTTTCCATTTTATCAATATACATTTCTAGTATACTTCCTAGCTCCTCAAAATTCTTCTCAACGTGGTCAGCAATTTCTTGAGGCAAATTATCTCTAGTATAAAAAGGAAGAATCAATTGAAAAAATGAAGAAGAATCTTGCTTCAAAATGTCCTTCATTGCCGATTCTCTTGACATAGCAATGTCTAATATTTGGCTTGATGAAAGAGCAGAAGTTCCTTGCGCATATTTTGTAAGTTCAATGTTCCCTGCACTCACCGATGCGTTCTGTTCATCTAAAGAAAGAGCATTTGCAAAAGATGAGAAAAGTATTATTAAGACTGTATATAGAATCATGAACCTCATTTTCATAAAAACAGTAGAAGAAGGATGTATTTAAATTTTAGTGTATAAATTATAGCCCTTTAAAATGTTAAGAGGAGAATTTAGCTTATCACCAAATTATATATCTCAGAAATTAAGAAGGCAAAATGCTCGTTAACTTATGGGGGCCTTTTTCGAGTAGATTTAAATAGTTTTTTTTCTTTGAATTATTATGAAAAAGAGCAGTATTTTCCTTTTCGTGATGTTGTTAACTCCTTTTGTTTTTGCACAAGAAATGTATGGGCCAGGAGATGCCAATAGAGATGGGAGTATTGACCTTTCAGATCCTGTTTATATTCTTCAATATCTCTTTGCAGGAGGTGGAGAACCTTGTTTAGTAACAACTGATGTGAATGGAGATAATCTTATTAATCTTGCTGACGCAGTATTTTTATTGCAATGGCTTTTCCAAGGAGGTTCTGCTCCTTTTGGAACTGGAAGTCAGGATTTTGCGTGTGACGCTTTATCTTTAGAGAGCCATGCGATTTCTATTGAAGATGTGCCTTCTGATCTTCAATCGACAGGAGAAATTATTTGCAGACTACCTTCCGTATTGGGCGTTGATGGACAAGGATGTCCTGGGGCAGTGTTTGCTGCTCGGTTAAGCGATGGAAGTAATTATTTTTTAGGATGTGCTGCTGACGGAATTCGTGATGTTGTCAAGGGAGGAAATATTGACTGTCTTGATGGAATGGACTCGATGGTTATCTATTTTTCATTACCTCCTTCTGGTCGAGGGAAGTTCATTGGAGGGAAGGGAAGTGTATATTTGAGACCTGGTTTTTCTCAGGAAGGAGAGGAAGGCCAGGGCAAGGGAGGACAAGCAGAGCTAATTACGGTCCGTGGATCTTCTCAAAACGATATTTTTGATTTTCGAGGAACACGTCAGAGCTATGAAATTTTAGGCGGTCCTGGTAATGATAGGATTTTCGGAGGAGAGGGAAATGATCGTATTGTAGGAGATTCTGAACCTCTATTATGGGCTTCAGGTGATTTCGATGATGTTATCTACGGTGGTGGTGGAGACGATATTTTGTTTGGCGATGATGGGGCCGGTGCTGTCTTAGGTACCAGCACCGGGGACGATTCTGTTTATGGTGGACAAGGGAATGATCACATTTATGGAGGTTTAGGAACGGATCGACTTTCTGGGGAAGAAGGTGATGATATTATTTTTGGAGGGGAAGAAAATTCAGATGTTTTAATTGCTTCAGGTAAGAAAGACGATAATTTTTTATATGGTGGTCCTGGGAATGATTTTATTCAAGGAGGGTATGGTGATGATAGGATCTATGCTGGTCCTCAAGGAATTTCTGGAGAGGAGAATATTTTAGTAGGAGGATTAGGTTATGATCGTCTCGTCGGAGAAGTGGGAAGTGATGCACTTTTTGGTGGCGGCGGGAATGATTATCTGTGGGGGAATCCGGAAGAGAGTGATGGACAGGGGACAAATTCTATTTATATTGATTCTAATCTCTTATTTGGAGGTACAGGCGAGGATCATGTCTATGGTTCGAATGGAAATGATTTTATTTTCGGAGGAAAGGAGAAAGATATTTTGTTTGGATATGGTGGGGATGATTTAGTTTTTGGAGATACTGATTCGAAAGATATGGGTTTTGATCTGATAACACCTTCAATAAAGGTTAAGGATATTCTTGAAAAAGTGAAAGGCTCGGCTCAAGTTAAAGATGTTTTTGCTTATAGAATTCCTCAAGAAGCGATTGGTGCTGGTGATGAAATTGCATTGGGCTGTGGGAATGATATTGGATTTGGAGAAGAAGGAGACGATATTATAGATGGAGATGTTTTTTTTGCAGGAATTCCTTGCGATAAAATTGATAAGGACTGGATTTTCGGAGGAAGAGGGAAAGACATCGCAGAGGGAATGAAGGATACTGATGTTGTTTATGGAGGCGAGGGAGATGATACATTATATGGGGATTATAATGGTGTAGTTCGAGCTTGTTCATTTTCTAATGCAGAAGATGTTCTTTGTGGTGGTCCTGGCAATGACGAACTGATAGGAGACTGTCAGGATTCTCCGCCTGGCGGTTCGGATGAGTTAAGATCTGGCCCACGTTTGGCTGATGCTTCCAAGAAAGAGAAGTTACATGGATTGTACGATAGCGCAGATAGCGATTCTTTTTATGATAATGACCGATTGGATGAGAAAGATCGAGCTCTTGGAGAGAGCCTGAGTGAGAACACAGTTTGGCAGAAGTATGCGCCTGACAAAAATAAGTTTTCTTTCCAAGGCGTTTCTCCATTTACTATTAATTTACCAGATTGTTATCATGCAATTGAGGTTGCAGGAAAACCGCCTGTTGAACCTTCGGGGCCAGGACCTCCTGTTCCTGTTTAATCTTTTGTAGGCCATATCCTTTAAAAACTAATAGGAGAAATTAGCTTATCAGAAAAAGCCAGAAGACTCCATTTTGTCAAGAATTACAGACTAATTCTTGAGCACCATCAGAATTCCTTCTTAGAACTTCAGAAATTCTTCAAGAATTTCTGATAGCTCTCAAAATTCAAGGAATTTTGAAGTTCTGAGGTTGAAAATGGAGATGAATGATGGCTTTTTGTGACTTCATCATCGAAGATGATGAAAGCTCTCAGAAATGCTTCTGGCATTTCTGAAGGCTTAAAAATTTGCTGTGGAAAAAATCTCCGAACAGACTTCGCCATCTCAGAAATCATTGACTTCAAAATCTTTAGATTTTGATAGCCGTCAGAACTCTGTGAGTTCTGAGGTTTATGGCGGAGTCGGAGATTTTGCGAATTTTTATGATTTTTCAGCCTTGATCACTTTAAACCCAGTATACTTCTGCAAAACTTCTGGAATCTTCACAGAGCCATCTTTTTGCTGGAAATTTTCAAGGATGGCGACCATAGCTCGAGAAGTTGCGACCATGGTGTTGTTGAGAATATGCACGAAGTTCCGCTCTCCTTTTTTCTCGTATTTAATATTGAGCCTTCTTGCTTGGTAATCAGTGCAATTGCCTGCGCTGGTGACTTCCTTGTAGGCATTTTGCCGAGGGAACCATGCTTCTATGTCGTACTGTTTTGCCATCTTTCCTCCCAAGTCTCCTGAACAAATTTCAATGACTTGGTAAGGGATTTTAAGAGACTGAAAGAATTGTTCTGTGATGGATTGCATTTCTTCCAGGATTTTGGCAGAGTTTTCTGGTGTTGTGTAAACGACCTGCTCGACTTTGTTAAATTGATGCATTCTGAAAAGGCCTTTGGTGTCAACACCATGCGCTCCAATTTCTTTTCTGAAGCAGGGAGTGACTGCGCAGCACTTGAAGGGCAGCTGATCTTGACGAAGAACTTTATTTTTCATCATTGAGACGAGTGCGTGTTCTGCTGTACCGATCATGTAGAGATTTTCTCCCTCGATTTTGTAGATAACTTCCTGGAATGTAGAAAGGTCCACTGCTCCGCTTAATGTTTCTTTGTTGAGCATCAATGGAGGAACTACGAGATTAAATCCTTTTTCCAGGAGAAAGTCAACTCCGTATCTTTGAAGCGCGTTATCAAGGACAGCGAGTTCTTTAAGAAGGTAATTGAAACCCTGGCCTGCATTTTCCCGGCCTGCTTCAAAATCCCCTGTGCCGAAAGCTTCGATAAGTTCGACGTGAGACTTGAGCGGGAATGTAAATTTAGGAACTTTCCCCCAGCTTTTTATTACTGGATTCTGAGCTGCGTCCTTGCCTTCAGGCACGCTTTCATGGAGCAGGTTTGGGATTTTATAAAGAAGATCTTTGATTTCTTTTTGCAACCGAGTTTCTTGCTCTTCTAAATCCTTGATTTTTTGAGGTATTTCTTTGGCTTCTTTTAACAAGGAATCAGTTGGTTTTTTTATCTTTTTTGCTTGGTTAATCTCTTCTGAAATTTTGTTTCTTCTTTGTCTTAAGGAGTCTGCTTGAGGCTTTATTTCTCTAAATGTTTTGTCTTTTTTTACAATTTCTTCGAGAACTAAAAGGTATTCTGGCTTTTTACGTCTTGCGATATTCTCTTTTACTGCTTGAAAATTCTCTCTAATGAGCTTGATGTCAATCATGTCTTCTTTAGGGAGAAGGGATTTTTAAAGGTGAGGGTAAAGCTTAAATAATTCATTTCTCTTTGATTATATGGGAATTAAGATTCTTTATCCAGAGAGTAAAGAGTTGTTTCTTCAGGTGTTGAGAGATCGAAGAGTTGCTTTTTATCTCCAACAATTAAAAAATTTTAGTAGGGAAACTTATGCTCACAGTATGCGTGTTGGACTTTTTTCTGATTTAGGCTATGATTTTGGATTGGATCCTTCCCTATTAACTTCTTTAGTATATGCGTTGATGTTACATGATGTTGGAAAACTATTGATCCCTGAAAAGATTTTACATAAAAGAGAGCGTTTGACTGAGGAAGAAAGAGCAACGATACGCTTGCATCCGAGCTATAGTTTTCTTCTGTTAAAGGATTTCGATCCAATGGTCAGGAAAGTAGTTATTGCTCATCACGAATATCAAAAAGAGCCTTATCCTCGAAAAGGGCAGGATCAAAGAAAAATAGCGAGAGGTTTTGAACGGAGAGTTCCTTGTCCTCAAGCTTCCTCTTTGGCGCAGATGATTGCGGTTGCTGATAAGTATGATGCTTTAGCAAGGAGGCGCTCGTATAAGGAGGATTTTTCTTCAAAGGAGGTAGTCAATCTTCTTAACGAGGAGTTTAGAGGAGAAGAAGCGTATCTTGAAAGTTTGCTGAGAAGGGTATTTTGACACAAGCTAATTTCATTACCGATTCAACATGAACAGGGCAATATAGGCTATAGCAGCTCAAGTTAAATTTTCCTCTTAACATTTTAAAAAGCTATAATTTATGCACTAATATTTATATAAAAGGATATTCTTCTTCCTGCATGAGAAAAGAGTCTGATGTTGAAAAAATTATCCGCAACGCACCTTTGGCGATGCAAGAAATGCTAAGATTGGTTTATCGCTATTGTTCTTCTTTACTTTTAATGGAACAGGAAAAACTCTTTGAGCGCGTTTTATTTGCATTTTCCGTCGTAGACAGGAAATTTTTCGTTGACGAAAATCCTTATATGGATACTGCTTTGCATATCGGAAAAGGGCAGACAATCTCCCAGCCTTCGACAGTTGCGGCGATGATCCTGCATACTAATATTCAGGAAGGAGATAATATCCTTGAAATTGGCTCGGGTTCTGGGTGGAATGCCGCGCTTCTTTCTTATCTTGCATATCCTAGCAAAGTGGTTTCTTTGGAGAGATTTTTGAGCTTGTCAGAAAAGGCTAAGAAGAATGTGAACGCTTTGAAAAAGCATCTGAGCAGGAGCCAACCGCAAGAGTCTATAAGGATCAGACCCACTTTTATTGCAGACGATATTTTTCAGAAGAGGAGATCGTGGAAGAAGAAGAAGAAGAAGTATAATAAGATTTTATTTACAGCAGGAATTGTTTCTGGGCAAGAGAAGAACATTGAGGAAGTTGCGGAGGACTTACTGCTCGAAGGAGGAATTTTGGTGTGTCCGCAGGTAGCTGGACCAATCATAATGTTTAAAAAACAAGGAAAACTCTATAGAAGAGAGACAAAAGAGGAATATCTCTTTGTTCCTTTAAAAGAAGGTATTGAAGCATGATATCGAAATGGTTTTTTATTTCAGTCATTTTTGTAGTTGCTTTCAGCTTTATTGCATTTTTTTATTATGCAACCTCGACGTTTCCATATCCGAAGCCAGCGAGACCAGCTGCTGTTGATGAAATCTTTTCGCAAGACTCCTCATCTTTTGTTCTTCAGGCAGATCAGATTACTTATTTTCTGAATGAACTGGGAGCTTATCAACTGCACAATCGTCCAGTCAGCAGCGATATTCCTCGTCTTGAAGTCGTCGTAGATGGAAGAACTTTTGGCTCTCAAATTATTGCAGGAATAACTACTACTCACGAACAGGCTGTTAATGACCCGGATCTTAGGATTATTTCCTCGAAGGAAGAGATTTTCAAGGCCATTCGATCAGGAAATGTTCAAGCATACGCGAAGAAATCACTTGCCGAGGGAAAGATGAGCGTTGAACAGCTTGGATCTTATTCTGAATTTTTTTCCAAGGGGTATCTGAACATGTACCGCGAACTTACAGGAAAAAGCTTGACGGGAAATGTTGTGCAGATTGTTTCCCGAGGATAAATGGAAGAAGCACGGCAAGAGCATACTCTTATGATGTGGGGGGCGTGATCAAAAATTCTGTTGCTGAGGGGAAGGACAGAAATTGAACAGACTGCATCTCACATGACATCCTTCTCGCCCTAAAGGGCGAGGTTTCCTGTGCATTTTGTCCTAAAAATGATGATGGATGGGCACTTCATCTGCGGGCTAAAGCCCGCAGTTTTCGTGCTTGCACTTATAAAACTGTTTGTAAAATGGTATCTTTCTTTGTATGATACTTTTCGCGCTTCGTAGGATTTTTTGAGTTTTTTAGGACAATCTGTGAATCTCCGACGAGAAATTGTTAAAACGAACTCGTTAAGGATGTGCCTTACATTTTTCTCTTTTTCTGAAAAGGAGCTTCATAGAAAGCTTTTTAAATAAACGCCTTTTTTGAATATATAGTTCTTAATGGATATATTCCATTAGGCTAAGGGATAAAATGAAAGATAATTTTGATATCTTCTTTAGAAGGAAGCCCGCCCTGATGTTGATCGCTTTGAAGCGATTGTCGAGGGCAAAATACGGCTCTCTTCTTGCGAAGGAAGTTGACTGCACGTATAGCCATGCGGTTAAAATCCTGCAGAACCTTGAGCGATTGAGTTTGGTATCAGTAGAAAAAAAGGGAAGGATTAAGCTGATCGTGCTCACGAAGAAGGGCACAGAGATTGCGGAGAACATCGAGAATATCCGCAAGCTGATACCATAGTTCAGGTTCGAGAATAAAGATGTAAGTATTGTTTTAGAAAGTATTATAAACCCTCCTTGCTAAAGAGAAAAATGCAATTTTGCCCTAAGTGCGGTACACTTCTTGTAGAAAAGAGAAAAAATTTTGGATGCCCTAAATGCAGTTATTCTTCTAAGGAGAAAGTGACCCTTCAGAGCGTGGAGAAAATGAAGGGAAAGGGGGAAGTTGGGATTGTGAAGGATAAAGAAATGAATGTTTTTCCCGTCACTAATGCCACATGCAAGAAGTGCAGCAATAAAGAAGCGCATTTCTGGAGTGTCCAGACAAGAGCAGGGGATGAGGCAGAGACTCGATTCTTTCGATGCACGAAGTGCAAGTATACCTGGAGAGAGTATAGATGAAAAACATGGATAAGGGAACACAACATTTTTTGCAGGAATGATTGAATTGAGATCCTGCTGCGAATGAAAAAGAATCTACTGGGAACATACCAAACTATCAACAGTCGGATCAAATCCCTGCTCTGAAGAAGGCTCTGGCAAAGTTCCATCCTGATAAAGATATTGAAGCAGATGAACAGCATCACTCAGGTCTAACTTTCCATTGTCGTTGGTGTCTGCTGTATCAGGGCAGAAAGGTAATGGCCTTCCCCGGAATAAAGCTTCTAAAATATAAATCGCATCGCTTAAATCTACTCTGCTGTCTTCATTTGCGTCTCCTCGCAAGAAAGAAGTAGATTGATCAACAGCAATCCCCCCTCCAATACCTTTTTGGTCTCCGGGAATTTGTGGAGGCCTTGTCCAGTATTTATCCGGCATGAAAAACGAGCCTCTTTGTTCGGTTTTAAAACCTTTAACCGGTTCCTGAATTCCAGTAGAATAAATCTTGTAATAATAAACGGTATTCAGTTGAAGAGGAGTAAGTTTCCCGTCAACTTCAGGCCCTCGTAAATCAAATCGTCGTTGAGGAGGTGCATCTAACCTTGATCTGCTTCCTTCCCATTGCAGATTGTTCCTATCTGTCCCAAAATAAACTTCAGAGCTTTCATAAAAATTAGTATTCCAAAGAAGCGTTGCTCCTGTAGGAACACCTTGAAGATTTGCAATCGGCCAGATTTGAATACTAGAGATAGCAATAGGCATAGGCAACTTAGGATCCCATCCAAGCTGTTTTTTTTCCTCAGGCAGGAAGATAGCTTTCTCGAGATAATTGCGAGGGCCTACAGAAGACCACATAAGGCATTCACCGCAATATTTAGTAGTAATCGCATTAGAATGTGTAAGCCCTCTAGTGTGCCCTAGCTCATGCCCTATCACAGTGCCAAAACCTCCTTCGGGTTCCAACAATTGAGCCAAGCCAGCAAGATATTCATCAACTCCACCAACCCAAGCTATGCCTATCGTAGAACCACAAAAATCATCTGAGATAAGCCCAAAAACAGTAGGGTATTCGTCAGGGATGCGAAGCATTCCTTCTCTTCGTAAGCGAGTAATTTTTGAAAAGACGCTACCTGCGTCAACTTCTCCCCAATTGCCAGCTCCACAAGAAAAATAACTCCGCTCATACGGCAAAGTATATTCAAAAATTTTAGCCTCAATAATCATTCTTTCAAAAGATTCTTTCCTATAAAAATTAACAACGTTATCTATAGCCTGTTCAACCTGATCTTTGCCCCCTCCAGGACCATATGAAAAAGGACTATCTTTAAAGCTGAATTTAACAAAGGCTATTTTTTGTATACCATTTGCATAGGGATTGACAGAAGGCTTTTCTTTCTCGATCCCAAGCAAAGGCTGAAATGATTCTACAGCAAAACTATCTCCTATTAAATGCCCAGATATCCGATAATAGCCTCCAGGGTCCAGAGAAGGCTCATTTCTAAAATAAAGGCGGTATACATTTTCATCTCTTCTTAAGAAATAACGACGCTCTTCACTTTCCATTTTGTCAATATACATTTCGAGTATACTTCCTAGCTCCTCAAAACTCCTCTCCACATGGTCAGCAATTTCTTGAGGCAAATTATCTCTAGTATCAATAGGAAGAACCAATTGAAAGAATGATGAAGGATCTTGCCTCAAAATGGCATTCATTGCTGCTGCTCTCGACGTGGCGATCTCTAATATTTGGCTTGATGAAAGAGCAGAAGTTCCTTGCGCATATTTTGTAAGTTCAATGTTCCCTACACTCACCGATGCCTTCTGTTCATCTAAAGAAAGAGCATTTGCAAAAGATGAGAAAAGTATTACTAAGATTGCATATAGAATCATGAACCTCATTTTCATAACAGCATGAGAAGAAAGATATATTTAAATCTGATGGCCAAAGAAAATTGTTGGTTATCAGAAAAAGCCAGAAGACTCCGCTTTGTCAAAAACCCTTGGTTTTTGAGCACCATCAGAATTCCTTGTGGAATTCTGAGGTTTAATACGGAGATAAATGGGAGAAGCGGTAGTTTTTTAAATAATATCCCTCTCTCTTTTCAATGAAAAAGAGGGTAAAAAGCAGAAAGACTGATGCAAGGAGAAAGCATGTTTCTTCTTCTTGGTTGATTATTTTTTCAGCAATCTTTCTTATCTTTATTCTTGCTGCCCTTACATTCTTTACTCCTCAAGGAACATTTACAGGATTTGCTATTCAGAAATCTCTTACAGGCAAACAAGTGCAAGGCTCGCCTTGGAGATCTTCAATGTTTCCAACAAACTGGCAGCCGATAGATAAAATTGGGCCTGTAAATGGAACGAATATTTTTTATGATCCTGAAGGGACTAAAGATGAGAATGGCAACACCGTGACTTCAGGGCCGAATTATCATCCGTATCGGTTTCTTCATGATTTTTCCTATGCTGGTTACAAAAGAGGGGAGCAGCCCATTCCGCCAGAGGATCCGAATGCCTGGACAAAGACTGCAAATGTGTATGATGTAACGAGGAGCCCCTACAATTGCATTGCTAATGGAACCATGGATTGTAAAGCAGGGATACAACGGGCAATTACTGATGCAGAGAATGCAGGAGGCGGTATTGTTTATCTGCCTCAAGGTGAATATCGTATTACTGCATCAGGCAGCAGTTTTCTGAGAATCCAGAAAAGCAGAATTGTCCTTCGTGGAGATGGCCCTGATAAGACGAAAATTAAAGTCGATCCTTATCTGGCTAATGGAACCTTTACTGTGAATAGCAAGATTGCTATTCATGCTGAGCCTACAGGAGAGAGTGACTATGGCTGGAGTGTTGTGAGCAACCAAGTAGCTATTATCCAAGATCTTCCTTTTCCGACGAAGGTTATTCCTGTGAGCAGTGTCAATGGATTTGCTATCGGGGATCCTATTATTATTGAGGGATATTGGACAAATGCATATATCGCGGAACACGATATGACAGGCATCTGGCAGCCGGGAAGTAGGCAGGCGTATACTTGGAGAAGGACGATTCAAGAAATCAATCCATCAACAAATGAGATCATTATTGATGTCCCCACACGCTATCGTGTGAAAACAACAGACGGAACTATTGTTGCTAAAACAAAGCCAGGCATTGCTGAGATCGGAGTGGAGCACCTTGCTCTCGGAGAGATACGCCATCCTGACGAATGGCCTGACACTGATACTACTGCGCCTATTGTTCAGGCGCTGGATAAACATTATCTTATCGCCTACAAAAATGTGAGAGATGGCTGGATCTATGATGTTCAAAGCTACCGTCCGCAGGATAATGCTAATCGCCCGACGGATGATATCAAATACGGCCCTTATGATGTGGAAGTGCTTAATGCGATGGTGTATTTTAAGCATACACAGTTTATCACCCTTAAAAATTTTTATTTTAAAAATATGCAAGTTGATGATAATCCCGGCGGAGGGAATGGATATGGCATTACTCTTTTCGTTGCAAATGATGTGCTTATTCAGGACGGCACTTTACAAAAAGTGAAAAAGGGATATGCTCTTAACCGAGGCGGAAGCAGCGGGAATGTGATTAAGGATATTGTCGTGAAAGAAGTTTTTACTACTCAAAATGATTTTCATTCGTACTTAAGCACGGCAAATTTAATAGATAATAATGATCTTCAGGGAACGTATTGGGAGGCCGCTGTACGGCCACTGGGTGCTTTGGGAAATCCTCCGTCTACGACAGATCATGGGCATGGGACTTCGCAGACAGTTTTCTGGAACACGAAGGGAACACGCCTCACGATTCCTGTACTTGACTGGTGGAACCGAGATAATGATAATGACAACCTTAAGGATAATTGCGAATCTCATGGAGCAATTTCTGACGAGGGGATTATTGTTTCTAACCAATTTGGGTGGGGATATGTGATCGGAACTTACGGGACGTTTTCTGACATCGTTACATCTCGTATGCCTGATAGAGCTTCTGATTTTGATAGAGACGGTACTATCGGGTGTAATGATATTTGGCATCCATATATTCTTCCTCGAGATTGGATAGAGGGGATTGGCTATGATGCGCAAGGTTTCGGCTCTCTGGAGCCTCGCTCTTTGTATGAGGCGCAGCTTGCTTTACGTTTGGCATCTCTGCCTCCGCCACCGCCTTGCACTGATGGTGATGGAGATGGATACGGCTTGGGATGTCCTTCTGGAGGAGATTGCAACGATAGCAATAAGAATATTAATCCTGGATCGCAGGAAATCTGCGACGGTGTTGATAATAATTGCGTGAATGGGGCTGATGAGGGATGCAACACTTTTAGCGGTATTGTTGTGGATAATAATGATTCGGGCTTTAGCACTCTGGGCACATGGACTCTGTCTGGAGGAGATAATGCATATAAAGGTGATTCTGTGTATTCAAGAAATCGGGGGAGCAATGCAACATGGTCTATTACTCTTCCTGAAGGGAAGTACCAAGCGTATGCGTGGTGGACGTATTGGCCCACGAGAGCTCAAAATGCTCCTTATTCTATCTACAATGGAAATGCATTACTTGCAGTGATGCGAGTGAATCAAAGAGATGCGGCTTTGAATGGGACATGGAATTCGCTTGGGAATTATACTTTCAATCAAACTACGAAGATTGTTCTTTCTGCAGAAAGCAATGATAGCTATAATGCAGATGCAGTGGGTTTTTTGAAGCTGTGTGTCCCGGTTCAGGAGGTTTGCGATGGGATAGATAATGATTGCAATAGGCAGGTTGACGAAGGATGCGGGACACCTCCAGGACCTGGAGGCGGTGGAGGAGGTGGCGGAGGCGGAGGCAGCCAGGGAAACTTCTCTGGGAAGAAAAATATGAGCAATTCAGCTCAAAATACAACAGGAGAGGAAGATCCAAAGGAAAGCGAGGAGAATACTTCCTTAGAAGAGCTTCCCCAGGATGGCCCACAGTCTAATGTTCAGAAGAAGTTTTATTCTTTCATAAGCTTTCTCATAGTTATCACGCTCATAATCGTCGGCGCAGTTATTGTTCTCGCTCATCGCTTTTTAAAGAAAAAACCAGGAGAAGTGCAGACGACAGCACAGAACTCTACTTAAGGTAGGATTAGGCCATTTGATGGTTACTTCTTCCAGATACTACAACCTTTTGGGAATATTTATAAATACTTTTGACCGTTGAAGAGTATGGTGAGAAGGAAAAAAAGAGGGAATAATCGTTATTATTCATATCTCCTGCTTGGGCTCCTTTTGCTGATGCTTTTTTTGCTGGTTCTTTTAATAAAAAATTTTACTGGATATGTTTCTCTTGTTCCACCATCAATACCCTCAGATTATCAGGGGATGATTATTGAAAAAGTGAGTGGTCCGTGGACGGTGCGCGCTTTTCCGATGGTCCATAGTGCAGGAGTGCATTTGAGCTCGGGAAGTTTAAGCGGGAATGACTTAAATATAAATGTTGGAAAAAGCGTTGTTCAATATAAAGAACCAGTTTCTTCAACGTGGAATCAAGCACATGTATTCACGGGGAAATTAAACAAAACCTATGACTTATATGTTACAAGCCTTTTTTATTTAAAGCCAGATACATCATATGATCTCCGAGTTATTCTCAATGATAATTCTGGAAATCAGATACGCGAAATTCTCACTTCGTTTAAAACTCAAGTTGATGAGTTTACTTTTACGCCGGTGAAAACGCTGGTTGTTGACAAAACTGGGGGTGGAGATTTTACAAGTATTCAGGCTGCAATTGATAGTTCACAAACTGTGCCTGGAACACGAATTCTTGTAAAGTCCGGAATTTATTCTGAAAGTATTGTCGTCGGAAAATCTGGATTGCCTGGAAATTGGATTCAAATTATTGGAGAACCTGGCGCAACATTAGATGGACATGATACAGGTATTGAGAATCTTGGAAGCGGACAATGGCAGAAATACTCTAATGCACAGGCAGTGAACAATGGGAATCTCTGGCAACTTTCTTATCCGAATAAGATTTTTAGCATGTGGCGCGATAATGAGTATTTTTATCGTTATGTTACAGGTTCTAATAGCAGGCCGGCATGGAATAACTTTCTTGATGATGTTGCTGGGCAGAGTGGAGGTCCGTGCGAAATTTCTCCTTATTCCGACCCTAACTATCCTTGGCATCTTGAAGAAGGATATTATTACGACGATGCTGCAAAAAAAATCTATTTGCGATTGAAGCCAGGAGATACTCCAAATAGGTTGAAGTACTATGCTTCAAAATATAAGCAATCAATTGATATCACGAATCAAGACTGGATCTGGGTTGAGGGATTCACTTTTAATTATTATGGGAGTTCTGATGTATGGGATACGCGGCCTATTTTGATCTATAATGGAAATTATAATGTCATCAGAAAAAATACTTTTTTGAAGAATGCTAATGGTGTACGTATTTATTGGAATGATGTTAACGGCAATAAAATCGCTGATGATGGGGCAGCTTTTAATCGCATTGAGTATAATACTTTTTCCACGATGATCCCTGAGCATTGGAGATATTGTGAGACAAAAAAAGGCGGAGCTTTTATGGGTATTGAGGCACGAGGCAGTGTAGGGAATATTATTCGGCATAATGAACTCTATAGAATTGGAGAGAATTTCATTCAAAATCAGATTTCTTCAGCACAACTCGGTTGCGATGAAACTGTTGGATGTGACCGACTTTATTACTATGCTGGTTTTGAGACAGATGTGTACGGAAATTTTATTCATGATAATATTGAAGGGTTGGAGAACGATGGCCATAATGTGAACATACGGGTTTATGATAATTATCTGAAGAATTTATGGTCGTATGTACTTTCACTGCAACCCGGCGCATTTGGCCCTCATTGGTTGGTGAGGAACATTTATTACAATAATACGAAAAACCCTCAAGAAGGCTCTGAAGGTTTTTTAAAAATTAGAAGCCCGAATATTCGGAAATATGCTTTTATTTATCATAATACTTATGTTCACCAGAGAGATCTTGCTTTTGACGCAGCACTCAGTTTGAGGATGCAATATCCCGATGTAGTTTTCAGGAATAATATTTTTACAACGCCGTCTGACCGCGTAGGTGATTTGCGGTGCAATGAAGATGGCGAGTCATATGCCAAGCTAGATCTTGATTATAATAATTATTTTACTTCGAATGGTAATTTTATGAACTTTGAAAAAAAGAATCCTGGAGGAATTACTGATTGCGCGAACGTGTATTATTCTTCTCCTTCTTTACTTTGCTCGGCTGAAGGTGTAGAGTGCCATGGAAGATTTGGCGATCCGGGTTTTTCGTCTTCAACAGACTTCTCTCTTCTTTCAGGAAGCGGGAATATTGATCAAGGGATTGTATTGGGTGTTCTGCCGCAGATTGTGGGTGCTGCTCCGGATTTGGGAGCATTAGAATTTGGGCAGAAATTGAATTGTGATTTAAATGGAATTTGTGAACCTGCTGTTGGTGAAACAAGTTCTTGTGGAGATTGTTCACAGACTCCTGTGCCCATGTCATGTACAGATCGCGATGGTGATGGATATGGAGTTGGAGATCTTTCAAATTGTCAGAATTCTATTGCTGACTGTAATGATACTCCTGGAGCTGGAGCATCGATAAATCCGGGAGTAAAAGAAATTTGCGGCGATGGTATTGATAACAACTGCGCTTTAGGAATTGATGAGGGTTGCGCGAGCGAGTGCCTTCTTCAAGATCCTTCTTTAGCTCTCTATCTGCCGTTTGATCAGAACAATGCGCAAGATTCTTCAGGCAGGGGTAATCATGGTTCTGTTCAAGGAACTACATGGATTTCTTCGGGAAAATTCGGAGGAGCATTTACCTTTGACGGAGTAAATGATTTTATTTCCGTACCTCGCTTTGATCTAACAGGAACGAATAAGATTACAGTATCTTTTTGGGTGAAGCCTGCTATTCCTTCAACCGGGGACGACATTTTGCTTGAATTTTCTGATAATTATAATAAGGCTAATGACAGTTTTGTTCTTTTTATGAGAGAAGATGAAAGCCTTGAGATTTCAATAAAGGGAAATATAGGCTCAAATCAATGGAAAACATCAACTCTTTTACAACCAGGAGTTTGGTATCATGTCGTTGGAATTTTTGATAAATATTTAATTTCAGGTGAAGCCAGAGGTTATGTAAATGGAAACCTTAACGGAACAACTCTCCCAGGAGACGCAGATAATACTAATTCCTTTGGGAGCCGTTCGGTTTATCTAGGTGCAAGAAATGGTACGAATCTTTCTTTCCAAGGAATCTTAGATGAAGTTATTATTTTCAAGCGAGTTTTAAGTGTTAATGAGATTCAAGACCTGACTCGAAATATTTTGTGTAGATCATCGATTTGTACTCCTTCTCCAGAAGTTTGCGATGGAAAAGATAACGATTGTGACCAAGTTTCTGATGAAGGTTGTCAAGATCTTGATCTTGTCGTTGATAATAGGGATTCGGGATTTTCTACTGTTGGTGCCTGGGAAATTTCAGGATCCTCAGGATCTTATGCAAATGATTCTTTTTATTCGCGTAATCACGGTGATGAGGCTATTTGGAGCTCGAGCTTAACCCCCGGAGTTTATAATATTTACGCTTGGTGGACCTATTGGCCTTCACGTTCCCAAAATGCTCCCTATTTAATTTATGGAGATGGCGGAACAACGCCTTTGGGAATTGTTCGTGTGAATCAACGATCAACTCAGTTGAATAGCACTTGGAATTTACTTGGAAATTTTACTTTTAATCAGGCTGGACGAGTTGTTTTAAAGGTGGAAAATAATGAAAGCTATAATGCGGATGCGATTGGTTTCAAAAAAATCTTAAATTTGAGCGGATGTGTTCCTGAACCTGCTGGAGAAGTCTGCGATGGGAAAGATAATGATTGTGATACACAAATTGATGAGGGAATAAAACAAAACTTTTATCGAGATAAGGATAGAGATATGTATGGAAATGACTCGTCTATTCAAAGTTGCATTGCTCCTCCAGGATATGTGCAGAATAATCTTGATTGTGATGACAACAATGGGGGCGTGAATGTTGTGCAACAGTGTACTTATAATGGAGTAAGCTGTGGAACATATTGGCTTTGTGTTTCAAGTTGTCCTTTACCACCTGTTGAAAAATGTGGTAACAATATTGATGAAGATTGTAACGGTGCTGATGCAATTTGTTCTACTCGTTCACCAATTCTTACGGTCACTCAACCTCAAGAAGGGAAGAGATATAAGAATCAATTAGTTCCTCTGCAGTATGGAGCAATTGATGCTTTTAATTGTGGATACACTATTAACGGAGGCAGTATAACTGCAACGCGTTGCGATTTTTCTTCGAGCCTAGCTCTTCCCACGGGAGGTTATTTCTTAAAAGTATTTGCAAATAACAGTGCTAGACAAGATCAAGAAAATAGAACCTTTCAAGTTCAGCTTACGAGAAAGTATCGTATTCGGGGAAATTCTTTTATTGAAAGTGGGAACCTTGGCCTTTTAGAGGACTATACTGACCAACAGCTTGAAAATGTCTCTGCCATGTCTATCGAACTGCAAGAAATTGGTAAAATTGAATGGCTAGACACGGTGAATCTTACCCAAGATGTAAATCAGGTTACTTTCGTTATAGATCTTGAGGGAAATATTAATATTTCTCATAATCGTATTGAGGTAAAGAATGATGTGATGCCTTCTTTGAATAAAAGAGCTAGGATCACTCTCTATCAGCTTCCATTCAGTAATCCAAGGATTTTGAGGGATAGCTTGGTATGTTATGATTGTGTTCTTGAAGGTTATTCTTCTGGCGTTTTAGTCTTTACCGTACCGGGATTTAGCGTCTATAGCACAGAAGAGATACCTTCGCCGCCCCAGCAACAGCCACCTGCTGGGGGAGGAGGCGCACCTTCAGTTCAGGAAGGAGACGGAACTCAGCCTCTTATCAACAAGAGTACTTCCAGAGAAGAGGAAGAAACATACAATCCTCCTGAAACTGAGAATCTTACTCCTGACGATTTTCCTGAAAGACCGACGCCAGATAAAAAATCCCAAATTTTGGTGATAACTCTTTTAGGAGCAGGGATTGTTGTTGTAGGAATTATTGTCTTGTTATTTTATTTCTTTGTTAAGAGGCGTGACAGGGAAGAAGCTACAGTTACAGAAACAGTGTAGGAACATCTTTTTAAATGCGTTTTTTCTCATGCATTTGAGGATCCGTAGCTCAGTCCGGTTTAGAGCACCTGACTCTTACCCATAAGAACCTACGGTTCTTGAGGGTTTCATCTCCCTTCTGAACTGGCTGGATTTTTGTAAACGAGAGCAATCAGGGTGTCGAGGGTTCAAATCCCTTCGGGTCCATGGTGTATTTCCATTACGCAGGAGAATTAAAAATACCCTCCTCAAGATTGAATAAAACTTATAAGGGGCGTTTTCCTTTAAGAAATGAGGTTACGATGCAACATTTCCAGGATCATCATAAGCATTTGAGAAAGGTGAAAATTCATCTCTATACAGTCTATGTTTTTACTATTCTTCTCCTAATCCTGCAGATTTTTGTCGTCTATTTTTTTACGATTAAGATTGCTGCGCTTCAGCATTTCATTGAGGAAGAGTCTCTTGTTTTGAGCAAGAAGATTGACGGCAATTATGTCGACCATTTAAGCAATATCCGAGGGCTTTCAGCAATGGTTTTGAGTATCGAGTCAAATCAATCAAATTTTCAGGAACAGTTAGGGCTGCTTAAAGCTTCGACGTCAGCCGATTTTTCAGATGTTGCTGCATCTTCAGTGAAATCTGTAGTTACTGTTGCAACTGATGTTGCACAGGGATCTGGTTTTTTTATTGACGATACACATGTCGTGACGAATGCGCATATTCTTGCGAATGGAAAATATGTCCAAGTTATCACCTATGATCAGGAAGTTTATTCTGCAGAGCTTGTAGGGTATCATCTGGGAAATGACATTGCTCTTCTGAAAATCAAGGGATCTTTCGAGCCTCTTGCACTAGGAGATTCCGCTGATGTGCGGGCTGGAGAGAAGGTTATTGCTATTGGGAATCCACTGGGGCTCGCTTTTACAACGACAGAGGGGATTGTTTCTGCTGTTGATAGGGAGGGGCCTAATGGCCTGCCGATTTATATTCAGACTGATGTCTCTTTGAATCCAGGAAATTCCGGTGGGCCTTTGATCAACAAGGAAGGCGAGGTGATCGGAATTAATAATTTTAAGCTGAGCAACGCAGAAAGCATAGGGTTTGCTCTTGAATCGAATACTATTAAAGAGACTGTGAACGAGATCGCTGTTAAGGCGTTGAATGAAACACTTTTATCATGATGTATGAAAGAAAATGAACTTTTTACTGCATTGGAAAAGGCACAGGCATATTTGATTGTTGTCGAGGGAAAGAAGGATAAAAGAGCTTTGGAAGAATTGAATTTTAATTATGTTTTTGCCCTTAACGAAGATGGAAAGTCGTTGTATGAAAAGATTGAGAAAATCGAGGTTCTTGCTTCCGGGAAGAACGTCTGTATTTTGACGGATTTTGATAAGAAAGGCAAACAGCTCTATCTCCTCCTGAAGAAAGAATTATCAACGAAAAAGGTAAAGATAGATAATACTCTGCGCAGTATATTATTGAAAAATCATGTGAGCCATATCGAGGGGCTGGCGAGTTTTGTGGGAAGAATGAAAATTGCTGGCTCTTAATCGAGATATTCTTCCTCTATTCTACATATTCTCTTAATTTTTCGAAAAATCCTTTTTGCGTTTTAACTTTTTTCCCAGAAAGAAATTCTTTAAAGAGTTGTTCTTGTTTTTTGGTTAATTTTTCAGGAATTTGTACAATGACCCGCACACATTGGTCTCCTCTTTTGGTTGCATGCAGTGATGTCATGCCCTGCCCCCTTAATCTAAAGATGGTATGGCTTTGCGTTCCGGGAGGGATTTTTACTTTTGCTTTTCCTGTTATAGAGGGTATTTCAATTTCCCCTCCAAAAATAGCAGTTCCAATGTCTATGGTGATTTTGCAGAAGAGATCTAATTCATTTCTATCAAAGATTTCATGGTCTTTGATGCTTATGAAAATATAGAGATCCCCCGTCGTCGTATAGTCTTCTCCAAGCTCTCCCTCTTCAGGGATCTTAAAATATTGTCCATCTTCAACTCCTCTTGGTATTTTTATTTCAATTTTTTTTGTTTTTCTTTCTTTTCCAGAGCCATTGCAGGTTTCACAGGATTTGGTTACCCTCTTTCCTTTTCCTTCACAATCACTGCAAGCAATAATGCTGATCATGTTTCCAAAAGCACTTCTTTGGACTCTCTTGACTTGCCCTGTACCGTTACATGCAGTACAGATCTTCAGGAAACCTGATTTAGCGCCTGTACCTTTGCACGAGTTACAAGGAGATGTATAGGGAATATCGACTTTTTGGGTAATGCCCTGAAAAGCATCTTCTAAAGAAATTTCTAGATCATAACGCAGATCAGCACCTTCTGCTGACCTTTTTTTTGATCCAAAAAGGACCCTAAAAAGGTCATCAAAACCAAACTCATTGAAGATATCACTGAAACTGAAATCTCTTGACCCGGCCGCGTCATTGGTTCTGAATGCACCATGCCCAAATTGATCATACTGTGCTCTCTTTTGTGGATCACTCAAAGTTTGAAATGCTTCATTGATCTCCTTGAATTTCTCTTCAGATTCTTTACTTCCTGTGTTAACGTCAGGATGATGCTTTCGTGCTAGCTGGCGAAACGCTTTTTTAATTTCTTCCTGAGAAGTCTCTCTGTTTATTCCAAGAATTTCATAGTAATCTTTCTTTTCCATGCATGTTTTTTTCTGAATGAAATTTTACTTCTCTTCCTCTACTTTAAAATCTGCATCAACAACTTTTTCGTTATTTTTGTCCCCCTCCCCACTCTGTTCTTCATTCTCCTTTTTTTGTTCTTCCTTTCCATTGTTTTGCTTTGCATGTGATGCAGAGTGGCTTGCAGCTTCTTGATAGATTGAAGTTCCTGCTTCCTGCAATTTAATCTGGAGATTTTCTGTTTCTTTCTTTATTTTTTCAATGTCTTTTCCCTGATATGCCTCTTTTGCTGATTTTAAGGCATTCTCCACGTTTTCCTTTTGTTCTTTTTTTAGCTTGTCATGAAACTCTGCCAGTGTTTTTTCAGCTGAGTATATAATCGAGTCAGCATTATTTCGGATTTCTATTTCTTCTTTTCTTCTTTTGTCTTCTTCTTCATGCTCTTTTGCTTCTTTTACCATTTTTTCAACTTCTTTTTCTGGAAGTTTTGTCGAAGCAGTAATTCTCATTTTTTGTTCTTTGTCTGTACCAAGATCCTTTGCAGAGACGTTGAGGATTCCTGAGGCATCAATATCAAATGTAACTTCTATTTGAGGAAGCCCGCGCGGGGCAGGAGGTATTCCAACAAGATTAAACTGTCCCAAGCTTGTGTTGTCTGAAGCAAGCGGTCTTTCTCCCTGAAGAATATGGATGGTTACAGCTGCCTGAAAATCAGATGCTGTTGAAAATATCTGGCTTTTCTTTGTTGGAATTGTTGTGTTTCGCTCAATAAGCGGGGTTGCAACACCTCCAAGTGTTTCGATGCCGAGTGTAAGGGGAGTAACGTCTAGAAGCACAAGGTCTTTGATATCTCCTGCAAGAATCGCTCCTTGAATTGCTGCTCCTAATGCAACACATTCCATGGGATCAACTCCACGCTCGACTTTTTTGCCAATCTTTTCCTCGATAAATTTCTGTAAGATGGGCATCCTTGTTGGGCCGCCTACGGGAATAATTTTCGTTATATTCTCTTTTGTAAGTTTTGCGTCTTCCAATGCTTGCTCGACAGGATGTATGCATCTTTTGATGATAGGATCGATAATTTGTTCAAGTTTAGCGCGTGTTAATTTTAGAGAAAGGTGCTTTGGGCCTTCTTTTGTAATAGTGATATATGGCAGGTTGATTTCTGTTTCCAGAACTGATGAGAGCTCGATTTTTGCCTTTTCAGCAGATTCTCGCACTCGCTGCATTGCATTTGCATCTTCATTGAGATCCATGCCTGATTGTTTTTTGAATTCTTCTATAATCCACTTTATAATTTCATTGTCCATATCTGTCCCTCCTAGTTTGGTATCTCCTGAAGTAGCCAGGACTGTAAATGTACCATCACCAAATTCCATAACCGTAACATCAAGAGTCCCTCCGCCAAAATCAAAGACAAGAATTTTATGCTCCCCTTCTTTTTCCAAGCCATAGGTCATTGATGCAGCTGTGGGCTCATTGACAAGCCTTACGACTTCTAATCCCGCAATTTTTCCTGCATCTTTTGTAGCTGTTCTTTGATTATCATTAAAGTAAGCAGGGACAGTAATAACTGCCCTGGTCACAGGTTCTCCAAGAAATGCTTCTGCATCGCGTTTAATCTTTTGGAGAATGAAAGCAGAAATTTGCTGGGGAGTATACTCTTTTCCATGAATATGATAGGCATAATCGGTCCCCATTTTTCTTTTTGCTGTGAAAATAGTTCCTTCGGGATTGCTTACTGCCTGCCGTTTTGCAGGCTCTCCTACGAGAAGCTGATGGTCTTTTGTAAAGGCTACAACCGAAGGGAACATTTTTCCTGCAACAGTTGCACCTTCTGCAGAAGGTATGATCGTTGGTTTTCCCCCGAGCATAACAGCAGCCTGGCTATTACTTGTTCCAAGATCAATTCCGATAATTTTTTCTTTAGCCATTTTCTTTTCCCGCGGAAATTTTAACTTTAGATGGCCGTAGTATTTTTGAATGCAGCAAAAATCCTTTTTGAATTTCTTCAAGGATAGTGCCTTCATCTTCATCTGAAATTTCTTTTGCGACCGCCTCATGGAAATGAGGGTCAAATTTTTGCCCAGTAGCCTCAATATTTTTCATTCCATACTTTTCAAGCACCTTTAAAAAGTTTTTGTAAATCATGGTTAATCCATCTCTTTCAAGAGCTTCTGTTTCCAGCGCTTTCTCCAGTCCATCGATAACTGATAAGAGTTCTTTAATAATATCTTCATTTGCTTTTTTGATGATCAGCTGTTTCTCCTTCTCAAAATTTTTTCTATAGTTGTCAAAATCTGCTTGAAGATATTTCAATTGCTCTAGGCGTTCTTCTGCAAGGCGAGCTTGTTCTTCTAGAGGATTTTTTAGCCGCCCGATTTCTTCTTGTTCTTTATTTGATGGGTTGTCGTCAGTCATTTTCTTGGTTCATGTTTACTCTTGCTTAAGAATTCTTTTCTTTATCCTGTGTAGCGATACTCTATCGGAGCTAGAGCGGCCTTTGCTGATTTGAGATATTCTTCTTCAATTCTTTTGTATCTTTCAATATCATTTTTGCTGATGCTCGCTTTTACTTTCTTTAGTGCATCATGAAAGTTTTTCATGTTTACTTCTTTGGCTTTGATGTCTTGCCGCAGTGCGAGCATTGCAGCTTCTCTTACAAGAGATTCTATGTCTGCTCCGCTGTGGCCTTCGGTGAGTTCGGTAAGCTCCTGAACGTTAACATCTTTTGCAAGAGGCATGTTTTTTGTATGAATCTTTAATATGTTAAACCTGCCAACTTTATCTGGAACATTTACAAGAACAATTCTGTCGAACCTTCCGGGCCTCAAGATAGCTGGATCGAGCATGTCTGGCCTATTTGTGGCCCCAACGATAATGATATTGTTGAGTTCCTCAAGGCCATCCATTTCTGCCAGGAGCTGGTTCAAAACTCGTTCTGTAACATGTGTACCCTGTTCAATACCTCTTCTGCCTGCTAAGGAGTCTAATTCATCGAAAAAGATGATGCAGGGAGCAACCTGCCTTGCTCTTTCAAAGATTTTTCTGACGCCTTCTTCGCTTTTCCCAACCCACATGGACAAGAGGGAAGGTCCTTTTACTTGTATGAAGTTGGCTTGGCTTTCTTTTGCAACTGCTTTTGCTAGAAGTGTTTTTCCTGTTCCTGGAGGGCCATAGAGCAGAATTCCTTTTGGAGGCCTTATTCCTAATCTTTTGAATGCGTCAGCATGTTTGAGAGGCCATTCCACCATCTCTCTTAATTCATTTTTTACACTGTCAATACCGCCAATGTCTTCCCATTTGATATTGGGAGTTTCAACGAGCACTTCTCTCATTGCGCTTGGTCTTACGACTTTTAATGCGTCTTTGAAATCCTGCATGATGATCGTAAGGTTTTCTAAAATTTCATTGGGGATTGCTTCTTCTTCCTTTAACTTAATTTTCGGGAGAATTTTTCTTAGGACAATCATGGCTGCTTCTTTCGTTAAAGATTCCAGGTCAGCTCCTACAAATCCGTGTGTTATTTCTGCGAGCTCGTCAAGAATGACATCTTTTGCGAGAGGCATATTCCTTGTATGAATCTTAAGTATTGATAATCTGCCGTTCCTATCCGGAGCGTTGATTTCTACTTCCCGGTCAAATCTTCCTGGCCTTCGCAATGCCGGGTCAATGGCATTCACTCGATTAGTTGCTCCTATGACAACTACTTTCCCTCTTGTTTTTAATCCATCCATCATAGTCAAAAGTTGGGAGACAACTCTTCGCTCCACTTCTCCGTAGACTTCTTCTCTTTTGGGAGCAATGGCATCAATCTCGTCGATGAAAATGATAGAAGGAGCTGTTTTCTCTGCTTCCTCAAAGATGTCCCGGATTTTCTTTTCTGATTCTCCGTAATATTTGCTCATGCATTCAGGGCCATTGAGAAGGATGAAGTTTGCTTCGCTTTCATTAGCAACTGCTTTTGCCAAGAGCGTTTTTCCTGTTCCTGGAGGGCCGTGAAGAAGCACGCCTTTTGGAGGCTCTATACCGAGTCGGGAGAAAATTTCCGGATGCTTTAAGGGAAGTTCGACCATTTCTCTTACTTTCTTCACTTCTTCCTGCAACCCTCCAATGTCTTCGTAATTTACGTCAGGTAGTTTTTCATCTGAAATGTCAACTGCTTTTGGGCTCAAAACCAGTTCTGTTGACTCAGTAATGATGCATGGCTGGTTAGGAGCAGTAGAAACAATAACGAATTTAGTCTGCATTCCTACTCCAAATCCTCCATGAAAATTGCCGAATGCTTCTGCAAAAATATCATTAAAGAAATCCATCTCTCCCATGATATCTCTTCTTCTTTGAGTGCCTCCTAATACGACGACATCTCCTTTGGAAACTGCCCTGCCCAGCAATCCTCTCTTGAAAATTTCAGGGTCTCCCTGAATGGTAATATTTTTCTGGAACGGCGCAATGGTTGCTTTTTTCGCTTCCTTGATCTCTGCTTTTTTTATTGCGACAAGCTCACCAATGCCGGTTTTTGCATTTCTTCTGATAATACCATCAACTCTAATGATGGGCTCGCCGATATCTGTAGGATAAGCCCTGTCAACAATAGCAGTTGTCTCTCTTCCCCCTTTGATGAGAATAACATCTCCTCTCTTTAAATTCAGTCTTTTCATGATTTCAGTGTCCACTCTCGCAATGCCTTTGTACGCATCGTCCTGCAAAGCCTCGACAACCTTAAGCTTGAGTTCGTTGGTCATTTTGTTATATAGGGTTACAAGTATTTATTTTTATGTGATCATGCACTGAAAAGATTTTTTCTCATTCTTCTTCATCCTTTTCTTCATCTTTTATTCTTACTCTGAATCTTTTCTTCTCTTCTTCTTTTTCTTCATCTTCTCCTGAGAAGTTAAGGACGAGTTTTCTTGTGTCTTCAAAGAAGAGCCTGACCATGTCATCCATCATGCGCTCTTGATCCTGCATAAAATGTACGATCTCCTTTGGAATGGAAACTGCGTAACTATTCCCGACAATTCTAAGCTTTACCCGGAAATTCTTATTTTGGAGATTGCTGAACTGCTGATACTCCTGGATATCCTGCGGGTGAATAATTTTTTCCTGGCAGTTGGAGCATTGCACTGCCCGCATGACGAATCCGTTCTTATGAATCTCAATGTGTTTCATCTTAAGATGGCAACAGTCACACATGATGGTAGTATCGAATATGTCTTTCATTTTCTTTTCGTCTTATTTGTACTCGCCTCGCGTTTGCTTCGTAAGCTGGCAAGAAACCTGCGCATAATTTTTCAGGGCTTGTTCGTAGAGAGGATTTGAAAGCTGATACCCTTGAGGCTGTTGATATTGCTTGCCTTGATGGGTGTTTCCATACGTCGAAGGCTGGTAGGAAAATCCTGTTTGGTACATTTTTGTATACTCCTTGTGTATACACATGAGGTGTATACAGAGTATTTAAATATTTCGGTGATGAAAATTGCAGGTTGCACACGCCCGCGGCTGGACTAAACCAACTCCGTTCGGTTTATCCCGATTTGCCTTTATTTTCTTCAGGAGATCCCTTGTGTAATTCAAGGAATTTAATACCCTTCTTAGTGATCTCTTGTCGTTCTTTGATGTAACCGCTATTGAGAAGGTGAGATGTCAAAATAATCTGATCAGCTAGCTTTTCGGTCGTAGCAGATTTTAGTGCTTCACGCATCTCTTCTCTATCAATAAACCTTTTCTTTTTTAGCATTGTCAGCAGGTCTATAATAATTTGAAGCTTATTCTTATCTTTGCTTGCATTAATTACATGTTGCTCTTCACTCTCATAAATCAGCGTTCTGATTTTGACATCTTTTTTATATGTATCAGCGATCTTAATTTTGCTACCCGCTCCAACTTTGTCCATGCTCTCTACTGTAACGATCCCCGCATCTTCCAATTTCTTTATTCTGAGAAATGTTGATTTATAGGTCAGACCAATGGCTTTAGAAATATCAAGGATGTTGTGGTTTCCGTCGCAGAACTTCAAAATATCTAGAGTATACGTCTTAGAAAAGAGTTGAGCTAACATCTGAGTCATTGTGTATACCTATTTTCAAAAGTATATAAATCTTTATTCTTCCATATATACTTCTGTAACAGAACCGAAAGATTTATATACACTGTCTCTTTCAATGTATACATCGGTTACAAAAAGAAACATGATGCAAAAAAATTTCCAAAAATTGGTAGCAGATATACCTGCTGAAGAAATGAAAGTCATAGATCAAGCTTGTGAACTGGACAGAAGAACACGTGCAAGCTTCATACGCTCGTCTTGTTTAGAGAAAGCAAAAAAAATTCTTGAGGAAAACTATGGAAACACTCCAAAACTTAGCCAGTGAATTAGTTCAGATTCAAAAAATGCAGGAGCAAGATCGAGAAACTTTCAAAGGAATTTTTTCGTTGATTCAAGAATTGAGCGAACGACAGGAGGCTATTTCCAAATGAACGAGCAATTTTCTTATCAATCGTCGGTTAAGGATAGATTAAGACCTAACCTCTTAACTCTTGATGATCTTAGGATATATCTCAATATGATTTTTCCCTCCAGGAGAGAGATCGCTATCTCCGCTCAAATTAGTGTCGGTAGGGTCGATCAAATTCTAACGGGTTATGGACTTCCTCAAACACCTCAGTTTGTTTATCGTATTGCGAAAGGATGGGGTATTGATCCTGTGGTTCTTACACTACTCTTCGAAAGAGAACGTTCTGCGAAAAAAGAAAGCGTACCGAAAATTATCACTGCGGACGGATTAGAAGAAGAGCATGATGACGATGTTTCTCCACAATCAAAAAGAGAAGTAGAGGTTACACATGGCACAACAACTTGATGTGAGTATATGGAAAGAATTTGAGACTGAAAGAAATAAACTTAGCCAAGCCACTACCGAGATCAATCTTGTTGGATCTAAAATCAATCTTGGCAAACTTTTCAAGGTATTCCTAGAAGAGAGATTACCTGGAGGAGCAATTAATTCTGTTTGGGAAAAGAACTTTGCACTGTATGCTATACAAAATGGCATTAACCTCGATGATATTAAGGCGATCTATCGTACGCAAGGGTGGAGGGTAGGCGGACTCATGGGATACGTGAAAATGATCCGAGAGGGGAAGCTCACCCAAGTTAATCCTTTAGAGCTCTTAAAATGGTGCAGGCAGTATAAACGAGACGACATCGCAGAAATGATTGAAATTGAGCTTGCAGTGAATACTGAGAGGGCTGATGTAAATTCTATTTTAAAAACTAAAGATTTATTATTTCCGACGGATCACTTAAAATATTTTTTTTATGTAAATCAACTTTCTCAACTACATGGGAAGAAATACATGCCAGTACTCAAATGCATGTGGTATCAATTTGTTTCTCTAGCGGTTCCTATACAACTGAGGATCATTGAAAGAGGCGATGTTTATACTGACTGGCGTTTTCAAGCTCTCTACATTATGCCGTCGGGAAAAGGTAAGCTCAATGCAAAAACTGCTTTAAAGAAGGTCGCCTACGTCTTAGGAAAAAAGACAGCAGAACCACGATCCTCTCATCCTGAACAGTGGGTGGGAAAAGTCGTTAAGAGAAAAATTGATAAAGAAGATCAATGGATAAAAAACCCTGGTTATCTCTCGAATGATTTAATTATTTCTGAGGAGGCATATACTGAGATCACAGGTAAGGATCCACAGAAGGAAGACACCCGAAATCATCAACTCGTGGCGATGGATGATTACGGAAGAAATGAGATTGCTAAAAAGTCTGTTGATAATCTTGACGTTGAAGAAGAACGGTTAGCATATCTCTCCCCCTCAATCTTTGCCAAGTTTACACAGCCTCGAATTATTGGAGAAGAGTATGTCGAGAGCGGAGGGTATCGGAGATTGATTAAACCATACGTTGATATATCTGGAAAAACCGACGATGCAGTCTTTATAGCCAAATTAAAATCAAAGACGAATGTTGAAGATGCACTCCAAAATTTAAAGAGCTTTTTAAAGAACATTTCTGAGATCACGGGAACATGGAGTTTCTCAGAAGAGTTTGATGATACGATCTTATTATATCATCGGCAATTAGTCGCACAGGGTTTATTGTGGGGAGGCAAGAGGAAAAATTATACATTCATCATGGAGTTTCCCCTTTTGAATTTTTTGATTAAGATGGCTTGTCTTCAAGCGATTTCCGATCTAACGACTAAGGTCACTGCAGATCATGTTCGCAGGGCTTATATTGATTTAGCAGAGTTCTATTCTCTCGATTTAGATTTCTTACAAGAAAAGGTGATGGGTGAATTTGATTATGGTGCCACCTATAAAGGCGCCAATCAACAGGAGATTATATTTATCCAATTTCTCCAGGAAAAGAAAGCGCTGAGTAAGGAAACTGCCATGAAGAGTGCCGATCTGTTACAGGCAATGGCAAACATAAGCGGGAAAAGTGTGAGACAGGCTAATCGATATCTCGACAGTCTACTTGAGAAAGGGATTATAACGACCATGCAATCTGGCTCAGGGAAGGACAGGACTTCATCTTCTTGGTTAATAATTCCCATGAATGACATGAATGTCATGAATGACATCTTCCCTAGCCCTAAAAACACATATTTAGAGACCGTTAAAACAATTTTTAATCCCCAAGAAAGTGGCAAAGATGTCAAACATGTCAATCATGAAGGAGATAATAACCTACTTTTACCCCAGCCAAACATGGCAAAGATGTCAAACATGTCATTCATGAAGGAGGATCATGGAAACTAAATCTATCGGAACTTTTGAGCTAGAAGAAAAGAGAAAAGCCCTATTAGAGACATATCGTAAAAAACAATCTTTCAGGGTGTCTATAGGCAAATCTTCATGGGTTCCTTATGAATCCTTTAATCCTGCTTACGATCTTAGAGAAATCCTAAATGATGAGTGTGTTATTGAATTCGATACAACGGATAAAGACTTTGCTGACAAGGCAATCAATGCAACAGCAGTCAATCTTTATAGGAGTGGACTTGTCTTTCAGATTTGGAGTCATGGAGGTAGATCAATGCATATACATATTCACGATCTCCCTATTACTCCGCTAATCCAAGAAGAGAGAACTCTTTTCAAAAAAGTCTTTATTCGGAAGATTGTTGATAAAGAATTTCTCCCATTAGTTGATATAAGCCTGACAGGAACTCATCTCATCGCCTTAGAATGGCAAAAACACTGGAAGGGGTGTTATGGCATTAAGGAACTGATATACGAATTCAATCCACAAGAAAGCAATGGGATGATTCTTACTCTTCAAGAAGTTAAATCCTTTTGCGAGGAGCTTGCGAAAGTCTTGAATATGGAGAACACATGAACCACCACACTTTTCTGAAAAAAACCCATCCTGTGATGTGCATGCGGTGCAAGAGACGGGAAGCATCAGGGAAGCTCAATAACATTCCGTTATGTTTGGACTGCATTGAGAAGCTCAGGAGAAAGAAAAAATGAAATGCCAAACTTGTAAAAAACGAATATGGGGAAGGGCAGGATTTTTCAATCAAAGGGCTTTGTGTCAATCCTGCTTCGCAAATAAAAAAGATGAAAGAAGAATCCTTGAGAAAGGTAAAAAACTTATCGGGGCGAGGGAGATTAAATGAGCTTTTTAGCCTTCGGCTTCGTTGTAATCTTCGGGTTAATTATCTTCATTTTATTATGGTTGGGGCAGAAATTCCTTAATCTTTGGAATGAGGCACGTGGAATTAATTACGCTTGAATGAAGGAGAGATATGGCAAATAAAAAAATAAAAGATTTTACAGAGAAAGAACTTGTTTCCTTAATTCAAGAAACGATACAGGGCAACCACGTCGAAGTTTCAGGAGTTCAAGTTCACAGCACCACAGAAGATTTAAAGCAAGTTGAAGAAACAGTTAATCGGCTTGTGGAGAAGCATAGAGATTTTCTCCTCTTAAGAAAAGAACTAAAAATGAAGACAGGTTTTAAGGATTGAAAAATGACCTTTAAAGATTTTAGAAAAGAGTATCACTCAGTATCGCTTAAAGAATTAAAAAGCAGGATAGAATCACATCGGAGAGAAATGATGAGATTTGAAGAGCAGAGAAGAAAACTCATGTGTATTGGGATCAAAGATAATCCAAAACAGAAAGAATTGATAAAGAAGTTTGATGAAAAGTTTTGTCGGGAGCACGCAATAAAAGTTGTTTTGGCAAAGCTTAGTAATGTATGCATGATATGCGAAGGGAAAAAACCTTTTGGGACTGAGATATGCAAGGAGTGTGCCGATAACGCTGACGATGCGGTTGAAATGCCTCTCTATGATCGCCATAAAGATGATCCAGAGTTCTTAGCAAGATATCTCAATCTCATTTTTGAGCATCAAAATCTTTCAGATAAGGAGAAAGAAGAAAAAATCCGTAAATGGAAATTAGACATCTAAAAAATGGGCAATCAAAACGATGACCTTCAATCACGAAAGAACATCACTAATACATGGATCAATAGCATAGGTGAAGCTCTCGTGAGACTCGAAGATCATGAAAGGCTGATGAAAGAAGGGTGCTCAAGCCTCTTAGAATTTGCAAGTATTGATCCTCGTGACTTGGATTGGTATCTTCCCAATGTTCAGTTAAAAAATATGAGCCTCATGCTTACAGAGTTCAGGATTCTTTTAGGGAATGTGAAAAAAATCCTCCCTAAAAAAACCTTTGACCATATGACCTCTCAACTGGACTTCTATGAGAAGTGTTACAATGGTGAACTCAAATCCGAAGAGGGAAAGCAGATGGAGATTATGACGGTTCTAAGAAATCAAGTAGAGCATAGGCAATGGATTCGCCTTGAGCCTTTCTTCTCTATTCTTTCAAACAAACTATCAAAACTGCGTGAGGAGCTTGTAGAAGCATTAGCTCATCTCCTCTATAGTATTGATTCAATGCAAAAGCAGGGGGAGATATAATGGTGGAAGAATTTCAGGCAAGAGAAAAGATCACTGAGCGGGACATCATTCTCGAATACATCAGAAGCATTGGGCAGAAGTTTCTTGTGGAATTTAAAGGAGGATACTGGGTTGAGGTGGATCACGGCAACTGGATGGAGAAGAAATATATTCCCGACAGCAGAAAAGAAGCAATCCAGAGCATAGAGTTTCTCAGTGACCTGCTATTACCAAAGTTCGATGCACAGATGCAAAGGGATTATGATGAGATCATGAAAGAAGTGGATAAACTCCTGTCTGACTTTGAAGGAGAGAAAATAGATCATGAACGCTACATTATTCTCAAGATGAGATTAATGCGAAGGCTTTTCCAGAAATTAAATCTCCTTTTGCAGAGAACCCAATATCTCCAGAGAAAGGCAGTTGCGGGATAAAATGGATTTTGAAATTGATACAGACAAAACGCCTGAAGCTAAATGCCTTCTGGATTACTGCGAGAGCAGGCAAAAGAAAAATCTTGGAGCTATTGGTTTGTTTGTAGGGGGCGGTGGTAGTGGGAAGTCTTTTAGTGGCACGAGATTCCTTGAACTATGGTATGAAAGAATATTCAAGGAGGAGTTTCCTATAACTCATATCTGTGAAACTTTAGAGCAAGCTGTGTTGATTGTAAAAGATTTCCGACGTAAAGGAGAAGGCATCTTGATTGAAGAGCTTAGTGTCCTTGCGGGATCACGTGATAGTCTCACTACTATCAACAAGCTCTGGAATAAATTTGTTGATGTGGTTCGTATCAAGCAGGCGATCATCATAGCAAACTGCCCGCATCTTTCTTTCATAGACAAGCATTTCCGATTGATGTGCAACTTCTGGGTGGATTGTCTTGGAGTTGATTTTGAAAAGAAAATTGTTGTAGGAAAACCTTTGTGGTTGCAGTTCTCACAGCACAAAGCAGAACCTTACCGCCATAAATTTGTAAATGATGAAGGGCTTCCCATAGACTATTGTTATTTTCGCAAACCCTCTCCTAAGATCGTCGAGGAATACAATAAATTTAAGGATAAAAATGTGAATGTGCTGTATGATGAAATTGCTTTAAAGATGCAACATGATAGAATACAACAGTTAAAAAAATTAGGCGGTAAAATCATGCCTGAACGCCAGAGACAAGCATACGAACTCTGGCTCAAGGGATATAGTAGTGCTGAAGGCACGAAAATAATGGGATTAAAACACAGAGACATTTTTAATGAGTATGTAAGAGATGCGAAAGAGAAGCTCAACAAGCCAGAATACGCATCTTTTGCTAAGGAAATGCGGATATTGCAAGAAAAAGTGGAAGTTAAGAGGTTTGAAAGGATGGAAGCGGGCGAAGTTAATTCGTCTGGGGGGGATGTGTATGATGAATAAGATAGCAAGAAGAATGAGTTATATAAGATGCCTTCAAAGATAGTTGGATATGTTAGGGTAAGCGATGCCAAGCTCAAGGATGATCTAAGCAGAAGGCAGGACATCAATCGGCAGAAAGAGAAGATCATAAAGTTCTGTGAGAGCATGGGCTGGGAAGCTCCTGAGTTCTATAGTGATGATGCTCTCTCTGCTTTCAAGGATGACTATAACAGCAGACCTGCATTTGTAAGGATGTTGAATGAGATAAGGGCAAGAAGAATCAAGCGAGTAGTGCTGGAAGACCTTACAAGGTGGAGCAGGAGGATTGAAGATGGATTAAGAACTGTTAGAGAATCCACAGAGGCAGGATGCACCATCACCAGTATGGGAGAAGGGGAAGTGAATGTGACAAGCCCTGAAGCATGGTTTAAGACTGCTGTTGCCTTTCTCCTTGCAGAGTGGGCGAGTAAATCCCAGTCCTTTAAGGTTGCCAGTGGGATGCAGAGGAGGTTGGAGAATCCCGAGGCAGTATGTAAGTCCTGTAATGTTGTCCACTTAGGCAGGCATCCTGCTTCTTGCGAGTGCAGGATGTGCCATAAGAAAAGGGCAGGTAAAGAATTCTATCTGAAAAATAAGTTGAATAGAGATGCTTCCAATGGTTAGCCTTTATGTAGTGGGTCTTCAATATCAGTTTATGCCTTCTTTTTCTAAAAGAAGAGTTTTTTAAGTCCCGAATATATGATTTAGATATGGCTGATACAAAAGACAAGAAGGGAGTCTTTTCAGATGAAAATAGAAAAAAGCATTCTGATTTTATGAAGAATTACTATCAGACTCATAAGCACCCAATGTCAGGTAAAAAACAATCTAAAGAATCTATAGAAAAAATGAAAGAAAACAGAAAAAAGACTTTACTTGATCCTGAAGTTAGAAAAAGAATGGGTGAATCTCATAAAGGACAGGTTGCTTGGAATAGGGGGATTTCTCCATCTGAAGAAACAAGAAAAAAAATGAGTGAAGCTAAAAAGGGTAAGATGGTTGGAGAGAAAAATCCATTTTATGGAAAAACTCATTCTGAAGAATTTAAAAGAAAAATGGGTGAGATTCACAAAGGAAAGAAACCTTCTGAAGAAACAAGAAAAAAAATGAGTGAATCCTATAGAAAAAACTGGTCTAATTCTGAAGCAAGACAGAAAAGAGCAGAAGCACAAAGAAAAGTGATGGCCAGTCCAGAACATAGACAAAAAATGAGCAGGGCTAGTAAAAAAAAATGGGCTAATCCCCAGTATAGAAAAAATATTATTGATATTATGTCTACTCCTGAATTTAGGAAAAGACAAAGCGAGGTTCATAAGGGATTTCATTCATCTCCAAAAACCGAATTCAAAAAAGGTAGTAAACTTTCTGAAGTTCATAAAGGAAAAATAAAGGAGGTTTGGAATAGACCTGAATATCAGAAAATAGCAAAAGAAAGAAGAGCAAAACAAGTCTTCCCTTTTAAAGATTCTAAGCCAGAGATAAAAATTCAAAATTTCTTAAAACAATTAAATATTGAATTTTTTACACATAAATATATGCCTATAGAACATGCTTATCAATGCGATATTTTTATTCCTTCATTAAACTTGGTAATAGAATGTGACGGCGAGGCTTATCATTTTAATCCATTGAATCCTAAAGCTTACATAGTATTCAAAAAGGCAATAAGTGGAAGAATTGGAAGAACTGCAGAACAAAAGAGAAAACTTGATGAGGATAGAACAAAAGAGCTTATAGAAAAAGGATTCAAAGTATTAAGATTATGGGAAAGCGATATTAAAAAAATGAATCTTGATGATTTTATGGAAAGAATAAAGCCTTTTGAAGAAGTTTTGGCTGACAAAAAGAAGATTTAAATAAAAGATTTGATTAAAAACAATATGAAAAAAGATAAAAAATATCTCTCAAAAAACTAATCTGCGAGGGTTATTGATTTCGGATTTCCTTAAATGCTTTGAACATACTTAACTTCTCTTTGGCTTTCTTTAATGGTTTTTGTTTTTGCGGTCTTTCTCCTGTGAAGGTGTTTTTAACACGTTTGGATTCTTGGAAGTACACAATCCAAATGACGGAGTATACTATCGTACGAAACATCTCCCCCTCTATCTGAAATTGATCGTAAGCGCTTCCATCCAGAACTATTAGAATAACGCTCAAAAACGAAATTAAAAGCTTTATTGAAAGAATGACTATGATAACACGAGGTGCTTTTTTAGAGCGACGAAAGATGAGAACAAGAATAATAATAGAGAAAATAAGATTCAGCATATCTAATAAAGACCCATCAAAACCGAAAATACCCCCAAGAATTGTTCCGATAACAAAAAACAATAGCCATCCACCAATTCCTTTTAATTTTTCTTCACCTTTTTCCTTCTGTAATTCTTCGACGTATTTTTCTTCTTCTTTTTCGAGATCATCTTCAGAAGAAGAAAATAAATCTTTTAGCCTTTCCTTAATCCCTTTTGGTTTTTTATTCATTTTGGATTAACTATGTCTTTAAGCGTAATTGTGTTATTATTTGTTATCTTCTGTATCGTTTCAAGGACTTTCTGGTTTTTTGTATTGATATCATCATCACGAGATATTTTTCCATCAAGTTCAATTAACAAATTCTTTAGTGAATCATCACCATATTTCTCTGTAAATTTGCGGACTGCATACGCAGTTTGAGTATAAAATCTTACAATCTCTTCAGTTTTTGAATTAAAGTTTGGAGACCACTCAAGAATTCCATCAAAGTAATAACCTCCTTGTAGATATGAAATATGCAGATACCTTTGAGATAGATATGATGCTATACCTTCATTCAACCAAGGGGGTAAATTTAACGATTCTGTTGCACTATGTGTTATTTCATGTGCCAGCGTTAATGCCAAAGCCTCTGGTGAGGGATATAATTCATTTAAAATCAAAGTTCCATTACCGAAATAAGCGGCGGCGAATTGCCATGTACCTAAACGGTCTACTTCGATTTTATATGTATCATAAAAAAATTCGTGGACTATTGGATAATCCTTTGTAATGTTGCATAATGGCTGGAAGTCCCTTTTTCTATTGAATAAATTTACATTTTCTTTCTCGACTACGAAACTGCAATATCTGTATCCCTCAAATGAGGTCGGAGATTTGTATAAACCCGACAAATTATTTTCTTCTATTTTGGTTTTTTCTAAAGAATTGTTATCTTGAGGATTTGTAGAGTTATAATTTGTCTGGGTAAAAGAGTTTGAAATGAAATATATACTGATTATTATAACGATGCTAAAGATTATAACAAGTAAAATTTTCTTTTTCATTTTTTCTTTGCAATATTCTCCAGTTGCATCTTCACATTTTGTAACATCTCTGAAAATATTCTATTCTCCTCCTTGAGCTTTGAGATCACTCTTGCCTGCTCATCTAAAGAGTAATTCAGTAGTTTCTCATCAACTTTGCTCTCAGCCATCCCCGCCCTAGAAATATAAATGTCTGGCATATCAGAGCTGAACTTCCAGCCGAAGCGGTAGCATAGCTCCTGCCTGTTCAACCTTGAAGCGAAATATGTGGCGCTTGAATGACGAAAAAGATGCGGGTGAATGCTTTTTTTGAGAATCCTCTTCCCCAGTCTGTTCAAGAACATACGAAGAGCAGGGTAGCTCCAATCAACAAGGGGGTCTTGTGATCTTGCTCCTTCAAGTTTCCTTTCCTTTAGATAATCAGAGACAATTTCAGAGGATTTTTTCCAATATAAAGAAATCGTTCTTCCATTCGTTTTAGAATACTCCTCTTTAAGGGTGAGCTTGTAGTAAGGATTATATTCATTCGTTTCCTGAATATCCTCGAATCGTATGTTTAAAAATTCCTCAGCCCTTGTTCCAGCATCAAATAAAATCGTAACAGTAAATCTTTCCTTATTTGTCTTACAGCCTTTGATGAGCCTTTCAATCTCTTCTTCTTTGAGGTAAGGAACGGTTTTCTTTTTGGGAAGGCGAGTGTCTATCCAGCTTACAAGATCAAATGCTTTTTTCTTGGGGAGCTTCCAGTTGATGTATGCCTTGAGCATACATTTGATGGTTATTTTTGTTTCTTCGGATAATGGATTCTTTCCGTCTGCTTTTTTTATTATATCAACAAGAAGTGCGTTCTCAAACCGTTTCATGTCTCCCAATGTTAAGCTGCTGATGGGTTTATTGAAGAAAATGAAAGGTATGCGAAGCATATCAAGATACTTTAATCTTCGGGCATCTGAAATTCTCTTCCCCTTGTTTACTCTTCCGATAGCGAGATCATCAAGGAAAGCCTTCATGTCCTTTTTGTCTTCTGAGGAGATTTTCTTTATCTGCTGAAAGGTTTCTAATCTGTGCATGACGTTCCGAGGATGAATGCTGATCTTTTCATACATAACCATTCGATGAAATAGGGGTATTTAAAAGCTCCCTAAAACGAACGGAGTTGTTATACGCCCGCGGCTGGACTCGAACCAACGACCCACTGATTTCTAAGGAATTAACAGTCAGTTGCTCTACCTGCTGAGCTACACGGGCATATCTTCTCGAGCGAAAAATGCTATTTAAAGTTGTTGCTCCTTTGGAACTTTGCATAAACCTCGTAAAAATCTAGCGCTCTTATTCATCTTCGTCCTCTTCTTCATCTTTGATGAATACCTGATCATCTCGTTGCATTTTTCTTTTTTTTTCAAGGTAGGCGTAGACTGAAGACTGTTTTGAGCCTCTAATGAGTGCTTTAAGAGCATGGAGCGCTATTTCAATCTTATCCGCCGGGCCAATGATTGACACGATGTTATCGTTGAGAGTAATATAGCAATCTGATAATTCTCCTATGATCTCCATGGTTCTGCCTTTTTTTCCGATAACTCTGGCACGAACATCGCTCCTCCTGTTTCTCCTGCTGATTTCTTTGATATTGAGATGCTCGAGGATAAAATCCTCCTCAGCGAGAAGCATTGCCGCAGGGACAGTAAAATTAGCTTCCAATGCTTCTATGACTTTTGAAGCAACAAATTGATTGAATCCATCTCCTAAGAGGGTAATTTTCTTTCCTTCGATGATTATCCTGGTCTTCAATTTTTTTTCCAGGACCTTTTTGTTCCTCGCTATTTTTGATGCATTGTTCAAAATGAATATTTCCATCTTAGAGGCCCGGAATCTCCTGAAATTTTTTCTTGGTAAACATGGGTATTTTCATCTCAAAGATCAGGAATTTCTTGAATGTACCCTTTTTTTTTCAGCCACTGTACTGCGGCGTGGGTATATTTGAAGAGAACATCTCCTTTTTCATCATCATATTCCCAAGGCTGGACAAGAATAATATCACCTTCTCTAAGCCAAAGCTTCTTTTTTAACCTACCCGGAATCCTGCAATTTCTTGATTTTCCGTCGAAACATCTGACCATCATTCTTGATGCCCCTAACCTTTGCTCGAGAACTCCAAGCACTTCTTTCCCATGCGGAATTTTTGCTCGAACAACTTCTTCCTGACCATCGTTATTTCTGTGATACATACCTCTTTGTCGAGGAATGTCTTTTTAAAGATAGTGGTTTGTTCGGACTAAACAACGATCTTTTGAGCATTAATTCAAGTTGATGTTAGGCTCTGAAAAAGTGCAATGCTATTTTCTTCATTTTCAAATCTGGGTTTAATACCCAGGAGCTTGCTGCGGCAGATTTTAAACCTTCAAAACTTCAAAAGCCGTGCTTTTGATAGCTATCAGAATTCCATGAATTCTGAAGTCTATAATTTTGAATGGCCCTGAAAAAATATCTATTTTTTCTTGGAGACAGAAATTGTTGGTCGCGAAGCGAAAAATTTCGCGAGAATACCCTTCAGTTTGCTGAGGGGACTTCAGAAATCTTTGACTTCAAAATCTTTAGATTTTGATAGCCATCAGAACTCTGTGAGTTCTGAGGTTTCTGAGAGTACCCAAAATTCAGAAGAATTTTGACATAGCGAAACCGCGAAAACATAAGTTTTCGGGGCGCAGAAAATATTTTAATATTTTCTTGGTTTTAGGCAATTTATTTATTAAGAAAAAATTTTCTAAAGGCAGGGTTTATGCTGACGGTTCTTTTTTTTCCATCACGTACTTCACTAGAAAAGGCCAGATCTGGGTCGCATCTGATTTTATTTCGCTAAATCTACCATGAACATCCATTTTCCTCCATGACTTATTTTCATCATAGGTGCATCCTGAAAGATGGCCGGTATGCATACGGTCAGGAGAGATGCGCAAGCCGTAGAAGAATTGATTTTCCGGCAGACGAGTTCCCAATCGATCATTCATGATTTCGATAAGCGGAGCTACATTTTGCGTGTTGTTTCTTGGAACCCCTCCTCCGATAGTGAAGATGCCTGCTCGTTTTGCATGCGTCATCATTTCAATAAGAGATGCGCTGTCTTTTTCCATATCGATTCGGATTTTTGGTTTACCCTGCCTGCTCCTGAGCTGATTATGTGTATAGAGATCATTTCCAATTTCAGAATCGAAAAAAGCAGGTGCGAAAACAGGAATTTCTTTCTCGTAGGCTGATTTAAGCATGCCTCTTTCCTGGGGAAATGTTTTAGCTACATATTCCCCTATTTTTTTATGAAGGAGAGTTGGACTTATCGAGGTTTTCCCTGAGAAACCCTCAAGAACATGATCCATTACTTTTACAATGTGAGTAAAATTTGTTTCTGGCTCTAAAGTATCGGTTACCCGATTAATCTTATGTTTTGCAAGAAAGGCATCATCATACTGAGGATCATGCTTGTAATGCTTAAGGCCGACGCCTTCGATGAGTCCATGAGCAATAAGGGCACCTGTTGTCGAAATATAGTCTACCATATCGCTGTCGATCATATCGCAGATTACAAGCCCCATTTGGGCAATGGTCATTGCTCCGCTGATGGTTAAGAATACCGTGCATTCTGGATTATTTACCATGGCTGAAAGCGTTTGGGCCCCACGGGCTACTGATTCTGCAAGTCCCCGATATTTTTCTAATCTTCCCATAAATTGATTGATTGTTGTTTTTTTGCCCTCTAAGCGTTCATCGAGAGAAGCAGATATTAAAGGCATAATAAAGCGAGGGTCATTAAAGACCGCGTCTGGAAAATACCCGTCTCGTATTTGTCCGGGTTTTGCCAATTCGAAGGAATTAATGAATACAGCTCTCTCTGACTTTTTGTAGAGGGCTTCTTCATGTCTTTCAGAATAGCCTCCAACGACAATAATATTTTTGCTTCCCCTTTTTTTTGCATATTCTTCTGGCAGTTTTACTCCAGAGAACCATCTTTTCTCAACCATTTCTTTTAGTAATGTTGCTAGAGGCGTGTCTGATTTTCCGTCGTAAATAAGAACAGGATTGCTCTGGCGAATCATCTGCTCAATTGTGGAAGTGGCCTCGCCAAGCATGCGCGCGCCAAAAGAACACTTGCTCATTCCCTGAACAATACTGTCAACGGTTGGGCATTTTCCGAGATCGAGCGGCTGTAATGGCTCAAAGCTTCTCTTTTTTCTATTCATCGATATGCTTTGGATTTTCTCTTTTTAAGGATTTAGGCTGTTTGATGCAATCATTAAAAAAAAGCAATCAATCCTGCCTCGATGAAAGCTGCTATGAGGAGAAGAGGAAGAATGATAAACAGAAATATTTTCAACGAGTAAGCAAAATTCTTTTTGAGATTTTCTTTTACCTTGTTTTTATCTTTTGGTTCGAGAATGCTCAACCCTATAAAGAGGCTAACGAAAAAAGATACGGCAAAAAGCAGGACAGCAATTGCAGAGAATGCAGGTGTTTTCATGAAAGATTCAGGACCGACGGTGGATTGGAAAATAGGCCCAAGGAGTGAAAGAATAACAAGAGCAAAAAGAAATATGATAAGTGCGATGACTCCTGTTGTGAAATATGCCAGCAGGCCTCTTCCCTTATTTCTTGCTGTAAAGAAGAATGTGCCTAAACGCAGCCCTACCCCTAGAGCTATCACCAGTGCGGGGAGCTCAAAAATTCCATGGGGGAGAAGCCTTAAAAGAACGCTTCCGCCTAAAACCTGAGCAGTTATTGCCGCGACAAAACCAATGATATAACCGTTGGTTACAGCGTAGAAAAGAGGAATGACTCCAAGAAAAAATCCGAGGAGAATTCCCAGAAATGATGTTTTAAGATTATTCTGGAAAATAAAGATAAAAATCTGGGGGAAATTCATGTCTTTTGTTTCGTCAACGAGATTTTTGAGCAAATTTCTGATAGTATCGACGAAGAAGATGGGTGCAAAAAAACCAAGAAGAACAGCAGCGACAAAAAGGATTGCTACAGCTGCCAGATATTTCCTGGAATCTTTCATATATTCCCAGCAATCTTGGTAATTTCTCTTCAAAAATCCTGATTTCATTTTTTATTTTCCTCGTTTCAAGTTAAATTTTCCCCCAACATTTTAAAGGGCTATAATTTATACACAATTAATTAAAGTATCTTTGCATTAAAAGGACTTTCTTTTTATATTTTACTCTAAGGTAGAATCCGTAAAAGAGGCCTACGATAAGCCCGCCAAGATGAGCGGTGTTTCCTATGGGGAGCCCTGCAGTGAAAGAAAGAATCCAAAGGAGCAGGAGCATAATGGGCATCGCATATTTCATTTTGATAGGGATAGGAATAAACATGAGGTAAACAGGAAGATCAGGTGTGAGAAACATCAGAACTCCGCCAAGGCCAAAGATCGCTCCAGAGGCGCCTACTGCATAGGCGTTGAGATTATTATTAAAAAGAAATGCGGTGAGGACGAAGAACATACCTGCAAAAAGCCCTGAGATGAGATAAAGCCCGATATACCTTCTCTTTCCTATTAGCTTTTCTACGAGATTGCCGATAAAGAAAAGCGATACCATATTGACGAAGAGATGGATGAGGTCAGCGTGCATGAACATGCTTGTAAGGAATGTCCAAAGAAACTTTCCTTGGAGAATGGACGCAGGCTTTAATGCAATAGCGTCTATGATCTGCTTGTTCGCAAGAAGAGGGATGAAGAAAGCTAGGAAAAAAAGGGCGTTGCATGCAATGAGAACATTCGTGGTGGTGTATTTCATAATTTTTTGTTTTATGGTTTTATAGGGCTTGGAAGATTTTGGAAGGTAATGAAATTAACGAGCACAGGTATACAAAATGGATTGCTTAAAAGATGCTGAAGGCTGCGAAGCTAGCCTACTTTTTTCTTCTTCGAGGATGTTTTCTTTTTTACCGGCTTCTTTTTTTCTTTTAGTCTCCCTGCTTCTTTTACCTCTTGTGCTTTTAGCTTGTCCATTTCCGCCCTGACTTGGGCAATGTTCTTTTCTACCTGGTTTATCTTGCCCTGTATTTCATCAATCAACTTTTTGTCTTCATTGAGCTCGTAAACGTTTCCACATTCAGTGCAGGTGAAATCGTTAATGAGCGCGGTCTCCTCGTTTACCTCGATGCCGCAGTTCTTACAGATGTAGAATCTTCTTGTTTTCCGAAGATGAGCCTGCTTTCTGAAGTTCTCGCCTTCTTTTTTAAGCATTTGCTCTGAAAACCCTAGTGCTTTGAGAGGATCAAGCGTCCAAAAATAGGTATACCACGCCTTGTCTTTATCTTTTTTTCTTGTGAAAGAAACCATGCCTGCTTCCAAGAGCTTGTAGAGAATATTTCTTGTCTGGTTAATAGTGAGCCGGATCTTTTTGGCGATGATGAATTCATTCAAATCCCTTTTTCCGTAGATGATTCCTGCAAGGTCTACTGCGGATTTCCCTGCTACCTGCTGAATTGCATGGCCTAGGAGCATCAGTAATTGCTGCGTCTCATTCTGCTTTCCTCTTTTTGGCTTTTCTTTTTCTTTTTTCATGGTACTTGATGCCCTTCGCTGGGGAGTTCTCTCCATAAATATCTTTCTATTATTTTGTTGTAACTTAATAATTGAAACAAAGATATTTAAATAATTTTCTGTTTTGGTGGAGATGGCTTGGTTTCGAAAAAAAGAGGAAGAAGATGAGAGTCTCCCCGAATTGCCTGAAATTGATTCAGTTATGCCTGCTCAGCAGAAGAAGGAGAAAAATTATCTGCCTTCTTTTCCCAGCTCATCGGGAAAGATGACTGAAGAAATCACAAAGGAATCTCTGGATATGCAGCAATTTAAGCCGGCAATTTCTCTGCCAAAGATGGAGCCTGAAATCAAAAGGAGCGTGGAGATGCATAGAAAGTTCTCTGATACACCGAGAAGTTCTCCCGGCAAGCAGATAGCGAAAAGCCCTATCCCATCTGCAGTTTTGAAAAAGAATGAGCCGATTTTTGTAAGGATTGATAAGTTTGAGTCAGCGCTTGAAGGAATTAAGGACATTAAGAAAAAAATTGATGAGATGGAATCTCTCCTTACGAGCTTGCGGCAGGTAAATGCCAAGGAAGATCTTGAGCTTTCTGCATGGGAAAAAGAGATTAATTCAATCAAATCAAGGATTGACAGCATTGACGCAAATCTTTTTGGAAAGTTAGGATAACATGGAAAAAAAGCAGCAGGCATATGTGAGGCTGGAGACCGAGGAAGCTATGGTTGCGAAACGCGATGTGCTTTCCCTGCAAATGGAGCTTCTTCAGATCCTTTTTAAAATCAGCGCTTATAAAAAGCTGCGGAAGCAAGAGGTACGAGACCGCATCGAATTGAAGAAAAAGCTTCGCGAGATGAAACTGGGGATGGGAAGTCTTTTAGAGTTGATTCCTGAAATAGAAAAGCCAAAAATAAAGTTCAGAAAAAAATCTTCTGAGGAGAGAGGGGTGAGAGAAGTTAAAAAAAAGGAGAAGGAAGCAACATTGAAAAAGAATGTTGATGAGCAGCTGGCTGAGATTAAAGAGAGGCTGCAGAGGTTGGATCAAGGGTAGCTACCTAAGAGATGATCTATCCTGAGTTTTACACCTAACGATCTCCAGAAAGGGTTATTTGAACATATTGAAGAGATTTCCTTGTGTATTCTTGTTGGTCTTGACTGAGGAAATGTTTCCAGAGGGAGAACAAATTCTAGAACGCTATTGCTGTATTGATTAGCAATAAGAGGAGCATTGATTCTGGGCCCAATAGTTCTTTGCATCATTTCCTGAAGAGGTTCCTGCAATCCGAACTCTTTGTCAATGCATGGCGCATAGATCTTAAAGGTTACAGGTGATGAAGATGACCTGACTATCAAAGGAATTTCAGCATTTCTTTTTCTTCTTTCCAAAGATCTTTCATAAACCTCTTGAAAAGATGTATAGGTTTCCTGGCTTTTCTTGAGCCGGACGCAAAATTTCTGCTCGTTTTCATGTTCTTGCTGGTAACTCTCAAGGGCAGCGCTGACTTTTTCAAGGAGTTTCTGTTCAGTTACAGAGCGTATTGCAAAGATCATCTCTTCGCTTACACCGCTTATTTCTACTAGGCTAATAAGGGATTGATCATTATTGTGCCTCCTTTTTAATTCAAGGAGCTCTTTTCCTTGCTCAGTTTGATACCATGAGATGTTTTCCTGTTTTATCTTTTCTGAAAATTCCTGTTCAGATGAAAGATTTAAATTGAATTTTGCGTTGAAATAATCTATGCGTGTGGGAGCTTCTTTTTGAGAAATCCGAAGGAAAGCTTCAACATCACTATTTTTCTTAAGTAGGTTGTAGTCTTCAATGACCTCGTAGACTGTTTCGTTATTTCCGAGATATCCTTCGAGAATAGCAGACCATGAATTGTTAAATTTTGCTTTAGGGGTTTTTTCTAATTCAGATTCGAGAAAGGAGATCTTTTGGTCTTTCCCTACAAGAAATAGTTGATGTTCTTTGCAAGACTCTTCCAGTTTTCCATACTGCTTTTCTTTTTCGCCAATTTTTTTTTGCTGTTCTTCGCATGTTTGTGTAAGCGCTTGAATACAGCATTCTTTTTTATCGAGCTGTTCTTCGTACTGCTGACGAATTTCATTTTCTACATATGCTTCAAATGGCACAGGCTCTATAGTTAGTTTTGCCCGATAAGCCGGTTTAGAGGGTTGTCTCCCGCTTTCGTTTATAGCATGGAGAAGTTCTGGTATATCAATGTTAAGTTGTGTATAATCTGAAATCTCTAATAGCGCGCTAATATTCCTAGAAGTTGGAACGAAATTGATAAGCCTCCAATTTAAATTGCGATTTTTGATATGGTTCAGGATAGCTATTTTTACAGCATATGCGCCCCCTTTATCATGCACTTCCCCGTCTATTTTGTATCGTGCATACGGCTTTGCAAGAGTTTCTTTCTTTTCGTGGTTGTTGACAGTTGTGATGCGCATTTTTAGATTTTTTCGAAGGTTTTCCACCAAGTTACTAATTCTATCTCAGGATTTTTGATAATATCTTCCAAAACATTGGTTGTAAATATCAGCAGGATTATCAGGAAAAACCAGAAGACTCCGCTTTTTAATGCGGAGATGAATGGAGGCTTTTTGTGACTTCAAAGTCATCAGACTTTGAGAGCGCTCAGAAATCTTCGATTTCTGACGTCTTAAAAATTTGCTGTGGAAAAATCTCCGAACAGACTTCGCTATGTCAAAAACCGATGGTTTTTGAGCACCGTCAGAATTCCAAGGGGGAATTCTGAGGTTTATAGCGGAGTCAGAGATTTTGCAAATTTTTATGATTTTTTCTTTATTCTCCTCGTGACTATCATACCCCTCAATTTCTCTGTTTCCATAATCATGAAGAGTGCCAATATATAGAAGTCTACAATGCCTTGCTCTTTCTTCTGGCCAGGTAAACAGATAATGCGCAATTATTCTGCCCACATTTCCATACCCCATCAATCCTATGCAAACGGTCTTTTCCATACTTGTCTCCCATTAAATCTTATCTATAACTTGAACTACTATAATTTATATTGCCCTGTTTATTGATAAGAGGATTATGAAATTAACTTGGTTCCGGTTTTATAGAGAATTGCTCTTGAGCCTGCCTTATACGATCCTCTGAAACATAATCTGCCCGGATATAACGAGCTTTCCCCCGGACACATTCTAATTTTGTTATTTCATTGGCCGCTTCCATTGTTCTCCGCTCATCAACTTCTGTTAGTATAAATATATCGGGCAATAACATTTCTGAACCGACTGCTAATTTTCTAGGAAAATTTTGAATGTCCTCAATGTTGATTCTATGAGATGCTATGGCCCTAATCTTCTTTTCGAAGACTCCTACTTCATCTGCTGGAGAAGTTGAGATAATATATCCCTCTGTTCTGCATGTTTCTGCTAATCCATACTTTTGATTGAAGCTTGAGAAATTCTCTATGGCATCTTTCTTAAGATTTCTCCCAATTTGAAAAATGTCCATAGCGACTGCGTATCCTGTAGGTTGTGATCCTGCCCCGTTTCCAATAAAGAGATGCTGCCCAGAATACCTGCACTCAACAAGCACAGCGTTCTTTACCCCATGAACGCCTGCAAGAGGGTGATTTTTTGAAATATATGCAGGATGCACCCGTAATTCAAGCCCGTCTTCGCTCCTTTTTGCAATTGCAAGAGGCTTGATAATGTACTCTTGATCAAACTTTCTACTGATCTCAACTTTAACTGCGTGGATATCATCTTTATTAATATCTTGAATCCCTTCAACTAAAGTTATATCGCATGGCTTAATAATGGTCTTAAATGCAAAAGACGCCAAAAGAGCTAATTTCTCTGAGGCATCTGCCCCGCTAATATCTCTTGCAGGATCAGTTTCTGCATAGCCTAGGTCCTGGGATTCTTCAATAGCTTCTCTAAAACTCTTCCCCGCATGCATCTGCGTTAAGATGTAATTTGAAGTTCCATTAAGAATACATTTAAGGCTAATTATTTCGTCACTACCTAAATATCCCTGAATGTTATTGATGATTGGAACTCCACCACCAACACATGCCCCATACCGAAGGTTTGCCCTGTTCTCGTTGGCTAATGAAGTAAGCTGCTCAAGGTGCGTTGAGAGATTATTCTTATTACACATTACCACATGTTTTCCTTTTTCAAGCGCTCTTTGCGTCAACTGTAAAGAGATTTTGTCGTATTCTTCATTTCCACCGATAGTATTCACTACAATTTTGATCTCTGGGTTTTCGATGATGTCTTCCAACGGTTCTGAGGTAAACTTAGGCAGTTTCTGCTTTTCAGAAGATGCAATTGATCTCGGGTTTTTCGTATTGCGAATGCCGATCGCAACAATTTCGTACTCTTCTATTTCGGGATCACTACTTTTTGCCAAATAGTTCCAGACGCCTTGTCCGACATTTCCAAATCCTAACAGTCCAGTTTTTATTTTCATTTTTCTTATTTTTTCATGACAGAATGTCAAAAATCAAAAAATTATTTTTGGGCACTTCAGAAACTTTGGTTTCTGAGATTGAGATTACATTTCCTAAGACATTTTTAGTTATATACTTTATCCTTAAACCTTATATATTACCTTATAGTATATAAAAATAGATAAATTTATATACTTATTATTTCTTAGGTTTTTATGAGAAGAAAAGCAATTCAATTGGCGAATCAGACAATTGTCATAAGTTTGCCAATAAAATGGGTCAGACAACATGGAATAAAAAAGGGCGATGAAATTGAAGTTGAAGAAAAAGAAGAGAAGATTGTTGTTTCCATACAAAAAGAGCCTGAAGAAATTAAAAAAATAATCAACCTAGACGACTACGGAATAATGCAAAACAGAATTGTATTATCCCAATACTTAAAGGGTGTTGACGAATTAGAGATAAAATTCAGCAAACCCCACAAAATAAAAGAAAGAATAGCAAATAAGCTTATAGGATTTGAAATAATAAAACAAACATCTAATTCTATAACTTTCAAAGACTTATCGAGATTTTCAAATCAAGACCTGTCTCAAATTATAAAAAGAATTTTCTTAATTATAGAGTCTATGGGCTTTGAATTATTAGAATCTTTAGAGAAAAATCAAAAAAATCTTGAGCATATTATAGAAATAGATGAAGAAATCAACAAAATGGCATATTATGCTATAAGAGTACTATCTAAACAGGGATCTGGAAAATCAAAAGAAAGTCCGTTACTATATTCAATAATCCTCTGCTTAGAAAGCATCGGAGACAAATATCGAGAAATCGCAAAAAAAATTACAGAAAAAAAAATAAACTTAACAAAAAAGGATCTTCAAAATATAAAGATAACAAATGAATTCTTTGTATTATTTAAAAATTTCTTCCTTGATATCAAGAAGGAGAAGCTGATAGAATGGGCAGAATTCTATGAAGCAAACAAAAATAACTTCGCCATAAACTCAAAAAGAGAAGAACAAAATATATTTCTTAATACCTACCTAATAGAAATAACTGGAGATATACTCATGATGAATAATAATCTATTAATGACAATGTAAACTTTTAATCAAATCATCCAATCCTTCTTTAATACCCTGATAATTATCGTAAAATTTGATGTAATACTCATTATCTAATTTCTTTATTTCTCCTATGCTCATTATCGCATTTTTAAGTGCCCCTATCTTTTCTCCATTTGATATAGTTTCCCACTTAAGTTTTTGAATTGCTCTAGGCACACTAGCATTAAGAAAACGTCTAAATGACGCATTCTTCCCCAAAAATCCTTTCCCGATATAACCTCTATAAAATTTATTATAATCCTCAATAAGCTCAAACTCCTCATCAATTGTTAAATTCGTGCATTCTAATAAACCTTGTAAATCAATCTCAGCAGGAACATGACCTTTCTCTTCCCAATCAAGACCTATGAGCTTATTAGATTTACGGTTTACAAGCCAATTTCTGGGATGAGCATCCTTATAAAATACATAATTTCCTTCTTCAAGATCTCTTTTAACAGGCGTATAATTAAGAACAATTTTCTTAATAACTTCATTTCCAACACCTGCTTTCTTCAACCTGTCCTCTATAAAATTCTCATGCTCAAATTTTATATCTTCTTTCAGTTTAAGATTAGCATGAATAAAAGATAAATAATTGATGACCTCCTTTAAAAGATCAAACTTCTCATTTCTCCCTATCATGGAGTCATTAAGAACCTCCTCCAGAGTCATACCCATTTCTCTGGACATAACATAATATGTTCCGGACATTTCTTTGTCTTCATCCCAATGTTCTATAACGTCAAAAGAAGAAGGAACAAAAAATTTTCTATCCTTGCCAAATGTATCCTCTAGTTTATTATTAATCTCTTTAGAAACTTCAGACTCTTTTTCAATATTCCCAAATTTACCTCTCTTTAAGACCATAAAATCATCTAAGAGGCCATAATTGTCTAATGAAACACACACAAAATTTTTACTTCTCTTTCCAGTATCTTCAACCATCCAATTTGGATTTCTATTAGCTGTCTCTAAAGCAGTTTTTGCATATTTATCATACGCCTTTAGATCATATTTCTCTAAATCGCCTCCAGCCCTCTTAATGTTTCGAGATAAAAAAGCTAATAAAATATCAGGATACACATAATAACCGCGTTCTTTTTCATTTATTTCATGCGCCTTTTCAAGCGAATCCCTCGCGCTTCTTATAATCCAATCAACTTCCCCATGTTTTACCTTATCAAAATTCATATTCAATAACCTGCTGTAGCAATTCCCAATTTTACATTCACACACAGCAGAATTATCTCCTGCCTCCTGAGCATCCCTAAAGTATTTTAAAGCATGGAAAAAAAAGTTTCTTCTCTCAGAATTAGTTTTCGCCACTTGAACGAGTTTAAAATAACAACTCGCCACAAAACTATAAATCTCCGGCATTATTTTACGGCCTCTGTCTCTCAATAGATTAATAGCCTCAAGATTACGATATATGCTATCTAAATATAAGCTTCTCTTTTCACCATTATCACAAACTAACTCTGCAAGTCTAAACTCGCATTCAGCCAGCCTACTGCAATCCTTATGAAAGTCATCAACTCCAATCTTAGATCTCTCTTGATAAACTTCTTCTAATAAAGAGTCTGCAAGTCTAAGTATTTTTTCTAAGGATTTCCCATCTATCTTTTTCAAATAATTATTAAGCTTGGCCATATCTACCAAACACATACCTCGATAGCTTTTATTATCAAGAGAGTTGTCACCATGCGACCGACTACTATTAAATCCGTCTAATGCCAATTCTAGTGCGATATATTGCGCATTTTTTAATTTTTTTACATCACTACCCCCCAAACTCTCTCCTATTTCTTTAATCCCTCCCCCATATTTGGCAAAACCTTGATAAGATAATATATCAATAATTTCTTCTAATCCGCTCTTATCCCGATTTTTTTCAATGATATATTGCAATTCGTAATATCTTCTTCCAATAAACTGATAATTCGCCATATTTTTATTACCATACTTTTCAGACAGTTCCGCGCATATTATACTTCTAAAAAGATTTACTAAATCTCTTTTCTTTTTTCTATTTTTATTAATAGCATAGATCTCAGAAAAAATCTTCCTACCATTAAGATAAAGGCAGGCAAGAGGATTTTTTAATTTTGCATGAATCCGAACATTCCTTAAAGCATATTCATATAATAATGACGCCTTCGACAGCAGATGATCCTTAAATTCCATACGCTCAACATCACGAGCCAGTACATAATAAGCAGTTCCGATATTCGAAGCCAAAATTTCTCGTGAGGCAGAAGAAGTGCCAGGCTCTAATCTATTAATCACCTTATTACCTGAAGCAATAATCTTCCTAATTAAGACTTTTACAATTAAGGGGTCTAGATAATTCACATTGGACTTAGATTCGCTATCAAAACTTAAGATATCCCTTTTAACACAGCTTGTTTGTTCCAACACACTGTTTACTTTTTCTAAATACCATTTAGCATAATAACTGTACCTCAAATCGATAGCATCTTCATCCCATAATAAAGAATCTTCCTCCTCTAATTTTCTTAATTCATTTGGTAGATTTGCGTCTAATAAAATATTCTCCAGCCTTGCTTTGAAATTACTTTTCATAAAATAAGCGTATAAGAAAGACTAATAAACTTTATTGCTCTCAAGTTAGCACTTATAATGATTATATAAACTATATAATTTCTACGGTATCATGGGTGCAAGCACGAAAACTGCTGGCTCATCAGAAATGCAAGAAGTATTTCTGAGTGCGATAAAAAACCAAGGGTTTTTGACGTCAGCCCGCAGATGAAGTGCGCCCTGTTCATTTTTAGGACAAAATGCGCAGGAAACCTCTCTCGAAACTTCACTTCTTTTTTGCTCATTTTTGTGAAGTAAAGTTTCTCGCCTTTAGGGTGAGGAGGACGTCATTCATCAGAATTTGCCTTGGAATCAAGAGGGGAAATTGTTGGTTGACTAGAACCACTATAATTTATATTGCTCGGTTCATTGACAAGGGAATTATGAAATTAACTTGATCTAGCACATTAAGCCCACCTTAATCTTTTTAAATCATCTGTTCTATAAAGAGATATGATAAAAAAACAAATAACTCGAAAAGAGCTTATTCAAAAATATCTGGATTTTTTTGTGAAAAAAGGTCACGCAATTCTTCCTTCAGCTTCCCTCGTGCCTGAGAATGATCCGACAGTGCTGTTTACGACAGCAGGTATGCATCCTTTAGTTCCATTTCTTTTGGGGCAGAAGCATCCTTCTGGAAACAGATTGGTTTCGGTGCAGAAATGCATCAGGACAGGGGATATTGATGCTGTTGGGGATGAATACCACCATACTTTTTTTGAGATGCTGGGAAACTGGAGCTTGGGAGATTATTTCAAGAAAGATGCGATTGCGTGGAGTTTTGAGTTTTTAACAAAAGAGCTGAAAATCCCTCTGAAAAAACTTGCGGTTTCTGTTTTTCTTGGAGACATGGATGCGCCTAAAGACATGGAATCTGCGCAGATCTGGATGGATTTAGGTTTGCCTCTTGAGAGAATTGCATTTTTTCCAAAAGAAAATAACTGGTGGGGGCCTGCTGGAAAAAGCGGGCCTTGCGGGCCTGATACCGAAATGTTCTACTTTGTTGGGAAGAAGATGAATAAAGGGTCTAATCCTGAAAATTCGCCTGATGAATGGAGAGAAATTTGGAATGATGTTTTTATGCAATATCATAAACAAGAAGATGGGAAGTTTGTTCCCTTAAAGCAAAAAAATGTAGATACTGGAATGGGTGCGGAGAGGACTATTGCAATTCTGAACAAAATTGATGACGATTATCTGACAGATGCTTTTCTGCCCGCAATTCAGATGATCGAAAAATTGACGAAGAAAAAATATTCAACAACTGGTCAAGAAGAAAGAAAAGCAATGCGCATTATTGCAGATCATCTGAAGGCGGGAATGTTTATTCTTGGAGCAGGTGTTGCGCCGAGCAATGTTAAACGAGGATATGTTTTGCGCAGGCTCATACGACGGGCTGTGCGGTACGGCGGTGTTTTGGGATTGAAAGAGAATTTTACCCGGAAGATCGTGGAAGTGTACTTAGAAACGTATGGACAAGATTATACCGAGCTGATTTCTCAAAGAAATTTTATTTTGAACGAGCTGGAAAAGGAGGAGAGCAAGTTTAGGCAGACGTTGGAATCTGGCCTTCGCGAATTTATAAAAATGGATGCTAGACTGAAAAAGGAAAAGAAAGAAGAGCTTCCCGGGAAAGACGCCTTTTTGCTCTATCAGAGCTATGGGTTTCCGTTGGAAGTGACTTTGGAATTGGGCAAGGAAAAAGGATTGAGAGTAGATCAAGAAGGATATCAAAAAGAGTATGAACAGCACCAAGACCTTTCCCGAACAGCGACAAAGGGAAAGTTTGCTTCAGGGCTTGCAGATACTTCTGAAAGAACTACGAGGCTGCATACTGCTACGCATTTGTTGAATGAGGCTCTTCGAAGGGTTGTTGATCCTGCAATAAGGCAGAAAGGATCAAATATTACTCCAGAGCGATTAAGGTTCGATTTTAATTTTGGGAGAAAATTAACTGAAGAGGAGATTAAGAAAGTTGAAGCGCTTGTAAATGATAAGATTCAAGCTGGTTTGGTCGTGAAGAGAGAGGAGATGGCTTTGCAGGATGCTTTGAAAGCAGGAGCGCAGTCTGAATTTGGTGCGAAGTATCCTGACAAGGTTTCTGTGTATACAGTTATTGATTCTAAAGATTCTCGAGGATGGTTTAGCAAGGAGTTTTGCACAGGCCCACATGTTGCTAACACTCGGGAGATCGGGAGGCTTAAGATCGTGAAGGAGGAGGGGATTGCTGCGGGTGTGAGAAGGATTAAGGCCGTGGTGGAAGGTTAAATGAAGATTGAAAAGAAGATTTGGCCAGAATATTTCCAAAGAATCTTGGATGGGACGAAAACCTTTGAGTTGCGCCTTGCTGATTTTGCATGCAAGCCAGGAGATGTTCTTGTGTTAAAAGAATGGGATCCTAAAATAAAACAATTTACAGGGAGAGTCATGGAGAAAACAGTAACTTATGTTCTTAAAACGAAAGAAGTCTCCTTTTGGCCTATAGAAGATATTGAACGATACGGATTTCAAATTATTTCTTTCAAGTAAAGCGATAGTAAACACAGAAATCTAAATCTTCCTCAAAATCATATCCCTAAGCGCTTTTGCGCTTCTTCCACTCAAGCCATCAATATGATGGTGCTTTTTTCTGTCGAGTGTCGTGAAGTGAATGTCCCAAAGCTGGAAGATTCTATCAAAAATATCTTGGTCCACATAAACGTCGTGGATTCTACTATAAGGAATAGTTTTCTCAATTCTTGATATGATTCCTTCCCGAAGAACAAGGTAGTCGCTGAGATCATAGAAATGCCGTTTATGCGCCATACTTTGATAAATGATTTCGAGAATGAAGATTGCAATAATTGCTGTTCCATAATATCCTGCGGGAATATCGATGGGAAATGAGGTGTAGCGGTCTGCAACGAGGATTACGGCGAGCAGGAAGTACCATTTGATTACTCCTGCCAACACTTCTTTTGCCACCTTCCTCTTTTCTAAAGGGATTTTGTCAATTGTTGACATATTGCAATGTATATTTTACGGTATATAAATGTTGTTTTTTAAATTTTTATCAAGAGTTAACTTATCTTTTCCATTCAATAATTTCTGGGTGGAAGTCCACCTGATATTCGGGAATTCCTAATGCGATTCCATATTGCTTTGCCGAGTCATATTGTTCTTTACTTTTTCTGTCAATATGAAATATTTTATTTCTAAAAATAATAAAATGGTGTGTGCCATTTTTGAAATCAGCATACCAACGATGCTGGGAATCTAAAGCCCTGCTTAATTCCACTGCAATAATCGCAGCCTGATTTTCTGGTATTTTTACCGTGTGTAGAGTCCATCGCTTTATCCAAGATGTTTTATGCTTCTCTGTTACTTGTTCAATTTTAGTCTTCACGATTTTTACTTTCCTAAGAACATCTTTATTTTCAAGGCTTTCTTCAATAATAACACCAGTATAATCTCTTCCCATGTTGTTTTTGAATAAAATTCTCCTTTTCACTCCACATAAATCGCTGGCTTCCCTTGCTTTGCCTTGCCTGCTTTATTTTGCGGATCATATTTCTCCCGATCATTCACAGCATAAATTTTGAGTTCATATCCTAAAGCGTTAATTTCTTCTTCGATGTTGTAGAGGCTGAGTTCTTGAGGAAGCGTATAGAGAACCACCTTTTTTATTTCTTTCTCCGGGTTTTTTTGCTTGATGATTTTTATGACGTTCTTGATATCTTCAAGTATTTTTTCTTTTTGCTCTTCTTCCTGGTCGAATTTTTCTTGGATTTTCTTTTCATTGTATTTTGGCCATGATTCTAAAGAGATGAACGTATCATTACCTATGCCGTGCCAGATCTCTTCTGCGAGATGCGGGCAGAAAGGGGCGATCAATTTCAGGAGGGTTTCATAGGACTCTTTGCTTGCGCCTTTTTCTGCAAGATATTCTGCGTATTTTATGATCTTAATTATAGCAAGATTGAAGTTGAATTCTTCGATATCTGCGGTGACTTGCATGATAGTCTTGTGCATATAATGCTCGATTTTTTCATTTGTTTTTTCAAATTTTCCTCCCGTGATAGAGGATATTTTTTTAAGCACTTTAGGAATACTCGCGATTCCTTTATCTGACCATTCCATGGATGACTCAGGATGAGCAACTGAAGCCATGTACATTCTCAGAGCATCTGCCCCGTATTTTTCTGTTATCTCAAGTGGATCAACAACATTTCCCGCGCTTTTGCTCATTTTGCTTCCGTTTTTTGTGAGAATGCCCTGGTTGAGGAGGCGAGTGAAAGGTTCATCAAAGGAAAGCATTTTCATGTCTCTGAGAACTTTTGTGAAAAATCGCGCGTACATGAGGTGGCCGACGGCATGCTCAATACCTCCGATGTATTGGTCAACAGGCATCCAGTACTCTGCCTCTTTTTTATTGAATGGCTGATTGCTTTCTTGAGGTGAGCAGAACCTCAAGAAATACCAGGAAGAGTCCATGAACCCGCCCATGGTATCGGTTTCCCGTTTTGCGACGCCTTTGCATTGTGGACATTCAGTGATGAGAAAAGATTTGCTTGTGAGGATAGGGTTTCCTGTTTCTCCAAATTTGACATCTTCCGGAAGCAGGACAGGAAGTTGGTTTTCAGGAACAGGCACAGTGCCACATTTTTTACAATAGACAACAGGAATCGGCGTTCCCCAATATCTCTGACGAGAAATGAGCCAATCGCGAATTTTGTACTGGATTGCTTCTTCGCCAAAACCCTGATTGGTTGAAAATTTAATGATTTTTTCTATTGCTTCCGGGGAATAGAGCCCGGAAAATTTTCCTGAATTGATTAAAACACCCTCATTGATATATGCTTCTTGAATTTCTTGGAATGATTTCTCAGATTCTTCGCTTTCTGCAGCCTCTTTCGGAACAATAACCTGCTTGATCGGAATATTGTATTTTTTTGCGAAAGCGAAATCTCTCTTATCATGGGCTGGGACCCCCATGACTGCACCAGTGCCATATTCTGCTACGACAAAATTAGCGGCGAAAATAGGAATTTCTTCATTGGTGAACGGATTGATGGCATGGCTTCCTAAAAAGAAGCCTTCTTTTTCTTTCGCTTCTTCATCCTTTGCGTTTACTTTTTTTACGAAATCGTTAAATCCGTCTTTATTTTTAAGCAAGAGCTCCCAAATAAGCGGGTGCTGGGGAGATACTACAAGAAAGGTAACTCCGTAAGCTGTATCAGGGCGAGTTGTGAAAACCTTGATGCTCTTTCTCATGGATTTTACATAAAACTCAAGAAAGACTCCCTCGCTTTTTCCTATCCAATTTTTTTGAAGAGCCTTGATTTGCTCGCTCCATTTTAACTTGTCAATATCTACCAGGAGCTCTTCAGCGTATTTAGTGATGGCGAGAAACCATTGGTCGAGTTTCCTTTCTTCAATGGACGTGTCTTCATGCCTCCAGCATCTTCCGCCTACAACCTCTTCGTTAGCCAGAGTTGACTCACATTTTGGACACCAATTTACTGCTGCCTTTTTTTTATAGGCGAGACCTTTTTCTAGGAATTTAAGAAAGAAATATTGATTCCATCGGTAGTATTCAGGCTGATGGGTTGCAATTTTTCTTGACCAATCATAACTATTCCCGAGCATTTTTTGCTGCTTGATATAATTCGCAATTGCTTTTTCAGTGTAGCTTCTTGGAAGTTCGCCAGCTTTTTTTGCCGCGTTTTCTGCCGGAAGCCCAAAAGAATCATATCCCATAGGATAGAGGACATGATACCCCTGCATTCGCTTGAAACGGGCAATAATATCTCCGGGAACATAGTTCTTTAAATGTCCGACGTGCAACCCGAGAGCAGAAGGATAAGGAAACATCTCAAGGCAGTAGAATTTCTTCTTTTTTGTGTCTTCAGCAACATTGAAGATTTTTGCCTTTTCCCATTCCTGCTGCCATTTCTCTTCTATTTCTTTGAAATCAAGGTCTTCCATGTCTGGAACAGGGAGGAGCTCTTTAAAAATCTTGAGATTAACTTTATATATACTCTGATGATTATGTTAGACTATGGCAGGCGCTAAGAAATCAAAGGAGAAGAAAGAAACCCTGGAGATTGACAAGACTTTGGAAATTGTAAAATCTGACAGTGGCAGAGAGCCTATTCGAGCTGTGCTTACAGGAGAAAATGTTTTTAGCAATACGCAAGAGGCAACGAATCTTTATGGAGAATCACGGTTTGGCGAGATGATCGAAGGCAAGGTGCATTATTCTTTATCCGAATCTTTGTATTTGATGGAAAAGAGGAAGATGGCTCTTTCGGTGGGGAAGAAACAACTGACATTTGAACAGTTTTTAGAGAAGGCAAAACGAATTGACAAGAAGATTCAGACGAAGTATTTTGTTTTTAGGGATATGAGAAATCGAGGATATATTGTAAAAACCGCTTTGAAGTTTGGGGCTGAGTTCAGGGTGTATGAAAAAGGTGTTTTTCCAGGAGAGGATCATGCGAAATGGGTTTTGTTTCCTGTACATGAATCGCAGACTCTCACCTGGCATGAGTTTGCCGCGAAGAACAGGGTTGCACATTCTACGAAAAAAAATCTCCTTATTGGGATCATAGATGACGAGGGAGATGTGACGTATTACGAAATTGCGTGGGTGAAGCCGTGATATCATCAAAATGATAAAGATCACTGAATCAGGTTTAAGGAAGCATCTTGGTGAACGAATCGGGTTGTATGGAGACAAGAGTCTTTTTGGTATCTTGAATGAGGATGCTCAGGGTTTTTATTTAAATGATCTGGAAATGCCAGCGGGTGTTCTTGATCGTATAAGAGTTGAGATGGAGCCTGTCTATTTGAGAAAGGGCGATACTATTGGTATGCAATCATTTCTGAATCGCGGGAGACTTCGCAGCAATATGTACATTGTGGAGTTATCACAACAAACTTTATAATCTCTCCTTGCTTTTGAGGAATATGGAGATGGGAGATAAAACTGCTCGAGTTCTGGAAACGAGGCAGAGAATTCTTGACATTTTGAAAGGAAGGGGCCCGAGCTTGCCTGTTCATATTGCGAAGGGCACGGGTGTTTCTATGATCTTCGCAGGGGCTTTTCTCTCGGAGTTGATGGCGGATAAACAAGTGAAGACTTCTCATATGAGAGTTGGAGGATCTCCACTTTATCTTTTGCCAGGACAGGAGTCTTTGCTTGAAAATTTTTACCAATATCTTGGCGGGAAAGAGAAGGAAACATTTCTTTTCTTGAAAGATCGCAAGGTTCTCAGAGATGATCAGCTTGAGCCTGCTTTTCGCGTTGCTTTGAGAAGCTTGAAAGATTTTGCAGAGCAGATTCTGGTACGGCAGAAGCTGGATGGGATCGAAAAGGAGTTTATTTTCTGGAGATATTTTCTTTTTCCTGAAGAAGATGCTAAGAAAGCTATTGAAAATGTTTTAGAGCCTAAGAAAGAGAAGAAAGAAGAGGTTCGAAAGGAAGAGCTTAAAAAAGAGAAGAGGGAAGATGGTAAAAGTGAAGAGTGGAAAGAAGAGAAAGAAATTAAAAAGAAGATGGGAAAAAAGGCAAAGTCCGTACTTTCCCCGACTCTAGGGCAAGAGAACTTTTTGCCTGTTCAAAAGGAAATTTTTGGTTCTGCGCCTCTTTTGCCTGAGCAACCTGAGAAGACTGCTTTTGCTTTATCTTTGATTGATTTTTTTAAGGGCAACAATATACAATTGCTTGAAGAGAAATCTTTCTCGAAGAAAGAGTACGAAGCAATTGTTGAAGTTGAGACTCCTGTGGGAAGAATGAAATTTCTTGCGACAGCACGGGATAAGAAGCTTGTTGGCGAGGAGGATGTTATTGCTGCGTTGCAGAAAGCGCAAATGATGAGGCTTCCTGCATTAGTTCTTGCTCCTGGAAAATTGAACAAGAAAGCGCAAGAATATGTTGAGCAGTGGCATGCTTTTTTAAAGTTTAAGAAGATGGGGTGAGTGCAGTATTCCTGTAAGTATAAAGAATATTGCTGAAGATCTTTTCCCGCTTAAGGAGATAAATTGTTGTATATGAATTACATCCAGTAGGAGTTCATAAGAAAAATTATTAATTCTATTGAGTCCACAGCTCCTTACTCGAAAGGTTTTCGCCTACACTATTAAAAGGGTTAACTCTTTTTGGATTTGTTCCAGATAAGATATCTATGCGAAGGCAGGCATGACAGGCTTTGCGTGAATATTCACCCTACTTCGCTCGAGCGAAGTAGGATAGTCTCCAGAAATTGTGAAGAATAATCCTGGTTGTAATCTGCGTGAACCTGCAAGCATATCTCACTTTGGTTACGACGCCAAACACTCTTTTGAAAGAAGAATGAAAGCTCTCGCAATGAGACCGTTGATGATACTCCTTAAGCCAAGCGTATACATCCCAGAAGAATTCCAGGTACATGAATTTCCACGCAAGACTGCCGTTCATATCATTAATCTTTTTAGGATAAACGTAAGGAGTCATCAAAAGCTCCTCGATCTCAGCTACTAAATCTCGATCATTAAATCCTGCATCTAATCTTAG
>Ga0082335_1000259_pt1 | contig 139874 bp, 136 predicted proteins | sample Subgrocontami58m_FD_72375 | JGI IMG/M metagenome (GOLD analysis project Ga0082335, IMG submission 72375) | Subsurface groundwater microbial communities from S. Glens Falls, New York, USA - GMW37 contaminated, 5.8 m (SPADES assembly) (version 2) ...
CTTAAGAGCGTTAACGCTGACAACCTTGCCTTTCCCTTCCGGGGTAGTTATCCTTTCCCCCTCCTTAGGCAAGTCCTTAGTAAGCTCTTTATAAGTACAGTGCTCATAACCCAGGCAGCACATTAACCTGCCGCAAAGACCGGAGATCTTAGGCGGATTTAAAGGCAGGGATTGGTCTTTGGCCATTCTGATGGTGACGGGTTCAAATTCTTTCAGGAATTTTATGCAACATAATTCCCTGCCGCAAGAGCCGTATCCGCCGAAAATCTTTGCTTCGTCGCGCACGCCGATCTGGCGCAATTCTATGCGCGTCTTAAATATTTTCGCCAGGTCCTTTACAAGCTCCCGGAAATCAATACGGCCTTCAGCGGTAAAATAGAATATCAATTTGCTGCAGTCAAAAGAATATTCGCTGTCCACCAGGTTCATATCCAGCTTGTGTTCGGCTATTTTCTTAACGCAGGTATCAGAGACTCCTTTAATCGATGCGCGGTTTTTCTTTATCTGCTCCAGATCTGCCGGGGTAGCTATCCTGATGATCTTTCGCAGCGGCCCTTCAAGCTTCTCGCCCAGATGCTTGCAATCCTTGGGTAAGACATAACCGTAATCCGCCCCGCGCTCCGCTTCTACTATAACGAGTTCTCCGCCTTTAAGAGCAAGCTGGCCGCCTTTAAAATAATTTACCGGCCCGGCCTCGCGGAGTTTTACATAAATTTTATCATCCATTGTGCACCTTTAACTTGTGTTTTAATTGACCCAAAAGCCAGGTCAATAATATTTTTGGGTTAATGTTCGTCTTATTTATCTCCTGCGCCCTCAAGATGCAATCGAGCGCTTCTTCTATCTCGCCTAAAGTTACCCGCCGGGCAAGTTTTTGAATCGTATCCGCCTCGTCGATATTTACGAGGCTATCCTTATCCAGGCCTACTTTAAGCATCAGGCAATCGCGCAAAAAAAACAACAGGAATTCCATCGAAAGCTGGATGTTTTCCTTATCCAGATTCGTGCTGAAATCGTTAAAATCAACTTTTGTTTTATTTAAGAGGTTATGCAAAAGCCTGTTTTTATTTACGAATAACTCCTTATCCCTTGCCAAGACAAGAGCCCGGCCTAGCCTGCCTTCGCAAAATTTTGTCAGGAAACGCACCTCTGATTTGGTCGCCCGGGAATCTTCGGCAATCGCTTCTTCTATGCTTAAACTTGAAAGCGGCGAAAAATATAAACGCTGGCAGCGGGAGATAATCGTCTCAGGGATTGAATCTATTCTATTAGCGATAAGGAATATTAAACTTTCCCTAGGCGGCTCTTCCATAGTCTTAAGCAGGCAATTAGCCGCTTCCGGAGTAAGCATATGGGCATTATCAATTATGGCGATTTTCCACTTACCGCTATAAGCGGACAGTGACAAATCCAGCTGCAATTTGCGCATCCCCTCGATCTTTATCCAGTCAAATTCCTTTTGGGAAAATATGTGTAAATCCGGATGCGCATTCGCGGCGCATTTGATGCAACTCTGGCATTTCCCGCAAGCGCCGTCTTTGCCGGGATTATCGCAAAGTAAAAATTTGGCGAATTCTATCGCCAGCAACTTTTTCCCTATACCTTCTGCTCCGAGCAGAAGAAAGCTATGAGCAAGCCTATTTTTATTTAAGGCCGAGTTTAAAAAATCTATTTGCTGCCTGTTACCTTTCAGGTCTAACCAAGCCATAATTTTTCCTTAACGATTTTTAAAATGAGCCCCTGTGTATCTTTTATCCTCTTCTGAACTGCTATGACTTTTATCCTGTTTGGCTCTTGCCTGGCCAGGGTTAAATAACCTTGCCTGACCTTCTTGTGATAGGCTAAGGGCTTTGCTTCCATCCGGTCAAAAATTTTAACAGCCCGCTTCCTTAAGCCTTCCTCTACCGGCAAATCCAGCAAAATCGTCAACGCCGGAGTAATCTTATTTGTGGCAAATTCACCCATGCACCTAATTAAATCTAGATCGATGTTCCCGGCATACCCCTGATAACAGATAGTCGAATCCAGGAACCTGTCGCAGATTATGATTTTTCCCTCTTTCAGGGCCGGCGCTATTATCTCATCGATTATATGGCTGCGGGCTGCCATATAAAGCAGGGTTTCAGTCCTATCCGAGAGCTTATTATTCCTATTCAGAAGTATATTCCTGATTTGCTCTCCGACCTTAGTGCTGCCGGGCTCGCGCACGTAGATAACCGGAAGTTTTAATTTCAACAGATGTTTGTAGAGGAGTTTAGCCTGGGTGCTTTTTCCGCAGCCTTCCGGCCCCTCAAAAGTAATAAACGCGCCTTTTATATTTTTCGCCGCCATGTAGTGCCTTCTTTTGTATCTTCCAAGATTATGCCATTTTTATCCAATTCTACCCTAATTTTATCTGCTAATTTAAAATCCTTAGCCGACCGAGCAATATTTCTTTTTGAAATTAAATCCTCAACTTCTTCATTTAAATATTCCCCAACCTTAGGCAAAACTTTCAAATCTAGGCCAAATATCCCAGCTATCTCAGGAAGCATAATGTAACAACTGTAATAGAGCCGCTGCAAATTTATATCTTTATTAAGTAGTGCCGTGTATTCAGTTATTGTTATATTAGTCTGGGTTATCAATCCTTGCATTACCGCCAAAGCTCGCGGCATATTAAAATCATCATCCATCGCTTCTTCGAATTGAGCGCGAATGTCTCCAAAGAGATTATTTTTTAATAATTCTTCTTTTATCTGTTCTTTTTTTACAGGCGCAATTTCCTTAAAAATCATACCAACTTTACTAAGCATGATAGATAATCGCTCATAACTTTTTTTCAGTTCTAGAATTTTCTCTTCATTGTAATCTATGGGGTGCGAATAATGAGTGGATAAAAAGAATAATTTTAAAAGATTTGCATCTTTATATTTATTTAAAAAGTCTTTTATCGTAACAAAATTCCCGGATGATTTTGCCATCTTTTGCCCATTAATTGTAAGTAAGCCGTGGTGTATCCAGTATTTCGCAAAAGGCTTGCCGGTTAAGGCTTCTGCCTGTGCAATCTCATTCTCATGATGCGGAAAAATCAGGTCTCTGCCGCCGGCGTGAATATCCAAAGTCTGGGCCTCTAAATATTTTGCGCTCATTACCGAACACTCTATATGCCAGCCCGGCCTGCCTCTTCCCCAGGGGCTCTCCCAACCCGGCTCATCCTCTTTAGAAATTTTCCACAAGGCAAAATCTAAGACATCCTCTTTTGTTTCATCCGGCGCATTTCTCACTCCGGAAAGCATCTGCTCGATACTTTGGCCGGAAAGCTTTCCGTAGCCTTCAAACTTACGCACGCTGAAATAAACTCCCGTGCTTGTAGCATAGGCAAGGCCCTTATCAATGAGGCCCTGGATAAACTTTATCATGTCCGGGATATCTTGAGTGGCCCGCGGCTCGAAATCTGCCTTTTCTATCCCTAAAGCTTTTAGGTCCAGATAATAACTATCAATGTATTTTTTTACCAAATCCTGCCAATCTACCTTTAATTCCTTGGCCCGGTTTATAATCTTGTCATCTATGTCGGTGATATTGCGCACAAACCGGACATTAAACCCGCGGTATTTTAGATAGCGCCTCAAACAATCAAAAATATATAAACTCCGGGCATGGCCGATGTGGCTCTCATCATACACGGTAACGCCGCAAGTATAGATGTTTACTTTTGGCGCGGCCAAAGGAACGAATTCCTCTTTTTTTCGAGTCAGAGAATTATATACAAATATTGGCATGGATTATTTATTCTCTAGATCTTTAATCCTTTTCTCAAGCTCGTCGATATTTTGCATTATCGGGTCAAGGATATGGATATGGTCCAGGCTTACGTCGATCTTCTTACCGTCTTGCTTTGTGATGCGGCCCGGAACCCCCACTACCGTAGAATTCGCCGGCACATCCTTTATAACCACGGCGTTTGCTCCGATATAGGAGTTATCGCCTATGGTAATATTTCCCAGGACTTTTGCCCCGCCTCCGATAACAACGTTATTACCTATCGTCGGATGACGCTTGCCTTGTACTAAACCAGTGCCTCCTAAAGTCACGCCTTGATAGAGAAGCACGTTATCTCCGATAATCGAAGTCTCGCCTATAACTACACCCATGCCGTGGTCGATAAACAGGCCCTTGCCGATTGTGGCACCGGGATGGATTTCAATCCCCGTAAAGAATCTGGCCATCTGGCTTAAAAACCTGGCTAAGACAAAAAGTTTTATTTTATAAAAGAAATTGGCAACCCGGTAAGAAACAATAGCGTGCAGGCCCTGATAAAGCAGAAGGATTTCCAGGAAGCTCTTTGCTGCCGGGTCTTTCTTCTTTGCCTCTGCAATCTCATCATGGAAAAATATCGCAATCAGCATGAGCTTAAAAATAAATAAACCCAGTAAGATAAGGATTATCTTTAAGACGCAAGTCATGGTTTTACCCCCTTAATTAATATCACAACGGCATAGCAGGCTATTGCCTCTCGGCTGCCTATCGAGCCTACGCCTTCGGCTGTGCCGGCCTTTATGTTAACATTTTCTTCCTTAATAAAAAGTATATTGGAGATTTTTGTCCGGATTTTTTCTTTAAAAGGAGATATCTTGGGCTCTTCTGCCACTATCATAGTATCAATATTACCTATAGTAAAACCGGATTCCAACATCATGGCGTAAACAGTCTCCAATAGCTTGACGCTGGAAATATCCTTAAACCGCGCATCCGTATTCGGAAAGTGCTCTCCGATGTCGCCTTTACCCAAAGCCCCTAGAATAGCGTCGCAAATAGCATGTATCAGGCAATCAGCGTCAGAGTAACCCAATAAACCTTTAATATACGGTATTTCAACGCCGCCTAAGATAAGCTTGCGCCCCTTTTCAAGCCGATGTATATCAAACCCGAATCCAACTTTTGAATTTTCCATATTTAACTGCCCCAACTGAAATTCTTTGCTAAATTCTCTGCCAGGCTTAAATCTTCAGGTGTGGTGATTTTGATATTAGCATAGCTGCCCCTGACAATCTTAGCCTGGACGCCAAGCCTTTCCAAAAGCGACGCATCATCAGTAACATCCAAATGCCCAAAACGCTTAAATGCCTTTTTTAGTAAATCCGACCTGAATATCTGCGGCGTATGTATTTCCCAGAGACCTTCGCGCTCAAGTGTTTCGGCTGCCACAAGGCGCCCCTTAATTTTTTTAACCCGTTTAACCGTAAATTTTACCGGTACGGCTGAGATAACCGCGTTATATTTAAAAGCCTCTCTAATCAACTTATTGACTTGCGACCTGTTTATAAAAGGCCTGGCTGCGTCATGAATCAAAACAAACGTGTCTTTATCTTCCTCAATCAATTTAAGGCCGTTGGCTACGGAATCTTTTCGCGTCGCCCCTCCCAAAATGACGCCTTTAACTTTTTTAAACCTCTCTAGTTTTACCAGGCTTGAAATCTTTTTTAAATTATCTTTATTGCAGACAAGGATTATTTCTTTGATTTGCGCTATTGCGGAAAGGACTTCGAGTACAAAAAAAAGAATCGGTTTATTCTTTACTTTGACAAGCGGCTTGAATGTGGAAAGCTTAAGCCGTTTTCCCTTGCCTGCGGCAGCGATTATTGCGACTACCTTCCGGTTTTTTGTTCTATCTAAAGCTTTTATCAAGGCGCGCGAAAATCTATTTATGGTTGTGAGACCCGGCCGGAGATTGGAGCTTTGCAAAAACCATCCTTCCGGCTTGAGTTTGCAAAACTGAAGTTACCACAACCTTTACGGTAGAATTAATTAAACTCCGGGAATCTTCCACTACGACCATGGTCCCGTCATCTAAATATCCGACTGTCTGGTTATATTCCTTGCCTTCTTTAATAAGTTTCACTTCCATGGTTTCTCCCGGAAACACCACGGGTCTAAGCGCGTTAGCCAGCTCATTAAGGTTTAAGACCTTCACACCCTGCAATTCTGCCACGCGGTTTAAATTAAAATCCAGAGTGAAAATCTTTGCCTCTAAGAGCCGGGCAAGCCTTACAAGCTTTGCGTCGACATCCGGAGTATCGGGAAAATCTTCCTCGTGTATCGTTATGTCCAGAGTATTATCTTTCTGGATATTATGTAATATCTCTAAACCGCGCCTGCCGCGCTGGCGTTTTATCGCATCTGATGAATCGGCTATCTGCTGCAGCTCTCTTAAAACAAAACGCGGCACTAATAGCCTGGCGGATAGAAAGGGAGTCTTACAGACATCAACGATCCTGCCGTCGATAATTGCGCTTGAGTCGATCAAGATTACATCCTCGCTCTGTTTCTGGCGGCTGAACCTCACATAAGGGATAATTACATTGAATTCATCCTTGCCGCGCATAGCCATAACCATCCCCAGATAACAAAACACAAGGGTGACTACAACCCTTATGGAAGAAATTACTCCCGGTTCAAGCGGTACAAGGCTTATGGCATCTGTTAAAACTTTTGCCATCAAGAGACCTAAGATAAGTCCGAACACCGCGCTGGAAAGGCCGCGCACAGACACGCGGCGCATACCCCTCTCTAGAAATATTATCAACCAGCTCGCGAATAAACCTATGGCTGCTCCGATAAGCCCGTTGTTTGTAAAATCGCCCATTAGATAACCTACGGCCGTACCGATAATAACAAAGAAAATCCGCACATATATTAAAGTCATCGCACGCCTCCTTATGATGGGTAAATATTTATGAAATTATAATGCCAAATTTAAAGCTTCCCGAACACTTTCTATTCCGGATAACGACAAATCTTTCACGCTGGTACTTTTTTTATCGAATTCTTTCAAATTTGATTTAGGGATCAACACATTCTTAAAGCCTAATTTTATCGCTTCTTTTACGCGCATCGGGCAATTTGAAACGCTGCGCACCTCTGCGGATAGCCCCACTTCTCCGGCAAAAACTAAATCCTGAGCCACTTCCTTGTCTTTGAGGCTTGAGGCTATCGCAAGGACTATTCCTAAGTCTGCTGCCGGATCATCTACATTTATCCCTCCGGCAACATTGATAAAAATATCCTTGTCAGCCAAAGGTAAGCCTAATCTTTTTTCCAATACTGCCACCAGAAGTAAAAACCTGTTGTAATCTATGCCTTGGGACCTGCGCCGGACAACATTAAAACCCGCCTTTGACACCAAAGCCTGCAACTCAATCAAGAGCGGCCGCGTGCCTTCTAATACAGCTACGACTACCGAGCCCGTAGCTTTCTTCGGCCTCTGGGAAAGGAAAAGCTCCGAAGGATTGCTTACTTCAGCCAGGCCCGTGCTCCCCATAAGAAATACGCCTATCTCATTAGTCGAACCAAAGCGGTTTTTACTCGTGCGCAAGATCCTGTAACTGGAAAGTTTGTCGCCTTCGAAATAAAGTACGGTATCTACGAGGTGTTCCAAGACTTTTGGTCCGGCCAGGCTTCCGTCCTTGGTAACATGGCCGATTAAAATTAGCGAGAAATTATTTAGTTTTGCCAGTTGGGTTAAGCTCGCGGCGCATTCCCGGACCGCGGTTATGGTCCCGGCGCTGGAACTTATCGCCGGATTGTAAACAACCTGTATGGAATCTAAAACCACTACTTTAGGTTTTATCGACTCTATCGCCTTTATTATCTCGTCCAGGTTAGTTTGATTGACTATATAAAAATTTTCGCTGAAATTCTCATCGATCCTCACCGCGCGCAGTTTGGTCTGTTTTAAGGATTCTTCGCCGCTTATGTAAAGGATGCTTAGCCCGCTCTTGCTTAGATTATTGGCCGCCTGTAAAGCAATGGTAGATTTACCTATTCCCGGATCTCCGCCTAAAAGAACTACAGAACCCGCCACTATGCCGCCGCCTAAAACCCTGTCTAGTTCAGCAATACCGGTGCTGACGCGGGGTTTCTCCTCTAATGTTACATCTTTTAATAACACCGGCTGTTCTTTGGAATAGGTGCGCTCTTTCACATCCGCCGACTCAAAAGATAAATCTTCTGCGAATGAGTTCCATTTCGAGCAGTCCGGGCAGCGGCCCAGCCATTTAGGCGATTGATATCCGCAACTCTGGCAAGTAAAAATTGTCTTTGTCTTCATCTATTCTTGCGGCCTGCGCAATAATTTCCAGGGATGTTTTTTAATATCAGCCATAAGCTCTTTCGCGTCGGTATAAAGCGATTCGTCATTCAATAATTTTCCGGCCGCACCGCTGCCGGAATTTATTTTATTCATTATCTCGTTTAAAGACGTTGATGCCTGCTCTAAATTAGTTATAACCTGGCTGAATTCATTTTTAGTCTTTTCATTTAAGATAAGGTTATTCAACCCGTCAATGCTTTCCTTTAATTTTATGGCAATCTGCCTGCCTAGTTCAGTGATTTCCTGTATCGGGATGGGGTCTTCTCCGGTGATCGTTGAACCATCTTTCATCACATTTACATAATCTTTACCGGGTATTACCTCGATATATTTTTCGCCCAAAAGGCCTAAGGTATTGATCCAGACCCTGGAATCATTCGGGATTACCGCTTCGGAATTTACGCGCGCATGTACCAATACTTCGTTTTTGCCGGTCTTTTTATTAAAAGCTACATTTATACCCCTGACCTCTCCGATATCCACACCGGCAAGCCTTACCGGAGAACTTATCTTGACGCCGTTTGCGAAACCAAAGATAAAATATGCTTCTTTGCTTTTGGCGAAGAATTTCATATCGCTTATGGAGAATACAAATATAATGAATATGATAATGCCGATTATGGTGAATATGCCGACCTTTACTTCGTTCTTAATAGATAGTTTCATTTAACCTCCTAAAATTAATCCCTAAATTTTTAGTCTTGCACGTGACCAAAAACTAAATTCTCAGCATCGGTTATCGCGCCAGTCGAGGCGCCGGTAATAAATTGTTTTACAAAAGGATTGGACGTATTCTTAATCTCGTCGGGCGTACCCATCTGTATAATCTTGCCCCGGTAAAGCATGGCTATGCGGTCGGCGACCTTATAGGCGCTTACCATATCATGCGTTACCACAACGCTTGTCACCTCAAGCTTGTCATGCAACTCTATTATAAGATCATTTATAGCATCGGCGGTTATCGGGTCTACACCGGTAGTTGGTTCATCGTAAAGAAGGATCTTTGGCTGCATGCATATAGCCCTGGCCAGGGCAACTCTTTTTTTCATCCCCCCGCTTAAATCCGAAGGCATAAGATGCTCTATGTCTTTTAGGCCGACCATGCTCAAGGCTTCCCTGACCTTTTTAACTATCGTGGATTTAGCCGTATCTGTATATTCGCTTAAGACAAAACCCACATTCTCTCCCACGGTCAAAGAATCAAACAAAGCCCCGCCCTGAAATAACATAGCTATCTTTAATCGTAATCTAAACAGGTTAAGTTCCTTATCATTTAAGTGCGTAACTTCCAGGCCGTCAATACTAACGCCGCCTTTTTCAGGCTTCAAGAGGCCTACAATATGTTTTAAAAGGACGCTTTTGCCGCATCCGGAACGGCCGATAATGACTTTTGTTTCGCCGGTTTTAATAACCAGGCTCAAGCCGTCTAAAACTTTATTGGCGCCGAAGCACCTGCTTATATTGTTTATCTCTATCATTTAAATTTAAAATTATTTTAAAACACAAAATAAAATAATGCCGTAAACAAACAGTCGGCTGCAATTATCATAATGAATGAAGTGACAACGCTCAATGTCGTGGAACGGCCCACGCCTTCTGCTCCGCCGGCAGTGCGTAAGCCCTCATAACAACTTATGAGCGCGATAATCATAGCGAATATTACGCTCTTTAATAAGCCGCTGAACAAATCTTTTAACACCAAAGAATCAAAAGTCATCTGGATATACATTGCTGAAGTTACGCCCAGCCGATATACGCAGATAATATATCCGCCGAGTATGCCTATTAAGTCAGTGTAGACGACTAAGAGAGGAAGCATTATTACCATTGCCACAAAACGCGGAACAACCAAATATTTTACCGGGTTAGCCGCGAGGGTCTGCAGCGCATCCACCTGTTCGGTAACGGTCATCGTGCCGATTTCAGCGGTAATCGACGCGCCGATCCTGCCGGCAACGACAAGCGAGGTAAAAACAGGTCCTAACTCGCGCACCAAGGAAAGAGCAACAAGATTTGCGATATAAATTTCCGATGAAAGCTTTTTTAATAGATATGTAGTCTGGAATGCCAGGATCATTCCCGTGAATAACGCCACGATGGATACTATTGGCAGGCTGTCAACGCCGATACGCTTTGCTTGATAGAAGAAGCGGCCGGGCTTTAAGGGCGGCGCGAAAGCTGACAAAACAGTTTGATAGCCCAGCGAAATGACCCCGCCGACATAATCTAAGAAAGCTAGAATTTTATTTATAAAAGCCATAATCTATAAATTTTAGCGTATATATTTCTATTGAGCCTTGACCTTAAAAATTAATTTTTCGCCTTCTCTTGTAATTTCGATTTTTGCTCCGCCTTTAAAGGTGCCTAGTATCATCTCTTCTGCCAAAGGATCTTCCAATAGACGCTGGATTGTCCGCTTTAGGGGCCTGGCGCCGTAAACAGGATCAAAACCTTTCTCGAGGATAAGCTCCTTAGATTCATTATCAAGGGTGATTTCCATGTTCTGTTCTTTGATTCTCTTGGCCAATTCATTGACTTCGATATCCACTATTTTTAAGAGGTCTTCTTTTTCCAAAGGCCGAAAAACAATAATATCATCGAGGCGGTTCAGGAATTCCGGTTTAAACGTCCTCTTCACTTCATCGAGCAATTTCTGCTTCATGTCTTCATATGAAGCTTCTCCTTTTTGAGAACGAAATCCTATGGAGCCTTGCTTACGCAAAATATCCGCGCCGACGTTAGAAGTCATAATCAATATGGTATTCCTGAAGCTGACCTTCCTGCCAAAACTATCGGTAAGCCGGCCGTCTTCCAAGACCTGCAAAAGAATATTAAATACATCCGGATGGGCTTTTTCTATTTCATCTAAAAGTATTACTGCATAGGGCCGGCGCCGTATTTTTTCGGTTAGCTGGCCGCCTTCTTCATATCCAACATAGCCGGGCGGAGCTCCGATAAGCCGAGAGACATTGAATTTCTCCATATATTCTGACATGTCTAATTGTATCAGGGCATTTTCGTCGCCAAACATATATTCAGCTAAGGCCCGGGCAAGCAGGGTTTTGCCCACTCCTGTGGGCCCTAAAAATATAAAAGACCCTATGGGGCGGCGTAAATCTTTGATACCGGCACGGGATCTGCGTACGGCCCGGGAAATAATCGTAATAGTTTCATCCTGGCCAACGACGCGCCTCCTGATCTCATCTTCAATCTTGGCCAACTTTTCAGTTTCTTTTTCTTCCAGGCGAACGATAGGTACGCCCGTAACCTGGGAGACAATCTTAGCTATATTTTCTTCATTTACTTCCGGCCGCAGCTGGTCGCGCTTCAAAGACCACTGTTTATTAAGTTCTTCAAGTTTTGCCCTGGCGTCTTTTTCCTGGTCGCGCAACTTGGCAGCCTTTTCAAAATCCTGGCTTTTTATCAACGACTCTTTTTCCTTCTTCAAATTTTCGATCTCTGCCTCAAGACCCTTAAGCTCAGGCGGCAGGGTCATTACTGTCAGGCGCGAGCGCGCTCCGGCTTCGTCAATTAAATCAATTGCCTTATCCGGTAAAAACCTTCCGCTTATATACCTATCCGCCAATTTTGCCGCGGCTACCAGAGCCTCGTCCAGGAATTTTACCCGGTGATGAGCCTCATATTTATCGCGTAAGCCTTTCAAAATCTCAACGGTATCTTCTACGCTGGGCGGATCAACCATAATCGTCTGGAATCTGCGTTCTAGGGCAGCGTCTTTTTCGATATGCTTTCTGTATTCGTCCATGGTTGTGGCGCCGATACATTGTATCTCGCCACGGGATAATGCCGGTTTTAGAATGTTAGAGGCATCGATTGCGCCTTCTGCCGCTCCTGCTCCAACAAGGGTGTGCAACTCATCGATAAAAATAATGACATCCTGTGAACGCTTAATCTCGTCCATGACCGCTTTAATGCGCTCTTCGAATTGCCCGCGGTATTTTGTACCGGCAATCATAAGGGCAAGATCTAAAATTACTATGCGCTTATTTCTCAAAACTTCCGGCACGTTGCCGGCAACAATCATCTGCGCCAGGCCCTCAACTATTGCGGTCTTGCCTACTCCGGCCTCGCCTAAGAGCACGGGGTTATTTTTTGTTCTGCGGCTTAAAATCTGGATGACGCGTTCAATCTCATTTTTCCTGTTAATCACAGGGTCAAGCTTATTATCTCTGGCCAGGGCTAAGAGGTCCCGGCCAAAAGCATCAAGGGCGGGCGTGCGGCTCTTTGCGTGTGGTTGATTAAACCCCGGCACAGTCGAACCTAAAATATTCATAACTTCGTTTCTCACGCGGTTTAAATCAAGGCCTAAATTAATCAAAACCTGGCTGGCCACGCCTTCGCCTTCCCGGATCAAACCCAACAGCATATGTTCGGTGCCGATATAGTTATGGCCCAATGCCCGGGCTTCTTCCGCGGCAAGTTCCAAAGATTTTTTAGCGCGGGGCGTAAAAGGTATGTCTCCGAGTATCTGGGTGCTCGGACCCGGCTGAACGAGTTTTTCAACCTCGATACGGATAGTTTCAAGGCTAAGCCCTAGTTTTTCTAAAACCGCAGCGGCAACGCCTTCGCCTTCCCGGATAAGCCCGAGAAGAAGATGTTCCGTGCCGATATAATCGTGGTTAAAACGCCTGGCTTCCTCTTTAGAAAGGATAATAACTTTTCTTGCGCGTTCCGTAAAACGGTTAAACATGCTTTCCTCCAAATACCTGCTATAAATTTAACTTAATTTATTAATTAATTTTTCCCTGATTAAAGCCGCCCGCCTTTCATCCCGCTCTGTCGGGCTTAACCTTTTGCCGCTGATTTTTTGTAAATGCGCAGGTTGAGTAAGGACAAAAAGCTCGCTGATCTGCTGTTTGTCTAAATCTTTAATCAGGCCTACGTCAATGCCGAGTCTAACCATAGACAAGAGCTCGATTGTTTCATTACTGGAAATTATACGGGCATTCTCCAAAACCCCCAGGGCGCGGAATACGCGGTCATTAAGCATCTGTTGATGATTATTTGAGAGATTCTGGCGGGCCGCAATCTCCTGGTCCGCAATCTGGCGGATTACGCTTTTAATATTTTCAATAATGTCTTCTTCGGTGAGGCCTAAAGAAATCTGATTCGAGACCTGGAAGAAATTGCCGCTTGCCTGGGTGCCTTCGCCGTAAAGGCCGCGGACATTAAAGGATAACTTTGCCACAGCCGTTAGGATCCGGTTGATCTGCTTGGTCATCACTAAGGCCGGCAGATGCAGCATTACCGAGCCGCGCATACCTGTTCCGGTATTGGTAGGACAAGCTGTAAGAAAACCAAAATCGCTGGCAAAAGCAAAGGTGAGTTTCTGGGATAGTTGCGTGTCTATCTCGTCAATGATCTCCCATGCCCCTTCCAGGTTAAATCCCGCCTTCATGACCTGAAGCCTTATGTGGTCTTCTTCGTTAATCATCAGAGAAATAACTTCATCGCTTGTCAACGCTAGAGCCTTATGGTTAGAGCGCAGCGCCAACTCATGGCTCATCACGTGGCGCTCGACAAGAAACTGCTTATCCACGCTATCTAATTCGGATAATTTTAAAAATAGCGAACCCTTAAACTGGTCTAAATTTTTAACCGCCTCAAAGATCATGTTTAAGATCTCGTCTTCTTTTTCCTTGCTCGCCCAGTGCGGAAAAGGAACCTTGTCGATATTCCTGGCGACACGAATTCGGCTACTCATTACGATATCTGAAAGCGGGCCTTCACCTTTTAACCATTCGCTTCTTTGATTCAGTAGATCGTTAAGCGTCATTTTAGCCTCTATCCTTTAAAGCTGTTTTTCCTGTTGCTTTTCAAGCTGACGGATCTGGTCGCGAAGGCGCGCCGCCTCTTCAAACTCTTCCAAACTAATAGCCTTCTGTAATTTATCCCTTAATTCCGGGAGGCTGGCTACAGGAAGCTTCCTCTTCTGCTTAGGAACTTGAGCAAGTTTTGCCGGAATTTTACCCGTATGCTGATTAGAGCCGTGAATACGTTTTAAGAGCGATGCCAGGTATTTTTTAAAATAGGTATAGCATTCGCTGCAGCCGAGCCGGCCTATCTTTTTAAAATCTTTGTAAGTGAGGTGGCAATTCAGGCATTCGGCGGTTATTTTCTCCTGGGCCTGGGACTGTTTGTCAAAATCAACCAACCCTGCTAAAAGATCGGATATGCCGAACTGCTGCTCCATCTGCATGCTTTTCTGTTGAGCGCACTCTTCGCAAAGGTGCAGTTCCGTAACCTGCTCATTAACGATCTCGGTTAAATGCACTGTTGCTTCATTTTTTTGGCAGATATTACACAACATCTTATTTCTCCTTCAATGAGTAGACAATTTATGGAAGCAACGCTGACATAAATTGTAGCGTAGCGTCTACGAATTGAATCCCGCCCTTTTGGTGAATAATATTTACATTGCTTTGCTATCCCGCCAAAAAGGGCGGGATAAATTCGGACAGATGGTTTATGTCACTTAATCGAAACTGATTCCATAAACCATGTCCTCATTTAATATTTTACTCCGTCGGTCTTGGTCAAAATCTTAAATTCCTTGCGTAAGTAAGCGGTAAGCTTTCCGGGTTTTCCGGTTCCGATAAGCCTGCCGTCAACCTTGACCACCGGAACAATCTCGGCAGCTGTGCCGGTCAAAAAACACTCATCACTAATATAGACCTCATGGCGGGTAATAACATGCTCATGTGTCGGGATTGACAACCTCTCGGCAATAGCCAACACCGCGTCGCGGGTAATGCCTCTCAAGGTCCCCATGCATTGAGGCGGGGTATAGAGTTCGTTATTTTTAACGATAAAAATATTATCTCCCGTACACTCCGCGACATAGCCGAGGCTATCCAGCATTATCGCCTCTTCAAAACCGGCATTCGTAGCTTCGATTTTGGCTAAAATATTATTCAAATAATTTAATGATTTTAATTGCGGGTTCAAAGCCTCGGGAAGATTACGCACCGTAGGCACGGTAATGATCTCCATGCCTTTGTCATAAATAGCTTTTGGATAAAGCGCAATCTTATCAGTGATAATAAAAATTGTAGGCTTACCCTTACATTTACGCGGGTCAAGCCCCAGGTCGCCCTCGCCTCTAGTAACCACCAGCCGGATATATGCGTCTTTCAAGTTATTGGCCCGCAGCGTAAAGATAACTGCCCTTTTCAACGCCTCTTTTGAGAGAGGAATCTTGAGCATCAAATTATGTGCTGTCTCGTATAACCTGTCGATATGCTCATCCAGCTTAAACACGAGCCGGTCATAAGAACGTATGCCTTCAAACACTCCGTCGCCGTATAGAAGGCCATGGTCAAAACATGAAACAACGGCTTTTTCTTTATTCACTAATTTTCCGTTTAAATACACCTTCATAGGATTTCCTCCGGATGAAATTGCTTTAATTTAAAATTTTTCACTTAACCTCTTGTAAGAGAAATTCTTCGTTTATCAGCCCGTCGCGTATATGTATAAGCCTGCCGATGTCGGAAAATAAATCCTGCTGATGTGTTACCACGATAACGGTGCAATTACGCTCCTTGTTAAGCCGCGTAAGGGTGGCGCGGATCTCTTCTCCGCTATGGGAATCAAGATTGCCCGTAGGTTCGTCACAAAGTATGATATCCGGTTCATTTATAAGCGCCCGGGCAATTGCCACGCGCTGTTTTTCGCCGCCTGATAATTTTGAAGGCAAAAAATTAATCCTTTTTTCCAAACCCAGCATTATAAGAATTTCCCGGCCTCTTTTTTCTATTTCTTTTTTTGTTATCGGCCCTATCTCTCTTTTATATAAATTATTGGAGATAAAAAGAGGCAGCAATACATTTTCCAGGACGCTGAATTCGTTCAAAAGATGATAAAACTGGAATACGAAACCTATGCGTTGATTGCGCAGCCTCGATCTCTCCGCATCGTTCAAATTATAGATATCTACGTCGTTCAAAAATACCTTGCCGCTGGTCGGGCTATCCAAGGCCCCTAATATATGCAGCAATGTGGATTTTCCCGCTCCCGAAGGCCCGGCAATCACGATAAATTCAGCTCTTTTGACATTTATATCTATGCCCCTTAAGACCGGGACAGTTTTTCCTGCCTCTTTATAAGTCTTGATTATCGCCTTAGCGTTTATCAAAAACTGGCTGTCTTTCATTCGTAGCGCAAAGCCTCCACGGGTTGAAGCGAAGCCGCTTTCCTTGCCGGGTACAGGGTAAAAAGTATGCAGATCAAAAAGGCTGCCGAGGCAATAATAGCCACGTCCTGCCACCTGAGATATACAGGCAAATACTGGATATAGTAAATATCCTGCGGCAACTGAATGAATTTATATTTTGCTAAGAGCCAGCACAACCCCGTGCCTATGCCGGTGCCTAAAATTATTCCCAATACTCCGATAGACATACCTTCAAGCATGAAAATATTTTTTATTCCGGCTGAGCTTATCCCGATGGATTTTAAAATACCGATGTCTTTTGTCTTATCCGTTACCAAAACTGTTAATGTGGAAATTATGTTGAACGCCGCAACAAGTACTATAAGAGTCAAGATTATAAACATAGTGATCTTCTCTAGCTTCAGGGCGGCAAAAAAATTGCGGTTTAATTCTGTCCAGGAACGCACCCTGTAATCAGCACCCAGAGACTTTATCAACTCCTCCTTAAGACTGTTAGCCGCGTAGATATTTTTAGCCCTGACCCCTAACCCGGAATAAACGCCTTCCATAAGCATAAGCCGCTGCACATCGGCTATTGCGGCAAAAACTAAATTCAAATCATAATCATAGTAGCCGCTTTTAAAATAGCCGCTGATCTTATATTTATAATTCTTATTAGCGATCGGAGAAAACAGCGTCACCTCTTCGCCTACGGACAAATCTAACATCCTTAATAGTTCTTCCCCGACTAAAAGTTCTCCCGGCCCGATTTCTCCCGGGCCCATCTTTATATAAGAAGCGATATCATTGATCTTCTTTTCCTGGGCCAAATCAATACCGCGGATATGTATTCCGATAAATTTATCCTTTGTCGAAAGAAGCGCCTGGGCATTCACATAAGGGCTAAAATTCTCGACATCTTTAACTTTAAGGATTTCTCCGAGTGCCGGGTCTTTGGCCGATAACCCCAGCTCTTTTTCCACGATTAAGTCATAATTAAGCCCGAGGATTTTACTCTTTAAATCCCTGTCAAATCCGGACATGACCCCTAAAACAACAATCAAGGTCATTACGCCGATGGCTACGCCTAAAACCGAAACAGCGCTCATAAGCGAAACAAATCTCTCGCGTTTTCTGCTTATCAGATATCTTAATGCAATCCAGATATATGTCTTCATACTTGGTCGTGCGGCTTTAGAAGAGGAAAAAGTATTACTTCCCTAATCGACGCGGTGTCGGTAAAAAGCATAATCAAGCGGTCAATGCCTATGCCTAAACCGCCGGCCGGCGGCATACCATGCTCCAGGGCATTTATATAGTCTTCATCTATGGCGCGTTTTTCATCAGCCTCGGCATTTTTTAATTCCTCTTCAAAACTCTTCCTTTGGGCGATCGGATCGTTTAATTCTGAATAAGCATTGCCGATTTCAAGGCCCCCGATAAAAAACTCAAAGCGTTCGGCAAGAAGCGGGTTATCCCTGTGCCTTTTTGCCAGAGGGCAGCTTTCGGCAAACCAATCAATCAAAAATACAGGGGCATCCTGCGACTCCGGCTCAAAAATTTCAGTAATCAGATTTAAAATCTGCGAGCGGCTTAGCTTTATCTTTTGTCCCTCGGTGATACCGCCCAGGGCATGCAGGTCTTTGCCTTTTTTCTTCAGCTTCAAAATCCAATCTGACTCGCTGTCCTGGGGGTCTATATCATAATTATCTTTCATAAGCTTGGCGAAAGATATCCTTTTCCAGGGCCTTTTTAAATCTATGGTTTTACCTTGATAAGTGATCTCGGTCTTACCTAAAATTTTTTGCGCTAAACCCGATATCAGCTCTTCGCATATATCCATCATATCATTATAATCAGCGTATGCCGAGTAGGCCTCGAGCATTGTAAATTCCGGAGAGTGCCTGGTAGATATCCCTTCATTCCTGAAATTCCTGTTTATCTCATATACGCGGTCCAGGCCTCCGACAATCAGGCGTTTTAAATACAGCTCCGGCGCGATCCTTAAGTAAAGATCAAGGTCTAAGGCGTTGTGATGGGTCTTAAAGGGCTTACCTACGGCTCCGCCGGGAATAGCTTGCATCATAGGGGTTTCCACTTCTAAAAAGTCGCGCGAATCAAAGAAGGAGCGTATCTCTGTAATTATTTTTGAACGGGTTATAAATATCTCCCTCACCTTTTCGTTGGAAAGCAAGTCCAAATACCTCTGCCGGTAACGCAGCTCGACATCCTTAAGCCCGTGCCATTTTTCCGGTAAAGGGCTCAATGATTTAGAAAGAAGGTGCAGGCTCTTGACTTGCACTGTCGGTTCTCCTGTCCTTGTCTTAAAAAGTTCTCCGGTTACGCCGATAAAGTCGCCGATGTCAAGAATATCGGAAAATAACCACTGGCTTTGTTCGTCTATAACTTCCTGGCGAATATAGAGTTGGATTTTTGAGCTGCCTTCTTTGATATCCAAAAAGCTTGCCTTTCCATGAAGCCTCTTTGCAATCAATCTGCCGGAAAGCTTAACGCTCTTAAGCTGGTCAAAATTTTTAAGGCATTCAGGTACGGAACAGGTGCGTTTGAAACTAGCGACAAAAGCACCTATCCCCTTTTGTTCTAATAGTTTAATCTTATTTCTTCTCTCTAAAATCTGGTCATTTATCTCTGGCATAATTCCTTTATTATATAGTAGAAAAAACACCCTGTCAACCCTTAGGGCTTAGCCTGGGGAAGCCTTAAAGTAAGAGGGTTTTAAGGCTTACATTTTAGATAAGAAGGCTAAAATTAAGATATATTTTCGATTAGGCTACGTTTCAAAATCTTACCTGTAGAAGTTTTTGGCAGGTTATCTTTAAACTCTATGTTCCGGGGTACTTTATAACTTGCAATGTGTATGCGCAAATACCGCAAGAGTTCGTGCTCGTTTATACGTATTGGCCCTTTCAGGACCACAAAAGCTTTGGGGATTTCTCCGTGATGCTCATCCTTTATCCCTACCACCGCGGCCTCTTTTACCGCGGGATGCCTGCAAAGAACTTCTTCTACCTCGCGCGGATAAACCTTAAGGCCGCGGATATTAATCATGTCTTTTTTTCTATCCACTATATAAATAAAACCTTCATCGTCAATCCTGGCCAGGTCCCCGCTGTAAAGCCATCCGTCTCTTAAGGCTTCTCTGGTTTCTTCTGGCTTTTCGAAATAACCTTGCATTACATTGCCACCCTTGATAATCAGTTCTCCGGTAACGCCTCTTTTTACCTCCAAACCTTTTTCATCAACGACCTTGACCTCTATACCGTCGAGCGGCAAGCCTATCGAGCCTGCGATTCGCGAGCGCCGGTAAGGGTTAAATGAGACGACCGGCGAAGCTTCTGTCAGGCCATAACCCTCTAAAAGAGGGATGCCGAACCGCTCTTCGAATTTTTTTAGCGTCTCCTCTTGTAATGCCGCGGCTCCCGAGATACAAACGCGCAAAGGAAATAATATCTTTCTTAAAAACGGCCAAAAAATAAATTTTGGGATTTTAATATTGATCAAAATGTTATATACAGCCGGGACAGAAACAAAAACTGTTACCCGGTAAAGCATAATCGCTTTCAAGACTTTTGAGAAAGGCCTTACTCCTTCGACTATCGTAGTCGTCGCGCCTGTGGCGATAGGTAAAAGCATGCATACGGTAGAAGGAAATGAATGGAACAGAGGCAACATGCATATAAAGTTATCGTTCCTGCTTACCTCGATCTCTTTCGCACAGGCAAACAAATCAAATAATAAATTACCGTGCGATAGCATCGCGCCTTTAGGGATTCCGGTTGTGCCGGATGTGTAAAGAATTACTGCCGTATCAGAGCTTTTTGCTTGCGTTTCAAGGAGAGAAAAACCGTAGTCGCTAAGATGCGCCTTTAAGCCCGGCGCGGCTTTCGTCAAATCTCTATCGATAAACAAATAATCTTTCAAAGATTCAATGTCTTTTTTAAGTAATTCTGCGGTTTTCAAAAATTCTTGTCGCGTGATTAAGAATTTTAGCCTGCAATCCTTTAAAATAATTTCCAATTCTTCCGGCTTTAGAAAATTATTCAGGGGCACGACGATAGCCTGGCGGTTAAGAACCGCGAAATAACTTATCAGGAAATCGCTGGAATTAGGAAGTAATATTCCTACCCTATCGCCTTTTTCAACGTTGATTTTTTTTAAACGCTGGCTTTGCCTTGCAATATCGGCTACTAAATCACGGTAGCTGATTGACTTACCCTTAAAAATTACGGCTTTTTTTCTCGGGAATTTAAGCGCTGTTTCCTTCAACAATTCTATTAGGTTCTGGTTCATAGGTTTTAAAAGTTAAAAAAAATACCTGCTTCCCAGGGGCCGATACTTTGGCAAGCAGGTATTCTTAAGCGATCAAAAGCTATTTTGTCTTTTTCAATATATCCTTGGCTGCCTTAACCGCGGCTCCCAGCTCAAACTTGTAACCCATCTCATTTAAGACCTTTTCTAAACACTCTAAAGCCGTAACGGTGTCTTTAGCGGTTATGTAACCCATATGGGCGATACGCACAATCTTGCCCTTTAATTCTGCCTGGCCGCCGGCGATACCTACACCATAGGTATCGCGCATTGTCTTTACCAGCTTTTCTCCGTCTATTGTTTCGGGTAACCTTATTGCCGTGACAGCGTCGGAGATATCCTTGGCATAGATCTCTAAACCTATTGCTTTTGCCGCCGCGCGGCAGGCCTTTGCGTAGATAGAATAACGCTTAAAACAATTCTCAAGGCCTTCTTCTTTTATCATCTTAAGGGCTTCTTTTAAAGCAATGACTAAAGAAACCGCGGGAGTAAACGGCGTATCGGTCTTTTCCATGGCCTTCTTAGCTTTACGCATATCAAAATAATACCTGGGGAGATTTGCTATAGCCATCAACTTCTGAGCCTTCTGGCTCATGCTGATGAACGCCAATCCCGGAGGCAGCATCAAGCCTTTCTGCGAACCGACAACCACGACATCAACACCCCAATTATCTGTATCCAGGTTTACAGCTCCCAGCCCGCTGATGGCATCGACAACAAGCGCTGCTCCAGTATTTTTCACTACTGCTCCCAGAGCTTTTATATCCGTAGCTGCGGCAGTAGAAGTTTCGCAAAGCGTTGTAAATACAGCCTTGATATTACTGTTAGCTTTTAATTTTGCTTCAATAGCCTCAGGCTTTACGGCACGGCCCCATTCCACGTCGATTATTTCAGCCTTTATGTTATAGGCCTTGCAGAGTTCAGTCCAACGCTCTCCGAATTTTCCTGCCTGCACGCAAATTGCGCCCTCGCCTGCGGATAAGAGATTTACTACGGCTGCCTCCATCGCGCCTGTACCGGAAGAAGCTAATATATAAACGTCGTTCTTTGTCTTAAAAACTTCCTTCAAGCCTTGCGTACACTCTTTCAGGATCTCCTGAAATTGCGGAGTACGGTGATGAATTATTTGTTGAGATAATGCCTTCCTTACCTGCGGAGGTAAAGGCGTGGGCCCTGGCGTAAGTAAGTAAGTCTTTTCCATTGAAACTATCTCCTATGTTTAAACTATTGGTTATTTAATTTTCTTTTTATTCTCTATTACTTCATCCACCAAGCCATATTCTTTCGCTTCTAAGCTCGACATAAAAAAATCCCTGTCCGAATCTTTAATTATCTTTGCCAAAGGCTGGCCGGTATGAGCAGCGAGTATATCATTGAGCCTGTCCTTTAAGCGCAAAATTTCTTTTGCCTGTATGGATATGTCCGTTGCCTGGCCTTCTACTCCGCCCCAGGGTTGGTGGATCATAACCCGGGCATGCGGAAGAGCAAAACGCTTGCCCTTTGTGCCGGCTGCCAGCAGTAATGCCGCCATGCTCGCAGCTTGCCCCACGCAATAAGTAGCGACGTCAGGCTTAATAAATTGAATCGTATCATAAATTGCCAAGCCGGCCGTAACCGAACCGCCGGGTGAATTAATATATAAATTTATCTCTTTATTGACATCTTCCATCTGCAAAAATAATAACTGTGCGATTATAAGATTTGAGATATGGTCGTCAATCGCAGTCCCAACGAAAATTATCCTGTCCTTTAAAAGCCTGGAGTAAATATCATAGGCGCGTTCGACATGGCCCGTGGTCTCCACTACCATCGGAATCAAAGTCTGCATTTTCTCGCTCATCTTAAACCTCCTTGATTAAATTCTTCTATTTCCAATCTGCCTGTTCCAATAAAAATTCAATAGCCCTCTGCGCGACCTTTGACTGGTCTTTCACTTTAATATTTTCTTTTTTGATAATCTCCTCTAACAATAAGAATATCTTTACGTCTTTCTCGCATTCGGCCTCTAACTGCGGCTCTAATTTTTTGAGTTCCGCCTCAGCCTCTTCTTCTTTGTGCCCGTGCATTCCGACCCTGTATCTTAACTCCTGCATACGCCTTTCGAATTGCTGTTTTACCAAAACCTTAGGCACGGAAATAGGATTATTCTTAACAAGTTCCACTAAAAGATGATTCAATAACTCCTGGTAAGAGTGCTCTTGCGCATGGAGATAGGCCTGTTTCTTCAGGGTACTTTTAAGTTCTTCAAGCGTCGCGTAGCCTAAGCTTTTTGCGAAATTATCCGTAGGCACCCCGGGCAAATCCCTCTCTTTTGCCAAAGCCTCGACCTGCTTTTCGATTTCTTCTTCCTTAATTTCAGGCGAAACTCTTTTTATGCTTATCTTTTTATAGTCCTTCAACTCTATCTGCGGCCTTGCCTCGACCTTGGCGCTGAATTTCAATATGTTATCTTTTAAAGATACATCCGAGATATCCGCCGGGGCATAAGTAACCAGGCCGTGCTCATCCAGGCTTTTCTGGTAAGCCTCGGGGACTAAAGCCTTAACAACCTCTTCCTGGGCTAGCCTTGAATGATGTTTTTCCAAAATCTCACGTGGTGCTGTGCCGGGCCGGAAACCGGGGATCTTTGCGTTCTTGGCGATATCGGCGTAAATCTCGTCTAATTTCGCCTTTACGCTCTCCTGCCCTACTTCGATATCCAATTGCCTGTTGCATGCGTCTAATTTCTTAAGTTGCGATTTCATTGAATCTCCATATTTAGTAGTTGAATTTACATCCTGAACTTCTCGCCTAGATATACCTTTCGCGCCTGTTCATTTTCAATCAAATCCTTAGCCACTCCGGAAATCAAAACCCGGCCCTCATTTATCAAATAAGCCCTGTCGGTAATCGAAAGCGTTTCGCGCACGTTGTGATCAGTAAGCAATATCCCCAGGCCCTTTTCTTTTAATTCCTTAATCAGCTCCTGGGCTTCGGCAACTACTATCGGGTCGATACCGGAAAAAGGTTCGTCTAATAATATGAACGACGGCCTTGTAACCAGGGCGCGGGTTATCTCAAGGCGCCTGCGCTCTCCGCCGGAAAGCGTATAGGCCTTGCGGTGCGCAAGATGCGAAATTTTTAACTCCTCAAGCAAAATTTCCAGGCGGCGCTTCCTCTCGCGGCGGGGGATATTGACAGTCTCTAGTATTGCCGCGATATTTTCACGCACAGACAGCTTCCTGAAGATGGACGGCTCCTGCGATAGATATGCCATACCGGAGCGGGAACGCTGATGTATGGACATTCTGGTCAAATCTGTCTGGTCGAGCATTATTTTGCCTTTATCCGGGCTCACAATACCCATAACCATATAGAAGGTTGTGGTCTTGCCTGCGCCGTTGGGGCCCAACAATCCGACTATCTCAGAGCGGCCGACGGATAGGCTCACGTCGTTTACCACCAGATGTGTTCCGTAGGATTTCGATAAATTTTTAATTTCCAGCAGAAGCATTAGTTAATCCTTTTAAGTTTTCTTTAGAGAATATTATAATCTTAGGCCTTCCGGTCAAAGTGAGGGTCTGTTCCTGCGTTGAATAAACCGCTTTTTTGGAATAGGAAATATTCCCTTCCCGGACTATCTTTACGTTACCCTCGGCGATGATATTAATTATTTTTTTGTTCTCGAAATCAAAATATACTTTCATCCTATTGGAATTGATCTTGGCGTCCTTATTTATAGCGCAAACGCGCCGGTTAAATATCGCAATCTGTTTTGAGTAATCAATTTCCAGGGATCCATCGCAGGTAATCGTAGTCAACTGCGGAACTCCTGAATCTGATTTTGCCTCTTTGCCTTTGGCCGGCGCTTTTACCTCGCTTATATCTACTTTTACATCCCTGACTAACCTTACTCTTTTTAGATCCGGCTTGGCGCGTAACCCCTTAGCCGTAGTCAGGGTATTCTCCCTATCGATTGCAACCCTGTCGTCGGTCTTGACCAGTTGCCTGTCCTGTTGTAACTCTAAAGAATCAGTTTTAAGCCGCGCGCCGCTATCCGTTGTAGCTACGACATTGTCCTGAAGATAGATTATTGATTTTGTTTTATCGTATTTGCCTTTATCCGCTACCAGGCAAAGGTTGTCCTTATCCCCATACATATTCGCGGTGATATCTTTCAGATACACGACATCGGAAAAGATGTCCGCGAAATTTCCCTTTACAGTCCAGGTCTTCTTGCCCTTCTGATCAAAACCGGATAGGGAAAACCCCTGTAATTGCTGTTCGCTATCATAGGCTTTTAAGGATACGGGGCTTAGATTTAAAAATAAGCAGGCGATTGTAAACAGGATTACGTTACGCATAAGAAAACCCGAAGAACCAAAGAACTTATCCGGCGTATTACTCGTAAACCCTTAGAGCCTTCTCCCACTTGCCTTGGGATTTTAACAATATCTCTACAAGCTCTCTGACCGCGCCCCTGCCGCCGCGGCGTTTAGTCACGAAGTGCGCGACCTGTTTAATTTCTTTACAGGCATTGGAAACCGCGACCGCTAGCCCGCATTTTTTCATTATCGAGTAATCTACCAAATCATCGCCGACAAAACAGATTTCATTTAAGTTTACCTTAAATCTTCTCTTGGCCAATCCCAGAACTTTTGATTTAGGGAATATATCTTTATAGATTGCCTCTACCATCATATCCTTTGCCCTATGCACCAAGACCTTGGAATTCTTCGCGGTCACCAGGACCGTTTTTATGCCCATCAGCCTCAAGAGATAAACTCCCAAGCCGTCATGGACATCGAAAAATTTCATATCGTGCCCTGCGCTGTCATAGACTATCCTGCCGTCGGTCAAAACTCCGTCGACATCTAGCATTAAAAGCTTTATTTTTTTGGCTTTTGATATAATGGATGGCATCAAGTTCGAATATTAAACAATCCCGGATTTCAATAAATCCTGGACGTCAAGAAGGCCCACGGGTTTACCTTTACTATCAACTACCGGCAGCTCATCTATCTTTTTTTCCTTAAGTATCCTTAAAGCTTCTACTGCCAGGCAAGTCTTATCGATGACATAGGGATTGCTGGTCATAACCTCGCTTATACGCTTTTTAAGTAACTGAGCGTCTATCCCAACGTGCCGCCGCAAATCTCCATCGGTAAATATACCTTTAAGTATGCCTTTCTTGTCAACTATCAGGGCTGCCCCGGCCCTTGCTTTAGTAATAGCATAAAGCACCTTTGAAACGACTAAAGATTCTATGACCACCGGGCAGGTTCTATCGGTGCGCATTATGTCTGCGGCAGTGAGCAATAACCTTTTCCCCAGCGCTCCGCCGGGATGATAAAGTGCGAAATCTTTTTCTTTAAATTTTTTTCTTTCTATAAGGCAGACTGCCAAGGCGTCGCCTAACGCAAGCATTGCCGTTGTCGAAGCTGTAGGCGCAAGGTTTAACGGACAGGCCTCCCGCGTAACGCTGGAATCAAGCACTACGTCGGATAATTTAGCAAGCGTGGAAGACTTATTGCCGGTTATAGCAATCAATTTCGCCCCGATTTTTTTTACTATAGGAAGAAGGTTCTTTAACTCTTCTGTTTCGCCGCTATTTGATAAAACCAAGATTACGTCTCCCTTTGTAACTCTACCCAGGTCGCCGTGGCTGGCATCCGCAGAATGTAACCATAAACTCGGCGTACCGGTGGAAGAAAGAGTAGCGGAGATTTTTTGCCCGATTATCCCGGGTTTACCCATACCCGTAACTACGACTCGGCCTTTACATCTATACAAAAGATCAAGGGCTTTTAAGAAATTCCTATCCAAGAGATTAGCCAACCTCAGGATTGCCTGGGATTCTATTTTTAAAACTTGTTTTGCCCGTAATAAGCTCATTTTAAGGCCTTGGTTAACCTGGAGACTGAATCCAATATTATTTCAAGTTCTTCAAAATTTACCATATTCGGTCCGTCGCAAGGGGCTTTCGCTGGATTCTTATGCACCTCTAAGAAAATTCCGTCGCAGCCGAAGGAAACCGCAGCCCGAATAAAACCTGCGACAAATTCTCTCTGGCCGCCGGAACTTGTTCCGCAGGCGCCAGGTAATTGTACCGAATGCGTAGCGTCAAAAATCACGGGATAGCCATAGGAGCGCATGATCGCTAGTGCCCTTAAATCAAAAACTAAATTGTTATAGCCAAAGCTTGAACCGCGTTCCGTAATTAAAATCTTTTTATTTTTTCTCGATTCAATCTTCGCTATGATTTCCTTTATATCCCAAGGGGCGAGGAACTGGCCCTTCTTCACATTGATTACCTTGCCCGTATCCGCGGCAGCCAATAATAGATCTGTTTGCCTGCACAAAAATGCCGGAATCTGGATGACATCAAGGACCTCGGATACTATATCTACATCCCTGCGGCAATGGACATCGCTAAGGATAGGGATACCCAGCGTATCCTTGACCGCTTTTAGGATCGCCAGGCCCGCGCTTATTCCGGGGCCGCGAAAAGAAGATAGCGATGAACGGTTCGCCTTATCGTAACTTGATTTAAAAATAAACGGTACTTTAAATCTGTCGGCAATTTTTTTGACACGCTTTGCATGCTCGAGGGTAAATTTTTCGCCTTCGATAACGCAAGGGCCGGCTATCAAAACCAACCTGCCGTTTCCGATTTTAATATCATCAACCTTGATTGTTTTTACCATAAGTTTACCTGCGGTATTTAGTAATCTTTCAACAACTCTTCTGCCCGAAGCAGATCTTCCGGGGTATCTACACCTATAGTCTCAATATCCGTCTCAATTATCTTTATTTTATAACCATTTTCCAAAACCCGCAGCTGTTCGAGCTGCTCAATATTTTCAAGGCTTGATTTGGCTAAATTCCGGAAGGTAAAAAGGAAATCTTTAGTATATGCATACAGGCCGATATGCTTAAAAAACACCGACGCTTCGCCTGCCTCTTTATTGCGCTGGTAAGGAATGGGGCTGCGCGAAAAATACAACGCCCAGTCGGATTTATCCTTTACGACCTTTACAACATTAGGATTGGACAAGTCTTCGAGATTGGTTATGCGCTTGGCTAACGTTGCCATCTGTATCTGTTTATCGTGAATAAGGGTATTTATCAGAGAATCTATCATTTGCGGCTTGATCAGAGGTTCATCTGCCTGGATATTGACTACGTTTTTGATATCCAGGGGATTAACCACTTCCGAAAGCCTGTCAGTACCAGAGGCATGCTCTTTTGCCGTAAACTGTACCTTGGCCCCGAATTCCGTACAAACTTTTTTTACCCGCTCGTCGTCGCAAGCGATAATAACTTCATCGAGCAATTTCGCTTTTTTAGCGTTCTCCCAGACGATCTGTACCATGGGTTTACCGCAAATCAGCCTCAGGACTTTATCTGGAAGCCTGGTTGAAGCAAGCCTTGCCGGTATTACGCCTAAATTATCCATGATAATCCTTTAGTCTGGTTAACAATTCTTTCTTAGTAACGCTGGCTACGCCTACCTTCCCGACCACGATGCCGGCGCAGATATTCGCAATCTTAGCGGCAGAGAGGAAATCTGCTCCGCACGCTAGAGAAAGGGTAAAAACCGCGATAACCGTATCGCCGGCTCCGGAAACATCAAACACTTCCTGGGCCACAGTATCAATATGATGTATTGCCCCTTTTCGCTCAAAAAGCCGCATGCCCTTTTCGCCCATAGTAATAAGCAGGGCGGTGAGATTAAGCCGTTTTAGTATTTCTAATCCCATCTTAGTAATCTCGTTATCATCTTTGGCTTTCCAACCGCTTGCTGCAAAAGCCTCTTTAAGATTAGGGGTTATAGCAGTAACACCCCGGTAATACTGAAAATTCTCTTCTTTGGGGTCAACGGTAATAACCTTTTTCTTTTCTTGGGCTAAAGATATTATCGGCGAAAGCACATCGGGACAGATTACTCCCTTGCCGTAATCTTCGATTATGACCGCGTCGCATTTATCGATCTGTTTCTTTGCAAAATCCACGATATGGCGCACGGTATTTTTACTGATAGGCGCGGTATTTTCTTTATCCAGACGCACAACCTGTTGATGGCCGGCGACAATACGCGTCTTTAATGTCGTAGGCCTTGCCGTATCGAGGAAAAGCCCCGAGACATTAACGCCTCTTTTCTTTAATTCCATTTTTAATCGCTCGCCCTCACTGTCGGAGCCGATGACCCCGACCATAAAAACTTCTTTTGCCTCAAGGCTCGCCAGGTTATTGGCAACGTTACTGGCACCCCCGGGCATAAAAGACTCTCTATCCTGCACTACCACGGGAACAGGGGCCTCGGGCGAAATGCGCTCAACGTTACCCCAGATAAATTTATCCAGGATCAAATCGCCGACGACCAAGATCTTGGCATTCTTAAATTTGGCTATTACCTGCTTATCTATCTTCATCATTTCTCCTCAAGAGAAAATTGTCCATTTAGACTGTAAATTTTAACATAATTCTCACGCCTAAGCAACGATTTTCGTCTAGCGGACTTATTAAAAAAGGTCAAAGCAGCGATTCGGCTAAGCTGACGATTTCCTGAGTAGTTATGGCCTTTAAGCACAGGAATCCCTTGTTGCAGTTGTGCGCCAAGCAAACAAGGCAACCCGCGTTCTTGTGGACAAATTTATCCTGCTTACCCAGCGGCCCCCAACGTTTCGGGCCCAGGCCCGGCTGATTCCTGCCGAATATGGAAATTACCGGAGTACCTACGCTTGAGGCAATATGTACAGGGCCGGAATCATTGGAAATAAACAATTTACATCTCTTTAACAATGAAGCGAGGCGGCTCACACTGGTCTTACCGACTAAATCAACAGCCGAATCAGAATCGATCAGCTTTATCAGCCTGCCGGATAATTCCATATCCGTATTTGCGCCTACAAGGACAACCTTTGCTTTTTTTTCATTAATCAATCTTTGCGCCACATTAGCAAAAGACTCAACCGGCCATCTTTTAGATATACAGCTCGCGCCAGCATGTATCGCCACTATTTTCTCCTGTTTTGGGTCAAGGCCGAAGCTATTCATTAAATTTAGCGCCCAGTCTTCTGATTCTTTACGAATGGGCATAAACGGCATTGATTTTTCAGGCTCGACACCCAGTTCTTTCAAGAGATCGAGGGCATAATCTCTCTCGTGTTTTTCGCCTTTCTGCTTTAGGTGCGCTGCTCTTTTGGTTAAAAGAAACGCGAACTTTCTATCGTAACCGATCCTGTCTTTTATGCCGGAAATAAAAGATACTATATGCGCCCGATTAGTAGGGTGCAAGACCAGCGCAACATCAAACTTTTTCTTTCTTAAATCCCGGGCAAATCTAATGCTTGATAGCCAGCCTTTATGTTTACTTTTCGGGTCATAAATAATTACCTCGTCGATATTAGGATTGCCCTCCACGATTTCTTTCGCGTAAGGCGTAACCATGGCTGCGAGATGTGCATTTGGAAAGCTCTTACGCAAATTAGCGAATACCGGCGTAGATAGCAATACATCCCCTATTCTATCCGTCCGGATAACTAAAATTTTACCGAATTGTTTTTTCTGCATTTAAAAATTTAGAGTTTTTTATAATAATCTACGCACCTTGGGCAGGCGCCGTCTTTTTCTACCCAATCCGGATGTTCTTCTTTGATCCTGTCGATGATAAATTTGTAACTCTCCCTGCAAACATCCACTACGTGCACATCGATTTCTTTTTTACATACCGGGCAAATTTTTTTATTTTCCATAGCCTATTCACTTCCTTTTTAAAATAGATCCTACAGCTTCTAAGCAATCACTGACGCTTATTGCCTTCATGCATCGATTATCAAGGCAATCCACTTTATAGCAGGGTATTTGGCAGCCGACATCCTTATGGATGATTTTTATTACTCCCTTTCCAATAGGACCGGTGATATCAGGAGAGGTTGGCCCGAATAAAGCCAATACCGGAACTCCCAGGCTGGCGGCTATATGCATCGGTCCGGAATCCGCGCTGATAAATAAACTGCTAGCCTCTAAAAGTGCCCCTAATTCCTTAAGCGTGGTCTTGCCGCAGGCGATCAGGGGTTTCTGAGTTAGCTTGGCGGCAATACTTTCGGCCAGGGCAACATCCTTTTCGCTGCCGCTGATTATTATCTTGGCATTGAAATCCCGGATCAGCGCATTTGCTAACTCGATGAAGCGTTCCGGCACCCAGCGCTTCAATAACCAATTCCCTCCCGGATTTAGAACCACCGGAAAATCTTCCTTTTTTATGCCTGCATTATCTAACATTAATTTTATTCTCTTGCGGGATTGTGAATCGATAAAAAATTCATAATTCATGTCCGGGCAAGGTATGCCGCCGGCGCGTATAATATTTAAGAAATACTCCACGCGGTGTATTTTAGCCTTGGGCAGAGGTATTTTTTTGGTCAGGAACAACGAGGACCTCTTCTTGGCTTTATAGCCGATGCGATTGGGGATACTGGCCATCACCATCAGCATCAGGCGGGTAAAAGAGCGATGAAATAAGTACACCGTGTCGAATTTTTTCTTTTGTAAGCCGGATATGAATTTAAATTTACTTAAAAGATGCTTATCCTTTACTTTTTCGTCAAAAAGGATGATCTCGTCGATATTAGGGTTGCCTTCCAGTATCTCCTTGGCTCTTGGATGCACTATGCAAGCGATGTGGGCTTTGGGATAAGCTTCGCGCAGGGCTTTAAAGGCCGGCGTAGAGAACAAAACATCACCCAACCAGTTAACATTAAAAACCAATATCCTTTTGTTGAACCTTATATTTTTAGTAGCCATGTAAGATACCCTTATCCTTATGCCTTCTCTGCCATTCCTGCGCCGGGGTATAAACGCCGCTCACCTTATACCAAAACACCGGCAAATTGTATTTTGACTCCGAAATCCTTATCCTCTTTAAGGCATAGATGTCATTACTTGGATACCCGATGCCGGGCTTACTGGTCACTGCCGCCAGGTATCCGCTATCGATAACAATCTGGCGGATTTTTTTATTAAAGCCACCTGCGGGATAAGAAAATAAGGATATGTTTTTGCCTAACTTTTTCTCCAGCATTTTTTTTGAACCGCGAATTTCATAAATTAGCGTGTTCTCGTCTTTTATGCCCGGCAGGAATGCGTGGCTCATTGAATGAGCGCCGATATCAATCAAAGGCGTTTCGGACAGGGATTTTAATTCTTCCCAATTCAAGTAGTAAGGAACCCGCGAAATTTCCGTAGGAGCCACGAAAATTGTAGCCGGCAAATTGTATCTTTTTAACACCGGGAGCGCTACTGTAAGGTTATTTTTATAGCCGTCGTCAAAAGTAATAACCACTGTCTTTGGCGGTATCGGAAGCTTATTCTTTATCAGGTTTGCCAGTTCTTTCAAGCTGATCACGTTATATTTATGTTCGCGCAAAAATCTCATCTGTTCTTCAAAAGCTGCAGCCCCAACCACAAGGAGGTTCTTCTTATCCGCTGCTTTTGCCTCAATGCTATGATACATAATAATCGGCGTAATTGCATGCTTACGCAGGTATACCGTTACTACCGAAACAAAAATTAAAAAGCCGACTAAAATAACAGCTAAGACTGCCTTTGCTATCTTTTTTACAGGAATTATCATTGCCTTAAACTCACTTTAAGAATCTTGGAATATAGATTATTGGTAGCCTCAACAGTGCGCCCGGTATTAAAGTTTTCCATCACATTTAACCTCGCATCTTTAATTAATCGTTGGCGTAACTTCGCATCTCCCAATAGTCTTATCAGCGTTTCGGCAAGCGCATTGATGTCGAGCGGCTTTACCAGTAAACCCGTACGCTCATTTTCTATTAATGAAACGATCCCTCCCGTAGCAAATGCTACAACCGGTACGCCTGCAGCCTGGGCTTCTAATATGGATAAACCCAAGCCTTCCTGCACAGAGGGGCTAACAACACAATCCATTATCGATAATATTTTTATAGTGTCAGGTTGATTCGGTATAAAAAATACCGACTTTTCGACACCTAACTTCTTAACTCCGCTCTCCAATTCATTTTTTAAACGGCCGTCGCCAACAATAAGAAAATTAACCCTGGGGCAGTCTTTTAAGATGCGCGGCATGGCAGAAATTAAGAAAGTATGCCCTTTTACCTTTGACAGGCGCGCGACCATACCCACCAGTTGTGTGTCGATTGGTAAATGAAACTCGCGTCTAATATTTTCTTTATCCTGGCTATCTGCGGAAAGGAATTTTTCATAATCAATACCGTTGTGTATGATTGTTATGGCTTCTTTATTAACCTTGAAATCCTGTTCCAGGTGGCTAGCCACAGCCTGGCTGATGGCAATGACGTTTTCTCCCCAGGCGGGAAAAACAAGCCTGGAAAATCGCTTTTTAAAAAAACCGTGGCAAGTCGATAGATATGCTCTGCGCGTAAGCCTTGAAAGCAACAGCCCTAAAACTTGTGTTACCCGCGTATGGGCGTGAATTATATCGATATTATTATTTTTGACAATGCCTTTAAGCCGAAAGAGCGATATCAGGACTTTCGGGTTTATTTCTGATTTTGTCCGGATAGGAATATTGATGCAAGTTACGCCGCTAGCTTTTAAGAGCGCTTGGGCTTGGCCGCCGCTAGAAGCAATGTAGACAACATTGCCTTTCTTTATCAACCCTTGAGCCAAAGAAATAATATAGCTGGTGATGCCGCCGTAATTTAGATGCGTGGTTAGCAACAATATCTTCATAGGCTTAAAGAAGAGTTTTTATAGACGCTGCCACTTCTCTGGGGGTGATCTCTATCATACAGGCGCCGAGTTTACATTTTTTCTTGTAACAAGGGCTGCATTTCATCTCTTTGCGTATACACATATATTTCTTTGCCGGAGGCATATGCCGTGCCGGTTCTGTGGGGCCGAAAAGGGCTACAAACGCAACATCGACGCTGGCAGCTATATGCATTGCCAGGGAATCATTAGTCAGGACACAATTGCATCTTTTGATTAACTCCGCTAACTGCAAGATCGTCGTCTTGGCGCAGAAATTTACTGCTTCTGCCTTGCTCAAGCGCAGTATCTCCTCGGCCCGCGGCGTATCTTGAGCCATACCCATCAAGATAACCCTTATATTTTCTTTAGACAACAACTCTATTAAAGTGGCAATATAACGCGCCGGCCAGAGTTTTGTCTGCCATTTCTGGCTTGCTCCGATATGAATGCCGACAATAGGCCCGCCGCCCTGTAACCATTGAGATTTCATAAGTTCATCGACATAATCTTTATCGGCTTGCGTTGGCCAAACCTCTAAATCCTTATGTTTGACGTCTATGCCCAATAAGCCAAGAGTCTTTGCCTGGTGTTCCACGGGGCCTAGGTTAAGGCCTTTCTCCTTGACCCTCTTATTCAAAAGGAAGGATAATTTGGCGTTGGCATAACCGAATCTATCTGCGGCAAGGCTTAAAAAGCTTAAAGTATGGCTGCGATTTGAATTTTGGAAATCGATTACTTTATCAAAAGCCAAGCTGCGCAATTTCCCTCCGATTCTAAAAAGCGATTTCAGGCCCTTATCCTGATCCTTATAATCATAGATAATCAGATCATCAATGTAGGGGCAGTTCTTAAGGATCTGGCTTCCGGCAAGCGAAGTAAGGCAGAAAATTTTTGCTTTCTTAAATTTGTCCCTGATCGAGCGTAGTGACGGGCTAATCAGGATTATATCCCCTAAGGCGCTGTATTTTATAATCAGTATCCTCTCTGTATTTTGCGCTTCCTCATAAACCTCAAGCGTCTTATCTACCATGCGCTTAAGGGTATATTGCTCTTTGACTTTTTTATAGGCGTTGTCTGCGAGCAACTGGCCTAAATTAGGATTTTTTAAAATTTTGATGATTGCCTCGGCCATACAATCCGGATCCTTTGGCGGGACAAGAACGCCTGTAGCTCCGTCCTCAATAATCTCCACTACGCCGCCGACCTTGGTAGCTACGACGGGTACGCCCGCAGCCTGGGCTTCGATAATCACCCTGCCGAATGCCTCAGCGGTTACCGTGGAAAGAACAAGCACGTTGACCTTCATCAGGATTTTAGGTACGTCGTCGCGCACGCCCATAAATTTTACGCAATCAGACAGGCCCAATCTGCGGCTCAAAACCTTTAACTCCTCCAGATAGGCAGAATCGTTTTTTCTTGTCTCGCCGATAATCCAAACCTGGATATTGGGAATAGAGCGGATAATCTTAGCGATTGCTCTTAAGAAATAAGTATGCCCCTTCAAAGAGGTAAGCCTGGCAATATTCGCGATAATAAATTCGGTCCGGCTCCTGTCCGAGGGAGACTTAAATTTAAACCTGTCCAGGTTGACGCTTCTTTCTATCAATCTGATGCGCTCCGGCGCAACATTAAAATCATCAATCATGTGCTTTCCGATAATCTGGCTGGGGACGATTACTAGCCTGCCCCGGCCCATAATCTTGGAAAAGAAATGCTTAGAATAGTAGCCATGACAGGTAGTAATAAAAGTCCTCCCGGTCTTGCGTGCCGCAAAAAACGAAATCCAGGAGGGAACACGGCTTCTGGCGTGGACAATATCTATCTCTTCCTTTTGGATGATCTGGACGACCTTAGGGATCATGCGAATAATATTCAATATTGATTTTTTGTCTACGTCCAAATAATAATGCTTTATGCCTAAAGACTCCAGTTCCCCAACTAATCTGCCGCCGGCAGAGATAACGATAGGCTTATGATTCCTCTCTTTTAATGAGCGCGCCAGGTCTATCGTGCCGGTCTCAACTCCTCCGACATCAAGGTGCGGGACAATCTGCAATACATTCATAGTTTACCTCTTCCTATATGTTAAATAATCTTCTCAAATGCTTCTTTAATTAACTTAGCGTCATCTAACTTTTTAAGGGATGGCTTTTTTGCCCAAATTTTCCTCAAAACCTGCTCTATATCAGAATCCACAATATATATAAAGCCCTCTTTGTTTAAATGCTCTAAAAATCTAGCGTGTTTGTTTGATAATTTGTCTTTCGCATCCGGCTTAAACACCAGGGTATATTTGCCGGAGCTGGCCGCCTCTGAAACCATGGATATACTGTCTGCGGATGTGACTATTACCTGGCAAATCCCCAGTATCCCGCCGACTGCCTCAGGCACATTATTGTCGCTGGCGATAATCAGGAGCTTGCAGAATTTAGAGCTTGAAAATTTATTCTTTAATAAGGCCTCTACCTCTTTACTCGTGCGGCGGGAACTCGTAACAAAAATCTCGGCGCCTAATACACTCGCCAGAGACAACAGTTGGTCAGAGATTACCCCTACTGCATCTTTCGTAAGGATAAAATCCCTGGTATCGCCGCCTAGAAGTAAACCTATCCTTAATTTAGCCGGGTCGTCAGATATCGCGAATCTTTTTTTCAGCAACAAAGAATTTTTAGCTAAGTAATCTTCATCTATTAGATTAGGGGCTGCTTCAACCTTAAGCACATTCGCATCTAGGCCTAAATTATCATGCCAGGGGCTAATTACAAGTTTAAACTTACGCGTTGAGAAAAACGCCGGCTTCATGATTACGATCGGCCTTGATTGATTCTCCTGGGAAATAATCAAATTAAGCCCGGCAGTGCTGGAGCCTGCAGAAATTACGAAATCAGGGCATACCCTCAAAACGCTTTCAAAACAATCGTTATCCAAAGCAGTTTTTAAATAATTAAAAGCAAAAGCCGGGCCAAAAAGTTTTATGATAACAGCAAGGCTAGCGCGTTTAAATTCGGATTTGAATTTAATGTCGATTATTTGGCTTTCTACTATCAGGCCTTTTTTTTCAAGTGTCTTCCTCAAAGTTTCAGCCACTGCTTCAGACTGGCGCAGATGGCCGGTTTTACAATCGTTTAAAATAATTATTTTTCTATCAAGCCTGTTTTTAAAACGCTTGAATTGCCATAAATAATTCTCCGGATAAAGGCTGATAGCTTCTTCTATTTTCTTATTAAATACCTGGGAATTTTTTGCTATTACCTCATCATCAGAACCGCCCCCTAGGAGCTCTTGCTCCGGAAAAACCTTCAATTCCTGATACGGCCCTTTGATACGGCGGATGAACGAGAGCACCAGCGGCGTGTTAAATTTCATCGCCAGTTTCATGGCCCCTGTAGGCGCCGGCACTCGATGGTTAAAAAAGTTAACAAAAACAGATGACTTCCCCATGCCCTGGTCTATTACCAGGCCTAATAAAGCACCCTTCTCAAGGCTTGCCATCACTTCTCTTAAACCCGGGCCGTCGGTCGAGACAATTTCGTAGCCGTGAACAAGCCTGAACCGATCAAGCAACCTGCCTAAGGCGCTTTTCCTTATCTTGTCGTTGACTAAAACAAGATAAGGCTTTTCTTTATAAAGATACCGGCAAATAATATTGGGAATCTCCCAGTTTCCAAAATGGGCACTAATAAGTATAAGGCTTTTATTATTTGTCGCCGTATGCACAAAATTATCCGCGCCGTCTATCTTGATATATTTTTCTATATAGGCCGAATCAATCTTACGGCTATAAAGTATCTCAACAAAATTTTGAGCCAAATTGAGATAATAATTTTTGAGTATTTTTCTTAAATCCCGGCTAGAGTAGCTTGCGGCTAAAGAAAGGCGCAAATTATTGTAAGCTATTTTTCGATGTTTACTATCGACTAAAAAATAAATCCTGCCTAAGATCCGCGCAAAAAACAGCGAGACCTCAGGCGGCAAACTGCTAAAAATAAAACTCAAAATTCTAATTATTATAGACATTTAAAATAGCTTCAAAAAACCTTTCTTTATTCTCGATGATTTCAAGATTAACTTCTAAAATAATTATTTTTACATCTAAACTATCCGATAGCCAGGGCCGCAATCTAACCGCATCCTTTTCGGTCGTAAGGATTGTCTCTATGCCGGCCTTGCGGCAGGCATCTAGGATACTTTCTACATATTCTCTATTATACTCGAAATGATCCGGCAGGTTAAATTCCAGTTTTACATCTGCCTTTAAAAAGCTATCTACGCTTAAGCGGAACGAAGAAAAATTCCCGATACTGGCCAATACGCATACAGGCTTAAGGCTGATTTCGTCTCTATCCAGTGTTTGCCTTGTCTTGATATCATAGAGTCTTTTAAACCGGTATGAAGCATAAACAATTAAAGCCCGGTCATTTATCCAGCTGATATCAAACCATAGTTTTTTTTGCTTTTCTCTATCAAATTCGCAATTAGTCAGGACTATTACGTCGGCTCGGATTAAGGCCTGCACGGGTTCTCTTAAAATTCCCATTGGCAAAAGATATCCATTGCCGAAGGGATTCAAGACGTCGATCAATACTATATCTAAATCCCTGACTATCCTCCTGTGCCCAAAAGCGTCATCGAGGATAACCGTGTCACTTTGAAAATCTTTAGTAGCTTTTATCGCGCTCGCAACCCTGTCTTTACCTACCAAAACAGGCACCTGAGGAAATTTTTCCTTTAATAAATACGGCTCGTCGCCGACTGCCTTGTATTCGAGCCCGGCATTTCTTGAATCAGGCGTATCTACCGACTTATATCCGCGGCTTAAGATGGCTATTTTTTTGCCTTTAGATAACAGAAATTCGCTTATAAGCATAACCATGGATGTCTTTCCTGTCCCGCCCCAGGTTATGTTGCCGACCGAAATAACCTTCGCCGCAACGGAATCCGGCCTTAATAATTTTTTTTCATAAGCGATATTTTTTAACCAGACAAAAAACGAATAGACAAAACTTAAAATCAGGAGCAGTAACTTTGTTGACTCGGCCAAAATTCCGCTTTTTTTATCGGTGATTACGCTATAGAGATAGTTTCTCATGAGGGTTTCAGGAATTTTTTTATTATTTGGATATTGCGCTCAGTCGCTCCCCGGTTATCCATCACCAGCCCTCTGGCCTTTTGGCCCAGAGAAACAGCGAAAGGATTATTCTCGATAATTTGTCGCAGCCTATCTTCAAATTCCGCAAGATCTTTGACTTCCAAGGCTGCCGTATTATGTAAAAATAAATCCCGGATATCAGAAAAGTTATGCATAAATTTACCGAAGATTATCGGTTTGGCAAAAAATGCCGGCTCTAAAATATTATGGCCCCCGAAAGGAACCAGCGATCCGCCTACAAATGCGCAGAAACAAGCTGCGTAATAATCTTTTAGTACTCCCATCTCGTCTAAGAGGTATACGGTCTTTTCGTCAATAACAGAATTTGCCAGCTTACTTACCCTGGCCGGTTTAAAACCAAACATTATGATCTTAGACTCTACTTCTTTAAGACGCTCGATGTGCCGGGGAGCAATCAACAGCCGGACATCTCTTGAGCCGGAAGATAAACGTTTGTAAACTTTTAAAATCATCTCCTCTTCTCTTCTGTGAGTGCATCCGGCAACTAAGAGTTTGATATCATCGCCTAATTTCAATTCTTTCCTTAGCCTTTCCGGATCCTCTTTTTTTTCATCGTTTATTCCGGCATCAAACTTCATGTTTCCGCTGACAACTACCGTCTGCGGACGGGCGCCTAAGAACAAAATCCTCTCAGAATAAATCTTAGACTGCATGGCAAAACAATCTATTCTTTTTAACACCGGGTTTAAGAAACGCCCAAATGCGCGGTATTTTTTAAAAGATTTATCGGAGATCCTGCCGTTTACTATAACCATCGGGATTGCGGCTTTGGATAGCTGAATTATCAAGTTTGGCCATATCTCGGTTTCCAGCGCAATAAAAATTTTAGGATTAAACCTTTTTATGAATTTCTTTATAATAAAACCGATGTCCAGCGGCAGATATGTCACCAAATCATCATCTTGAGAAATTTGCTTTGCGATCTTATTCCCTGTCGCGGTAATCGTGGTAATAAGGATTTGGCAGCCTTTAAATTCTTTCTTTAGGCCCCTGATCAATTCTTTGGTGCTTAATATCTCGCCTACGCTTACGGCATGGACCCATATGCTTTTATCGCTTTTTTTTAATTTAGAGATAAACCCCAGGCGCTCTATGTAACCCCTGTAGAGTTTTCCCCGCAGCGCCAGAATAGGCGTGAAAAGGATAAATAAAATTAAGAATAAAAAATCATATAGCAACATTGTTTTTTGCCTAAAAAAACTTATGCCCTGGGATGGGCTTTATCGTAAACAGCTTTCAATCTTTCTGTGGTCAAATGGGTATAAACCTGGGTTGTCGAAAGATTGCTATGGCCTAATAGTTCCTGAACGCTTCTTAAATCTGCGCCTCTGTTTAATAGATGTGTGGCAAAAGAGTGCCTCAGGGTGTGGGGAGATATGCCTTGTCTTAGTGAAGTCTTTTTTATGTATTTATTTAATATCAACCTTGCGCCCCTTGTAGTAAGGCGGGTGCTGTTTTTATTTAAGAATACCGCTGAGTTTTTCTTAACTCTGGCCTCAAGGGAGTTACGGATCGCCTTGAGGGCGGGGCTTCCAACAGGAAGCAGGCGCTCTTTTTTTCCTTTTCCTTTTACTTTAACAACACCGGATATAAAATCAATATCGTCTATGTCTAAACCGGCAAGCTCGCTAATACGCATGCCGGTAGAATAGAGGGTCTCCAGCAATGCCCTGTCGCGCAAGGAAAGCGCGTCTTTGCCGTCGGCAGAATCCAGGAGTTTAGCTGTCTCATCTTCAGTTAAAAACTGCGGCAGGTACTTATCCTGTTTCGGGCTTGATAAAAGCGTAGCCGGGTTGGTCTTCATCAGGCCCTCTTTAAAAAGAAATTTAAAAAAGCTCCTCAGGCAAGACAGCCTTCTGTTAATGGTGCGCTTAGAAAGATTGGCATTTTTTAAATGCGCCAGGTATCTTCTTAAAAGAAGATAATCGATTTTTTCCAGAGGGATGTCTTTGGCAAAATCATCAAACTCCCTAAGGTCATGGGCATAGTTGATGCGAGTATACACAGAGGCATTCTTCTCGATATCCAAAAATCTAAAAAATTTGTCTATAAAGCGCTCAAGCATATTTTTTTATTTTTCTGGCGGCTCAACGTCATCTTTTTCTTGACCTTGCTCCGGTAGAGTATTAGATACAAATGTGCATTTTGGATAATTGCTGCAGCCGTAGAAAAACCTTCCCTTTTTAGACCTGCGCTCGACTACATCTCCGCCGCAACCTTCATTCGGGCATTTAACCCCTATGGAAATTGACTTGGAAAACTTGCACGCAGGATAATCCGAGCAACTTAAAAATCTTCCCTTTCTGCCCCATTTCATAACCAGGGGCTTAGAGCATTTGGGGCAGATTTCACTGCTTTGGACCACTTCTTTTTTAGCTGATTCCTGGGCAAAATCAAGTTTTTGGCGGAAACGCGGGTAGAAATCACGCAGAATCGTCAGCCATTCTACTTTTCCTTCCTCGACCGAATCCAGGTCCGTTTCCATATGCGCGGTAAAATCAAGATCCATGATCTCCTTAAAATATTGTGTCAATAAATCAGCTACTTTCATCCCTAGTTCAGTCGGACAAAAGTAACCCTTGACGCGGCGCGCGTAATTTCTTAGTAAAAGCGTCTGAATGATCGGCACATAAGTGCTGGGCCTGCCGATTCCTTTTTCTTCCAGGAATTTTACAAGCGAGGCATCAGAGAACCTTGCCGGAGGTTTTGTAAAATGCTGCGAAGGCAAGAGTTCTATTAATTTTAAATTCTCGCCCTTAGACAAAAGGGGCATTCTTTTCTCTTCTTCTTTATCATTGTTCTGGTCATAAACTAAGAGAAAACCTTTAAACTTCATCTGGCTGCCCGAGGCTTGGAATAAACAATCTGCGGCAGAAATTTTAATCGTCGTAACCAGCATTTCGGCAGGGTTCATCTGGCTGGCAACAAAACGCCTCCAGATTATTTCATATAATTTCAGTTCATCTCCGGATAAAAATTCTTTCAAATCTTCGGGTTTATGGCTGACCTTTGCCGGCCGTATTGCTTCATGCGCCTCCTGGGCGCGTTTGCCGGATTTATAAATACGCGGGCTTTGAGGTAGATAATCTTTGCCGTATTCGGAGTTAATAAAGCCTCGTACTTCGGCAAGGGCGTTATTGGAAATATTTACCGAATCTGTACGCATGTAAGTAATCAAACCTGTGGGGCCGAGCTTACCTAATTCTATACCTTCATAAAGATGCTGGGCAATAAGCATTGTTTTTCGAGCCGTAAAATGCAGCTTATTAAAAGCCTCCTGCTGCAAAGAGCTCGTAGTAAAAGGAGCATAAGGCGCCCTCTTTTTTTCCTTCTCTTCGATGTCGCTGACAATAAATTTCTCTTTTTTTATTCTTTCTACCAGAGCCTTTGTCACTGCCTCATTATCTAATTGCGGCTCTTTATTTAAGATCTTGGTAAGCTTTGCTTCAAAGGGTTCTTCCTGATGGCTGGATTTTGTTAAATTTGCCTTAATCTCCCAATATTCCTGGGGCTTAAACGCGAGTATATCGCGTTCACGTTCCGTAATTATCCGTAGTGCCACAGATTGGACCCTGCCAGCGCTTAAGCCTCTGGCAATTTTACGCCAGAGAAACGGGCTAAGAAGATAGCCCACTACCCTATCCAATATTCTCCTTGCCTGCTGGGCGTCGAATTTCGCCTTATCTAATTCCTGCGGATGCGCGAAGGCCTCTTTTACCGCATCTTTCGTGATCTCATGAAACACGACGCGTAAAAATTTATCCTTAGGGTCCTTGGGTTTTGAAATCTGGGATTTTATATGCCAGCCTATTGCCTCGCCTTCCCGGTCAGGGTCAGTGGCTAGATATACGTGGGCCGTATCCTTGGCGGCTTTTTTCAAGGCGGACAATAATTTCAGTTTGCCCGGGATAACTACGAATTCCGGCTTAAAGTCCTCTTCGATTTTTATCCCCATCTTTTTCGCCGGTAGATCAATGATGTGGCCCATTGACGATTCAACGCTGAACGATTCTCCCAGGATCACGCCGATAGTCTTGGCCTTTGCCGGCGACTCGACAATAACTAATGATTTTTTCTTAGGTGTCATTCTATTCCTCTTTCTTTAGGTGTGGATTTAGGATAAATATTTTTCCGGGAAGCTGTTTTATCAACCCTTTTATTTCCAGTTTAGTCAGACTTGCCAAGATCACTGGCGTTTTAATATCGCAACTCTTGGATATCTCCTCAAAGTTAATCGGCTCATGACTAATCGTCTTTAATATCGCCTGCTCTTCCTCGCATAAGGTGACAGTGATATTTTTCCCATTTTCAGATTCAATGTTCTTGTTCCAGATTCCAACGCCAATATCGAAATCTGAGATAATTTCCTCGATATTATCAACCAGTTTTGCTCCGTCCTTAATCAATTGGTTTGTGCCCCAGGAAGTAGGCGAATCGGCTTTCCCGGGAATTGCAAAGACCTCTCTGCCCTGCTCTAGGGCGAAATTTGCCGTAATCAACGCGCCGGAGCGCTTTGCCGCTTCTACTACCACTACGCCTGAACTTAAACCGCTGATTATCCTGTTACGCCTGGGGAAATTTCCTGCCAGGGGACCGGTGCTCATTGCAAACTCTGATATTACCGCGCCGCTCTCAGAGATCTCTTCAAATAATTTTTTATTTTCTGGAGGATATATACAATCAAGGCCGCTGCCTAAAACAGCTGTGGTTCTCCCTTTTGTTTTAAGGGCGCCTCTATGCGCCGCGCTATCAATGCCCCGAGCAAGCCCAGAGACAATAGTTATACCTAAAGAAGCCAATTGATAGGAAAATTGCTCGGCTATTTTTAGTCCATAAATAGACGCTAAGCGAGAGCCCACCACGGCTATATTCAAGGCCGCCGGATCCAATTTTCCTTTTACATAAAGGATCTGCGGCGGATCAAAAATCTCTTTTAGAAGCTTCGGGTAACTCGGGCTATCTAAAAATATTACTTCGGCCCCTACTTTCTCGATTAAGCCTAATTCTTTTTTTAAATCTACGGAATCTAGCCTATGCTTAAAACTTTCCGCAACTTTTCTGGGCAGGCCGCAAGATTCCAGCTCTTTATTTTTCGCCTTTAAAACCAACGTTGCCTTTTTAAAATGCTCCAGTAATTTTTTGAAACTGATGCTGCCTATTCCCGGCAGCATATTTAATATAATTCTCGCTTCCAACTCAGTCATTAGAAACCAATTTGCGCTTAATTTCTCGCACAACTTCCTCAACGCTCAGATCAGAAGTGTCGATAGAAATTTCAGCTTCTGCGTAAAACGGCTGACGGATTGCCAGTAACTTTTTGATTTCATCTTGCGGGTCTTTCACATTCAAAAGCGGCCTATCGCAATTCGCTTGGCAACGGGATAAAATAACCTCCGGACGGCTTGTAAGAGAAATAAGCGTACCGGTTTTCTTTAAGATATCGATATTGCCTTTATCCAAGACTACTCCTCCGCCGCAGGCAACAACCAGCCGATCTTTCTTGCTGACTTCCTGGACAGCTTCTTTTTCTATTCTCCGGAAATAGGCCTCGCCTTTTTCGGCAAATATTTCCTTTATTTTTCGGCCTTCTTCCTTCTCTATACTCGAGTCCAAGTCAAAAAACTCTAAATTAAGCCTTTTTGCCAATAGCTTGCCCGCAACAGACTTTCCCGTACCCATAAACCCTACAATGTAGATATTTTTCATATTTAATGAGCGCATAACTTACGGAAGGCTTAATGCCGACGTAAGTTATTTTGCGCGAATTTAACCCCCACACCAAATTTACAAATTGGTGTGGGGGTACGTTCAGCCTTGCAACTTATGTCGTTTTATAAACTCCATAAGTTGCGACTTCACGTATCTTGAATTTTATCACCTAGTTACAACTCTGTCAACTCAATCAACCCTTGTGCCGTATTTAATTAAAACAGCGTAATCCCCTGGCTAAAGTGTCAAAAAAGCCAAAACCCCACAGCTATTGTGGGGTTTAAAGCTTTGAATATATAGAAATAAACCTAGTAACCGGTTCTTTTCCTGTAATTAGCGACGCTTACCTTAATATCTTCAAGGCTATCATTGCCGAATTTATCAAGGAAGCTTTTAGTCAAGACAAAAGCAATCATGTTCTCGGCTATAATTGCGGCTGACTCTACGGCACAGGTGTCAAAACGCTCCACTGTTGCCTTCTGCTTCTTCTTGTTTAATATATTTACTGAATCCAGGGGTTTACCCAGCGTAGATATCGGCTTCATCGCTGCCCTGATAACCAAATCTTCGCCGTTAGTCACCCCTCCTTCTAAGCCTCCGGCATTATTCGTCTTCCTGAAAAAAGCCCCCTTGGCAAAATATATGGCATCGTGCACTTCGGACCCGAATTTTGTGCTTGCCTCAAAACCCATTCCTATTTCTACCGCCTTAATCGCGGGAATAGACATCAAACTCTGAGCTAATAAGCCGTCGAGCCTGCGGTCATAGTGGACGTAGCTTCCTAATCCCGGCAGGCAATTAGCTACGCGCACCTGAAAAACTCCGCCCAATGTATCTTTGTTTCTTTGCGCCAGTTCTATCAGCTTTCTTATTTCCTTGACTTTAGTCTTTGCTCCGATTTGCAAAACCTGGCTGCTGACATTAACCTTGAATTCTTCCAAAAATATTTTGCATACCGCGCCGATTGCCACGCGAATTGCCGTCTCTCTTGCTGATGCGCGTTCTAAGACGCTGCGCGCATCCTTGAATCCATATTTCAAGACCCCGGCTAAATCAGCATGGCCGGGCCTGGGAGCTAAAACTTGCGCCAGCCTATCTATACTCGCATCGCGATTTTCGATCAAAAGGCCTATTGGGGCGCCTATAGAGACGCCTTTTCTGATCCCGGTTATGGCAAAAATCCTGTCAGACTCGAGTGCCATTCTTTGGCCCCTGCCAGCGCCTTCCTGGCGCCGCTTTAATTCTTTGTTGATCTTTTTAACGTCAATTCTTAAACCGGCAGGCATACCCTCTAAGATGGCCAACAGGAATCTACCATGTGATTCACCAGCGGTTAAAAATCTTAACATATCAGCCTCCGTATCGTTTTTAATATCTAAATATTACCCAATTAATGATCTCTTGGCCCCAAAATACGGCGATGAACGTGCTCAGCGAAATAAACGGCCCGTAAGGTATGATGCTGATCTTCTTCCTTATCTTGACGGCAAGGCCCATTATTGCCCCGAACATCGGAGCAATAAAGAAAACTAAAAGGGCTATCTGCCAACCTAAAAAAGCGCCGATACCCGCGAGCAATTTAATATCTCCTCCGCCCATTGACTCTTTTTTAAAGATTATATCGCCGATTATACCCGTCAGGTACAATGTCCCGCCTCCGACTAAAATCCCTAATCCGGAAAAAATCAGGGCCTGCTTAATATTGGCAAGGCCGTTAAAAGACGGCAGTATCGCATTAACAAGTAATCCTACTATTATGCTTCCTACAGAAATCTCATCCGGAATAATCTGAAATTCCAAATCAATAAAGGAGGCTACTATCAAAGCGCAGAATAAAACCCCATAGATGAAAAGCTTTGGGGATAAACCGTATTGAGTATACACAAATAGTATTATTATGGCCGTGAGGAGCTCGACTACAAAGTAGCGCGGGCTTATTTTTATCTTGCAATTCCTGCATTTTGCCCTCAAAACCAAGAAACTCAACATTGGTATATTATCATACCAGGAAATGTGTTTCTTACAGCTCGGGCAGCGAGAGGGCGGAGTAACTATAGATTCATTCCTGGGCATCCTATAAATACACACATTTAAGAAACTGCCTATCATGCTACCGATAATAAAAACAAATAACTTCTCTATCATATTTTTTTAGCTCCTTCTTTCAAGGCTTTCTTCATTATCTCTATAGGCGGCGTTTCTCCTGTCCATTTGTTGAAAGCTATTGCGCCTTGATATAAAAGCATGCCTAGGCCATCTGCGCAACTACGCGCTAGAGACTTTGCATCTTTAACAAGCTGAGTTTCGCTATCGCCTTTTCTATATACTATATCATATACAGACAAATTCTCATGCAGCAAATTTTTATTTACTATTGATCCATCTCCATCGTGCATACCAACCGGAGTTGCATTAACTAATAATTGGCATTCCTTAATAAAACGGCCTACGTCTTTATTGCTGATAAATTTCAACTTATCCTTAAAGTTTCCATACTGCTTAAGGCGTTTAAAATGATCATTTGCTGAATTTAGTGCTTCCTCGCTTACATCAGTTACATAAATATTTTTAGTCTTAACATTTTTCCAGCTTAACGCAGCAATGATCGCCCTGCCAGCACCACCACAACCAATAACCAAAATATTCTTATTCTTAGGGATAAACTTTAAATCTTGCCATAGGGACATAAAAAAACCGCCAGCATCAGTATTGTAATACTCTATCCTATCACCTTCTCTTTTTACGGTATTTACTGCTCCGGCTAATTCAACGTAGTATAAATCTAAATCCTGATGCGAACCTTTACTATGGGGGAATTTTTTTTCAAGAATCTCCCTGGCCATCACTTTATAGGGAATTGTGATATTAAAACCGTTTAAATCTTTACTGGAAACCTTGCCTTCCGTATCCAAGATAAAATCCGTTCCTAATAACACACCCTCTAGCTTTTCCGGAGGCACTTCGAATAGACAATACTCGGCATCGATATTAAGGCGCCTGAAGGCAGCATTGTGCATTAAAGGCGAAAGACTGTGTTTTACAGGATTACCAATAAGGCCGAAATTAAGTCTACTCATAATTTAATTCTCAAATACAAGTGCCCAGAAATCTCTCCACGTCTTAGCATCGAATAGGCCAAAAACATCCGGATAATCCGCGATTAAGACATTTTGAAGCTCTTGGATACTTAATTGCCGTTTTCTGACCGGCAAATATCTTGAGGAGTAATCGTCTGTTTCTTGCGACCCGTAAATCAACTGCCAAAAATTATCCCAGTCCGGATCTTCAAAAGAACGGAAGATCTGGGGTATATTTTCTTTTAGTCTTTCTTGGGCCGGCATCAGAGAATAAGGCTGTTTTCTGGTGGGGAAAAGTGAATCGCGAGTATTGTCTTTGAGGATTGAAAAGTGTGTCCGTAAGTCCTGCCAGTCCTTACTGAAATTGCTCCTTGCGCCGGCAAAGGAACCTCTGCCGATTGATTTAAAAATTAAAAAGGCTGATATTCCGATGCCGATTATTATTATAATCCCAATAATATCTCTTCTCTTGGATCGCAGCATTAAAGATTAGCTATCTTGCTTATCGCGTTTAGATAAGCCTTTACCGAAGCTTCTATTATGTCAGTGCTCCTGCCTTTACCTAAAGATTCTCTTTCCTTAGCGCGGATTCTTACACTGACTTCTCCCAGAGCATCTTTACCGGCGGTAACCGATTGGATAGAATAATCCAATAGCTTACCTTTTATCCCGGTAATCTTATCTACTGCCTTATAACAGGCATCTATCGGGCCGTCGCCGGAAGATTCTGCTTTACGCACCTTTTTGCCTAGGGCCAAGCTGACGCTGGCACGCGGAATCATATGCAGGCCGCTATTTACTTTTAAATCTTCCAGTTTCCAGAAATGCGCAACTTTGCCGATTTCTTCTCCCACGAGAGCAATCAAATCCTCGTCGAAGATTTCCTTCTTTTTATCAGCAAGATCCTTGAACTGCATGAACACCTTATCGAGCTCCGAATCGGCTATTTTAATCCCCAGCGAATTAAGCCTCTCTTTTAAGGCGTGCCTGCCGGAGTGTTTGCCTAGCACCAAACCTACACCTTTAAACCCTACATCCTCCGGCTTAATGATCTCGTAGGTAATGGCCTTTTTTAAGACCCCGTCCTGGTGTATGCCGGATTCATGGCGGAAAGCGTTCATCCCCACGATTGCTTTGTTAGGCGCAACCGCAAAACCCGTGAGCTTACTAACGAGGCGCGATGAGCGGTAGATTTCTTTTGTATTAATGCCAGTATAAAGTCCCTCGAATATATCCGGCCTTGTTTTTATGGCCATAACAATCTCTTCCATGGATGCATTGCCTGCGCGTTCGCCTATGCCGTTTACAGTACATTCAATCTGGCGGGCGCCGTTTTTTATGGCTGCCAGCGAATTTGCCACAGCCAGACCCAGGTCATTATGGCAGTGCACGGAAATTATTGCCTTGCCAATATTGGGGACATTTTCTTTTATGCCGGCTATCAGATTTGCATACTCCTCAGGGTCGGTAAACCCGACTGTATCCGGGATATTAACTATTGAGGCGCCCGCATCAATAACCGCCTCGACTATCCTGTACAGGAATTCCGGCTCAGTGCGCGTAGCATCCTCAGGAGAAAATTCGATATTATAGATTTTCTTTTTTGCGTAAATAACAGAATCCACGGCAATGCGCAGTATCTCTTCTTTGGCTTTTTTAAGCTTAAACTGCCTGTGAATTTTTGAGGTCGCGAGAAAAATATGCAGGAGTTTATTTTTTGCCGGTTTTATTGCCGAGCATGCCGCGTCTATATCTTTTTTTATCGCCCGGCTTAAACCGCAGATAGTGGTACCCTTGATTATCCTGGCGATATTGCGGACAGAATCAAAATCGCCTTTGGATGAAATCGGGAAACCAGCCTCGATTACATCCACGCCTAAATTCTCCAGCTGCCTTGCGATCTCAAGTTTTTCCTTCATCGTAAGGCTCGCGCCGGGAGCCTGCTCGCCGTCTCTTAAGGTTGTGTCAAATATTATTATCTTTTCCATGTTTTAATGAGCACATAAGTTACGGAAGCGTTAGCAACGTAACTTATAAGTGCGATTTAAATCCCTCACCTTTTAAATATTTAAATTCTTTTTATTGCCGTTTTCATTTCCCCTCACCTTATTAATACCTAAAAAGGTGAGGGATAAATTCAGCCTTATAACTTAGCTCATTATTATTCGCTAAGTTATGGCTTCATTTATTTTTTCATCCAGGGCATCATCTCGCGCAGCTTCTTGCCCACTGCCTCTATTTGGTGCTCGTCGCCTTTTTTCAAAAGCTCGTTAAATATCGGCCTGCCAGCTTCATTTTCCTTTATCCACTCACGGGCAAATTTACCGCTCTTTATGTCTTTTAGGATTTTTTTCATCGCCTTGCGGGTCTTTTCCGTGATAATCTTCGGCCCGCGTGTAACGTCGCCGTAACAAGCCGTATTAGATACGCGCCGGCGCATACCGCTGATTCCGGTTTCCTGGATCAAATCCGTAATTAATTTCAGTTCATGCAATACTTCAAAATATGCGATCTCGGGTTGATACCCGGCTTCAATCAAGGTATCAAAACCTGCTTTTATAAGTTCGGTTACTCCGCCGCAGAGAACTGCCTGCTCGCCGAAAAGGTCGGTTTCTGTTTCCTCGTCAAACGTGGTCTCGATTACGCCGGCCCTGGTCGCGCCGATGCCTTTAGCATAAGCCAGGCCAATCTGTTTTGCCTGACCCGTTGCATCCTGAAACACTGCCAGTAGCGACGGGACACCCTTGCCTTCTTCAAACATTCTTCTCACCAAAGCTCCCGGGCCTTTAGGGGCTACCATAAACACGTCGACATCCTTAGACGGTTTTATTTGCTTAAACCTGATATTAAAACCGTGGGAGAAACACAGTGCTTTTCCTTTTTTCAAAAACGGCTTTATCGCCTCTTTATAAACTTTTGCCTGGACATGGTCCTGGGTTAAAATCTGGATTATATCCGCCTGTTTTGCTGCTTCCGCTGCCGGAACGGGATTAAAGCCGTCTTTTTTAGCCTGCTCAAAATTAGGCGTGCCTTCCATCTCGGATACTATGACCTTGCAGCCTGAATCACGTAAGCATAATGCCTGGCCGCGGCCTTGAATGCCGTAACCGATAATGGCGATATTCTTATTCTTTATCACGTCTAGATTTGCATCGTTATCATAGTAAATCTTAAGCATCTTCTCCTCCTGGTAAATGTTTATCGATTGCAATCCTGCCTGTCCTGACCATTTCAACAATCTTGAATTTTCCCAATTCTTTCAAAAAGTCATCTATCTTTTTCCTCTCCGCGGAAATCTCCAAAACGCATATCAAATCTTTCTCGGAAAGAATATGCGCGTGGAATTTTTCAAGAAGCGTATCAAGATGCTTCCTGTCCTTAGGGTCGGCTTCTAGCTTTATTAAGATCAATTCCCGCTCGATAAATTCTTTTTTTGTGAGATCTACAACGGAAATAGTATCGATAAGCTTATTAAGCTGTTTTTTTATCTGGTCCAAAATGCGCTCGTCTTTCGCATCTACGATGATGGTCATGCGCGACGCAGTCGGATCATTGGTCTCGCCGACTGCCAGGGAATCGATGTTAAAACCCCGCGCGCTAAAAAGACCCGAGATCCGGGCTAAAACGCCGGGTTTATTTTCAACTAAGACTGAAATTGTATGTTTCATTTTTAAGCCATGCCTCCTAACATCTGATTAATGGCTTGCCCTGCCGGCACCATAGGAAAAACATTTTCCTCTTCTTCTATTTTGAAATCCAAGAATACAGTGTTATCTATCGCGATTGCTTTCTCTAGCGCCGGCCGTACTTCCTCTTTTTTAGTGACCCTGATACCCACCGCGCCGTAACTTTCAGCAAGCTTAACAAAATCTGGGCTCGACATCTTAACATATGAATAGCGGTTATCATAAAAGAGTTCCTGCCATTGCCGCACCATGCCCAGATAACAATTATTTAATATCGCGACTTTAACTGCCAGTTTTTGCTCCACTGCCGTGGCAAGTTCCTGTATGTTCATTTGTATTGAGCCGTCGCCGGCGATATCGAACACTATTTTTTCCGGGCACCCTAGTTTTGCGCCGATTGCCGCCGGGAATCCGTAACCCATAGTGCCTAAGCCGCCGCTAGAAAGGAACGTGCGCGGCTTTGAATATTTATACCACTGCGCAGCCCACATCTGGTTTTGGCCCACCTCAGTGGTTATAATAGCCTCGCCCTTAGTCGCGTTAAAAATTTCTTCGACCACATATTGGGGTTTTAATTTTCCTGTATCCTGCTTGTAGGACAAAGGATATTTCTTTTTCCAGGCATCTACTTTTTTAAGCCATTCTTTTGTGTCCGGAGCTTGCGTCAATTCCAGTAACTGACTTAAGGCATTTTTCGCGTCAGCAACTATGGGAATATGGACATGAATATTTTTACTTATTGATGTTGGATCAATATCGATGTGTATTACTTTGGCTTCGGGCGCAAAAGTATCCACCCTGCCTGTAACCCGGTCGTCAAATCTCGCTCCCACGGCAATAATTAAATCCGAACCCATGACAGCGTGATTCGCATATCCTGTTCCGTGCATACCTAACATACCTAAAGATAAAGGATGTTGCGAAGGAAAAGCTCCCATTGCCATCAAAGTAGTGGTCACGGGTATTTGCATATTTTCGGCAAATTGTTTTAATTCCTCAGAAGCAGAAGAAATAATTACGCCTCCGCCCACATACAAAACAGGCCTCTTTGATTTCTCAATCAAAGTAGCGGCTTTTTTAATCTGGCCGCGATGGGCGATATAGTTCGGATTATAGCCTCTAATTTCAGCTTTGGGCTTCCAATCAAATTCAGCATCTGTTGATTGTATATCGGACGGCACATCAATTAATACCGGGCCGGGACGGCCGCTGGCGGCAATATAAAAAGCCTCTCTCATTATCCTGGCTAAATCCTTTACGTCCTTAACCAAATAATTATGTTTTGTTATCGGACGGGTTATGCCTGTAACATCAGCCTCTTGAAAAGCGTCGTTACCTATTAAATGACTCTTGACCTGGCCGGTAATCGCCACGACGGGAATCGAATCCATATAGGCAGTTGCCAGGCCCGTGGTCAGATTTGTAGCACCCGGCCCGCTGGTTGCGATACAGACTCCGACCTTGCCGGTTGCCCGGGCATATCCGTCAGCAGCGTGGGCTGCTGCCTGCTCATGACGGGTTAAAACGAATTTTAATTTCGCATCATATAAGGCGTCAAAAAGCGGCAGGACCTGGCCGCCGGGGTAACCAAACATAACCTCTACGTTCTCTTTTTTAAAACACTCTATTAATATTTTTGCGCCTTTCATATATTTTTTGCCTCTTTTAGTTTTATCGTAAGACTGCGCCTAAATTTGCCGAGCTGACTAATTTTGAATACTTCCCGAGATAGCCGCGTAACTCTTTAAGCTTGGGCTTTCCCTTCTGGTTTAAACGCTCCAGTAATTTTTTCCTGGAAACATTTAATTCTATCTTTCTTTTTGGGATATCTATTTCTATCTCATCGCCGTTTTCAATGATAGAGATTGCTCCGCCTACGGCTGCCTCAGGAGAGATATGCCCGATGCAAGGCCCGCGAGTGCCTCCGGAAAATCTTCCGTCGGTAATCAAGGCTACCGATTCAGCAAGGCCCATGCCGACAATTGCCGAAGTCGGGGACAGCATCTCTCTCATGCCCGGTCCGCCTTTGGGGCCTTCGTTACGGATAACAACAACCTCGCCCTTTTTAATCTTAGCCTTCATAATCGAGGCCATTGCTTCTTCTTCGGATTCAAAAACTACTGCCTTGCCTTTAAAATGCATCATCTGCTTACTTACGGCGCTTTGTTTTACAACCGCTCCTTCGGGAGCAAGATTGCCGAATAAAACAGCAATGCCGCCTTCTTTATTATATGCCTGGCTTAAGGGGCGTATAACGAGCTCGTCGTCAATATTGGCTTCAGCCGCGATCTGATAAATTGATTTAGCGTTTACGGTCTGGGTATTATTTAATTTTGGACGCAGGCGCTTCAATACTGCTGGTATACCGCCGGCAACTTCTAAATCTTCCATATAATGCTCGCCGGCCGGCTCCAATAAACAAATATTGGGAGTCTTACGAGAAATCGCATCGAATAGTTTTAAAGGTAAATGCACGTTAGCTTCAAAACCTATAGCCAATAGATGCAGAACACTGTTAGATGAACCGCCTAAAGCCATATCCACGGTTATAGCATTCTCGAAAGCTGTTCGCGTCATAATACTTAAAGGCAAAGTTCCTTTTGCGACTAAATCAACGATTCTTTGTCCGGATTCAAAAGCTATGCGCACCTTTTTAGCGCTGACTGCAGGCGCTGTTGCGCAGCCGGATAAAGACATGCCTAACGTCTCAGTCAAACAAGCCATAGTATTGGCGGTATAGAGCCCCTGGCAGGAACCAGCTCCAGGACAAGCACACATCTCAAGCTGCTGCAATTCCTCCTGGCTGATCTTGCCTTTCTGGGCCAAGCCGACTGCTTCAAAAGTATTGCGTACTAAAGACAGGCGTTTATTTTTTATTCTGCCGGTCAACATCGGACCGGCGGTCACTACTATCGCAGGGATATTAAGGCGCGCTGCAGCCATAAGCATTCCCGGCGTAATCTTATCGCAATTAGTCAATAATACAAGGCCATCCAGCTGATGGGCATTGGCTACTGATTCGACTGAATCAGCTACGAGTTCGCGTAAAGGCAGAGAATAATGCATGCCGGCATGGCCCATGGCAATACCGTCGCATATGGAAGGGATTCCAAAAATAAACGGCCTTCCGCCCGCCGAATATATGCCATTTTCAATTGCGCGCTCTAGGCTACGCATGGAAATATGGCCCGGGACTAAATCAGAGAACGATGTAGCTATACCTATAAAAGGCTTATTCATATCCCCAGTGGTAACACCTGTGGCATAAAGAAGAGCGCGGTGAGGGATGCGCTCAACGCCTTTTTTGGTAATATCCGAACGAAAAGTTACTTCCTTTTTTTCTTTTTTATCGTTTTTTCTTTTGGGCATTTAATCGTCTCCTTCAAAATGCTTTACCTCTGAGTGCTGCTTCGGGCCTTTTTCAAGGCTTAACTCAACCGGTAAAACATATTTAGAAACTAGACCGCTAGTTTTACCAATATTCAACTGTTTAAATAAAAATTCAAACTTTTTCTCTAATTCCTTGCCGATGTGCTCCTTTACCTTTACCGGCATATCCGTAAGATTTTTCTTAAACGGCCCCAGGGCTTTTTTGCGCGCGGTATAGAAAAACTGCTCATCTGTCTGGCCAGGCTTTTTCTCATCTAGGCAATTACTTTTAAGCCATTCGTAAATATTTTCCTTTAAATCCTTGGGGAATAATTCATTCTCATAAATCATGTTCTGAAATTCAGTTGCTAAATGTACTTCCGCGGTCTCGACTTCGGGAAACTTATGGAATGCCTCCGCAGGCAAAGTTGACGCTCCATGCTGCACTGCTCCGGCCATAGCGTATTTTTTACGGGCCATATCTGATAATACCCTAAGGGTTTCGAAATCAAGATTTACTTTGGCAACTGAGCCGTCTGGCAAAACCACTCCGCCATGGCTTGTCCCGGTCTGCACGCTTATCTTGGCCAGGCCTTCTTTTATGCCAATTTTTTTTGCCTGTGTATTGAACCCCTGCATAAATGCGTCGAGCTCTTCGGGGCTGGAATTACTTTTCCCGACCTCTCCTATCTCCCCTCCTATGGATACAGTAATGCCTTTTGGTTCAAGGCTTCTTATAAAGCCGGACATCTGGGAACATATTTCGAAATTCAATTTCTGCTCTTCTAATTTGTCAGTCTTGGTTAAATCAACCAGTGTCGAACTATCGATATCTATATTAAAGAATCCCGCGCTAATAGCTTCGCTGATGATTTTCTTTAAATCGTCGATTTCTTTTTGACTGTCTTTGGCAAACTTTTTAGCATTGACCTGGAAATGATCGCCCTGGATAAATACCGGCCCTTTAAAACCCTCTTTAATCGCCGCGGCAAGGCAGACTGCAGTATATTCGGTAGGAGACTGGTCGGTATAACCCATCTCTGAACGGGCGATCTCCATTATAAATGCGCTTGTATCAAGCTTTTTAGAGACCCGGAATATTGCCTTTGCCAGTTCATAAGTAAGGGCTCTTAAATTCATCGCCGGAACTGTAAAACCTTTGAATTTTCCTTCTCCGCGGGCTTTATAAAAATTATAAATGGAGGCCAGGTATATCCCCTGCTGCCAGGCTGCCTCTCTTATTTTTGTGGCCAATTCGTGTTTTTGCGCCAAATCTTTCGTTGTTATTAACTCATAAGTTGTTTGCTCAATGTTTAACTTTGCCACTTCTTCCTCCTGATTTTAAATTTTTTAGGCTTTATTTTAACTTAAGTAACTATCCTGATTAATTTATAAAACGCATTAACATCAAGTTTGCGCTTTTGACAGGCAAATTTCAAATCAACAACATTCAGCTTATCCCCTATTATACCCACTGCCTTTCCGTGACGGCCTTTAAGGAGCAAATCAACGGCTGCTGAACCAAGCCTGATTGCTAAAATCCTGTCCGGAGCCGTAGGAATGCCGCCTCTTTGGATATGGCCCAAAACAGTAACACGGGTTTCTAACTTAGTTATCTTGGTTATTTTGTCGGCTATTACCTGGGCGCTGGCTGCGCCTTCAGCAACAATTATTATCCAACTCGCCTTACCTTTCTTATTGCCGTCTTCGATATCTTTGCACATGTGGGCCAAGCTGAATTTTCTCTCCGGGATCAGGCATTCTTCCGCACCACCTCCCAGGGCCACATTCATCGCGATAAAACCCGAACTCCTGCCCATAACCTCTACAACGAATATCCTCTCCAGGCTGGTTGCGGTATCGCGGATTTTATCGATTGCCTCAAGTGCCGTATGCACGGCTGTGTCACAGCCAATTGTCTTAGTCGTGCCTCGCACATCGTTATCAATTGTACCCGGAACTCCAATTGTCGGTATACCCCAATAAGAATCCAGGGCGTGAGCTCCGCGATAAGAACCGTCTCCTCCGATAACGACAAGAGCGTCGATACAATATTTTTTTATGATTTCGACTGCCTTTCTCTGGCCGTCCCTGGTCTTAAATTCTTCACAACGCGCAGTGCGTAATATTGTCCCGCCGCGGTTAATGATATTCGAAACCGAGCGATGATCCAGTAGTTGCAGCTCTCCCTCGATTAAGCCGGCGTAACCCCGGAAAATACCCATAACCTCTACGCCTCTAAAAATTGCCGTCCTTACAACGCTGCGGATAGCGGCGTTCATACCGGGAGAATCACCGCCGCTGGTTAAAACTCCGATCCTGTTTATCGGCCTGGCAACTCTTGGCATAACTTCAAGTCCCTTCCTGCCAGCTAGCTAAATATTTCTTTTGTTTCTCGGTCAATTTATCTATTTTTATGCCCATAGATGCGAGTTTTAAAGAAGCGACTTTTTCGTCAATTTCTTTTGGCACGCTGTATACTTTTTTGGTTAAACTATCAGAGTTCGCCACAATATACTCAACGCACAGGGCTTGGTTGGCAAAACTCATATCCATGACCTGGGCCGGATGGCCTTCGGCAGCGGCTAAATTTATCAATCTTCCTTCTCCCAAAAGATAAATCTTTTTTCCGGTTTTTCGAATCGTAAATTCCTGGACAAAATCTTTCACAGGCTTTACGCTCTTACTTAATTTCTTCAATGCATTAATATCTATCTCTACATTAAAATGCCCGGAATTGGCAAGAATGGCGCCGTCTTTCATCAACAAAAACGCATCTTCATCAATAACGCTTATATCCCCGGTTGTGGTCAAGAATATGTCGCCGACTTTGGCTGCCTGCTTTATTTCTAAGACTTGGAAGCCGTCCATTGTCGCCTCGAGAGCGCGCACAGGATTGACCTCTGTAACAACGACTTTTGCGCCCATGCCTCTGGCGCGCATTGCCACGCCTCTGCCGCACCAGCCATAGCCGCAGACAACAAACACCGAACCCGCAATCAAACTGTTTGTCGAACGCAATATCCCGTCAATCGTTGATTGGCCTGTGCCGTAACGGTTATCAAACATATATTTTGTCTGGGCATCATTGATCGCGATGATCGGATATTGCAATACGCCGGAATCCTGCATCGAACGTAATCTTATAACCCCGGTAGTGGTCTCTTCGGTGCCGCCGATGCAAGTTTCTATGCCAAACTTTACCGGCTCTTTATGTAACATCGAAACCAGGTCTGCGCCGTCGTCCATCGTAATCTGCGCGCCGATACCCAGACAACTGGTTATATGTTTATAGTAGCGTTTATTATCCTCAGCTTTAATGGCATAAACGCTTATTTTAAAATCCTTAACCAGGCTCGCTGCGACATCATCCTGGGTACTCAAAGGATTAGACGCGCAAAGTGAGACCTCGGCCCCGCCGGCTTTTAACGCCAGCATCAAATTTGCCGTCTCGGTCGTGACGTGCAGACAAGCTGCGATTTTTATTCCCTTTAGGGGTTTTTCCTTTTCGAAACGGCTCTGGATGCTGTAAAGGACTTTCATATCCTTAGCTGCCCACTCAATCCTTTTCAAACCCTTTGGCGCTAAATTAATATCCTTAACGTCATATTTCACTAGCGCACCTCTTTCTCTATTTCTTTGACCCTATCTGTTCTTTCCCAGTTAAAACCGTTACCCGGAATCCTGCCGAAATGGCCGTAAGAAGCGGTCTGCCTGTATATAGGCCTAAGCAAATCCAGGCAATTGATAATTCCGCGCGGAGTCAGAGGAAAAATTTTCCTGACCATGTTAACTAATTTAGCATTGGAAATTTTTGAAGTCCCGTAAGTGTCAATCATGATCGATAATGGATCAGCCCTGCCTATGCAGTAAGACAGCTGTATCAGGCATTTCTTGGCTAATTTCGCAGCTACTATATTCTTTGCTATGTAGCGCGCCATGTAGGCGGCGGATCTGTCTACTTTTGAAGGGTCTTTCCCGGAAAATGCGCCGCCGCCGTGAGAAACCACTCCGCCGTAAGTATCAACTATGATTTTTCTGCCGGTCATTCCCGTATCAGACTGCGGCCCGCCGATAAGGAATTTTCCCGTCTCATTAACAAAAAATTTCGTGTCCTTATCTATCCACTTGCTCAAGATCGGCTTAGCAACCTTGTTAATCAATTCTTCTCTGGCGCTTAGCTTCATCTTGTTGCCGGTTTTATCTAATGCCGCTTCCGTATGCTGCGTGGCCAAAACGACAGAATCCACTCTGATAGGCCTATTGCCTTCATATTGGACACTGACCTGGGATTTTCCGTCCGGTCCCAAATATTTTAAAATATTGCTCTTTCTCACGGAACTAAGCTTAGCTACCAGCTTATGAGCCAGCATTATCGGTAAGGGCATAAGCTCATCTGTCTCGTCGCAGGCAAAACCTATCATCATGCCCTGGTCCCCGGCCCCACCCCTATCAACTCCCTGGGATATATCCGGAGATTGAGCGTGTATAGCATTTAGTATTGCGCATGTACGAAAATCCAGGCCGTATTTATGCGAACTGTAACCGATCTCCTCGATTGTTCTCCTGCTCACCTTGTGGACATCTACGTAAGCATTAGTAGTTATTTCACCTCCCACGATAACCATTCCCATTGTGGCATATGTCTCGCAAGCCACGCGGCCCGTAGGGTCTTGGCGCAAAACATCATCGAGTATCGCGTCGGAAATCTGATCGCACAATTTATCTGGGTGGCCTTCTGTTACTGATTCGGACGTAAAAAGAAATCGTTCTTTTTCCATTTAATTTTCCTTCCTTTCTTGGTTGGTTTAGAAATAGTTTATATTATATTTGTATGCTGCCCCGTCTGAAAAGTCTTATTAGCCTTAAAATACTGCTGCTTATCCCCGATATCAAACCATCGGCCGCTAAATATATAGCCATAGGCGAGGTTTTTCTTCACCAGCCAGCTTATATAGTGGCCCACGGCATCTTTTTTCTGGCTCGAGCGCAGATATGTGTCGATAATCTTCATCTTTTCTTTAGAAAAGTAATAAAGGCACATCGCCACAAGGGCAGATTTGGGTTCTTTGGGCTTCTCGCGGAAATCCACGATTTTTTTATTGCGGTCGAGTTTTACCACGCCGTAATCCGACACTTGAGATTTTTTCTTAAAATCAAAAACTCCCACGCAAATCTTGCGGGAGCTTTTACAATACTTGATAAAATTCCCCAGCTTTGCGTCGAAGAGGTTATCCGCTCCTATCACCAGGATATCTTCCTTTAAATTCAGTTTATCGATCGCGAACTTCAGATCAGCTATCGCGCCCAGCTTATCCTCATCCGAGCCGGTCTTGTCGTTAAGAATGGTCAACTTTTTCTTGAACGGATAATCCTTTTGCCAATTTTTAAAATCTTTGTAAAAACGGTTATTGGTCACCACGATAACCTCGTTTATTTCAGGTATCAGCTCGAGCTTACGTATAATTATATTAATGACCGGAACACAATTAATCGGCAAAAGCGCCTTAGGAAAATTCAAGGTTAAAGGATAAAGTCTCGTGGCGTATCCTGCGGCTAGCAGTATTGCTTTCATAAATTTTATCTCTTAAGTATTCCTTTAAAATTTGACTGCGTAAATTCTTCTACTTCTTTTGCGCTGGCTAAAGTCATGGCTTTCTGGGCTACCTCTTTTGACTCTTTAAAACTTACAGAGCGGATTATCTTCTTTAGGTCCGGAATTGCCACTGTAGAAACGCTGAATTCATCAAGGCCTAAGCCTAAAAGTAAAATAACCAAAGAAGGTTCTCCGGCCATCTCACCGCACATCCCAACCCAAATATCAGCCTTATGCCCGGCGTCAATTATATTTTTAATCAAGCGCAGCACTGCCGGATGAGTCGGCTCGTAGAGATAAGCAACTTTCTCATTACTTCTATCAACAGCTAAAGAATATTGGATTAAGTCATTTGTTCCTATGCTGAAAAAGCTGACTTCTTTAGCTAAGATGTCACAGGTTAAAGCCGCAGAAGGAACCTCAATCATTGCCCCAACCTCGATGTCATTATCAAAAGCGATTTTTTGTTTCCTTAACTCCTGCTTGCATTCCTCCAAAAGTTTATTGGCCTGCAGAAGCTCTTCGATCCCGGAAATCATCGGATACATTAATTTTAAATTTCCATGCGCCGACGCCCGAAGTATCGCGCGTAACTGCACCTTAAATATTTGAGGTTGTGCCAGGCAGAATCGTATTGCTCTCCATCCCAAAAAAGGCGCCATATCCCGCGGAACATTTAAAGAAGACAAAAATTTATCGCCGCCTAAGTCGAGAGTTCGTATTATAACTGCATTCGGCTTTACTTTTTCGGCAACAGCCTTGTATCTGCGATAATGCTCTTCTTCGCTGGGTAAATCTTTCCTGTTCATGTAAAAAAATTCTGTCCTGTACAGGCCTACGCCTTCGGCTCCGTGAGCAATAACAGAATCTACTTCTTCCGGCAACTCGATATTCGCAGCCAGCACCACCCTGTGGCCGTCTGTTGTCACAGGTGCTAAGTCCTTAAATTCCTGCACGGTTGAAGTAAGCCTAAAGATTTCTTCCTTGGCGCGGCTATACTTATCAATCTGTTCCTTATTGGGATTGACTATAACTATGCCCTGCCGGCCATCAACAATAAGTTTATCGTCGTTCCTTATAGTAAGGGTTGCCTGTTCTAATCCTACGACTGCGGGTATTTCAAGGCTTTTGGCCAATATCGCGGTGTGGGAGGTCCGGCCTCCGATATCGGTAACTATAGCCATGACGTGTTTTTTCTGCATAGCCGCAGTGTCCGATGGAGAAAGGTCATGAGATACTACAATCACGGACTCATCTAAGTCGGATAGGCTTTTTTGCTGCTTGCCCATTAGATTATGTATTACCCGCCTGCCTACGTCTGAGATATCGGCCACGCGTTCGCGTAAATATTCATCTTCGATCTTGGAAAAAACCTTGGCATATTTAGAAAGGGCTTCGTTAAATATATATTCGACGCCCTGTTTATCTTTTTTGAGGCGCGAGATTACTTCATCTATCAGCATCCTGTCTTCTAAGACCAATAAATGCGCATCAAAAATCTCGCTGCCCTCCTGGCCCATTTCTTTGGATATCTTTTTTTGGATATCCATAATCTGGCGGCGGGTTTTAATCAAGGCTTCTTCGAAGCGCACGATTTCTAAGGGTATTTCAGATTCCTTTATCGGCCGCTTACTAATCCGGATTTCCTGTTTACCGAATAGGTAGGCAGAGCCTATGGCAATACCGGGTGCCGCGGGAATCCCTTTTAATTGAATAGAATTATTCATCTTTACTCACCAGTTCCACTAATTTTTCTAATGCCTCTTCGGCATCTTCACCCTGCGCAATTATAGTGACCTTAGTCCCTTTCTCGGCAGCGAGTATCAATATGCCCATTATGGACTTACCATTAACCGCTTCCTTGTCTTTTTTAATTGTAATAGAAGCGTCAAAACGATTAGCAACCTGAACGAATAAGGCTGCCGGTCGCGCATGCAGACCTTGTTTACTCTTAATAATAACTTCTTTTTGCACAGTTTTCATATTCTTTATATCTTAATAATGCCTAAACATGGCTGGTAATTATATTAAGAATTGTTTTGGCTAATTTTTTGCTGTCATGGCGGACAAAATCCGTAAAATTAATATAGTTGCCTTCTACAACAGAATATCCGGCGTCGCGTATGCGCTGGCTATCGGCTACAACCGGAAAAGACATGCCTTCTTTATATTTTTCCAGGAATCTATCCGGGATCTGTGCAGTATTAACCAGGCAGCAATCGACAATTCTCCTGTCGGTATGATTAATTAAAACCTGCATGTGATCAAACGCGGTATAGCCGCCGGTTTCTCCGTTTTGGGTCATCACGTTGCAAATGTAAATCTTAAAAGCGCTGGATCTGATTATCTCTTGGGTTATTTCTTTGATCAATAAGTTCGGGATAACACTCGTATAAAGGCTTCCCGGCCCCAATATAATTAATTCCGCTGCGGCAATAGCCTTTAAGGCGCCGCCGGAAGCCCTGACATTATCGGGCTTTAAAGAAATCCGGTTAATTGTCCCGTGTTTTTTCGGTATGCTTGCCTCGCCTAGGGCCTTTGAGCCGTCAGAATAACTTGCCTCCAGGGCCACGCTTTCTAATGTCGCCGGCACAACCTGTCCGCGTATAGCTAGTACCTTGCTCGACTCTTCTATAGCCTTTTCAAAATCTCCCCCGGTGAGCTTAGTCATCGCGGTAATAAAAATATTTCCGAAATTATGCCCCTTAAATTCCGAATCATCGCTGAAGCGGAATTGAAATAAGTTTTGCATCAGCGGCTCGGCGTCGGCTAAGGCTACAAGGCAGTTACGAATATCGCCGGGCGGCAGGACATTAAATTGCTGCCTGAGCCTGCCTGAAGAACCTCCGTCATCAGCTACAGTTACAATCGCAGTAATGTTACTAGTAACGCTTTTTAAGCCTTGTAGAAGTACGGACAGGCCCGTACCGCCACCGATGACAACGATCTTAGGGCCGCGTTCCAACTGCCGCTTGCGGTACATTATATCTACCAGGTCCCTATCGTGCTGCGGCAAGAATACCCCGATGAAAGACTTCATCATCTTTTTTATTCCGGCGATAACAAAGCTGATGCCTACCAATATAACAAGCGTATCTATGGCTTTTATTATTATAAATTCGTCGAATAAAAGCCGGGCCGAGCCGATACCGACTAAAAATAATCCCAAGCCGGTTAATAGTATCCAGCGTTTTATTTTCATGCCCGGATAAAGCCATTTTACAATTCGTTTGATCCTGTTGAACATCTAGACCTTCCTGTCGTCTTCCTGGGCAATAATTTTTAATATCGTGGCTTCATCGCGCGCACTTTTAAGTTTATCGCGGAAATATTTATCTTTTAGAAGGCGCGAGATCCTTGCCAGGGCCTTTAAGTGCGGGCCGGCAGAATCTTGCGGGGCGAGCAAAAGGAAAAATAAAAAAACCGGTTCTCCATCTAGGGAATCGAAATCTACTCCGCTTCTCGATAGGCCGAAAGCCGCTACTAGTTTACTTACATATTCGCTTTTTCCGTGCGGAATGCCTATGCCCTGGCCTATGGCCGTAGAGCCCAGGGCCTCGCGGGCCAAGAGTATCTCCATCAGCTTAGCCTTATATTTCTTATCTACTTCGCCTGAAGAAACTAAGAGATCTAATAGTTCTGAGAGGACCTCTTCTTTTTTTGTCCCTTTTAAGTCAGAGGTAATAGCCTTTTTTGGTAAGAACTCCATGACTTTCATTCAAAACCTCCCTATATTATCAATTAAATTGAAAGTAGCGAGTAGCCGGTAGAGAGTAGAGAGAATTTTTATTTTCTCGCTACTCGTTGCTCTCTACTTGCTACTTCATTTAGATCTAAAGCGGGAGACGGCCCGTCTACGCCAAATATTTAACATGTTTGGCTTCGCCGAGGCTACCGCAAAATTATGGAGCGGGAGACGGGATTCGAACCCGCGACATCAACCTTGGCAAGGTTGCACTCTACCAACTGAGTCACTCCCGCGTTTAATTTCAATATCAGGCTAAACTAAAAATTCGAGAAATTCTTAATGCGGACGGAGGGAATTGAACCCCCATGAGTTTCCCCATATGGTCCTAAGCCATACGCGTCTGCCAGTTCCGCCACGTCCGCAAAATAATCCCCATTCTTCTCTAGCTCAAACGTTTGAGCAGGCTTTAACGAGGCGGAACACTTGAGCGTAGTAGAATGGGCCACCCGCGATTCGAACGCGGCACACCCGCCTTAAAAGGGCGGTGCTCTACCAAATGAGCTAGTGGCCCTGAAATTTACGAAGTAACTTTCACCCCGAGGTTTCCTTTTTAATTTTTATCTAATCGAGGGGTAAAACTCAAAATTCTTCTAAAACTCGTCGAGTTCTTTATCTTTGACCTTCAAAGTTTCATCGACTTTTGCTATATATCTGTCGGTTATTTTCTGGATTTCTTCCTGGGCCTTAAACCGGTCATCCTCGCTGATCTTGGAATCCTTCTCTAACTGCTTGACCCTTTCAATCTCATCACGGCGAATCGTGCGTAGCGACACCCGGCCATCTTCGGCTATATCTTTAGCCTGTTTTTTTAATTCTTCCCTTCTTTCTTTTGATAAATGCGGTATGCTCAAACGGATAACCTTGCCGTCGTTAACAGGCGTGATACCGATATTTGCTTTGGTTATTGCCTTTTCAATTTCCGGGATCGCCGTAGCGTCCCAGGGCTGAATAACCAGTAGCCTTGCGTCAGGCACAGAGATGGATGCAATTTGCTTCACCATGGTCGGCGTGCCGTAATAATCGATGTGTATTCCTTCAATCAGGCTCGGATGCGCCCTGCCGGTCCTCACATGAACAAATTCGCGGCCGACAGCCTCAATGCTTTTTCTCATTTTCTCTTCTGTTTCATGCAGAATAGTTTTTAGATCCATATCAACCACCTATCTGTTTAATTTGGGTTAAAGTTGAAGGAATTAAAAGCGGCCCATTATTAATAGGTATTTCTAGCTGACGACTGTGCCAATCTTCTCGCCCAACACCGCTCTCTTAATATTGCCGGGCTTTAGAAGATTAAAGACTATTATCGGCAGGTGATTATCCATACAAAGGCTTATCGCTGCTGCATCCATGACCTTCAGGCCTTTTCTTAAAACGCTTATATAGCTTAGTTTGGAAAATTTTTTCGCATTTTTAACCTTTAAGGGGTCGGCAGAATACACGCCGTCGACGCGGGTTGCTTTTAAAATTACTTCCGCCTTTATTTCTGTGGCCCGCAGCGCCGATGCGGTATCGGTGGTGAAATATGGATTACCTGTGCCTGCGGCAAATATTACGACCCGCCCCTTTTCAAGATGCCGCATTGCCCTGCGCCTTATATAAGGCTCGGCTATCTGATGCATTTCTATAGCCGTCATTACTCGCGTGGGCACGCCAATCCGCTCTAATGTATCCTGTAAGGCAAGCCCGTTTATTACCGTTGCCAACATCCCCATGTAATCTCCCACGGTTCTTTCCACGCCAAAAGATCTTTCATTTTCTTGGCCCCGGAAAATATTACCGCCGCCCACAACAACGCTGACCTCCACCCCCATCTGGACTATTTCTTTTATCTGAAGCGCTATAACCCGGCAAGTCTCGATATCTATGCCGTGCTCTCTTTTGACGCCCAGCAATGCTTCTCCGCTTAATTTTAAAACTATGCGTTTAAATTGCGGTTTTTTCAACTTTTACTCCCCGAGAGAAAACCTGGAAAATCTTCTTATGATAATATTTTCTCCGACCTTGGCAATTATTGAAATCAGGTAATCGCGAACGCTCTTCGTAGGGTCTTTGATGAACGCCTGGTCCAAAAGACAATGGCGCTTACAATAATCTTCTTTTTCGCTGTCTTTTATTTTTTCTCTATCTTCGCCCGACAAGGAATCAAAATCTACCGAGAAAGGATTAGTAGCTGCTACCTGCATCGCCACATCCTTCACGAAGCGGACAAACTCCTCGTTCTTGGCGACAAAATCGGTTTCGCAATCAGCCTCGATTAACGCCCCAAGTTTAGAACCGGTATGGATATAGCATTCAATTCTTCCCGCGCCTGTGGTCCTGCCGGCTTTTTTCTTAGCGATATCAACCCCTCTTTTCTTTAATATCTCAATTGCCTTCTGCTTATCCTGGCCTGCCTCTTCAAGCGCTTTCCGGCAATCGCTTACGCCTGCGCCGGTAGCTTCTCTTAATTGTTTAATCAAATCAACTTTGCTGACTGTCATCTATTTCTCCTTAGTAACTATCTATTTTTTCTTTGGCCCCTTCAAGCCTTCCTCGTCTTCTTTTAATTTTTTAGGCTTCTTTCTTGCAGCCTTGCCGGCCTCTTCGACATCTGACTCTTCGATTTTTTCCAGTTCTTCTTCCGGCACCAGTTTTTCTAAATCCTCTTTTTCGTATTCGGCTATTTCTTCTTTGGCCTTGGTCGCCAGGGCTTCTCTTTCGCCGGCTTCCTTTAATTGCAGAAATTCATTCCGGCCTTCGCTGACGCTATCCGCGACTAAAGCTACTATTAACTTTATAGACCTTATCGCGTCATCATTGCCGGGAATAGGAAAATCGACATAATCCGGATTACCATTCGTGTCTATTAGAGCAACAATGGGTAAATTTAGACGTTTGGCCTCTTTAACCGCAGTCTCTTCCTTCTTAGGATCAACGACAAAAAGAGCATGGGGCAATTCTTCCATGTCCAAAATCCCCAAAAAATTTTTCTTTAATTTATTCATCTCTTTGGTCAAACGCGACACCTCTTTCTTTGAGAGTTTATCCATGATACCTTCTTCCCGCATCCTCTCCATATCCTTAAGGTGTTTGACGGACTTTCTAACTGTAGGGAAATTGGTCAATAAACCGCCAACCCAGCGCTCGCTGACAAAAAATGCCCCGGCCCTTTTCGCGTTTTCAGCTATTGATTCTTGCGCCTGTTTTTTTGTGCCGACAAAGAGGATTTTGCCTCCCTTTGACGCTATCTCTTTCAAGAAGGCTCTTGCCTCCTCCAAACAAGCGAGGGTCTTTTCCAAATCTATAATATAAATGCCGTTACGCTGGTCAAATATATATTTTTTCATTTTTGGATTCCAACGCTTTGTCTGATGCCCAAAATGCACGCCTGCCTCTAAAAGTTGTCTAATGAACTCTGTAGTCAAATTAATTCCTCCTTTAATTCGTTTTTTTCTCGCTTAAATGTAATTTATTTTGAGGTTTGCAGCGAAATTACAACACCCCCTACTCTGTCTCTCCCGCTACGGGATAAATCAACAAACAGCCTTCCATTCCTATTGAAAATAAGGCCTTATTCTAACCTATTTGAAATATTTACTATACCTTAATTTTGACTTTGTGGCAAGCAATTTTTAAGCTTTTTTTCGCTAAAAATGCTCAAAAAGCCCTGAAGAAGACTGTTTTCAGGCTCTAGGCAGGTAAAAAGTGCTAAAAATGAGCGATTTTTCGGCTTTTTTCTCGAATTTTAGCTAAAACGGCATTTCTTCTTCTGGCAAAACCTGCTGCATATCATAATGTATCTTATATAAGCCGCCTTTAGTAAGTAGCTCCTGATGCGTGCCTACTTCTTCAATCTTACCCTTCTCTATAACTACAATTTTGTCCGCATTTCTCACAGTAGACAACCTGTGAGCAACGATAAAGACAGTCCTGCCGGAAATAACCTCATTAATCGCATTCTGGACCACCCTTTCTGATGCGCTGTCAAGCTGGGAAGTAGCTTCGTCGAGGATTAAAATAGGCGGATTCCTCAAAATTGCCCTGGCAATGGCCAGGCGTTGACGTTCGCCGCCTGAGAGCTTATAGCCTCTATCACCTATAAATGTATCGTAACCCTTGGGCATATTCATAATAAAATCATGGGCCCCGGCCTTTTTCGCCGCCTCAACAATTTTTTCAAGATTGATACCTTGCTCGCCATAAGCGATATTTGCCTTTACCGTATCATTAAAGAGGATTGTCTCCTGAGTTACTATGCCAATCTGGGCCCTTAAGGATTTGAATGAAACGCTCCTGATATCTACGCCGTCGATAAGTATCCTGCCTTTTTGGGGATCGTAAAATCTCGGTATAAGGTCTACCAGGGTGCTCTTACCCGTGCCGCTTGGCCCAACGATAGCAATAATCTGTCCGACCTTGACTTCCAGGTCAATATCCTTAAGGACTTGGTTATTATCATATTGAAAATCAACGCTATCAAAGACGATTTTTTCCCGTACGGGCTTGAGCTCTAAAGCCGCCTCGGCCTCTTTAACCGAAGGCTTAGAATCAAAAACCTCATAAATCCTGTTAGCCGCAGCTATTGCCTGCTGATTCATAGAGTGAACCTGAGAAAGTTTTTTGAACGGCCTGATCATCGACAGCAAAGCCCCTAGGAATAAACCTAGCACACCAAAAGACAGCCTTCCCTGGATTACTTCTTTGCCCGCCCAGATGAATACGAATATCCCGCCGAACACGCCGACGATCTCGGTAAAAGGAGCCAAGATCAGCATACGCTTAATAGACTTCATAGTAATCTTGTAATAAGCCTGATTATGGGCTGTGAATTTATTGATTTCGGTCTTTTCGGTACAGAATGCTTTCACAATGCGCACACCAGAGATTGTCTCAACCAGAAGCGAATTAATGTCAGCCATTTTTTCCTGAGAACGCGCACTTAACCTTTTAAGCACTTTGCCTACAAAAACAATAGGCAGGCTTATTAAAGGTAAAATCACTAAAGCTGTCAAAGCCATCTTCCAATGGATATAAAAAACCAGAAATGTAAATAGGACAACTTGGAGTGATTGATAAACCATATCCGTAAAGCCGTAACTAGCTGCATTTTCAATGAGTTTCACGTCATTTGTAATACGCGAAATCAACTCGCCGCTTCTTCTTTTTATAAAATAATCCAGGGATAAATCCTGCAATTTCGCATAGACCTTTGACCGCAGGTCGCGGACTACCCGCTGGCCGATATCGCTCATCAAATAAGATTGGAGAAAACTAAAGATTCCTTTAAATATGAAAAGGAATACTACAATAAAAGACATCAAATATAATAGCTTCAATGGATCGCTATTATTTATTGAATCTATGATGTTAGAGAGAAACGGCGGCAACTGCTTGGGAATGATTATCTTCTTATTGGTAAGGACTTTATCCGCCAAAGGAACTATCATTGATAATTGCGCTACCTCAAAAAACGAAGAAACCATCATAGCGATAACGGCAAACGTCAAGGTACGCTTATATGGCTTGATAAAACCCAATAATCTAAGGTAACTATTCATAATATTACTCCAAAGCTATAACTTTAATATTTCTAATAGGTAATGATAAAATAAACCGTCAGTAATTCTATCACAGCTAAAAGCTTTTGTCTATTTTTTATTTAGCTTGCGAATCTACCTGCTGGGCCCTAGGTTGACTTTTAAATAACAATCTGATACAATGGCTGCTAATATTTGACCTTGGGTAAACTTAATTTAAAATGAAAAAAATTAATATAGGCGTTATCGGAGTAGGTCATCTGGGCGAAAAACATGCCCAGACTCTGGCAAAGATCAGCCAGGCTAACCTGATCGGAGTATGCGACATAAATCAAGCCAAAGGCCAGGAAGTAAGCCGCAATTTAAACACCCCCTATTTTCAAGACTACCGGGACCTTTTAAGCCAGGCAGAAGCTGTTGTCATTGCCGTTCCAACCCGGGATCATTTCAAGATTGCCCGGGATAGCCTGAATAAGGGTGCGCATATAATGGTTGAAAAACCCATAACTTCAAATCTCGCTGACGCAGACTCCCTGATAAAACTGGCAAAAAAGAAAAAACGCATACTTCAAGTCGGCCATATCGAAAGATTTAACAATGCCTTTAAGGCCATATGCGACATAGCAAAAGAGCCAAAATTTATAGAAGTCCACAGGTTAAGCCCTTTTCCGGCCAGGTCCCTCGACATCGGAGTTGTCTCTGACCTTATGATCCACGATATCGACCTTATCCTGGGGCTGGTACAGTCAGACATTGTCTACATCGACGCCGTGGGTGTAAATGTACTGACGAACCTTGAAGATATAGCTAGCGTGCGCCTGAGGTTTAAAAACGGCTGCATTGCAAATTTGACTGCCAGCCGTATAAGCGACGAATCAATGCGTAAATTCAGGATATTCTTAAAAAATGCATATATATCAGTTGATTACAAAAATAATCAGGCAACCATATATACAAAAGAAAACCAAAATATCCTTAAAAAAGAAGTGCCTATAGAAATAGCCCCCCCATTACAAAGCGAGCTGGAATCATTCCTGGATTGCGTAGAAACCGGTAAAAAACCCGTTGTTTCCGGAGAAGAAGCCAGGCTCGCCTTAAGTGTAGCAATAGAAATACAAAATAAAATCAACGATTATATAAAGCAACAGGCATGAAAAAAATATTTATCAGCGCCGGAGAAACCTCGGGCGACCTGCATGCGGCACGCCTGGTCGAAGAGCTTAAAATGCGCCAGACTATTGAATTTTTTGGCCTGGGCGGAAAAAATCTTGAAAGCGCCGGAGTAAAACTGTTGTTTAATATCACGGATTTATCCGTAGTGGGTTTCCTCGAGGTATTACGTAACCTCAGTAAATTTAAACGCATTTTTAATTCTGCTTTAAAGGAAATAAAAAATATCAAACCTGATTGCTGCATACTGGTTGACTATCCCGGGTTTAATCTGCGCCTGGCGCGCGAAATAAAAAAGCTTAATATTCCAGTCGTATACTACATTTCCCCTCAAGTCTGGGCCTGGGGCAAAGGCCGTATCAAAGCTATAAAGCGAGACGTCGATAAAATGATTGTCCTTTTTGATTTTGAAAAAGAGCTTTATAAAAGCTTCGGCGTCGATGCTGAATCGGTAGGCCATCCGCTTTTAGACTTAGTAGATATAGATATGGGGCCGGATTTCTATTTAAGGAAACTTCAAGTTGATAAATCAAAAAAAATAATTGCGCTATTACCCGGCTCGCGCAAGAAAGAAGTTTCGATATTGCTGCCCATAATGCTTGATGCGGCCAGAATTATTAATAAGAAGAGTAAGCAAATAAATCAGTTTATATTTATACAGGCTGATAATATTGCCAATGATGCGGCAGTCGACTGCTTGTTGAAATCTTACAAAGACCTTGAAATCACAACTGTCAAGGAAGCTGAAAGATATAATGCGCTTTTTGCCAGTGATTTTGCTATTGTCGCCTCAGGTACTGCAACGTTAGAAACAATGTTACTATCTACTCCGATGGTAATCATTTATAAACTAAATTTATTATCCTGGCTTTTAGCGCGCCTCTTCATCAGGATACCCTACATCGGCCTTGTAAATGTCGTAGCCGGAGAAAAAATTGTCCCTGAGCTTATACAGTTTAATGCAACTGCCGGCCGTATCGCCAAGGCAAGCTTAGATATAATCCTAAACAAAGAAAAATACAAAGATACTGTATTGAAGCTCGATGCGGTTAAGAAAAAACTCGGGGAGCCCGGGGCAAGCGCGCGCGCTGCCGAAATCATTTCCCGCCTCATTAAGATTTAATTTCGTGCAAAAAACCCAAAACAAAAAAAGACATCGGCGGGATTCTGCCTATCTTCGACTGTCCTTTTAAAAAATTACCTATTCTTGATTTTCTTAAGAAAATTAGAAATGCGGGAAAGGGCCTCTTTCAAATCAGCTAATTCAGAGGCATAAGATATGCGTACGAATTTTTCCAAGCCTTCTCCGAAAGCGAGCCCCGGCACAACCGCAACGCGCTCCTTTTCAAGAAGAGCTTTAGCGAACTTGTCGCAAGTAAGCCCCGAAATTTCAATGGAAGGAAAAATATAAAATGCGCCCTGAGGACGGCTGCATTTTAAACCCAGCTCATTAAGGCCAGAGAATACATATTCCCTGCGCCTCCTGTATTCTCTATTCATCTCGCTGACCGCATCTTTAGAGTTTTCCAAAGCCTCTACTGCGGCAAGCTGACCTGTAATCGGAGCGCAAAGCATGCTGTATTGATGGATCTTAGTCATAGCTGCGATTACCTCTTTCGGACCGCAAGCATAACCAACGCGCCAACCAGTCATAGCAAAACCTTTAGAAAAACCGTTTAGATATACTGTGCGCTCTCTCATCAGAGGCAAAGTAACTAACGGAGTATGTTTAAAATCAAAGCTAAGCTCAGAATAGACCTCATCGCTTATCACAATCAAATTTCTCTTTTTTATTACCTTGATTAATCCTTCCAGTTCCTTTTTCGTATAAGATACACCTGTGGGATTTGTGGGGTAATTTAAAACTATTGCCTTTGTTCTTGCGTCACAAGCCTCGTCAATCATCTGCGGTTTTAGCTTGAACCCGTCGGAGAATTTGGTTTTAATAACTCTTGCGTTTGCGCCGGCTAATCTTGCTAAGGGCCCGTAAGCTACATAGCTTGGCGTAGGGATAAGCACAACATCGCCTTTTTCCACCAATGCCCTCATTGATAGATCAATGCCTTCTGAGACTCCGGTGGTGACAAGTATCTCGCTATCCGGGTCAAAACTTACATTATAATTATTTTTGATATGGCGGCTGATAGCCAGGCGTAACTTCATCATGCCTTTATTCGAAGTGTAACTTGTCTGGCCCTGCTCCAGAGAATATATCCCTGCCTCGCGTATATTCCAGGGGGTAATAAAATCCGGTTCGCCGACACCCAGGGAAATCACATCCTCCATGCCTAAGACCAGATCAAAAAATGCCCTTATGCCGGAAGGCGGAATCTCCTCAACAATCCTAGAAATCTTTATTTTTTCCTCTTTCATTTTATTTCTCTAATAACTTATGGCTATACGTCTATTTTCAGACTTACCTTTTAAGATGTCTCCGTCCTCTTTATATTTTTTTAACAGAAAGTGCGTTACTGTAGCCCTCACGTGTTCCATCGGAGCTAATTTTTCAGCTACAAAACTGGCGACCGTTTGTATATCCCGGCCTTCGATCACCAACAAGAGATCAAATGTCCCGCTGACAAGATAACAGCTCTTAACCTCGGGAAATTTATATATACGCTCAGCTAGAAAATCAAACCCGAGATTCTTCTGCGGCGTAACACTTACCTCTATCAATGCCCTGACGATTTTGTGATTAACTTTTAAAGACTCTTTGTTTATAATCGTCTTGTATTTCAATATTACGCCCTGTTTTTCATATTTTTTTATCGCCTCAGAGACGCTCTTGGCGGATTTACCCGTCATCTTGGCAATCTCTTGCGCGCTGGCCCTTGCATCTTTTTCTAAAATCTCAAGTATCTCGTCCATTATTTATTTACCTCCGTAATTACTGATAATAAGCCCACAAAAGGCATGCCCGCTTTATTAATAATAAAAGCGGGCATTGGCCAAAAATTAAAAAAAATAATCCTACTTGCTCTCTAGTTTCTGTTTCATCATAAGTGCGATAGCTAGAAGTAGCATTACGCCAGCGAACCCAATAAAGGCGCGCGCTTCTAATCCAAAGAGAGGTCTAAAAAGAGCCCGGGATATTATCCCGGAGATTATAGCCAGGGTTGCGATAATTATGCACAAATCAGCTGGTTTTTTCATATCAACCTCCTTTCCTAAATATAAAATATTTTACAATGTATTGACCAAAGTGTCAATTGAATTCAGTTAAATTAAACCTGTGTTACTCTCCTTCTAAATCGGAAATTACCTCTTTGATAATAGCCTCGTCAATCTGGCTGGCTTGACGGCTGAATCCGGCGAGCAGCGCCAGATCGCAGAGGTGGTTTATCCTGCGAGGGATTCCTCCGGAATGGGCAAAGACAGAATGGATTGCCGCTTCCCGGAACATACAGTCAGCCCGGCCGGCAACCTTGATCCTGTGTTTTATATATTCCGCAGTTTCCTCTTCGCTTAAATGCGCGAGGTGGCAGCGTATGGCTATGCGCTGGGAAAGCTGCTTATTGCGCTCAATGACATCTTTGAGTTCGGGTTGGCCTAAAAATAAAATGTTCAACAAGAATGAATTCTCAGTCTGAAAATTCAATAAAAGCCTTAATTCTTCCCAGGTATCCTTGTCCTCGATAACATGGGCTTCGTCGATAATAAGAACAGTCCTCTTCCCGTCCTTAAAATTATTTTCCAGGATCTCGCTAAGGCTGTCCAAAACCACGTTGGTCAAAACCTCTGTGCGTTTAGTCGGCAAATCCTTAGCGCCCAGACGGTCAGCTATGGTCATTAATAATTCCACATATTCAAGTTTAGGATTTGCGATGAACGCGGTTTTATAGACCTCCCGGCTTAGTTCTTTTAAAAGGGTCTTTGCCAGCAAGGTCTTGCCACAACCAAAGACCCCGGTCAGAAGCGCAGCGCCCTTTTGCTCGCGCACCGCATATAAAAGCCGCGACAGGCCTTCTTTGTGTTGCGTAGAAAAATAGATAAATTTCGGGTCAGGCGTAGCCTCGAAAGGTTTCTCCTTTAAATTCCAGTATTTTTCGTACATAAAATCAATTCCCTTTGTCTTTTTCCCAGCCGCTTTGGCGCATTGCCCCGACTATCATCAAAACAGCTACCATCGCGAAAACCAATGCTGCCTGAATTATCAACACTATTGCCATTTTCCAGGTCGACTTTAAAAGTACTAACGCGCTTATCCCGAGAACAATACCGACAAGGTAAATAAATACCACGGTGCCTTTCTTGCGTAACCCCAAATCAACTAAACGATGATGAAAATGATCTTTTCCTGCATATTCCAGCCATTCTTTAATCGTATGCACTTTTCCTTCTTTTATGCGCATAACCGTCGTAAAAACCATATCAAAAATCGGAACGCCTAAAATTAAAACCGGGATGCTGATCTTGACGATATTATTTTCTGCCCATACGCCTAAAAGACTTATGCCGGCTAACATAAATCCCAGGAAAGTGCTGCCGGTATCTCCCAGGAAGATTTTTGCCGTCGGAAGATTGTGCGGTAAAAATCCTAAGCAGCAACCTGCCAGGCCCAAACTTAAAAGCAACACTATTGGCTGGCCGGTCAAATAAGCTATTGCCGCAAAAAAACAACTACTGATAAAGCCCAGGCCTGTACACAAACCGTCCATGCCATCCAAGTAATTCATTGCATTGGTAATGCCTACAACCCAGATGATAGTTATTACATACCTTAAAATAATCCCCCAGCCTGTTATCGGGAAAATCTCTATTGTTAAGGAACCGGCGATGAGTAACACTGCCGCTAGTAACTGAACAGCTAAACGTAATCTCGCCGAAAGCTTAAAACGATCATCCAAAAAGCCAAAAATGAGTATAATAATACTGCCCAGTAAAAGATTGTCCGCGCTGCGAGTAAAGCTATCTTTGAATGCCAGGAAGATAATTAAAAAAGGGATTGCTACAGCCAGGCCCCCCAAAAGAGGCGTAGGCTTTGTATGAATCTTTCTTTCATTAGGATGGTCAAGGACGTTAAAGGAAAGGGCGATCTTCCTGATGACGGGAGTCAGGATGAAACTGCTTATAGCGCAGGAGACAAATATCAATAGAAACTGCATAATTATAACATGTACCTCAGTGCTTTAAAACCTTCTGCATATTTAACCCTGCCCTGAAAACCCCGGAAATTTGCGCAGGATGTAGCGCTTTCCAATATGTTCAAGCCCGGAACCCTGGTCCTATTTACCTGTGAGCGATGAATTTTCAAAAGCTCTAATTTTTCAAACAGGACTTCTCCGATGTCGACAAAAACATCCGGTTCGAAATTTTTTGTTGTGGGAACCTCGTAAAACAAAACTTTCTTTACATACCGGGTAGCGGAAATCGCCGCCTCGGATAAAACCCTGTGGTCCTGGTGTATATCAGAAGAATAATTAAACAACACGAGCTCGGCCCCGGAGTCTGCTATGGCTTTTTCTATACGGCTGATCAAAATTTTATTCAAGGCTATTGCCGTATCTTTAAAGTTTGCCATGAATAGGCCCTTGGCTTTTAAAAACTTGGCAGATTGCTCCTGCTCTCTTTTCCGGACTGCCGAAGGAGCTCCGATTTCCCCCTTTGTCAGGACCAAGAGATAAATATTGTTCTTAAGCTTTGCGTACTTAAGCAACGCCCCGCCGCAGCCAAATTCAATGTCGTCGGGATGAGCGCCGATTGCTAATATATTCATTGTCAGTCTCCTTGGCTTTTATGTACTCCTAAAACATTATAACTTGAAGCCTCTCTGTTTAAAAGGAATTTCTGCTAAGAGCCGCAATCTTAAAAAGGCCGGGAATATTAAAATCAAACGGCTACTTGCCTTTTAATATCTTTAGGGATCCCTCTCCATTGTTAAATAAAAGATCTATTATCGACATGTAAGGAATAAACGGGTTGTAGCATTGCTCGTAAGAAGGATGCGAAAAATCCTGATATACCAACTTTATGCCCGCTTCGATAAATTTCCCCTCCTCCAGGTAATCTTTGCCTCCGGTTCCAGATAGATATGTATCAGCTTTTAATTTTTTACATATCTCTATAATCCGGTCGGTCTTTGTGCTATTTATATCTAGTTTTGATTCAAAATATAGCGGCGTGTTTAGAGCTAATTGTTTTAATACATAATTTATTATATATATATTCAAATCTGATAACTTCTCCCACTTTTTGCTAAAGACCTCCTCAAAAAAAGGAATATATTTATCGATATATTTTGCTTTAGCATACCACGTCTTTAAGCTTGAGAGGTGTTGTTTTTGCCAATCAAACTCATTGTCTATTATTATCTCGCCGATACTCTGGCCGCGCTTACCCTTAGTCATAACTGGAACTGTAAGCCATATCCATCCGTCCTTGGTACGGATTTTATTGCGGTTCTGGAACTCCCGGGATTTATATTGCACCTGGTCCAGGTATACAAAGCAGTCACTTTTTTCTATCTTATCAAAAAATCCCAACCAGGGTAGATATTGAGGCTGATGCACGGAGACTATCATTTTTTTATATCCTCATCAGGAGCATCTTTTACAAGTTTAAAGTATAATTCGACAAGCTGTGAAATCATCTTTTCTTTGGAAAATTCAAGCTCAATCCTTTTCTTCGCCTCTGTCGCTAACCTGGCGGCAAGTCCAGTATCCTGCAGAATCCTTATAATCCCTGCTGCCAGGGATTTAGAATCTCCTGCCGGGACAAGGATGCCGGTCTGATTATCTATTATTACCTCTGGCACGCCTCCTACCCTCGTAGCAAGAACAGCTTTGCCCAGGGCTTGCGCCTCCAGAATAACCAGGCCTAAGCCTTCGTTTAAAGCCGGGTTCACTATTATATCCGACAAAGAAATTATCTCTTTTATATCATCCCTATAGCCTAAAAATTTTACTTTTCCTTCCAGATTTAAAGCTTTTGCTTTCATCTGGAGGCTTTTTCTTAGCGAGCCGCTGCCCACGATTAGCGCCGTGAATTTAGGGATTATTTTGGCAACCTCTGCTAAGGCCTGTATAAAAACTTCTAATCCTTTAACCGGCTCGAGCCGGGAAATTACGGTTATCACCGGCGTATTTGGTTCCAGCTTAACCTCATTCTTTAATTTCTCAAGCCTGTTGGTATCGATAACTTGATAGTTTTTTAAATCTATGCCGTTATGGATAGTAAGAAATTTATCTTTCCCGGCAATATTCCTTGCCAGGAAATCTCGCGCCTCGACATCGCTTAGGGTAATAATGGCGTCGCATAATCTTGCGGCAAAACGCTCCAGGATGATATAGATTTTTGTTAAAACAAAATTTGTGTAGCCGTAAAATATATGTCCATGCGGCATGTAAATAACAGCAGGCACTCCGGTAAATTTAGCCGCAATCCGGCCTAAGAAGCCGGCTTTAGAAGTATGCAGATGCACAATATCCGGTTTCTCTTCCTTTAGAATTAACCTAATCCTAAATAATGCGGCTATATCCAAAAATATATTGATATCCCGGCGCAGAGAGCTAACAAATATTATTTCAACTCCTGTCTCAAGGCTAAATCTATCAAGATCTTCCTGCGCATCCAGCGTCAGGCCGCTGATAATCTTAACGCAAAATTTTTCCTTATCGAGCGTCTTTGCAATATCAAGCAAAATTCGGGAAGAACCGCCTTTGTCCAGTCTCGTGATGATATGGATGATTTTTATTTTTTTCATTCTAAAACCTGTATAACTCTGTGCAGCGGGTACACACCGGGAATATTTTTTTCTTCTTTAAGAGCCGCCTAAAGCTCCTAAAATTTTTATTGTTCCAGATATTTTTAAAACTATCCCGCCGGATATTGCCGAAATAAATATTAAGTTCTTCGCAGGCACCTACCCGGCCATCGGGAAAGATATAAACAGTAGTCCAGGGGCTAAGGCAGCGGTTTTTATATTCGCGGGATTTAAAATCGAAATTGCTATAGTATTCTTTAATCTCAAGCATACTAAAATCGGGGTAGAAAAATACACCCTGATTGTTTTTATTTTCACGAATCTTATTTATCTCTTTCATCAATACATCCGTTTCTACCCTGGGTAATTCTGTGCGCAAAAATCCTGACCAATCCTGCGTGACCGCTCCGAAATTTTTATTTAAGATTTCGTTGGTTTCTTGAATGGCCTTCCTGTCTACAAACGATAGATGATGGAATGTTACGTTCTCAGGATCTAATTTTTTTGCGACCTGGAAAGTTTCATAAAGATGATTATAGTTATCCTCGGAAATTGTTACGGCAATATTAATGACCGGCCGCTTCATATTTCTTTGCTTCTTTAATTTAGCTATTTTTTCGACGGCGCCAAAAGCTTTATCATAAGCCCCATCTACATTGGTAATCTTATCGTGGATTTCTCGCGGGCCCTCGAGGGAAAAAATAATCTCATCTAAGCCGGACTCAACTACCTCTTCTTCCCTGCCGGCTAAGAGCGTCCCGTTAGTGACGACATTGCAGCGCATACCTTTATCCTTTATGTATTTTATCAACTGCGGCCAGCGCGGGTAAAGAAAAGGCTCGCCTCCGAAAAGTGTGATATTAGGCCTAAAGTCCGATATGTCATCAATAAGTTTTTCTAAATCTTCCAGGCTCAATGTCTGCTTTAGGATTTCCGAGCCGCTATCCTTAAGGGAACCGCATTTACCCCAATAGCCGCACATTGAACAGGCCAAATTACAATTGTAAGTAAGAAATAATGAAACCGTCTCAGGATAACTACTGAACCCTTTAAAAAAATAATAAGTTAAAATAGAACATGCCTTCTTTTTTAGAACCGAAAAAGCATAACCCGGCTGATAGAGAGATTTCCTTAACAATCTATTAAGCTTCCTTAGAGAAATAATCATAGTTTTCTTACTATTCTAACCATTCTATCTAAGTCAGAACTTTTTAACAAAGGGTGGATTGGCAATGTCAGCAATCTTTCAGCCAGGTATACGGCATGCGGGAATTCTTCACGCCTGTAGCCTAAATCAAAGATATGATGTATTGGCTTTAGGTACATGCAAGAAGTCTCGAAGCCGGCTTTACGCATCTCATTTTGAGCTTTCACCTTAGTGTCCGGATCTTTAAAAACAACCGGAAATCGATTTAATACGCAATGAGCATCCGAGGGGAATTTGGGCAGCCTAATCGACTCAACATCCTTTAGTTCTTCCAATAAAGTTAGGGCATTCTCATATCTTTTTCTAAAAGATTTTTCTATCCCTTCCAGGAGTTTTGCCGCCAAATGCGCCTGAAATTCAACGCTCTTATTAACAGTAAAATCATCCGGGACTTCAACATCCTTAAAACAGGATATGAATGGGTACAGCAATCCATAAATTAAAGGCCTGACAGCTAAAGATAGCGCGCTAATCTTAATCAGCTGAGTAAAATTAGCAAATTGGCCACTTGAAGGCAAGCGGCTCACCTCCGGGTTAAGAGCCGCCGCTATTTTTTCTTCATCGGTGACAATACATCCGCCACCGTAAGTAGGTAAATTTTTCCCGCGGTTAAAGCTAAAAAAACCGATATGCCCGGACTTGCCGATTTTGATAGGCCCTATTTTACTGCCCATGGCTTGAGCGCAATCTTCTATGATAAAAATTCCGGGGAAGGACTTCTTCAGGTACTCTATGTTTCTTGAGACTATCCCAAAACTATAGACCTGAAGTATAGATAGCGTATCGGCATTGGCATAAGAGGTTAACTGGTTTAAATCCAGATTGAAATCTTCAAGCGAAATATCACAAAGAACAGGTTTTATCTTAAGCCGCCTGATAGGTAACATCAATGACGGAGCCGTATAGGCCGGCAAAATAATTTCATTCCTGCTGGATAAGCACTTAAGCGCCCTGAGTATCAGATATAATGATGCCAGACCGCTATTACATAAAAAAACATATTTTGCCGGAAAATAGCTCTTAAGTTTAAGAGAGAGCCTTTCATTGCCGGAGCCTTGCGCCAAAAAGCTGCCGATAATATCCGAAAATGGTATAAATGTAGCGCTAACTGGAATCCTTCTAAACGTCATGAGGCCTTTTGGGCTGAAACAACAAAAATAGGTGCCAAGTTATTTTTGGGGAAACCTAACGGGATTAATTTATTCGATTTAAATTTCGCTTGCATCAATGCCTCGTTTATCTCTTCAATTGTATACGTTTTTAGGGCTAGATTCTTAACCGTCGGGTCATAAAATTTAGCTAAAGAATATTTTATCTTAAGCAATAAATTACGTTTATTCCTGAAGTCAAATATAAATTTTCCCGAAGGCTTTAAGACCCGGGATACCTCTCTAAGAGCTTTTTTAACATCTTCAAGTGAATTCATATTAAAAAAAACATTAATGCAGAAGACTGCGTCAAAATATTCATCGCTAAAAGACATTTTTTCTGCCTGCTGGCAGGAAAGGTTTACATTATTAATCTCATTTTTTTTAATTTTAGACTCGGCCTCGCTTAATCTTGAAATATTATTGTCTATTCCGTAGATATTTAGTTTAGGTTTTTCCCTGGCCAGTCGAACCAGGAATAACCCTTCGCCGCATCCAACCTCAAGGACATTACCCTCAATGCCTTTTGATGAATTTAGAGCTTGCCTCCTGATCATTGCCTGCCAATGCCCGCTGGAATATTCACCCCGCTCTTTAGAGTCGGAGGTCAAAGAGTGAAACCAATAATAGATCTTTGTAAACATTGGTTAATTCGCCTTTCTTATTATTTTAACAAATCTAAGGCCGCCTTGACTACCTCTTCCGGAAGAATTGTTGTCAGGCAGGCCATTGAATTACAATATAACTTATTACAAGGAGCGCAATCTGCGGGCTTTTGCAATACTAGAGCCCGGTTAGATATATTTCGCGGGTCGAAATTTTTCAAATAGCCTGGCCCGAATATGGCTATAAGCGGCACGCCTAAAATTGCCGCTATATGCATAGGTCCGGTATCATTGGATATAAAAAGATTGCAGCGTTTAATCAAGGCGGTCAGCTCTTTAAAATTTAATTTCCCGGAACAATCAATGACCTTCGCATGAGCTGCCTTTTTAATGCCTGCGGCTAATGAATGCTCATCTTTGTTGCCTGTAATTATAAATACGCAGCCCATCCTCTTAGCAAGGTCATTTATTAGGCTGGAAAAATTTTTTATCGGCCATCTACGGGAACTCGATCCGCCGGGGTGAATCCCTATAAGAATATCGTCATCTCTTACAAGTTCTTTCACTAATAATTTTTTAATTGCCGCATTGGGCTGTTCTTCGACTTTAAGATCGATATTTCTGTCAAATACCTTGATGCCTAATGCCCCTACAATATCTATACAATATTCCATTTCGTATCTATCCCCGGGGTCAGCCTCGGGTATCTTTAAATCAAAAAATTCGCCCCTATTCGCAGTGTTTCTGCCGACTTTGACTTTAGGATTAATTATATAAAGCAGTGCCTTAATTTTTTCGGCACTTTTTTTTGAAACGAGCGTACGCATATTTATAGCCAAATCAAAATGTTTACCTCTTAACATTAATATTGTCACGATACTTTTCAAAAAACCTAAAAGCGAATAATTCTTATAAAAAACATATACGTTATCTACGGGCAACAACTCTTTCAAGCTTCCAAGAACACGCGGCACAACCAGGATAGAAATTTGTGATTCAGGAAAACCGGCCCTTAAAGCTTTCATGGCCGGTAAAGACAAAAGCATATCGCCAATGCCGCCTAAGTTGATTACTAATATCTTTTTATACGCTATTGTTTTTTTATTGTCCATAAAAGATTGAGGCTCAAAAAATTTCTAATTAAAGGCAGTCTTGCGATATAAGGCCTGGTTATGTCCACATACTTTAATTTAAAATTTAATTCATAGCTTTTAAGGAGCGCCTCGAATTCGCGCCTGTCGGTTAAACCGAAATGCAAATCATTTACCGGTACTTTATCCCCGAGTAAAAAAGCCCTGATTTTCCAATAGAAATCCCCGATTCTTTCTCTCGTCCTGTTAGGAGTAAATATAATCGCCGTCCCGCCAGCCTTCAAGACTCTGCACATCTGGCTAAGAAATTCGCCTTTTTCCTTTAAGGTTACGTGTTCAATAAAATCCGAAGCTATAATTTTATCGAAAGAAGAACCTTTAAATGGCAATTTAGTTGCATTGGCAATTATAAACTTAGACTTATCTCCCAGCCCGAATCTTTTTATCAATGATTCCGCCGCATTGATGGATTCTTTGGAGTAATCGATCCCGACCGCATGGGCCCCGGCTTTAGCGCTGTGAAAAGCAAATGTCCCTACCCCGCATCCGACGTCAAGTATCTTCTCGGACAACTTTGGGCCAAGCGCATCCATGACCACGGCTATCCTGCGTTTAAGGCTAGACTCTTTTGGCTCATAATATGTGTCTACCTGAAACTGCAGGCCCTGGCTTAGAACGTGTTCGTCATAAATTTTAGGGGTAATTTCCCTGCTCATGTTTATTATTCAATTGCTGCCTTGCGGCATTCAAAACTTCTTCTACGGAAATTTCGTTTAGGCATCTGAATGTCTTGCAATCCGAGGGGTGACAATTCGGGCAATTAAAATCCTTGGCGACAATTATATTGTTTTCGCCCCATGGCCCCCATTCCTTAAAGCTATCCAGCGGATGCACAGGGCCAAAAATTGCCACAACTGGAACTTTTAGAGCTGCTGCTATATGCATCGGGCCGCTGCTGTTGCCTATAAAAAGATTGCATCTTTTTATTATGGATATCAAACAACTGAGCCTAAATCCTTGAGCAATCAAAGGCTTTTCATTCATCAATAAAAGAATCTTATCAATTAATTGCCTTTCCTCTTCGCCTGCGCTCAAAATAACTTTTGCCTTTTCTTCTTTTATGAGCGTATCGGCAAGGGCCGCGAACCCCTTTTCCGGCCATCTGATGTATTCCTGCCTAGACCCGGGATGAATAACAATAATCGAATCAGAAGAAGACAGATTATTTTTCAAAAAGAAATCCTTAGCGAATTCCTCGCCTTCCTGGGTAACCGAAATATCTAAACTTTTATCTTTTGTTTCACAGCCAAGGCTTGCAACAACCTCCAGAGCAGAATCGACCTCATGCCTGATTCTTGATTGGCGGTCATCTTTTATTCTATGCGTTAAAAAAAAGCCTCCACCCCAGCCCGTAAAACCGGCTCGAAAAACTGCCCCGCTGACAAAGGTCAAGTAATTCTGCAAAAAACCGGGATGCAAGGCTATCGCCAAATCAAAGTTTCTTGTAATAACATCTTTCTTGTAAATCAATAACCTGTCTATATTGGAGTTGGTAACCAACAAATCCTTTGTATACTCCTTGATCAAGAGAGAAATATCTGCCTGCGGGAAAGTCTGACGGACTGCCCTTATTGCCGGCGTAGAAAGAATCACATCTCCTATCCTATCAAGCCGAATAATCAAAATCTTTTTTATTATTTCTTTTGAAAAAATATATTTTTTAGAAAAAATATTCCTTGGATAAAATATCAGATAGCCTAAAAAATCCGAGAGAAGGTAACAAATGCCTCTTAAATGCCTTGAAAAAATGTTCAATTCTTTTATGGAGATAAATTTCAATATTTTTTTAACTAGGTTCATAAACTATTTTTAATAAGGTTATTTTATTTTTTCAATTATTTCTATTAACTTCCATACTATATTTTCCCAATCAAAACCTTTCACTAAATCATCCCATTCATTTTTCCATTGCATATCCCGGCTTTTGATTATATGCCGCGTCCACTCATCAACATTAAGATCAGCCAAGAGGATGTTGGGAAACCCTAGCTTTTTTACTTCTTCCAGCGGAGAGGAAATGGCTATTTTTCTAGCCGCCGTATATTCTATTAATTTTAAATGAAAAGCCACATCCTGATACAGGTTTTTTCTATGAGGCAAAATACCTATATCTAAAGCCCTGAAATACGGCTCGATGCTGCCTTCTATGCCTCCCGTAAAAATAATATTGCCCGCAGCATATTTCTTCCTCAACTTTTCTAATTCTGCAGATGGCCCGATCCAGATCAAAACAGCATGCGGGATCTGGACAACAACCTGCCTAAAAGCCTTGACTGCAAACTCTACATCAACCCAAGAACCAATGTTGCCGATATAGCCTATTACCAATTTATCTAGAAGGTTATATCTTTGTCGAATCCTATAAACCTCCTCTTCCTTTACAGAACGTATCTTATCGATTTCAGCTCCATTGGGAATAAAGGACGCCTTAATCTTGTAATTCTCAAGCACATGATCCGCAAGCCCCCGCGAAACAGCTGTCACAGCATCGGCCTTTTTAAGCTCCCTAGCTACATGATTAGCAACAAAAATATCCGAATAACTATTATCACCCGAAACAGGCAAATCCCCTAAATCATATATATAATTAAAACTTCTTTCTGAAGGAATATCAAACATATACAATGAACCATTGATAACCGCATCAATCTTTTCCTTTTCAATTATTTTTTTAAGCCAAAAATAATTGAATCTCGAGGCAAAATTAAACAGCCCGTGCAAGATAGGGAATTCCACGATGATTAATGAATCCTCGCGGAAGAACCTGATCCTGGCAAAAATATCCCTAAGCGCTAATAATAATCGCCTTGGCATAGAATACCGTTGTACAGGGGCATGCCAGTTAACAAGGTAAACCGTGTGTTTTTTTGATAAAGCTCTCGCTATTTCAATCAACCTGATTTTTATCTTAGATAATCCGGGATGCGAAGGAATGATCAGAATTTTTTTGCTATTGGTTTTCATTGGTTAATATACGGTAAATTTGTCTTGAGACAATTTTTAAATTCCAACATATTTAAAATTGCCTCTTTTTTAGTTTTATATTTCTTTTCATTAAATAATCTAAAAATAAATTTTAGCACTATCTTTGGGTGGCTGATTAAGAAAAGTAAACCGCTATAAATAAAAATAATTTTATAACCTTTGTAAAACCTTTTCATCAAAAAGCTAATATCCTGAGCACTGTAAGTATCCCCATCCATGAGTATTGTGCCCTGGGTCATCTTAGCTAACTCCCCTGCGGATAATTCAACCCTTATAATTTTTTTCTCTAAACAAATTTTCTCTAACCTGGTCCCCGGTAAAGGTGTCGCTATAAACAGGGTCGGCGTAATAGCGTATTTTTGATATAACCAAAGCGCAAAATCTACGCTGTCTTGCATATCCTCTTTAGTTTCGCCGGGAAAACCAATCACAAAAAAAGACATCGCATCAAGAGAAACCCTATTGCACCACTTAGCTACTTGAACAACATTTTCTAGCTTGAGCTGTTTACAAATAATTTTATCTAAAACTTCTTGATTCCCGGATTCTATCCCAAAAATTAAATAGGTACAGCCGCTCTTTTTACAATATCTTAATGCCTCTTCTGTCATCGTATCAACCCGTATGCCATTAGGCGTATCCCAGGTGATATTAATATTGCCCTGAACTAAGCCCTGCAGAATTTCTTTAAATCTGTCGATATTAAGCGTTAAATTATCGTCCTCAAAATGAATGTGTTTTGCGCCGTACTTAGATACCAAAAACTCTATATGCTTTAATACATATTCGCTTGAATGATGCCGCCACATCCTACCCATATGGATATGAATAGAACAAAATACACAATTAAAAGGACAGCCCCGGCTCGTTATAAGCGAAACCGTCCTCTCTGAACCGGGGTAATGCCAAGCTGGACGGCCGGAAAAACCATCTTTATAAAGCTTAAAATAATCCTCCATATTTACTAAGTGATAAGCCGGCAATGGCAATTCGTCTAAATCCTGAATATATGGCCGGGCTCTGTTAATCTTTACGCCATCATTATATCTTTCAACTGTACCCGGAATATCTTCCAAAGATTTTTTATTGGCTAATGCCTTGGCTATATCTAGAAACACATATTCTCCTTCACCAACACAAACCAGATCAACGGCATCTGTTTTGAGAAAAAAATCGGCCGGCCGTGCCGAAGCATGGCTGCCCCCCACCACTGTTATTATTGTTTTATTAATTTTTTTAGTAATTTCAGCCGTTTTAATAGCACTTTCTATCTGAGTTGTAAAAGGACAGGTTATGCCTACCAAATCCGGTTTTCTTTTTGCTATCTCTCCCTTCACCGACTCCCAGCAATCGCCTAAATGCATATCGCCGTCTTGTTCATAACTAATCGGTAAATCTATTTTGATTTGGGCGTCATAAATTTCTATGGAGTAAGCATTTTTTTCTAAAACACTGGCAATATAAAGAAGGCCCAGGGGTAAACTGGTAGAGGGTTTCGTTGAGCCCTTAGTATATCTAGCTGGAGGCCTCACAAGTAATATCTTCATAATCTATGCTAAGTACAACCTCTTTTTCATGCTGCCTTATAACTACGTGCCCGGTCTTACAGTTTTTATGATGCCTATAAGTTCGTCTGTCCTTTTAAGCCAAGAGTTCTCATAGGCTTTTTTGATTCGCAAACTTCGTAAATTCGGATCATCCTCGCATAAAGAATCCCGCACAGAAGCTATGAACTGTTCTTTAGTTTTGGCCAACCTTATAAGATTCCCGAAGCCTTCTAGTTCCGGAGAACTTGTTGCAATAATTGGTTTGCCCGTAGCTAGATAATCATATATTTTAGTAGGCGGCGAGGTAAAGGTTGAAATTATATAAGGCACTAAACAAGCATCGAAATTCATGAGATATGCCGGCAATTGCTTATATTCCTTGGCACCCAATAAAAATATATTATCGCGGTTAATCTTTTCAAGTTCTCTTTTCCTTAAGAGGACATTCCCCACAAGCACGATAGAACAATCCGGCAGATATAGGCTTAGTTCTCTGATCAAATCAATATCTAGGCGATGAAAGACAGTGCCGGAAAATCCCAGGATAGGATGTCTTATGGATCTCATATCATCCGGGATTTTCCCGTCGAAATTTGCAAAAATTTCCGGCGTAGTCCCATCCAATATCTGGTAAGAATTGGAATTTATCTTCTTGGCCCGTTCTAGCAGAAATTTCGAGACAACAAAAATTATATCTGCACCCTTGATAATCTTTTCTTCCAAAGAATGAACTTTACGCCTTTTCTTGCTGTGAAATTCTTCAAAATATGCAGCCCAATCTTCCGCCCAATCAAAACAAGAAACTTTTTTTTCCTTGAACCAACGTAATAAGCAATAATCAAATGGGTGGTAAAGCCAGAGGACAATATTTTTGAAATCAAGTTTTCTAATCTTTAATTTAACAATTAAATATGAAAAGTAGCAATTTAAATTGTAGATAGATTGAACCCTAAAAGAGAAAGGAATAAAAAAAACAGGCGTAAAAATAAATAGCTTTTGCGAATCAGCCAAGTTTTCAATCCTAAATTTCAGCGCCCTTAACCAACGTTTTCGGTTAGCCAGTGTCCTTAACTCCAGAAACGGCAATAACAGCAAGCGGAAGAAATTTAAGGGCGGTTCGACATATAGTACCTTGCTCACATCTTCACGTAGCGAAAGCGCAAGCATAAATTGTTGCTTTCTAGCCTTGCGCTCTTCCCAATTATTTAGAGAAAAACAAATAAAATCCATCATTTTAAGTTTAAGGAGTCGTGTTCTTGTCTTACTTTACCTTTTGGGGCTACTTTTCACAAATAGCCAATAGGTGCGTAGCCTGCTTTAGGTCCTCGTTTTTAAATATTGAGTCTTTCTCGGTTATCATGCCGGCACTTAAACCCTTAAAAATCATAATAGAAAAATAATGATACTTTCGAAGAATATACTCTTTCCAGTTCGCGGGGATAAAATTTTTGATAAACTTTGGGATTTTTGAAAAATTTTTTATATTCGCCTTTCTTAATTCTTCTATCTGCTTAACTCGTGTTGAAAAAAAATGGCCATACATTGTTACTTTAGTAAAATTATTACGCAAGATACTGTCGAATTCCTCAAGTTCGAATTCCCTTACATGATCAGGATTAGAGAGTTCGCCCCGAGGCGAAGCTATAGATCTCTGAGGAGTAGAAATAATAAGTATCCCTTTTTGACGCAAAAGGCGCAACATCTCGAGTAGATAAGCCTTATAGTCATCTATATGTTCGATCACCTCCAGGGACAATATAACATCAAGGCGCTCATCTTTAAAAGGCAGGGCTTTCACGTCGGCAACAATATAATCAACATTATCTTTTTGCCAGTGTTTTGAACAATAATCGATAGCTGCATAAGATATATCCAAGCCAAATACCTTAAGAGCGGATTCGGCTATTAAGTATGGGCCCTGGCGAGCGCCACAGCCAGTGTCTAGAACTATTTTCTCTTTGGTAAACGGAGCGCAAAATTTATACCGTGCAGTGCTCGCCCTTATCTTAAGATTATCTTCCTCGTAATAATAAACTCGGCCGCTATACATATTATGTATTAAACGCAGACAACGCCTTTTTTATCAAGGCACTGTACAATGTGAAATCTTTTTTATTACAGATTGAGTCCTTAAGAAAATTCTTTAATCTGTGACCGGAAACTTTCAAGAATACGATTATGGATAAAAATCCTAGAGTAAAATAAGTGATCGTGCTGGACCAGGCAGCACCAGCGGTACCATAAGTAGGTATTAAAATTATGTTTAAAATTACGTTTAAAACGGCGCCAATAGAAGCTATGGCTGACGTAGTCAAAAATTTCCTCATGCCCACTAAATAATTAACAAGAATATTGTTTAACCACAAGAAAAATACTCCTGGCAGAAGAACTATAAACGGCGCGAAAGATGGCAAAAATGGCGCTCCGAATAATATTTTTATTAACGGCCGGACAAGGATAGCTAACGCCAGCGAAGTAATCAGAAGTAAAAATAAAGTATGCTTATAAATCATCATTGTTTTTTCTCTTAACCCTGCGCTGTCCCCCAGCATTTGGGGGACCCTGGAGTAGAATACAGTCTGGATTGCCATCGGGATAAGTATGAGTAATTCCGCCATGGAAACGGCTATGGAATAGAAGCCGACATTACTGCTCTGTTTGTAATGATCAAGCATAAACACGCCTATCCTTAACGACATAAAATTAGCTATTATGCCTATATGCAGCTTTGCCCCGTCAGCAACTAATTCTTTTAGCAAGGATAAGCTGAAATGCCACTTTTCAGGCGAAATCTTATGGACAAAATAAATTACCAGGAACATGCCCATGGTGTTTGCAAAAAAATATGAGATAACGGCACCGACAACTGCCAGCCTAAGCAAAATCAAGCTAACGCTTATAAAAATCAAGAGAATGAAAAAACGAAAAATATCAACAAGGTTAAATTCTAGTACCTTCATTTTTGCCTGTAAAATACTCGAGAAGTTCTGGGTAAGCACAAGGGCCGGCAAAATCCCTAAGGCAATCAGAATAAGGTAAAAAGGCACGCCCTGAATAAACAAACTATTAAAATTAAAGTATAAGAAAATAAAAACGATGCTTAAAATGACGCTTATCAGGATAGTAAAAACTATAACCGTGCCCGGATAAGCAGAGAATGGGTATTTTTTTAGGCCAACATGTATTGTTAATGCCCTGTAGAGACCCAATTGGCCGAGGGTTAACAATAAAGTCGGGTATAGCAAAAGAACAGCTACTACGCCCTTCCCGGAAGGGCCTAATAGCCTTGCGGTAATTATACTTACTAAGAGAGATAAAACTTGGACGACTAATGAGGTTAAAAAAGTCTGGGTGGTAAAATAGGCAAAGTTTAAGCCTGAGATATCTACATTATTTTTATTTTCAGGGCTCATTTTTAAAGATATAAATTAGCACTTTTGGAGCCAGGGCTATTATCCTTAATAAAAAACTTTCTAGGTAATCTGGCTATTACTGGCCTCTTGCTTAAACTCGGGCAGCATAATTACAATGGCGGCCCAAAACCAGAACGGCTCCATGACCCTAATGATAATAAATGTTGAGGCAGAAAAAGAATGTATTAACAATCCGAAAAAGGCCGCAATAAAACCTATAACCAATCCCCTAGACCAATCGTCGTCGATAGACTTCAAAGTTTTTAAACTAGATTTGAAAATAGTTATCATTAGCCAAATAAATATCCATAATCCAACAATGCCTGTTTCTAATAATACCCGCGCAAATTGGACATCAACAAATTTCGCACCTACTCCATAGCCTAAAAACGGCCGTTTTAACCAGTCTTTAAAAACAAAACCCCATGTCTCTATCCTTGCAGCTGCCGACTCTTCCAAATTTATGTGTTCACCCAGGATATCTATTTGCTTATCAGGCAAAAATGTGCTGCTGATACGGTTAATAACAACAGAAGGCAAAATAAATGGCAGCGTCAACACGGCTAATATTAAAATGATTATAAGTATTTGCTTTTTCTTTTTAACCAAGAACGTCAAAGTCAAATACATAAAGATAAATCCAATATAACTACCCCGGGAAAGAGTGTATAAGAAAGACGGTATTGTAATCAGGATAGTAGCTATGCAGGCAAATTGCCAGAAACCGGAATTGGTATGGAGGAATATTCCGCCTGCGATTGCTAACAACAATAATTGATAGCCGCCTAAAGTATTAGGTTCCCCGCCGCCGACTTGTTGCTCAAAAGGCGCGCTAGTTTTGTGACCTGCAAATATCTGCGGATATGTATAAACAGCTACCAAAATACAAACAATAAAAATTAAAAAGGTAAATACCCTAATCTGTTTCAAACTATCCAAATTGTTCACGACCATAAAATATAATAAAAAATACTCAAAATACTTCAGTGTATAGAAAAAGCCGGTCTTTAGGAAAATTTCATTTTCCCGTATGTTCAACAGGGTTGAAATAATACAAACGCAAATATAAAGCAATAATGGGGCATTTAAGGGCGTAAATCTTAATAACCCCAGCCTCTTATTAACAGCCATTTTTATTAACCAAGTGAAACAGATTATCAAAAGTATTATATCATCTAAGCGGATTATAACCGGACGGGGTACAGAAGGGTCAATAACGAATTCCGGAGAAAATAACATAGAAAATATCAAGATTACTAAGCTGGCCTTTGTATTTATAAGGGCAAGTAAAAAAGCGCCTATCGCTAGAACCAAAACGAATAACTTTTCAGGATTAAAACCGAACAGAAAACTTGAAAATAAAACTACAGCCAGGATACCGGCTATAATCAATGTACTCTGATTCATTTGGCCTGAATCTGAAAACTTAAAAATTTTGAATATATGCCTATTAAATTTTTTATAATTTATCATCGCTTAGTGAATCATTTTTCTGACTTAAATTTTGGGGTAATCGCATCAATAAACTATGCTCTTAAAAATAAAGAGGGTTAGCTACCCCTCTTATAAAGTCTGACAGAAATCACCTAAAGTCTATCTTATCTTACTTGACAGATTCGCTCTCCTTCTTTTTGTCTTTGTGCTCTTCGCTGGAATAATAATATTTATACTTATAACTGCGGTAATAAGGGTAATAACTGGTCTGGAATTCTGTCTGCGGCCGGGTATGGTTTAAAATAATCCCCAATATTTTTGCCCCTACGGATTCAAGTTGGATTTTTGTGCGCAGCAGCGCATCCCGGGAAGTCCGGCCCATCTCATAAACTATAATTACGCCTTCGATCTTTTTGGCTAATATCGAAGCATCGGTAAGAGATAAAGCCGGCGGAGTATCAAAAATAACCACGTCAAATTTTTCCTGTAACTGCCTTATACACTGTGTCATAGCATCTGAACTTAATAATTCTGCCGCGCTCGAGGTCAATGCCCCGCTTGTAAGTAAGCTTAAAGTCTCAAGGCCGGGCAATTGAGTGACTTTATCAAAACCGAGATTACCCATCAAGAAGTCCGTAAAATTCTTAACAATTTTTTCAAGGTCCCTGCCGCCGCCTAATAATAATTCGTTCAAACCCGGCTCGCGCTCTACGCCAAATATTTTTGAAAGAGATGGCCGCCTCAGATCTGTGTCTACCAACAGAGTGTTTAAACCCATTTGAGCAAATACCAGGCCCAGGCCAACCATGACCGTACTCTTGCCTTCTCTGGGCCCGGTTGAAGTAATCAAAAGTGTCCTCTTGGAATTTTTTTCAATCTTTAAATTTGTTCTCAATATTCGGAAGGATTCAGCAAAGGGAGAATTCGCGTCTTTAGCTATGGTAAACACTAAATCGTAATTGTCGGCTAAGGCCGGCTTTGTTTTAGCCGCGCTCTTATCCTCTTTTTCTCTTTTTACCGAAGGTATTACGCCTAAAACCGGCAGCTTTATCAGGTTTTCAACATCCTCGATCGTGCCTATAGAAGTATCCAGGTTTTCAATCACAAGGATTAAGATAAAACCTATTACAACACCCATGGCTAAGGCTACCAGTAGGCTCCTTAACTTATTAGCCCCCATCAGTGCGCCTCTTTGCCCGGCCGGGTTAACTATCGTTACATCGGAAACCTTGCCTGCTTCGTCAATACGCGCCTCTTCTACGCGATCACGAAGCATCCTGTAAATCTTGTCATTAACGTCAACATCCCGGCTTAAACGCACGTATTCCAATTCACTTTCCGGCAATTCTTTCAGTTGTTGTTTTATGCTTGCAATCTGATCTTTTAATCTCAATACATCCGGATGCAGCTCAGTAGCCTTTGCCAAAAGCTGCGAAAGCTGGCCCTCTAAATCGGCCAATCTTTGCGTCAGGAGCACCCCTATACCGCTGGCAGTCTCTTTCTCCTTAAATTTCCTAAGCTCGTCTTCGGAGACCTTAAGTTTTCCTTCCATCTGGCTAAGCTGTTTCTCGACAAATTCCCTGTTTTTAAGCGACTCTTTGTTTTTCTGCTTCAGGTTTTCTTCCTGGTATGCCTTAGCGATACTATTTGCCATCCTAGCGGCAATCTCAGCATTGCTGCTGCGGCTGATTATCCTGACTAAATTGGTTTTCTCTTCCTGTTGAACATCGATATGGCTTAGTATCTGGGTAGTGATATCTTCGACCTTTTCCCGGGGAGTATTAGCTGTAAAAAAGCCTCCGATTAGCCCTGCAGCCTCAGCGACAGGCCGACTTTTAATCACCCTCATCTCAGAAGTAAGGTAATCCGAAGCGGTCCCACCATAGTATATCGGCCTGTCCAATATTGAACCAACCAGGGTCTTGCGTTCCTCTACGCGCACGGTAACTGTTGCGGAATAAATAGGGACTTGAAAAGCATTGCGGATTAAAACCACAAAGGTTGTAACAACTACGGACAACACCAGCAACCAATATCTCTTTTGAAATATTCTAATATAATCCCTGAAATTTAATTCGTAAGTGGCCATAACTTAAATTTGATTAAGGCGATATGGTTGTGGTGGTATAGAGAAACGGCGATGTCCGCTGCCTGATAGTCTTGATACTGCTAGTCGCTGTCCCGGAACTTTGCAACGGACCAAGCAATTGTTGGAGAAAATAACTAATATTCGTAATCGGTGTTCTTGGCACATAAATAATATCATCCGCTTCAATATAGACATTTTTGGATAAATCCTGGCCCCTCATTATCTTAGCCAGATTTATCTTCTCTGCCTTAGGTTTACCGGAGTTTACCCTAACCAGAATTACGCTGCCCAGCGCGGAATCTTTTGTATAACCGCCGGCCATGGCGATGACATCTAAAAGCCTCGCCTTATTCACGGGCATAAACACTCCCGGATCCGAAACCTCGCCTAAAACAACAACTCGTTTACCGCCAAATTTAACCAGGTTGAGATAGACTTCCGGAGCAGAAAAATGACCGCTAAGTTTCTTCCTAATCTCGCTGCCGACATCCGCAACAGTCCGACCCCTGACAAAAATATCGCCTATAAAAGGAAAGGATATCCTGCCGTCAGGCCGAATAGTAATTTGTTGCGGAAAATCCTTGATTGCGCCGAATTTACTCTTGCCGAATTCTTTAACCATTATAGAAACTTCGGGGTATTTAATATAGTCTTTGAGCTTATCAGTTATTGCCTTATCAAGCTCTATCAGGGTCAGGCCCTCAACAATAATTTCTCCCACCAAAGGAAAAGATAGTCTTCCGTCAGGCCGGACAATTACATCTTTATTAAGGTCATCCCATTGCCAAACAGATATGCTTAAGGTATCACCCCTGGAAATACGGTATTCTTCTGAATCCTGGCCGGCTTTAGGTTCCACCTCCGCCAATTTACCCACACCTTCCCAAACTTTAATCTCCAACTGGTCTAAATCTCCCAGTTTATACTCAAAGCTGGAATCGATAGGCTGTAGCTGCGCAGGAATAATCGTATCTTCTTTAGCCTGTTTTAACGCCTTGGATCGGCCGGAACAGCCTGCAGCTAAAAATATACATACGCCAAGGGCTAAAGTAAGATTAGCAATTTTTAATGCTTTAGGCATAACAAATCCTCATTTTAATTTAGGCTCGATAGTCTCAGGCAAAATCTGCTCTTTCACGTAGATGTTCGGCTGTTTGCTTAAATCGATGTTTCTCTCAACCTCTAAACGCTTTCCCTGCCTGTCAAAATATATTCTTATTATAGGTTTCAAAAAAGAGGCCTTATTAACTCCGATAACCTTGGCTATTTCTCCCGAGCTTAATTTTACCCAGCTATGCAAAGGATATATTGAAATCGTCTCGATGAATAATTTTAATATGCGCGGATTAAGAGCGTATTTGCGCTCGACCATTAACCTGATAGCCTGATCATTTAATGTATTTTCCCTGAACGGCCTCTTATGGGTTAACGCCTCATAGACATTGACGACAGAAACTATCTGCGCTAATTCATCGATCTTGTCTGCCTTTAAACCAAACGGGTAGCCTGATCCGTCCAGGCGTTCATGATGCTGCAGGATGATAGATAAAACCTGCGTGGGGAGGCCTTTTTGTTTCTCCAGGATTTCAACCCCCAGGACCGGATGGCGTTTAATCTGCTCGTAATCCTTGTCGCTGATTTTGGCCGGGGAATTTATAATATCTACAAATGTCAATATGCCTATGTCGTGCAATATCGAGCCCAGGGCCAAATCCTGAAGTTTAGTTTTGTTATATCCCATCTGTTTTCCTAAAATGATTGCCAGAATAGTCACATTTACCATGTGATAATAAATGTAATCTTCAAGATAGGACTTATTGGATATTATAAGAAAATCTTCGTTCCCAAGGGCGATCTGATCAATAAGCGCGTCTAGATTATTATTAATCGCCTCAAGGTTAGGATTCTCTCCGGAATTTAAACTTCTGCAGACCTCTCTTAAATTATTAACCAGATTAGAGTAAAGATCTTGCGACTCCTTCTGGCTTTCAAGCTTAACCTTGTCCAACATAGACTTGGATAGCTCCATAAGCGTAGGCGCCTGTCTCTCGTCTGGATCTTCTAAGGGTTGGGTTAGCGAGGGGGAATTTTCCTGTTGGATTTTTACAAGTTCAATATTGGTTGGCGGGTTTACATCTTTGTGGATATCCGGCTTTTTCTTTTCTTTATCCTGCTTGTCCTCTCCAGAGCCGCCGATTATATCCGCTATTCTAATCATAATTCCTCTAAACTTAAATTATTTTTCTGTTCTCAAAAAAACTCTAATGCAGCTTATGTAAGGGGGTTGAATTTACCTCTTTAACCTGGCCGTCCTCCATATCCCTGACAACTTCACGCACAATCAATTCGTCGATTATATTTTTCTTAGCGCCAAAACCTACTAACAGCGACATATCGCAGATATTATTTATTACCCGGGGCAAACCCTGGCTCGCCCTAAAAATCAAACTCAAAGCAGACTCATTAAATGCGTCTTCGGTCCGGCCGGCAATTTCTAGCCTATGGCGTATATAGCCGTACGTTTCTGCCTCATCGAGGCCGGAGAGAAAATATCTAATTGCGACGCGCTGTGTAAGCTGGGGTATCGCTCCAATCTTTTTAGCCAGCTCCGGCTGGCCCAAGAGAATCAACGTCAAAAGAAAAGCATTATTAAGCTGAAAATTAAGTATCAGCCGTAACTCTTCGAATACCTCGTCGCTTACGATTGCCTGCGCCTCGTCGATTAAGATGACCGTATCTTTGCCTTTGGAATAATTATCGTAGAGAATGCCGTTTAATATATGAATAATATCGACCTTATTATCCGGCACATTATCCCGGCCAAGCTGGTAGGCAATTTCCCTTAAAAATTCCAGAGGGCTTAAAACGGGGTTAAAAATCAAAACATCGCAGTATCTGTCCGCGCTTAATTCCTTTAGCAATATACGCGAAAGCAGGGTCTTTCCTGAACCATAGTCTCCGGTAAGCATGCCTGCGCCTTTTTTTTCCCTTATGCAATAAAGCATACGGCTTAGGGCCTCTTCATGCTTAGAAGAATAATAAATAAAACGCGGATCAGGCGTATTTTCGAAAGGCTTTTCTTTTAACCTCCAATATTCGTTATACATGCTGTCCAGCCTCTAATTTAGGAGCCAAATTAAGAGTTTTTTAGAATTCTCCTATTGTATTTAAGTTTAAACTAGCTATCCGGCAATGTCAAGGATTTTATCTGCAACTTTAACCAAGATAACAAGTTAGTGATTAAATAGGTAGTTTGGGCAAAACAGGCCTTTGTAGGGGAATTCAACCTAGGAAAATCTTTACTGCCTTATAGAAAGCCCGGCATAATCTATTTACTGTGCATAGGCCATATTGCCAGTCTATTCTCCCGGGTTGGCGGGCTGTCGGCAATAATTGGGAAAGTTCAAGGGATTTGCGAGGCGGCAAAAACACCCTTTTTACGATCCTTAAATATGCTGCTAACGAATCTGCCTCTAAAAGTTCAAACAATATGTAACTCAAGAATCCGTCCAGTATCCTCCTTCTAACTCCGGGGCCAAAAACAACAGATCGATTCATAAAGATATTTACGAACAGCCTCTTAAAAACTCCTGGTTTAAGGTTGGAAAGAATAGCTTCGGGTACATCTGCGCCGACGATTTTTTTTGCCTGGATTAAAGCGGCAAAAACAGAATTTTTGATCTTGAATTCAAATGCCTTTTTTACAAATAAATCCCACCTGAAATTTTCTGATTTTTCTATCAAGTCACGGATATCAAGGAAGCTCTTTAAGCCTTTATACCCCTTGCTATTTATCAGATTTACGCATAGGTACAATATAGTGAATTCGTCGCTTAACTCATAACAATCCATTCCGCTCTCGACCCTTTTCGCATCAAGCCAAAAGCCATTTATCCTTTCGGGGCTCCTATTCATCATCGTTATATCCCAATGCAGATCCAGCGGACAGGCGCCGGGCTGAGAAAAATCATCATGCCATTGCCAGGCCTCGACCTCGTTAGCCGGAACTTCCCTGTAGCCCATTTTATTCATAAGATCGCCGGCTTTAAGCCTATCGTTTTCCCTTATCAGCAGATCGATATCCGCGCTTGGGCCCCGGCTGGATATATCGGCGTAAAGCCGCCCAGATAAAACAACGCCCTTTAACGGAATTGCCTTGATTTGCGCCTGGGAAAATGATTTTAATATCCCGGAAAGTTCTACATTTGAACGCGCGGTTTGGCTAATCGCATTTAAGCGCATACTTTCAAGGCGCTCAAATACAAATTCAGGAATTTCGACGTAATCACTTAAGACCTTCAAGTTTTTTATTATAATTACAACCCTTGCGCTGTTTATAGCTATATCAACAAACCTATTCCATCGCACCCCTTCTCGAATCAAAAAAATCGCTTTATTGTTCAGCTCTTCATCAATAAAGCCGCGAGAAAGTAAAATACATAATCCTTGGGCATTATAATAAAGCGGATCCTTATTTCTTATGCGTTTTATCAGCTTGGCGAATAAAAGCCGACGCTCAACAATCGTATTGTTTATGTTGTTGATTACCTTGAGGATAGCCGGAAACTTGCGCGATAATAATGCCGTCAAAGGCGCAAAGCTCAAATGTAGTTTAGACCTTAAATTTATATCGATATCATTACGCCTTATACTTATAACCCTCCCCTTTATCCGGCTGATCTGGAATGGGCCCTCAACTGCTTTGGTAGAATTATCTCCTTTAGTATAGTATTCAACATTTCCGTTTTGCTCGCTTATCCTAACAAGACGATGAATCAAAAATGTACGGCAATCGGGATCTCTCTTATCCACTACTAATATGTCCCCGACACCTACCCTCTTGTTAAGGACCGGTTCTATTACAAGCTTATCGTAATCTTTTATTGCCGGATACATACTCACTCCCCGAATACGTAAATTAATCACCTTGCCGTTTTCGAGCATCTCTAAAGATTTAATATATTCTTCTGCCGGTAGCATAATCGATTTTTACGCCTTATTATCAAGCCTTGAGCGCAAATAACGCGCCGTAGCCCGGGACTTCTCTAAGTAATTTTTCATTACTGCCGATAACTATCCGGTCGTAAGCCTGAAGGAAACAGACGAGATCTGTTTTAGCTATAGCGCTGATCCTGTGGCTGACTATTATAATTGTCGAACCCTTAAAATTATCCCTGATGTTATTAATGATATTTTCTTCTGACTCTACGTCCAGGGACGAAGTTGCCTCATCTAAGATTATAGTCTGCGGCCTCTTAATCAACGCCCTGGCAATTGCTATGCGCTGCTTCTGGCCCTGAGAAAGCCTGAAAGCGTTCTCCCCGACAATGGTGTTGAATTTATCCGGCAGGTTATTAACAAAATCTAATGCGCCGACTAATCTCGCGGCTTCGGCAATATCCTCAGGCGAGGCACGCTTGGCGGCATAAGAGATATTGTTAGCTATTGTGTCGTCAAAAAGATATGGTTCCTGTAAAGCTATGCCGACATTGTTTAGAAAATGAGCTGAATCTATCTTCGCAAGATCCTCATTGCCGATCTTTATAAAACCTGACTGAGGCTGATAAAGACCTAAAAGGAGATTAAGCAAAGTAGTCTTGCCGCAACCGGATTGGCCCACAAGGCCTACATGAGAACCCGGTTCAATAATAAAACTTAGATCTTTCAATATAAACCTATCGGGCCGGTAAGCAAAACTGACGTTATTAAACTCTACCCTACTCAAGCCCTGCGGCTTAAGATTCGCGTTTAATCGGGCCGGCAAAGGCTGATCAAGAAGATTGGCAAGGCGTTCCAGGGTTATTTTGTTCAAGACAATCTGGCCGGACATGCTCGTTAATGTGGAATAAGCTCCTATGCCCTGAGAAATATAGGCAAGAGCGGCTCCCAAGCTTCCCAATGTCAACTTGCCGTTTATAACTAGTACTGCGCCAAAAAAAGACAATAGCCCAAAGAAGAATTTATTTGAGATACTTTCAAAAAAAGAGACCATGGCTGTTAAGCGTTTATTTTTCATTGTCAGCCGCGTGTTTTCAAAAAGCTCGTGAATATACTCGACTATTTCCCTCCCCAGTGTTCCGAATGCCTTAAGAAGATAAATATTGGAGAATATTTTTTCCAATTTCTTATATAGCTGTTCTGCCCTTTCTAAGCTCAATTTTCTAAACCGTTCTATCGGCTTTATTAACAGCGCAACCCTTAAAATAACCAAAAATTGATAGAGTATAACGATCAGAAGCAACCAGGGATTAATCATAAAGATTATTACGGTGATTGTAATAATCTTTATAAGTGCGCTTATAAAATGCACCAGGGTGACATTGATTATGGTTGATGAGCCGCTGATGTCATTGGTCACGCGGAACAGGTTTATTGCCGAGGGGGTATTCTGGAGATGGCCCAATCCTTGAGCCCTAAACCTCTTAAACACTTCTCTTGTTAAATCAGCCTCAATCCTGATTACCGCGACATTCTTTAGATAATCATAAACAATGCTCAATACCAGGCTGACAATAAAAATGCCGGCGGCAAAAACGCTAAATATAATCAATAGATGTACGTTCCTGCCGAGTATCCCTTTATCTAATATCCATTTGCCAATATAAGGATTAACCAGGCCTAAAAACATCGAACAATTGCCTAAGAGAAAAATTATTAACTCCAGTTTCCAGTAACGCAATATATATTTGTTAAAGCGTAATGTTACCTTTAGGCCTTCCTGGATATCCCGAAGTTTTAATTTCTCTCGTTTTTCTAAACCTGCCATAGAATCCTTTCTTTAAGCCTTACTCTCTAAAATTACGAATAATTAAATTTAACTTCTAAACGTTTGACCTCTGTGCACGCGTATGTTAATATGTTTTTGCCAAAACTTCTAGATAAAATGAAAAACTTAAAAGCTAAATACATATTAAAATATAAAGAGGTCATATGGGCCAAATTTGCCTCTAACTATATTCTCATAATCTTAAGAAGAATACCAAACAAAAATCTTTACTTACCTTTTTTTCTCATAAACAAGGCAACAGCTGATATCTTAGACAGTCTCTTGATGGGCAAAGAAACACAATCAATAATAATAAAGCTGGCCAAAGAAAACCATATATCCCGCAAATGTGCAACGCGGGATTTTAAATCCATTTTAGCAACTCTAAAAAAACAGGATCTACTTTATTAGGCAATGAATACTAATTCAATAGTTTTGCACTTACACGATATCAAAATAAACCTGAATTGTAATGATCTGCCTCTATTTAAGTTCCTAGCCGATCAACTTCAATTCCCTAAATTTAGAGATTATGCCAATTACATTAATATAAAAATCAACGTTAATGTAAAATACGCCGCCCAAGAGGGCGAACGTTCGGATATATTTGATACAAGCAAAAACAATTTCTCCCTTAATTGCTGGATGAAAGATATCAATGCGCGAATCGACAAAAAGACAAATTCAATCTACGTTCAAGTGCTTTTGCCTAATGCCTTGGAAAATGAGGCGTTGCTGCATTTAATAATAATCGAGCCATTGCGCTATATTTTAAAATCAAAAGGAATTTTTCTCATACATTCAGCTGCGCTGATGAAAGACACTAAAGGCCTGATAATTTGCGGCGAGCCCGGCGCGGGCAAAACCACTCTTGCCTGCACGCTACTGGCCAAAGGCTATAAATTCCTCTCAGATGAATTTTCTATTCTTAAAAAGGGCCTGATTTATTCTTTCCCCTTAAAAATTAAATTGGAAAAATTGAATTTTGCACAAGTAAAACAACTAAAAGATTCTCCGGGCGATAATATTAAATCGAATCCTGGCGCAAGCGAATTTAGACCCAGAAAAATCGCAGAATGTTTTCAGCCGCGACTTACCCTATTTATTTTCAAAGCCCACCGTATGAAAAATCGTATCGGCATCCGGCCGCTTTCGAAAGAAGAATGTTTTATGTTCCTGGTTTCGGACAAGAATAATTCTTTATCTTACGAGAAGAATCCGATTTTGAGAAAAAAACAAATTCAGGCCCTTTCCTTTATTGCCCAAAACTCCAAATCCTACGCCTTAACCTACAGACTTAATAATATCAATCAGGCCTGCCAGGCGATTGATAGGCTTATTTGACCCCTACTTCTAACCTTGCCGAAATGCGTTAAATATAGAGCGCCAGATTAAAATGGCAGCCTGATATAGCCTCGAAAGATAATATTTTATCAAAGGCCCAGAGCTCTCCTTTAGGCCATACCTATCCAGGATATAATCTCTGGGAGGAAAAAATATAGTAAAGACGGCTTTAAAATAAACTCCGGCCTTTTTCAATCGAAAGCTGAACTTGCCGCCGAAAAATAACAGGGCAAACTCAAAAGGAAGTTTGATTCTAAAGGTTGATCTTTCTTTTTTTAAAAGGATCGCTCTCTTATCCCAGAGCAAACCAAATAATGATTTCTTCAACACTCCCGGGTAGAGGCCGTCTAGGACATACTGCGGGATAACATAATCGAAAAGGATATTAGTAAATCGAAGGCCATGAAAAGCGATGGATTCCAAATCGTATCTTTTAGCGGTTAAAATAAATCTTTCCCAGTTAAATCCAGTGCCGAATCTTGTAATTATATTTTTTATATCTAAAAACCAAAGCAGGCCGGAAAAATTGTGGCGGGCCAGGCTCACGCAAGATATTAAAAGCATATCTTCGTAGGAAGGGAAAAACGCTTCAGAGCCAGCTATCTCTAATTTCCGGGCATTCTTCCAATAATCGAAATCAAAATAGGGAAAATTTATTGCCCAAAGATTAGATTTTAGCTCGACTCTAACTTCATCTTTAAAAAAATCATTGTGCGTATCTAAATGTTCTAATGCCCATGAATTTGGGGCGCGGCATCTCTCGCAAGGCTTAAACCCGCAATTCTCTAAACCAACCAGCGCTGCAGAGAAACTCTCCGGCCTTACTATTAAATCAATATCGCCCATCCACCTATGAAAACTCTGTTCATAAACCTCTAAGCCAAGTTGAGTCCCCTTGGTGATAAACGCAGCTATCCCTTGTCTTTTAAATTCGGCAAGTATGGCTTCCAGGGCAGACCTCTTCTTAACATCAAGAGCTAATTCGATAAAGTTCAAATTATTTATTTGAGCCAAAACCTCTGGCGGAACGTTTCCTTCAATACTTAAGCGTCTGATATTTCCTATAACCAGCGGGGAGATGAAATTCCACTTAATCTTTTCTAATAAATATTTCCAGTCAAGTTTATCCTCTAGCTGCATTTTGAGCCTGGCGAACTGCTCTGCGTTTATGTTACCCTTGATTAGCAAATTAATAACAGCGAGCTCTTTGTCAAAATAGTATCGCGCTCTTCTTACGGGTAGCCTGATTTGCGCTATTAATTTGATATTGGAGATTAAAAATGAATAAATGTTTTTTATTTTCCCGCCAAAAGTATCTAAAGATACTACCCGCCCATTTTCTTCGATTTTTGTCACTACGCCTAAGACCAAAATTTTATCTACCGGCTTATCCGCCTTCCAGCAATTGTCTGCTTTCAATATAAGCTGCTCTTGGCCGTCTTTTACCCTCTTATACATAAACCTATGCGCAATTAGGGACGAATTATCGCGATATACCACAAGGTCGCCGAATTTAAAATTGTTTTTCTTAACAAAAGTAATTACGGCGCCTGAACTGAATAGTGGCTGCATACAAGAGCCCTGGCTTTGCAGGCTGACACTCTTACCTGCCTTAAGTGATTCGTTATAAAGTTCCCAGGCTATTTGTTTTTTTTGTTCCATTATTTAAACCTCATATACAAACTCTCGTCATCCGGCACCACAGCCTTCATCCTTAAATAGCAGACACGACAGGCAGATCGTAAATCACCACTTTTGAACTCTCGCCGCAATAGCCTATAACGATCATTATTCCAGATATCCAAAAGGGACGATTCCTTAATATTACCCATCAATAACCCCTGCCTGTCTGGGGCACAACAAGGATAAACATCTCCGTTGGCTTCGATGAATATTTCTCTCCAGGGATAAATACAGGGCCGGACCGCAAACGGCTGTTTCTGATCGACTGAGATATCGGACTCGGAAAATAAAGGCGGAAAGTCATAAACAGAAAGCCCGAAAAAATCTATTAATTCTTTTGCCTGCTTTAGATAGCGGTTAGTCAATTCTTTATGGTAAACGAGCGATTCATTTTTTAAGTCCTGTCGGAAAATATTAGCGTGGCAGGCGCCTATACCGTTGGCCTCAAGACTCTTTGCCAGACGTACGTAATCCGGCAGCTCCTCAATATTTCTTCTGAGCAAAACAGTGCGGAAAATCAATTCCGGCCTATTTACAAGAATTTTATTCCTCTCCAGGTTAAATCTACGGATATTACTGATAACCTTATCAAATTTAGCGCCTCTCCTGATATTTTCATAAGTCTTTTTTCTGGCCGCGTCTATTGACACTACCAAAAGAGCCAGATTATTAACCAGTTTTGTTAGAAGCTTTCCTTTCGGAAGCAAAGTCGCATTAGTAAAAATTACCAGCTTTACCCTGTTAAGCTCTGCCTCATTTAAGATACGTTCAAAATTCGGGCTGGTAAATGGCTCTCCTGCCAGGCTAAGAGTTAAAACGCTTGTTTTGGTAAATGTTTCATCAGCCAGTTTCTTAAATAAGTTAAAATCCATAACAGAATCACGTTTTAGATTACGCCAAGAGGCCAAAAAATTCTTCATAAGGCTTGATCTCTTTAATATTGCCTTTAAGCCTCGGCCGGAAGAATCAGCGTTACGGAAACACATGATGCAATTTAAATTGCATCTTCTCGTATCCGAAACCGTGATCAAAAACGGGTCCGCATAACAGAGCTCATTAAGACTGTTAAAATCCCTCAAGCCAGCCTCTCTGTTTTTTATCTTCATAACCTCTAGAGAATCAAAAGCAGTGGGTTTAATCCTCAATGCGCCTTGATACATACGAAGATATTTATCTGCTATAATATCCCAGGAAAACCCCTGTTCTTCTATTTTCTTACGGCCGTTTTCACCAAGCCTATCTCTGAGTTGTTTGTCTCTCAAAAGCTTCTCCATCCCAATCGCTAAGGCTTCATCATTACAGGGCTCAACCAGCAATCCGTTTACTCCCTCATCGACAACTTCAGGGATACCGCCGGTTTTTGTGGCGAGTACTGCTTTTCCCGCCGCCATCGCCTCTAAATTAACAATGCCGAATGGTTCTATGCGCGACGGCATCGCAAAAAACTCGCAATTTTTAAATAAATTTACTGCTTGTTCTCTACTTGCCTTACCGAAAAAATGCACATTTTTATCCAGGCCCAATAATTGCGCAAGCTTATGATAATTTAGCCTGTCGACCCCTTCTCCGGCTATAACCAAATTGATATTTAGCCCCCGGTCAAGAACGCTTTTTAAAGCGAACAAGAGCAAATCAACCCCCTTATAGGGGGATTGAAGCCTGCCTAAAGAAAGGACATAAGGATAATCTATCAGAGGAGTTCCATTAGACCTAAACTCCTCAAGATTTATTCCGTTACTAATAATCAGAGATTTATTTTTTATAGAAGGCGCTCTTTCTATGGCGTCATCAAGAAGTGCCTTTGAGCAAGCGCTTACAAATATGGCCCTTTGTAAAATCATTTTGTATATTGAATTAACTATTCTGTAAGGGGCGCGCTTCAAAAACGGCAGGACTTGTAAATTAAATCCGTGAAGGGTGAGGACATATTCCAATCTCTTAAAATATGAAAGTATCCAGACATAGAAAGCATTTATACCTACAAAATGAACGCTTATTATCTGGATATCGTTTTCTTTAAAAATCCGGTTCAATTTAATTAACGCGGCCGGTAAACCCGCAATAAGCTTGAGTATTTGTAAAAAACCGGTAGCGCCCGGCTGCGGCATTATCGAAAAAGGGCAATACAGCCTGAAAACTTTTGCGCCGTCAATAATTTCATACTGATTGAATTTTCTCTTGTTGGTGAATGCTACGATAATAACGCTCTGTGACTTAACCTGGAATAATTTAGAGAGGCCGCGGATTACTTCTTGGGTCCCGCCGAATTCCGGTAGATAGGCATGGGCGATGATGGCTATGTTCATCAAATATGATTAAGGCTTTGAAGGGTTTGCGGGCCGAAAAATTTTTTCTAAAACAGCGCGTGAAGTGAACTTGATAATATTTGAGATTTCGCCTTCGCTGACCGGGCTTAATTCTCTATCGCCAAAGAATCCATAATAAGAACCCCACAAGCCCGGACAGAATAATTTTAATCTACAATCAATACATTTTTCCGCTAACCTTGTACCTGCGGTCTGATGCCTTTGATAAAGGTTAGAATCTGCCTGTCGGGTGATGTTAGTAGTTAATAAGGAATACCTCTCGTTGATGAAATAACTCCAATATCTTTTGTTAAAAAGACAAAGGGGCAAGGAAGTCGTACAGAACGGGATACCTGCATCTATTAAGATATCGAAAAACTTTTCGATTAATTTTGCTGTTTTACTTACTTTTATTTTGAGTGAATTTAAGTTATCCGAAGTTCTGCCGCAATATATCAATGATTCCAGGCTTACGCTGTCAACTTTTATGCGGACCAAAAATTCTGCAATTTTTTTTAATTGCCGGTAATTCTTTTTATGGACAACAACGATTGCCTGTATATTTTTCATGCCAAATTTCTTAAGGTTCTTTATGCCCAGCAGAGTTTCTTTAAAACTGCCGGGTCGGCGCGTAATATAATCGTGCGTCTTGGCATCGGCTGCGTGTAAAGGTACGGTTACTTTATTAAGGCCGGAGGCGGCAATCTTTTTCGCAAAATCAGGCTCGGCCATTCTTTTACAGTTTGAGAACAAGATGATCCTTTTATCCAAATCTTTGCAAAATCTGATAAGCTCAATCAAGCCTTTAAACAAAGTCGGCTCTCCACCGCCTATATGAACAAAAGGGTAAACCCGGGAATATTTGCTTACCATAGATTTCGCTTGTTCGAGGCTAAGGCTATTCTTTTTTGCTTCTTCGCTAACAAGACAGTGGCGGCAATTGTTATTACAATTGAATGTCGGAAAACAGAATATCCTATGATGGTATTTAGGAAGGTGACCGAGATCGGTATCGGTACAGGACAAACGCTGAGGGTAAAAAAAATCGTCTTTTATGAATTGACTATGAAAAACTTTAACGCCGGCGCAACTAGGAGATTTGCTGTGGGCTTGAGTAGTTTCAAAGTGTTTCAATACACCTTCCCTATCCGGGTAGTTATCAATATAAGCGCCTTCCCGGCCGTCACAAAATCTTATCCGGTTATAATCGAATAGTTTAAACAGATGCTTGCAACCGAGGCATCTGTTTTTTTTAATAATCGTATTCATTTACTTATAAGTTCTTCTTTGGTCAAATCATTTACCAGGCTTTCAACGTCTTTTTTGAGTTTTTTTTCATCCAGGCTATATATTTTATTCAGCAACGCAATAATTTCATCAATAGCCTTGCCCTCTTGCAAATATTGCCAAACCTCTGAACCGGTTTTATTGAGACTATAATAAAAACCACTGTTCAGGTTTAAAAGCACGGCTTCTCCGTTAATAACCCGGCTCGCCACCTTATCTTTATTTATCCGATAAACCCCGGCCATATTGAAATACCACCTCCTTAAGTTTGGATTATCTTAAAGTAAATATCAGCCTGGCCCTATGGGACTGCTGACGGGGGTAGTAGTGCCAGAGCGAATCCATTCGCTGATCTTTTTATATTTTGTCAGCGCAGGCTTCTCGTATGGCTTGCTGCCTTTTTTATCTTTGCCTCTTTCATTTTCCTTCTTCATGACCAAACCTCCTTTTTTCGTATTCTTTTTCTTTGGCTATGGCTAATTTAGTAAACCGGCATAGTTCTTTTGGAGACTCCGTGAGAGCCTCTTCTTCCAATAAAAACAAAGGCGGGACTGACATGCATCTGCTAAAAAATTTACAAGCAGAACATTCAAAATCTTTAACTGTCAGTTTTCTTAGCCGGTTTAGCGCCTCAGAGTTATGCCATATATCAGAAAATGAGCTAAATTTCAAATTGCCGCATGGGATCCTTAACGCGCAATTAGAATAAACCTCTCCGTCAGGGGCAATATAGGCTAAGAACTTACCCGCTACCCACCTGCCGGCCGGCTTGACGGATTTCTCTCTAATAAATTGCTTTCTTGTATCAGCGTCTTCTAAAGCCAGGCTTGCCTGTTCGTCCGTAATTCTGTATCGCAACGGGAAAAGCTTCCGGTCAGCTGTAGGCATAATAACGTGGTCGAATACAACATCCCACTTTTTTTTCTTAGCTATTCTTTTAAAAATCTGCGCCTCAAAAAAATTATGCTTCATCACCAAAAAAGCAATCCTGAACTTAATGCCAAATTCCTCTAACAAGCCTACGGCTTTAAGTGTCCTATTGAAAGAGCCTTTTACCCTTGTAGTAAAATCATGCGTCTCTTCCTTTAGCCCATAAAGGCTGAGCTTAACAAAAGCAATATTTATCTTCGAGAGCTTTTTAACGCAATCCCTATCTAACAGAGTCCCGTTTGTCAAGACTCTGACCCGAAAACCCAGGCCCGTAGCAAATATGAGAATCTCAAAAAAGTCATCTCTTAAAAACGGCTCGCCGCCGGAAAAATTTACTTCAAAACAACGAAGTTTTTTCAGTTGAAGTAATATTCGCTTGATATCTCGGGTCTTTAGCTCTTCCTTAATGTCCTTAATTTGATAACAATGGCGGCAGTTGAGATTGCACCTATACGTACAATCCATATGTACACAATTAATAAGCCCTTTATCCGCGAACTTGGAGTACAGATTATAATAAGGAGCTGTATTCATGGTTAATTTTCCTGAAAAATTTAGGATCCCGCCTACGCCCTAGAACTTGCGTTAATAAAATCAAGCCTCTGCGACCCATTCCCGGCAAATTTACTTTCCGTTGGTACAGAGCTATAAGATGCCAATAAAGAAGCATCATAATATAATTCTTTTTTATCTTTAAAATTATATTTATTATCGCAAGCGCTATGGCACTGGACTAGAATCCTTTTATAAAGATAGCCTAAATAAATATCCATTAACTCCGGGCTAACATTCCTAAATTGGTTATAACTCTTGAGCTTTCTTTTGCGCTCCAGGGTGAGGAAAATGATATCTTCTAATTTTACCCCAAAATCTTTTAATGAGAAATTCTTCCTTACATGTTTTAGGCTATTCTTCGAAAGTTTCTGGCGCAGCTTAGCATCCTTAAGTATGCTAATTATTCTTTCCGATCCTGTCTGCCAATCAACTTTCGGCCCCTTATCAGTTACCAGCGTATCCATGAGATATCCTGTAACCGAATCAACAACAGTATCTTTAAGCCCGCCCCAGGCAGAACAAACAACCGGCGTAGCGCAGGCCATAGCTTCGACTTGCCCATAACCGAAATTTTCATATGGATAAACTGTACAGTTCACAAAAATATCCGCGGCAGAATATAAAGATATAAGATCTTCTGTTTCAAGATGTTCAATGAATATCACTTTTCTTTCTAAAACATATTGCCTGATAATCCTTTTAAGGTTTTGAGGGTAATTTATTCTATTTGATGCTGTCCGATAATCATTGGCAAGAAAATCAGTTGTTCTGCCGGCAATACATAGACGGCTGTTTGGAAAAATTTTAAATACCTCTCGGAATATTTTTAGTAGCGTATGGATGTTTTTCTCGGGAATTATCCTGCCGGCATAAAGAAGTAAAAACTCATCGGCCTTTAACCCAATCCGTTGTCTTATCTCTTTAGTACGCCTTTCATCTGTGGGCTTAAATACAGTAGTATCTACAGGCCAATGAAGCAGGTAAGCCATTTCTCTACAATGATTGAATAACCGGTTAAAGATTTCCAGCTCTGCCCTGCAGGAAAAAACCAGAGAATTATTCGGCCATAATATGCTCCATAATTCCGGCAGGTGCAGGTTGGGCTTTGAGAAAAAACCCGCTGTAAAAGAAACTGTTGGGATAGAGAAGGAATATGAAAATGGGCTATAGACTCGCGGTAATTCCAATATTAAATCCACTCTCTTTGCGAATTCTTCCAGGGCAAGTTGAGCCTCCCGGCTATTTTTGAAACTTTCCGGAAAAAATTCTAAAAACGCGAACCGTTCTTTGGCCACCTTGGTTAGATTATCGCTAAACCTGTTAACGCTGACGGAATGAATCCTCTTATCAGCAGCAATTAAACCCAGGGTAATTTTTTTCCGATTTAAACTTGTTTTCATACTTTTAAACTTAGCGATACTTCTTTATCAAATATTCCCACCCGGCAGTGATTTAAATCTTTATACGCTGCCCAGGTTTCGGCCGGACACCAATTACAGTGGCCTTTTAACCGGCAACTGCTGCATTTTAAATCCGCGCCTTGCTCGATTGTCTCAACCATATCCACTAAATTTCCCCAGGCTAATCTTAAACCTGTCTTATCTATCTTTATGTTCGGATAATCAATCTGTGGACAAAATTTAAGCTCACCTGCCGGACTGATGGTCAGGGCTGTCTTACCAACTGCGCACATGAAGACTTTACGTTTTTTAAACTTTGCCGGCAGGATTTCCTCTAAAAACCCTGAATCGCCTAGGCCAGGCTGGCAGGAATTTTGCTCAGAAGCAAAAACTTTCGCTCCTATTCGCGACGAGGCTTTGATTTTATCGGCAAATTCCTGTACATCTTTATAGTCCCCGATATTTTCTCTCAAGATGCAATTTTTAATCCCAAGGGTAATATCCCGCTCGCGCAACAAATCAATCGCTTTCATTGTCTCTTTAAAAGAGCCTTTAAGCCTTGTAATATCTTCGAAATGAGCCGGATTCAGCGAATGAAGCGTTATGTCTACTTTTATCGGGGCAATTTCCTTTAATTCATCTGCGCGCTTTTTATCAATAAGCGATGCGTTGGTCAAAATCGTCAGATTAAACCCCATTTTTTTAGCTCGCAATAATATGCGGGAAATATCTTTCCTTAAATAAATCTCGCCGCCCGTAAACCCGAGATGGAAACACCCCAAATCCCTCAACTGCTCAAGGATAGAAAATACTTTGTTAGTATTTAGTTCCTTATTTCTGCCCCCTCGAGGAATATAGCAATGCACACAGTTAAAGTTGCACTTATAAGTGAGTTCGAAAAGCGCTCTTAAGGGAATATGCTTTTCCTCTGCAATCCGTTCAAACTTTGTTCTGAAATAGGAATAGTCCTGTTTAATCATATTTATTGACTCTTATAAGCTCTCTGGAAATCCTGCTCCCTGAACCTGGCAAGTTCGCAAAAATAGTGAACCGGTTCTTCTTTACTGCCTGTTTCTAGCTTCGCCCGGGCCGGGCAATAATAACAAAAAACCCTTAAACGGCAATCTTTACAGTTGCTATCGGTTTTAAATTCTTCGGTTAAGATTTTTTCGGATATCTGGGATAAATAACCTTCAAGAGAATCTTTTTTTAAATCTACGCTGAATTCATCGCTAAATTGGCAGAACTTTATTTTTCCGAAAGGGTTTATAAAAAACCCGCTGCGCCATGCCGAGCACTGATAGATAAATTTTTTATCCCGGCATACTCCGGAGTTACAAGCCAAAGAATCCGTGTATTCAGCCATAATTTCTTTATCCGCCTCAAATATGTTTTTTATCTCTTGCCCGGAAAGCCTATAGGCGCAAGGCGCCTTGTCGCCGTTAAGCCGGGGCAATATTATCGGGTCGAGCCTAAACCTCCTTGAATCCGCGCCAAAAAGCTCCTTGCTGAAAGACTTAATCCTGGCGATCTCGTCTTTATTCAAAGACAGACAATTTGATTTTATCACCAGGGGTAAACCATTTTGCTTTAATTTATTTATGTTCTTCAGGGCCGGCTCGAATGAACCCGGCTTACGAGTCACCGCTTCATAAATATTCTTGCTGATGCCGTTTAAGGTAATCTCTAGGCAATGCGGAGGGAATTTTTTTAATACTGAAATGATTTTATCTGTTAAATTAAACCCGCTCGTGAATATGTCTACCAAGAAACCCTTTCTTTTGGCGAATAAATAGATATCGATAAAATCCTTGCGCCTTAGCGGGTCGCCTCCGCTAAAGGCAACCCTCAGGCATCCTGATGATTTTAACTCTAAAAGTATTCCTTTGATTTGGGCTAAGGTCAGCTCCTCTTCCAATCTTTCGCTGCCCTTGCAATAGCAATGCACACAGTTAAAGTCACAGGCGTAGGTAAGTTCAAAAATACCGCCTAAAGGACGGCAAAAATTTCTTTTTGACGACTTAAGCTCAAATTCTAAGTCTCCGTATAACTTTTTTTTCATCTAGCGGGCAATATCCTTCGCTTGAATTGACCTGTTGTAAATGCTAAGTTACTCCCTGCAAATACGGGCTTTGAGTTTTAAGATGAAACTGCAGACCCGACATAGTACATCCTGCTGACGGTTTTATCCTCGCCGCCGCAAGCGTCGCCTTGCTTTAGGCAAGACTTCTGGCCCCAAGACTGGCCGGTATTGTAACAAAAGCAAATAGTAAGAGCCTGTTCTGGATTAAGCCTTATACGCGTAATCTCAGGTTTAAATTTAGGTTTTTCTGCCATTTTCTCCTCCTTTAATGAGCGCACAACTTATGCCTGCCTGCCGTCAAGCAGGGAAACCAAAAAACGACATAAGTTGTTTTGCGTGAATTAAATCCTTGACATCTTTGATGTCAAGGATAAATTTCAGTTTAAGCAATTAGCGAGTTTTTCCTTAAAAATTCCTCTCTTTTCCAGGAATTCCCGGCTGTCCCGGGCAATACTATCCGATACAAAATACGGCATAAGCATACCGGAATATTTTTTAAAGATAAGCGCGGTAAATTCTTTTGCCAGCTCGGTCAATTTGATATTGAACATCGCTGCCTTAACCCTAAGTTCTGCGGGAAGTTTTAAATTGTGCGATTTGTAAAGATCTCTGTGTTCGGACGCCATCCATTCCTGCCACTCCTCGCAGACATCGGATAAATTTAAACTCAACAAGCGGCAGATCAAAGAGAGGTTTTTGGCTGAAAATAAATTCTTATATAAAAATAGGGCTGTATGGCCCAACCTTTCCATTTCTAGCAGCTCTTTGTTATCATATGAAAAACTTTCCAACACATAATAAGGAGTTTTAGGCTCAAATTTCAATTTAAAATCACGGCAATCTTGCCAAAGCTTTGTCCCGGGCAAAACCATTAGCTTAAATATATCTATATTAGGCGGCTCTAACTCAAGAATCGAATCCAGAGAAGCCTTAAAGCCTTCATAGTCATCTCCGGGAAGGCCGACTATAAGATGGATAGAATAGTTTATATTTTTTTCATTGAGCAGTTTTATATTGTTCTTAAAAAGCCTCTCGTCAAAATCGCGATTAATATTCTTAAGCGCATTCCTATTCGTGGTCTGCAGCCCGATCTCTAAAAACTCAACTCCGGCCAGAGAAAGGATTCTTATAAACCCTTCATCCAGAAGTTCGGCCTTTACCTCAAGGTGCAACTTTGAGCCTTTCCTGTATTTTATAAAATAATTTAAAATCGCAAGAGCCCGGCCTTTCTTAAGATTAAAGGTCGGGTCCATTAGGTATATAGTGCTGACATTTTTTTTTAATAATAGCCTCAGCTCTTTTTTAATCCTTTCAAGCGGGAAATACCTGAGCTTATTAAATTGTTTATTATAATAGCAATAACGGCAGCCAAACATGCATCCGCGCATGGTCTCTAAGACAGCCGCTTTTTTATCGGGGTTTATTATCTTTTCTAAATACGGCGAAGGTATCCTTCCTAGGGGGCTAATCAAATCCCGAGCCGGGTTATTTATAATCTCTTTGTTTTGTTTAAAGCTGATGCCCCTGACCCCTCTTAAATCGCCGTCAGGCCTAAGCCAGTGCTCAATAAGCTCCTTAAAAGTTTCTTCGCCTTCATTTATCACCACTGCATCTATCGAGGCTTCCTGTTTTAATGTGCTTTCAGCTTGCGGCGATACTTCCGGACCACCCAAGACTATTTTTAATTTCGGCAAAACTTGCTTTAATTTACGGCTTAAAACCAAAGCCTTATCGATACTCCAGACATAACAGGAAAACCCTACCACTTCCGGATTTAAGTTGACCAGCCTTTCAATCACGTCCTCGTATTTATCATTAATAGATAAACTCAAAATCAAGATGTCAATCTTTTTTGAAAACCTGCTATATTTCAAAAAATATGCTTTCAAATAAGCCAAGGCCAGGTCGCGCCCAATCGGATCAACCAGAAATGTCAGCAAAACTATTCTTGGGATTGATTTTTTATTGTTATTAACCTTTTCGCCCGGCATAATATTGTATAATCCAATCAGATAATTTATTTTATAATTATCTAGATATTTTCTCTGACAAAATCGATAACACCTCTAGTATCCTTAAACCCCAAGAAACAAGCCGGAACTTTCTGAGCTAACTCCTGGCTTAGATCTATCGCCTTTTTTAAACCCGCCTTATCCCAGAAGGTAAAAAATATATTTTGAAATAACGATGCATAAACCTCGCCATTTTTCATGTCTTGTAACCGGTTTGTCTTGCTATGGGAAATGAATAATAATTTGTTTAATTTAGCCCGGTGCGGCAAGGTCTTCAAATAATCAGTAAAATCCCCGTGCCAGGGAGTGCCGTATAAATAAAAAGACCCGTTTCTGGCGCGTACAACAGTGCGGTCGTCATTTAAGACTTTGGCTTCTGAGTAGCGATGCCAGAGTTTTGCCATCGTAGTCTTTCCTTTGCCGGATTTACCGATAAAAACCAGGCCCTTATTGTTAACGTCTTTTACGCCCATAGAATGCAATAAGAAACCTTTGTGATTAATCAAATAATTCTGCAAAATTATTTGCAAGGCATCGTAAATAATCACGCCTATTGGCCAGTCTGTCACAACATTTTTCATTGTATACAGATAGGCGACGCCTTTAGTAAAAGAGCGATTTAAAATGATGCGCTGCCTCTTTTCTTTTAAATAGGACATTAAAACATATCCTTGTCTGCCCTTAAACATTGCCCAACAGTTATCTCCCTCCTCGGGATGCACTGACAAGAATAGCCTTTTTTTTCTTTCAAACTTAGGCAGGCCGCCCTTAATTATTCTAACCTCTAAATCTATATCGGGTTTCTTGGCGCCGCGATAGATGAAACACCCAAAACGGCTGACGGTTGCGTCAGAAAACGACCTAATAGGGACATCGCTTTTGAACCTTATGACAACATCGGAAATTTTGAGCTTAATTGTATTTTTCATTTATATTTTGTCCGCTCTAAACTGACGCCGGTTCTTTTGTCTTACCGCAGGATAAATGCGTCAATTCGCAGGCCCATTCCGCAGGCGCTTCCATATCTCGGGTCTCAAGGTACGCCTTACCCGGGCAATTTGAACAAAATTGCCTTAAGCCGCAATACCTGCAGCGCGATTGAGTCTGAAAACGTCTTTCTCTTATTTTAGCAAATTCTTTAAAACAGCTTTCAAAAGACCTTTTTAAGGCATCTCTATGTATTTCTCTTAAGGATAAACAAAAAAACATCTCTCCGTAGGGGTTTATACATATCTGGTCTCTCCCTCCGCCGCCGCAGGGGAATATATGAGTCGGCTCCGGCGAATCGTCTATCAGTTTACGGTCACCGAAACAGGATTCCGGAATCTTCAGGCCAAAGTTTATTTTTTTATCCAATTCCATAACTTCTTGCGGGCTGAGGCGCAAAGAACAAGGCGTCTTGTCCCCGTCAATCCTTGGGAAAATATGCAAACTAGGCATAAATTTTACACCTAAACTCTGAGAAAACTTCTCCACCTCTAAGAGCCTGGATGCGTTATCTCTAATTACCACAGCCTTGAGAGAAAAGTCGATTTTATTCTCTGACAACAATTTAATCGCGCGCATTACCCTGGAAAAAGAACCCTTTACCCCGGATATGCGCTCAAAGGTATCCCTTCTTATAGAGTTTAGGGTTATTTCAAGCGCAAAAGGCGGGGATTTTTTAAAGTGGGCGATTTTGTCTTCATCGAACAAAGAAGCGTTTGTCAATATCGAGATTATGAAACCCTTGCTTTTAGCGTAGTCGTATATTTCCAGGAAGTCTTTACGAATCAGGGGGTCTCCTCCGGTAAAACAGAGCCATAATGCTCCGGCTTCGTAAACCTTATCCAGCAATAATTTAACTTGTTTCGTCGAAAGTTCGCGCCTGGCGACCCCTTGATTATCACGGCAAGCCACATAACAATATTTACACTTAAAATTACACCTAAAAGTCAGTTCAAAGTGGCATAGACTCGGCTTATCGAGCTTTAATTTATTTAAGTGCGTATTTAGGCTGAAATGTCTATAGCTAATTTCTTTCATATCAGATTAGCGCCTTAATGTCTTTTAAATCTTTTATGAGCCTGGCAATTTCCTTATCGATTTCAACATCTGAGGAATCGAATTTACCCGATATCGCATCCTTTATATCATTCAGGCTCTTTTTACCGTCAATAAGCTCCCAAACTTTTGAAGCAGCGGGGTTTAGGGTGTAAATACAATTCATCTCTTTAGAGGTCTTATAAATAGGCACAAGTATGGTCTCTTTATCGATCTTGCGGGTTACGATATCCGGATTTTTCTTAAAAACTAGCATCTTTGCCATAGTTTTCCTGCTCCTTTATTTGGGGAAAAGTTGAGATTTTTACAGCCTGAAAGGCACCGTTATATTAGTTTAATCTCGTAAAAGAACAAAGTCAAGCGTGATTTCCCATGTAGGGTAAGCAAAAATAGGCGCCCTTCTCTTGCTTGACGCGATATCTAAACTAAGCTATAATTACACAAATACTTAAAACAAAAAGGCGAATTTATGCTAAAAGCTCTGAGGCACAAGAAAACAGCCAAAAGGATATTTATTTTCCTGGCGATAATTATTGTCCCGGCCTTTGTCCTGTGGGGCTCGGGTAGCATGGTGTCCGATAAGAAGCAGTCAAACTATGCCGGAGAGATATTCGGCAAGAAGATTTCTTTCCAGGACTATCATGATGCATTAAAGGCAGTCCAGGACCAGGCAGTTATACAATTCGGGGACAAGTTTAACCAAATCCAGCCGCTCCTAGACATGGAAAAACTGGCATGGGAAAGGCTGATAGTCCTGCATAAAGCGAACGCAGAGAAAATAAAGATTAGCGATGAAGAAGTAGTCAGGACTATCGCGCAATACCCGTTTTTTGAGAAAAACGGTAAATTTAATGACCAGATTTACCAGCAGGTCTTGCGTTATGGCCTGGAGATAACCCCGAAGGAATTCGAAAGGCATATCCGGGAATCTTTAATGATAGCTAAACTATTTAAAAAATACACTAAGGATATAAGTTTAAGCGAAAAAGATTTGTTAAGCGAATATGAAAAGGAGAACGAAAAAGTTAAGGTTGGCTTCTTGTCTTTTACTACGCAAGATTTCAAAGGCGATACAGCGGTAACGGACAGCGAGGCCAAGGAATATTTCGATAAACACAACAACGAATTTCTTACGGATCCTTCCATAGATATAGACTATATTGGCCTTGATTTCGGGGCTAAGCCTACAAACGAAGAAAAACAGAAAGCAAAAACTAATGTTCTCTTGATTTCGGAAACTGCCAGGAAGGATAAAAATTGGAGCGCTTTAAGCCAGGCTCACAATCTAAAATACAAGCATACAGGATACTTTTATATTAATGAACCGATTCCGGGTATCGGCTGGTCCACGCAATTTTACGAAGCAATATTGCCTTTAAAAATAAACGAGATGAGCCCAATAATAGAAACCGAGCAGGGGATATTCCTGGCAAAACTCTTAGGCCTACGCCAGCCGCACATCCCTGAATTTAACCAGATAAAAAGTAAAGTTATCGATAAGATCAAGGAAGAAAAGGCAAGGAGTTTAAGCCTGGCCAAGGCGCAAAGTCTAAAAAAATCCCTGGAGGAAAAACTAAAAAGTAACGCGGATTTCCAAAAGTGCGCGAAAGAATTAAATCTAAGGGTGAAAGAAACCGAGGCGTTTAAACGTAATCAATACATAGAAACAATAGGCCTGTCTCCTGAATTTTCAGAAGCGGCATTTTCATTAGTTAATAATCCCCTGCGGCTTGCCGTGGTCAGTACGCCTCAGGCAAGTTATATAATAAAATTACTGCAGTTTACTCCTGTGGATTTAAAGAAATTCGAGGCTGAAAAGAAAGAGTTTGTTGAAGCTATTAAGAATAAAAAAAGCGATCAAGCTTTAATTGAATTTCTGGATAAATTAAAAAGCCAGGCCCGCCTTAAAAGCAACGTCACCCAGAGTAAGACAGCCACCTATTAATACTTAAACGATTCAAAAATTCCTGCTTGGCCGCTTATAAATAGAATAGAGTTTTTGTAATTCATAAACGGAATTTTTTCTTTGGCCGAGTTCTTTATAACAGCGCGAGAGCATAAAACCTATATCGGTATTTTGCGGGCTAAAATCTTTCGCCTTTTTTAATTCTTTTATTGCTTCTTTGTACCGCCTTCCCTTCATCAAAGAAATACCGGCAATAAAATGCCCTTCCTCGCAACCCAACCCTACTGCCCTTCTTGCCGGGTTAACTGCTAAAGAATAATTCCGCAAACGATAATATATCTTTGCCAGGCTTAAGTTCAAATCCGGAGAATCTGGAAGCCTTTTTATAAGTTTGTCGTAGAATTTAATAGCCTTGGTAAGCTGGCCGGATTTTTCATATTTTGCTGCCTGCAAATACAAATTAAAATTTTTAAACGAACCGGCCTGGTTCATTTTATTGCCCTTACCTTTCAGTTCTGCCAAATGCAATAGGATGAGATAAAATTTCTCTATCCTTTCGACTTTATTCTCATCCATATCTTTAAGCCTGTTGCGAAACGGATAATAAAACCTAAAGGGAAGCTTGGCGTTGTATTCGGTAGTGATACCAAAATTGCTTGAGTTATCATAGATGCGCATCTTGGGCATTTGGTAATAGCAATTTAAGGCAAATTGCTTCGGGTTTTTTAATGAGAACCTTAATGTCTCCCAGGCCTCTTTTGAAGTCTCTCCGGGAATACCCACCATTATCTGATAATATGTTGCCAGGCCTATCTTTTTGCCGTCTCTTATAATCCTGTTAATCACTTCTGTTTTTGTCCCTTTGTTGGCTAAATCTAAAACTCTCTGCCTGACCGACTCAAGCCCGAAATCAAGCATAACGCAGCCAGATCCTTTTATTAAAGCCAGCAATTCTTCATCAAATTCTTTTTCAAGTCTGGTCATCGCTGTCCATCTTATCTTAATATTGTTCTCAATCAGCGCTTGGCAAAATTCCCTCATCTGCCAGGGTGAAAATACTGTATTTGAAATCAAAAGCTTCCCGGCCTTAAATCTCTTTTTTAGGCTCTTCACATCTTCAATCAAACGCTCTACGCTCTTTTCTCTGTACCTGGGGCTTAAAGAAAATAGGTCGTTGCAGAATATACACTTACCCCAATAACAGCCTCTCGCCGTCTCAAAAGTAAGTGAGATAGATTTGTCTTCCTTTGGATTGGTGTATGTATAAAGCGGTAGGCCGGTAAAATCCGGACAGGGCAATGCGTCCATGGACTCTTCTGAAATTTTTTTAGAAACAACAAGCCTGCCTTTTTCCTTATATATAAGGTTAGGCACATCTCGTAAAGGCTTTTTGTTCGCCAGGCTCTCAACAAGAGATACCAAAGGAGTTTCGCCTTCAAAATATACTAAAAAATCAAAAAAGCGAAAAAAATCGCGCCTTTTTAAAAGCTTTTCCCTGAATAATGATACCCAGGGTCCGCCCATGACTATCTTTAAGCCCGAGATTTGTTTTTTTATAATTGCGCCAAAAGTAAAACTTGCAATTACTTGAGAAGGAGCGACTATTGAAAACCCAACTAAGCCGTATTTTTCTTTTTTTAGAAGCGGCACAACCTCTGATTGAAAAAATTCGAAAAATATATTCTCCTTCCTGTCATTAATGAATTTGAACAGGTTTTTTGAAGACAGGATCTTTTCCGTGAAATCAAAACTTGCGGGAATAAACTGCGCATAAGGCCGAAGAGGCCCGGATTTATTCTCGTACTTTAATTCGCGATAATAATATACGCGTTTCCTTATCTTGTCAGCGTTATAAGCGGGGCTTAGTATATATTCCTTATTTTCCCTCTTCAAATATTCGCGGAATTTAATATTCAAATCCAATTGGCGGGCTTTGATGCCTTTTGATTTTAGAAAAGCAATTAATGCCGGGGTACCTAAAGGCGGAAATTCTACCTCATAGGAAGGCGGGATAATCAGCAATACTTTATTATAAGGATTGTTTTTCATATTAATAAAGGCCGGGTATAAAGAGACCGCGGAAAAAGTTAAGCCAGCTATAATTATATAATAGCTGGCTCTAAAAAACAGCAATTTTTACGGCTTTAAGGATTTTTTGGCGGGTAGCTAAATTTTCGGATTATAAGACGATTGCGCTATGCAACCTTAATCGCTTCTACCGGGCACTGGCTTGCGACTTCATTGAGGTCGCAGGACTCGCATTTGTCCTTTAATACATGCGCAATGTTATCATCGCCTAACTTAAAAACATCCGGGCAGGCCTGTTCGCAAAGGCCGCATCCTACGCATGTGGCTTCGTCAACCGTAACTTTCATTTTAAACCCCCTGTTTTTAATTATTCTTAATTTATGGCTTCACTGATTTTACCAGACCATTAAAAAGTGTCAATAAAATTTCTAACCCAGGCTCAGTTCTTCCCGGGCTTTCTCCAGCACCTCTTTAATTGATATCTCATGCATGCAAGGCGCTTCTTCTCTCGCTCTACATTTAGCAAAATGTTTGGTATTCGAACACGGCGCGCAATCGGGCGAACTTTGCGCAACTATAACTCCCTGCCTGTGGAAATAAGGATAATAGTTTTCAAATTCCGTAGGCCCGAATAAACCTATGGACGGAATATGCATGCAGCTTGCGATATGTATCAGGCTCGAATCGCAGGACATAAAAAGCTTAGCCCTTTTGATAATCGCCATACTTTGTTTTAAAGTGCACTTATTGACTGCTGAGGCGGCAAGGGGAGAAAATTTAGTCAGTAATCCCTGGCTATATTTATCGATACCGGCCTTCCCCAGCAATACCACCTTTAAGGCGTAATCATTGTTAAAGGTCCTTATAAGCTCATTCCATTTCTCTATAGGCCAGCATTTATAAGACCAATTAGTAAACGGCAGGATAGCCACGACCCTGTCGCTGGGAGTAATTGCATTATTGGCAAAAAAAGATTCTGCAAAATCCGATTCCGCTTTGCTAAAAGTAAAGTTGAAACTTTCCCCTTCTTCTGCCGGTACACTGTGGGAGCGTATTAAATTCAAGTATCCGTCTACAACATGAATGGCTCGGCCTGACGTGTCAAAGCGCATCCTTTTCTTCATTACCCATACATTAGGGATTCCTAAAAAGATAAAAAATAAAGTCTGGGGCAAAATAATCGCTAAATCAAATTTTTTAAGCCTTAAATGTTTAATCAGGGCCAGGCGTTTAAATATTCCTTTGTCCTTACCATATTTATCAAAGGTAAGAATCTCATCTATGCCCGGATAGCCTTGTGCCAGCTCTTTTCCCTTTGTAGATGTAAGAAAAGTTATTCTTGAGGCAGGATATGCTAAGCGCAGATGCCTGATAGGCGCCAAATCATAACAGGCATCTCCGAGATTGCTATGGCCGAAAATAAGGATATTTTTAAACATGGAATTTGAGGAGATGGGTGAGAGAATCAAGCCCATTAGAGAAAAATTCTCTAACGCGGCTAGCCTTTAGCCTACAAGGCTATATTTTTTAATATTCGAATCGGCGATAGCCTGAATCTTGGCTATCTCGTCTTTGGACTTGAGGAGATGCTTGAACCGGCCTTGCGATTTTAAATATTCTTCGACTGGTTTCGGGGGAGAGAGTTTTTTTACTGCTTTAAGCTCTCCGGCTTCAAATTCAACTAGAGGATAAAGCCCGGTTTCTACTGCTAATTTTCCCACATCTAAAGTGTCCGCCGGTTCATAACGCCATCCTAACGGGCAGGGCACGTGTATCTGAATATATTTCGGGCCGACAATAGAAATGGCTTTTTTAATCTTTCTTATCAAATCTGCCGAGAATGACGCCGAAGCAGTAGCTACATAAGGTATACCGTGAGCCACGGCAATCTCGACAACATTTTTCTTAGGCCTCGGGTTTCCAAAAGAACTTTCACTGATAGGGCTGGTCGTAGTATTTGTATCAAACGGAGTCAAACCGCTTCTTTGAATTCCGGTGTTCATATAAGCTTCGTTATCGTAACATATGCTCAATATATCCTGGCCTCTCTCCCACATCCCGGACAGGGATTGTAAGCCTATATCAGCCGTACCGCCGTCTCCTGCCTGCGTAATTACGTTAATGCCTTGTTTTTTGCCTAAAAATTTCAACGCCGCTTCAATGCCTGAGGCTACGGCGGCGGAATTCTCGAATAAAGAATGGATCCAGGGCACATTCCAGCAAGAAGTCGGATAGGCAGTAGAGAATACCTCCAGACAGCCGGTATTATTGGAAACAATAGTATTTTTGCCCGCAGTCTCAATCACTAATCTTGCGGCAATTGCCTGGCCGCAACCTGCGCAGGCAGCGTGGCCTGAAGTAAATAATGGTTTATTCATCTGTGAACTCTTCGTGTAATAATTCTTCTTTTAATCCGATAAACCGACAAGGCGCTTCTTTTGACAAACCGTTAAATATTTCCCTTATTGCTGCTTTGGTAATATCGCGGCCGCCCAGGCCGATAACAATGCCGCTTATCTTCTGTTTTGGATCAGGTTTGGTCAAGGCTGCTTTTATATCCGCATACAAGGGGCCGGTCGAGCCCAGAGAAATAGATTTTTCTACTACGCCTACATTGGCAATTCCAGCCAAGGCATCTCTTATAGCCTGGCCTGGGAAAGGCCTGTAAGTAATCACTTTGACTACCCCGACCTTTTTACCTTCGCTGCGCATCTCATCTACTGTATCTTTAATTGTCCCGATAAGCGAACCTTTTGCCACTAAAATAGCCTCGGCATCTTCTGTCTTGTAAGTCTCGATCAAACCGCCTCTATTTCTTCCAAAAACTTTTTTAAATTCCGCGCTGACCTCAGGGATAATTTTTAAAACATCTTCCATTGTTTTCTGGATGGCGTAACGCGTTTCCAGGTAATAATCCGGGCCGGCTAAAAACCCTAAAGTCATAGGGTTGTCCACGTCCAATTTAAATAACGGCTTAAATGCCGGCAAAAATTTATCAACCTCTCCTTGAGTCGGCATGTCCGCGACTTCCAGGCCATGGGTAAGTATGTACCCGTCCATATTAACCATTACCGGTAAATATACTCTCTTGTCTTCGGCTAATCTGTAAGCCTGGATATGCAAGTCAATACAATCCTGCATATCTTCGGCCCAAAGTTGAATCCAGCCGCTGTCGCGCACGGTTACCGCGTCCTGATGGTCGTTCCAGATATTTATAGGAGCTGATACTGCGCGATTTGCGCAGGTCAATACTAGAGGAAGGCGTAATCCGGCGATATTAAATAGGACTTCTAACATCAAAAGCAGGCCTTGAGAACTTGTAGCGGTGAAACTGCGTACCCCGGTCGCGGTCGAGCCTAACACTACGCTTGCTGCCGAATGCTCGCTCTCAACGTTGACAAACTGGGCATTTAGCTCTCCATCGCTGACGATCTGGGCCAGTTCCTCAACGATATGAGTCTGGGGGGTGATGGGGTATGCAGAGATAACTCCGGGCCGGCATAATTTAACCGTCTCTGCAACTGCGCGAGAACCTTCGAGAAATTGTTTCATTTATGACCTTCTTTAATGAGCACATAACTTATGGAGTTCTGAAAACGACATAAGTTATTTGTGCGAATTAAATCCCTCACCTTTTAAATATTCAGACTCTTTTTAAATCTTAAGTTAAATCGCCTCATCTTTTTAATGCCTAAAAAGGTGAGGGATAAATTCAGACACAAAACTTAGCTTACGTTTTGCGCCTGCCTGCCGGCAGGCAGGCTGCGCTAAGTTTTGTCTTCATTTACCATTATAATATCTTTCTTAGGGCAAACGGCGACGCAATTGCCGCAACCTTTACAGAAATTGTAATCACAGATAAAAGTATTTTTTTCCTTGCCGCTGATGCAGCCTTCCGGGCAAACCACAAGGCACATCTTGCAAGCGATGCAATTTTTCTGCAGGAATTTCGGTTTGACTGTTGTGCGCCAGGAACCGGTCTTTGATTTAACTCCTGAACCGGGCTTACTTACTATTGGTCCGAACATATTATTTACCTTTAAGTTGGGCTTGGATATACTCAAAGCCTTTTTTAGCCGCGGCAATATTAACATCTGCTAACTTTTCGCTGAAACGTTTATTTATAGCTTCAATCAGCGATTCTAACTTGAATTCGCCTGTAGCTGCTGCAAATGCGCCCAGGATTGCCGTGTTAGCAATGGGTCTTCCTATGGTTGCGATCGCGATGTCGTTTGCCGGAACAAAAAATACTTTCTGGCCAGCCCCGACCTCTTTTAAATCCTGTTTCTCCTTGTCGTTGATTATAGCTATGCCCTTAGGCTTAAAACCGGAAAAACAATTAAAACCGCGCATTAAAGTGGCGTCGGCGATAATCAAAAAATCAGGCTCATAGACCTGGGAACGCAAACGTACGGGCTTTTCATCTACCCGGACAAAGGCGTTCATCGGCGCCCCCATCCTTGCCGCTCCGAAATGCGGAAAGGCGTATGGGAATTTACCCTCGGCAAAATAGGCGTGGCCTAAAATGGTCGCGGTAGTGATTGCGCCTTGGCCGGCGCGGGCATGTATGCGTATCTCTCTCATATCTTTGTGTGATTTTGCCTAAAAGGGCGGAAAAAATAAAACGTCTTAATAATATAGGTGTAATCATCCCGGATGTCAAGCAAAAATTATCAACTGATGTTCAATTTTTGCGGATGTCGAACACGCTTGTTCGACGCAGATAGAAACTACTAGAGAACCGTCTGCCCTTACGGCTAAGGCTCTAGGAAAGCGAAAATTTATCCCTCAAATGCTCTGAAAGTCCGGAAAGCAGTCTTAACACGGCCTGCGTATCCTCTACGGACATCGTGCCCATGCCGCAACTGGGAGTTAATAAGGACCTGGCCAGGATTATATCCCTATCTAACCCTTTCTTTATAAGGGCATTGACGCCTTGTTCAAATTTAAGAGCCAAATCTTTGATAGTTATTGCCGGCTTAAATTCTGACGTAGGCACAATACCCCAAGCAATCATGCCGCCTTTTTTCAAAAAACGTTTTAAATCGTCCGGATAAAGGACGAAGCGCTCCATATAAGAAAATGCGTCAAAGCTCACAATATCGATTTCCGTCTCTAAAAGCATGGACCAGTCTGTGTTGGAACAACAATGCAACCCCTTAAGGCAATCCGGCTCATCAATAGCATCTATAAGGCGATTTGTAATTTCAATTACGTCTTCGCGTAAGACCGGCGTAAATCCGGAACCAAAACAAGCCAAATAAGGTTCATCGATAAAGATAAGCGCAAGATAGCCCAGGCGCTTGAACTCTTCCACCTGCCAGGCAGCTTTCATGGCTAGCCCCGAAACCAAACAATCCAATAACTGAGCGTCGGAAAGCAGATTATTGCCGTCGGGCATCTTGATCCCGGACGCAAGGGTAAACGGTCCGGTGATCTGGCCTTTTAGAAAGTTACACCTTGGCTTATTTTTCCCTAAAAAATCAAAAAATATTTTTAGACCCAGGGCGTATTCGCTACTAATTTTAAAATAATCCAGATTTCTATTTATGACCTCACTAAAAAAATTTTCCAAAAATTTAGAATAATCCTTCCTGACAGTTATCGACTGGTTACTCATTTCTAAAAAGTTAAAATTCTCGATAAATTGAGTCAGCATTGATTCTTTAGGGTCTCTTTTGGGTAACTGCGGCCAGAAAGGAAAATCCTTAGAATATTTGAAGATGGTTTCTACTGCCTGCTGGCCGTCAGCAAAGGGGAGACTGCCTATGCAGGTTAATCTACAATTGGGATTAAACTCTAAAGATTTTTTCATAAAATATTATTTTAAATCCGGAGGGAACGTATAGTCTTTATAGCTTATAGTCGAATCCGGCTCTATCAAGATAAAAGTGGGTATCCCCAAGACGCCATAATCAGAAGACACCGTTGCCTCATCGTCCATTAATACAATAAAATTATAAGAATTTCTTCTTATAAACCTGTCTATTATTTCTTTCGATTCTCCGATATTGACCGTAATCAACTTGTAGTTACCGGTCTTTTTCGAAAGATCTTTAAGCGCGGACTGGCAATGCGGACACCAGGTCGCCCAGAAAAATATCAACACTTTCTGTTTAAATTTTAAGAGGTCAGAAAGGGAAACGGTCTTGCCGCTAAGGTCTTTAAGGGAAAAATCAGGCGCGGTAGCGGATTTCGCCTGGATAGTGGCGGCTGTCAGAGAAACTACACAGACTGCGGCGGCAAAAAAAAGTAAAATTGCCTTAACCTTCAATTTTAAACACTTCACCTTTTCCAACTTCATAAAAGCCCTCCTGCTTTTAGCAGAAAATATTCTGCGCCGGCGATCAAAATAAAAGCGCTCAAAATTTTAATACGCTTATTCCAAATGCCCGACTTAGGCAAAGCCTGGGCAATGCCGGAGAAAGTCCCTGATAAAATCAATAATAAACTCATTCCGAAAGCAAAACTCGTGAGCAATATAAAACCTGCCAGGATATTTCTTTCTTTAGCTACAAAAGTTAATATAGCCCCCAGAGCCGGAGTCGTACAGGGACCGATAACTAATCCCGATAAGGCGCCCAGGGTGAATATGCCCAGCCAACCTTGGGAATTGGAGATCTTAGCACCGAGCCTATTCAATAACGATACATCCGAACCTGGTAAATTAAAAATATCTAACAGGCTTAATCCTAGAACTAAATAAATATTTCCCACTAAAAAATAAAAAAATGCGCTTTGGGTAAGGCTGCCGAAAACGCGGCCGCCTAAAGCTGCAATAATACCTAAAATTGAAAAAGTTAGAGCCAGGCCGCTTGCGTAAATGACACTTAATAAGAAGGCCTTGTATTTAGATCCTGCGCCCTTGGCGCCAATGTAAGAAAGGGTCAAGGGAATGAAGGCGTAAACGCAAGGCGTAAAACTAACTAGCACGCCGGCAAAAAAAACACTCAATACGCTAATGGGATTTAAGGATAGTTGCATCAAGCCACCGTCGGTAACCCGGGTCAATATTCTCTAACGGGAAAGAGATTATTTCCGGAGTCTGATAGGAGTGATTTTTTTTAACTAACTTTGAGATCTTAGAAAAAAGCCTTTTTCTTGTTTTGATTATCAAGAGTGCCTCTCTTGCCTTATCGATCTTGCCCTGCCACCAGAACAGAGATTCAATGCAATTAACAATATTTACACAGGCAACCAACCTGGCCTTAAGCAAAGCGTTACCTATGCTTTTCGCTTCTTTGATATTAGAAGTTGTAATAAAAATGATGCTATATTGATTCATTGACTATCCTTAATATTTCCTGCAGAATACCTGCCTTAATAATACCATGCAAAAAAATGGCTTTCAAGCTATCGCGGCTCATCAAGGCGCACTCTAGAGTTTTATATCAATGCCATAACTGCCATCGCCCGGCCGGCTTTTTGGCCTTCTTCACGAAAAGAAAAAAAACTCTCATTGCTGCAACTGGTACAGACCCTTGAATCAAAAATATTCTTTTCCTTAACTCCCTGGCTTAAAATCTGCTGTTTATTTTCGGCTATTAAATCCAGGAATAATTTGCCTCTCCTCTTAATAACGCTGTGCTTGAAATACTTTGCCACGTCCGGCCCTATTTCATAACAGCAAGGCCGTATACCCGGGCTAAACCCAACCAATAAATCCGCAGGCTTACTATTCATACGCGCCTTTAAAGCCCGGATGAGTTCTATCGAGATCTTGGCTGCGCTTGGCCGCCAACCCGCGTGCGCCAGGCCGATTATATTTTTTTTAAAATCAAAAAAATATATTGCGAGGCAATCCGCGATAAATATAGCAATCGGAAGGTTTTTTTTGTCAGTAAAAACTGCGTCTGCTCCGGCTATGGCAGACTCGTAACTATCTGCGCCCCTGCCGCGTTCTTTAAGGTCAGCATATACCACATTAGAAGAATGAATCTGCTTTAAACAAACTAAATCCTTAAAATCCAAGCCGAGTGAGTTTAAAAAATTCCTGCGGGAAATTAGGACTTCAGAATGTTTGCCGTGGCGAAAACTAAAATTCTCTCTTTTCGCGCTAAATGCCGCCCAAACGCCCTTCTTCTTGAACGGTTTAAAATAAAGGTGCGCGCCAATCTTGCCTAACGGCCCGGATTTCCGAATCAGGTCTTTAGGAATTATCTTCATCTATCGCCTTGATGCTGTGCGTTGAACTCAGTTTATCATTAAGCCTTTCCAGGCTTATTGAAGCTTCGTCAAATTTTTGTTTTGCGTTATGTATATGGCTGCCCAATACTGAAAATTCCCGGCTGAATTTATCGAATTCCGAAACTATACGGCCAAGTTCATTCATAATTTTTACGATATTCCTCTGTATTGTTAATCCTTTCAAACCGTGGCATATGGCCTGTAAATAGGCGTAAAAGGTGTTAGGAGAAACCGGAATGACTTTCTTGGACTTAGCAAAATCGCTTATTTCGGCGTCTTTGGTGATCTCGTAAAATATAGATTCCGCCGGTATATACATAAGGGCGAAATCAAACGTCTTTTCGTCGGATAAAATATATTTTGAAGATATTTCGGTTATGCGTAACTTCACGTCTTTAACAAACGCGCGGCTAAGAGTCTTTTTGTCGGCGTCGCTTTCGGCATCCTGGAGTTTTTTGAAGTTATCAAGAGGAAATTTCGCGTCAATGCTTAAGATGTTATTGCCGATAAAAATTGCCGCATCCACGGTTTCGTTTGTTTTGAATTTATATTGAAGCTGAAAATGTTCTTTGGGCAATACCTGCGAGAGGATGCTCTCTAACATCGTCTCCCCCAGCGCGCCCCTGAATTTCGGAGCCTGCAGCAGTTGCTCCAGGCTCGAGATATCCCGGCTTATTTCAACAATGAACTTATTTGTCTGCTCGAGCTTACCGAGAGACTCTTTCACCGACCCAAAAACCTTGGTAGCCGAATCAAGCCTGTCGCCCACGGTGCGATGCGTATCATTAATCGCCTGATTAACCTCTTTAATCCGCTCGTTTACCTGCCCGACAAGGGTGTTTAATTGCGTATTGACCTGGCTCATTACGGAATTAAGGTTAGAGTTCATCCTTTGGGTATTTTTTATTATAAAAAATACCAGGATAGCCAAAAAAATCAGGATAGCTATAACGATTAGCATATTCATTCTGCACCAATAGCTTTAAATGAGAATTTTCTAGGTTCTAATTAAGCCTCCGAGGTATTTATAACTTAACCTCGATAAGCGTTTCTGTCTCGACCACTCCGCGCAAAGCGCGGATCTTTTCGATGACTACCTGGGCAAGAGTTTTTAAATCCGTCGACTCTACCTGGCAGACAGCATCCCAGGCGCCAAAAACACCTGTTACTTCATTTACTCCGGGTAGCTTTCTAATGCCTTCAAAGACCTGCTTTTCCTCGCCTGGTTCAATCTTTACCAAAACCATTCCTTTTGCCGACATTTTTACCTCCGTTTTTAAATCCGCTTTCTTTAGCGCCTGAATTCACTTATTGCCTGCCACCATGTATCTATATCGCACTTTTTTATCCTGGCCCATAATAATTTTGCCGATCTGGTTTTTAGTTTAGCCGGGGCTTTCTTTAAGAAATTTTTTGCCAGGCTCACCCCTTGTTCGTAATACTCTTTTGCCTGTAACAGGCATTCCAATATATCCGCGTCGCGCGCCACGATTGCTTCTTGGCTGGTTTGAACGTCTAATTCTGACCGGAGAATTTCTAATTCCAAAGCTATTTTTTTGTTTAAACCCTGGATTTGCTCTTTAAAGGCTTTTTTTTCGGCGCTCGGGAAATCTATATACCTCTGCCCCATCTTATGCAAATCATTAATACGCGCCTCGTGCAGGTCGTTAAATAGCGTCATCACCAGCACCTTATATGTATCTACGGCTTCCTGTTTTGCCAGGAAGTATCCGATTAAGCTGGTCCTGAAACTATGCTCGGCTACCGTCTCGGGGTCATCGATGCCCACAACCCACCAGCCGCTGCGTCGGACGCGTTTTAATAACCCCGCCTCCAGCAAGATGCGTAATTGCGCATCTGTTTGCGATTTATCAGATTTTATTTTTTTGCTTGAATATTTCATAAGAAAATATTGCGGTTGCCGTGGCAACATTGAAAGAAATATTGGCACCCGGCATAGGCAAAGTTAACTCTAAGTCTAAATGGCTCCTTAAAGCCGGCCTTACCCCTTTGTCCTCCGAACCCATCACGAGCGCCAAGGGAAATGGCAAGCTCGTTTCCAAGAGGCTCTTTCCGCCTGTAACCACTGCGCCGGCTATCCAATAACCTCTTTTTTTTGCGAGTTCCGTACCTATGGAAAAATTAGGAATCTGGGCGACAGGCACGAAACTTTCTCCTCCGCAGGCAACGCGTAAAACCGTCTCATTGATGCTGACGCTCGCATGCTTAGGGATCACAAGAGCAAAACCGCTAAAACAAGCCAGGCTCCTTAAAATAGCCCCAAGATTCTGAGGATCGGTAATGTGGTCTAAAAATATGAGCGTGAGTAAATCCTCGTCGGGCCGGGATAAAAAATCCTCCAGCAAGCTGTAGGCGAATTCACTAACCTCAGCCACGACTCCCTGGCAATTTATATTAGCGCTGTAATTGGCAAATTTCTCCTCGCTCATATGCGCCAATAGCACATTCTTTTCCCGGGAGAGAGTTACAATATTTTCTAAATTTACGCCTTTCCTGATGTAAATCTTATTTATCGTCTCAGGGGCGCTCTTTAAGCGCTCCAAGACGGGATTTTTGCCGTATAAACGCATTTGTTTTTATAATCCGGGGATATTTAAGCCAATAATCTGTTTAGTTTTTTCAGCTGCCAGCGCCTGTGATTTTTGTATTGCCTCATTAAAACATGCCAAGAGTTTGTTGCTTAAATCTAGGCCCGATAAATTAAGCGATTTATCGATCTCTAAGTTTTGTATTTCCTGTTTGGCGTTTATCTTCATTTTAATCTTTCCGCCAAACCACTCAAGGTCAAGACTGCTTAGGGCCAATTCTTTCTTTAAGCTCGAAACCTTTGCCTGCAGGTCAAGCAAATTCTTCATCTTATCGAACATAACTTTCTCCGCTTGCTTTTTATTTAAGAGATTTTTTAGACGCGACTAGAAGGAAGGCTCTTCTTTAAGCCTGCGGCTTGTCCTCTGCCGGATTTTTAGATTCATCTTTTCCCTGCTGGGGACCAGGCTTATTTTCCTCTTTGGCCTTTTTACCCTCTTCCATTTTAGCCGCAACTTTAGCTGCCTCTTGCATGACCTGGGCCAGCCTTACCTTTGCTTCGGACTTAGGGGGCAGTTTTGATTTTTCTCCTGATTCGCTCGACGCTTTCTGCTTATCAATCTGGGAGACCTGGACTTGAGATTTGGGTTTTTGGCCTGCAGGTTCTTTTGGCGCCGCTGGCACAGCCGGCGGGATTTCCTTCTTTTCTTCTTCTTTGGCTATGGCCGGGGGAATAACCGGAACCTGCGTTTTATTTTCTTCTCTCACGGCAACAGGCGCGATATTTCCCTTAGCTGCCTCCGGCGGTTTAATTGCCTGCACCTCTGCCTTGGGCTCTTCTTTCTTAGGGCCGGCGTTTTCAGGGGGCGTATTTTTAGATTGGCTGGCTAATATTTTTTCTTTTTCTTTCAGGGCTTCTGCGGCTTTCTTTGCTGCCTCTTCAAGTTTTACCTGTGCCTGTTTAAGTTCATCCTGTAATTTCTTATTGTTTTCCGACAACTCTTGCAGCTTTTTTGTCTTATCCGCAACCTGCGCCTCTGACTCATCATACTGGCTCTTTAAGCCGTCGTACATCTCTTGCTTAAGCTTAACTTCTTTTTTTGCCGTTTCCAGCTCGGGCAGGCTGGCCCTTGATTTCTTATCAAGCTCTTCAAGGGTAAACCGGGATTTCGCCAACGCGTCCTCTTTTTCTTTAAGTGTATTCTCTAAACTCTTTATTTTTGTCTTACTTGACTCATTTTCGTTAATTTGCTCTTCTAGCCTTATTAATTGTTTGCGTACCTCTGCTTCTTTCGCATTGAATTTATCTCTTAAGCCCGAGACCTCGGCGTCTTTACCTAGGAGTTCAGACTCAAGCTCTTTTATCCTCTTTCCTAGAGTATCATCGGCTACTTTGGTTTTTTTATCTGAAAATATGGATACGATTATGACAAAGATGAAGACTAAACTAAGGCCGCCGATAATCGACCAGAAAATCTGGGGCGAAAATAGCGCCGTAAGGACTTGAGTTATTGAAGTCATTTTTTTGGCCTCCTTGAATGTCCGCCACGCCTTAAGCGTGGCGAGATCTCGTCACGCTAGATGAAAAACAGTAGCGTGACGGAAGCGCACCGCTTAGCGAATAATTCCTTAAATTATGATCTCATTCATTTTATACCTTAACCAGTTCGTAATCAAGTGTTCCTAATTTAATTTTTTCCGCATAATTTAACTGCAATTGCCAATCCCGTTTAGGATGCAGCTCCTTAAATAAATCTTTGCCGCTTATTTTATTCGCCATATCAACGCAGGCCTTATCAATGGCTACGGGGTCAAGCGAGGTAAATATCCCTAAATCCGGACATACCCGCGGGTCGTCTTTCGCCAGGCAATCGCATTCCTTGGTAATTTTAATCGCGAAATTTATAAATGCGCATTTGCCTGTCTTTTTTAACAGGGCGGCTTTTGTGTACTCTACCATCTTTTGGCTAATTTTACTTGCTCCCTGCTCCCATGTTACGTCAATGGCGCCGTTGGGACAAACGCCGATACACGTCGCGCATCCAATGCAAATACCGTCGGCAATCTCAGCCTTATTCTTAACCAGGCTGATAGCATCCACCGGACAAAACTTAATGCATTCCCCGCAGCCAACACATCTATCGGCGTAAACAGTCGGGCTCGCGCTGGAGTGCTGTTCTAATTTACCTTTGCGGCTGGCAACGCCCATGCCGATATTTTTAAGCGCGCCGCCGAAACCGGTCATCATATGGCCTTTAAAATGAGCTATGCCGATAACCGCGTCAGCTTCTAAAAAACTCTTAACAATCTTTGCTCTTTTAACAAATTGGCCGCCTAAATCAACCTCAACAACGCTTCCCGGCTTTGTTTCATCTTCGATTTTCACCGGGACGCCCAAGGTCTTATCGCTAAAGCCGTGTTCCTCGGCAAGAGCCAGATGCGACTTAGAATCTAACCTTCTTCCTTTATATAGAGTGTTCGAATCAGTAAGAAAAGGTTTTGCTGTTATTTTTTTTAATTCTTGTAAAACAATCTTAATATATCCTGGGCTCACAAAACCTGTATTTCCTTCCTCGCCAAAATGCATCTTTACTGCTACGCTTGAATCTTTAATTATAGACTGCTCAAGGATACGACTTTCCTTTAATAACATTCGCAGGCTTTGTTCTTTTTTTTCTACAGATGCGTCCGTATCTAGGCTTATAAAATATACCCGGCTTTTCATAAAAAACCTATACGCTAAACCTTATAAATACAATGTCCCCGTCTTCTATAATGTAATCTTTCCCCTTTACATAGTATTTCCCGGCGCTTTTAACTTTTTCTTCCGAACTAAAGGATTCTAAATCAGCATACTTCATTATCTCGGCGCGGATAAAACCCCGGGCCAGATCAGAATGTATTGCCCCGGCTGCCTCAACAGCGTTAGCGCCGTTTTTTATGGTCCACTGCCTCACCTCTTGCGGCCCGGCAGTAAAGAACGATATGAGCCCCAGCGCCTTTGCCAAGAGGCGGCTGAGGCAATCAATAGCCGGCTCGGTTATACTCAAGGCGGATAGAAATTCTTTTTTTTCTTCATCATCCTCAAAAGCCGCGATCTCTGCCTCGGTTTTTAAACAGGCCTGCATGAAGAAAATTTTTTCGTGAGCGAATTTTCCTTCGAGTTGTTTTAGCAGCGTATCGGCCTTTAGATCATCTTCGGAGACGTTCAATAACACAACCATTTCCTTTAAGGTCAAAAGCGGATAACTCGACAGTATGACGAGCTCCTGCGGCTCTAATTTCATCAATCTCAAGGGCTGTTCTTTTTCCAGTTGTTCATGCAGCTTCAAAAGCAGGACATTTTCTTTTTTCATTATTTCAGTGCCGGCTTTGGCGATTGTTTCCTTCAGGCGTTCCAGGCGTTTTTCTATAAAAATCAAATCATGCATAATAAGCTCGTTGTTTATTTCTCTAATGTCGCGTTCCGGATCCAGCGCCCCTTTTATGTGATAGATAGAATCGTCCTTGAATGCCCTCGCAACATGGCAAAGCGCATCCATGTTGGAGATATCCTTAAAAATATCGCCTTTGGCGATTGCGTCTTTTTCTATTTTAGGCAGTAACGCGACGTCTATCTTGGCCCGGGAGAGTTTTTTAGATTTATAAAATCCGGCCAGATATTCAAAACGGCTGTCTTTAATCTCGGCGACCCCGAGCAAAGGCTTCTTGTTATCCGGTGCTTCTTTGGCCGCTACGCCCGTGAGCAGTGCAAATAATTGTTTTTTTCCCGTCTGGGGTAAACCTATTATTCCAATTTTGAGCATGGTATAAATTTAGGGTTTTTTACTTAAATTAAAATATATAATCCTTTTTTATGCGGCTTAGGCTTTGAAAAATATTCGTCTTTATATTCGGGGAAAGTTTTTCCAGCTCGCGTATAAGGCCTTTTGTATAAGTACGCTTTGATGTGCGCGAATTTGGGCAAGAACACGCCGGAACCGGCAGGGCTAATTCACTTGCCAAAGCGGCGGTATCTTTCTCTAAAACATATGCTAACGGCCTGATAATAACAAGTTTTCCGCCGAACATCTCCTGCCTGGGGCACATCCCTGAAATAGTGCCTTGAAAAAAAAGATTAAGCAATATCGTCTCGATAATATCGTCTTTGTGGTGGCCTAAAGCAAGTTTATTACAACCTAATTTTCGCGCCGTTTCGAATAAAACTTTACGGCGGTTCCAGGAACACCAAAAACAGCTTATGCCGTCGTGAGACCTGCCTTTGAACATGTCTCTCTGTTCAATGTGGTAAGTATAACCGTTAGATTCAAAATAATCGATTAGTATGGATTTACGCATACAGTTAAAACCTAAATCAACATGTACGGCAACTATAGAATATTTGATCGGAATGAATCCCAAGCGGTCGCGTAAAATTTTTAGTAAACAAAGGCTGTCTTTACCTCCGGAAACGGCAACGGCAATGCGGTCGCCATCCTCAATCAACTTGTAATCGCCGACCGCCCTGCCGACCTTTTTAGAGATATGGTATTCTATCCCGCGCGGCTTTTTTCGTTGCATTTTTTTAGGAGTTAACTCTAGATCTAACAAGGCTATTTCTTTATTCATAATTAGTTATACAAATTCTTTATGTTTTATACGTTCGTTGAATATATCCCGGCATTTTTTGCAAAGTATCAATTTATAAGAGATAAAAACCTCTTCCTGCATCCTTTTCGCATCCATTGCCTCAAGCTGTTTTAAGAGCCTTCTCAACTCTACCTGCGTATTCGTCTTCAAGTCTTCTTTTGTAAGTTCGATGTCGGGGCTGGCATATAGCTGGATCTTTAAAATATAACGCTGGCGCGGATGCTTCAATTCATTGCCGCAGGAATCGCAGATATATTCCACGTCCTTCATCGTTTCTTCCAGGGGGCATGCCTGGCAAAGTGCTTTGGTTTTGCAGAAATCTTTAGCCAGATGCACAATCAAAGCGTGGAACTCCTTGAATAACTTAACATCTGATTGGAGATTATCTAAAAATATATCCTGGACCTGAGAGTAACTTGCGTCTTGATCAATAAGGTTGTGGCGCAGGAGGAACCTTCTGGTGTAGGCATCAACGACAAAGACCGGTTTATCCGCAGCGTAAAGCAGTATTGAATCTGCTGTCTCCGGCCCGATACCGGTTATCTGCAGGAGTTCGGCGCGCAGGCTCCAGGGATCGGCATTAAACATCCGGACTAAACTTCCGCCATAACGGCTAAAAATAAAATCGGTAAAATTCTTTAAGCGTTTTGCTTTTAGGTTAAAATAACCTGCCGGCCTTATAAGCCGGGCTAATTTTTTTAAGTTAACACTGCGTAACCTGCGGGGAGAAAGAAGCCTGGCCTTTCGTAAATTCGCTATTGCCTTCTCCACATTCAGCCAATTGGTATTTTGGGTCAGGATCGCGCCGACGATGACCTCAAACGGCGTTTTAGCCGGCCACCAATGCTGTTCGCCGAAACGCATATAGAGAAGGCGATAAAAATTCTCTAAGATATCTTTTAATTCTTTCTTTTCCGGCATGTTATCTATGTATCCTTCGCGCTTTTGATTTTACGATTGTCTCAAAAAGCTCGGACGCGGAGATATCGGTATCTTTTTTCACCTCGCGGCTATCCGTATTTATTTTCCTGATGTCAAGTTTATACTTTAGCTTTTTAAAAGGCTTCATATCAAACCTCTCTTGATTTGCGCATCTTGAACTTTCACGCTATTATCCTGGATCTCGAATATTTTACCAAAGAATTGTTCACAAACCCATATATTAGTTTTTGCGTGATCCGTCAATTCACTTGTCAAAATCGACCCGCCTAAAAGCGCAAGCCAGGGAATAGCATTATCTGCCATGTGCCTATCTACTGCGGCGCCGCTCTTGATCTCTTGTTCTAAGGCACTTGCCGCATCCAATCCCACGCTCTCGGCAGATTTGCCTTTTTCACCTCGGCAATCCGCGCCCAGACGCACATCTTTACTCGTATAAGCAAAGAGACTGATTTGCGAACCTGTGGATTCGGTGTCGACATAAAGTTTCTCTATCCCGATAGGACAGGAAAATTTTTGTTTTAAGTGCTCGAGCGCTGCATCAGCCTGACGCTGAGCTACCTTATTCTCAACCAGTTCCTTGCTTGCCACGCTTAAGCCCTGGATATACCTGATCTTACCCTGCTCTTCTTTTATTAAAGGCCTCGGCCCGTCTAAAGCTCCTATGTCAGCGCTTACCAAGCCGCCGCCTTTTGGATAAAAACCATAGCGGATAATTTTTAATTGCGCTTTTAAACCAACGCGCCTTAACGTGGGGAATATTACGTTTTCGTAATACTCAACAGGCATAGACCCTAAAACACTAGTCCCGCCATAAATTCGTAAAGATATTCCTCCTGTCAAGAAAGCAGCGACTAAAATCAGAGGTTGTAAGATTAATCCGATTGCCGCTGCGGTGCGTGTATCTATCTCAACAAGGGATTTAACCTTTATGAAATCTACTGGCGAAAATTCTATTTCCTGAGAATCTATATTTAAACCGCTTATTTTGGCCTTAGAAATATCAACTAAGGCATTAAGGATAGCCAGATGTTGCGGCCTTAGGCCGGGTTTAGGCCTACGCTTCCTTATATCATATATTTTTATCTTACGCCTGGTAAGTAAAGAAAGCGCGGCTGCGGTACGCAAAATCTGGCCGCCGCCTTCCAAATAATCACCGTCGATAATCAACGTATCCGGCATATTGAAGCGTTTCTCGAATTCGCCTTAGCTTTAAAAAAATCCTCAATCACTTTATTGTGGTCAAAGGCAAGTTTCATCTTCCTGATCTGGCTCAATGAAAATATCCCGACGCCCCTGGCGTCAGAATCAGCCTTAGGACTGCCTTTAGCCTTAGCCGTAAACACAGTAGTTATAGTTTGAAAACGCGGGTCTCTACCGGGTGCGGAATATGTATGAAATTGTTTCAAATCAAAAATATCCAGGTTTGTTTCTTCTTTTGCTTCGCGCCGGGCAGTAGTTTCTATCGCTTCCCCGTAGTCGACAAAGCCTCCGGGAATCGCCCAGCCAAAGGGGGGATTACTCCTCTCTATCAAAACTATTCCCCTGCCGACTTCGATGATAATATCAGCGGTCGAGAACGGACCGTTAGAAAGTTTATTTATGATATAGTCGAGATACCCAAACACGGTTTTTTGGAATAATTTAACATTTTCTTCTTCGGCAAGGGCAATCATAATTCTTTTTAAACGTGGCCGGGTAAGTTTAATATGCTTATATGCCTCTTGAGCTATGATCTTGGCGCAGGCAGCAGGACTCAAACTATCTAAGCTAAATTCAAACGGTCCAAAGGTAATGCTTGCAAGTTTCTTTTCACTCGCCTTTTTTAACGCCGCGCAGCAAAAATTTCTTAATTTTTCTTCCCTATTGGGGCACTGGATCATTTCTGCATCGCGCCGGGCTATTTTCATGATCTCTATTTCAGTATTTTGATATTTAAACTTTTTTTTCATTGGCCCCCAGCTGCTTATAAAAATTTTTCGCCCGCTTTAAAGCCTGGGGCTTTGTGCTTATCAAACCCTCTGCCTGGGCTTCATTTATTTCATTTAAGATCTTTCCGACTATCGGGCCGGGTTGTATTTTGAGCTCGTTCATTATGTCATTTCCCGTCAAAAACCGGTTAGGTTTTTCTTCCTTTGCTATTCTAAAAAATTCGCGTATAAGGCCCCTAACAAGTTTTTCCTGCCTCAAGCGTTCCGGAGCCCGCTTTAGTTTTCCCCGCGTTGCGCGCTGGTCAGCCAGGGATAAAAGAAGGACGCTTACCGCCTCATCCTGGCAGTCGCGCAAGAACCTGAATACTGCTCTTTTACTAAGGTTACGGATATCCGACATATAACCCGGACGCAAATGCCAATATATCAACAATTTTAACAACTTTATTTCTTTGGAAGACAATTTAAGCCTTGAAAAAATATTCTCGGCAATCTTTGCGCCTACGCGCTCGTGGCCGTAAAAATGGACCTTGCCGCTAGTAACGCTAAATGTCGGAGGCTTACCCACATCATGTAAGAGCGCGGCAAGCTTGATGAGGTCAGAACGCCGGTGAGATCCGGAAATTTGAACTGACAGATATTCCTTTATTTCGTTTCGATTAGGCAATAGCGGCTTATTGATTATATCCTCAAGTTTTTCAAACGTCTCCAGGCTGTGTTTCCAGACGTCGAGATTGTGATAGCTGCCTTGCCTTAATCTATACATTGACTTAACCTCCGGGATAATTCTTCCTAAAAGCCCAGCCTGCCAGAGGTCCTTAATATATTCGTAAGAGTTACCTGCCGAAAAAATTTTAAACAGCTCTTCGCGCACGCGTTCAGAAGCCGAATTATTTATAAGTCTAGAGTAGCTCTTTATCCTGGCTAAGGTTGATTTTTCGATTTTAAAGGCGAGCCTGGCAGAAAGACTGAATGCCCGTAACATCCGCAACGGATCATCTTTAAAGTTAGCCGGGCTTATCATGCGTATTAATCTCTTGCGTAAATCCTGCCTTGCGCCGAATGGATCGATAATGCGCGAATCCGATTGTGTCTTTTTGGCGCCCAAGACGTCGGCCAAATTTATAGCCAGAGCATTTATGGTGAAGTCTCTTTTCTCAAGATCGCCTTCAATTGTTTTCGCGCGAAAATCGGAAAAATCAAGGTTTATCAAGTTGGCGTTAAATTTTACTATGACCCTGGCCGAGCCGTGCGGCTCGTTTAATAAGACAAAGGGGGCGCGGATTACCCGGGAAAGTTCTTTTGCAAGCAAGAGCGAGTCTTTTTCTACGGCAAAATCGAAATCCAGTAACGCCGATGGCCGGCCCAGGATACAATCGCGTAAAGCTCCGCCAACCAGATAAACTGAGAGTTTTCTAACGCTGGCGAGTTTATAGATTTTAGCTAAAATCGAAAATTTTTTTAGGTCGGATAAATGCACGTTTTTATTGGTAGGAGGCGCCAAATTTATAGCCCTTTAAACACTTGAGCTTTATTCAAAACATCATCCTCTACAAAAATAGGGGATTTGGTGCGGACAGCCAAGGCAAC
>Ga0082335_1000260_pt1 | contig 139779 bp, 122 predicted proteins | sample Subgrocontami58m_FD_72375 | JGI IMG/M metagenome (GOLD analysis project Ga0082335, IMG submission 72375) | Subsurface groundwater microbial communities from S. Glens Falls, New York, USA - GMW37 contaminated, 5.8 m (SPADES assembly) (version 2) ...
TTAATACGATTTCTTGGCCCACCCCCCACAACCCCGTGGCTTCGTCCAGGGTGTAGCCTTTCACGCTCACGCCTTTTTCATCATCAAAGCTCACGTCCGCGGCGTCGAGCATCACCTGCGAGGACAGTCCTCGCAGGGTGATTGCGCCGGTTTTGTCTACGGAGAGCCCCGGCACGGTTTTTGCGCCGTCCTGGATCGTCCCGTCGGATGTGAGGGTGAATCTCTCGCCCGAGGCGGCGATCTGGGCTTGCAGGTCGATGAACTGGGGATGCAAGGTTGGCGTGGGGATGGGGGTCGTCGTAGGCGGTGAGGAGGTGACGGTCACTTCCGAGACGACAGTCACCTTCGGCGAAGCGCAGGCAACGAGAATTAAAGCAAGAAGAGGGAGTAGGATTTTGTTCATAAACGCTCCTCCAGGTATTTGGAAGCCTTGCGAATCACATATCCTGCAATAATTTTTCTTCCACTGCCTTCATGAATTGAATCGCTGAATCGAACACGTCAATAGCCTGCTCTTTGGTGATAATCATTAAATCACGATAATCCCCCACTTGACGCATTTCAAAAGCGCGATGCAATATCCTGCCCAGTTCTTTAGGCAGGATATTTTGCTTTATGAAATTTTCGTCAAAAAGAGCAATGACACCCTGGTGTTTGGATGAGCCCCTGTCAATTGTGATGAGCAAGGCAAGTGTTGTGTAGAACATTGCATAATACGCCCGATTGATCACACCCGCAGGACTGCCATTTTGTTCAAGCATCAACCGCGCATCATTCAAAGATTCGTGAGCGCGTTCAAGACGATATTGTATCAATGCCTGCTTGTCGTATGCGTCCTTGCTCATACAGGTATTCCCTCTCTTTTTAGTGCGCGATAAAAAGGTGAAACCGCAAGGCGTTTTAATTCATTCTTTTCTGCGGGAACTACAGAGATTATTTTCCCCGCATCAAAACCAACTTCCCATGCAATGTCGAATGCAAGATTCAACATTTTACTATCCAGCGAAGGCAAAATTACGAACAAGTCAATATCCGATTCCTTTGTCGCGTCACCGCGCGCCTGAGAACCGAACATAATCACCTTGACCGGTTGACCCAATTCCTCAGTCAGGCGTTTGCGGACTTCTTTGGCAAGTTTGAGAGCGCGCACTCTCGGATGAAATTTTTTCATGAGTTAATTATAATCCCACCTTGCTTTTCAATCATTCCAAACAGGTAATCTCCTGGCAATTTCATCCCTACGTCTGATCACTCCCCACATTCCTACCGCAAATTGTCAGATTGCGAATCCAATTTTATCTGACCCAATGAAAAAGACTTCAACGCCTCTTCATCAATCGTCACACCCAGGCCTGCGCCGCGCGGCACGTCAATGGTTGAGTCTGAATTCAACACAAAACGTTCATGGGTGATATCGCGCGCATAATAACGATCCGAGGCAGAAACATCGCCGGGCAAAATGAAGTTTGGCAGTGAGGCCAGGGCCAGGTTTGAAGCGCGGCCGATGCCCGTCTCCAACATGCCGCCGCACCAAACGGGCATATGCTGCTGCTGGCACAGGTCATGCACCATGATTGCCTGACTCAACCCGCCCAGCCTGCCCGCTTTGATATTGATGATCCTGCAAGCCTTCATTTCAATGGCATAGCGCGCGTGGCGCGGCGTGAGGATGCTTTCGTCCAAACAAACCGGCGTTTCAAACTGCGCCTGAAATTTATGGTGATCCCAAATATCGTCTTCAAACAACGGCTGTTCGATCAGCAGTAAATTTAATTTATCCAGGGGTTTAAGATTGGAGACATCTTCCATCGAATAGGCGGAATTCGCGTCCACCTGCAAGCGCAGGCTTGGAAATTCCCTGCGAACGGCGGCTGTATCTTCGACATCCCGGCCCGGCTTGATCTTGATCTTCACCCGCGCATAGCCCTGCTTAATAAAATCCGCCGCGCTCCGCACCAGGTTTTGAGTTGATTCCTGAATCCCGATCGAGACTCCCACCTCAACCTTTTCACGCGCGCCTCCCAGCAACTCGCGCAGTGACCTGCCGGCGCGCTTGCCAAGCAGATCCCAGACCGCCATTTCGACGCCCGCTTTGGCAAGGTGATGCCCGCGAATGCCTGAGATTTTCTCTTGGAAATCAGGCGCATCTTTTACATCTTTGCCAAGAATTAACGGCGCAACAAAATCCTTGAGAATGTGCATGGATGTGCCAGTCGTTTCGTAGTTATAGCCCGGGTCACGGGTGGCGACACACTCGCCATAACCGACCAGTCCCTCGGAATGGATTTGAATAATCACACACTGCCGGTCGGTCTCGCGTCCAAAGGATGTCTCAAAGGGCGCGGTCAAAGGCATGGAAATATGATGGAGCGCGATCGATTCTATTTTCATTTTTTAACCTTCACAATATCCTATCCTTCGACTGCGCCGCGTAGTACGTGCGGCTCCGCTCAGGACGAAGAATCAACCTCCACATCACCGGGTTCTTCATTCATTTTCATGCCGCGCAAAGCCTCATCTATATTGTTGGATTCCAAACGCATGCCCGGCGCAGGGGTTCCACAATACGGACAAAGGTTCCACGATAATTCCATGAACTTCAAGCAGTGATGGCAGGATTTCTTTAATTTGGTATGGCAATTGGGACAGATCTGCCAATCCTCTTTAACACGCCGCTCACAGCCCGGGCAAAGCGGCAGATCCTCCAACGCTTGAAGCAGGGCTTCCTCTTCCAGCGTGCGTTGATATTCCTCCTCCAGGGTACGCGGCGGGCGCAGGATGAGATAAACCAACACGCCGGGCAAATTCATGACCGCCACAAGCAAGGCCGCCAGTGTTTTGACCAACGGGTCTCTTGCACGCGCACGGATGTCTCGATACGTCCACACCACCAGGCTGATCCACAACGCGGCCAGAAATGCGCCTCCGAATGCGGTCAACACGAGGGTTAAACTGCTGATAAAAACAGGATCAAAGGTCATGGGAAACTCCGGTTAAGGCAGGGATTTCAATATTTTAACCATTATCTCATGTCTTATGGGGTTTGGAACACAAAACGCCAATTCGTTCCATCCTGAGTGTAAGTAGAAGTAGTACCCATCACTTGATAGAAGGTGCGCCCCGGGCGCAGATAGATCGGGACTCCAGCCAAATCAGTCAATACGATCGGCTGGTCTCTTTGCATCCGATTCCAATGTGCTGGTAGCGCCAGTCCATCGCGAAAGACCATCGCATTTCCATAATCTATCAAATCAATGTTGAATACCTCATCCTCAGCGTTAAATGTATTCGAAAATATATGCGGCGCGAACAAGACAACCACGTTCGCGGCGGTGACTGGCAATCCCGTCTGGGCATCTGAAAGAGCGGCATACGCTTCCGGCTTTCCTTTAATCATGTCATTCGCTTCCGAATAGCGGATGTAGTTATTCGTGGCGGGATCATATTCCCAATAGTTATAGCTATAAACCGAGTAGAAAGAATATATCCGCGCTGCCTGCAATTGGCTCTCAGGCACGTCCGAAGTAAAAAAGCCTCCGCTTAGCGTTTGCGGTGAGTTATCCAGTCCCTTTTTTTCCGCGCAGGCCGGCCATTTTGTTGAATTGAAAAACACATTATTGTAGGATTCGCGTTTATAAGGACCAATAAAATAGGGCGGGCAGGAGCCAATTCCCACGGTAATGAGGAATTCGCCGATGTCAGTTCCCTGCAAGTAATTCAATTCGCGCGGATCAGCGCCCTTGAACATCAGGAAGGCATGATACATGCGGGCAATGTGCTCATCAAAAAACCTGCCTGAACGCACAGGGCCTACACGAGAAGAATCGCTGCTGTAAAAGACCGCAATAAAACGTGTGTCGCCCCATTCAATATAATATTCATAGACTACATCCGCCAGGGTCAACCCGGATTGCGGGCGGACATAATCCGGCGAATTGGCAATCTTAATTGCGAGCGGCCTGCGCTGCAGCAAGGACGGGTCATTGACTGGCAAGCCTGTTAATGGATTGTTGATAACAAGTGAGTTGGTCTCCGGGGAAGGAGAAAGTTGAACGAATGCAGAAGGATTCTCAACAACAAAATATTTTGTAGGATAGGGCGTATAGGTCGGCGCGGGCTGCGGGGTTGTGATCGCAAAGTAAGTACCCGGAGAATTTTCAGGGGCGGGCTGGAATGGCGTCAGCGTTGGAAGAATGTTTGGGAAAACAGGGGCAGGCGTCGGCGCAGGCGTTGAGGCGGAGGCGGCACATGCAGCGCTGAGCAGGCTGATCAATGTCCAGTATATTATTTTATATCCAATGAGTCTGTGTCGTTGAAAAATCATGATGGTGATTGTACCAAAAGCAAAAGGAGTTAAAGGGGCAAAGCCTCTCAGGGATAAAACTGATACAATTGCATTCTCCCATGTTGATCTTGATTTCCTGCCTTTTACTTTTTGTCACAGCGTTGACATTGATCGTATTGCGCGTGGCGCAACCCAATGCGCGTTACACTTGGCTGGTGGCTGTCGGGGGCGCAATGCTGGCGCTGGCAAGTGTATTCATCTGGCTGGCGCAGATGCCATTTGACCTTGTGCTGCCTGCATGGCAGCCGGTCAGATTGTTTACAACGCCCATCCTCTTTCAGGCGGATGGTATTTCATGGCCCTTTGCATTTGGCATCGCTGGCTTAACCCTGTCGGTATTGTTGACTTCGGTCACAAGGCCGGTTTTCGTTAATTCCTTTGCCTGGGTCGGGACGCTTGCGCTGGGCGGGCTTGGCATTCTGGCTGTTACGGCGAACAATCCCCTAACTCTTTTGTTGGTATGGGCGGCGTTGGATATCACCGAATTATTGACCCAGCTGGGCTCCGTGGATGGATCTGCGAATAACAAAAAAGTTGTGACGTCTTTTTCAACCCGCGCCTTGGGAATTGGCGCATTGTTGTGGGCAAGCATTGTCAGTATTTCAGGCGGAGGTGTTTTTGATTTCCAATCCATGCCTCCGGCTTCCGGCTTATATCTGGTGGTCGCCGCAGGCTTGCGGCTGGGTGTGCTCCCAATACATTTACCCTATTCATCTGAATCAATCTTGAGGCGCGGTTTTGGAACAGCGCTGCGCTTAATTTCTGCGGCATCCAGCCTGATTTTGTTGGGGCGTATTCCTGCGGAAGGACTGCAGTCCTTGGCCACTCCCTTCCTGATGATCCTTGCAACGATCACCGCGATCTATGCTGGCTGGATGTGGCTGCGCGCACCGGAAGAATTAAATGGCCGTCCTTATTGGATCATTAGTCTCGCTTCACTTTCGGTGACTGCCTCCTTGAGTGGTAATCCATTGGGGGCTGTTGCCTGGGGATGCGCATTGCTCCTCGTCGGCGGGGCCCTCTTTCTTGCATCCGTTCAACATGTCTGGTTAAACCGCATCATGCTGCTCGGCGCATGGAGTCTTTCATCTTTACCGTTTTCATTAACAGCCAGCGCCTGGCTTGGCAGTTTGGGATTCTTCATCCCGTTCGTCATCATCGCCCAAGCCCTGGTCATCGCAGGATTTATCCGGCATGCCCTGCGCTCTGCGGGGCGTGACACACTCGATACGCAGTCAGGCTGGACGCGCACTGTATATCCATCTGGAATTATCCTGCTCATTGCTCTTCAAATTCTATTGGGATGGATCGGCTGGGACGGGGCTTTCCAGGTCGGCGCCTGGCTGCAAGCCGTCATCGTTTCACTCCTGACCTTTGGGCTGGTTTGGGCGATACCACGTTTTCGCGTCCTCAACCCCATCCGCGCCCGCTGGGTCGCAACATCCACTACGTCACTCTTGAATGACCTGGATGAGGGGCTGGGGTCGCTATACCGCGTACTTGAAAGGGTCAGTCAAGTCATCATTGTGGCGCTCGAAGGCGAAGGCGGCATTCTGTGGACATTGCTCTTCCTGGCCTTATTTGTTTCATTACTAAGAAACGGGACTCCATAACATGGTCATGGACATCATCTCCTGGATCTCGGTAGGCTTGATCCTCATAACTGCCACCACCATCCTTATTAATAGAGACTGGCGTGTGGGTCTCGGGGCGCTGGCTGTGCAATACCTAGCAGCTTCCTGGCTGGTGACTCGTCATCTGCCCTTCGCAATGGGTTCCGCAAAATTGATCACCGGGTGGATGGTGGTCGCAGTCCTCGGCATCACCCGCCTGGGTTTAACCAATTTGGAACACAAAGAGGACACTTTCTTGCCCCGCGGGCAAGGGTTCACGGCTATTCTGATGGGCATTGTCGTACTGATCACAATGGGTTCGACACTGAGCATCGAAGCAGCCATCCCTGGATTGGGATTGCCGGTCATCGGCGGGGGCATACTTTTAATCGGCGCAGGTGTGGTACATCTAGGCGTAACCTCTGATCCCTGGCGCGTGACGATTGGACTTCTGACCCTGTTGGCGGGTTTTGAAATTTTGTACGGAGCAGTGGAAAGCTCGATCCTTGTGACAGGATTTCTTGCATTAGTGAATTTAGGGCTTGGAATCATCGGCTCCTATCTGCTGATGGCCGGGTCGTCCCCGCTTGAAATGGAGCAGGACCGATGAGCGCCCCCATTATATGGATAGCGATCCCCTTCCTTGTGGGGATCTTCAGCTTATTCATTTTACGCGAACGCTCTTCTGCGCTGATAGGGGGAGTCACAGCGTCTGTATTGGCGCTGATTGCTCTGGTCTTGCCGATTGACATGGCGCTCCTGCTCGGTTCAATCTCAATAAAAATTGCGCCATCGATTCAATTCTTTGGGCGCAGTTTTGAATTCAACACAGCAGACAGGCCTTTGCTCGTCGTCGTTTATGGAATATCTGCATTATGGTTCCTGGGCACGGAAGCCTCCGGGACCTCCAGGCGCTTCGTCTCCTTAGGATTAATGATCATCGCATTATTAACTGCGTCCATCGCAGTCGAACCGTTTTTATATGCGGCGCTGCTGCTCGAAATGGCGGCCATGCTGGTCGTTCCATTGCTGGTGCCTCCCTATCAAAAACCCGGGCGCGGCCCGGTTCGTTTCCTCATCTATCAAACGCTTGCCATGCCTTTTATTCTTTTTTCTGGATGGATGCTGGCAGGTGTGGAAGCCAACCCGGGCGACCTCGGCGCCACCACACAAGCAGGAATAATACTCGGTTTGGGATTTGCATTTCTGCTGGCTGTCTTCCCACTCTACAATTGGATACTCATGTTGATGGAAGAATCTTCGCCCTATGTAACGGGATTCCTGCTCTGGGCCCTGCCCACTTTTATAGTCATCTTTGCGCTCAGCTTTCTGGACCATTACGCCTGGCTGCGCAATTCTTCTCAACTCTCCAACGGCATCCAATTTACGGGCGTCTTCATGGTGGCAAGTGGCGGAATCTTTGCATCCCTGCAACGCCACATTGGGCGCATCCTGGGCTATGCCGCCATCGCAGAGACCGGGTTATTGATTCTCGCTATGGGATTAAAATCTTCAGAGATCGTCACCATCACCTTCCTTATTCTCATATCGCGTGGACTGGAATTGACCGTTTGGGCGCTGGCACTTTCGATCATTAAGCGCAAAGCTTATTCATTACGCTTCAACGAAGTGCAAGGACTGGCTCGCACTTACCCTGTAGCAGCCGCCGCGCTTATTCTCGCACATCTCTCCATGACAGGTTTCCCCCTGCTTGTGGGTTTCCCTCCGCGCCTGGCAATCTGGGGGCAGTTGGCGGGTCAATCTCTCGGCACTTCCTTTTGGGTCTTTTTGGGAATGCTTGGACTGCTGGTTGCCGCCCTCCGCACACTGTCCGTTTTCGTCATGGCAGATGAGGGCAAATCATGGAGCATGAACGAAAGCCTGACCCAAAGGACCATGCTCGCGTTAGGCATGTTCGGGCTTTTCATCCTGGGAATTTTCCCGCAGGCATTACAACCATTTCTTGCCAACCTGCCATCTCTGTTCGAGCATCTTGGCCAATGAACATCTTATGCGAGCGTGCTATAATTTAATTCACTTAATTCCCAAATAATTATCGGAGAGCAGCATGGAATTCGAACAAATCGTCAATCGTCTCGATTGGCTGGAAAAACAACAACGCACCAGCAAAGACTCTCTCTCCATCCTGAGCGAACGCTTGACTTCATTTGAAACATCGGTCAAGGCCCTCTCCGGGCAGCTCAAAACGCTCAGCAAGCAAGTTGCAGAGATTGCCCCCGCCGCAAAACGCTCAGAACAGTTCGAAGCTATGTTAACAAAACAACGCACCGATTTTGTCAAACTTCTCAAGGAGAACGATAAAGCGTACGCGCGCAGGGAACTCCTTTCTGCAAAAAAGGCGCAGGCGGAAATAAGTGAGATTAACCAGGTTGTCACTCAACTTAAAGCCAGCATTAATGTGACTGAAATAAAAAAAAATAACAAAGAACGAGCTGATGAAATGCAGCGTGTCATTAACAATGTAAACGACCTTAAAACACAGATCGAAGAAGCCACACGTTCCAACGAAGATGTTCAACTTGCCATTAAAGCATCTGAAGAAACCCGCAAAAACGACCTGAAACGGATTGCAGACATCCAGGGTGAAATGACCTCTCTCCGCAAACGGATTGATGAGAGCCGTGAAAAATCGGCCGTCAACGCCGACGGCATCCGTCATATCGAAAACCGCTTTACCGAACTGCTTGCATCCGAATTGGAACGCAAGCAGGCACAAACTGCCTTTCTCGAAAAACAAGCCCTGGAACAGATCGACCGTAACCGTGCCTGGAAGGAATGGAGGGATAAGTACGACGCCTTCCAAAAGGAAGCCGAAACCATAGATGCTCACGTTCAAAAACTGGATGATGCTCTGCGCGGTGCAAAAAAGGCGCAGGAGACCTATCTTGAACTTAATACAAAACTTGAACGAAGAATCAATGAGGTGACAGAAATGCAGCGCCTCACTGAAGATCGACTGCGGCAGGAATGGATCAGTTTCAAGACAGATGACCAAAAACGCTGGACGGGATACAGCCTTTCCTCCGAAGAATCCATGCGCGATATTCGGAGGAATGTTCAAAAAGCGGAAGAGCGCCTGACTGAATTAAACGAAGCCGCCCAGGTTTTGCAAGACCAAATGCATCAAACCACAGACACCTCAGAAAAGCAATTGCAGGAAATGATGAATGTCGTGCACGAATGGATGACATCCTATCAACGCATCATGGGGCATGGCAAGAAGACGAAGAAGTAAAAGGAAGATAATATTTCGTTTTTCTTCTTTCATTCAAAAGAAAGACGAAAGAGGAAAGAAATGATCACTCATGAGAGTTATCGGTACTGCAGGCCACGTAGATCATGGCAAATCCACATTAATTGAAGCGCTCACGGGCATACATCCCGACCGTCTCAAAGAAGAACAAGCCCGCGAAATGACCATCGAACTCGGTTTCGGCTGGCTCACCCTCCCCAGCGGTGAGGAAGTCGGCATTGTGGATGTGCCCGGTCACCGCGATTTCATTGAGAACATGCTTTCAGGCATCAGCGGAATTGACGCCGCACTGCTCGTCGTTGCCGCCAATGAAGGTGTCATGCCGCAGACAAAAGAACATTTGGCGATTCTGGATCTATTACAGATCCCCGCCGGATTGATCGTCCTGACAAAAACAGACCTCGCTTCAGACCTAGGGTGGCTTGATCTGCTGGAAACAGACATTCGCTCCGCTGTGAGCAACACCGCCCTCAAAGACGCGCCCATTGTGAGGGTCTCTGCCAAGAATAAAACAGGACTCGAGAAACTAATCTCCAGTCTCCAAGCCCTTCTTCAACAAAAACCCACCCGCCTTGATATCGGCCGTCCGCGCCTGCCAATTGACCGCGTCTTCAGCATGAGCGGATTCGGCACCGTCGTAACAGGCACCCTCAGCGACGGTCATCTTTCCATTGGTGATGAAGTGGAAATTTTGCCGGGAGGATCAAAGGGAAGAATTCGAGGGCTTCAAACGCATAAGAAGAAAGAAGAAAAAGCCCTGCCAGGTTCGCGGACAGCAGTGAATATTTCAGGGGTAGACATGGGCTCGATCCGCCGCGGTGAAGTGGTGACATATCCAAATCAATATCAAACCACACGCAGAATTGACGCGCGCTTTCGTTTGCTCAAGGACGCCTCCACGTCCATCAAACATGGCGACGAGGTGAAATTCTTTGCGGGCGCGAGTGAGACCATCGCAACAGTACGTCTGCTCGGCACGGAGGAACTCACCGCAGGCGAAGAAGGTTGGATCCAACTTGAACTGCGTGAGCCGCTCGTCACTGTGCGCGGAGATCGTTACATCCTGCGCCGCCCGTCCCCCGGTGAAACCCTTGGCGGCGGTGCGGTGATTGATCATCAACCCAAAGGCAGGCATAAACGCTTTGACGAGAGTGTGCTGAAATCTCTGGAATCTCTTGCCCAAGGCTCCCCTGCCGAAGTGCTGTTGGAGGCGGCTTTGTCCCTTCACGCCGCGCCGCTAAAAGAGATCGTCGCCAAATCCCGATTGGATGCGCCTACTGCAGATGCGGCTGTGAAAGAATTAATCAATACCGGCCAACTTGTCCATTTGGAGGATGGTGACCCTGGCATACAAAGTGATTCACTTGCGATTGCGCTCCATGACTGGAACGAACTGCGCGGACGTGTTAAAAATATTCTCAACGCCTTTCACAAACAATTTCCATTAAGGCGCGGCATTCCACGCGAGGAAATGAAAAGCAGGCTCAAACTTACTGCGCGTATTTTCAATGTGGTCATCAATAAACTGATAGCTGATAATACAATAACCGGGGACTCCCTTTGGGTGGCAAATACCGGATATGAGATAAAGTTCAATGGGACGGACCAGCTCAAAGTTAAGGAGTTGATGCGCAAGTTTGAGAAGGCTCCATACGCCACGCCCAGCGTCAAAGAATGTCAAGCGCAGGTTGACGAGGAGGTTATCAATGCTCTGATCGAAATGGGCGAGCTGATCCAGGTTTCACAGGACGTCATCTTTCGCAAAAAAGATTACGAAGAAATGGTTGAAAGGATCAAAACAGCAATTCAACAAAAAGGGCGGATCACGCTTGCCGAAGTGCGCGACATGCTCGATACGACCAGGAAATACATACAAGCTTTACTGGAACATATGGATGCCATCGGCATAACCCTGCGCGACGGCGATGCAAGAAAGTTAAAAAATTAATCGCGCCCTGTCTGCCGCATTTCCACAAAGTTTCTCCAGCATACAAATTCAAGCAGGACGCTGATCTAAGGAAATTCATCTGCGGTTCTCAGCGTTTATCTGCGCCCCAAGATCTACATCTAAAGCAGAAAGTAATGTTTTTCATAAGGAGTATTGTATGTGCGGAAGATTTACACTCACGGTTGACAAAATATCCGCATACCCTGTCTCAACATTGGTCAACAAACCCGGCAATGACCGTCGCCCCGAATGTGTCGTACCTCTGTCTTAATCGATAACTCTTGAGTCAGGCAGCTTGCTTCCTGAATTATCCATCAGCAAACTGATGGACTCCAAAGATCAAAAATGCAAACCCTGAAAAACTGGCTGATCAGCCACTTCCCGGCGCTCGCCTCACGTGATTATGTCCTGTTCCTGATCGGTCAATTCATCTCTGTCATCGGCACCTGGATGCAGGCTACAGCCCTGCCTTATCTGGCCTATCGGATTTCAGGCCGCCCGTTGGATTTGGGACTGATCGGATTCGCAACCACCCTGCCAACCTTGTTATTTGCATTGCCGGCCGGCGTGCTGGTGGAGCGCTGGGACAAACGTAAAACCGTGATCTTATTTCAAGCCATTATGTCCATCCAGGGGTTTGGGTTGGCATTCCTCACTTTTACAGGTCAAATTCAAATTTGGCACGTGGTTACCCTGGCTTTCATCTACGGGTCCGCCGTGGCTGTGGAGGTGACTGCGCGGCAGGCCATGCTGATCGAACTGGCGGGACGGGAGTCCTTACCCAGCGCGATTGCCCTGCAAACCACCGCATTCAATCTGGGACGGGTGCTTGGTCCGCTGGGGGCGGCCTGGCTGATCGCCTCAACAGGAAGCGAGGGGAGTGTCTTTCTGGCAAATGGGGTTAGTTTTGTGTTCGTGATCATCGGTCTGTTCTTTGCGCGCACCAGTTTCAAGGTCAAGGATGAAACCTATAAACAACAAAACATGAGCAGCGAATTCAAAGAGGGACTTCGTTACATCCGTCAGGATGCGGTCGTCCTATCTGCTGTTCTCATGTCTGCATTGCTGGGGTTTTTCGGTATTCCACTGCTTCAGCAAATCCCTGCTCTCGCGCGCGATGTATTAAAGACCGCTTTCGATACGGAAGCGCTGATCGCTGCCCGCACCAGCAGTTTCTACACGGCACAAGGCGTAGGCGCCGTGATCGCCGCTTTCATGATGGCTTATCTTAGTTCTACAAATAAAAACAAAATCTTATTGTGGGGGCAAATCGCTTTTATTTTTCCAGTCATTATGCTTGGCATGACCTTGAACACCCCTGTTGCATTGATTTTGCTGGCATGTATTGGCTGGGGCACAGTGGCGCAATTGATCAGTATGAATATCGTGATCCAAATGCGCGTGCCAAATGAATTGCGCGGACGTGTGTTCAGCATCTATTTCTGGGCATTGCAGGGAGTAGCGCCTTTTGGGAGCATTATGATCGGCTGGATGGCACAAACCTGGAGCGTTCAAACCGCCATCATAACAGGCGGTGTAATTTGTCTGCTTGGAATTGCATTTGTGCGCCTGTTTTTCCGGTCTCCTGATTAAGGAAAAATAAGTGTTTATCCGCCTCCTTGACTCTGATTTTTTGCCCATGTTATGATGAAAACCATGCAAAACGATTTTCAAGAAGACGCTCCCAACCCTGCTGAGCTTGGAAAAAATAAAGGGCAGGGGGAAAAAACGGATACGCGATCAAGGCAGCCTAGTTTCCTCATACGCTGGATGGACAACCTTGTGGGAATGGGGCTCGGCGAGTCCCTTTTGCGGATCGGGACAAATCTGTTTTCGATCCTTGCGATTGTCATTGTGATTATGCTTGTGCAGGCTTTTTATGGTCAAGCGCAGAGCCCACTAACCGGAAACACGGCGCAGGCTTCAGGTCCCACCGCGACCGCCGTTGTGGATATAGGCTCGATCCCTGCTCTGGATATTCCCATCGTTGACGGCATCCCGCGCTCCGCGCAAATCCATACCAATGTCCCCTCCCGCCTGCGGCAGGAAATAGTCGTCTACACCGTGCAGGAAGGCGATACAGTTTTTGGAATTGCTGAAAAATTCGGGCTTGAACCGCAAACAATTTTATGGGGTAATTACAATACATTACTGGATGACCCTCACTCGCTGAGGCCCGGTCAGGAATTGAACATCCTGCCTGTAGATGGTGTGTACTGGGAATGGCTCGGCGGGCTTACGTTCGGAAGTTGGGCCGAATTCTACGGCGTGACAGCCGCAGACATTATCGAATACCCTGGCAACCATATTGACCCGAACACAATTGGCGACTATAACAATGCAAATATTAAGAATGGCACCTGGTTGATCATCCCCAACGGCAGAAGGGAATTCGTAAACTGGAGTGCGCCGCTGGGGGTGACGCGCGAAAACCCGGCTTCGGCCCGTGTACTCGGTGCTGGCGCATGTGATCCGATCAGCGGCGGGGCCGTGGGTTATGGATCCTACGTTTACCCAACCAACAAACATTATTTATCAGGTTTTGATTACTCCGAAAAAACAAACCACTTTGGGCTTGATTTTGCTGGGAATGAAGGCGAAGGAGTGTATGCGGCGGATGCTGGTGTAGTAGTATATGCAGGCTGGAACGATTACGGCTACGGCAACATGATCATGGTTGACCATGGCAACGGGTTTCAATCCTTGTATGCCCACTTAAACGCATTCAATGTCGGGTGTGGACAAAGTGTTGGGCAAGGAGAAGTGATCGGCGCAATCGGATCCACCGGGCGTTCTTCCGGCCCACACTTGCATTTTGAATTGATGGCCGGTACAAAGGTCAACCCCTGGAGTTATCTTCCCCCGCCATAAATACTTGCCAAAGCAAAAAGCCTATACTATAATCTCAATTGCTTCCCCGGGCGCGTAGCTCAGCTGGTTAGAGTGCATGTATCACACACATGAGGTCGGGGGTTCGAGCCCCTCCGCGCCCACAAAAGCTCACAAAAAAACTGCTGAAAAGCGGTTTTTTTATTCCATATATAAATGGGATAATTGCACGATACGCTTATTTTGGGATAAACTACAGGTGAATTTTGTAGTTACCTGATATGACCCTTTCCCGAGTTCTTAGAACCAAATCGATTCCACCACCGCGTAATATGCGAACGTTGGCCCGTCCACGCGTTAATGAGACGTTGAAGCAGGCCCTGGATTATCGCCTCACCATATTGCAGGCGGAAGCTGGGTACGGAAAAAGCACCGCGCTGGCAGAACTGGCAGGTGAACTTCGCCCGCTTATTTGGTATCAGGTGAACAAAGAAGATAACGACCCGCTCGTCTTTCTTTTGCAGTTATGTTACGCACTTCACAACGCAATACCTGAGATAACAAATTTACCCACATCATTTTTGGACTCGTGGGATGGCGCACAGGGACCTTTGCCTTGGCGCAGGGTATTGGATCAGATCATCAATGCAATGGCAGAAGCGGGAATGCAACCCACTTTGTTTGTTCTGGATGACGCCCACATACTGACCGAGGGCAGTGAATTACCGCAAATTTTGGATCGTTTGATCGGTCTGGCTCCAGTAAATTTCCATGTTTTATTATCAGGCAGGCCTACTATTACATTGCCGACGCTCACACGCTGGCGCGCACAGGGTGAGGTGCTCCTGCTCGATCAATCAATGCTCACTTTTACCAAAGGCGAGATCACTTCACTTTTTGGCACTCTGTATGGAATGGAATTGACGGGTGATGAAGTTGATTCATTGCTGACCTATACCGAAGGTTGGGCGATTGGTCTTCAATTGATATGGCAAAGCATTCGCACACAATCTCCATTAACTCTTGAGTTCCCATTGCGCTGGCAGGCGGACTCACTTGAAATGTTGTTCGAAATGCTCGCTAACGAAGTGTTTGAACGACAGCCCGCGGACGTGCGTGAATTCCTGCTCATCACCGCCACATTGCGCGACCTTCTCCCTGAAGTCTGTGATGCGCTGCGGCGGGCTTCAGGCTGTCACGCCAATGATTCATCCTCCATGCTGGCGTATCTGCGGCGGCAGGACCTCTTCGTTGTGGAAACTTCCGAAGGGCATTTGCGATATCATCACATCTTTCATAATTTCCTTCGGCAGCAATCACCCATTGAAAAATGCAATCAGTGGAACCGCGGCGCGGCCCAATATTTCCTCTCACATAAAAATCCTGAATCTGCGATTTATCATCTGCTTGAGGCACAGGCATGGGATGAAGTGGCTGATATGCTGGATACGTACGCCTCCACGCTTCTTTCCACGGGACGGCTGGATACGCTTGCGGCATACATTGACTCACTCCCATCTTTGAGTCTGCACCAGCATCCTGTGTTGCTGTTCACGCTTGGCGAACTTGCGCGCATGCACAGCCGCTTCGACGAGGCACAGGGATGGTACAAGCAAGCCGAAATGACCTGGCGCGCACGAGGTCAACAGGATGGCGTCGCGCGTGCGTTGCGCGGCCAGGCGCGTGTGTATCTCGATACTGTTAATCCCAGCCAGGCGGAGAAACTACTTGAAGAAGCGATCCGTTTGAGCGATGGCTTTGAAGATCGCGAGGCGCAGGTCCGTCTCTTTGAATTGCTGGCTGAGAACAAACTCAACTCAGGGCATGTAGATGAAGCGGAACGCTTACGCCAGCGGGCGGAGGATCTACGAGCCGAAGGCCCGTCAAACGATCAGTTATGGTTCCGCGTCCTCTTGCGGACAGGTCGCTTGGAAGAGGCGCAGCGCGGACTCGAGGAACTCGCTGAAACCGAAAACCGCGAACCCGTCCAAACGCCGCGCGCTCACCGCGAGACGAAATTATTATTATCATTGATCTATTCATTCATGGGCATGAGCAGGCACGCGTATCAATCCGCATTGGACGGTACACGCCGCGGCGATGAGTTGAAATCCCCCTTTGTCACTGCGGTGGGACACATGCGACAGGGTCATGCGTTGAACTTGAAAATGAATACAGAGGATGACAGCGTCACACGTGCATTAACGGAGTTTGAAAAAAGCATTCAGTTGAGCCGAACATTGGAAGTGCCGCGTCTGTTGGTGGAGGCAGACTGGGGTTTATGCCGCGCGTATGGGTATCGCGGCGACATACAACGCGCGCAGCGTCATGCACAGGAAGCGATCGATATCGCCGGTGAAGCAGGCGATGAATGGATCGCTTCGCTGACACGCCTGACGATGGGTGCAAGCCTGATGATGGCGGCGCGCTATGAAGCCGCAGAGACCTGGCTCAACCGTGCTGGATTGGGTTTTGAAGAATGCAGTGATCCGTTTGGTCGAAGCGCCGCGCGTTTGTGGCTGGCTTATGGATATTTTAAACAAAAGAAATTTGAACGCATTGCACAAATATTGCCTGATACTCTGGCAGTCTGTCAGCAAAATGGGTATTACTTCTTCTTCACACGCCCCACATTGCTGGGTCCTTATGATGAAAGGATGTTCATCCCTTTGCTGTTGCATGCCCGTCAAAACGGCTGGGAGAGCGGATATACAGATCGGTTGCTGGAGAATCTAGGATTAAGGGAAGTGGGAATCCACCCCGGGTTTAGACTCCGCGTCCAGACGCTGGGCAGTTTTCAGGTCTGGAAGGGAAACGAGGCAATTCCGTCCAATGGCTGGCGGCGCGAGACTGCGCGTCAACTTTTTCAGCTGTTGCTAACGTTTCGTCATTCGCCGCTTGACCGTGACCAGATTTGCGAACACCTCTGGCCCGAAGCTGACCTTGCCACTGCGCAGCGCAATTTCAAGATCACATTGAACACTCTGTATCAAGTGCTCGAACCTGACCGCGACTCTGGTAGCGACTCGGCTTTCATCGTGCGCGACGGAACGACCTACACCCTGCGCCTCCACGCGGACCTGTGGCTTGATTCTGAACAATTTGCACGCGCCGCCCGTGAGGGACTCAAAACCAATGCGATGGCGCTTTTGGAAAAGGCTGTCAATTTATATCGCGGCGAATACCTGCCCGATTCGTTGTACGAGACCTGGGCCGCCGAAGAACGCGAGTACCTTTCAACGATGTTCCTCGAAGCCGCCGATAAACTTTGTGGCCTCTACATTCAAAACGGTAAGTACACCGAAGCCATTGACCTGTGCCAGCGCGTTCTTGCCAAAGATAATTGTTGGGAACGCGCCTATCGTCATCTGATGATTGCTTACAATTATCTGGGTGACCGTGGTCAGCTCGCACGGACATATCAACGCTGCCTGCAAACCCTGAAGGATGAACTCGATGTCCCCCCTTCGCCAGAAACGCAGGAACTCTACAAAAAATTAATCCGCACATAACCTGTAAATAATTATCCCTAAATTTAATTAGGACGCTGACCCTGGCACCGCCCGCCAGGGCAGGTGAAAAAGCAGAAAACGCTGATCTTTTTTGAATCAGCAGAATCAGCGTTTTCTGCATCCCTTTTGCTCTTAAGCAATAAACTCGCCATACTACCCACTATTCACCATCCACTCCCCACTATTTGTAACCGCCCTGTTACCGTCCTCTGATATTTTGTATCCAATGGACACAGGCTCTCTACCGCTCATTTCATCTTTCATCATCCGTTTCGTGTCGGAAGAAATGTCAGCGGAAAGGCCCGTATATCACGGCACGATCCGTCACATACAAAATGCGGAAGAGATCAACTTCAACGAGTGGAGGGAAGCCGTTGAATTTATGCGTCGTTTTGTGCCGCTTGAAAATATAGATAAACCGTAGTAACGACTTCAGTCGTTACTTACCAAGCGACTGAAGTCGCTACTACATTACCAACACGAAAGGCATCATGCGCAACGTACAGATCCTCAGCACGGGAAGTTATGTTCCAGAACGAGTAGTGACCAACGCCGAAGTGGACGCGCTCATGGGCGAATCCACTTCACAATGGCTGATTGATAACGTCGGCATTCGCGAACGCCGCTGGATGTCGCCCGAACAGGTTACTTCCGATTTGATCGCGGAAGCCTCGAAGAAAGCACTCGAACGCGCAGGCATCACCGCTGCTGACCTTGACCTGATCATTGTCTCCACCGATACACCCGATTACCTCTCCCCCAGCACATCCATTGTCGTGCAAAACAAACTCGGAGCAGATAAGGCTGGTTGCTACGATGTCAACTCGGCGTGTGCGGGTTGGGTCACTGCCGTGGATCAAGGCGCACGCTACCTGATGACCGAACCGACGATGAAATACATCCTTGTTGCAGGCGGATACGGCATGAGCCGCTTCCTCGATTTCAAAGATAAAAAGACCGCCAATCTTTTTGCCGATGGAGCAGGCGCGGTCGTTTTAGGTGTTGGCGAGGAACAAGGCTTCCTCGGCAGTAATTTACTGGCAGCCGGTTCATTCCACGATGCGCTGGGAATCTACACGGGCGGCACGTATCGTCCATGCACGCCTGAGAACATGGCACAGTTCGGCGCGCCCAAGGTGGAGTTCGTCAAAAAATTTCCCAAGACCTTCAACACCAAATATTGGCCCAAACTCATGCAGGGCGCACTCGATAAAGCAGGACTCACATTCGACGATGTTGATCATTACTTCTTCACCCAATTAAATCTCCGCACCATCGAAGCAATGATGGACTTGCTCAAGCAACCCATCGAAAAGACTCACTGGGTCATGGATAAGTGGGGCTATACAGGTTCCCCCTGTGTCATCATGGCATTGGACGATGCCATTGCGCAGGGTAGAGGTCCCAGGCCTGGTGATGTGATCTTATTCTGCGCGAGTGGCGGCGGGATTACGATGGCCTCGTCAGTGTGGAAGTGGAAGTAGTGAATAGTGGGTAGTGTGAAGTGGACAGTGTAAAGTAAATAGCGTTTGGTGATAGAAAAATACAAGGAGATGGCTATGACTGAAACCGTGAGAAGTTATCGTGAATTGAAGGTTTGGCAAAAAGGGATTGAGTTGGTCAAGATGGTTTATGGATTGACGCAATCATTTCCCAAGTCTGAAACGTACGGACTTGCCAGCCAAATGCAGCGTGCGGCTGTTTCCATTCCATCCAATATTGCAGAAGGACAAGGCAGACAGCACACAGGTGAGTTTCGTCAATTCCTTCACATTGCAATTGGCTCGGCGGCAGAACTCGACACGCAACTTGTTGTTGCCGTTGAATTAGGCTATGTCGCCAAAGAAAACGCCCAACCCATCTTCGACCTCATCCTCGAAATTCGTAAAATGACCTACGCCCTCATCAACAAACTTCCACGCTAACGCACTTCACTATCCACCACCTACTGTCCACTTCCCACTGGAGGTTCCATGTACATCGGTGACTACCTCGCAAGACGCGAACTTTACTCCCCCAATAAACTCGCTTTCATAGACGCGGGCAAATCTCCTGAGTGGCGTCTCACTTTTCGTGATGCAAACTGTCGCGCGAACAAACTTGCCAATTGGCTTAAATCGCAGGGCGTAGAAAAAGGTGACCGCATTGCCATCATTGCGCGTGACGGCTACGAACATCTTGACGTTTTCTTCGCCTGCTCCAAACTTGGCGCGATCCACACCGCACTCAACTGGCGACTCAATTGGCATGAGTTGTTGGAAATCTTTCAATACACAAATCCAAAAATCCTGATCTACTCCGACGACTTCAAAGATAACGTTGCGAATCTAATTACCAATTACCACTTACCAATTTTACACATCGACGGCGATGGACTTCCCGACTCCCTCCCTTTCGAGTCGACTCTCCAATCCGCTTCCGACTTCGCCGTTACCTGTCCCAGTCTCGAGGCGGAAGATATTGCCGCTTTGATATTCACTGGTGGAACAACAGGTTTGCCCAAAGCCGCGGAAGTGTCCCACCGCATGATCGCGTGGAATACACTCAACACCGTCATCCATGATGTGACTCACAATGATGTCTATCTAAATGTCTTCCCGATGTTCCACACGGGTGGACTTTTCGTCTACACCCTGCCGCAAGTCATCTTCGGCGGGACGACGATTCTCATCCGCGCATTCGACCCCGCACAAGTTTTGAATTTAGTTGAACGCGAAAAAGTAACCATCTTCGCCGCTGTCCCGACCATGTATCAAATGTTAACCACTGCGCCAAACTGGAATGAAGCGGATTTGTCTGCGTTGCGCTTCTGCACTTCTGGCGGTGCGCCGTTGCCAGTTCCGCTTGTTGAGAAATATGCAGCTGAGAAAAATATCCGCTTCAAGCAGGGCTTCGGTATGACCGAGTTTGGACCTGGCATTTTTGCCCTCGCCCCCGAAGACGCCATCCGCAAGGCAGGTTCGATCGGCCGACCAAACTTCTTCGTTGATGCACAAATCGTCGGGGAACAGAATCAGTTTCTCGGTCCGAATGAAGCGGGTGAATTAGTCCTCAAGGGTCCGTCGTACAGTTCAGGCTATTTCAATAATCCAGAAGCAACAAAAGCCACTGTCGATGAGCGCGGATATTTTCACACAGGCGATATCGCTCATTATGATGGAGAAAGTTATTTTTATATCGTGGATCGCAAGAAGGATATGTTTATCAGCGGTGGCGAGAATGTCTATCCCGCTGAAATCGAAAAAGTTTTGTATCAGCACCCAGCCGTCCACATGTGTGCCGTGATCGGCTTGCCCGATACGAAGTGGGGCGAGGTCGGCAAGGCTTGTATTGTGTTGAAACCAAATCAAAGCGCGACGGAGGAAGAATTATTGAAATTTATGACAGAGCGATTGGCGAAATACAAAGTTCCAAAGTCAGTGAGTTTCATGGAAGCCCTGCCCATTTCAGCCGCAGGGAAAATACTCAAGCGCGAACTGCGAGAGCAGTGGGTAGTGAACAGTGAGTAGTGGGTAGAAACCCGCTCTTACTAACCACTTCCCACTACACACCGCTCACTTTTTTTCTAAAGGAGATAAACATGTCAACAGTTCCAACTTTATCAGGTATCACATCCAAGGTTGTGGATACCCCCCGTTTGAAAATGCATGCCCTCTTCAGCGGACCCGAGATCGGCACGCCAGTTTTGTTCCTGCACGGCAATGCTTCTTCCGCAACCTATTGGGAAGAGATCATGCTTAGGCTGCCTGCTGGCTTCCGCGGCATTGCGCCTGACCTGCGCGGTTATGGCGACACCGAAGATAAATTGATAGACGCCACCCGTGGTATGAGCGATTGGGTAGATGATCTGGTCGGCTTCCTTGATGCGCTCAAGATCGAAAAGACACACGTTGTCGGTCACTCCATGGGCGGGACAGTTGTGTTCGGACTCGTCAGTACAATTAGCGGACGTGTTCTCAGCGGAACCGTTGTCAACCCTGGTTCCATGTATGGCTTCGGCGGCTCAAAAGATGTCAATGGCACACCCTGCTACGATGACTTTGCAGGTTCAGGCGGCGGTGTCGTCAACCCTGATTTCCCCAAGTTGATGGCGGCAGGTGATCGCTCCAGTGACAACCCACAGGCCTCTCCGCGTGTGGTGATGAACAGCTTCTACTGGAAACCACCATTCGTCCCCACGCGTGAAGAGGATTTGCTCTCTTCCCTCTTGACCGAAAAAGTCGGCGAACAGAAATACCCCGGTGATTTTGTCCCCTCCGGCAATTGGCCGAATGTTGCGCCTGGTAAGTTTGGCCCGATCAATGCGCTTTCTCCCAAGTACGTTGGTGACAGTGTGAAGAAATTTATTGGTGCTGATGGCAAGCCATTCATTTTATGGGTCCGCGGCGACTCAGACATGATCGTTTCTGACAATTCCTTGTTTGATTTCGGTACGCTTGGTAAGTTGGGATATGTCCCCGGCTGGCCAGGTGAAGAAGTATTTCCTCCCCAGCCAATGGTTGGTCAGACCCGCAACATCCTTGAGCAGTACAAAGCCAGGGGCGGCTCTTACGAAGAAGTTGTCATTGCCAATACAGGTCATACTCCCTACGTTGAAAAACCTGATGAATTCATGGCGGCGTTTGGGAAAGTTCTCAAGTAATCAGTAAATAGTGATCAGTGATCAGTAATCAGTGGAAATTGATTAATCAAAATTGATAACTGATTACTGAAAACTGATTACTGAACACTGCACTAAAAAGGAGGCTTTATGCCTAAATCGAAATCCCTGCGGCGCGAAGCTGCTGTCGTTGGCGCGGGTATGTCCAAGTTTGGGGCATTTGCAGAAAAGAACAGCCGCGATCTTTTTGTTGAAGCATTCAAAGATATGACAAAGTCCGTTGATAAAGGACTTGACCCATCTGTCATCGAATCGCTGTATATCGGGAATTTTTCCAGTGATCAGTTTGAACACCAGGCGCACATCGCTCCACTTCTTGCGGATGCTGTTGGGCTGCTGCCGCGTCCTGCCACACGCGTGGAAGATGCATGTGCTTCGGGCGGCGTTGCGCTTCGCCAGGGTGTGATGGCGATTGCCTCGGGTATGTATGATGTTGTGCTCGTTGGTGGCGCGGAAAAAATGACCGGGCTCAACACCGCAGGTGTCACCGATGCGCTTGCCGCCGCCGCCGATGTCCCGTTTGAAATCCCCGCGGGTTTCACCTTCCCTGGTTTTTATGCGGCCATGGCTTCGGCATACATGCATCGCTACGGCATGAAACCCGAGCATTTGATGAACGTGGCAATCAAGAACCACGATAACGCCGCGCTCAATCCGAATGCACAATTTAATGTCACCATTCAAAAATGGATGGAAGGACGCGTCGCTGCTGCGCTGAAAAAGGGGAAGCCTGCACCGACATGGTCCACTGTTTGGGATTTTCTCCACGATGAATCAGGCAACCCGACAGTTGCATGGCCACTGCGTCTGTTTGATTGCTCACCCGTAACAGACGGCGCCGCCACAGTCTTGCTCGTCGCCGCAGAACGCGCACACGAATTCACCGATCATCCCATTCATATCATCGGTTCGGGACAGGCTTCTGGTTCAGCCTTGCATGACCGCCCCGAGTTGACCACCATCCCCGCTGCGAAGATCGCCGCGACTCAGGCGTATGAAATGGCAGGCGTCACCGCCAAAGACATCCGCATTGCCGAAGTGCACGATTGCTTCACCATCGCGGAAGTGATCGCCAGCGAAGACCTCGGTTTCTTTGCCCCAGGCGAAGGCTTCAAAGCTGCGGAAGACGGCGTGACCGCCCGCAACGGCGCGAAACCCATCAACACCTCAGGCGGATTGAAAGCCAAAGGACATCCCGTCGGCGCTTCAGGCGTGGCACAGGCTGTCGAGGTATTCAAGCAGATGCGGGGTCAGGCAGGCGAGCGACAAGTGGCAGGCGATGTCAACTTGGCGTTGACTCACAACGTCGGCGCGACAGGTTCCACCTGTGCTGTCCACGTCTATGAGCGGAGAAATTAATCATGAGCGAAGAAACAACCTCTATCCGCCCGTTTTCGGCGGCGGCGTTCGATCAATACATTGCCGAACATAAATTGATGGCGACGCACTGCAAAAAATGTGGCGGTGTATATGTTCCGCCGCGCGCGATCTGTCCGAAATGCCACAGCGAAGAGATGGAATGGGTCGAGACCAGCGGCAAAGGAAAACTTGTTGGCTTCACCGTGATCTACACGGGCCCCACGTTTATGGCAGAGCAGGGATTTGATCGCAAGAATCCTTATATCTCAGGCATCGTGGAACTTGAAGAAAGCGCGAACATCAGCGCCCGCATTACAGGCATAGACCCAATGAAGCCAGACGAAATCAAGATAGGCGCGCCTTTGAATGTGGATTTTGTCGAGTTTGGCGAAGGCGAAACAAAGAAGACATATCTTGCATTTAAGGCCGATCAGGATGTAACTGCAAAGTAACTGACAAATGTTATAGTGAAAAAATATTAGCGAGCAGTGGATAGTGGATGATAAATCTGCTCACGTTCAGGAGATAAACCATGCGAATGAAAGATAAAGTAGTACTCGTCACTGGCGGGGCGGCGGGAATTGGCAAGGCGACGGCTTTGCGTTTTGCCGAAGAAGGCGCCAAGGTTGTGATTTGTGATGTAAATGAAAGCGCTGGACAGGAAACCCTCAAGCAGCTCGGCGAAGGCGCGGCGTTCTACAAAGTCAACGTGGCCAGCCGCGAAGATATTCAAAAGTGGGTGGATGATGTCGTTGCAAAATACGGCCGCATTGACGTGATCGTCAGCAACGCGGGTGTTTTGCGCGATGGACAATTGGTCAAGGTGAAGGAAGGCAATCTGGTCGGGCAAATGTCCGAGCCTGATTTCGACCTCGTCATCTCGGTCAACTTGAAAGGCGTGTTCAATTGCGCCCAAGCCGTTGCGCCTGTGATGATCAAACAAGGCGGTGGTGTAATCTTGAATGCTTCATCTATCGTAGGTCTCGATGCAAATTTCGGACAAACCAATTACGTGGCGACAAAATTCGGCGTAATCGGCATGACAAAAGTATGGGCGCGCGAACTTGGCAAGTTCAATATCCGCGTGAATGCAGTGGCTCCTGGCTTCACCGCCACTGAAATGGTGACAGCCATGCCTGAGAAAATTTTGGACGGCATGAAGTCTCATACTCCGCTCGGTCGTTTGGGCGAGCCGCGTGACATTGCCAATGCTTATCTCTTCCTTGCTTCGGATGACGCTTCATTCATTACAGGCGAAGTCCTGCGCGTGGATGGCGGAATTGTCGTTGGAACGTAAGAGCAGTTGATAGTGAGTAGTGGGTGGCGGGCAGTAAAAACTATCCACTACACACTACTCACTTCCCACCATCCACTTCTATGATTGATATTCTCGCTACCCGCGCCAACCTAACTCCCAACCGTGAAGCGTTGTATGACCTGACGAGCAGGATTCGTTATACATTCGCGCAACTCAACGAACGCGCCAACCGCGCCGCGAATTTTTTACGCGAGAAATACAATGTGCAAAAAGGCGACCGCGTGTCCATTCTGGCGCATAACAATGTCGCCTATGTGGACTTGTTGTTTGGGCTGGGAAAGATCGGCGCGATCCTTGCGCCGTTGAATTGGAGATTGACCTCTCGCGAGTTGATCTACATTGTCAATGATTGTCAGCCGAAGGCGTTGATTGTTGGACCAGAATTCGTGTCTGTATATGAAGAGATGCGAAGTGAAATCAATGTGGAAACCATCATCTCGTTGGAAGGGGCAAATGTCTCAGCGGCGGGAAGCTATGAAGAATCGCTGAATCAGGCGTTGGCGGAGGAACCGAAGCGGCCTGTTATCGAAGCGGATGACGGCTATTGCATCCTCTACACCTCTGGCACGACGGGACGTCCCAAAGGCGCAATTCTCCCGCACAGACAGGTCTTGTGGAATGCGATCAACACGGTGGTTTCATGGGGGTTGAGCGAGAAGGATGTTTCGCCGATTTTGACACCGATGTTTCATTCGGGCGGTTTGTTTGTTTTTCTTGTGCCTTTATTTTATGCGGGCGGACGGATCGTGATGGCACGTTCGTTTGACCCCGATGCTTCTTTGCAATTGATCGTTGAAGAAAAATGCACAGTCATTCTTGGCGTGCCAACTTTGTTTCAAGTATGGATGAATTCGCCGCAATTTGAAAAGACGGATTTCAGTCATGTTCACTTTTTTATCAGCGGCGGCGCGCCATGCCCGCCTTCGTTGATCGAAGCGTGGAGCAAGTCCAAGGGTGTTCCGATGCGCCAGGGCTACGGCCTGACCGAAGTTGGCGTGAATTGTTTTTCGATGACCGATGAAGATGCGCTGCAAAAAATGGGTTCGGTGGGGAAACCAATTTTTCATAGCGAAGTACGACTTGTGGATACTGATTACAAGGATGTGCCTGTTGGCAAAACTGGCGAGTTAATCATCGCGGGCCCGCATGTTTGTGCGGGCTATTGGAATAACACAGATGCGACCACACAAGCTTTGAAAGACGGTTGGTTTCACACAGGCGATATGGCGCGCATGGATGATGAAGGGTATTTTTATATCGCAGGCCGTTTCAAGGACATGATCATCAGCGGCGGTGAGAATGTGTATGCCGCCGAAGTGGAAGCTGTGTTCCGTGAACATGCCGCCGTTGCAGATGCGGCCTTGATCGGCCATCCCGATGAAAAATGGGGCGAGGTCGGTTTGATGATCGTTGCGTGCAAACCAAATCAAACAGTGGATGCAGATGAGTTATTGAAATTCTGTTCAGGACGTTTGGCGAAGTATAAGATCCCGAAGCGCGTGAAGTTTGTGGATGCGCTGCCTTATTCGCCGTATGGAAAAGTTATCAAGGCTGAATTGAAAACGATGTTTGTGAATACTTCGCGCTGAGCGAAGTGAGGGCAGGTTCTTTGCCCGAACGTAGTCGAAGCGTGCCTGCCCCAGTCCTTCGACTTCACTCCTCGCTACCGCTCGTCGTTCCGCTCAGGACGAAAGGAAATTTAATGCCGAAAATAAAGTCAAACAATATCGAACTCTATTACGAAATGCAAGGCTCAGGCGCGCCTTTGATTTTAATTTCCGGTCTTGGCTATTCAAGCTGGCAATGGCACAAGATGGTTCCGTTTTTGGCGGAGCATTTTCAAGTCCTCACCTTCGATAATCGCGGCGTGGGTCAGAGTGACAAACCTGCGGGTCCATACACCGCGCAGACGCTTGCGGCTGATACGGCTGGATTGCTTGATTCGCTAGGCATTGAGAACGCGATCATCGCAGGCCATTCGATGGGCGGGTTCATTGCTCAGGCAATGGCGCTTGACTTTCCAGAGAAGGTGGCGAAACTGATTCTGTGTTCGACCAATTTTGGCGGGCCGCACCATGTCCCCGTCACAGCAGAGGCGATGAAAGTCCTGACCGATGTGACGAGCGATGCGTTGACCCGTTTCAAAAACGGATTGGTCGTCAGCACCGCGCCAGACTGGTCGGAGAAGAATCCAGAAATGATCGAAGAGTGGATCAAGTGGCGCGTGGCGAATCCAATCGACCCCGCACCCTATCAAGCACAATTGGCAATTGGACTTTCGCTGATGCCCGAAGCCGCGGCGTTTGAGACGAAACTCCCCCGCCTCAACGTCCCGACCCTGATCCTGTTCGGCGCACACGACAAAGTTGTTCCACCTGCGAATGCTTCCCTTTTAGCGGAGAAGATCGCGGGCAGCAAAGTATTGATATTTCCCGACGCGGGGCATTTCTTCCCAATCGAAATTGCGGAAGCTGCCTCGCGCGCAATTGTTGAATTTGCAAAACAGGAGGTGATGTCTAAAAGCATTACGAATCGTTGTTTTTGAAAGTTATCAAACAAACATATTGAGGAGAAAAAAATGAAAGTCTTTCGTACATTAGCTTTTGCACTGGTTGCCATGTCCCTAATCCTGGCCGCCTGTGCCCCCGCCACGGCTGCACCTACCGAGGCCCCTGTTGTTACCGAAGCCCCCGTCGCAACCGAAGCGCCCACTGAAGCCCCTGTCGCTGGTCTGACCTGCGCTGAGCCGATCAAAGTTGGTCTCATTAGCGATGCCTCCGGCCCGCTCGCCATCTACGGCGCACATATTTTCCGCTCCTTCATGCTTGGCATGGAGTATGCCACTGGCGCCGCAGGTTCTGCTGGCGACAAATTTGACCTGACCCAGACCCAGGAAAATGTCTTCAAGATCGATGACTGCGAAATCCAGGTCTTCGTCCGTGATGATGCCAGCAACCCTGAGAACACCGCCACCGTTGCCCGCGAATTGATTGACGTTGAGAAGGTCAACATTTTGGTTGGTACGGTTTCATCGGGCGCAACCGCCACTTTGCAGGGCATTGCCCTAGAAAGCAAGATCCCGCTCATCGTGGCCCCGGCCGCCGCCAATGACATCACCGGCGTCAACTTCAACGAGTACACATTCCGCGTCAGCCGCAACAACTATCAGGATGCCATCAACGAATGCAAAGCTTTGACTCAGCAATACACAAGCTTTGTCCAGATCGCTCCTGACTATGCGTTTGGACGTGGTTCCGCCGCAGCCTTCCGTGACGCCTGCTCGCTCGATGGCGCCATCTTCGTAGCGGACGATATCTTCGCACCGTTGGACACCACCGACTTCACTCCCTACATGGAACAGATCGCGAACTCCGGCGCTGAAGCCTATATCGTAACCTGGGCTGGCTCTGGCTTCGTATCCCTAATGCAAGCCGCAAAAGATCAAGGTGTGACCGAGAATTTATCCCTCGGCGCAACCTTCATTGACAACGTGCTCATGCCGACCTTCTTTGCGAACGCTGTCGGCACCACTGCGGGCATTCTGTATCACTACAGCGCCCCGAACAATGCCGCCAACGACTTCCTCAAGGAACAAGACAAAGCCCGCTATGGTGTGATGCCTGACCTGTTCGACGCTGATGGTATGAACGCCGCCATCCTCGTTGTGGAAGCCATCAAGGCCACCAACGGTGACGCAAATGGTGACGCGCTCAAGACGGCCATGGAAGGTATCGAATTCGAAGGTCCCAAGGGCACAGTCTCCATCCGCCCCGAAGATCATGTTGCCATTCAGGATATGTACATCCTGAATCTCGTCAATGTCACCGACCCGGATGCCAACTTCTACGAATACGTAGACACCACCCGCCCTGAACCTCCTTGTCTTCTTCCCGAAACACTCAAGGATCGCTGCGGCACTCTGCCCTACGGCAACCTGAGCGGTCAGTAATTCCGTAATACAATGAGTCCCTAAAGGTTTTTGAAACCTTTGGGGACTTTAGGAATTTATCCTTTTGACCGTTGACCATGGACGATGGATCATAACGGTCTATTGTCCATGGTCAACGGTCAAATAAAAGGAAGGTGCCATGACCACCGAAATCATTCTTGAAACAATCAATCTCCGCAAACAATTCAGCGGGCTTGTCGCGGTGGACGATGTCAGCATAAATGTCCGCAAGAACTCATTACACGCCATCATTGGCCCGAATGGCGCGGGCAAGACAACTTTTTTTAATTTACTCAGCGGCAACCTCGAACCCACCAGCGGAAAAGTCATCTACAAGGGACGAGACATCACACACCAGCCTGTCCACCGCACGATCCATTTCGGCATTGGCCGTTCCTTCCAGATCACGAACATCTTCCCCAATCTCACCGTCTTTGAAAATATTCGTCTCGCCTCGCAGGCCCTCGGAGGCGACAACTTCAAATTCTGGCAGGCCTCTTCACATTTCAAAAGATACGAAGAACGCACCTGGAATGTCATCGAAAGAGTCGGCTTGAAAGAACGAACCCAAACTCTTGCGCGCACTCTTCCGCATGGCGACCAGCGCAAACTGGAACTCGGCATGATCCTTGCGCCCGATCCAGAAGTTCTTTTATTGGATGAACCCACCGCGGGCATGGCTTCAGAACAAGTTCCTGAATTGATTGCATTGATCCAGGGAATTCAAAAAGAAGGCAATAAAACCGTCATGCTTGTGGAGCACAACATGAACGTTGTCATGAGCGTATCGGATGCGATCACTGTCATGCACCTGGGCAAAGTCCTTGCCGAAGGCACGCCCGCTGAAATCGCCGCCAACAAGGAAGTCCAAACCGCTTATCTTGGCGGGTTGTATGAATTGAATGTGTAAGAAAAGTGGAAAGTGGACAGTGGACGGTGGGTAGCAAATTACCCGCTCACACTACCCGCCATCCACTACTCACCACCCGCTGCTCTTGAGGTCTCATGGAATACATCCTCGACGTACAAAACATCCACACCTTCATCGGTCAATATCACATTTTGCAAGGTGTAAATGTGCGTGTGCCCAAAGGCTCCATCACAGCCTTATTGGGACGCAATGGCGCAGGTAAAACCACCACGCTAAAATCCATCCTCGGGTTAACTCCGCCTCGCGAAGGGAAAGTGATTTATGAAGGAAAAGAAGTACAAGGCATGCGTTCCTTCGACATCGCCAGTAAAGGCATTGGCTTTGTCCCTGAACACCGCGCCATCTTCCGCGACCTGACCGTGGAGGAAAATCTCAAGATCGCCGAGCGCATCAAAGGCGATTACATCCGCAAGAAAGAATTTATCTTCGATCTTTTTCCCGATCTCAAACGTCTTATTGCATTGCCAGGCGCTGCCCTTTCAGGCGGACAACAACAAATGCTTGCCATCGCCCGCGCTCTCGTTGCCGACAATCATCTTCTGTTGATTGACGAACCCAGCGAAGGACTCGCGCCTGTCATCATCGAAAACATGATGTCTGCCATTCGCGAACTTTCAAAAGATTCCACCATCGTGCTTGTTGAACAAAATTTCCTGGTTGCAAGTCAACTCGCTGAATATTATGTCATCATCGAAGAGGGACGTTCCGCGCGGGCAGGCAGCATGAAAGACCTCGTCAACGATAAGGCCGCCATTCATCGTTATTTGGGAGCCGCATAACATGAACTCATTCCTCCGCAAAAACACCGTGCTCCTCATCACCCTCAGCGTCATCGCCGCGCTCTTCATCGCCGCTGCACAAGGCATGGAAAAGAAAGATTTCGTCATCACTCTCCTGCGCGGACTTTCCGTCGGCTCGCTCACCTTCCTCGTCGCATCAGGTTTCTCGCTCATCTTCGGTCTGCTCGACGTACTCAACCTCGCACACGGCACACTCTTCATGATCGGCGCATACATCGGCTGGACCGTCTTTGTCCGCCCCGATACGTTTGTAGATTTATTGACTCCACTCGCCCTGATGTTAAGTGGATTCGCTCTTCGGGATGTGTACCCGCTTCTCGCTATCCGAATCAGGCCCGGCTTAAGCATGAAGCGGATTCTCCCCTGGGCATTAATCCTCGTCTCCGTCCTCGCCTTTGGCTTTATCCTGCCACGATATCCCATTTCCATCTGGAACGTTGGAAACTATGGACAAAGCCCCGTCACATATTCATTCATGGCAGACCAGGGAACGCGACTTCCCGCGCCAGTTGCAACATTCACAGAAATTTCCGCGCCAGTTGCATTGATTGGATTAATACTTGCCAGCATCATCGGCGCATTTGGAATTTCATTATTCACCAGCGCAGCTCAACAACAGGTTCAATTAAATTGGAGAAAATTTATCAGCTTCGCAATTCTACTGATCATTGCATTACTCACGTTTATCTTCAACGAATCACTCACATCAATTTTGACAGGTCTTAGCTCAAACTGGCTTTTCCTCATTGCTGTTTTGGTCGCGGCATTAAGCGGTGCTGGTTTGGGAGCGCTTATGGAAGCAACACTCATTCGTCCCCTATACAGTCGTCCGATCTACCAACTCATGCTCACACTTGGCATGAGCGCGATTGGCATTGAAATTGTCCGCGCCATTTGGGGACGACCTGAATTCGTGATGCCGAAGCCTGTCTTCTTCAGCGGCTCAGGCGGCGTTTGTCCCGCCACAAATTTTGCAGACTGGTGGGCAAACAATTGCTCCACAATTTTATTGTTTGACGGACGCGTGCGCGTGTACAACGAAATATTCATTCCGATCGTTGGACTGGTTGTTCTAATTTCCATTTGGATGCTGCTTCAACGCACGCGGCTTGGCATGGTTATCCGCGCAGGCGTGCAGGATCGTGAAATGGTCGAAGCGTTGGGAATCAATGTGCGCCGTGTCTTCACCATGGTCTTCGGTCTCGGCGTGGGACTCGCCGCCCTCGGCGGTATTCTCGCCGCGCCCTCGATGGGACTTTCCAACGCAATGGGCGAGAGCCTCTTCCTCAACGCATTGATCGCCCTCGCCATCGGCGGCCTGACGAATTATCCAGGCGCCGCGCTTGGCTCGGTGTTGGTCGGTCTCATTCAACAGTTCATCATCAAATATGGGCAGATCGGCATCGCCATTCCGTTCACGGATATTATTTTCAAACCCACACCGCCGCTTGTGCCTGCCTCCACCGTATTGCTGATGGTTATCATTTTGCTCATCCTCCCGAACGGTTTGCTCGGCAAAAAAGAATAATTTGTAGCGCGATATTCATGTCGCGCTACAAAGCGCTACCAAATTTTCACGAACATTAGCGCTGAAATCTGAAGAACTTGGAATCACTCAAGGAATTTCGCATGACAAACTCTTTTCCCACTTTTTTAAGGATAAACCGCGCATCATGGCCCACCCTGTTGGCCCTCATCCTCCTGCCCTTCATCGTCGGCTTGATGGACGGCGAATCCCCAATGGCTGTGTTTGCGAACAAAAGCGGCAATTCAAAATTCGCGCAGGGACTCGCCATTGAGATTTTTATCCTCGCCCTCTACGCTCTGAGCTTTGACTTGATCTTCGGCATCACCGGCTTGTTGTCCTTCGGTCATTCCATGTTCTTTGGCGTGGGTGCGTACCTGACAGGTATTTCCATCAAGAGTTTTGGCCTGTCTCTGCCTGCCACACTTGGGCTGGTTTTTATCGCAGCCATTGTGCAAGCCATCCTGTTCGGGCTTGTCCTGCCACGTGTCAAAGGAATCACCTTCGCTTTGGTCACACTTGGCATGGGATCGGTCTTCCACATTGTGGTCATGTCCAGTGAACTGGGTCCCTACACAGGCGCGGATGTAGGTCTGCAGGGTGTGATTGTGCCTGCTTTTATCAGCCCTGCCAATGAACGTCTGCGCTTCTATTTTGTTGCCCTGGCTGTATTGATCCTGGTTTATTTGCTCTATCAACGTTTTGTCGTTTCCCCAACAGGACGTGTCTGCATTGCCATCCGTGAAAATGAGGGGCGCGCCCGCATGTTGGGCTACAACACCTTCTATTTCAAACTGGCCGCGCTCACACTCTCATCATTGACTGCCGCATTGGCAGGCTTTCTGCACACGCTCTATCAACCCATCGTCAGCCCGAATACAGCCAGCTTGGGATTTACCGTCACGGCCTTGCTCATTATCCTTATCGGCGGCGTGGGCACGCTTAACGGCGCATTGGTCGGTGCTGTGATTTATCGCCTGCTTGATTTTGGATTGCGCCGCTACATCGGCGAAAGCGCCAGCTTCATCAACGGCGCGGTTTACGTGCTCTTTGTGTTATTCATTCCTTTTGGAATCGTCGGCACCTGGAAAATGAAATCCCTCCAGATCAAACAAGGCTGGGAACGCCTGAAAAAATTATTTGGCTAATTCCCAGACAAAACGCGAGTATCGCTAATTCAGCGAATGAAGCGAATTTTTCTGGGTTTTTCGCGCAATTCGCATTAAGGTTGAATCACTTCAACTTACCAAGATCAGAAGTCTTTCACCTGCAGATGATACAGATTACGTAGATAAAAAGTTTGTGAAGTCTGTATCATCTATCTGCGGATTGTTTTTAAGAAACTCGCCTTACGCAAACAACGCAGAAGGAGTGTAATGATTGTAGTAGTTTTGCATAAAATAGTCACGCCGACCCCGAAAGGGGATAGCATTTTGCGCACGCCCGATTTAACGGCATTGTAAAATAAAAACACTATTCACCACCTATAGCAGGCCGTATAGAAATAACTATAGTATTTCTCATTGATTTTCAAGCGGAAATTAATCTGTTGCGACACGTTACAAGTTGCACCTGAAATTTAGCGTTACATTAATCATTCTATCCCAATCCGCCGCTTGCGCCGCTGATAACAATACCTTGATCCTGATCCATATATACCGCTATGCAGATATTCCATCAAAAATAAATTCAACTGACTGTATGGATGCCTTTTCAGCATCCACGCCCTGCGCATCCAGCAATGCCAGCTCCAATGTGCCTTCATAGACTGCGACCAGCGTCGTAGCAATGGCATTGGCATCGCCTTTGCGAATCTCTCTGCTCTCCATTCCCTGCTGAATAATTTGTGCAAGCGCGTCACGGTAATGTTGAAGGTATTTTTGAATATGCTTTCGCACATTTGGATTACACCGTGCCTGTCCATATAACTCATAGACCAACGGCAGGTATTCCGTTCCTTCCTTTGCCGTGGCGCGCACGTATCCGAGCAAGCGTTCGCGCACCGTGCCAGTCTCATTCAGAAGTGATGTCAACGCTGCCACATCTTCATCGATCACCCTGTCCATGATGGCAAGCACCACCTCATCCTTGCCTTTGTAATACCAATACACACCGCCAATACTAAGTTTTGCCTCACACGCAATATCCTCCATGCGGGCGGCGGCTAGTCCTTTGCGGTTGAACACCTTCAACGCGGCGCTCAAGATCTGCGGAATTCGTTCATCGCTTACGTCGGGTCTGGGCATATCATCTCCTAAACTGAACAACCACTCGGTTTTCAAATCAAAAAGAAGGGAGCCTCTTTGGCTCAACACCACAAATACCGAATGTTTACTCGGTTATTTTATATGCTCTTATTCTGTCAAAACCCGCTCTGTGATAAACTCGCCGCATGACGCAAATGATCGAAACCCATCGTAATCAATTTACCATTAGCAACGATCCCGCGCGATTGGATATTGATGCCATTCTCGATTTTTTCACGCGCGCCTACTGGACAAAGGGACGTCCGCCTGAACGCACGAAACGCGCCCTGGCTAATTCGCTTGTTTTCGGCGTGTATGAAAATAATAAACAAGTAGGCATCGCGCGTGTGATCAGCGACTATTCCATCTTCGCATATATCTGTGACGTGTTCATTCATGAGGATTATCGCGCGCACGGACTTGGCAAATGGCTGATGGAAACCATCCTGTCACATCCCGACCTGCAAGGCCTGCGCCGCTGGACCCTGGTCACACGCGATGCGCATGGTTTGTATGAACAATTTGGATTTGATGCCCTTGCGAATCCAGATGGCTGGATGGAAATATTGCAACCTTTCCCGGGCGAAGGGTATGATTAATGAATATTATCAACCTGCTGGCCTTCGAATTATTGCGTCACAACGGAATGTTATTCACTTTCTCCTGCTCTGGCGGGATTGACGCAGCACTATTTCAAAAAATCGTCGCCTCCACGCCTGCATCCAATGCGGGGGAGGCGACGATCATCGAGCATTTGTCACAGGGAAGCGATCACCCTGTCTAGTTTGTATATTCCAAGAATTGACTTCAGAAGCAATCTCACTACTTACATTCTACCCAGCCCCGGCAATCCCCCGGCTGCTCTTGCCATTTTCACCGCTCGCAGGATTGCCTCTGTCATCACCTCCGCCGCGAACGCGCCGATAATCGAGACATCCGCTTTTTTCGTGCCAGTGGATAGGGCAAAGATCACATCACCATCCAGCATGGTGTGAGCGGGCCGGATTGCCCGCGCGATACCGTCCTGTGCCATTTGCGCGACTTTGGCTGCCTGGGCTTTTGTCAATTTTGCATTCGTTGCCACGACCCCAATCACCGTGTTGCCGCGACTCGCGAAACCGAGAATGCCGCGTCCGATTGGATTTTTCATCATCGTGAGCGTATCTGCAAATAAGTCCTTTTTGCCAATCCGCAGCGGACCGACTTTCCCAGACCGAAGACCTGCGATGATCTCACCTGTCTTTGGGTCAACTACATCGCCAAATGCGTTGACCGCGACGATGGCACCAACGATCACGCCTTCGCCGATGTCCACGCTCGCAGTTCCCAGCCCGGACTTCATTGCCAGTTTCATGCCGAACATCTTGCCGACAGATGCGCCTGTGCCAGCGCCGACGTTGCCCTCTGAGGGCAGGTCGGACGCAGTAAGATCGCGTGCCGAGGCGGCGGCAAGTGCTCCCATCGCAGAATCAGGCCGAACGTCCGCGCGACCGAGGTTCAAGTCATACAAAATCGCGGAAGGGACGATTGGCACTTTCGCAACGCCGGTGTTGAATCCGATCTTCTTTTCTTCGAGATAGCGCATGACGCCGGTGGCCGCATCCAAGCCAAATGCGGAGCCGCCAGCCAAGACGATCGCATGAACTTTCTCGACGAGATTAATGGGATTCAAGAGATCGGTCTCGCGGGTGCCGGGCGCGCCGCCGCGCACGTCCACGCCAGCCACTGCCCCTTTTCGGCAAAGGATGACCGTGCAGCCGGTTAACGCTTCTTCATCCTGCGCGTTTCCAATTTCGATGCCGCGCACATCGGTAATGGCATTTTTTAGTTTCATAATTTCAAATCATACCAGAATAAGCTTCTGCCATTGTACGGTTTTCAATCAGCAAGGTCAAGCGTGGAGGCAGCGATCATCGAGCATTTGTCACGAGGCAGCGATCACCCAGTCAGCTTGCATTTTCCAAAGGGCGCGTATTTGAAGGGGTTGGTTTGTGTGAAGAGGCAGTTGAATTATTTCAATTTCTTCTTCAAGTAGGAGCGCAGTTTTGCATGGCTGATTCCGCTCAGGTCAAATTTCTGCGCTCCGATCAACTCTGCGAAGCGTTTAAGTCCATTGGTGAGTGCATTCGCGAAGGGCTCATCTTTCGGAGCGTCGTCTTCCAACCAAAAGCCGAGGATGTGCAACGTGTTTGTTTTGCGATCCAGTTTTGGGTCAAGCCGCGCCACGAGATCATCGCCGTATAAAATCGGCAGGGTGTAATATCCCCAGCGGCGTTGATGGAGGGGTTTGTAGACTTCCCAAAGATATTCAAAATCAAAAACTTTTTTCGCGCGTCCTCTGGCGGTAACAATTTCCAACGGCGCGAGCAGGGTGACTTCCTCTTCAGTTGTTAGACCTTTCGATTTCCACGCTTTGGGAATCCGTCCCGCTTCCAATTCGGACAGGTGAGGCTGATCACTGTTCAAGACGAGGTATCCATCTTTCGAGCCTTCCACGCGCACCCGTGAGGCGACTCCCTGCTCGATGAGGCGTTCCAACAGTTTTTTTGATTCGTCACGAGAAACATCACGATGAATAAAATAAGCCAGGCTGGTACGCCACGTGCTTTCACGCGCCAATCCAAGATATGCAATCGCCTTGCGGCAGAAAAAATCTATAGCCTCCGATTCAGGCGCAACATAGTCATATTCGCTGGGCAGGACACGCTCACGCAGATCATAGATGCGGTCAAAGCCTTTGCGGCTTGTGATCATCACCTCGCCGATCATCCATAAATAATATAGCGCGATGGATGCTTCCTTACGTCCGCGATAGCTCCAGGCTCTAACTGCCTCCCCGCTAAAATCACGGTTGCCCAGCGGACCGTGCGTACGTAATTCATTTAATATAAACTTTATCAACTCTGCGGGTGGATGCGTAAATGCTTCATAATGCATACCCCGTTCTTCACGATGTTTCATATGCAAACGCCAATAAGGGAACTCCTGCATTGGATACATGAACAGCCAGCCGCCATAATCAAAAAAACCGCGTTTTTCATACGCGGCTTGATAAAGATGTCCCAACTTGAAATCCAGCACGCGGCCATATAACGCAATTTCCTGGCTACGCGCAACAATATTCAATGGGTCGAGCTGCAAACCCTGCATTTGATGGATGGCCTGGGAGGTGCCATTTAAACCCTTGAAACGGCGGCCAGGCCAAAGTCCCTGTGATGCGAGGATAAATCTGCGATAGGTGAGTTTTGAAATTGAATCCGTGTTAATAAAGGTACCCTCTAAAAGATCGCCGTCCCGCCACCTTCGGTATAGGCGCGGATGTGCAAATTATAAACAAAAGAGCATTGGTATCACAGCACAAGCTTGCTGATTAGCATGTCATTCTGAGTGTCCGGTGTTCTTTCGGAACGCGAAGAATCTCCTGTTTGTGGCGTAAGCGCCCTTCGGGTAAAGAACACACCCTCAGAATGACACATCTGAGAGTTTTTCTGGAACTTTGCGCTGTAATGTTAGTTAATCAGGACTTACGCAAAATGCATCCCCTCATCCTTGCCCTCTTCCTTCGGGAGAGGGGACTCCCTTCCCTGTCAACGCGCTTACGCGAGGGAGAAGGGCGAGTTCTGCATAAGTTCTCTTAATGACATCTAAAATCATAATACTCCGGCGTTAAGTTTGTCTTTATTTCATATTCAAATGGCGTGAGTTTATCCCATCCTGAAAAATTGTGCACTGTAACTTCGGTTTGCCCCATACGGATTAAATAGTCCAACTGAACGGTTGGATACAGGTTTCCTGCTTCACCGAGGAATTCGTCATCGTCAAGCTGTTCCAAGTAGTAAGCCCATACATATCCACCTAAAAAGATGGCTTTGTTTTTTGTTGACAGGTTTTCATCCAAAATATTTCCGATTCCAGATTTTTCCAACATGTCGTAAGTTGCGCGTGCGAATTCTGCCGCTCTGTCCATATCGCTTTCCATCAGTACGATATAAATGCCAACAGTGCCAGAAAATGGATAGGGAATGTCAATGGCGATTTTTGGAGGCGGACCACCGAAAGCGCCATCAAAAACATCGTATATATCGCTGTCAATATCCTTGAAATTGACATCAAAATCCGAGAAACTTAATTTGTGGGGCCAGCCTTCATACATGTAACCGAGCGCAGTCCCACTGCCCAGTTCCTCGCTTGATGACCAGATACCACTAAAATATGAGCGTAAAATACCATTCCCATCAGCGAAAAATAACTCATAAAAAATATATGGTTCATCTCCGCCCATGTCTTCGGAGTCCATGATGTTTATTGCTTCAACCTCATAGCTTACCCTCATCCAACACGGAAGATTATTAACATTCGGATCAACCGGTTGATATGTCGTTTCTGTTTCGGATTCAAAAAACAACTCGTAAGCATAAGTGATCAATCCGCCGTCTTCCATCATGAATTCTGAGAGGATACAAATAAATACAAAGAATAAAATTATGATTATGATTTCGCCCTGCCCCTTTTCTGTTCTATCTTTTTTCATTTTCACTCTCTCCTTTCCTGTATCCTCTGGCAATATTTATCTGTGCTCAGGAGTGCCCACCAGCCTTAGCTCGGGCTGCCGTTCTTGGCGCTGAAAGGAATGACCTTCATATCAACGTAACCGAGGTTTACTGAAGCAGGTTAGAGAGAATAATTTCTCTCTAACCTGCCATATTTTCTGACGCTGTACCGATTATTTCTCATCCCCTAAACTTGCAATCGCCCTCAGCAAACCAAAGACCAGCACACCCAGTTTGAGTCCCTCGCCTGTGGTGATGGCAGTTTCCCTCTCGTTTTTCTCCGCGCGGCGGTTAAGAAGCGTGGCGGCAATCAGACCTGTAACAGCGCCGATCAATGCGCCAAAGATAATCGTTCTGCTTTTATTCATAAGTTACCGATCCTTCCAATGAATGCTTTAGTATGTTCAAGCCAGCCATTCAAAACAATGATTGGCCTTACAGCCAGATCCGCTGCGTGCAGGAGATATGCGCGCGCCTTGTAAACATAATCTTGAGCAATGCCGGTATAACGAGGCAGAACGCCCAGAGCACGAGACAATAGATATATAAAACCGATGAGGATTGCAAGAAACACCAACCCCGCGATAATAATGGGCATAACGATCCAGATCGTGGAAATGGCCGCCCAATGACCGACGTCCCCGCCAGCCTTAAATGTGGCTATACTGATCAACGCGATCATGCCGATCACCAACAACGAGCCAAGCATCACAGGTAGAATGACTTGCGTCATCCGTTGTTTCCGGTGTTGTTGATAAGAATAATGCTCGTGGTGCGGGAGTTTGGCTTTCACAGATTATATTTTAGCATGAATTAAAAGAAGTAACAGTCACCTTTACCAAACGGGTGACTGTTACTTCTGTTTTACTGCAACTTATCTTCTATTTCTTAAAAACGTCGGAACATCCAGATCGTCGCTATGAATGGTCGGTTGTGAAGCGGATTTCGATTCGGAAGCAGGTTTGTAATCAGTGTTCACACTAACGGATTCATTTAGGCGGGTGAAAGGCGTATTGGAAGCCGAAACGGGCCTGTCGTTCCGCAGCGGGCGTTCCAAAGCGCGGCGCGGGACTCCGCTGCGGTCAAACCCAGTTGCGATGACGGTGACGCGAATCTCGTCACCCATTTCCGGGTCAATGACCGCACCGAAGATCATGTTGACATCAGGATGAGCCGTTTCACGGATAATTGCCGCGGCCTGATTGACCTCAAAGAGGGTCATGTTCGAGCCGCCGGTCATATTGAAGAGCACACCGCGCGCGCCATCAATGGTGATATCCAACAGTTGACTTGAGATGGCTTGTTCGGCCGCTTGTTTGGCGCGTTCATCACCGGAGCCGCGACCGACTGCCATAAGCGCCGCACCGCCTTCAGACATAATGGTACGCACATCGGCAAAATCGAGGTTGATCAAACCAGGGATGGTGATCAATTCGGAGATGCCTTGAATCCCTTGATGCAGAACTTCATCTGCCATGCGGAAAGCATCCTGCAGGGATGATTTTTTATCAGCCAGCTGAAGCAAGCGGTCATTGGGTATGGAGATTAGTGTGTGTGCGTGTTCCTTCATTTTTGTCACACCCGATTCAGCAGATTGTGAGCGCTTGCCGCCTTCAAATGTAAAGGGACGTGTGACCACACCAATGGTGAGGGCGCTGCATTCCTTTGCCACTTGCGCGACAACAGGAGCCGCGCCTGTACCGGTGCCGCCGCCCATACCCGCCGTGACGAAAACCATATCCGCGCCTTTAAGCACATTGTACAATTCGTCAGCTGATTCTTCAGCGGCTTTGCGGCCAACCTCAGGGTCTCCGCCCGCGCCCAGCCCACGTGTGATCTTGTCTCCTAGGCGCACACGAACAGGCGCGCGTGAAAGCGTAAGCGCCTGCGCATCTGTATTGGCGGCTATAAATTCAACGCCTTGAATGCCCTCCTCCATCATGCGGTTAACCGCATTTTGGCCGGCACCACCCACACCAATTACTTTAATGCGGGCAAAAGCTTCGGCTTGCAGATTTCTTTTGATCGAGTCCATTTGTTCCTCCTGGCAAGGAATATGCCATATCTTAAACTAGTATGCAGAATATTAAAAGGGTAAAAACTAGCCAATTTTCATGATTATTAATACTCATTAATGACTATCATTATTATTACGGAAGTAATCTTTTCATCCAATTTTTGACTGCCTCAAAATTCATATTTTTCTCTCCTTGTGATCTGCGGCGTTTTTTATTACCACCTGAAACTGGAACATCCTGTTCACGCATGGTGGTGACCCAGCGTAACAGCCCCACACTTGTGGAATAGGCAGGCGAATTCAATTTATCAACAAGTCCCGTGAGGTTTTCGGGTTTCGCCGTACGCACGGGCATTCCCAAAATTTCGCCTGCTATCCGTTTGATACCGGGCAAGGCAGAAGTGCCGCCCGTTAATACCATGCCTGCGGGAAGCAAACCATCATAACCAGAGCGTTTAATTTCCTGCAGGATCAAACCAAAAGTTTCTTCAATACGGGCTTCGATGATGTAAGCCAGGTCTTGACGATTGATCTTGACATCATGATCTTCGCCAAATGGACGGATGGAAAAATACTCATCGCTTCCTATTTCGGACCGAACAGCATAGCCTTGCTGCTTCTTAACTTCCTCCGCCTGAGACAAGGGCAAACGCAACCCATGAGCAATGTCTTGTGTGACCTGGTTGCCGCCAACCGCCAGCACCATCGTGTGCCAGACATCGTCGTTGACATAAATTGCCAGGTCGGTGGTGCCGCCGCCGATATCGCAAACCGCAACTCCCATCTGGCGCTCCTGCGCGGTCAGAACCACTTCAGCAGAGGCAAGCGGATTCAACACGAATTGTTGAATATCAACACCGGCTGCGCCCACACATTGACGCAGGTTATCCACAGTTGCGGCGGCGGCGGTGATGATATGTGTTTCCACTTCAAGTTTGAAGCCATGCATCCCAATGGGGGTCTTCACGCCTCCCTGACCATCCACGGTGATGCCGCGCTGAATGACATGCACGATCTCGCGGTCATGCGGAATGGCAACTGCCTGCGCCTGTTCGAGCGCCCGCGCAATATCCATTGCGTCAATAATTCCACCCGGCACACCCGTCGCGCCGCGGCTATTGACCGATGAAACATGCGCTCCCGCAAGACTAACCAACCCAGTGGTAATCTCCAAACCTGAAGTATGTTCCGCCTTTTCAACTGAACGTTTGATGGCTTGGGCTGCGGCCGGGAGGTCTACAATAATGCCTTTGCGAATTCCCTCCGATGGTTCAATACCAACGCCAAGGATGCGGATGGATTTTTCATCCTCCACCCGCCCAACAAGGGTGCAAACCTTGGTTGTGCCTACGTCAATACCTACAACGATCTCATCCATCTTATTGTCCACTGCTCACTATTTCTTCGGTTGAATCTTCAATTGCATTATCAGCCAGGCGGTAAAAAGGCGCATCGGCATGGACGACATTAATGATTTCAGGCAACCTGCCGCGCGCGTTCAAGGAATCAACCAGCGATTGATACACGAGCATCCTCAAAGGCATGTCTATTGCACTTGTGCCAAAGGAAACTTTCCAGCCGCGCGGGTCGGTCCAGCCTAGGCCATCAGCTGAGTCGAATGTCATGGTCGAGCCAGCAGGCACAAGCGGAGAAAGAGCGAGAATTGCATCCACTAATTCTTTTGGCATATACGGCGGCGGGCTGAGGGGGTCAAGTCCAGCGCCTGCGGGCGGTTCGTCCAAAGCAATAACGGGAACCAGTGCATCCACAAAACCTCTGGGACGGAATGCCACGCCGGCCTGATCAATCCAGGTATAGCCTTCGCCTATTTGCCAAAGAATGACAGGCTGGCGCTCGCTGACGGTAACATAAACATGGTTCGGCAAATAAACATTCACTTCCGCTGAAAGCAGTTCAGGATAGTTCATCAACAGGCGTGTTTCAACATCCTGTGGCTGGACGATAAAAATGGATTGACCCGTAAGGCCAAGCACCGCGTTGATCTCTTCCGTGCTTAAACGATTATTACTCAGCACGGTTGCTGCAGGGACAAAAAAGTATGGAAGTGTGAGAGCCAAATAAATAGTAGTGCCAAGCAATAACACAATAATACCGGAGATAATCCGCCAATTCGCATGTAAACGCGGGATGGAAATGCTTGGCCTATGTAAAAGCATTCCAGGCAACCCAAGCGCAACATTAAATCGGCGGGGTTTGGCCACCCGCCTGAGTTTGGATGTGACCGCAAGCGTGGATGTGCGTGAAGTGACCGGCACAATCGGCTTGGGCGCGCGCCTGGCGGTTTGTTCAAACTCATTCAGCGTACGCAGCGCACGACGGCGGCGGACGAGCTCAGCGCGGGAAAGTTCACGTTTGCCGCTCATGCCGTTCTCCGATGTTGTGTGTGATCACGCTGGCGCTTGCGTTCCAGCGCAAGTTCGATCAGACGGTCAACCAGTTTGGGATAGGTCATGCTGCTTGCCTGCCACAGTTTTGGATACATGCTAATGGATGTAAAACCTGGCAATGTATTAAGTTCATTCAAGTAAATCTTGAGCGTATCGTCTTCAACAAAGAAATCAGCGCGCGCCATGCCTGCACAGTCTATGGCTTTGTAGGCGCGGACCGCATACTCACGAATTTTGTCCGTAATTTGATCGGGCAACCGTGAAGGGATAACGAGACCGGACGTGCCATCCAGATATTTTGATTCGTAGGAATAGAATTCGCGGCTCGGCAGGACTTCACCGCAAACAGAAGCCCGGGGGTCTTCGTTGCCCAGCACACTGACTTCCACTTCACGCACTTTACCCACACCGCGCTCAATAATAATGCGGCGGTCATAACGCGCGGCTTCCAGCAAACCTTCGCCAAGATCGGAACGCGAGTTGCATTTGCTGATGCCAACCGAAGAACCCAGGTTGGCAGGCTTGGCAAAGAATGGATACGCGCCCAGCTTTTCAACGTTTTCAATTACAGTATTCATATCGTTTTCAATTTCGCTTCGCAGAATAAGCAGTGAATCAACAATCGGAATATTGTTGGCGCGCATGACATCCTTGAAAATGCCTTTGTCCATGCCAACGGCCGAACCGACCACACCTGCGCCCACATAGGCCACATCCGCCAATTCAAGCAGACCTTGCAGGGTGCCGTCTTCACCAAACGGCCCGTGTAGTACCGGGAAGAATACGTCAATATCGGCAAGTTTTTTAATCACCTCACCGTGATCTCTCCCTGCGACCTTACTCACATTATCCTGCTGCTCTTTCGGGGAGGCGGGCATTCGTAATTCGTAAAGTGCGGAATGCGAAGGATCGCCCGGCAGAATCACCCGATTCAATTCCTTAATATTTCCGCTCTCAAAAGCATCAAGCGTATTGTCACCGTGTAGCCATTCGCCATCGAGCGTTATACCAACCTGTGTCACTTCGTATTTTTGGGGGTCAAGCGCGGCAAGCACGGAGCGCGCAGACATCAGCGAAACATCATGTTCGCCGGAACGACCTCCAAATAACACTGCCACACGAAGTTTGTTCAAACTACCATTCTCCAACGAGTTCAACTTCCAACTCAAGTTCAACACCAAGTTTTTGTTTCACGATCCTGCGGGTTAAATCAACCAACTCGCGAACATCCATCGCGCGGGTCTCGCCATGATTGATAATAAAGTTTCCATGCACCTTGCTGATCTCAGCGTTGCCGATGCGCGTGCCTTTCAAGCCCGCGGCTTCGATCAAACGACCTGCATGATCGCCTTCAGGGTTTTTAAACATGGAACCCATGCTCGCACCGGGCGGTTGTGTGGTCTTTCGGCGTTCGCTGAATTGCTCGATTTTAGCAGACACTTCTTCCTTTGTTGAATTGTTTAATCTCAAAAGAGCCGAAAGGACAATGGCATTAATTCCACCGCACTTCAAAATACTGGTGCGATAACCATATCCCATTTGCCCAACAGAAAATCTCTCGCGCCCATTTCTAGTCAACATCTCGGCCCAGAGAAGATTTCCGGACATATCGCCGCCGAATGCGCCCGCATTTCCATAGACTGCGCCGCCAATCGTACCGGGGACTGTGGCCGCCCATTCCAAACCTGCCAATCCTTTGGACGCGCAACGATTCGCAAGATTGCTCAGGACGACGCCCGCTTCACTCCAGACTGCAGGCTGGTCGCCGCTTTCGAAACGCACTTCCTTGGCCTTATTCAAAACCACAACTCCACGCACACCTTTATCACTGACCAGCACATTCGAGCCGCCGCCCAATATATAATAAGGTATCTCATGTTCCCAGACCACCTTCATAACATCCATTAATTCATTGGTAGATTTGACCATAGCCAAAACATCCGCAGGCCCGCCAATGCGCGCAGAAGTGTAAGGCGCAAGAGAAACATTCTCCTGCACTGCATCGCCAAACTGTTGGCGCAATATATCAACGGGGATCGTGAGCATCGTCATATTATTTATGTCCCTGAAGTCTGTGTACTGCGCTCCAAGGGTTTGACTGATTCCAATTCATAGTTTCTTCAAAAGGTCCGTGCTGATCTGGTCTGCATCACCAGCCGAAAGGACAATGACAATATCGCCTGAACGAAGATTCTTCAATAAATAATCCGTTGTATCCTCAAGCGACCCGGTATATCGCACTGAAGGATGCGGCATGGCACTTACCACTTCAGCCGATGAAAATTCCTGTTTGGCTTCGCGGGAAGCATAAATTTCAGTGACAAGCACTTCATCTGCATCGCCAAATGCACGCGAAAATTCAAAGAACAAGGATTGCGTGCGCGAATACGTGTGAGGCTGCCACACCGCCCAAATACGATGGTTGGGATAACGCACCTTCGCACCTGCAAGTGTCGCACGGATCTCGGTGGGATGATGGGCATAATCATCAACCACGATCACGCCTTTATGCTCACCGCGCACTTCAAAACGGCGGCCTGTGCCAGTGAATTCACCCAACGCATCCGCCGCTTCTTGCAGCGGAAGACCCAACGCCGCAATAACAGCTAGTGTTGCAAGCGCGTTTCGGACATTGTGCTCACCTGGCACCTCCAACGAAACTTTCACAATCGAAGCCGCTTCCGCGCCCATGTTCGTCGTAATAGAAAAATCAAATCCGCCGCGCTGGTTGGGCTTGGACGTGCGCGCCTGCAGCCACTGCGGGCTGTTGATGGTCATCTCGCCTTGCAGACTGTAGGAGATGACACTCAATCCTTTCCGACGCGCATAAGGAAGCAATCTCATAGCGCCTTCATCTTCGGCGCAACCGATCAACGTACCATCCGCCGGAAGCAGGTCTACAAAACTCTGGAAAGCGGAGTACATATCTTCATAGGTCGGGAAACAATCAGGATGGTCGTGTTCCAGATTGGTCACCACTTCAATGTGCGGCTTGAGACCTAAAAACATACGGTCATATTCATCGGCTTCAATGACGAAGAGTCTGCCCTTGCCCGCATGCGCGTTGACCTTTAAATTGTTCAGCGTGCTGCCCACAATAAAAGACGGGTCACGGTTCATTGTGTACAACGTCCATGCAATCATGGCGGTTGTGGTGGTTTTGCCATGTGTGCCCGCAACAGCAATGCTGGTTTTCTCAGACATCAATTGACCGAGGAAATCAGCACGCTTGTAAACGGGGATTCCCGCCTGCTTTGCGGCTTCCACTTCGGGGTTATCTTCCGCAATCGCAGAGGAGCGGATCACCATATCCGCACCTGCCACATTGCGCGGATGATGCCCGATATAAATAGCCACTCCATCTTTTTGCAGGTCAATCGCAAATTGTGAAAGCGCACGGTCGGAGCCTGTCACTTCATAATCTTTCTCTTTGAGCAGACGCGCGATGGCAGACAGCCCTGAACCACCAATGCCGATGAAGTGAACGCGTTTCATAAGTTAATTTATCTTTCCATTTCTTCGTCCTGAGCGAAGTGACGAGTGCTCCCTTCGACAGGCTCAGGACAGGCTTCAAGTAAAGATTAAGTTTCCATGCAACCCGCGCTTCGACTGCGTTCGGACGGGAGAGCTGTCCTTACTCCGCTCAGCGAGGAGAGTTATTAGATATACACCACAATAATAAAGATCAGGATGATAATGACGGCAAAATATATGCCGGGCTCGCCTAAAAAGCGCGGAGGCATGTATTTCATCATCGTCTCGACAGCCTGGATGAAGGCTTGGTCAGTGGCGGGGCTGATGATTTTCGGATACGGATAATTTGCCACATGATTATAGAAAAGGATGGTACCAGCAACCAAATAGCCATTCAAACCGCCCAGTACTGCGCCAAAGAGCGAATCCTGTAAACGCTCGCGCACGGCTTTGGATGCAAATCGCGCGATGGCTACTGTTTGGTACCCAAAGTAAACCAGTGCGATCAGGATGATGGTGCGTATCCAAAACAGGGACCTGAGGGCGTCCACGCCCGGTTGGGCAAGATCGGCAGGGGCAGCGAGGTTCTTCACAAGGGGAACGTATTTCTCCAAAAGCAAATTAACTGCCAGCGCGGTGATGACACTGAATGCGACCAGCAATTCCTTTGCCCATCCGCGCATCGCGCCGATCACCGCAAAGAGAATGACATACATCCAAAAGATATAAATGATACTCATCATGAGGGTTGCTCTCCTGCCAATTCAACCAACTGGCTGGCGATTACGCTTGCCGCATTGGGATGTGATAGTTTTTTCATTGCGGCACGCATGGCTTCAAGTTTTTTATTATTAAGCAACAGGTCTTTTATTACGGGCAGGAGTTTATCTTTCAAAGATTCATCCTGCAAAATGACAGCTGCGTTTCGTTCGGCGAGAAAATCTGCGTTCACCTTTTGGTATCGCCAAGCATACGGATACGGCACGAGTACTGCGGGTAACCCAAAGAAGGGATATTCTCCCAATGAGGATGCGCCCGCGCGTGCGAGCACCAAATCTGCGGCCGCAAGCGCGGCGCCCATCTCATGCGAATATGGCATGGCATGATAATGAGATCTTAAATGCCTGGGCAATTCCTGTACGGCTTTCTCGACGACATTCCAGTCCAAAGAACCTGTAATGTGAATAATTTGCGCGACCTCAAGTAATTCATTGAGATGTTTCAAGACTGCCATGTTGATCGAACGCGCGCCTTTGCTTCCGCCAGTGACGAGCAGGGTGGGCTTTGCCGAATCCAGCCCAAAGCGCTGAGTCGCTTTTTCGCGGGACCAGTTTGAGAGGTCGGTGCGAAGCGGGTAGCCTGAGAGGACGACTCTCTCCAGGTGAGGGAAATATTTTTTTGAGTCGGAAGCGGTCACAGTGACGACATCCGCAAAACGAGAAAGAAATTTGAGCGCGAGACCCGGCTCAATATCAGGCACATACAGTACGGTTGGAATGTTTCGACCAGTCACTGCCATAGGCGCGGCGACAAAACCGCCGGTGAAGAAAAGCACATCGGGTTTGAACTCGCGCAGGATGCGGCGTGATGCAATAACGCCGCGCGTGAGTTTTGCGATGTTACCCGGTAATGCGCGCAAGCCAACGCCATGCACACCCGCAGCAGGTATGGAACGATAAGAGATGCCCGCGCGATTCACGAGTTCCTCTTCCATGCCGCCTTCACCACCAACCCACAAGGTTTCAACGTTGGGATGTTGACTGGTTAGCGCGTTGTGAACGGCGAGCGCGGGATACACTCCGCCGCCCGTTCCACCAGCGCAAATTAGCAACCGCACTATAAGACCTCCATTCGTCATCTGAAATCGTACCTTCGCCTGTTTGGCGGGAAATATTAAAGAGAATACCGAGCGCGGCAAGTGTGGCAACCAGGTTGGATCCGCCCGCGCTAATAAAAGGTAATGCGTTGCCTGCAAATGGCAGGAGACCTACCATCACCGCCATGTTGAGCAATACTTCAAAAGCAATCCATATCACGAGACCTGAAGCAAGAAGAGTCCCAAGCATATCTGGAGCGCGGCGGGCAATGACCAAACCACGCCAGACCAGAAAACCATATAAAGCGATCAGCGCCACAGAACCAACCCAACCAAGTTCTTCCACAACTACGGCGAACACGCTATCCGTTGGAGGCACGGGCAAACCTGTGAGTTTCGATTTTGACTGACCCAAACCAACGCCAAACCATCCGCCGTTGACTATCGCTTCAAAGGAACGGCGCACATGGTATGAAGCCTGCAACGGATCTTTGATGCCCGCGAGAAAATCTTCCACGCGTTGTTGTCCCGTTATGCTTACAGAGGCAACCAACCACGCGGCAACTGTGGCAACGATCAGCAAAACACCGATCTGCTTCAAATCACCGCCTGCAAGAAAGAAAAGCAAACCGCCCAGCATAAGCACGGTCGCCGCAGCGCTCAGGTCAGGTTGTTGATAGATCAAACCGCCCACCACACCGAGGATAACGCCCAGCGGAATCAAGCCGAGGGAAATATCCTGCAAGTGTTGTCGTTTGGCATACAGCCACACGCTAAGATAAAGAATTGAAACCAGCTTCGCCAATTCAGAAGGCTGCGCCGAGCCATCGAAGAACGCACGCTTTGCACCAAAACGAATTTCATTCATCAACAAAATGGTCATTAATAATCCAACGGTCAGGATCATGGCAGGCACAACAAATTTGCGCCAGTGATGGTAATCAATGAATGCAAGAATCACAGCGATGACCAATCCAAACCCCAGCCACAACAACTGACGATTGAACATATACATAGGGTCGCCATACGCGCCGAGCGAGAAATCCCACGAAGCTGAAAAAAGCATCAACAAACCAAAAACGATTAACGCCACCACAGAGACAAGCAATGGCATATCGAAGCCGCGTAAAAACACTGCTCGACGCGAAACATTCGGCAAATCAGGTCGTTCGTTTAGGAAAGTTCCAGTACCCATTTTCTAAAAGTTTCTCCTCTCTCAGCAAAATCGTTGAACTCGTCATAACTTGTACAGCCCGGTGAAAGTAGGACAATGTCTCCGGCGGCTGCAATTTCTGCGGCGATGGAAATTGCCTCTTTAAGATTATTTGCGCGGTGAAGGTCAACGCTTCGTCCGCCGCCGACACCTGCTACGCCTTTCTCGATCAGTTCCGCCGCTTCACCAAAAAGCACCACATGATCCACGCGTTCGTGAATCAGTTTTGCGAGTTCATCCCAGGGCAAATCTTTATCACGCCCGCCAAGCATCAGCACGATTGGTTCATCAAACGCATGGATGGCCGCCATGCTTCGCTCTGGCGCAGTTGCGATCGAGTCGTTGTACCAGCGCACACCATGCAATTCGCGGACGAATTCCAATCTGTGCGGAACGCCGCGAAATTCTTCAACGGCTTCGAGCATGTCATCGAGTTTAAATCCGGCCGCGTGACCGATCGTGAATGCAGCCAGCACGTTCGCTACATTATGATCACCGCGCAACTGAATCTTTTCGCGCAGGATCAATGGCAGGTACGCATTTCCATCGCGCAGGTTCAATAATCCATCGTGCAGATATGCGCCGCTTAAACCTTCATCCAAATCATTCAAGCTGAATGTCAGCAGCCTGCCTTTGACTTTATTGCGTAGACTCCACGCGCCTTTGTCATCGTGACTGAGAATTGCCGTGTCTTTCTCAGTTTGAAATTCCAAAATGCGCGCCTTTGCCGCAGTGTATGCTTCCATTATGCCGTGGCGATCCAAATGATTGGGCGTGATATTTAGAATCGCCGCGATATTCGGTGAGATGGTCATTTGCTCGAGTTGAAAAGATGAAATCTCAAGGATGGCGAGATCGTCGGCTGTCATGTCATCTACATAATTTATTAGAGGATCACCGATGTTGCCGCCAACATAGACCATTGACGATTGACGATTGACGATTGACGATGCATGGTCAACGGTCTGTCGTCCATGGTCTGTTTTCGCCATCTCTCCAACCAATGTCGTCGTCGTCGTCTTGCCTGCTGAGCCAGTAATGCCAATTGTCTTGCATGGAACAACTTCCATGAAAATTTGCGTATCGTTCGAAAGCGGTATGCCACGCTTGATCGCCGCCTGCACGATGGGCAATGTCAGCGGGACGCCGCCGGAAAGACAGAGCACATCAACATTTTCAAGCAATTCCACGGGATGCCCACCCACTGCCCATTCCACATTTGATTCCGCGAGGGAGGCTCGGGCGGAGGCAAGTTCATCCGCATTACGTGAGTCGCTCAAGGTCACATGTGAACCGCGATTTGAGAGCCAGCGAGCCAGGGCGAGTCCCTGGCGGGCGGCTCCTAAAATGAGAACGTGGGTTTTGCTCCAATTGGTCATAATTTAGTAAACGGTAATTGCTAATTGATGATTGGTAAATTACTAATTACCAATTACCGGTATTTATACCTGAGACAATCCAATACCAATCAACGCGGCCATCAAACCGATAAGCCAGAAACGCTGAACGACCTGCGTTTCACTCCAGCCGAGTAATTCAAAATGCAAATGGATCGGCGCCATTTTGAAAAACCGCTTGCCTTTCGTCCATTTGAAATAACCAATTTGGATCACCACACTTAACATTTCGCTAAGCGGGATGATGCCAATGATCAATAACATGGGCCATTGGCCTGTCATCAATGCAACAACTGCCAGCACTGCACCAAGAGACAGCGAACCCGTATCTCCCATGATGAGTTCAGCGGGATGTACGTTGAACCACAAAAAGCCAAAGAGCGCGCCGACCAAAATAAAGCAAAATCGCGCGAGATAGACCTGTTCCTGGATGAGGGCAATACCCCCAAACGCTGCAATCGCTGTGGCGGCGATCAAGCCAGCCAGCCCGTCGAGGCCATCCGTAAAGTTAATCGCATTTGATTCCGCAACAATAATGAATGCGGCAATCGGCACATAGAACCAGCCAAGTTCAACTTCAAAGAACAAACCGGGTATGTAAACATCCGGCGCATCAATCACATATTTCAAAACATAAGCAGTACCAATGGCCAGCAGCACCTGGAAAGTAAACTTGGTACTCGAACGCATTCCATCGCCTTTGCGTTTGCCGCGAATACCCTCCCAATCATCCATAGCCCCGAGCAGCGCATACCCAAACATGACTACCATTGGTAAAAGAACAGAACGTCCCACACCGCTGGTGGCGACGCCGATCAAGGCAACCGCATTCAACAGCCCGCTGAGCAGCAACACCGACAATATGAACATGACCCCGCCCATGGTGGGCGTTCCCATCTTTACACGGTGCGAATCGGGTTCTTCGACACGGATGATCTTTCCAACTTTGAAATGCCGCAGGATGCGAAGCAAAGGTCCACCCCAAATGGCGGTCATGATGAAAGCAAGCCCCGCGAGGCTGAGCGAAAACGCGATCTGCCTCATGAGCGGACCTCCAGGGCTGCGGTGATACGGTCCATGCGTAGACCGTGAGAGCCTTTGATCAGCACCGTATCGTTTGAGGTTAGATTCTGATTCAACCAATCCACCACTAATTCTGGTTTTTCAAACTCCAAGATCTGTGCCGACTTCATACCTGCACGCTGTGCCGCATCTGCAATCATGTGCCCACGCGGGCCCAGGATAAGCAAAACTTTTGCCACCTGAGCGGCGCGCATCCCTACGATCTCATGCCCTTGTTTTTCATACTGACCCAACTCAAGCATATCTCCCAAAACAGCGATCTTACGCCCATCCATTTCATCCAAGAGATTCAACGCGGCTAACATGGATTCTGGTGAGGCATTGTAGGTATCATCAAGGATCAATGCCCCGTTCCCACTGCGCACTGCCACAAGGCGCAATTGCGCGTGGCCATGCGAAAGGCCTTCGAAAATTTCCTGCCAAGCTAAGCCATCATTCAACCCGACAGAGGCGGCGCGCAATGCAGTATGAACCGAGTGCCTACCGATCATGGGGACATGTGAATGTAAGACCTCGCCTTGGTAGTGCAGGCGGAAGCGAATGCCATCCAAACCCAGTCCTTCGATCTGGTCGGCCCATAAGTCTGCTTCAGGGGAAAGCCCGTAGAAGAAAACGCGTGCTTTGGATTTCTCTTCCATTTTGCGAACCCAGGGATCGTCAAAGTTGAGAATGGCAACGCCATCGGACGGAAGGGATTGGATCAATTCACCTTTACCGCGCGCAATGGCTTCCTGTGAACCTGCGCGCTCGGCATGAACCGTGCCTACATTCGTTACAACGCCAATTTGAGGCTGGGCAATATTGCACAGGAATTGGATCTCACCGGGGACGTAAAATCCCATTTCCAATACGGCGCGTTCATAACCGGGGCCAAGCTTTAAGATGGTAAGAGGCAAACCAATTTCATTATTCAAATTACCGGGACTGCGCAGCGTGCGATACCGTGTGCCAAGCACTTCAGCAACCATTTCCTTGGTGGTGGATTTACCCACACTGCCCGTTATACCAATCACGCGCAGGTCCATTTTGCGGCGCCAGAAACGGGCGATCTGTTGCAAGGCAGAGAGCGTATTTTCCACACGCAGACAAAGAGGCGAATCAAACTGGAGGGGCGAATCGGCGGATAGACCGGCACGCAGGTCAAGGGTCGGGAAAGAAGCGGGAACGTCTTTTTGGATTAAAGCAAAAGACGCCCCCCTCTTGAATGCATCTGCAATAAAGTCATGCCCGTCCACATTTTCCCCGCGGATGGCCACAAAGAGCGAACCGGGGATGACCTGACGCGAGTCTATCGCGGCTTCTGTGATGACCGTAGTTGCATTCGGAATGCGAACCGTGTTGCGTGTCAGAGCTTCGAAAACGTCGGCGAGTGTCGGCATATTATTTTGTCACAAGTTGTCGTCGAATATTGTCCGGCGGAATATCCAACAGGATGACGGTTTTTTCTGCCATTTTGGCAAAAACAGGGGCGGTCGTCTCTGAACCCCAAATGGATTTACTGGGTCGTTCAAGCCAGACATAGATCATGAATTGCGGATCATCCACAGGTCCCCAGCCAATGAATGACGTATTGGTTTGGGTACTGTCATAAAACCCATTGACAGGAATTTGCGCCGTGCCTGTTTTTCCAGCAACGCGATAACCGGGAATCAACGCAAGCGACCCTTCTGTTTCAAGTGAAACGGTAAGCATTGCAGAAAGTGTTCTTGCGGTTTGCTCGGAGATGGGTGAACCAGCATATTGCGCGGGCACATTGTATTGGCGGCCGTCGCGCACCATTGCGTATAAAGCATGCGGAGTCACTGAACGTCCATGGTTAGCCACAGATGAAACCGCCATCAACATCTGGATCGGGGTGGCAGTGAGACCCTGGCCAAAGGAATTAGTAGCGAGGTCAACTGGATACCAATCCGAATCGCCCGGGACTTTGAGTCTACCCTCTGCTTCCCCAGCCATATCAACCCCGGTGAACTGGCCAAAACCGAAGCGATCCATGTAACTATAAAAAGATCCAGCGCCCATTTGCGAGGACAGTGTTGCCATACACACGTTGAGCGAATGTTGTAAACAACCGGTCATATCCTGAAGACCCCATGGTTCCTGATTCCAGTTCTTAATGGTGGCGCCGCCGACAAGGATGGAACCCGTATCCAGATAGGATGTAGCAGGCGTGACGGTTCCGCTATCCAATGCGGCCGCCATGGTCAGGATTTTTGTGACCGAGCCTGGTTCATAGGGTTTGGAAATAGCCGGGTTGAACTCACTGGCCTGGTCAAAGATCACACCGTAATTCCAGAATTGATTTAAATCCATGCGGCGGGAGGCGGCAATCGCAAGCAGTTCTCCATTGCGCGGATCCATCACGACGATCGTGCCACCCTGCGCACCATACTCCAGCAGGGATTCATCCAGAATCTGTTCGGCGGCGGCCTGCAAGTCACGATTAATGGTTAAGATGAGCGTAGTGCCATCTGGCACGCGTTGAATCTCAAAAGCTTTGTTCGGGTCTGTGGGAACATAGGCCTGCACGGGGTTGCCCGCCAGCAAAGTATCATATTTTTCTTCAATGCCAAAATATCCCCGTCCTTCGCGGCTGACAAAACCAATGATATTTGATGCCAGCGCGCCTTCAGGATAACTTCGTTGTGGATGAGATTTGAACTGCAATCCAGTCAGCCCGCCCCGAGTTCCTTCTGGGGACTGATCTTGCAAGGCTTTCTTCAACGCTTGAAGGTTCAAGACTGGCTGTGCCTCAATAAAATCCGCAATGACTAGATAAGAAAGATCTTCTGGCGGATTTTGAATTACATTGATCATCTTGTCGTAATCCATGCCAAGTTCTGAGCTGACTGCAAATGCAATCGCATGAGCATCCTTCACGTTGTCCAGATCAACACCGATCTCATACACGGTTTTATTCCCCGCCAGCAAACGGCCATTGCGGTCATAAATCTCGCCGCGGTCCGGGTAAAAGGTATGCAGAACATAAGCATAGTTCTCGGCCTGCTGACGAAAGAAATCTGCTTCGGCGCTGTTTTGAATCCGTGTTATTTGCACAATAATGGCAAACGCAGTAAATCCCATCACAGCAGCCAAGGCCTGGGTACGGCGCGCATATTGCTGTCTCATTGCTGACCTCGGGAGGGTGATATTTTTTCATCCATCCAATCCAATAATGACTGATTATATTGCGGCAGAATGGTCAGAGCGCTCAATTGCAGGTGCGGCGCGGACACTAAAATATACGGTTGAGGCGCGGAATACCCCGGCACAATCAGATATTCCATTTCATCCGTTTCCATGGGGCGGAAACCAAGTTCGCGCGCGCGGCGGTCCATTGCGCTGGCAGAGGTTAACGAAGCGAGCTGTGTTTGCAGATCTCCGCTCACCTGCTGGCTGACAGTGATTGAATAGGTCAGGTCTTGGATCTCGCGCCCGGCAATTGCGGTTCGCGATGTAATATTGAGATAAAGTGTGGCAACCATGGCAAGCGCAACCACAGCAAGCAACACGTTACCGATCCACTGGCGTTGGATACGCCAGGGAGCAATTTTATATGCGTGGATGTAGTGATTTACGTTCGGTATGTTCATATTTTTTTCTTATGTGGTCTTGATACGCCCCGCGAAAACATGCGGGGCTACTCGACTACCAATATACAATCAAACCTTCTCAACAACTCTAAGTTTTGCGCTGCGCGCCCTCGGGTTATCTTTAATTTCTTCCTCAGAGGGCAGGATTGGTTTCTTATTTATTATTTTCACAACAGCCTTGCGTTCAATTTCGTAAATTCTTTCGTAAAGTGGATTCACCAATTCCTTGCTTTGTTCGCGAAAGAAGTCTTTGACGATGCGATCTTCCAGCGAGTGAAAGGAGATCACCGCGCATCTGCCTCCAGACTTTAGGCCTGCAACTGCCTGCGGAAGCATTTCCTGCACGGATGCCAATTCATCGTTGACGGCGATCCGTAAAGCCTGAAAGGTCTGCGTGGCCGGGTGCACTCGGTCACCTCTGCGGGGAGATGCTCTTTCGATAACAGCAACCAGTTCGCGGGTTGTGCGAAGCGGTCTGTTGATCACTATCGCTTTGGCGATCTTTCTTGAATCGCGGTCTTCGCCATAACGGAAGATCAGCTCAGCCAGTTCTTTTTCGTCATAGCCGTTGACGATTTGCTCGGCGCTCATTAATGCCTGCGGACCAAATCTCATATCGAGCGGGCCATCGTGCATAAATGAAAATCCACGCGCAGCGTTATCAAATTGCATGGAGGATGCGCCGAGGTCAAGCAGGATGCCATCCACTGAATCCCATTGCAAGTCGGCGATTTGATTGGTGATTGTGGTGTAGGAGGCTTGCGCGAGATGAATGCGCCCCTCGTAAGGAGCCAAGTTCTTACGAGCAAGCGCCAAAGCCTGCGGGTCTACATCAAGACCGAGCAGTTGCCCATCTGGCGCGCAAGCCTCCAGGAGCCCGCGAGCGTGACCGCCCGCGCCCAAAGTGCCATCCACATAACGACCGCCGCGTTTGGGTTGCAGTGCGTGTATAATCTCTTGGTAAAGTACAGGTTTATGTTGCATCGTGTTTGTCCGCAGGAGCAGGTCTTCGCGAAGCACCCTGTGGGTGTGCCCGCCTTGTATGGGCAGGAATAAGAGGCGCGGCTACGATTGTGTCTTAGAAAGATCGAGCGTGGAGAAGCGCGCTTTGTTGGCTTCGGTATCCTGCAATTGAGTCATTTGTTCGCTCCAAAGAGCAGGCATCCACACTTCGAAATATTCGCCCTGCCCTGCCACCACCAGTTCACCATTCTCAATCGCGAGGAAGGTACGCAGGTTTTGCGGCACAAGCATGCGCCCGATCTTATCCACCTCCACAGGGTAAGCATTGGATAAAATCAAGCGGCGCAAGAGGCGCGCGGTTGGGTCCGCAAGGTTCATGGCTTCGATTCGCTCATAGACCTGTTTGAAATAAGATCCTGTCATCACCATGAGACATTTATCAAAACCCTGTGTAATGAAGGCGTCGCCATCCAACAACTGGCGGAAGCGCGCCGGAATCATCAGGCGGCCCTTGTCATCGAGGTTGTGTTGGTATTGACCCAAGAACATTTGTGCTACTTATCCTTTTAATGCGTTGAACGCCGGGCATCCCGGCGTCCTTACCACTTCTTACCACTTGTTCCCACATTATACAGGTTTGTGGCAAAAAATCAAGTGGGGAAACTGGTCATTTCAACCCATTTATAAGACAGTCCAATAATATCCATGCAAAAATCCCCTGTTTTTTCACTGCTCGAAGCCTCCGCCTGGAAAGATTATGAATTGCTTGATTCTGGCGACAGCTCGAAACTGGAGCGCTTCGGAAAACATATCCTCTCACGACCCGAATCCCAAGCCATGTGGAGTCGCGCATTGCCCGCATCCGAATGGAATAATGTCCACGCTGTGTTTCAGGCATCCGCTGAGGAAAGCGGCGGTCATTGGGATTTTAAGAAACAAATGGATGAAAAATGGGAGATGAAATATCCCCTCACCTTATCAACCTCTCTCCTTAAGGGAGAAGGGCAATTACGCTTTTGGGCGATGACCACACCAGGCCGTCACCTTGGTGTGTTTCCTGAAGTCGCCTCTCATTGGGACTTTATGACCAATTCCATTCGAAAGGCAGGACTTCACCCTGAGCGTAGTCGAAGGGGCCAATCAAATATTCTCAACCTATTTGGTTACACAGGTCTGGCTACTCTTGCGGCGGCGGCGGCTGGCGCGCAAGTGACTCATGTGGACGCATCCAAAAAATCCGTGAGTTGGGCGCGCGAGAATCAGGCGCTCTCAGGTTTAAGTGACAAGCCCATCCGCTGGGTCGTGGAGGATGCTGTAAAATATGTCCAACGCGAAGCAAAACGCGGTGTGAAATATGACGGCATCATTCTTGATCCGCCAAAATTCGGACGCGGGCCAAAAGGCGAAGTGTGGGAAGTGTATAAATCCCTGCCCAATTTATTGGATCTGTGCCGCGCCTGTCTGAGCGACAATCCACTTTTTGTGATTGTCACTGTATATGCAGTGCGCGCATCTGCCATTCATGTGGCGCAGGTGCTTGATGAAATGATGAAAATATATGATGGGGAAATTGACAGCGGCGAATTGGTCACCCGCGAAACAAGCGCAAACCGCCTGCTTTCACAGGCGGTCTATGCGAGGTGGTCTAGCAAGTAAAAATTTCCGAGGCTCATCACCTCGGAATTTTTTGTGCCATATTTATCCGCTGCTGCTACTACTACTCGTGCCGCTACTACTCCCCCCACCACTACTCCTTCTACTGCTGGTGCTTGTGGCAGGTGATGATACTTTCTTCAACACATCGTACCAGAAGGATGCTCCCTGCGAGACAGCCACGGCAGTGATGCCCAGTCCCAGCGCTTTCCAGAAAATGAATAAAGCCCACGCCTCCACGTCGGGGGATTTTGGGAATTCCTGTGTTTGCCACCAGCCAATCTTAATGGAAAATTGATCGAGGTCATCGAGAAGATCGGACAAATCTGCATTCGCTCCGCCTTCTGCCACAACCGCATCTGCCTGAGCGGCGGCGATGGCACGTAACTCGACGTTCGTCCAAAGCGTCTCTGCAAGTTGAATGCTATCGGTACCGAGCAGGATCGTAATTCCAATGGAAAGCATGATCACAAAACTGCGCGCGCGCGCGCGGAAGGTATCTGCGGCCTGCTCCATCAGTCCCGTAAAGTAAGCCGTTGTGCGCGTACGCAAATCAGCGATATTGGTCACACCCTGATTGATCCAACTTATAAATGCATTTTTGCCCTCGGAATCAGGTAGTTTGTCGATTATTTCGGCCAACTGAAGCAGATCCATTTCTTTTTTTCTGCTTAAACCAGAAAGATCAAAAAACGCATCCACCAAAATTACAACCGGGATTTTCTCCAGTTTTTTAGGTTCAGTGATTGAACCAAACACACTCAAGAAATTCTTATATCGAATGGGGCGCAATGCCTGCACCTGAGGCAGTCTTATCAGATCTTCGACCTTTTTCTCACCGACGATCTTGATCAAATATTGCTGCAAAGCTTTACCACGCGACTCAAACGCTTCATTGATCCATTGTGTAATTAGCGATACCACGGAACCCAAAAGGTAATAGATAACGATAAGGCCTATAGCAACTTCAAGAATCTGTGGAATGGACATGGTTTTCTCCTTGTTATGATCCTGCCGCTTGATATAGATTACTAGAGTGTGTATGCAAATTAAATTTGTGCCACCCTGAGCCGAAGCCCTGAACGAAGTGAAGGGGCGGGCGCAGGGTCTCGTTTTGCCCTAAATCGGGTGAATTCGGGCAAAGGTAGAGATTCTTTCGTCGCGCCACTCCTCAGAATGACACAGCTGTGTTGATTTTGCATACAGGCCCTAGATTTTCTGAAAGGCATTACGAGTATATATCATAATTCTGATTTAATTACGCATGTCTGAAATGCGTGCGGCACTTTGTAATACGAATGTTTTTCCAACTCTGCAAGCCAATCCAGTGGTTTATCCCAGCGGACACGCCGGTTCACGCCAATCTGATCTTTCATGGGTCTGTCCTACTTGGGGCGCGGTGGACCCGATTCTTCGTTCAACAAACTTTTTACGCCCCACAATCCTTTATATTGTACCCAAATCGGCTCGGAATTCAATAGCACGGGTTTCAATCCCTTTAGTACTTGACCAATGAGATTCTTGTTTTTTGTGCAAGGATTTTCTTAAACACAAAGGTTTTTAAGGCTCCCTTCGTGACCTTTGTGCCCTTCGTGTTCAAATCTTTTTCGGCTTGTCCGAGTTAGGGTTCAACCGCCATTGAAAAAAAACCTCGCTTTTAAAGAAATTTAAAATGGGCTCATATTTTTCGAGCAATTCGGGATCGGTCACGTAGTGCCTCTGCTATGGTATAACCGCTGTGATGAACATTCGAAATCTCAAGCAGTCTTTTGCGTCCTATTTTAACTCCGAATCTGAAATCATTGTTCGCGCGCCGGGACGGGTTAATCTAATCGGCGAACATACCGATTACAACGATGGCTTTGTCCTGCCTATGGCAATTGACCGTGCCGTCTGGCTTGCGCTTCGTCCGCGAGCTGATAAAACCGTGCGCATCTTTTCCCTGGATATTCCGACGCCGACCAATGCAAGCATGCAAGCTGATTCTGCTTTCGAGTTAAATTCTCTTACGAAAGGTTGCGGCTGGTTGGAATATCCAAAAGGTATTGCATATCAACTACAAGAAGCAGGCTATGAATTAATTGGCTTCGACGCAATCATTACAGGCAATGTCCCGCGCGGAGCCGGCTTATCCTCCTCTGCGGCGGTGGAATTGGCAGTTGCACGTGCATTTGCCGCCGTCTCCGGCTTTGCGTGGGATGCGCCAAGGATGGCAAAGATCGCACAAAAGGCCGAGAATGAATGGATCGGGGTTAATTGCGGCATCATGGATCAAATGGCGAGTGCAGTCTCCAAGGAAAGCCATGCTTTATTTTTGGATTGCCGTTCGCTGGAATTTCAGCATGTTCCCCTGCCAAAAGGTGTTTCAATTGTAATTCTTGATACATCCACAAGGCGTGAGCTGGTGGACTCAGCTTACAACGAAAGAGGCAGTCAATGTGAAGAAGCGGCGCGTTGGTTTGGGGTAAGAGCGTTGCGCGATATAAGTGTGGACGAGTTTGAAAGCCGAATGCGCAAAGAAGATAAATTGGATGGGGTCCTACTAAAGCGGGCAAGGCATATCATCACTGAGAACGCGCGCGTGCTGGAGGCAGTCCATGTGATGAAAGCAGGGGATATAAAACGGCTGGGAGAGTTGTTCAACGCCAGTCACGACAGCCTGCGTGACGACTTTGAAGTGACCAACGACGCGCTCAACATCATAGTGGATTGCACCCGCGAACAGGAGGGCTGCTGCGGCGCGCGCATGACAGGCGCAGGATTTGGAGGCTGCGCTGTGGCTTTGGTTAAGGAGCAGAATGCCAAAGAGTTTGCAAATGCTGTTTCAGCGGCATACAGGCAAAGGTCAGGCTTGGAGGCGAGTGTTTATATCTGCAAGGCAAGCGAGGGAGCGAGTCTAATTAAAGGATAAAATAAATGGGACACATTTCTGTGTCCCATTTATTTATTAAAAGAAAGCCAACTGTTCAACTTCGACAGGGTGTTTGCGGGGCTGGCGTTTAATAATCTTTTCCGCTGCGATGCGTGTCTGCCGTCTTAGGGCATTTCGAATGATTAACCTCATAAACCTGGTATGGTTGACTGGGTCGTTGAGAAGTGAGAAATCTGCCGAACCGGGCTCATGCGGCGGATAGAATATGCCGCAATTGGGATTGATTTCAAGCATGTGAATCACGCCATTTGAGTCCATGCGGTAATCACAACGGGCGTAGCCATTTCCGCCCAACTCTTTGAAGACACGCATGGTTTGCTCGCGCAGGGTCTTTTCTATACGCCAGTCAGTGACCACAGCCACGGACATTTTTTCATATTCAACCCATTTCATTTCATAGTGCTTGAAGGTTTCGCCGGCCGGGAAGATAAACTCAACCGGGGTGTATGTGACCGATTTCCTGGGGTCGTCGGGATTCTCTGATATCAGACAGGTAAATTCGCGCCCTTCAATGAACTCTTCGATCAATGCGCGTCCGAATTCAGCAATCTCAAGTTTTAGTTGTTCGCGCAATTGCTCAATTGTTTCCACTCTGGAATTGCGGCGGATGCCAACACTGGCATAGCCATGGGGTGGCTTGACCAACATCGGGAATTTCAAGCGCTTCACAACTTTTTCAGCATTTTCTGCGTGATTGACAAAGATCCAATTGGGCGTTGGTACAGACACACGCCGCGCGGCATTTTTCATTTCATCACGGGTGGGGTCAAAGAATTTTGAATCGGCGCCTGTGAATGCGGCGTTATATTTTTCAAGCGCATGCACAAGTGCAATGCCCGAAAGTGCATCATCCGGTGTGCCGTCACACAAATTGACGAAGGCATCCACACCGTCATCCATCAGATCTTTAATTTGTTTTTCAACATGCGCTGGCGCCACCAAATGTTGTTTCCAACGATAGCCTTTCATGTATGGCGATGGGTCATACGGAACATCGTCTGCATCAGGTGTGCTTGTCAATACACAAATATTCATGATCTTTCCTTTGTTGTCATTCCTTTTTATGATCTAATGTAGATTCGATTTCAATGAATAACATATGTGATTACCGTTTTATGATTCAATCAATGATGATAAACATAAAATCATTGATTATGTGTTTATTGTTATACAACTATTGAATTATGTAAAGGTTTTTGCACATACAGTTTTCTTAAAATATTGTGCGGCATAAACATCCATATCCATCAATTCTCAATAAATATTTTAATATCTTTATCTATCTACAATAAAAGAGATGCAGAATATTTTTCTACATCTCTTTTATTGATCATTTATTACAATGTTTTAATTATTTTTTATTCCCAGAACTGTGGCAAATGTTCTTTGTAGATCTTCAAATAATCACCTAGAATATTCTTTGCGGCATCCATGTCATGGACGATGGGATCAAGCAATAGACATTGCAATGCTTTTTTATAACTACCTTCAACAGCGGCATCAACACACAATTGTGAGACTATTAACTCCCGGCGGCATAACTCAGCAATGGATTCTGGCAAATTCCCAACATGCACAGGATGAATCCCAGCCGCATTGATATGGACTGGGGTCTCAACGATTGCATCCAAAGGCAGATTGGCAATCTGACCTGCATTGGGCAGGTTTGCAGCGAGATGATAATGGCTGCCTGCAAGCGCAATGTTCTCGATCATTTCCAAAGCGCCTTCTGAATTTGTATCCAACAACCCTTCAATCGTCATGTTATCGTTCGCCATTTCATTTAAGCGATCCAAACTAAAATCACGCACACCTGCCATTGTTTCCCAATCATACAAACAGATGTTGAATTTTTCCCAGGGTTTGGTGACAGGGTCGCTCATCCACGGCAGGTATTCGCAGAGGTGGGTGTCGCCGGAGATCGGCAACAAGCCAAAGTCATGAAAAACGCGGCGCGTGAGCGGTTCAAATTTTTCTTCAAGATCGAAAAAGCGTTTCTTCAAAAGCGGGTATAAATCCTGTCCTGTTCTTTTATCATGCACAGAAATGACCCAGGAAAAATGATTTGTGCCTGCCGCACGGATGTCTATCAACGGGACGGCTTGATGAATCACCATTTGTTGAAGCGGGTGCTGCATAATGTCGGCTTGCATGCTTTCGAGCCCATTCGGCACTTGAATGCCGAGTTCCTTTGCAAGCGCAACTCCCACCATGCAGTAGCCGATGTAAATTTGATGACATAAACCAACTGCTTTTATTTTGCTGTGACGATTAACGAGATCACAAATGCGCACCATTGGATTTGTAAAATTGATAAACCAGGCCTCCGGGCAAGCCTGCTCCATATCGCGGATGATTTCCAACACAGGCTTCACATTTCGCGCGGCATGCGCAAAACCACCGGGTCCGCCATTTTCTGCATACGGTTGACGTACGCCATATTTCAATGGGATTTCAAAATCGGATTTCCACAACTCCTCACGCGGACCGACTTCAATAGCAGAGACAACGAATTTCGTTTCCTTGAGCGCATCTTTATGATGTGCATGCGAACTGATTTGGAATTTTGAATTCCATTCCTTGTTCAATCGATTCGCCAATCTGTAAACGATATCCAGGCATTGCGGATTACAATCCACAAGCCGAAGCGTGGAGCCTTTCAATTTTTTTGAGCGCAGCAAGGCAGAAAGGGTATTCTCGCCAAATGAGGCGCTGCCTGCGCCGATTACAGTGATAATAGTCATGAAATCTCCATTCAAAATTCATCCGCAGATTACACAGATCTAAAAAAATAAGCACGCTGGAATTTCTCCAACGTGCTTATTGTACATCCACAACTAAGACTTCCGAAGTCTTCGGGACTTCAGAAGTCTATCTTTTACTTCGTTCGTATTTCCACTTCTGCTGTCATCCCCCATAGCAGACCATCAGGCTGCTCATCCAATTCAATGGTTACGGGAAAAACAATATCTCCACCAACGATATTGGAAATGGGAGAGATGCGGATTACTTTGCCGGTTACGGTCACATCCAACGCTTCGATGTACACATTTACACTTCGACCAATTTTCACACGGACAATATCGCGTTCGCTTAAATCGGTCGTTGTGATCTGCAAGTGATTCAGGTCAGCAAGAACAAGCACGGTCTGATTTGCCTGAACGGTTTCACCGGGTCTGACCGAAACATCAACAACGGTCCCATCAAACGGCGCGCTGAGGGTGCTTTGTGCCAGGTTAGCAGCCGCAGAATCCCAGACTGCTTTCGATTGATCAGCAATCGCCAATGCTTTCAGATACACTTCCCTCGGAATGGCGTACCATCGGACCTTTCCCGTATTTGGGTTGACATATTTGACCCTTTCTGCTTTTTGCAATTCTGCGGCGAGGGCCCTGGCGTTGTAATCCTCCTCAGCGGCAATGACCACATATTCCAGATCGGGCGTATTCAAAACCATCAAGGTTTGCCCAGCCTGTACCGATACGCCCTCCGCTACGGGAATATCTTTTACTAACGCGGAGATGACAAATCCCAATTCGGAAACCCGTGCAGGCGCGATGACACCAGATGCAACCACCACTTCAAGGTTGGATTGGATAATGATTGTGCCAGGCATGGGCAAAGCGGGCGCAGCTTCAACAACAGGCGTTGGGCGTCCAAAAGCAGATAGAATTATGATTAATACAAGACTCTGCCAGCCAATTCGTTTCATTCTCCAACTCCTTCACGTCCCTGCATCAATCGCCAGGAAACTCAACGTCGGCGCTCATGCCCCAGAGCAGTCCATCCGGTTGTTCATCCAATTCGATGGTCACTTTATAGACCACATCGCCGCCGAGCGTGGAAGAGATAAGGTCAATGTTGATGACTTTGCCGTTAAATTCGTTGTCTAATGCTTCAATGAATACAACAGCATCCTGCCCGATCTTCACTTTGTTTATATCACGTTCGCTCAAGTCGGTTGTTTCGATGCGATAACGTGACAGGTCGCCCATTACGATCACAACCTGCCCGGGCGTAACAATTTCAGCGGGGGAAATATCAACGGAGACAACAATGCCATCAAAAGGCGCGGTCAGATTCGATTGCGATTCCAGAACCGCTTTTGCGGAATCAACCAGAGCCTGGGCGTGTGCGACATCGTTTTCAGCCACTTCAATATGTTTCTGACTAGGCGCGCAACCCTCCCCCCGACAACCTGCGACGCGAATCAAATACTTGAGTTGAATCTCTGCATACGCCAGGTTGGCTTCTGCCTCCCTGACTCTTGCTTCCAAAATCGAAGTATCCAACTCAACGAGCACCTGCCCTGCATCAACAACATCCCCCACTTTCACATTGACATTTGTAACGCGGCCAACGCTGGTGAACGAAAGTTGCGCATCAGATAACGGCACAACGATTGCCGAAGCAGAGACGATACTGCCGCCACTGGATTGTGGATTCTGTGATGAAGAGTTCCCCGCATCCAACACAACGGTTGGAATGACCTGCTGTGTGTTTGATGAGCCGCAGGCGGCTAACACGAGCGCCAGTATGCCGAGAACCCATAAAACTTTTTTCATTCTTTTCACTCCAGCATCTATTTTGCGGATGCCTTGCCGTTGTTTGTGATCAGCCCATCCTGCAATGTGACCACGCGGGTCGCATATTTGATGACGCGCGGGTCGTGCGTGGCAAAGACAAAGGTGGTGCTGGTGTCTTTGTTGAGTTTCTTCATGATCTCCATGACCTGCTCACCATTCTCTGTGTCTAAATTCGCGGTGGGTTCGTCAGCGAGGATCAGTTTGGGATTGGTGGCAAGCGCTCGGGCAACAGCGACGCGCTGCTGTTGTCCGCCGGAGAGTTGATCGGGGCGGTGATGAGCGCGGTCGGTCATATCTACCGCTTTGAGCAATTCCATCACGCGCTGTTTGCGCTCCGCCGCGTTCTTGCCGTTGAGCAGGAGCGGCATTTCCGCGTTTTCGTAGGCGGTCAGCGTGGGGATGAGGGCAAAGAACTGGAACACAAAACCGATCGTCCCTTTGCGCAGGTTGGCGCGCTGGTTGCGGTTCAGGTTGGTGGTCTCTTTGCCATCAATGACCACTTTGCCGGATGTGGGCTGGTCGAGACAGCCGATGAGTTGTAAAAGGGTGGTCTTGCCGGAGCCGGAAGGTCCCACCAGGGAAGTGAACTCACCATTCCCAATCGTCAAGCTGACGCCGTTCAAGGCGCGGGTCTCCACTTCGCCGATCTTGTAAACGCGGGTGACATCTGTTAATTTTGCGACTTCCATGATGGTTCTCCTTTTCCCTCATCCCCAATCCTTCCCCAAAAAGGGGGAAGGAAGTCCCCTCTCTCCAACGGGAGAGGGTTGAGGTGAGGGCAAATTAGCTTAATTTCCATGTAAGGCTTCGACCGGTTCCATGCGGGATGCCATACGCGCCGGATAGAGTGAAGCAAGTATGGTAATAATGAACGCTGTGACGATCAGGTTGGCCGCGGATTCCAAGGTCAGGTAGGTGTAAATGCGATCTTGCAGGAGCATATCGTTGCTGATACCCAGATCGCCAAAGTAGACGCCGACTTTGCCGAAATAGGCAGAGAGCGCCCAACCGATCAACGAGCCAAAAGTGATTCCGCCCAAAGCCAGCAAACTGGCTTCGGCAAGAAAGAGGGTGACAACCTGTCTGCCTTTCATGCCGATGGCGGAGAGAATTCCGATCTCACGTGTGCGTTCAAAAACAGACATGAGCAATGTGTTGACGATGACCGTGGCGGTTACGCCAAGTATGATCAAGTTAATGATCATGAGGTAGGCGTTTGAAAAATCGTTGACCAGCACGAGCAGTTCGTTCAACTCGGTCCAGGTCTTGACCTGATAACCACTGCCCTGGATTGCGGCGGCAACAACGTCCGCTTGTTCGCGATCCTTCAACAGGATAAAGATCATGCTGGCATGATTCCCCGCGCCGGAAAATGCCTGCGCCTTGGCGAGCGGCAGGAGCACAATGCCCTTGTCGTAGGCGGTTGTGCCGGTTGAAAAGATGCCGCGCACGGTGAACTTTTGCTCGTCCACATTGCCTTCGGATGTGTTCACCAACAGGTTGAGTTGGCCGCCAACTTTTAGCCCCAAATTCTCTGCCAGTGGATACCCGATCACGATTCCTTCGCGGTCATCGGCAGTGATGAATTCGCCGGAGACCAATTGGCGATAAGGATCGTTCGCTGAAGAATCGGGAACGATACCCATGATCTGGACGCCAATGGATTCATCCAACGCAGATACGATTCCGCTTGCGAAGAGGCGCGGGGTTGCCGCCTGAACCTGGTCAATCGCTTCGATCTGCGCCGCAACCTGCTCCGGGTTCTCAATCAGATATTCCCAGGCGACGCTGAGTTTGTCGGGGTCATAATCCGCATCCTGCACCTGGATATGTCCGCTGTTGAGGCGCAGGGTGGTCTCCATGGAACTGCGCATTTCGCCTTGAAAGAAGGCAGCGATGAACATCAGCAATGCCGTTCCCATGGCAAGAGCCAGCCCCGAAAGGATGGAGCGGCGGCGATGCCTGCCCAAATTGCGATACGCCATTTTGAAATAATTCATCATAAGATTTCCTTTTGCTCAGGTCGCCGTCCCCGGCGACCGCCGCCGAGGACGACGGCTTGGAGCAGATTAAACGTAATGCAACGCTTCCGCCGGTTCACGCCTGGAAGCTTCGATTGCCGGGTATAACGCCGCAAGAGCAGCAATGATGGCAACCGTTAACGCGTGTTGAAGCACCTTCAATGGAACCAATTGAGGATAGATGCTTCCACTGATCAGGGCGGTATATTCGGTCAGGTTGGCGAACTGACTGTAGTCAAGGCCAACAACACCGAGTATTCCATTGATAAGCGTCCCTAAAATCGCGCCCAATATCGCTCCCATCACACCGATCAGGATTCCCTCCAACAGGAACAGGAAGGTGATCTCGCGCGGCTTCAATCCCAGCGCGCCGATGATGCCGATCTCGCGTGTGCGCTCGAAGACCGCCATCATCAGCAGGTTGAGAATGCCAATGGCGGCGATGCCCAGCATAAAGACCCCAAAGACGCTCATGACTGACGTTTTCATGTCCATGGTCTTTTTCAAGTCCGGGATGGATGTTTCCCAACTTTCCACTTCATAACCCGGCGTCGAATTGTTGATGGCATTGATCACACCCGCTTCCTGTCCGATCTGTTTCAGGGAAACAACCACTTCGGTTACCTGCCCATCCAGACCGAACAGTTGCTGTGCTTCACCAAGCGACATGTAAATGGTGGTTTTCTCCACCGAAGGCACACCAACATCGTAAATACCGACAACTGTCATCGTGCGTTGACGTGTCTGCTCGTGGGTCGAACTGCCGACCATCGTGATGCGGTCGCCAACTTCGATTTCCATGGCGGTAGCCAGTCCCTGTCCGATGACGATCAGGTCGCCATCGTCCGGGCTCAGGTAACGCCCGCTTGAAATATTATCCGCCACTGGAGTGATCAGGACTTCCTTGTCGGTTTCAACGCCGATGATCGAGACAGAAAAAGCGCCTTCGCGGTTGGTGACCAATCCGCTGGTGACGATGCGTTTCGATGCGATCACAACTTCGGGGTGCGCCTCCGCTGCCTGTACAACGGTATCCGGGTTCTCCATCGGGAGCAATGGCTTTCGTCCCGCCTTCTCGTTGTAGCCGGGCGCATGGACTTGAATATTGCCTCCCAGCAACTGAATGGCATTACCATAAATTGCCTGTTCGAACCCGCCGATGAGCCCGTCGTAGAACACTAGCAGGGACATCGTGACGCCCATGCCAACAGCAATCAGGAGCGTTCTGCGGCGCTGCCGCCAGACATTGCGCCATGCAAGGCGCAGGTATAAATTCATGGTGATTTCCTTTCTATGTTGAGGAGGTGAATTCCGATTCTGTTTTACGCAAGCCGTATTCCATTACATACAACAGTTTGTCAATGATTTCCTGCGTTTTCGCGGAACGCGCCCATTTCATGATGTCCTTCTGTTTCGTGCTTTCATTAAGGAAATATGTGCTGATGGCATTGTTCCATGTTTCCATGACCATCACCGCCAGGTCCACGTCCACGCTCGAATCAACCTCGCTGCGCTCAATGGCTTGCTGGATCATCGCCGCCAGCGTTTTGGTGGACTGTTTGCGGTACTCTTCAAAATCCTTTCCATAATACATACCTTCACCTAGCAGCACGCGGCCGATGGCTTGCACCAGGCGCGGGTTCGTGGAGTTGAACTCCATGCCGGTCTTTATCATCCAGCGATAATATTGAAACGTATCCATGTTTGTGCTTGACGGATGCTTATCCATGAAGAATTCCATCTTTTCATGCGCAAGCATATCAATCAAATGTTTGAAGACATCCAGTTTATCTTCAAAATATTGATAGAAACTGCCCTTCGAGATCCCGCTGTTCGCCACGATGCGGTTGATGGACGCGGCTTCAAAACCATACTCCGCAAATTCATGTATTGCGGCATTGACGATGGTTTGTCGTTTCTCATCGGGAAGATTGAAAAAGGTTTGTTTGGGCATGTAAAATGTGACCTCCAAGTCATATGACCACAAGGTCACATTCTACGCTGATTCCCCCGCTTGTCAAGGAGGATGAATGTCACAACCACCTTCCCCCAAGCCAACTTCATCAACAACCCCGCCCTCCAAAAAGCGACCGCGGCCATGCCATGTGCCAGCACTGCAAAAAATGGCGGCGTCTCATTTGTGTAATATGTCCAACATTCGCGCGTTGTCCCCCACAGCTCAAGGAAGTATCCCAGCCCCGTGCCTGCGATGAATGTCAGCAAAGCAAAGCGATGATCCGTTGGCGTGACGATCAGCAGAATACACAATATCAACGCCAGCCATGTATGGGACTTGTCAAATGTTGGGGAAACAAAGACCAGCATCAAGATTAAGAAGGAAGCGAAGGTCAGCCAATAGAAAATAGAGAATAGAGATTGGAGATTAGTTGTCTTGCTTCGTTTGCTTGCTTGTTCAACAGCCCAATCTAAAAATCTTGCAATTCTATCAATAGACAAACTTGCAATCGGCCAGGCAGGGATGATCCAAAGCGGCGGACGCTCCGCCGTGTAATAATGCCAGAGATTCGTTTGCGTGCCCCATGACTCAATTGCCAGCCCGCCGCAGATGCCGACGAAGATGATCAACACATCCGTTTTGAGATTCGCGCGCGTCACAATCGTAATGGACATGAACAGGAAAACGCCAAGCAACAGCCAATCCATGTACAGCCACCATGTGCCGCTCCAATCCACATAGGTAAAATATTCCTCCGCCAGCGGCCACCAAATGTAAACGATCAAAAAAATGGTGACAAAGAATCCCCCGAGGAGAATGGACGAGTCACGAGTCCAGAAAGGTTGTCTTTGGTTTTCCATGCGGCGCATTATATCTGTTTTTGTTGACATTTCTTTTCCCCTCGTCTACACTACATCCATGCTTGCTAGAATATTTTCCTGCGCTGTTGTTGGTCTTGAAGGTGTCATTGTTGAAGTGGAGGTGGACTACACCAACGGTCTGCCCGGCATGACCATTGTTGGTCTGCCCGATACAGCTGTGCAGGAGAGCCGCGAGCGCGTGCAAACTGCCGTGAAAAACGCGGGCTTGCATTTTCCTCGTCATCGCATTGTTGTCAACCTTGCGCCTGCCACAGTCCGCAAAGAGGGGCCATCCTACGACCTCCCTATCGCGCTCGGCGTCATCGTCCTTGCGGGCTTTCTCCCTCATGACAAAGTTGAAAACACAATGGTCATCGGCGAGCTTTCACTCGACGGTGTTGTGCGTCACGCGCGCGGCGTTTTGCCCATGGCCGCTTGCGCGCGTGCAAATGGATTCAAGCGGATGTTCGTCCCCGAAGTGGATGCGCCCGAAGCGGCTTTGATTCCAGACCTTGAAATTATCCCGGTCAAAACGCTTGCGGATCTCTTCGACCATTTATCTGGTCGGCGTTTAATTGAGCCTTATCTCCCCTCAGCAGATTCACTTGAGCCGTTATTCACGCCAACAGACTTCAGCGAAGTGAAGGGGCAGGAACACGTCAAACGCGCACTCGAAGTTGCCGCAGCAGGTGGACACAATGTACTAATGGTGGGAAGTCCCGGCGCAGGTAAAACTTTATTGGCGCGCGCAATGCCTGGCATTCTCCCAGAGATGAGCATCGAAGAATCGTTGGATGTCACACGCATTTATTCCGTCGCAGATCAACTCCCCGCAGGCACAGCGTTAATTCGACATCGTCCATTTCGTTCGCCGCATCATACCATTTCACATGCTGGCTTGGTGGGTGGAGGAAATATCCCCAAGCCTGGTGAAATTTCCCTAGCACATCGAGGTGTTTTATTTTTGGACGAATTCCCCGAATTCGGCACACGCGTCCTTGAAGTGATGCGCCAGCCAATGGAAGATAAAGTTGTCACCATCAGCCGCGCCAAAGGCTCATTGACTTTTTCAGCAAACTTTCAATTAATCGCCGCGATGAATCCATGTCCTTGCGGCTGGTATGGCGACTCACTTAAACCATGTACCTGTGCACCTGCAATGGTAACGAAATATCAAAAACGAATCTCAGGTCCATTGCTGGACCGCATTGACATCCACATCGAAGTCCCGCGTGTGGATTATGAAAAGTTAAGTGGGTACAAATCTAGCGAGTCATCCGAATCCATTCGCGCTCGTGTACAAGCCGCTAGAAATATTCAGCAAACCCGATTCGCGAATCCCAATTCCCGAACATCCAGCATCATCTCCAACGCCGACATGCGCATCGGGGAGATCCGCCAATTTTGTCAGTTGCAGGTTGAGGGTCAGAGCTTGATGCGCTCGGCGATGAGTCAATTGCAGTTATCCGCGCGCGCCTATCATCGCATTCTCAAACTCGCGCGCACGATTGCAGATTTGGCGGGGAGTGAAGATATCCAATCTACACATCTGGCGGAGGCGTTGCAGTATCGTCCAAAGATTATGATGGGTTGAAGAAACAATTAATGTTGCAAATTGAATTGTCAGATATATGATGAAATTTGGCGAATGGATTGATCGTTTATGGATATAAGTTTCGACCTTCTGTCAAGTAGTTGGTTCAGGAATAAATACATCGACTAAGACCAAAAGTAAAATGCAAATGCCTGTCACTTTTTTTCTTCCAGCATTAGTTCTTATTCATCAGGCTTTGATAAAGGCTTATCGTTTCCTGCATGGGGCTGGCGTTCAGTTCTTCAAATAGGGTCTTTTGGAGCTTTGTAAATGTCCGTGTGACACTGGAACGGTCGCCCAAAGCCGCGTAAGCTCGCAAAGATTGACGATACAGATCTTCGTTTAGCGGGTCAAGCGAAATAGCTTTTTCAATATATTCAACTGCCTGCTTGTAAACCCGCCCCGAAAAATAACGGGCAGATAATTCCTGAAGTGCGTTCAGATAGGTCTGTGCCAGCCTTCTCCGTTCGGGGAACACCCATTCGTAATAAAGATTTTGCAGATATTCTCCCTGATACAACGAGACAGCCCGCTCATACCATTCGATTGTTGTTTCATCATTCGTTGCAGAACGCGCCTTGGCAATGGACAGATTGAATTCGTCCACGTCGATGGTGAAACGGGCGGAATCCAACCAGTACTCCCCTACTTCAACGAGGATTAATCTTGGGCTGTCGGCTCCAGCCTTGAGCGCGTTGCGGAGGCGGGACAAGGCGGTATGAAATGCTGTCCGGCTGGTGCGTTCCTTTTCACCCCAGATGGCATCAAAGGCTTTATCCGCTGGGATCTTCTCACCGCGCATTGTGACAAAATACGCCAGCAGGTCACGCGCCTTGGCAGAGACCCAGCGCTCCTGCGAAACCTCTTTTCCATTCAATAGCACGTGAAAATTCCCAAAGCATTGCACTTGAACCGAATAGCGTTCTTGAAGTGAAGTGTGAATCGGTTTCTCCGGCAGGTTTTCCAACACACGTTCAAGGAAGGGACTCTTCTCCCCCGCGCGGATCAATGCCTCACTCACCACCTGTGAACGGATACCCTGATCGAGAAAAAGTTGGAACGTGCGCGAAGCTTCGATCAAACGCAGCGCTTTGCGGGCATAGTCCAACCCGCTTTCGGGGCGTTTCGTTTCAAGATGAATATATGCCAGACCAAAATACACCATCGCCAGCGGAATGCGGAACTGCCTGCGCTCACCCACTTCTATTAATTCACCGAATAATCTTTCAGCTTTATCAAGTTGACGATTCTCCAACGCGACATCAGCCAAAACGCTGCGGCAGACATACGCCTCATACGTATCAGGGTTGCCTGTGTACGACCACAAGGCACCTTCGGCAAGCTGACGGGCTTCTTCCACGCGACCCTGCCCGCACAGGTTATAGGCAAGATAACCGGTTGCCATCAGTTGTTCGTACGAAGCCAGTCCCAATTGATGTCCGATCTCCATGCCCTGACGAAGACTGGCTTCTGCGCGCGCAGTTTCACTCATGCGCGTCAAGACATTACCCAAGGCGGTATAAGCACTCGGCAGCAATTCCTTTAAATGCAAAGTTTGTGCGATCTGCAAGCTGCGTTCGGCATATAGCAAAGACTTATCCAGCTCGCGCCAATACAAATACGGCGTAACAAGCGAGATATATGCCTGCGCGCCGATCGGTGAAAATTCTTCCGGCGCGATCCGCAAGGCTTCCTGGCAGTAGCGCACCGTCGCCTGCGGGTCACCGTGCCACCAGCAAATTTGACCAAGTGATTGCAAAAAATTCGCGCGTGCCAAAGCGCTGATGTGTTTCTCCGCCAGCCGCGCTTCCTCTACGGCTTCTTCGGCGAGTTGACGTCCGTTATCCATACCGGTGAGAAAGCCTGCGCTCTTCGCCAGCGACATGAGGGCTTCGGCGCGGGCAGCGTGATCTTCGTTGGCAAACGACAACGCCTCTTTGGATAACGTCTCTGCCTGACGATAATTGCCTTGTGCGCGGTTCACTTCAGCAAGGCGAGTGAGCGCGCGGCACACCCCACTCGAATTCGTTTGCACCGCAAATGATGAACGCGAATCTTCAAACGCTGCAATTGCCGCGCCCGTCTGCCCCAGCCGCCAGTGGGTGTTGCCATGTTGCAGGATTAACTCGGGGTTGGCTTTCATCACATCATTCGGTAATGCATTGAGATAACGGTGCAATACTTCCACACGCCCACGTTCGACGTAATCGGCGGCGAAGATGGATACGACTCTTGCGGCGGATTCAAAATCGCGGGCATTGAGATAATGCGGAAGCGACGCCTCCAACTCGCCCTGTGACTCATAGTACGCGCCTGCGCTTCTCTCCACGCCGACAACTGATTCTGTTTCGACGCGTTGCAGGCGGCTGAGAAGGAATTCGCGGAAGAGATAGTGGTAGCGATACCACCGTTTCTGCGAATCCAACGAAGACAGGAAAAGATTCTGCTTCTCCAACTCCTCCAAAATGGATTGGGCGTTCTTCACACCCGCCACCGTATTGCAAGCGGATGCATCCATTTGGCTGAGAATGGAAGTTCGCAATAAAAACTGTTGTATATCTTCAGGCAGTCGTTTGAAGACCTCCTCTGCCAGATAATCGAAGACGAATTGCTGCGAGCCGCTCAAGCCTGAAAGCATGGCGTTGACATCCTGCGCATCGCGTCCATTTAAAGAGGAGCGCACGATCTGCAAAGCCGCCACCCAGCCTTCGGTCTTTTCACTTAATAAGCTCAGGCTTTCATTTGAAATATCAGGCAGGCTGGACTGCATCCAATTGGAAACTTCTTCATCACGGAAGCGCAGGGATGAGGCGCGCAACTCCGCCAGTTGACCGCGCGCCCGCAAACGCGCCAATGCCAACGGAGGGTCCATGCGGGTGGAGATGATAAGCCGTAAACCTTCTGGGGCGTTCTCTAATAGAAAGTCCACCAGTTGATGGACGACAGGGCTGGTGACGTAGTGATAATCTTCCAGCACGACCAGCCAGGGAGTTTCGATCTGTTCGGTAAGTTCGTTGACCAGAACGGTCAACACCCGTTGAGGGGAAATGGTCGCTTCAGCGCTATCTAACAAAGATTGGGCAGTTTGACCAATGGCATGTGTCACCGAGTCAGGGGCATGTTTCATACTCCTGAGGGATTCGATCAAATAGGTGAGGAAAACCATCGGGTCGGAATCTTGTGCGTCGAGGGTGTACCAGGCAAAGGCGGAGTCGGAGGCGTTGATAAAGTCGGCGAGCAGGGTCGTTTTGCCGTATCCGGCTGGGGCGGAGAGCAAGGTCAGTCGTTTATCCGCTGTGGAATCAAGCCAGTCCAACAGGCGCGGGCGGGGCAAAAGCTCGGGGCGCGGACGAGGAACGAGAAATTTTGTACGAAGAAGAATTGAGGGCTTCATTTGAGAAGGTGGAGAAGTCTGACAATTATAGTCGGCGAAAATCCCAATTTGCAAACTATTTGCAAATTGGGCATGATAGTATTTTACAATCACCCCATAAAACAAGAGGAGAAACCATGAAAAGAGTTACCCTGTTCCTTTCCCTGCTGGTTGCGCTTTCGATGATTCTGAGCGCATGCGGCGGTGGAGCACCCGAAACTTCGGCACCTGCTGAACCTGAAGCTGCCGCCACGGATGCCCCTGCTTCTACCGAAGCTCCCGCGGCTGGACCCGTCGTTTTGAAGTACGCCAGCTCGGCGAACATCACGACCTGGGACCCCATCGCTTCCTTCTCGACCGAGGCTGCTTACATGGCGAACATGTATGAGCAACTGGTGCGCGTCAACCCGCCTGGCAGCGCCGAGAAATATTCCCCCCTGCTTGCTGAAAGCTGGGAGCACAGCGACGATGGTTTGGTCTGGACGTTCAAACTCCGCCCCGATGTGAAGTTCCATGACGGCGAGACGATGAACGCGGATGCCGTTGTAAAATCGATCATGCTTGCCAAGGAAAAAGCCGGCGCGTCCTTCATCTGGCTCCCGCTCGATACCGTGGAAGCCGTGGATGACCTGACCGTCAAGTTCACGTTGAAGTGGGCGCAGCCGTTGGAATTGATCCTCGGTTCGGAATACGCCGCGTACATCGTCAGCCCGAAGGCGCTGGATGCCGCCGCTGCGGATGAGAACTTCTGGACTTCCGGCGTGGACGCGGGTACGGGTCCGTACATGCTCGAATCCTACACCCCCGACCAGGAAATCGTCCTGACCCAATTTGCAGATTATTGGGGCGGTTGGGAAGCGGGTCAATACGAGAAGGTTTTGGTCACCATCGTTCCTGAAGCCACCACCCGCCAGCAATTGCTCGAAAGCGGTGAAGTGGACCTCGTCACCAGCGTCCCTGCGGATGCCTTTGACTCCTTCGCTTCAAACCCCGACTACTTCACCTCCCTCGAACCCGCGCTCTTCAATTATACGGCTTTCTTCAACACCTTGAAGGCGCCGTTGGATGATGTGAAGGTTCGTCAGGCGTTATCCTACGCGATCCCCTACGAAGACATCATCGCCATCGGCGCGAACGGACGCGGCACCCAGAGTCGCGGCACGGTGCCTGCAGGTGTGTTCCCCTACTCGGAAGACGTTCCGCAATACACCTACGACATCGAAAAAGCCAAGGCGCTGCTCGCAGAAGCGGGTCACGAAGGCGGCGGTTTCAGCCTCAAACTGACCTATGCTTCCGAGAACTCCACCGAAGAAACTTTCGCTCCGTTGATCAAGGACTCCTTCGCCCAGATCGGTGTGGACGTTACCATCGAAGCGCTTGAATTCACCCAGCAGTGGGAACTTGCCAAGACCGACCCCGCCAATGCACAGGACATCTTCCTGCTCCTCTACTGGCCCACCTACTCGGATGCCGGTGCGGATAACATGTGGAGCATGTTCTATGGCAACCCGGAAAACCCCGGCAACCTGAACGCCACCAAGTTCAACCTGTCCTACTGGATGAACGCTGACTACAACGCTCTTGTGGATGAAGCTGGTGGGCTGAGCGGCACAGACCTCGCTGCCTCCACCGCCAAGTACACCGAAGCGCAAACCCTGCTCGTGGATCAGGCGCCCGCCGCCTTCCTCTTCGACACGATGGTCGCCTTTGTCATCCCGAACCATGTGAGCGGTTTCCAATACAATTTGAACTACCCGGACGTGCGCTTCTGGTTCTACGACCTGCGCCCGGCTAACTAATATTACAGCGCAAAGTCAGGCTCAAAGCCGCAGTCCTCGGCGGCGTATTACTGGAAAACTCCTGCGCCGTCCCCGGCGCAGGGAGCAACTTTGCGCTGTAATACTAAATAGGGTGTAAATAATCAAACACAAGACCTGACAGGTTTTGATAACCTGTCAGGTCTTGTAAAATCCATTCATGCAAAAACTTGAATTCCTTCTTCGGCGTTTGGGCACATCATTGTTCGTCTTGATCGGCGTATCGGTCATCACGTTCTTCATTGCGCGAGTCGTGCCATCCAACCCGGCGGCGTTGTATATCGGTCCCAAGGCACGCGCGGAGGATATTGAACGAGTCACAAAACAACTTGGGCTCGACAAACCGTTACCCGTTCAATATGCCGTCTACATGCAAGAATTATTACGCGGCGACTTGGGCAATTCCATTTCCACCAAGCGCCCGATCACAGAAGAACTCGCGGGACGCATTCCTGCCACACTTGAATTACTTTTTTCAGGCATGTTTATCGCGATATTGTTCGGTGTGCCGCTCGGGGTTCTCAGTGCGCGCTGGCAAGGCAAACCGTTCGACTGGATGGTGCGCGTGATCTCGATCGTTGGCGTTTCAATGCCTGCATTTTTTCTTGGACTTATTTTTCAGATCGTCTTTTTTAGAAACCTGGACATTCTCCCATTGGCTGGGCGTGTGGACAGTGACCTGCGATTTTCGCATCCATTGACGGAAATCACCAACTTCATTCTGCTCGATTCACTCTTAACCTCAAACTGGGTCACCTTCAAAGATGCTTTTCTGCATCTGATCCTTCCCGCCCTTACCCTTGCGGCATATCCCATTGGTCTGGTCGCCCGCATGACGCGTGCCGCCATGCTCGAAGTGTTGGAGCAGGATTACATCCGCACGGCACGCGCCTACGGCATTCGGCAATACATCATCATTTATTTTTATGCCTTGAAGAACGCTATCAGCCCAACTCTGACCGTTATTGGCTTGACCTTTGCCTTTGCATTGACGGGAACATTCTTCGTCGAAGTTTTATTCAACTGGCCCGGGCTGGGGCTGTTCACCGTCCGTTCGTTGCTCAACCTTGATTATCCCGCCATCATGGGCATGACCCTCTTCGGCGCGACCGGATACGTCATCATCAATCTCGTCGTTGACCTGCTGCAAGCCTGGATTGATCCGCGTGTGAGTTTGAGATAACCATGGCCGCCACTACATCCCCCCTCACTGAGTCAGCCAATCAACGCACAGCGCGGCATGTGCTGACTGTCATTTTGCGCGACCCGCTTTCATCTATCAGCACGGTCATCATCGTCATTGTATTTCTGGTGGCGATCTTTGCCAATCAAGTCGCTCCGTTTCCTGAAGAAGGCAAGGGCAAGACGAACGCCCCCAACACCTTAATGTCTCCCTCCTCCGAACATTGGTTCGGCACAGATAAGCTCGGTCGCGATATTTTAAGCCGCGTCATCTTGGGTGCACGTTCGGCGCTGGTCATCCCAATGGGCGTGGTCTTGTTCGCGGTCATCATCGGTGCGCCGCTGGGAGCCTTGGCTGGCTACAAAGGTGGCTGGGTGGATGAAGTCATCATGCGCATCACCGACCTGTTCCTTGCCTTCCCTTCATTATTGCTTGCAATGGCAATCGCCTCTGCTCTTGGGCGCGGATTGGATAAAGCTGCCATTGCGCTCATCATCTCATGGTGGCCGTGGTACACGCGCATCGCGCGCGGGGTGGCGGTCAGTTTACGGGAGCGATATTTCGTAGAGGCCGCTCAAGCCGTCGGTGTGAGTGAGGCGGTTATTATCTTCCGTCATATTTTGCCGAATACCATCTCCCCCATTTTGGTGCAAGCCACAGTGGATATGGGCACGGTCATCCTTGCGATGGGCGGGCTTGCGTTTCTCGGGCTTGGCACCCAGCCGCCCGCCCCCGATTGGGGCTTGATGGTCAGCGACGGCAGAAATTACATCCTTGACCAGTGGTGGATCGCGACCTTCCCCGGCATGGCAATTTTTATCGTTGTGCTTGCGTTCAATCTATTAGGCGACACCCTGCGCGACATCTTTGACCCGAGGCAGTATAGGTGACACGTCATTGCGAGGGCGCTCTTGTTCTTCCCTGGCACCGCCCGCCAGGGCAGGTGTGCCCGAAGCAATCTCCTACTTACATGAGATTGCTTCGTCGGGATACTTGCCCAGTACGCAAGTGCTGGGAGAGCACCCTCCTCGCAATGACGGGTAAAAGTATTTTATGAGCACATTATTGACTGTATCTGACTTAAGCCTCGAATTCAAAACCGAGCGCGGCACTTTGAAGGCATTGAATGGCATCTCCTTCGATGTGCGCACGCGTGAGATATTCGGCTTGGTCGGTGAGACAGGCTGCGGCAAGACCGTAACCGGGCTTTCGATTCTGCGTCTGCTTCCGCGTTCGGCACGAATCACCAATGGCGAGATCGTTTTTTGGGATAAGAACTTGCTGACCGTGCCTGATAAAGAAATGGAATCGATCCGTGGCAACGACATCGCCATGATATTCCAAGACCCGTCCTCTTCGCTCAACCCGGTCTTCACCATCGGCTCGCAAATGGAACGTGTGCTTCGTCAGCATAAAGGGATGAACAACAAAGCTGCAAATGAACGCGCATCGCAAATGCTGACCGCCGTTGGTCTGCCGGATGTCAAGCGCATGTTGGCGGCCTATCCGCATCAACTTTCGGGCGGGCAGCAGCAGCGTGTGATGATCGCGATGGCACTCTCCTGCGAGCCGCGCCTGCTCATCGCCGATGAACCGACGACAGCACTCGATGTCACCATTCAAGCGCAAATCCTTCGCCTGCTGCGCGAGCTGCAAACGCAATTCGATTTTTCCGTCATTCTCATCACCCACAACCTCGGCGTCGTCGCGCAGACCTGCGACCGGCTCGCCGTTTTGTATGCCGGGCGTGTGGCAGAGATCGGCTCGACGAATGACATCTTCAACAACCCGCAGCATCCCTACACACGCGGATTAATGAACGCCATTCCCAAACCGGGTTCGCGCGGCAAACGCATGGAAGCGATTCCCGGCACGGTTCCGTCCAACCCCGGCGCAGTACAAGGTTGCCCGTTCGCGCCTCGTTGTGAATTTGCTTTTGAGCGCTGTACCACCAAGACGCCTTCATTATTGAATGTAAGCGATGGGCATCTCGCTTCATGTTTTTTAGTAGACCACGCTGGTTGAGTAGTGGCGCGTAATCGTCGCGCCACGTACACTTGCACCGAACGCAAGTGCGGTGTCGAAACCAGCAATTAACAAAAGTGATCCTGGAACTGGTGGTCTCGATACGCCCCGACGAACACGGGGCTACTCGACCACCGAACAGATAACAATGACTAACCTTATCGAAGTTCATTCTCTCAAAAAACATTTCCAACTGCCGGGCGGCTGGCTTTCGGGCGACATTAAACACGTCTACGCCGTGGATGGGGTCGACCTCGCCATCGCATCCGGCGAGACGTTTGGGCTGGTCGGTGAATCCGGCTGCGGGAAGACGACGCTCGGGCGGATGATCCTGCGGCTGATCGAGCCGACATCCGGCAAAGTCGTCTTTGACGGCAAAGACATCACCGCCATCGACAAGCGGAACATGAAACCCATCCGCCGCGAAATGCAGATCGTGTTCCAGAACCCACTCTCGTCGTTGAGTCCGCGTTTGAAAGTGGAGCAAATCGTCGCCGAGCCGTTGGCCACGCACAATGTTTTGACAAAGGATGAAATCCGTCCGCGGGTGATCGAATTATTGGAACAAGTTGGTTTGGGTGAACAGCACCTCGACCGCTTCCCACATGAAATGTCTGGCGGGCAATGTCAACGGGTGGCGGTGGCACGGGCATTGGCGTTGAACCCGAAGTTGATCGTGCTGGATGAACCCACGTCCGCGTTGGATGTATCGGTGCAGGCGCAGATCATCAACCTGCTGGATGAACTCAAAAAGTCGCTGGGCTTGACTTATCTTTTTATCTCACATGACCTGAACGTGGTGCAGCACATCAGTGATCGCATCGGTGTAATGTATCTGGGCAAGTTGGTGGAAGCCGGCTCGGCAGAGGATGTGTACAGCGAGCCATTGCATCCGTACACTCAGGCGTTGTTCAGCGCGATCCCCATGCCGGTGGTTGGAGATCAGCGTGAGTTGAAAGTATTGGAAGGTAATGTGCCGAGTCCCGTCAACCCGCCGAGTGGATGTCGCTTTCACACGCGCTGCCCGATCGCGCAGGAAATCTGTCAGAAAACAGAACCAGTTTTACGTCAGGTACGAGGCGGGCGTCAAGTCGCTTGTCATTTTGTCGAGCCACCAGCTCAAGGCGGCATCCTCGCCGCCGGGACGGCGGCTAGAGCTTTATCAGAATAGATCCCATTCTTGGAGAATGTCATGAGTCGTTTATTTGGAATCGCCGGTGTGCAAATGTCCGTTGAAGCATGGGACATGGACGGGACGTTCGAGAAAATAGCGGACGTGGCATTGAACATCCGCAAGCAGATGCCGTGGGTCAATATGGTGGTGTATCACGAACTGGTGGTTCCGGGGCTGGTGCAGTTCAAAACGCCCGTGGATGTGAACTGGTGGAAAAAAAATAGCGGACCTGTGCCCGGTCCGCAAACGGATCGTCTCTGCGAGTTGGCGCGTAAGACGAGACAATGGCTCGTGCCCGGTTCGATGTGGGAAATGGTGGACGACAAAATGTACAACACGTCGGTGGTGATCTCACCGGATGGCGACATCGTGGCGAAGTATCGCAAGATGTTCCCGTGGCTGCCATACGAAGCCGGGACAACACCGGGCGATCAATTTTGTGTTTTTGATATTCCGAACGTGGGGCGATTTGGTCTTTGTATTTGCTACGACATGTGGTTCCCCGAAGTTTCGCGCACACTGGCATGGATGGGCGCCGAGGTCATCATTCAACCAACACTCACGCCTACATCTGACCGCGAGTTGGAATTGGTCATGGCGCGCGCGAATGCGTTGTTCAATCAATGCTATTTCGTCAGCATCAACGGTATCGGGCAATGGGGCGGCGGTCGTTCTACCATCATTGATCCCGATGGGCGTATTTTGCAGCAAGCCGGAACGAATCAAACTTTCATGACCGAGATGCTCGATCTCGATCACACCACGCGCACACGCGAATATGGCACGCTGGGCTTGGCGCAAACGTTGAAACAATTACGCGATTCGGGGCACAAATTCCCGGTCTATGAAAATCACGGACTGACCGAAGGAGGTTTCGACCAGTTGGGAAAACTGAAGTTCCACCATATCAACAACGAACCATAAAGGAGGTCGTCAGGGGCTGCACGTTTTCATTTTCACTTGCCGTCATCCATCACCAAAGGAGAAAAAATGAAAAAGTCCATTATCGGAGCGTGCATCGTTATGCTCCTGGTCGTCTCTTTGCTTTTGCCTTCACGATCTGCGGTGCAGGCGCAAGCCACTATCATCTACACCACCAATTTCAACAGTGGCTATACTGGCTGGACAGCCTCCGGCGCCGTGGATAGCGTAGCCACTCCATCCATCGTGCCCAATTCCACGCGCTTGCGCGGACTGGCAAGCATCACCCGCACGATCTCCACGGTCGGCTACACCGATATTTCCGTCACATGGAATATGGCAGCCTCTTCACTGGAAAGCGCCGATCACTGCTATGTGGAGATCAACACCGGCAGCGGCTGGACCGCCATCGGCACATTGAACGACGGGCAGGATACTTCCACGTTCTTTACCGGGACAAGCAATAACATCGCCGGTGCCAATCAAAACGCAAATTTCCAAGTCCGTTATCGCGGCAGCGGCGCAACCACCGGGGATTACTGCTATGCCGAAGATATCACCGTCACGGGCACATCTGGCACCGCACCCACCAACACCCCGACCCTCACGCCCACCCCACAAGGACCGACACCCACACCGCCTCCGGGCGGCTCCGTCCCCGGCGACCCGCTGACGGGCGATGGAAACGTCACCCGCACACTGCTCACCTACAACGACCTGATGACAGGTTCCAGTTCTGCACCCGTGAACGATAGCGCCTTTGCTTTACCAGCCAATGCTGCCATGCCCGATCATGTCTTTGAAGGCAAGCTCGAGTTAACAAACGAAGCCACCAGCGGCGGGTTCTCCGAAGTCAAAGATACCTATCGATACACCGGCGCTGGCGACGACCCGCGTAAGCATTTGCCTGAATTCAGTTTCGAGTTCGTGCAGAACGGCAGTCATCTGATCCCAGTCACCCAGGGTCTGATCTACACCGGGCATCTCTACTGGAATTACATCATCGGTCCGGGACGCGCCTGGAAGGAAACCAGCGACAACGGCTACTCACGCGCTGCCTTCCCATTCGCGCTTATTCAGCGCAATGCCAACTGCACCCACAACGGCGTGATGACCTTCCTCTTCAACAACAGCGGCATATCCAAAGTCCGCTATCAGATCACGCAGGAAACCTGTGTCTATTACAAGGTTAACATGTGGGGACAACTGACCGCCACATATTCTCCCTACGCTGTGACGGATGCTGCGACTCTTAAAGCGAATCATGCGCTGGAAGTTGGCAACCGCCTCCCGACCAAGCCGATAGCTGATCTTGCCACCGATTACCCGTCCTCCGCTGTGGATGTCAACGTCTTTGGCAGCGGCATTACCGCTGAGCATATGACTTATTACGGTGTGATCTACAACGGCGTTAACTACGTCTCAGGCTGTACCACGCGGTATGGCACTTATGCGTTCTGTGAAAACCTGCGCGCGCCTTCGTATTCCACGGCAAAGTCCGCATTTGCAAGCACCGCGTTAATGCGCCTCGGTCAAAAATACGGCACTGGTGTGTACAACCTGCTTGTCAAAGACTATCTCCCTGAAACTACATCCAGCATCGGCACCTGGACGAACGTCACCTTCAACAACACCATCGACATGGCGACCGGCAACTACCGCCTCGCCGGTTATGAATCCGACGAAGCCGGTTCTTACATGGAAACCTTCTTCCTCGCCGAACCCTACACCGATAAGATGACTGCCGCCTTGAACTTCCCCTTCAAGGTCAATCCCGGCACATTCTGGAACTATCATTCGTCAGACACCTTCATCGTGACCCGCGCCATGAACAACTACCTGCAAACACAGGAAGGCTCGGGCGCAGACATCTTCAACATGGTCAAGAACGAAGTCTATGCGCCCATCAACCTGAGCGCCGGAGTCAGTACCATCCGCACAGACAATGGCGTTACCGGCGCACCCTTTGGCGGTTACGGTCTCTTCTGGACGCACGATGACATCGCCAAGGTCGCCAAATTCCTGAGCAACGACAACGGCATTGCCAACGGGACACAGCTCCTTCAGCCCGATATGCTCGCCGACTCGATGCAGGATGACGCCACCGACCGCGGGTTAGATACCACCGGTACGACTGTATTCAAATATAACAATGCCTTCTGGGCAAAGAATATGACCCCGTCCGAATTCCCGCAATACTCGTGCTCGTTCTGGGTCCCGTTCATGTCCGGCTACGGCGGCATCACTGTTGCCATGGCGCCCAACGGCGCAACCTACTACTACTTCAGCGACAACGAAGAATTCAGCTGGTACAACGCCGTGCATGAAATGAACAAACTCAGTCCATACTGCCTATAAAGACAGCAATTCAACACCGAAGGGTAAACAGGCTTTTTGCCTGTTCACCCTTCGCAGTTCCAATCAGACCTGCCTGGCAGGGTATATCAGTCAAATTTCGATATATGCCTTTAAAACCAAATTGTTACTCATAATTAAACGCGAAAAATATATTCGATCGTGTACACCCCTTCCCTTGCGGCTGGTATGGCGACTCACTTAAACCATGTACCTGTGCACCTGCAATGGTAACGAAATATCAAAAACGAATCTCAGGTCCATTGCTGGACCACATTGACATCCACATCGAAGTGCCGCGCGTGGATTATGAAAAGTTAAGTGGGAACAAAGTAAGCGAAACGAGTGAAGTGATCCGCCAACGCGTACAAGCCGCAAGAAGCATCCAACAATTACGATTTAACAATCGCCAATCCCCCGATATCGTCTGCAACGCGGACATGCGCATCGGGGAGATCCGGCAATTTTGCAAGTTACAACCCGAAGGCGTCGTGCTGAGCCGTGTCGAAGCATCAGAGTTTGATGCGCTCGGCGATGAGTCAACTGCAGTTATCGGCACGCGCGTATCATCGCATCCTCAAACTCGCGCGCACGATTGCAGATTTGGCGGGGAGTGAAGATATCCAATCCACACATCTGGCGGAGGCGTTGCAGTATCGTCCAAAGATCATGATGGGGTGAGAGTGCAGAAAAAACAATGGGCACTGAATTGACATTTGACACAGTGGCCCGCAGCCCATTTCCTCCTATAATCTTGAGGGAAGAGTCCCGTTCGAGGCGGTGAAGAGTTCATAGCCCAGCCCGTCCAGCACGGTTTGGTAGGCGAGCAATTCCTGCGGCTGGTCGTCCACTGCCAGGATGGAAATTTTATTCGCGTCGGTCATGGTTTGGTTTTATTCTCCATCGTACCAGTACGGCAACATTTATGTTGCGCCTGCGGTACGGCAACGTTCACGCTGCGCCTGTGCGGGGCAAGTGCGCAAAGCAGTCTCCTTGCAACGCGATATTGCTTCGTCGTGGCGCTGAGGCGCCACTCCTCGCACTGACATATCAGGCGCGGTTCATCATCATCTTGATGAACATCTGCGCGGCGGCTGGGTCGAAGTGACTGCCTGCCCCGGCGCGGATGTGTTCGAGCGTTTTCTCCTTCGTCCAGGCGGGGCGGTAGGGGCGGTCGGATGTCAACGCGTCGTACACGTCCGCCACCGCGAAGATGCGCGCCGCCAGCGGGATGGTTTCGCCCTTCAAGCCGCGCGGATAGCCGGTGCCATCCCATTTTTCGTGATGACAATAGGGAATATCCAGCGCGGGACGCAGGTACGAAATCGGAGTAAGTAATTCAAAAGCAAAGGTCGGGTGCTTGCGCATGGCAACCCATTCTTCGTCGGTCAGTTCGCCGGGTTTGAGCAGGATGTGATCCGGCACGCCCATCTTGCCGATGTCATGCAGGAGCGCGCCGCGCCTCACATGCACCAACTCCGCTTCGGTCATGCCGGCCGCGCGCGCAAGGCGTACTGTCATTTCGGCGACGCGCTGGGTATGGTTTTCGGTTTCCTTGTCGCGCAGATCGAGCGCGTGCGACCAGCCTTCGATGGTGGCATCGTAGGCGTCGAAGAGTTCCATGTTGGAATGTTGCAGGTCGGCAAACAGACTGGCGTTATCCACAGCGATGGCGGCCTGACCGGCCAGGGTCTCGAGGAATTCCAGCCAGTCCGCGTCCGGCGTGAAGGCTGTGCGGTGGTAGAGTTCCAAAACGCCCAGCAGGTTTCCCTTGGCGGCGAGCGGCATCGCAAAGTAGGAGGCGAAGCCCTCGTCCTTCACCAGTTTCTCGCGGGCGAAACGGCCCTTTTCACTGCCCAGGTCTTCGGCCTTGACGAGGACGCGTTCGAGCGCGGCGCGGCCGGCATTCCCCACGCCGAGGCGCGCCTGCGAAGTGGGGACCGCATCGGTGCGGAAACCGCGTCCTGCCGCATAAACGAGAGAATTGGTTTCCTTGAGCAATAGCACGCTGGCCGCGTCCATGCCCAGGCGTGAGGTCGCCTGCTCGAGGAAAATATTGAGGGTCAGGCGCAGGTCGAAACTGGAGGTGATGGCCTGGTCAATGGTGCGCAGGGATTGGATGTTGTGCAATTGGCGGTTGATCTGCTCCTCCGCCTGTTTGCGCTCGGTAATGTCTATGGCGGTGCCTGCCACATATTGCTTTCCAGAGACCAACTTCGGCGGGAATTTGAACACCAGCCAATTACGCACCCTGCCGTCGGCCAGCGGCACATCCTCGAAGATTTGGATGGCTTCACCCGACGCCAGGACTGCGAGATCATTCTGGCGCAGGGTCTGCGCCACATTTTCGGGCCACAAGTCGAAGTCGGTTTTCAGGTTGATTTCTTCGCGGGTGAGGTTGAAGACGCGCTCAAATTGCCGGTTGATGTAGCGAAAGGTCCAGTCCTCGGCATCCTTCATCCACGCCACCGCCGGGCTGTTATCCATAAACATCGAGAAACGTTCCTCGCTCTCGCGTATTGCATCCTCCGCCCGCCTGCGCTCGGTGATGTCGCGCGCCACACCGTAATAACCGATCACGCGCCCGCCCTCGTCGAACTGCGGGAGCAGGGTATCCTCCAGCCAGCAGTATTCGTCCGTGCGCGCATTTTCCTGGCGATAGGCGCGCGTGACGGGTTTTCCTTCGCTCAAGGCTTTGCGGGTGATGGCGGTGAGCGCGGCTTTATCCTCTGGATGAGTGTGCCGGACCCAAGCCGCGGCATCCTTAACGAAATCTGCCGCTGGAATTCCCAAAATGGATTCGACCTGCGGGCTGATAAAGGTGATCGCGCCTTGCGTGAAATCTGCTTCCACTTTGCCCATCAGGAATATCTCGTGGATGTTCTCCACCAGTTGGCGGTACTTCGCTTCCGCCTTGACCAGTTCATGCGTGCGCTGGGTCACCATGTCTTCCAGTGTGGCGTTGATATGGCGCAGGCTGGCTTCGGATCTTGCCAGCGCGGAACGCATGTTGAACAAGTCCACGAACACGCCCACTTTGGCGCGCAGGATGTCGGGGTTGAAGGGTTTGAAGATGTAATCCACCGCGCCGCTTTGGTAGCCTTCGAAAACGCGTTCTTCACTGCGCTCGATGGCGGTCAGGAAGATGATGGGCGTGTGCGCCGAACGCTCGCGCTGGCGGATGAGCGCCGCGGTCTCGAAACCGTCCATCTGCGGCATTTGCACATCGAGCAGGATCACGGCAAACTCCTGCTGTAATACAGCGCGCAGAGCCGCCTCGCCGGAGTCCGCTCTTACAAGGCGGGCGTTCACGCCGCGCAGGGATACTTCGAGCGCGTCCAGGTTTTCCGGGTGGTCGTCCACGATCAAGATGTTAATCTTTCCATCCGTCTCCATGTTCTGCTACCTTCCTTTTCCCTGATCTTGCGATGTCACATCCAAGTCAACCTGACCGGCCGCGGCATATTTCTGGGCATACATGCGGGTATCCGCATCGGCCAGTAGTTCTTCGATGGAACGATGCTTCCCGGGGTCGTAACACGCAGCCCCGAAGCTCAGCGATAACGTGTAGCGCCGGTTTTCTGTGGCGTTATGGCGCGTCAGGTTCTTTCGCAGGCGGTCAGCAATGCTCTCTGCACTGGTCTGATTGTCTTCGATTGCAAGAACGACAAACTCGTCGCCGCCTAATCGGACAATAATGTCTGAATCGCGGAAGGTTTCCTTGAGAACTTTGGCCGTCTCCAGCAGGGCCAGGTCGCCTTCGTGGTGGCCAAAATTGTCGTTGATTTGCTTCAAGCCATCCAAATCGAAGTAAAGCAGCAACAGTTGCTTGGTCAGGCGCATGGAAAATTTCAGCGCCTGCTCGGCAAAGGTCAGGAAGCCGCGCCGGTTATACAGGCCGGTCAGGCTATCCACAAGGGACAAGGTCCGCATTTTTTTGTGCTCGGCAATCTCCTGCTGTAACGTCGCGTTGACAGCGGCAAGTTGCTCAGCCTGTTGCCTGACCTTTTCGCGCATCTCGAAGAGGTGTATGAACACATCCACCTTGGCGCGCAGGATCTCGGGGTTGAAGGGCTTGAGGATGTAATCCACCGCGCCGCTCTTATAGCCTTCGAACACGCGCTCCTCACTGCGTTCGATGGCGGTCAGGAAGATGATGGGCGTGCGCGCCGAACGTTCGCGCTGGCGGATGAGCGAGGCGGTCTCGAAGCCGTCCATCTCCGGCATTTGCACGTCGAGCAGGATCACGGCAAAGTCCTGCTGTAACAGGGCGCGCAACGCCTCCTCGCCGGAGTCCGCTCTTACAAGGCGGGCGTTCACGCCGCGCAGGGATACTTCGAGCGCGTCCAGGTTTTCCGGGCGGTCGTCCACGATCAGCACAGCGGGGAGTTCGGCGGATGTCTTTTTTTCTTCGGGCATGGTTACCTCATCTCATCTCTGCTAAAAAGCGCCCGATCTCCTGCAACGGCAGGATCAAATCGGCGGCCTGGATGGCGATGGCGGCTTCGGGCATGACCTTCGCTTCGGCGGTTTTGGGATCCTGGGCGATGGTCAGCCCGCCGGCTTTCTTGATGGCAAGCAATCCCTTGGCGCCGTCGGCGCTGGCGCCTGTCAGCAGGACGCCCACCGCCCGATCCCGGTAGGATTCGGCGACCGATTCAAAAAGCACGTCTATCGAAGGCCGGGCATAGTTCACCGGCGGCTCGGTGGATAGGGCAGTGTGTCCGCGTTCGACGAGCAGGTGATAGCCGCTGGGCGCCACGTACACCCGTCCCGCGAGAAGCGGTTCCTTGTCCTCCGCCTCCGCAACCGGCAAGTGCGAACGCTCCTGGAGGAGTGAGACCAGCCGCTCCTCGCCGTCGGGTCCGCGATGCTGAACGATGACCACGCTCTTCGAATACTCCACAGGCAGGGCGAGCAGGATCGTGTTGAGCGCGTGCAGTCCGCCGAGGGAGGAACCGATCGCCACGATTTCAGATTTCGGATTCATGATTTCAGATTGCAGATTTCAGATTTATGATTTCAGATTTTGGATTTTTCATTTGCCTTTTGCAGTGTTCAGACTGACAACAAAGATGGCGACGAGTTCATCGGTCTCCTTCATCAAGGGTGCGAGAATGTCTGACTTGGCGATCTGGGTCTCGTTCAGGATTTCCAGCCAGTACAGCGATTCATCGGCTTCTTCGAGTACGATGCCGAGTTTGGAGATGAAGTCGGCTTTGGAACGGCCGCGGCAGGCGGCGCGGTAATTTGCGCCTACCGAGGTGGCCGAGCGAAAGAGCTGGTTGGCAATCGTCCGCGCTTCCCAGGTGTTCGGCAACTGCCGGCAAAGGTGAATGACCGCTTTGCCAAATTCCTTCGTCCGCTTCTTCAACATCTCCTTATCCATAAATCCTCCAATTGAAAATTTTAGATTGCAGATTTCTGATTGCAGATCGCGGAATGAAAAATCTGAAATCTCAAATCTAAAATCTCAAATCACCTAACTTTCCTGTAAATTTTTTCTCTCTCATCAAGCATTTCGTACTCCTTTTCATGCGGCGTGAATTTGAGGGATTCTTTGCTTCCCAGCGCCAGCAGTCCGCCGACGGCGAGACTTTCGTAGATCAGTTCGTGGACGCGGTTTGCGAGCGGCGCGTCGAAGTAGATCATCACGTTGCGGCACAGTACGGCGTGAAATTCATTGAACGAGGCGTCGGTGGCGAGGTTGTGCGCCGCCCAGACGATGTTCTTTTTCAAATCCGGGCGCAGGATGGCGTTCTCGTAGCGCGCGGTGTAATACTCCGAGAACTCGGCTTTGCCGCCCGCCGCGATGTAATCCTGGGTGTAGCCGCGCATGGCTTTGAGCGGATAGATGCCGGCCTTGCCTTCGTCGAGCAGCCGCTGGTTGATGTCGGTGGCGTACAGGCGCGCCCGCTCCAGCAAGCCCTCCTCGTGCAGGAGGATGGCCATCGAATAGACCTCCTCGCCCCCCGCGCAGCCCGCATGCCAGACGCGAATCGGATGCTGGTTCTTCAAGAGGGGAACGGCTTTTTGGCGGAACGCCATGTAGAAACGCGGGTCGCGGAACATGCCCGTCACATCTATCGAAAGCGTATCGAGCAGGCGCGCCATGCCAGCCGGGTCGCGCAATATCACTTCCTGCAAGCCCGAGACGGTGCGGCGTTTCTCGTCGTGCATGAACTTGGCGATGCGCCGCCGCAGGGAGGCTTCCGCGTAGCCGCGGAAGTCGTAGCCGTAATGCTGGTAGATGGCTTCCAGCAACAGGCTGATTTCGAGGGATTCGAGTTCGGAGTTGGTCATTTTGGATTTCAGATTTCAGATTTTAGATTTTAGATTTTGGATTTTAGATTTTAGATTTTGGAATTCCGCAATCTGCAATCTGCAATCATCAATCTCCAATCTTCAATCTGCAACCCTTCGACTACGCTCAGGGCAAGTCTCTAATCTGCAATCTGCAATCTGCAATCTACAATCTGCAATCACTGATACAGCCACACTCTCATCAAGCTCAACAATTGTTCCGTGTTGACCGGCTTGGTGATGTAGTCCGAGGCTCCGGCTTCGATGCACTTCTCGCGGTCGCCTTTCATGGCTTTGGCGGTCAGCGCCAGGATGGGCAGGTTCTTGAACTTGGCGATCTTGCGGATGGCGCGCATCGTTTCGTAGCCGTCCATCTCGGGCATCATGATGTCCATCAGCACGATGTCAATCCCGGGCGTCTTGTTCAGCGTGTCAATGCCGGTCTTGCCGTTCTCCGCGGAGTAGACCTCCATTTTGTGGCGTTCCAGCATGGTGGTCAGCGCGAAGATGTTGCGGATGTCGTCGTCCACCACCAGCGCTTTTTTGCCAGCCAGCGCGGTATCGGCGTGGTACAGGCGCTCGATCATCTGACGTTTGGCTTCCGGCAGTTTTGCCGCCACGCGGTGCAGGAAGAGAGTCGTCTCCGCCAGCAGGCGTTCCGGCGTGCGCGTGTCCTTGACGATCACCTCGCGCGCCAGTTTCTCCAGTTTGGTCTGCTCGGCCTTGGTCAGGTCTTTGGCGGTGTAGACCAGCACCGGCAGGTCCACCAGTTTCTCGTTTTCGCTCATCTTCTCCAGCAAATCGAAACCGGACATCTTGGGAAGTCTCAGGTCCAGCACGATGCAGTCGAATTCCTGTTTTTGCAATGCGTCCCAAGCCAGTTCGCCCGTTTCGACCGCCACGATCTCCACGTCGCCGTTGGAAGGACCGAGCAGGTCAACGATGCGTTTGCGGTCGTCCTGGTCGTCTTCCACCACCAGCAGGCGGCGTTTGGGATTTTGGATGAACTCCTTCAATTGTTCGAAGGCTTGGGCGACGGATTCGCGGCTGGCGGGTTTCTCGAGATAAGCGAATGCGCCGCGCCGCAAGCCGAGCGTGCGCGCTTCTTCGACGGTGATGATATGCACCGGGATGTGGCGCGTCTCCGGGTCTATCTTCAGGCGATCCAGCACCGTCCAGCCGTCAATGTCCGGCAGCAGGATGTCGAGGGTGACGGCGGCGGGTTTGTACTCATGCACGAGCGCGAGCGCCTCCTCGCCGCGCAGGGCGACGACACCCTTGAAGCCTTTCTCGCGCGCCAGTTCGAGCAGGATGCCCGCGAAGCCGGGGTCGTCCTCGACGATGAGGACGGTACGGTCTTCGGGTTGGATGTTCTCGCGGTCATCCCGGATCGGTTCCGGTTCAGCGACCCTGGCTTTCTCCCCGCTGACAGTTTCAGCGGCGGCAGTCGTGGGCTCGACTTTGACGGGGGGTTTGGGTTTCGGCGCAGGCTTCGGGGCGGGTGAGGCAGGCTTGGGTCCCACGGGAACCGGGCTGTAGTTCTGAGGCAGGAAGAGCGTGAAGGTGCTGCCCTTGCCGGGTTCGCTTTTCACGAGTCGCAGTTCGCCGCCCAGCAGGATGGCGATCTCGCGGCTGATGGCGAGACCCAGTCCCGTGCCGCCGTATTTGCGGCTGGTAGTGCCGTCGGCCTGCTGGAAGGCCTCGAAGATGATGCGGCTCTTATCCTCCGGGATGCCCACGCCCGTGTCTATCACCGAGAAGGCGATGACTTTGTCAGCGTGGCTCAAGGTCGGGTGGTCGTAGGACCAGCCCGAGGTCACGGGTTCGAGGCGCAGTTCCACGCTGCCCTTGTCGGTGAATTTGAAGGCGTTCGAGAGCAGGTTCTTCAAGACCTGCATCAAGCGCTTGCTGTCGGTTTGCGCGGAGCGCGGCAGTTCTTTGGCAAGGGTGAGTTTGAACTCCAAGCCCTTGTCTGCCGCCATGTGGCGGAAGGTGCGTTCGATCTGTTCGCGCACGTCGCTCATGCGCACGTCGCCCACATCCAGCGTGACCGTGCCGGATTCGATCTTGGAGAGGTCGAGGATGTCGTTGATCAGGGTGAGCAGGTCGGTGCCGGAGGAGTGGATGGTGCGCGAGTAATTGATCTGCTTGGCGTTCAGGTTGCCTTCGGGATTCTCGCTCAACTGCTGCGCCAGGATGAGCAGGCTGTTGAGCGGGGTGCGCAGTTCGTGACTCATGTTCGCCAGGAACTCGGACTTGTATTTGGAACTGACGGCCAGTTGCTCGGCTTTCTCTTCGAGCGCGCCGCGCGCCTGTTCCACCTCCAGGTTCTTGCGTTCCACTTCGGTCTTCTGCTCTTCGAGCAGGTGCGCCTTGTCTTCCAGTTCCTCGTTGGTCTGCTGCAATTCCTCCTGCTGGCTCTGCAATTCCTCGGCGAGCGACTGCGACTGCTTGAGCAGTTCCTCTGTGCGGCTGTTGGCTTCGATGGTGTTCAGCACGATGCCGATGCTCTCGGTGAGCTGCTCGAGGAACGAGACGAAGGTCTCGGAGAAGCGGTTGAAGGAAGCCAGTTCGATCACGGCTTTGACCGCGCCTTCGAACACGACCGGCAGGACGACGATATTCAGCGGGGCGGATTCGCCCAGTCCGCTGGCGACCTGGATGTAATTGCCCGGAACCTGCGTCAGCAGGATACGCTGTTTTTCGAGCGCGGCTTGCCCCACCAGCCCCTCGCCCAGCGCGAACGAATTGGCGACGTGCTTGCGCTCCTTGTAGGCGTAGGAGGAGAGCAGTTTGAGCCGTCCGCTTCCCTCGGAGATGGGAGTCGCCGCACCGCCCGCCAGCGCCGCCCGCGTCGGGATCGCCACGCTTTCGGCTTGCTCCATCAGGTAGAACACGCCGTGCTGGGCGTTGACGATGGGCGCCAGTTCGGACATCAACATGCGCGAGACGGTGATCATGTCGCGCTGTCCCTGCAACATGCGGGTGAAGCGCGCCAGGTTGGTCTTCAGCCAGTCCTGCTCGGTGTTGCGGTTGGTGGTCTCGCGCAGGTTGCTGATCATCTCGTTGATGTTGTCTTTCAGGTCGGCTACTTCGCCGCTGGCTTCCACCGTGACCGAGCGGGTCAGGTCGCCCTTGGTGACGGCGGTCGCCACATCCGCGATGGCGCGCACCTGCCCGGTCAGGTTGGCGGCGAGCTGGTTGACGTTGTCGGTCAGGTCTTTCCAGGTGCCGGCTGCGCCGGGGACGGAGGCTTGCCCGCCCAGTTTGCCTTCCACGCCCACCTCGCGCGCCACGCCCGTCACCTGGTCGGCGAAGATCGAAAGCGTGTCGGTCATGGCGTTGATGGTATCGGACAGTTCGGCGATCTCGCCCTTGGCTTCGAGAGTCAATTTCTGCCGCAGGTTGCCGTTGGCAACCGCAGTGACCACGCGGGCGATGCCGCGCACCTGGTCGGTCAGGTTGGAGGCCATGATGTTGACGTTGTCGGTCAGGTCCTTCCACGTGCCGGATACGCCGGTGACTATGGCCTGCCCGCCGAGTTTGCCCTCGGTGCCCACATCGCGCGCCACGCGCGTCACTTCGGCGGCGAAGGCGTTGAGGCGGTCCACCATGGCGTTGACTGTGTTCTTCAATTCCAGGATTTCGCCCTTCGCCTCGACTGTGATCTTGCGCGCCAGTTCTCCGTTGGCGACGGAGGTGGTCACTTCCGCGATGTTACGCACCTGGCTGGTGAGGTTGGCGGCCATCGAGTTGACGCTGTCGGTCAGGTCTTTCCACGTGCCGGAGACTCCGCGCACGTCCGCCTGCCCGCCGAGTTTGCCCTCGGTGCCCACTTCGCGCGCCACGCGCGTCACCTCCGCGGCGAAACCATTCAGTTGATCCACCATGCGGTTGATGGTGTTCTTCAATTCCAAAATCTCGCCCTTGGCGTCCACGGTGATCTTGCGGTTCAGGTCGCCGTTGGCGACGGCGGTGGTCACGTCCGCGATGTTACGCACCTGCCCGGTCAGGTTGGCGGCCATCGAGTTGACGCTGTCGGTCAAATCCTTCCACGTCCCCGACACGTCTTTCACCACAGCCTGCCCACCGAGGATGCCCTCAGTTCCCACTTCGCGCGCCACGCGCGTCACTTCCGCGGCGAAGGAGTTCAACTGATCCACCATGGTGTTCATGGTTTCCTTCAACTCGAGGATTTCGCCTTTGGCTTCGACCGTGATCTTGCGCGCCAGGTCGCCCTTGGCGACGGCGGTTGTGACGTTGGCGATGTTGCGCACCTGCCCGGTAAGATTCGCGGCCATCGAGTTCACGTTGTCGGTCAGGTCTTTCCACACGCCCGCCACGCCCGGCACCACAGCCTGCCCGCCGAGTTTGCCTTCCGTTCCCACCTCGCGCGCCACGCGCGTCACTTCGGCGGCGAAGGAATTCAGCCGATCCACCATGGCATTGACCGTGTTCTTCAATTCCAAAATCTCGCCGCGCGCCTCGACCGTGATCTTGCGCCCCAGTTCGCCGTTGGCAACGGCGGTGGTCACGTCCGCGATGTTACGCACCTGCCCGGTCAGGTTGGCGGCCATCGAGTTCACAGAATCGGTCAGGTCTTTCCACGTGCCGGAGACATCCCTGACCTGCGCCTGCCCGCCGAGTTTGCCTTCCGATCCCACTTCGCGCGCTACGCGCGTCACTTCGGCGGCAAAGGAGTTCAATTGATCCACCATGCTGTTGACGGTGATCTTCAATTCGAGGATTTCGCCGCGCGCCTCGACCGTGATCTTGCGCGCCAGGTCGCCGTTGGCGACGGCAGTGGTCACATCCGCGATGTTGCGCACCTGCCCGGTCAGGTTGGCGGCCATCGAGTTGACGCTGTCGGTCAAATCCTTCCACGTGCCGGAGACATCCTTCACCTGCGCCTGTCCGCCGAGGATGCCTTCGCTGCCCACCTCGCGCGCCACGCGCGTCACTTCGGCGGCGAAGGCGTTCAGACGATCCACCATCGCGTTGACCGTGTTCTTCAATTCCAAAATCTCGCCGCGCGCCTCGACCGTGATCTTACGGTTCAAGTCGCCGACCGCGACGGCGGTGGTCACATCCGCGATGTTGCGCACCTGCCCGGTCAGGTTTGCCGCCATCGAGTTCACAGAATCGGTCAGGTCTTTCCACGTCCCGGAGACATCCTTCACTTCGGCTTGTCCGCCCAGTTTTCCGTCGGTGCCCACTTCGCGCGCCACGCGCGTCACCTCCGCGGCGAACGAATTCAGCCGATCCACCATGGCGTTGACGGTATTCTTCAATTCGAGGATTTCGCCTTTTGCGTCCACGGTGATCTTGCGGTTCAAATCGCCATTGGCGACGGCGGTGGTCACGTCCGCGATGTTACGAACCTGCCCGGTCAGGTTCGCCGCCATCGAGTTGACGCTGTCGGTCAAATCCTTCCACGTGCCGGAAACGTCCTTCACCTGCGCCTGCCCGCCGAGGATGCCTTCGCTGCCCACTTCGCGCGCCACGCGCGTCACCTCCGCGGCGAAAGAATTCAGCCGATCCACCATGGCGTTGATCGTATCTTTCAGTTCGAGGAACTCGCCCTTCACGTCCACGGTGATCTTGCGCGAGAGGTCGCCGTTGGCGATGGCGGTGGTCACGGTGGCGATGTTGCGCACCTGTCCGGTCAGGCTGTATGCCATGAAGTTGACGTTGTCGGTCAGGTCTTTCCACGTGCCGCCCACGCCCTGCACCATCGCCTGCCCGCCCAGTTTGCCGTCCGTGCCAACCTCGCGCGCCACGCGCGTCACCTCCGCCGAGAAGGAGTTCAACTGATCCACCATGACGTTGATGGTCTCCTTCAATTCCAAAATCTCGCCGCGCGCTTCCACGGTGATGGTCTTGGAGAGGTCGCCGTTGGCGACGGCGGTCGTCACCTCGGCGATGTTACGCACCTGGTCGGTCAGGTTGGAGGCCATCGAGTTGACGTTGTCGGTCAAATCCTTCCACACGCCCGCCACGCCCGGCACAGTCGCCTGCCCGCCCAGTTTGCCTTCGGTTCCCACTTCGCGCGCCACGCGCGTCACTTCCGAGGCGAAGCCGCTCAACTGATCCACCATCGTGTTGATCGTATTCTTCAATTCGAGCAGTTCGCCGAAGAGTTCCACGGTGATCTTTCTATTTAAATCGCCGCGCGCCACAGCGGTGGTCACGTCGGCGATGTTGCGCACCTGGCTGGTCAGGTTGGATGCCATCGAGTTGACGCTGTCGGTCAAATCCTTCCACACGCCGCCCACGCCCGGCACCACCGCCTGCCCCCCGAGGCGCCCTTCGCTGCCCACCTCGCGCGCCACGCGCGTCACCTCCGAGGCGAACCCGCGCAACTGTTCCACCATCGTGTTGATGGCGTCCTTCAATTGCAGGAATTCGCCGCGCACGTCCACGGTGATCTTCTTCGAGAGGTCGCCGCCCGCCACCGCGATGGTGACGTCGGCGATGTTGCGCACCTGCCCGGTCAGGTTGCTGCCCATCAGATTGACATTCTCGGTCAGGTCCTTCCACACGCCCGCCACGCCTTTGACATCCGCCTGTCCGCCCAGTTTGCCCTCGGTGCCAACCTCGCGCGCCACGCGCGTCACTTCGGAGGCGAAGGAGTTCAACTGATCCACCATTGTGTTGACGGTGCTCTTCAATTCGAGGATTTCGCCTTTGGCTTCGACCGTGATCTTGCGCGAGAGGTCGCCCTTCGCCACCGCTGTCGTCACGTCGGCGATGTTGCGCACCTGCCCAGTCAGGTTGGACGCCATGGAGTTGACGTTGTCGGTCAAATCCTTCCACACGCCGCCCACCCCCGGAACAACCGCCTGCCCGCCCAGTTTGCCTTCGCTGCCCACCTCGCGCGCCACGCGCGTCACTTCCGAGGCGAAGCCGCGCAACTGCTCGACCATGGTGTTGATCGTGTCCTTCAATTGCAGGAACTCGCCGCGCACGTCCACCGTGATCTTTTTCGAGAGGTCGCCGGTGGCGACCGCCACGGTCACTTCGGCGATGTTGCGCACCTGCGCGGTCAGGTTATCGGCCATCGAGTTGACGCTTTCGGTCAGGTCTTTCCACGTGCCGGAAACGCCCTTGACCTTTGCCTGCCCGCCCAGTTTGCCGTCGGTACCCACTTCGCGCGCCACGCGCGTCACCTCGGCGGTGAACGCGCCCAACTGCTCGACCATGGCGTTGACCACCTTGGCGGCGCGCATGAACTCGCCTTTCAGCGAGCGCCCCTCCACTTCGGTCGCCATGCTCTGAGAGAGATCGCCCTTCGCAACCGCGCTGACCACGCGCACCATTTCGATGGCGGGCCAGGTCACGTCGTTGATCAGGGTGTTGACGGAGTTGGTCATATCCTGCCATGCGCCGCGCCCGTCTATCCCGGCGATGCGCTGGCTGATCTTGCCCTCCTCGCCGACGACCTTCCCGGCGCGCGCCAGCTCCAGCGCGAACTTCTGGTTGAAACCGACGATCTCGTTGAAGGTATCCGCGATCTTCCCGTCCACGCCGGACATGCCGACCGGCAGGCGCACGGAAAAATCACCCTCCTTCATGGCGGTCAGCGCCTGCAACAGGGTTTGCCCTTCCAGCGCGCCGGTTGCCGTCCTGACCAGGGGAACATTTTTGGGACTCATACGATTAGCCTCCTATCGAATTGGTTGAAAGGTGTGCCAACAGAAAACAAAAAAACCCAGACGAAGGCCTTCGGTGGGTTGAAAGAATACGCGGGATATTGATTTGGTTTCCAGATGGCAAGAAGCATCAAGTTTACCTGATCCTGCTTGACCGAACAGACACGACCCGTGAATTTCCCTCCAGGATGCGCTAACCAATCTCCTGAAATAAAGAAAGGAAATGCGGGCAGGCTGACAGCCTACCGGGTACAATCTCGGTCACCATTCAATGATGCAATAATTTTACACCCTTCCCCCCCCCGACAATGCCAGATGTGTAATGATTTTCGATATCATCGCCGCCGCGTCAAGCAAGGCGTTATGGATTATTGAAATTGGGTATAGTATTGCTCTGCAAAAACCACGCCAATCGCGAAGATTTTTGCCGTAGGTCGGATTGCCAATCCGACTTACTTTGGCTGCGGCGGAAGCCGCGCTATGTGATTACGGTTGCATCCAACCCACACACTGCAAACGCCGAAACCTTTTTGGTCGGAGCAGGATCCACGCGAATGGTGGGAGGCAGTGTTAGAAAGGATCAGGGTAGTTTCGGGGAAATGAGCGGGAACGCCGTTTGCAGAAGATTGGATTGAAAATGTCCCGCCAAGTTAGGCACCAACTTTCCCGTGCAGCCTGCCTTTAGTTATTATGGAGTCAGCAGGTCTGGCATCAAAGCCAGTACCCTCTCCTTCAATCCAATTCATCGAGGTAAACCGCCGCGTATATCCCGAGTTTACCCTTCCTCTTTCCCCAAAAGTAGACAAAGCCGCAAACCGATGGCTGGCTTATTTCATATCGTGGTCATAAAAACAGTAGTCAAAAAAACCTCTTATTCCTCAGTTAATCAATGCTATAATAATGACGCATCAGGAATTTTCCCCAGGGCGAGAATATCCCCGATTTTTGGGAAAAATCTTCATTCATGGGGATGACAGGCTTCGACGGGAGAGGCTGGTTCCGGAATGCGAGCCGAGCGCGCGCCGAACTCGTAAACTCAGCGCAAACTTTAAGTGCCAATCGCACTTCATATGCCGCTATGCCCCTCGCCGCCTAGGTGAGATCGTAACGGTTGTGGCGCCAAGGTGCCACACGTCCGCCGGCACCGTCCTCCACCGGGTGACGGATCGGGCGAAACAAAGGTCGAGTGCCGCTCCTGATTCTGCTAATTGAGCGAAAGACAAGCAGATGGCTGTAGGGTTACCTGCCCGCCGAGATCCCTACAGTGACTAAATTCGGCAGGCTACGCTCGTAGAGTTCCGAGGGTCGAATCTTTCGGACGCGGGTTCAATTCCCGCCATCTCCACAAGACTTAGACCAGCAACTGTACTGCTGGTCTAAGTTCATTAAATGGAAAAACATGAATAAACTTATTTTAATTGGATGTCTCACCCTCACAGTTGCCTGCCAAAGCGCCACACTTCCAGTAGAATCCGCACCCAGAGTGGCGACTCTGACTCCGCCTGCGCCTGCCACAGCGACATTGGCAGGTTCCGCGGCCCCCACAGCAACCCCACCTCCGCTCTACTTCACAGAAGAATTCGACACTGCCTCATCTTTCTGGGAATTCTTCCAAACCGGTGGAATGGATACCCCACTGACTTCCTTTGAAAACGGCATTCTCCGCATTGACATGCCAGCATCTGACACTTGGATTCTCGGAATCCATAACGCGCACGCCTATTCAAATATCCTTCTCACAGCCAAATCGTCCGCATCGCCCACAGGTTCAATTGGCCTGGTCTGCCGTTATGACGGATCAAAAGGATGGTTTGAATTCAATATTGCCAGTGATGGAACATACAGTGTCCTAATTGGGCAATGGCTTGCGCCGGGGGTTGCACAATACAAACCGATTGACACCAACCCAACGCGTCAACTCGAAGCAGGGAAGTTGGATCATGAATTTGGATTCTCCTGCCAGGATAACAACCTGATTTTATATGTAAATGGGAAGCCTCTGAAAAAATTGGATGTTGAACGCTTTGAACTCACACAGGGCAATATCGGCATCGCCGCGGCCTCTTTCAGCGAAACCCCGATGAAGGCATTCTTTGAATGGATTAAGATTGAAGAACCATAATATGAGCATCTCCTCAACCAGGGCAGTTTTTTGATTAAAAACCTACGTTCCGTTAACAGGATTCTTGCACAACTCGCTTAAGATTCACCTATTGAAAATCATCAGCAAGGAGTACTAAAATGGGAAAAATTATTGGCATTGATCTCGGCACCACTAACAGTGTTGTCGCTGTTATGGAAGGCGGCACACCCACCGTCATCACAACAGCAGAAGGCGGACGCCTCCTTCCATCCATTGTTGCGTTCAACAAGAACGGTGAACGCATGGTCGGACAAACCGCTAAACGGCAGGGCGTCATAAATTCAGATAATACTGTTTATTCCATTAAACGATTTATGGGACGGCACTTCGAAGAGACCAGTGTCGAGCGCGGCATGGTTCCATTTAAAGTGATCGAAGGACCATCCAATGACGTGCGCGTCAAAATCCCTGTTACAGGGAAAGAATACTCTCCGCAAGAGATCAGCGCAATGGTATTGGGCAAGCTCAAAACTGATGCTGAAGCATATTTGGGGCAGGCAGTCACACAGGCGGTTATCACCGTCCCTGCGTACTTCAACGACAGCCAACGCCAGGCGACAAAAGACGCAGGCAAGATCGCTGGATTGGAAGTCTTGCGTATCATCAATGAACCAACAGCCTCCGCACTAGCCTATGGCCTCGATAAGAAAAAGAATGAAACCATTTTAGTCTTCGACCTAGGCGGCGGTACGTTTGACGTGTCCGTCCTTGAAGTCGGTGAAGGCGTGATCGAAGTCAAATCCACGAATGGCGATACCCACCTCGGTGGCGATGACTGGGATCAGAAGATCACCAACTGGGCCGCGGATGAATTCAAGAAAGATCAGGGAATTGATTTGCGATCTGACAAACAAGCGCTGCAGCGTTTGCGCGAAGCCGCAGAAAAAGCCAAGATCGAACTTTCCACAGTCATGGAAACTGAGATCAATCTGCCATATATCACAGCCGATGCAAGCGGACCCAAGCACTTACAGTTAAAACTCTCTCGCGCTAAATTCGAGCAAATGACCGGCGACTTGCTCGCACGCTGTCGCAAGCCGTTTGAATCCGCGCTCAAAGACGCCAATTTGTCTGCAGACAAACTCGACGAAGTGGTATTGGTCGGTGGATCCACCCGCATGCCAATGGTACAGGATCTCGTACGCAGTTTGACGAATGGCAAAGAGCCAAACAAGGGCGTCAATCCAGATGAAGTTGTAGCCATTGGCGCGGCCATTCAAGCCGGTGTGCTTGGCGGCGACGTCAAAGATATTTTATTGCTGGATGTCACTCCCCTTTCACTCGGCGTGGAAACGATGGGCAGTGTAATGACAGTGATGATTGAACGCAACACCACCATTCCTGTTCGCAAAACTGAAACCTACTCCACCGCCGCAGATAACCAGACCGCTGTGGACATTCACGTCTTGCAAGGCGAACGCCCAATGGCGAATGACAACATGAGTCTTGGAAGATTCCGTTTGGATGGTATCCCACCGGCACCGCGCGGAATTCCGCAAGTGGAAGTAACCTTTGATATTGACGCAAACGGCATCCTGCATGTGACCGCGAAGGATAAGGCCACAGGCAAGGAACAGAAGATCACGATCACCGCTTCAACGAATTTGAACAAGAACGACATCGAACGCATGGTGCAGGAAGCGCGTCAGAACGAAGCCGCAGATAAGCAGCGCCGGGAAGTGATCGAGGTGAAAAACACTGCCGATAACCTTGTGTATCAAACCGAAAAGGCATTGCGCGAACTTGGTGATAAAGTTCCTTCTGCAGAACGCGGCTCCATAGAAACTCAGATCAACGATCTGAAGCAAGCTGCACAAGGTGAAGATGTAGCCAGCATCAAGAAACACACTGAGACCTTGCAAAACTCTTTCCATGCTTTGAGCCAGCAGTTATACGCACAGGGTCAGCAACAAGCACAGCCGGAAGGCGGCCCATCCTCACCTCCGCCGCAGGATGGCGATGTGATCGATGGTGAAGTGAAAGAATAAAAAGTTATGTAGACCCTTGGGATTTTGAAAATCCCAAGGGTCTTTTTGTTATACAAGGTACTGCGCAAGCATGTATAATCCCTCCCATGAAAAGATTTACAAAAGTTAATAAACTCTGGTTAATTCCGCTTGCACTCATGCTTGCCATCGGGTTGTATTATCTCCCCCCGATTAATTCACGCCTCGCATGGCGGATGGAAAGTCTGCGCACAAGGATCATCTACTTCTTCAAGCCGCCTGCCGAAGCCGTCTTTCAACCCAGCGGGCAAACGGACTTAACCATTGAAACCGTCATTGCAACGACTCGCGCTGAATACTTGCTGACATTAACCCCGCAGGTGACTTCTACACCCAAGCCAGGTCCTACACCGACACCAACGATCACTACTACGCCCCTGCCTGCTTCGGTTATCCTGCCGGGAGTGATCTACGTTGACCAGCACAATCGCTGGAATTACTGCGGTCCTGCCAATTTAACAATGGCGCTTAATTTTTGGGGCTGGAAGGGAAATCGTGATGACGTCGCCAAAGTCGTTAAGCCGGGCTCAGGTGATCTCAAAAAGGATTTTATTGAGCGAGGCTTGCCCGATAAAAATGTCATGCCGTATGAACTCGTGGACTTCGTCAACGAGAACACGGAGTATCGCGCCCTCATGCGCTATGGCGGCGAAGAAGTGCTCGTCAAACGTTTGATCGCGGCTGGTTTTCCCGTAATAGCGGAAAAAGGATATTACGAACGCGATTACAACGGAAAAATCGACTGGCTCGGACATTATCTTTTCACCACCGGTTATGATAATGCGCGCGGCGGATTTATTGTTCAGGATGCCTATCTCAAACCAGGCAAGGATCTTTTGAGTGAATATACCAACTATCTGGATGGCTGGCGCTCCTTCAATTATCTTTTCATGGTCGTTTATTCCGCAAACCGAGAAGCGGAAGTATTGGAATTGCTCGGTCCTTGGGCAGATGAAAAATGGGCAACCCAGCATGCGCTTGAACTGGCTGAAAAAGAAACCCAATCTCTAAGTGGCAACGACCTGTTCTTTGCATGGTTCAACAAAGGCACAAGCCACGTAGCTTTGCAGCAATATGTGGACGCCGCCATGGCATACGATCAGGCTTTCCGTTTGTATGCAAACTTGAACACAGACCTGGGAAACCGCCCCTTCCGCATGATGTGGTATCAAACTGGACCGTACTTTGCCTACTATTACTCAGCCCGTTATCAGGATGTGATTAATCTGGCAAACACGACATTGAATGACACTATCTCCACCCCCACGCTTGAAGAATCCCTGCTTTGGCGCGGACGTGCATATTACCAAATTGGCAACACCAAAAATGCAGTGGATGATTTCCGTGCAGCATTAAAAGTCCATGTAAATTGGGCTCCTGCTGTGCAGGCCCTACAAGATTTAGGATTGCAACCATAAGAAAATCACCGGTGGTTGAGTAGGGCTGAGCGTTTTTTTGGCGAAGCCCATATTGAAACCACCCTGTAGCAAGTAGACTTGAAATTGGTGGTTTCGATACGATGGCGGAACGCTTCGCGCACCGCCATCTACTCAACCACCGGGTATATTATTTTATGAAAATACTCCACTTCGCCGACGCACATATTGATATGGCCAACTATGGCAGGCATGACCCTGAAACGGGTTTGCCTGTCCGTGTTCTCGACTTTCTCAAATCCCTCGATACGATCGTTGATACTGCCATCTCCGAAAAAGTGGATATGGTCATCTTTGCGGGCGACGCGTATAAAGATCGTTCACCCGCGCCGACCTTTCAACGCGAGTGGGGCAAACGCATGATGCGTTTGTCACAGGCGAAGATACCCACATTACTATTGATCGGCAATCATGATATTTCCCCTGCGGCAGGGCGCGCAAATGCAGTACAGGAATTCAAAACTTTACAAGTTCCTTATGTGCAGGTCCTGGACCAGCCATGTTTTCTAAGACCGGATGATCTTTGGGGACTGCCCCTGCAAATCATCGCCATGCCGTGGATCGCACGTTCGGGTTTGATGGCCGCAACAGGTGTGCTAGATTCAAAAGAGGCATTTTCACGCATCGAAGGAAATATCGGGGATTTAATTGAAGGTTTTATTGAAGGCGCTGACTCATCCATACCGATTATCCTGACAGCTCACGCCTCCATTGAGGGCGCGAAGTTCGGCGGTGAAAGGCTCGTCATGCTCGGCAATGATCTTGTGCTTTCAGGCAGTTTGGTAAAGAATCCAAAATTTAGTTATGTTGCCATGGGACATATTCACAAACCGCAGGATGTAAATGAAGGCTATCAGCCGCCTGTCATTTACCCTGGCTCCATCGAGCGTGTGGATTTTGGTGAAGCAAAGGAAGACAGATTCTTTGTCATTGCAAATGTTGAAAAAGGAGAAGACACCAAAGTTGAATGGAGAGAACTCAAAGGGGTGAGAAATTTCATAGATCGCCGAGCAGTCCTAAAGTCCAGCGAGAACGTAACCGAGTCCCTTAAAGACGCATTGCCCAAACCCGGAGAAATGTCTGAGGCAATTGTGCGGCTTTCGGTGGAATATCCAAGAGAATGGGATTCATTAATTGATGAATCCGCTCTGCGAAAATATACAGAGAACGCGTTCGAATTTCATTTCTTAAAAAAACCGCAAAGCCAGGCGCGGGTTCGCATCCCCGAGGGACAGGCGGTGAGCAGTTTAAGCCCGCTGGATTTACTGGCACAATATTTCGATGCCGCAAAAACAAAGGATGCGAATGAACTGCAAAAACTCGCACAGGAAATCATCTTCGAAGATACACTTGACATATAGGCAGGAAAACAGGGAAACACGTAGACAGGAAAACACATGAACAGGTAAAATGCAGGGAGATCTAAACGGAACATATCATCCCGCAGCAAAGCGGCGTGGACGCAACACGTAAATCCAAAATCGTAAATCGAAAATCACAAACCCCAACGAGGTCATTATGTCCAAAGAGAACTCACGCTATCGCTGGTTCGTAGTCGCTGTATTCTTTTTCTTTATGCTTTTGCATCAAACCGACAAATTAATGATCGGCTCCTTGCAAGTGCAAATCAGTGAGGATTTTGAACTCAACAATAAACAATGGGGATTGATCAATTCGGGCGCATTGATCGTGGCTACCATTCTTTACCCGCTCTGGGGATATTTATATGATCGTTTCTCACGCACAAAACTGCTTTCTCTTGCATCATTGATTTGGGGCAGTACCACCTGGCTCAATGCCATCGTGCGCACGTTCAGTGGATTTCTTGTCACACGCGCATCCACCGGCATTGACGACTCTTCCTACCCCGGCTTGTACACTTTGATTGCCGATTATTTTGGTCCCAGCCTGCGCGGAAAAATTTACGGCATTCTGCAGCTCGCCCAGCCTCTCGGTTATTTGGTCGGCATGATCCTGGCATTAATTATCGCGCCTGCCATTGGCGGCTGGCGTTCTGTGTTTTACATCACCGGTTCGCTGGGATTGGTGATTGCCTTATTGATCTACTTCGGTGTGAGGGAAATGCCGCGCGGCAAAGCCGAGCCTGAATTTGAAGATATGGTTGAAATGCAGACTTTCAAATTCTCATGGAAGGAAGCAAAGGAAATCTTCAAAAAGAAAACCATGTGGTTTGTTTTTTTACAGGGATTTGCGGGCGTCTTTCCGTGGAACGTGATCACTTTTTTCTTCTTTGCATATCTCGAAAAAGAGCGTGGCTACGACGCGAACGGTATCCTCTTCACCATGGCGCCCGTCATCCTGATCCTTGCCAGCGGCTATTTCATCGGCGGCGCGCTCGGTGATTTCGTCTTCAAATACACCAACAAAGGGCGCATCATTGTTTCAAGCATTGGCGTTTTGATGGGCGCACTTTTCATGTACCTTGCCATCACCACACCCATCGAAGCCAGGAATCAATTCTTCATCTTTATGAGTCTGACCGCCGTCTTCATGCCGCTTTCCTCTGCGAACGTCATCGCAACCGTTTATGACATTACCGCACCGGAAGTCCGCTCCACCGCGCAAGCCTCGGAATATTTCATCGAGAACGCAGGCGCGGCATTTGCTCCCATCATTACCGGAATCATCGCAGATGCGTTCGACCTGAAAACCGCAATCCTGCTTATTTGCACTGTAGCATGGGGCCTGTGCTTCTTCTTCTATCTCGGCGCTATCTTCACCATTGACAAAGACTCGCATGACCTGCGTCATCAAATGGCAGAACGCGCAAAATTAATGTAACCTTGTCGGGATACAGCGGCGCTGTATCCCGACTTTTTTCCAATGGTATAATCCCGTCGCTTGGTTAAAAACTTCCACGAAACGTGGTTGTTCTGAAGGAGAACGTCATGTCAGGTCATTCAAAGTGGTCAACCATTAAACGCAAAAAAGGCGTTGCCGATGCAAAGCGCGGTGCCATTTTCACACGCCTCGCCCGTGAAATCGTCATCTCTGCCCGCGAAAGCGGAAGCGACATAGATTCAAATTTTCGACTGCGTCTTGCAGTAGATAAAGCCCGCGCAGAAAACATGCCCAAGGATAATATCGAACGCGCCATCAAACGCGGCGCAGGGGAGGATAAAGATGGTACAGTTTTTGAAGAAATCACCTTCGAAGGCTACGGTCCGCACGGCTCGGCGCTGATGGTCACTTGTGTCACTGATAATCGCAACCGCACTGTACCGGATATGCGTCACGCCTTCACTAAATATGGCGGTAACATGGCAGAGCCGGGCGCAGTAGGCTGGCAGTTCGACCGCAAATCTTATTTTGCTTTTCCCTCGAGCCAGTTTTCTTTTGATAAATCATTTGAACTCGGCATCGTAGTAGGCGCAGATGATGTGGTGGATGGCGGTGACACGATTGAAATTTATGCTCCCGTTGAATCTTTCAAAACCATCGCAGATGCGCTTCACCAGGTTCATGTTCATCCCGATGAAGCAGGCTTGCGCATGATCCCAAAACAGGAAATCGAACTCGATGTGGAATCAACTTTGAAGTTCATGAAAATGGTTGAAGCCATCGAAGAACTCGACGATGTGGCAGATGTATTCCACAACGTCAAAGTTTCAGACGAAGCGCTGGCTGCCCTCGAAGCTGCGTAAATTATATATCCAGACTTCGGAAGTTTTTTAAGAGTCTTTCCAACGTGAATGCCTCAAGGAAAACTTCCGAAGTCTTTTTATTATGAAACTCGCCCTCGGAATTGACCCCGGCACTGCCACCACTGGATATGGACTCGTGCGCCTCATGCCTGACGGGGAACTGGTCGCTGTTTCCTTTGGCGTTATCTCCACCTCAAAAGACTCGGCACCAGCTGCGCGCCTCGAAATGTTATTCGACCAACTCAACGCCCTGTTGAAAAAACACAAACCCGATACCGCCGCAGTTGAAAAATTGTTCTTTCAAAGCAATGTCAAAACCGCCCTCGCAGTGGGAGAAGCACGCGGTGTGATCATGCTCTGTTTGCAAAAAGCAGGCATCGAGCATTTTGAATACACCCCCAACGAAGTCAAGCAAGCCGTCGCCGGTTACGGCGGGGCAGATAAAAGACAAGTGCAGGATATGGTGCGAACGTTGCTGCAAATGGAAAAAATTCCCAAACCAGATGATGCCGCCGATGCGCTTGCAATTGCGATTACGCATTTGAATACGAAACGTTACGAGTAGGGAAGCCTATGACATACATTATGGTTGACGTTGAATCTGACGGTCCCATTCCATCTGAATATTCGATGATCTGTTTTGGCGCAATTCTTGTGGATGAGCAACTGGATAAAACTTTTTACGGCAGGCTAAAGCCCATCAGCGATCAATGGATACCGGAAGCATTGAAAGTCAGCGGTTTTTCGCGCGAAGAGACATTGCAGTTCGACGATCCACAACTGGTGATGGAGAATTTTAGCAAATGGGTCGCGGCGTGTTGTAAAAATCAGCCCATCTTTATTTCGGACAATAACGGCTTTGACTGGCAGTTTATCAACTATTACTTTCACCGATTTTTGAAGAGGAATCCTTTTGGTCACAGTTCCACAAATCTTGGGTCTTTATACAAAGGGCTGGTAAAAGACACCTCGAAAAATTTCAAGCACTTGCGGAAAACACGGCATACACACAACCCTGTGGACGATGCGCTCGGCAACGCCCAAGCCCTTTTACACATGCAAAAGGAAATGGGATTAAAGATAGGGATATAATATAGGCAGGAGATTTACCATGTCCACTTTGACAGATGATACCCGCATTAAAGATCTTTTTAAACAGGCTATGCTTGAACTTCTCACTGAACGCCGTGATGAGTTTTATGAATTGTTTTCCGAGGCACTCGAAGATGTGCTGATGGTATATGCCATACGTGAAGGAGAAGATAGTGAAACAGTAAGCCAAGCGGAAGTCCTGCGCGCCCTGGGAGGTGCGGAGTGAAAGTTGAGTTTAAGAGCAGCTTTGTGAAAGACCTGAAAAAGATAAAAGAGAAGCATCTGCAAAATCAAATACGAGAATTGATAGAAAAGGCTGAATCAACTGCGAATATTACCGAACTTGAGAATATGAAAAAAATAAGCAGAGGCGATGTGTATTATCAAATTCGGCTTGGTAATTACCGCATTGGCATAAAAATTGAAAATAATACTGTTTATTTTATCCGGTTCTTGCACCGAAAAGACATCTATCGTTATTTCCCTTAAACCATGATAGCAACCCTCCGTGGAGAAATCTCCCAAATAGAAGATAATGCCCTCATCGTCGAAGTCGGCGGTGTGGGACTGCGAGTCTTTGTCCCTGCGCCATTGCGCGGACAAGCCAAAGCGGGCGAAATGATATTTTTGTTCACCCATCTTGTCGTGCGTGAAGATGCGCTGATCCTCTACGGCTTTGAATCCCAAAGTGACCGTGAACTCTTCAATATCCTGCTTGGCGTGGACGGAGTCGGTCCAAAAGTTGCATTGTCCGTTCTATCCACAATGACCCTGGACGCGATCCAACGCGCAGTCTTTGCCGAAGAACCCGAGGTGTTGAGCCGTGTGCCTGGCGTTGGAAAAAAGACCGCGCAAAAAATGGCGCTGCATCTCAAAGATAAACTCAAACCCGGAGACGGGCTCTCCAAACTTGCCACGATGTCCGATACCGACAGCGAAGTGCTCGCTGCATTGACTGCGCTGGGCTACTCCGTTGTGGAAGCGCAAGCCGCAATCCAATCCATACCAAAAGACGCGCCCGATGATACAGGCGAACGTCTCAGGTTGGCGCTGGGGTATTTCACAGGCTGATGAAACCAGGTGACAAAATCCACGTCCGCGCCTGCAAAGCGGACGGAACTGTATATCGAAGCTGGCATACCACGATCGAGTCTGTTGATGCAGACTCGATTGCCACAATATCCCCTGCTGGCGGCATGGTGGAAGACCGTGTGCGTGTCAGATATCAAACAGAATACATCTTAAGAAGCTATTACTGGTTTGATAAATTCTACAACCTGATCGAAGTGTTTGATACGCAGGGAAATCTGATTGAGATATACATCAACATCGCTGCACCGCCTAAATTTGAAGACGGTGGAATGAGCTTCAAAGACCACGAACTGGATGTTTCAAAGGTATTCCCCGACAAAGCGCAAATCGTGGACGAAGATGAATTCGCCGAAGCCATTGTGAAGTATCAATACTCACAGGAGTTTCAAGATGCAATGTATTCCGCGGCAAATGAAGCCCTTGAATTAGCCAATCACTGGCAAGCCAAACCCGTCCCCCATTTTCCGTAACGCCGCATACCTTCTTTCTTCTTTCTTCTTTCTTCTTTCTTCTTTTCTTCATCCTTCATCCTTTATCCTTTTATCTTTGGAGTTCCCCATGCTCAAAAAAACCATCGCTTTCATCGGTCCAGGCGTGATAGCAGAAGCCATGATTGCGGGCTTATTACGTCAGAAACTCGCGGACCCGAAGAACATCATCGCATCTGGTCCGCGCGAGGAACGCGGAGAAGAATTGCGCAGGAAGTATGGGATCAAAATCACAACAGACGTGTGCATATGGGCTTCCCTCGCCGCATCGCCGAGCGACTGGTCTTGCAAACCATCAAAGGCTCTGCATCATTTTATGAAGGCGCGAGCGAGTTTGGATTGAATCTGGCTTCAAGCATATCAAAAGTGCAGGCTGGCAATGGCAATATACTCGTATGGTTGATCCTGAAAGAGCCAATCGTTTTTGGTTAGCCATTGCCGTTGCAACTCTTTGGGTTCTGAGTGTTGGAGGAGAAGCTGATGCGAATATTCCTGCAAGTTCTTTTGATCCTTTACCTGAAAACCATATTGCCCGTCGGCGCTCCCGAAAAACATCCTTCTCTCGTTCCGCCAGGCAGCATCCGTTTTTCGTGACCAAAATCAATTATCAAGGTTCGATGAAAGTCACAGTGAGAAAGAAGATCGCTGGATTACTCTCGGTATTGATGGCACAGGCATTTTGAGAGTTGTTGTCCACACGTTTGAACAGGTAGATGAAAACCTATGGCGAATAAGAATAATCTCAGCCCGAAAGGCAAATCTCGACGAAACAAAGAAGTACAGCGAGATGACGATATGAAAGACCATTACGACTTCTCGGTGGCAGAGCGCGGCAAGTTTTATCGTGCAGATGCAGAGTTTCACTTCCACGTTTATTTGGAATCAGATGTCAACGAGTTCCTGACACGGCTGGCTGAGCAGAAGAAAGTTGCGGTGGATGAATTGGTCAATGAGTTGTTACGGGCGGATATGAATATTATCCAAAGCGCGGGAAGTTAGAAAAGGCCGATCGATGATGAACTCGGAGATGTAAAGTCTCCGAGTTTTCTAGTTGGGTGCGCTGTGCGAGGGGATGGAGAACGAGCGGGGATAAACTCCTCTGCTCAGCACATTGAAGCCCTTCAGGCTGATGGGCGAGTGCGGTTGCGCCGCCCGTCCCGTCTTTACCCTGCGGGGACTTCGCGGACACCCCCAAAAAAATCCGCAAGGAAAGGTAATGAGCAAGGCTAAGTTCCCATTGCGAATTTAGTGAGAGATAGAAGGAGGGATATTCTTTGACCCCGCACAGGGTAATTGGGTATAGGACAAAAACCTGGTCCCACTGGCATTATCCACAGTACGTAGTACAATGAAATCAGATTACCAAATGGTGAAAGAGTTTGTCAATTTTGTTTTGCCGTAAGCGGGGAAATAAACAGTCATTTGTAAACAAAATTATAAAGCTCCCAATGATTGGAAATACCTGAAATGCACCACACTGAGAAGGTGCGATAAGCATTTAATAAAGATAGGAGAAATAAATCATGATGAACAGAGCGATATTCGAAGAAAAATGGACATTGATCCGCGGGCAGATCAACGCCAAATGGAGCCTGATGGTTGAGTATGACCTGATCAAAGTGGACAAAGCAGATGTGAAGTTCGACAAATTCACCACTATGCTTCAAGTTAAATATGGATATACCCGTCAGAATGCCAGGGATGAAATCGGCAAACTCTGGGCAGAATACGAAGCCAAAAACAAAAGTAAAGCTTAACTACACAAAAAGAAAAACCATTGGACCAAACACTAGTCAAGACGAAACCAAGCGTCCATCGAAAGGTATGCGCAAACATAATCGAATTGCAAAACAGGAAGTCCGTAAAAACAGCTTTCCAAGTACTGAAGCCAAAATAGAAGGTGCCCTGCATAAAAACGAAAAAATTGATGAAAAAAAATGGAACCCACAGTTCCAATTTTTGTTTCAAATTTGGAAAGATTGAAGTTTGGTAAACAGCTCATGTTACGACAACTCTGCAATTACGAGCATTTAAATATTCAAGAAATCCAAAATTTCAATTTATTCACTTTGTGCTATAATTTCACAGCTATGAAATATCAATCCACTTTCGCCAATAATAATGATAACGATAATGACGATCCCAGAATCGTTGGGCGAAGCTTTGCTGGTTGATGGAACACTCAAGTCAAAACCTGTCGCCCGACGTGGAGCCAAGGCACCACGAAGGGCGATTTATTTTATATATAATACGTGTCACTCTGAGGGAGCGTAGCAACCGAAGAGTCTCCGCTACGGAGGGCTGAGACCCTTCGCTTCGCTCAGAGTGACACAATTAAATTGGAGGCGCACTATGTACAGAACTCATACTTGTGGAGAATTACGAGCCAGCCATACAGGGCAGACTATCACCCTTTCAGGCTGGGTACACCGACGCCGCGATCATGGCGGGGTGGCATTTTTTGACCTGCGTGACCGCACAGGACTGGCGCAGGTTACCATCAATCCAGACCTGACAAAAGAATCACTTGACCTTGTAACCAATATCCGCATGGAATGGGTTTTGCAGATCGAGGGTGTTGTGCAATTGCGCCCTGACGGAATGAAAAACCCTAAAATGGAAACGGGCGAAGTGGAGATCATTGCGCGCAACATAAAAGTATTGAACCCCGCAAAGACCCTGCCCTTCATGATAAATGGAGAGAACGATCTGCCCGATGAAAACACGCGCCTCAAATATCGTTACCTTGATTTGCGCCGTGAACACTTAACCAAAAACATAATTTTGCGCCATAAAGTCATCAAGTTCATGCGCGACTATCTCGATGAAGAAGGTTTCATTGAAATCGAAACACCGATCATGTTCAAAGCCACACCCGAAGGCGCACGCGATTACCTTGTCCCCTCCCGCCTCTTTCCTGGGCAGTTCTATGCACTCCCGCAATCGCCTCAACAGTTGAAGCAATTGCTCATGGTCGCTGGCATGGACAAGTATTTCCAGATCGCGCGCTGCTTCCGTGATGAAGACCTGCGCGGTGACCGTCAGCCTGAGTTCACACAACTCGACCTTGAAATGTCCTTTGTTCATCGCGATGACGTGCTCACGCTGGTTGAAGATTTATTTACTAAAATGATTCCCGCCGTCACGCCGCACAAGAAATTACTTTCATCGCCGTGGCCGAAATTCTCGCATCATGAAGTGTTGGAAAAATACGGATCGGATAAGCCCGACTTACGCTTCGGCATGGAATTGATTGAAGTCAATGACGTTTTTGCGAAGAGCGAATTCCGCGTCTTTCAATCTACGCTCGAAGCTGGTGGTGTGATCAAATGCATTGTCGCCCCTCGAAGTGCGGACATGTCCCGCAAGGAAGTGGATGCGCTGACAGAAGTAGCGAAGTCGCTTGGGGCGAAGGGAATGCCTACGTTAGCGATCACAGCCGAGGGCGTGAAAGGAAGCGTGTCAAAATTCGTCACACCTGAAGAAGTGGAAGTTCTCAAATTCAAAACGGGCGCGAAAAAAGGTGACCTCATCGTCTTTGCAACGGACACGCACGCAGTGGCGAATAAAGTTTTGGGCGGACTTCGCCTATGGTTCCGCGATAAACTTGACCTCGCAGACAAAGACATGATGGCATTCGCATGGATCGTGGATTTTCCATTCTTTGCATATAACGAAGAAGAAAAGAAATGGGAATCGGAACATCATCCGTTCACGATGCCGAAGATGGAAGACCTTCCCAAGTTCGACACCGACCCCGGCGAAGTATTGTCTGACGCGTACGACATGGTCTGCAATGGATATGAGACCGCTTCGGGTTCAATTCGTATTCATCGCCGCGACATCCAAATGAAGATGTTCCAAATGCTTGGGCTGAGCGATGAAGATATTCAAGCCAAATTCGGGCACATGCTCGAAGCCTTTGAATACGGCGCTCCCCCGCACGGCGGCATGGCTCCCGGTATTGATAGATTGGTTATGCTTTTGGCGGACGAACCCAACATCCGCGAAGTGATCGCCTTCCCCAAGAATCAGGCTGGACGCGATGTGATGGCAGATGCGCCATCTGCTGTGGAACCGAAGCAGTTGAAAGAGTTGCATATTAAGTTCGAGTAACAAAAGCAATTCGGTGGTTGAGTAGCCGCGAGCGACAGTGAGCGGCGTATCGAAACCACCAATGGCAAGTTCACCTTTCATTGTTGGTTTCGACACCTGCACTGCACCACACCTGGCCCTGGCGGGCGGTGTCAGGGAACGCCGGTGCAAATGTACGGCGGCGGAAGGGCATCGCCGCATACTCAACCAACGGAGAAAATATTCATGACAATTCATGTTTGTCTTGCTGGCGCTACTGGATGGGCCGGCTCAGCCGTAGCTCGTGCAATAGCTCACCTAGATGATATAACACTTGTGTCTGCCGTGTCACGCGCACAGGCAACGCGCACCTTGGGAGATGTGCTTGCCGAGCCGAGCCTGACTTGCCCAGTATATGCAACTGCACAGGAGGCGCTCACAGCGTATCCGTGCGATGTGTTTTTCGAGTTCACAAAACCAAGCGTGGCGAAATCAAATGTGCTGACCGCATTACAACACGGAACTCATGTGGTGATTGGAACGTCAGGATTGACAGAAACCGACTATGAAGAAATTGCGGCAGCCGCTGAACAACACCAACGTGGCGTATTGGCGGTTGGCAACTTCGCGCTGACAGTTGTTTTATTGCAAAAGTTTTCTGAAATCGCCGCAAGATTTATTCCCCAGTGGGAAATCATTGATTATGCCCACGACGACAAAAAAGACGCGCCCAGTGGAACCGCACGCGAACTGGCTTATCGGCTGTCCAAGGTTCGCTCTTCAGAGTTGACTGTTCCTCTGGACCAAGTTCAAGGTGCTGTGGAGGCACGCGGCGCACAAATGACAGGTTCACAAGTCCATTCCATCCGTCTGCCAGGATACACCATCTCTGCAGAAATTATTTTTGGAATGCCTGACCAAAAACTAACCATTCGCCACGACTCAGGCAGCAGCGCCCAGCCTTACGTGGATGGGTCGTTATTGGCGATTCGAAAAGTTAATTCATTTGTCGGTTTGCGCCGCGGACTTGATAGCGTTCTTGATTTAAGCTGAGCTTCAATATGACTCATATTTAGAAAGAAATTCAGTGGTCGAGTAGTTTCGAGCGATAGCGAGAAACATATCGAGACCACCAGTGAAAGTTTACTTTTAATTTTCTGTTTGCCTTTCATTGTTGGTTTCGACTGCTTGCGTCTCAACCAACGGAGTATATTTTTATGACAAATAAAATAGACATAGACATGGTTAAGCACGTAGCGCACCTCGTGCGGCTTGGAATCTCGGAAGAGGAAGCACAGAAATTCAGCGGACAATTTTCCTCCATCATTGACTACTTCAACATGCTCAACGAAGTGGATACTGAAAACATTCCGCCCGCATCAGACATCACCAACAATACAAATATTCTGCGCGAAGATGCAGCCAAACCATCCATGAGCCGCGAAGAATTTCTAAACAACGCCCCCCAATCTGAACGTGGATATGTCAAAGTGCCGACTGTTTTAGGTGATGAATAGTGATTGGTAATTGGTAAATAGTAATTGGGCGACTTATGTCCAGTTACTTACCTACATTTATAATCGACTCACTCTTCAAACCTAATTACCAATCCCCAATTACTAATTATTCTCCGCCCATGCAACTACACAACCTCACCATCCGCGAAACGCACGAATTACTAATTACCAAAAAAATCTCCAGCGTTGAACTCACGCAGGCGACTCTTCAACGCGCCCACAAAATTGACCCACAGATAAAATCCTATGTCACCACCACCGATGACCTTGCTATTGAACAAGCCAAACAAGCCGATGAACGCATCGCCAAAGGCGAAAACGTCACACCTCTGACGGGCATTCCCTTTGCAATGAAGGATTGCATCTCCACTCGCGGAGTCCGCACCACCTGCTCATCGAAGATTCTCGAAAACTATGTTCCGCAATACAATGCCACCGTCACCAACAAACTTGCGGATGCGGGCGCAGTGCTCGTCGGCAAAACCAACATGGATGAGTTCGGAATGGGTTCCTCCTGCGAGAATTCTGCTTTCTTCGACACGCACAATCCATGGGATCTCGACCGCGTCCCTGGCGGTTCCAGCGGCGGCTCCGCGGCGGCAATGTCTGCGGGGTTGGCATCATTTACCATCGGCGAAGACACTGGCGGATCAGTGCGCATGCCCGCGGGCTTTTGCAACGTCACAGGCATCAAGCCAACCTACGGACGCGTCTCACGCTACGGCTTGATCTCGCTCGTCTCTTCATTCGACTGCATCGGTCCAATGACTCGCGATGTATATGATTGCGCCACGGTTCTCGAAGCCATCGCAGGTCACGACCCACATGACAGCACCACTTACCAATTACCAGTCCCTAATTACACCGCAAACATCAACAAACCTGTCAACAAAATGACCATCGGTATTCCAAAGGAATATTTTGTGTCAGGCATGGACGCTTCGCGGGGCGTTGAGTCATCCATTCAAGAAGCCATTCGCACGTATGAAAAACTTGGCATGAAGATTCAAGAGGTCTCATTGCCGCATACCAAACACGCGCTCCCCGTTTATTATCTTTTGCTTTTCGCCGAAGCCAGCTCCAACCTCGCGCGCTTCGACGGCACGCGCTTCGGTCTCTCCGTTTCAGAAAACGCAAAAGACGTGATCGACATCTACTTGCAGACCCGCCACGAAGGATTCGGCGATGAAGTCAAGCGCAGGATCATGCTTGGGGCGTATGCTCTGTCAGCAGGATATTATGACGCGTACTATCTCAAAGCCCAAAAAGTCCGCACGCTTCTTCGTCGTGACTTTGAAACTGCTCTTGCCTCCGTTGACATTCTCCTCGCCCCGACCTGCCCCACTACCGCATTCAAGCTCGGCGAGAAAACAAACGACCCGCTCGAAATGTATCTCTCCGACATTTATGTCGTCGCCACAAATCCAGCAGGCGTCCCAGCCCTCGCCCTGCCCTGCGGATTTTCAAAAGACATGCCCGTCGGGATGCAGCTCATCGGCAAACATTTGGATGAGCAGACATTATTCCAGATCGGTCATGCATATCAGCAGGAAACTGATTGGCATAAGCAATTGCCAAACTTATGAACACAACCATCTTAAGCATATTGTCTGGAATAGCAGGTATGTTTGGATGGGGAATATATGACTTTCTGGGCGGCGTGTTTGCCAAACAGATCGGACCTTTCAAATCTTTCTTTTGGTCGCAATTGGCTGGTTTAATATCGGTCCTTCTGCTTGCCTTTGTTTTTGCAACAAGTGTTAAACTTCCCGTCCTTGTAATCATCTTGTTTCCAATTGCGGCAATTGTTTACTCTGCTGGGTATTTATTTTTCTTCAAGGGCTTCGAAATAGGCAATGTATCAATCGTTGCCGCCACCATGAACTTATGGGCAGTATTCACAATGCTATTTGCCTTTATCGTTATGGGGCAGCGGCTTTCCACGACACAAACGTTGGGCGTCCTGACGATCATCTCTGGCGTTACTTTGGCATCCTTGAATTGGAGCGATATCAAGAAGCAAGGTTTCCAATTTTCATCAGGCGTCAAGGAAGCGGTTTTTGGAGCATTTTTCTTTGGCATCTTTTGGAACATCAGCGAGATCATTTCTGAAGAAGTCGGATGGCTATTAACTACCCTGCTCGTAAAACTTGGGATTGTTTTATTCATGCTGTTTTTCTCCCTTCTTGTAAAGAGAGAGATTGGCATAACGAAAACTTCCGCGAAAACGAAATACGCAGTTGTGTTGATGGGTATTATCGAGGCTGGCGCGGTAGCGGTTGTTAACTACGGATTGATAATCGGAGATGCGATATTGATTACACCCATCGCTTCCGCCCTATCCATAGTGACCATAGCACTGGCGATTATTTTCCTGAAAGACAAAGTCGCCAAACTTCAGGGACTTGGCATCGGCACGGCAATTGTTGGCATTATCGTAACGGCATTCTAAACAGGAACAAATAAAATAGAATTGAAATTCACGAAGAACAGATTGTATCAACTTACGGATTATCGTAAACGTAAAAAATATAATCCTGCGATGTCGTATCGACGCCCAGACCATGTAACATTCTGAGAAGCTGCGCACGATGATCGGTAGCGTGATTGGCAACATGCAAAAGCACCTGCCAGACAATCAAGTTTTTATCTTCTTCTGGTTCCGTTATCGGTTTGGAAAACAACATCTCGTCTTGTAAGCCAGCAAGGTAGGCGCGGATATTTCCCTCCACCATATCCCAGTGCGCACGGATGACATCTCGGTTATCAACATCAACAGTCTCAGGAAGCGGCTCCGCAGGAACAACGCCGCGCAACTCACTGAACCACACATCCTCCGCATCGAGCAGATGCACAACCTGCTCCCGCACCGACCCGCGTGAATAACCTATCGGTTGCGTGAACTGCTCAAAAGTCAACGAAGCGACATGCTCCCAAACCTTACGGTTCTCGGCGAAGTGATAGTTATAAAAATGGCGAAAGGCATCTGCATTCATATCGTAAACGCTCCTTTATATTGAATATTAGAATTATAGCGCGAGTCTTCTAAAAACTAATCAACTACGAGACCAACCAACTATGACCCAATACGAACCCGTCATCGGACTTGAAGTCCACGCTGAGTTACAGACCAACTCAAAAATGTTCTGCTCCTGCTCTGCGGATTATTCCAACGCGCCAGAACCGAACACATTTATTTGTCCCGTTTGCACGGGGCTGCCTGGTGCCATGCCTGTCCTCAACAAAAAGGCAATTGAACAAGCCACACTGGTTGGACTGGCTTTGAATTGCTCCATCAATGAATTCAACACCTTCGCGCGCAAAAATTATTTTTATCCCGATTTACCTAAAGGTTATCAAATTTCGCAATATGAATTGCCGATTGCATCCAAAGGTTTTTTGGATATTGACTCGCCCTCACCCTATCCCTCTCCCGCAGGGAGAGGGGACTCCCTTCCCGCTTCGGGGGAAAGGCTGGGGATGAGGGTGGTCGTTCGGCGCGTCCATATTGAAGAAGATACCGCCAAACTTGCTCACGAAAAAAACTACGCTCTCGTAGATTTCAACCGCGCGGGTGTGCCGCTGCTCGAAATCGTCTCCGAGCCAGATATGCGTTCCGTGGAAGCAGCACTTTCGTACGCGACAAAAATTCGCGCCATCCTGCGCTATCTTGGAGTCAACTCTGGGGATATGGAAAAGGGTATCCTGCGCTTCGAGGCAAATATCTCTGTCAGACCGAGTGGTAGCTCCGAGTTCCGAACAAGAACCGAGATCAAGAACCTCAACAGTTTCCGCGCGCTGACTCGCGCATCCGCGTATGAGATCGAACGTCAAATTAAAGTCTATGAAGCTGGCGGCGAAGTGGTACAGGAAACTTTGGGCTGGGACGAAGCGCGCGGCGTGACCGTTTCACAGCGCGGCAAGGAAGACGCGCACGATTATCGCTACTTCCCCGAACCAGACCTGCCCCCGCTTCAACTCGACCGCGCGTGGATCGATTCGATCAAGAGTCAACTCCCCGAATTGCCCGACGCAAAAACAGCCCGCTTCATTTCGGACTTCAAGCTGACTCCGTCCGAAGCGCATTTGGTTACTTCCGAGCAGACTCTCGCGGACTACTTCGAGAGCATTGTTGCAAAATCGAAGAGCCCCGCAAAGACGATCCACTCGTGGATCGCGGGCGAGTTCATGCGCTACATGAATGACTCGGGGTTGGCGTTGGAAGAAATTAATTTGCCCGCTGAAAAATTTGCTCAACTGATTGACATGGTCACAGAAAAAACCATCAGCGGCAACTCAGGCAAGATCGTGCTCAATGAAATGCTAAAGAGTGGCGGCGACCCGCAGGAAATTGTCAAAGCAAAAAATCTCGCGCAGGTTTCAGATACGGGATTCATTCAGGAAGCCATCGAAAAAATCCTGGGCGATAACCCCAAGGAAGTGGAACAATTCCTCGCTGGCAAAGAGACTATTATCCAATGGCTCATGGGACAGGTCGCCCGCGCGACCAAAGGCAAAGCTGACCCGAATGTGGCGAAAGAGTTATTGGTGAAGGCGTTGGAAGAAAGAAGAAAGTAGACTGCTTTTTGATGTAAAATCAAAGCAGAGGTGACCCATGACCTTACTTGAACAAATCCAAAAAGAGATTATGCTCCTGCCGCTCGAAAAACAAGGCGAAGCATTGGATTTCATTCTTTTTCTACAACAGCGTAGTAGTTTAAAGGCAAAGAAAAAGAATCCACTTCGCAAACACCCCGCTTATGGCTCATGGCGTGGACGAAATATTGACGCGCTAAAATATCAACAAAACATCCGCTCTGAATGGGATAACCGCTCGTAAGGAGTTAAATATGGACTGGAAAGAACGAATTATTGTTAACCCCAAAATTCTTGTAGGCAAACCTGTTATCAAAGGCACTCGGCTTGCGGTTGAATTTATCGTTGAATTGCTTGCTCAGGGCTGGGCAGAAAGTGAAATTCTACGAAATTACCCAGGCATTGCACATGAGGATATTACAGCCTGTCTGACATATGCAACAAACCTTCTCAAAGCCGAGAAAATCTATCCCTTTGAACTTTCACAGGCTTAACCATGCGCCTGCTTGCAAATGAAAATTTTCCATTGGACGCAGTGCAAGCCTTGCGCGCAGACGGTCACGATGTCGCATGGATTCGCGAAGATTCGCGCGGCATGTCCGATGACAAAATCCTGATTCGTGCGCAGGAAGAAAACCGTATTGTTCTAACCTTTGACAAGGATTTCGGGGAATTAGCATTTCGCTCCAAACTTCCAGCGCAAAGCGGAGTGATTTTATTTCGCATTACTCCAATCTCACCAGAATACATCGCACAAGTTGCTGTACAAGCACTTGCCAGTCAAAGCAATTGGACTGGTCACTTCTCAGTTATTGAAGATAACAGAATCCGTATGACGCCGTTGATACAAGAATAAAGTCGCTCGTGCAACCAAAGCCTGCCCTGACGGTTCGACTCGCTTTGTGGCTCACCGTGTCGAAGGGGCAAGGTAAATCCGAATGTGGCGAAAGAGTTGTTGGTGAAGGCTTTGGAAGAGGGAAGAAAGTAGCAAACTAATGAAACGTTTGCTATAATTCAAACAGAACAAGGAGCAATCTCATGCGCTGGATGAACATTCGCAAAACATATCCAAATCAATGGCTTGTCATTGAAGCCGTAAAGGCACATAGCGGAAAAACGAAACGCCTGTTGGATAAAATCGCTGTTATGGAAACCTGCTCAGACGGGACAACTGCCATGCAAAAGTATCGCAGGCTTCATCAGCAGCATCCTGAACGGGAATTTTATTTTGTCCATACCAGCCGCAAACAATTGAATATTCAGGAAAGACAATGGCTTGGCATTCGGAGGGGACATGCGGTTACAACTCAGGGATAACCTGCCTTTTATTTCAATCAACGTAAAGCATCAAGGCAAAAATATCAAAATTAAAAACGTGCTTGTAGATACTGGCTCAGGCGGAACGATTTTAGCGGCGGACGTATTATCAAAAATTGAAATTGCCCCGCAAGCAGACGACACCTTACATACCATTTTTGGCGTTGGCGGCAGTGAGGTGGTCTTCACCCGCAAAATAGATGAATTGAAAGTTGGGGAATTTACAATAAAACAATTTGAAATCGAAATTGGCGGAATGGATTACGGCTTCAATATTCATGGAATTGTAGGGATGGATTTTCTAATTTCCGCTGGCGCAAAAATAAACCTTGAAAAATTGGAAATCGAATTCACTCCATCACAATAAAGACAAAGTCGCCCGCGCTACCAAAGCTTGTCCTGACGGTTCGACTCGCTTTGCGGCTCACCGTGTCGAAGGGGCAAAGCTGACCCGAATGTGGCGAAAGAATTGTTGGTGAAGGCGTTGGAGAAGAGGCGATGATAAAACAGTATCTATCGTCTTCATTTATAAAGAGAAATCCATGAACAAAGAATCAGATAACGGGTTTCTGAGCGGGTTTATTAAGCAAGTAATTGACCCTATTTTCGATAGTTTCAAAGGTTTAACTGAAGCCATTGAAAAACATTCAGAAAAAGTAGCTCCTCTTTTGCAAAAGGCAAAGTTATGGTATTTCCCATCTATGCCAATGAGCATTTACGAGAGTTTATGGCATCTTTCCGAGCAAGAAACAGAAATAGCCGTAGAACAAATAGAGCAGATTTTCATTGATTTTTATGACAAAAATGACTGTGAAAATTTGAAGGAAATGGTTTGGGCATGGTTTGACACTCCAATATTTGCGCGACGAAAACATATTATTGAAGACGCACTAAGCGCACATAAATCTGGTAAATTCACCCTTTCAGTACCTGCGTTGTTACCTCAAGTGGAAGGGAGTCTTCGCGATTATTTTACAGATCCACAAGAAAAGCTGGGGAAACTTCTAGAAAAAGCGGTGATGAACGTTTATATTGATAATGCTAAAACAGTAAACTCGCTATCAGACGATATTTTACTTGCACTTGCCAATGATCCATTTCTTTTTAAGGGAGGCCTTGGCAAATCTTTCACATCGGATAAATATCGGGAATGGATGACAGCACAAGACGTAAAAATGATTCCACTTAATAGAGACACTATCCTACACGGAATTCAATTAGATTATGGAACAAAAGCAAATTCATTGAGAGTTTTCTTCTTGCTCGATTCTATTCATCTAATTGCCAGTGAATTAATCCACATTATATTAGACAAACGCTAAATGATAAACAATAGTTTTCATCATATAATAAACTTCATTAGTTTCAAATCATTACAAAAATTAAGTGAGGGCTCTCATGGCTGAATACATCAGCGTTTCAAAAATTTCAAATTACGTCGAAAAAGAAGTCACCATCAAGGGCTGGGTCTACAACCGCACCGACAAGGGCAAGTTGGTATTTTTGTTGATTCGCGACGGTTCTGGCTTTGTGCAATGCGTGGCTTTCAAAGGTGACCTTGACCCCGAGGTCTTCGATCGGGTCGTACGCCTGCCGCAAGAGTCGTCTGTCATTATCACTGGGTCTGTCCGCGAGGATAAGCGCGCGCCTGGCATCCCTGGCGGATATGAAGTCGGCGTGAAGCAAATTGAGATCGTGCAAGAAGCGGGTTTGGACTATCCCATGTCGCTCAAAGATCACGGCCCCGACTTCGCGCTCGATAATCGTCACCTGTGGATTCGGATGCAAAGTCAATGGGCGATCCTGCGTGTCCGCGCCACCGTCATGGCGGCTACCCGCGAATGGCTTGATGACAACGGCTTCATCGCGATGGATACTCCCATCCTCACGCCTGCCGCCGCCGAAGGCACGACCACTCTTTTTGAAACTGAATATTTCGACGAGGGTAAAGCCTATCTCGCGCAAACAGGTCAACTCTACAACGAAGCGAATATTTTCGCATTCGGAAAAGTCTATTGCTTCGGCCCCACCTTCCGTGCGGAGAAATCAAAAACGCGCCGCCACCTGACCGAGTTCTGGATGCTCGAACCTGAGATCGCCTTCTGCGATCTGGATGGTTTGATGGAAGTCGAAGAGCAGATGCTCACACACATCGTTCAGCGCGTCCTGCGTGACCGGATGCCTGAGTTGAAATCCCTTGGGCGCGACATTTCCAAATTGGAAAAGATCGTCGCCCCCTTCCCGCGCATTTCCTACGATAACGCGGCGAAGATGATCGAAGAATTACGCGAAAAAGAAACAGACCCCGAAAAAAAGGAACTACTCGCCTTCGAATGGGGCATGGACTTTGGCGCACCGCACGAGACCGCCATCACCAATCAATACGAAACGCCTGTTTTCGTTTATGGCTATCCAAGCGCGGTCAAAGCCTTTTACATGGAACCGTGGCCAGGCCGCCCCGAAGTCTGCAAGTCGGTGGATTTGCTCGCGCCCGAAGGCTACGGCGAAATTTGCGGCGGCTCCGAGCGCATGAGCGACCATGACGCATTACTGGCGCGCATCCGCAAAGAGAAACTTCCCGAGGATGCCTTCAAATGGTATTTGGAACTCCGCAAATATGGCTCAGCCCCCCACTCAGGCTTCGGCATGGGAACGGAACGAGTCACCTCATGGATCTGCGGCATTGAGCACATCCGCGAGGCGATTGCATTCCCACGCACGATCAAGAGGGTGTATCCGTAATGTAAAAAAGTACACAGGTATACAGGTACACAAGTAAAAAAGACTCTGATTCAAACGCTCAGAGTCTTTTTTATATGTGTCTATAGGTCTCAGGGCCGAGTCAATGAAATAATCCGTCTACTTGCCATATTTACAACCCTGGTATTAGTTTGAACACAACATGTTCAGCCTAGCACAACACTTTCAGAAAATCAATTGCTTTATTAAAAGGCTGCATTTTCAATGTTTAATATTTATCTATCCCTGCCAGTTGGAATATGGTATAAGAATCATCACCCTGCTGTGCGCGTGATATCGCCCTCACGTTTTGGGCCAACATCTTTTGAACGGTCTCTTATTTTGAAGAAATAACGCGATAGGCCTGAGCCAAGGCGGCGTTTCCCAATCCGAGACCACCTGCTCTGGCAGGTTCAAAACCTGGCGGTACACGGCATAAGCGGGGTCTTTTATTAACTTGACGAGTTGACGGGGTGCGTATACAATACGCCCCATTGTAAGATAAATTACATACGGAGATAAAAGCGGCTGGGTCCCGCCTGCGGCGGGATCACGAGGTGAAGGTTCTCCCGTGCGAACGGGACGCTAATCACCCTCCTTCTCCCTCTCCTTTTAGGAGAGGGTTGGGGTGAGGTGAGAAAATCGGACAGATCAGCGGATGCCTTCGAAGCCAGATCACTGGCTTCCTTCTCCCTTCCAAAGCAAGCGTTATGAGCATAGGCGTTTAAAAAAACTCCATTGCTCGTCACTGAAAACCAGACAGCGATGTTTGGGACAAGGTGAACGCGGTGATTACAAGTACAGGTAAAACTATGGTTTTATCTCGAGGCTTGTAAGTTTTTGGAAGGGCGTTTCTTTTTAATACCATGTGTATTTAAACAGACATGCCCGCGCATGTCTGTTTATTATATTAAAAGGAGAATATGAGCAAGAATCGGGTGGCTTCCGTAAGCAATGACCAATACAATCTCCAACATCAAAAGGAGATAAATATGGAATCCACTCTTGAACTTTCAGGACATTATCAACTCATCGAGCAGGCCATTCAATACATCGAAGCCAATGCGCATCGCCAGCCCGAACTTGATGAGATCGCCGCGGCGATTGGCTTGAGCGAGTATCATTTCCAGCGCTTGTTCACTCGCTGGGCAGGTATCAGCCCGAAGCGCTTTATGCAGTTCTTAACAAAGGAACACGCCAAGGAATTACTTGCCCAATCTGAAAACCTGCTGGATACAACGCATCAAGTCGGGCTATCAAGCCTGGGACGCCTGCACGATCTTTTTGTCAACACCGAGGCGGTGACGCCGGGCGAATACAAATCGCACGGCGCGGGATTAACCATCCTGTACGGTTTGCACCTCACACCGTTTGGAAAATGCCTGATCGCCACAACCGAGCGCGGCATCTGCCATTTGGGATTTGTGCAAACCAGCGAAGGTAACGCGATTGATAATCTGGTCGCAGATTGGAAGCAGGCGAAGATGATCGAGGATTACAAATCCACCGCGCCACTCATTGCCAGCATCTTTCCGGACATTTCGACACGGCTCAGTGCATCACCTGAAACTGGTACGGCTTTCGATCAAGCGGATGGTTTCGATACGTCTCGCGAAAATCGCGCGGGACTACTCAACCCACCGCTCAAGCTTCACCTGCGTGGAACGAATTTCCAGATCAAAGTCTGGGAAGCGCTGCTCGACATTCCAACCGGCACGGCGACCACATATGAGCATATCGCCGCACAGATTGGCAGCCCGAAAGCAATACGCGCAGTCGGCACGGCGGTTGGACATAACCCAATCGCGGTGTTGATCCCATGTCACAGGGTTATTCGCAAGAGCGGAGAGTTTGGAAATTATCGGTATGGCGTTGCGAGGAAGAAGGCATTGCTTGCGCATGAGTTTAGCGTAGGTCACGCTTAAAGCGTGACCCAGGTAGCGCGACATAATAAACTTTAAGAAAATAATTCCATAATCCACACTTGGGGCCTCGTATCGCACACTTGCCCTGGTGGGCAGTGCCAGGGAAATTCATTTTGCCCCCTATATGGTGCAAAACACGCGCGGTGCAAGATAAATCTTGCGGTACAGATAAAGGAAAAAAATGAAATCTAAAATTTGGTTAGCGTTAATTGCTTTATACATAGTCTGGGGTTCGACCTATCTGGGAATTAAGGTCGCAATCGAAACCATTCCGCCTTTTTTCCATGCAGGGATTCGATTTCTTGTTTCAGGCATCATCCTTGTGATTTGGCAACGTGCGGCAAAACAGGAAATGCCTACGCGCAGACAATGGATTTCCACTGCGATTATCGGCACCCTGCTATTGTTAGGCGGCAATGGACTGGTCTCGTGGGCTGAGCAGTTCATCCCGTCGGGGATTGCCGCGCTGATCATCGCTTCCGTCCCGATGTTTTTAGTGATCGGTGAAGCCATACGGCCGAACGGCGTAAAACCAAACTGGCAGGGAATTGTCGGACTGCTGATCGGCTTCGTGGGCATCTTCATTCTGGTCGGGCCTTCTGAAATTTCCGGAAGTACCACCAAGTTGGATCCATTTGGCGTGGCGGCCTTGTTTTCAGCTTGTTTGTTTTGGACGTTTGGTTCCATATACAGCAAATCAGCAGACCTGCCAAAATCATCATTGATGAATACAGGCGCACAAATGTTAATGGGAAGTATTAGTTTGTTTATCATTTCGATTATCTCCGGCGAATTGAATGGTTGGGAGGTCAGCGCCGTATCAGCGCGCTCGCTCTATGGATTGACCTATCTTATTTTTTTGGGTTCCCTGATCGGGTTTGTTTCGTATGGCTGGCTTTTGCAAAATGCCCCGATCTCACTGGTTTCGACGTATGCTTATGTCAACCCGATCGTTGCGGTTTTGCTTGGGACGTGGTTTGGAAATGAGGCGCTCGAGCCGCGCATTGGGGTGGCGGCTGCGATCATCATCGGGGCAGTCATGTTCATTAACAGTACCAGGCCCAAGGTTATGAAAGAAGCGAAGGAGGTTGGAGTGGAGAGTAATCAGTAATCAGTGATCAGTTATCAGTTGTCGGATGTCAATCGTAAATTTGTGTTGAGCCACTGCGTTGACTGGCGAAGCCGCATCGAAACGCAGTCGAAACATTAAAAATCGTAAATCCAAAATTAAAAAGGAGAATTAGAAAATGGACGGAAAAGAATTGCTTAAAAAAGTGAAGGAAGATAATGTCAAGTTCCTGTCTCTTCAGTTTACTGATGTGATGGGGGCGGTGAAGAGCGTGGATATGCCTGTGCGTCATCTTGAAGATGTGTTGACCGATGGCGCGTGGTTCGACGGTTCTTCAGTGGAAGGTTTCGCACGTATTCAGGAAAGTGATATGCGCTTGAAGATTGACCCCGATACGTATGCGGTGCTGCCGTGGTCTGCGGCTGAGTCAAAGAGGGCGCGTGTCTTCTGCGATATTTTTACACCGGGCGGCGAGCCGTTTGAAGGCGACCCTCGCGGGGCGTTGAAGCGCATCCTCAAGAAAATTGCCGAGCGCGGCTGGATGCTCAACATTGGGCCCGAGCCTGAGTTCTTCCTGTTCAAAGGCGGCAATGGTCACGGCGTCCACCCTGTCCCCCACGATACGGGCGGCTATTTTGATTTCTCTTCCTTCGATGAAGCCGTTGTGGTACGCACCGCCTTGATGGATGCGCTCGATGCGATGGGACTCGATGTGGAAGTGGGTCATCACGAAGTTGCGTTGGGGCAACACGAAATTGATTTCCGTTTTGCGGATGCGCTCAAGGCGGCGGATAATGTTTTGACCTTGAAGTACACCGTTAAGGCAATCGCCGCGCAACACGGATTGATCGCTTCTTTCATGCCCAAGCCTGTTTACGGCATTAATGGGTCTGGGATGCACTGCCATCAGTCTCTCTTCGATATTAAGACGGGCAGCAACCTATTCTTCGATGCGAAGGATTCCGCTAAACTGTCGCCCCTGGCTTATTCATTCATTGCAGGTCAATTGGAACATGCCCGCGCTTTGGCTGGTGTGGTTGCGCCGACAGTGAATTCCTACAAGCGATTGGTTCCCGGCTATGAAGCGCCTGTGTATATCGGTTGGGCGCAGCAGAACCGCTCGGCGTTGATCCGCATTCCGCGCTACACCGAGGGACGTGACAAGGCCGTGCGCGCTGAATTGCGCTTCCCAGACCCATCCTGCAACCCATATTTAGCATTCACCGTCATGCTTGCCGCCGCCCTCGATGGCATTGACAAAAAACTCGCCGCGCCTAAGCCATTGAACAATATCAACCTGTACCACCTCAACAAGGAGGAACGCACCAAGTTGGGCGTAACCGAACTGCCAGGCTCCCTGGATGAATCTTTGACCGAATTGGAAAAGGATGAAGTGTTGAAATCCGCGCTCGGCACAATGCTTTATGAAGCCTACATGCGCGCGAAACTCGAAGAGGCAGATGATTTCCGCCTGCGAGTGACAGATTATGAGATCACGAAGTATTTGGAAACGGCGTAAGAGCAGTGATCAGTGATTAGTGATCAGTTTTGAAGATGACCCTAAAGTTTTTGTAAAACCTTTAGGGTCTTATATTTAATTCGGAACCAGCAAAACCTTGAAATTTGTCAATATACAGTTATAATGTATGAAAATCATCCGAATTACTAGGCTGACTCTATTTTTGGAACATTTGTGGATTAGTGCAGTTTGGGCATTTCAATTTATTATGGAGAGATTATGAAAACCCGATCCAAATCCATCTTCAATATTTTCACGCTCTTCGCCCTGCTGGCTTCGCTGATCGGCAGCGCAGTGTTTGTCACGCCTGTATACGCCGCCTCCTACGTCGTCAACACCACCGCCGACAACATCACCGACGACGCCTTCTGCACCCTGCGCGAAGCAATCAACGCCGCAAATAACACCGGCGGCTCAAATACCAATTGCGGCGCATTGAGCAGCGCGGATGATACGATCACGTTCAGCGTCAGCGGCACGATTACGCTCGGTTCGCAGTTGCCCAACATCGTCTCCGGGCAGGGCACGCTGACGATCAACGGCGGGAGCAACGTAACCATCAGCGGCAACAGTGCCGTGCGTGTGTTACAGGTTGACTCAAGCGCCACGCTCACCTTGCAAAACATCACGATTGCCAATGGCAGGGCATCTGGTGCGGGCGAATACGGCGGCGGTGTCATTAACAATGGTACCCTGACGATCACGAGCAGCACCTTCTCCGGCAACAGCTCAAACCCCGGCTCCAGCTTTCACGGTCGCGGCGGCGCCATCGACAACCGAGCCAGTGCGACCCTCAACATCAGCAATAGCACTTTTTCTAACAACAGCATCGGCGCCCAGCAGTATGGCGGCGGAGCACCGGGCGGCGGCGCGATTTATCACGGTGGATCGCAATTAACGGTTACTGGCAGCACATTCTCCAACAATAGCGCGCCCAATAACGGTCCTGCTCAGATCACTGGGGGCGCTGGTGCAATCTTAGCCGGAGGCAACAACACCATCACAAACAGCACCTTCTCTGGAAACAGCGCGTACATCGGCGGCGCTTACGCGACCGACAACGTGTCCACTGGAACCATCACCGGTAGCACCTTTTCCGGCAACAGTGCAGCGCAGGGCGGCGCGATAAACAACTATATCCAAACGTTGACAATTGCCAACAGCACTTTCTATAGTAACACTGCCAACGCCACCGGCGGAGGAGGCATCGCCGGGGGCAGCAACACGACAATTATCAATAGCACTTTTTCGGGCAACACCCAGGAGGCACTTACAGGTGCTGGCATTACCCTTCGCAACACAATCATTGCCAATAGCACGGGCAAGAATTGCAGTGATACTGTGACTAACGGTGGCAACAATCTTCAATTCGGCGGCACGACTGCCAACTCGTGCGGCGCAACGATAACAACCGCCGACCCGCAACTCGGCACGCTCACCGGCAGTCCGGCGTACTTTCCGCTCAACAGCGGCAGCTCGGCGATTGACGCGGGCAGTAATACGGTCTGCGCCGCCGCGCCGGTGAACAATGAGTCGCAGAACAGCGTGACGCGCCCGGTGGACGGCGACGGCAATGGCACGGCAACCTGCGATATTGGCTCGTATGAGAAACCGGATACCACCGCGCCCACTGTCATCAGCAACAGTCTGGTCGCATCCTACACCACAGGTCCCAGCAGTTTCACGGTCACCTTCAGTGAGAATGTATATGATCCCGCTGGAAATACAGATACAGACGATGTCACCAACCCAAACAACTATCTGCTGGTTGAAGATGGCGCGAATGGTACCTTCAACACACTTTCCTCATAGGCGGCCTCGTTGCAGATGATACGAAGGCCACCGTTACAAGCGTGACCTATACCCCCAATACTTCAACCATTAATTTTGGAAGCGCACTACCAGCAGGCACTTATCGTCTCTTTGTCTGCGGCACGACCTCGGTTGTGGATCTGGCCTTGAACCCCATCAACGGCGGCACAGATACCATCTATAACTTCGTGGTTGCATCAGCAACAGCGGGAACAACGACCGCCGCCTCCCTCCCGAAAACTGGTTTTGCCCCAAACAAAGTTACCTCACCTCCAGTTCAGCCTGCCAATCTCGCCTACACCGACCTCGGCTCCATCTGGATCGAAATCCCCTCACAGAATATCAAGTCTGCCATCGTTGGCGTCCCCAAAACAGACAAAGGCTGGGATACCACCTGGCTCGCCAATGACACAGGCTGGCTCAACGGCACCGCCTTCCCCACCTGGGAAGGCAACTCCGTCCTCACCGCGCATGTCACCAATGCAAACGGTTTGCCCGGTCCCTTCGCCAATCTCAAAGAACTCAAATATGGCGATCAGATCATTGTTAACTTATACGGTCAGCAGTACATCTACGAAGTCCGCAGTACCCGCTTATCACGCCCAACCACCACCAGCTTCGCCCTCGAAGACCTCGAAGACTATTCCTACATCACCCTCGTCACCTGTCAGGGATACAACCCGCTCAGCGATTCCTACCTCTTCCGCCGCATCGTCCGCGCGGTATTGGTCAGCGTGAAGTAGTTACTCACCTTACGCAGTTATGCGTGTTTTAGGGCATGTCGCCCTGAGCGGAGCGAAGGGTCTCTACGACCATCTCAGAGACCCTTCGCTCCGCTCAGGGAATCATGTCTGGTGCGTAAGGTGAAGTAGTTAGAAAGGAGTAGGAAGTAATAAGTAAGAGATTAGAAAACAGAAGCCTTCGGAAATTATTCCCGAAGGCTTTTTATTTTGCATTTTCCCATAAAAATGCGGGGCAAATCAAAAATTTTCATGCTGTTGAACTCCAGATTCGGGATGTCCAATTTTATCTGCGCGACCACAACCACCCCCCCCCACAAAACCAAGCAATTCCCCCAGAAATACGAAGGTAATCACGCCTGAAAATTGCGCATTTACCAGCCAGTTCGCTATTCCAAACAATCCGAAGGCAAGGAAGATAGCACAAGCTGGTCAATTTATATGGTGCGGATTTGGAGACACAGTACCCGAGCGGCAGGGCGTGGCGATGGGCATTTTCTACACAATGAAAAGCAGGATATAATTAACGCAGACATTGAGAGGTACTTATGAACAAAACAGTTAATCAATTATCAACAAATGAGTTTGAAACTCTCGTCGAGCGCGCCGTGGACAAGCGGCTCGAAGTGTGGATGACGCAACTGATGGATGCGCTCACCAGCATTGACGAGCCTGCCAGCGAACTGCGCCCCGAATTTGCCGAGTCCCTGCGAAAGGCGATCAAGCAATCCCAGGCAAGCGAGGGCATGGATTTGAAATCCTTCCGCAACGAGATGGAGGGATGAAACCATATCAAGTCCTCCTAACGCCCGAAGCGCAATCAGATTTGCGGGGCCTTGCATCAGCCGCACGAACGCGTCTGCTCGACAAATTGGAATGGATTGGGGAAAACGCAGAACTCATCCAACATCAAACGTTACAAGGTGATGAATGGAAGGGATGTTACAAGTATCGCGTTGGCGATTATCGAATCATCTATAGGATGGAACATCCCCCTGCGAAGTTGATTGTTTTGAAAGTGGGTCATCGACGCGAGGTGTATAAGTAAAAGATCATTACAATTTCACAGAAGTTGAGTGCGGCAAGTTTAATCCCGCCAATGTCGAATTCCAATTCCCTCTCACTCTCAAAACATAGAAACTGATGTATGGCGCGAGGGGATCAAGGATGAAAAAACGGTCTCGGACGTGGTGTCAACTGCCCCACTCGACCTTCGGTCACCCTCCCCAAATCCGAAAGTGAGATTACACGGGTTATTCAATTTATATGGTGCGGATTTGGAGACGGCATAAGAGCAGTAATCAGTGATTAGTTTTGAAGATAGACTCTAAAGGATTTCCCAATCGGGAGCCTTTAGAGTCTTTTGTTTCATCGGCTATAATTCAATCATCCTATTCTCCAAAGGGACAAACCCAAAATTAATGGCTGGACGAATGAGCTACTTATCTGCGCGACCACAACCAGCCCCCCACAAAACCAAGCAATTCCCCCAGAAATACGAAGGTAATCACGCCTGAGAGTTGCGCGTTTATCAGCCAGTTCGCTATTCCAAACAATCCGAAGGCAAGGAAGTTATAAGCGATAAGCCCGCCCAACAGGACGCCCAACGCCCAGCGCAAGGCAGAGCGGCGCTGTGTCACCCGAATGGCAACCCAGTAAGCAAGACCGGCGCTGGATAAGACCAGGAACATGACGACCAGCCAGGCTGAGAATCGCGGATAGCCGTCCAATGAAATATAGCCGTCTTCTTCTTCAACAACCGGCGCAGCAGGAGTCGGCTCTATAGATTGGGTCAATTCTGGCACGACCACCGTAACCGCCACAGCACCAGACTGAGAGACATCCAACTGCAGAACTTCGGAAATGACGGCAGGTTCACTGGCAACCCGGATTTCGAGCAGACCGGGTTTGTCCAAACCGAATGCGGCACGCGCCACACCCTGGGTTGTGATCGCTTCCACCTGCTTTAGAATCCCGCCGCCATCCCCGGTCAGCATCATTGAGAATTGCGCCACCGTTCCATCCGGAACGGGATGTCCATTATTATCTTTGATGACACCGGTGCGTATGGCAATGGTGTCTCCAATTCGGAAGAGAGGAATCGGAGTCGGTTCGGGTGTAAGTGAAGAGCCGGGGGTAACAGGAACAGGCGCGAGGTCCAGAAAGAGCGGAATGATCTGCGCTGCATCCGGCGCCATGACGGAGATCAAATCGTACCCAACAGCGGAAATGGATATCGGCGAAGCGCCAATGGGCGTCAATTCCTGAAAAAGCAGACGCGCGGCCATATCTATGAATTGAGGTTGTTTGCTGTAAAGCGCGTAATAGGCAGTAAATTTGGAAATGGTGGTCGTATCAAAATAATTCGGCGCGCCAAAAGCAAACAGGATCACATGCTTATCACGCAGAAGGGTCGGGCGCTCGCGCAAAAAACGGCTGATGAGGGCGGGCTGCCCTTGCGATGCATCGTTAATGGAGATAACGATCCAATCTGCGACACTCAATGCATCAGATATGAATTGGTTGTTATCCGGGGTATCGAGCAGGTCCTGCAAATTTTGAAGCGAGTAGGATGTCATTCTAAAATCTTCAATTTGATTTCCGCTTTGAGGGCCATAAAGTTGCAGAATGGCATTCTTTAGCGCATCCACCGCCGGCAGTGCCTGCGGAATACAATCTGTGCATTGTTTTATGGTTGTAGAATCTGTAATAAAGACCAGCCGCTCGTCAGGTTGAGGCGGAAGCGGCATGCTGGCGGTGATATCCTGCAAATCAGGGCTGATCAGTGTTGCTGAGCTGCGGGCAACATCGAAAGTGACATCCGTCGCTACGCCAAGCCCGGCCAATCCGGTATCAGAAACGGTTACATTTCCAAGGGTGAAATTTCCGTACAAATCCAATTTTGCGGACAGGATGCGCGCCAAAGACGCATCTACCCGCGAAGCAAATGCCGAATCCTCGCGATACTTCTGCGCAAAGAAATCCAGAATGCGGGTTACGGTTGTAAAAGTATCCGGAGCATCATTCGATTTAATATTGCCAAGATATAAAAGATCATTGCCTGCCAGAAAGGCATCCCGCGCGGCGACACGCGCAGAAAACTGGCCGCCCCCTGAGGTATAGAAATCGCTGACTGCGCTCGTGCCGAGGTTATCACTGACCAACAGACCGCCTTCAGAATACCAGGTGGAAAACTGGGGTAATTCCAGAATCTGATTCAAAGCCTGCGAGTCAAAACTAATCGGGCGCGTGGTTGCACGGATATTTCCCTGAAAGCCCTGATAGCGGATATGTGAAACGAGCAAACCATCCACCGTAGTTTCCGGGGAAGCGGCATTGCCTGTCACTGCAAAAAACGGAGCCAACTCGATCTGTTTCAATTGCTCAAGAGATTTTCGAACAGTGGAAACCTCCAATTCAGGCAATCGGTCAGCGCCGCCCACACCGGGAAAGTGCTTGGCGATCACCAGCAGTTTATTGTTGCTGGCCTGATGCAAACCAGCCACATAGGCGCGTCCCATTTCTCCCACCCAAAATGGGTCACCGCCAAAGGCGCGCGTGCCCAGGTCACCGCCTGAATTTGAAGGGTTTTCCAACACATCCAGAGACGGACCAATGTATAGATTAAAGCCAAGCGCGGCAAGCTCGCCTCCACGTACCTGCCCCACTCTTTCAGCGAGTTCTGTATTCCAGGTTGCTCCAATGGCCATTTCACTCGGCAGGGAAGTCAAGCCATTCAAGATCTGATCCGTTGGATAACCATCCTGTTCTTCCGTACTTCCAATAAAAAGCGGAACATAGGCAGGGATAAGTATCTGCCCGGTGGCAAGGTCTTTCACTGGTTGTACAGTGGCATCCCATTCCAATCGTTGCAGACCATTAATAAGCTCGTGAGTTTGTATTAAGGTATTCGTGGCCGAGAAATTATCATTTCCGGCTTGCAGGATAACACCCCCCACATGATAACGGACGATCAGATCATGGATCTGTGAAGCCGCGCTCGTATCCGTTCCATTAAAAGATACCAGGAACAATTGCCCAATGCGTTCCTCCGGGGTCATCCTATCCAATATAAGCCGAATCGCCGCAGGAGGCGTGGGGGATTGAGCTTGCACCGGCATCGGCACGAGCGTGACAATGAAGATAACCAGTAAAAAATATCGGGTCAATCGCATTGATTTATTTTGTAACACAACTTCGACAAGTTGCTCCTTGCGCCGTCCTCGGCGCAAGATTTACCCTGCAAACACCGCCGGGGACGGCGGCTGGAGCATAAACTTAGATAAAACGGACGCCGCTCAATGAACGACGCCACGCGGATATTCGCTTCGCTCTCCGCCTCAGCCTGATCCCGGCAACCTGCGAAACAGAGACTCACACCCCCCTCCCGAGTGCCCGCAGCGCAGTGGCTGGGTCATCCGTGAGAATGCCGTCTGCACCCCACTCTTTGAGCTGATTTACCTCGGCAGGCGTATTAGCCGTCCACACATGCACACGGCGTTTAAGGCGATGTGCACGCTGCATCTGCTCCCTGCTTGTGCTGGAGATATGTGGATGGAGGGCTTGATAATCCCCAAACATAAATCCAAAAGAGCGCGCCCATAAACCGATCAGGCCAGGCATGGCGAGCAGACCACGCGGCACTTCAGGACTGAGCAGAGCGGCCTGCTTCAAATTGGATGCGAAAAAGGATGAGAAGATGATCTGGCTTTGGTTGTTGTGGTGTTTGATCAACTCGCATACTTTTTCTGTCAGCCCATCATGCGGGGTCGTATAATTGGTCAATTCAATGTTGATCAATTTATCCCTGCCTGCGGTTTCAAATACTTCTTCAAGCAAAGGGACTTTTGTGCCGGCAAATTTTTCGTTGAACCATTTGCCTGCATCCAGCTTGCGAATTTCTTCAAGCAATAAGGATGCAACTTTTCCTTTTCCGTTTGTCGTGCGGTCAACACTGGAATCGTGAATGACAATGACATGACCATCGCGGGTCAGTTTCGCGTCCAGCTCCACGCCGTCGGCGCCCTTTTGGATGGCTTGCGAAAATGACGGCAGGGTATTCTCCGGCGCGTTTGCCAGGTCGCCGCGATGGGCGAGAATGATGGGGTGAGGAAAATTTTCAAACATGGCGGGTCAGGTTTGGGTCAGGGATGAAGCGGGCGGGTTGTTGTACCGCAAAATTTATTTTGCGCCGCGCAAGATGAATCTTGCGGTACGGTTAAATATCCACAAAATAGGCTTTGCCGGCATGATCAATCATCTCGCGGGACATGACAGGCGGCACGGCAAGATAAGAGGCGATGTCAATGATCTGGTCGCACAAATCACGCGGATGGGAGGCGCGCAATTTGCGGTTGCGTTTGATATACCATTCCTGCAAAAGATAGGCCAAACCCTGATCATTGTATTCGATGTTTCTATCCTTGGAAACGCGCTTGAAGATTTCGCGATACTCTTCAAAGGATGGGTCGCCAATTTCAATCTTGTGGCGCAGACGGCGCAGGAAGGCTTCATCCACCAGATCTTTTGGCGGCAGGTTCGTGGAGAAAACGATCAAGACATCAAACGGTATTTCCACTTTACGGCCGGTATGCAAACGCAAATAGTCCACGCGGTTTTCAAGCGGAACGATCCAACGATTTAGCAGGTCACGCGGGCGGACCTGCTGGCGGCCGAAGTCATCGATCAACAAAATGCCCCCATTTGCTTTCACTTGAAATGGGGCTTCATAAAATTTGGTTGTATCGTCAAATACAAGGTCGAGACCTTCAAGCGTTAATTCACCGCCCACAACAATGAACGGTCTGCGAATTTTTACCCATCGTGGATCATGGCGGGTATTGGAGCGGAGTCCGCCTGTAAAGTTACCTTCGCTGGATAAGTCGGTATCTGGTGAAAGACTATGGCTGACTGCATCATAAACTTTAATCACCTGTCCATCCAAATACAGGGCATAAGGAATATACATGTTTTGGCTGAGGACAAGGTTGCCAAAAGCGCGGGCAATGCTGGTCTTTCCGTTTCCGGGTGGTCCATACATAAAAATGGACGACCCTGAGTTAAGCGCCGGACCGAGTCTTTGGAATGTGGATTCTGAAATAACCAATTGCGAAAGGATCTTGCGCATCGAGCGCGAGTTAACGGTCAATCGTCCACTTTTCTGGCGGCGAATGGCTTCGTTATACATTTCAAAAGGCACGGGGGCCGGGCCGGCATATTGACTGCGTTCCATGGCTTCACGCGCGCGTAATATGCCGGCGCTGGTAATTCCATAAGTGTAAGCGCCATCGCCCAAACCACCCTGTGAAGATTTCACTTCAATAAATTTTTCCTGCTTTAATATGGTGAGCAACTGGTCCGTGACACCTGCCAGTGGCAAAGCGATTTCTTCTGCGATCTTGAATCCGGTCAAATAACCACGAAAATATAGGACTTTTAAGATCAGGTCCTGCAACCAGAGCGGGGAGAGACCCGTGTCTTCAAGACTATTGATCTGCGGGGGTGAAAAACCGCCGACAGGTGCGGGCATTTGTCCTGTGTATGATGCCATAATAATCACCATCCCATGTGGGGAATTTTTTTGTTACAAACTGATTATACTGCTTTTCGTTTATAATCCGTCCAAATGAAACTTTCAGTCATAATTCCTGTTTACAATGAAGTCGAAAGTATAGAAACCATCCTGAAGCGGGTGCAGGGCACCAAACTTGCCCATGAGATCCTTGTGGTTGACGATGGATCAATAGATGGCACACGTGCCATTCTAAAAAAACTGGATGGAAAAAAGGGCGTGCGGGTCATCCTGCATGAAAAAAATAGAGGTAAGGGAGCAGCAGTCCGCACCGGCATGTCGGCCGCAAAAGGCGAAGTGCTCCTGATTCAAGATGCCGACCTGGAATATGATCCGCGCGATTACCCTGAATTGATGAAGCCGATCCAGGAAGGTCTTGCGGATGTGGTGTACGGCTCGCGCTTTCTCGGACGCGCCCACCGCGTAACCATGTTCTGGCATTTGGTCGCCAACCGGATGCTGACCCTGATGACCAATATCCTATACAATACAATTCTTACGGATATGGAAACAGGCTACAAAGTATTTCGCCGCGAGGTGATGGATGGAATGGTCTTGCGCGCTAACAGTTTTGATTTTGAACCTGAGTTCACTGCAAAAATACTTAAGCGCAACTTCCGTATTTTTGAAGTGCCGATCACCTTCAATCCACGCGATTATGCGCAGGGCAAGAAGATCAAGTTACACGATGCCTTTGAAGCGGTGTGGACTTTGATCAAATACAGGTTTGTTGATTAATAAAAAAGACG